>ERZ891134.5-NODE-5-length-230138-cov-7.982971_pt1 | contig 230138 bp, 214 predicted proteins | sample MGYA00520888_ERZ891134 | MGnify/ENA primary metagenome ERZ891134 (study PRJEB32303, sample SAMEA104408692) | aquatic metagenome | biome: Brackish water; feature: Coastal; material: water | place: Baltic Sea | collected 2014-10-23 | depth 10 m ... | reverse complement strand
TAGTTTTAAAAATTTCTGCCACGCCCGACCATCCCTTGGGAAAAAGAACGCAGGTGACTTTATTAAACCTATTCTTTAAGCCCAAGCATTAAGGTCAGCGAGACCATCAAACAGTCCACTTCATTACCACTTAGGATCTAACTAAATGCATTTCGTAATAATAGCATTCCTAATGATAATCGCAACGCAGGCTTCGCCTGAAAACCGACACACTCTGGAAGAGGCCATAAAAGAAGTTGATGCCAATGTAGTATTTATGCGCCATGCATTAGCACCAGGCTTTGGTGACCCTGATAATTTTTCCTTGTCAGATTGCAGCACTCAAAGAAATCTCGATAAAGCTGGCCGAAAGCAAGCGCATGCTATTGGAGTTTCAATTAAAAAAAGCAGCGTTCATTTTAATGAAGTATTTTCTAGCCAATGGTGTCGCTGCAAAGAAACTACCGAGTTGCTAGAGTTAGGCCATTGGCAGACTTTTTCAGGCTTGAACTCATTTTTTCAAGGTTACGCAGATAAATCAATTACACTACGGGACTTAGAACTAAAGCTTAATAAAATAAATGATGATGGTGGTATTACCTTAATGGTAACCCATCAGGTAGTGATCCACGCCGCTACAGGAACATCAGTGGCTAGTGGTGAGTTAGTTGCGTACAATAGTTTAACTAAACTCAAAAAAACTTTTAAACTGGATTAATCCATGCGCAATCATGAACTCAGTACTATCAGAAAAGGCTGTTATTGTGGAAATTAAAGGGAAGATTATTGAGCTGTTACCAAAAAAATCAGGACAATCGACCAATGGAGAATGGCATAAGCAGGAATATATCCTGGAGACCGAATCTCAATACCCCAAAAAAATCTGCTTCATGGTCTGGGGTGAAAAAATTGATCAATTCAATATCAAAGAAGGGGAAGCCGTTGAGGTTTCAATAGATCTTGAAAGTCGTGAATATAATGGCCGCTGGTACACAGATGTCAAAGCTTGGAAAGTTTCGCGCGAAGGCACTAATGCAGATAGTGCGTATTCAAATACCAGTCAGCATCACTACACTCAGCAAGATACAATCAGTCCAACTTTAGACGACGATGAAATTCCATTTTAAATTATGTAAAAAGTGCTAATGGATTGCTCATGATATATATTGAAAACAACATCATGCCAGACCAACTGCGTAAGTAATTTAGAAATTTTAAAGGCATATCCATATTTGTCTAACAAAGCTAACATGATTATCTCAAAATATTTTCGAGCAAAGCGTTTAAAGAAAAGGCTTTAGAATTAACATTGCTGTTGATGCATCATCAAAATACCAAGACAGCCTTCCGATTTCATCTGATACGATTATAGAAATGCTCGATAATTTAGGGATTACGTATACACGTTCTGATCATGTGCCCTTGAGGACGGTGGAGGTCACTAGGAAAATTTAAGGGTATTTTTTGGCCAGCGGAAATAAAACAAATGTCAGTAATGAAAAATGGTTATATGTATGTTGGTGGTCGAACTCTTCCAAATTACTAACTTTTTCTGATAGGTAGCTTTCTTAATAATTTTTCCCAAAGTGGCGTCTGACTGAGGAGCATAAGTATAAGGCCAGTAGTTAAAATCAAAGAAATCGGGTTGGAAAAGAAGCCCCACAAGAAGTCCCCCAAATCCTGTCGCGCACGCAACATAGTACGGCGGTAATTACTGTCCATCATAGGACCCAGAATAACCCCCAAAATAACTGGGCCCACTTGAAAACCGTAGGTTTTCATGAAGTAACCCACAACGCCAAATAACAGCATCCAATACACGTCAACTGGATTATTCTGAATTGCATAAGTACCAACTGCACTGAGTACTATGATGAGTGGAATGAGCACTGCCTTTGGGCATTCAACAATTTTGGTAAACATACGAATACCCGTTAAGCCAAAAATCAGCAAGAACACGTTCGCCAGAGTCAAACTGCCAACAATAAACCAGAAAAGATGTGGCGTCTCGACAAGCAAAAGAGGGCCCGGCTTAAGCCCATGGATAAACAGTGCACCAATGATCACCGCCGTCACAGCATCTCCTGGAATGCCGAGTGTCAACATTGGAATATGAGCACCACCAACAGCAGCATTGTTGGCGGCTTCAGGAGCGACTAACCCTTCACGATTGCCAGTACCAAAAGGACGTTCAGGCTTTATTGTTGAACGCTTAGCATCGTCATAAGCCAGCAAAGCTGCAATATCACCCCCGGTACCCGGCAACGCGCCAATTATCGTACCAATACCGGATGCACGCATCGCCAACCAAAAATATTTCTTTATATCTGAAATTTTAGGGATTATCCGATCTATTTTTTGCCTTATAGCTGGCGTGTTTAGTGTGTGGAGCTGGACAAGTGCTTCAGCAACTCCAAAAAATCCAATCATCGCAGCAACGTAAGGAATACCGCCAAGAAGATGGATCGACCCAAAAGTAAAACGCCCCTCTGCCGTCAATGGATCAAGCCCAACCATACCAATCAACACGCCAAGGGCTCCAGCAAAGACGCCCTTGGCAAAGCTTTCGCCAGATAGTGTACCAACTAAAAAAATACCAATAATACCAAGCAGTAGGTAATCACGTGATTGAAACATCAGTGCAAATTTTGAAATGACCGGTGCGAACAATGCAAGCGCTAAAATCCCTACAAAACCTCCCAAAACGGACATGACTGTTGTCAGGCCAATAGCTTCTCCAGCTTCACCACGCTTGGCTAAGGGATAGCCTTCAATCGCAGTAGCAATTGCTGACGGCGCACCCGGAATATTGAGCAAAATCGCTGTACGAGATCCTCCATAGACACCACCAAAAAAAATACCTGAAATTAAAGCTAGCGCTTCATTCACGTCCCATTTAAACGTAAATGAAATGAGGATCGAGGTCGCCATCGTGACAGACAACCCTGGGATCGCACCAACATAAATGCCCGCAAACGTTCCAATTGCCGTAAGAAATATCAGCCACGGGTCTGTCCAAGATATTAAAAAAAAACCTATTATTTCAGTCACTGAAAACCATCACGTAAAAATGTGCCTTGAGGTAAGAAGACTTGAAATACTTCGCGGAATATCACGTATATTACAGCAAGTATGATCCCAGTTAGAGCCAACATAACCAATGGGTTTTTCCGCCATAAAAATTGGAATGAGCAGAAAAGAAAGCAACCTGAACTAATCACAAAACCCAGAATAGGCATCAATACAATGTAGCTAAAGACAAGTAAAATCAGAACAACGTGATTAAACGACATCACTTCAGAGAAAAAACCTGATTTATTATCGAATTTTTTTGGTGTTTGAGCAGCTGAAAGTACGATTATAAGACCGGAAACAATCATGATACCGGAGGCTAACATAGGGAAGACACCAGGGGTCGCCTTTCCAGAAAATCCAGATATTAAATAAGCCTGCCAAAAAGCGGTGACTGAAAATACAACTATCAGCAAGGCGAATATAAGTTCTCCTGGCCTGCGGAAATTGGCAGGTTCAGACATCATCTGGAAATCTCCAAAGCTTGAGTGACCGGCCCAAACACTCGGGCCGGCACATAATCAATTATGGTCGAGGAATACCTAAGTCAGCTGGACTAACTTTAGCCGCGCCAGTATCCTGAAGCGCCCAAGCGGTGACCTGCTGCCATTTAACCAAGAAATCTTTAGCTTCATCACCAGACATATTCATTACAATGTTACCACGGTTCGCCATTAACGTTGTAAACGTCTCATTTTTAGCTGCTGTCGTAAATGCAGCTGTCAGAGTTTCGACAACATCATCTGACGTATCTTCACGGACGAAAACACCGTAAAATGGACCCCAAGGTAAAAAGTTCGCCATTTCCGGAATTGCGTCTGTGATCGCAGGTGCTTCAGGGAGAGTATCCACAGGTTCTGTGTTCACTACTGCCAGTGCACGCATATTTCCCGCTTTGACCTGTTCTGCTGCAGCAGAAATACCAGTAGGCATAAAATCAACTTCACCGCCAAGCATCGCCGTCAGGCCAGGTCCTTCGCCATCAAATGGTATAGCTGTTACTTCAAAAGGTGCGGAATTAGCAATCAAAGCACCGATAGTACTTGGCAAGCCACCTGGACCTGTTGATCCCATAAGCACCGCGCCAGGGTTGGCCGCAATATCAGCCATCAGTTCTGCCATTGTCTGGTACTTGGAATCCGCAGGTACAACCACGACCGCAACTCCACGGCCAAGTATATTAATAGGCGTAAATTTCGAATAATCTAAATCTGCCACACCCATTACAGGGTGAAGCTGCGGATTTTCCGCCCCATACAGAAATGTGTAGCCATCAGCTGGGGCAGCATTGACATATGCAGTTGAAATCGCGCCAGCACCACCAGATTTATTTAATACAACAATAGGTTTGCCCAGGGCTTCTTCTGCAGCCGGGTTTATAGCCCTTGCAACAGTATCAGTAGCGCCTCCTGCGCCCCACATGACGACACCAAGCATTTCACGTTCTGGAAATTCCTTCGCAGAAACGCTTATGCTAGCCACCATTAATGCTGTAATAGCACCCATCCAAACTTTTTTCATTTTTTCTCCAATTGCGGTTATGCTATTTTCTTGACTAATTATTAGGACTAATAGTTTGAAGATTAACCCAAATTACAGTCAACAATAACCAAGACTTAAGTGCAATTACCTTTTTGCCACACACCCTGAAATGACGAAAAGATATAGTATTATGTGTTAAGCAAAAAGAGTTTGAAAAAGGCTTTAGAATGAACAATATTTTTGATGCCTCATCAAAATACCAAGACAGCCTTCCGATTTCATCTGATGCGATTATGGAAACGCTCGATAATTTAGGGATTACTTTTACACGTTTTGATCATGTGCCCTTAAGGACAGTAGGCGACTCTAAGAAAGCTCAAGGACAGTTCTTATCTTCAAAAGATGGCGGCGGTCATATTAAAAACCTCTATCTGCGAGATAACAAAAAACACAATCTTCTTTTGGTTGCAGAACAAGATAGACAGATAGATCTCAAAACTCTCAATATAAAGCTAGGAACTGGGCGACTTTCATTCGGCTCTGCGGAAAGACTAATGGAAAATTTGGGTGTCCGGCCTGGCGCTGTAACGCCACTCTCAATGATCAATGGTGTGAAAACTGGAGTACAGCTATTCATCGATAACAATTTGAAAAACTGCAACCAAATCTATGTGCATCCTTTAGTAAATGATCGCACATTAGGAATGACAGTAGAGGGGTTGCAGGCGTTTTTTGATAAAATCAAAGTAAAGCCTTTTTGGGTGGAATTATAAAAAGTTACGCTGTGTAAAGGCTAAATGAATTTGGTGATTCCATTAAAAATACAGAATAAGATGGCTCGCAAACTATGGCTAGAGTCTCAAGGGCTTTGTCTTTCCCCTACTGGTAGTCTTGATCTGTTAGGAATAATTAAGAAACTTGGTTTTGTGCAGTTAGACTCTATTCAAGTAGTATCCCGCGCTCATCATCACATCTTATGGAGCCGAAATAAGAATTACCGAGAGCCAATGCTTGATAATTTACTTTCTAATGAACGATCTATTTTTGAACATTTCACACATGATGCATCAGTTATTCCAATGGAGTTTCTTCCATTTTGGAAACGACAGTTCCACAGAAAAAAAGAAAAATTGGATCACGCAAAGTGGTTCAAGGGCTTGCCTGATAAACATGAACGTGAGGTTATAAAAAACCGAATTGACCGTGATGGTCCATTATCAACTCATGCTTTTGATACAAAAGTAGATAGTCCGGGAAAAATGTGGTCACGGCCACCGCATAAACTTGCACTGGATTATATGTGGTATGCTGGCGAGTTGGCTACTTCACACAGAATTAACTTTAACAAATATTATGATCTTGCAGAGCGTATTTTCCCAAAAACGCTAAGAGATTTAGATGTTTCTGATAAAGATCAAATTAACTGGTTGTGCAACGCAGCACTGGATCGCATGGGATTTGGCCTACCAAGTGAACTTCAGCAATACTGGGACGCTGTGAGTGTAAAAGAAGTAAATGCTTGGTTAATCGGCACACAAGCCAACATCCAAGAAGTGGAAGTAGAAACATCAGAAGGTCAATGGATTAAAGCAGTCGCTCCTATTAATATTGAAGACAGATTAGCTGCTTTAAAGCAGCCCACATCGCGCCTGCATATAATCAATCCATTTGATCCTGTGATCCGTAATAGAAAGCGTCTAAAGCGCTTGTTTGGTTTTGATTATCGCGTAGAAATGTTTGTACCCGCCACCAAGCGCATTTGGGGTTATTACGTTTTTCCAATACTTGAAGGACATCAATTTATTGGACGAATTGAAATTAAGGGTGACCGTAAAAAATCGGTCCTAAAAGTTATTAATTTCTGGCCAGAAAATGGAATAAGTTGGTCAGAAAATCAATACAAAAAGCTTTCACTCGAACTCGAGAGGATGCAAAGATTTATTGGTGTGGATAAAGTGAAATGGCACAACTAATTATTACAAAACGATAACTAAGAGTGCTTACAAAACACTTTTTGTTGCTGCTTAAATAACTAAGATGACTGTGTTTTACAGTTTTTTCTTAAATAAACGCCTCAAATAAATCATAAATATTTCGGGTTTCGTATCAATCTTAGAACTCCATTTGAACGGATCTGAATTGCCTTGGCTAAATGTATCATGCAGATTTTGTAAAATTTTAAAATATGGTTATTTTACCATTCTTTCCTAAGTCTTTTGATTATGCGCTGGATTCAAAAAATATAAAATACTGCTCTTTATGGACAGATAATATCAACCCAAAAAGGCAACCAGTAATCTAACAATCTCATTACCAAGTAACGTAACGGTAACGTGGTTGTGTGCAGACGTGCATTGTTGACGCAGCATCCCAATCTTACGTCTTAACAATAAGCGGCAACTAAAACGCTTTGATGTTTTAGCAATTCCTACGTGTCAAATAAGAGGGGCTTTCAATTATGACTGTTGTTTATTATCCTGGATGGGGCATTTATGGGCGTGAACATTTTATAAATAGCATTAATTTCGATGATGTAAGTGAGATTAGCTACGCGTTTTTTGATGTAGAGTCGGATGGCTCACTACGCACTATTGATAATTATGAATGGGCTGAAAAGGCCTTCAGCGCACAAGACAGCATCAGCGGTGTTCCAGATACGTGGGAAGACGGGGACGCTCGTGGAAATCAAAATCAATTAGCACAATTGGCAGAACAATACCCGGATGTAAGCATCAATATTGCTTTGGGAGGTTGGACACTTTCTGATGATTTCAGCACAGCAGTTTTGGACCAAAACCGTGACAATCTAATTAATAATATTGTCGAGATGGCTCGCGATAATCCCTGGATTACGGGCTTTGATATGGATTGGGAATTTCCCGGAAGTGGCGGCCAGTCAGGCAATACCATTCGCGCTGAAGACGGTGAAAACTACGCCAAGTTTTTGGAGGGCTTGAACATTGCCTTGGATGGGCTGTCAGCAGAAACGGGGCAAGATTATACAATCAGCGTAGCATCACCGCCTGGACTAACGCAGGTCGATACTTTTGGGTTCGAATACGGCGTGGCAGAGCATGCTGATATAATAAACCTTATGGCATATGACTATCATGGAGGGTGGGAAAATAACACCGGTCTGCAAGCAGGCATATTCGATGACTATTCAAACACAAGCTCACCAGGCATCGCCGCAACAATAAAAGCGATGATAGAGCGTGGTGTTGATATTGAAAAAGTGAACCTTGGCATTCCACTTTATGCACGAGGGTGGAATATTGATCCAGAAACAGAAATTGCAAATGCAATTGGTGCTCCCAGCCTGAGTGCAGTTACTGGTTCCTTTGAGGCCGGCATATATGATGCCAAAGATATTCTTACTACTATCGCAAATAACCCGTCTGAGTGGACAGTGGTTTATGACACTGACTCCATGGCCGCTTTTGCACTTAGCGAAACGGGTGAGTTTGTATCTATCGAGACCCGTTCGACGGTAGCACTTAAAGCAGCTTGGGCCAAGGCCAATGACTTTAACGGGTTAATGTTTTGGGACAGTTCCAGCGACCTTGAAGGTACTGGGGCAAGCCTAGTTGAAGCAGGAAACGATGTTTGGGAAGGGCGTCAAACAGTTGCAGATATCATTGCCACAGATATTATCCAGTTTGATCAGTTTATTGGAAGTGGGGAATTCTATGATCTTTTAACATTAGATCCAACTGGTTTGCCCATTAGCGCGATACAGGCACAAGAAAATCTCAATGAACAAGGTGCTGAAACTGACCTCGAATTGAGCAATTCTAATAACACCGATGGCTCAACCGTCCCAGATGAAGATATTCAGGTAGATATGAGCGAAACCACGGAAGATAGCAGTGAAATAGCCGATAGTATTAATACCGACCACGCACACGATACAGAAAATCAAGGCGACTTACCAAGCAGTGATGGCGCAAGTACTGTAAATCCAGAAGTCACAGCGCAAAACGCTACTCATGTCATCACTTGGGCCTGGGGACAAAATATTGTCGATTCAAACTTTAACCCAGAAACAGATACAATCTTCTTCGATTGGATTAGTGCCGATGCTGTCAACATAACAGAGACCGCTCAGGGTATTACGATCTCCCTTCCAGCAAATAACCAGAGCCTTACACTCAGCGGAATAGGTCTGTCTGACCTTAAACTGTCAAACATCAATGCGCTTGATGCAAGTACGCAAAATAAACTCGCTAATCTTATCACAAGTGAAACCACCAGTAGTGGTGACATGAGCAACAATAATGTCAGTAACACCGATGGCTCAACCGTCCCAGATGAAGATATTCAGGTAGATATGAGCGAAACCACGGAAGATAGCAGTGAAATAGCCGATAGTATTAATACCGACCACGCACACGATACAGAAAATCAAGGCGACTTACCAAGCAGTGATGGCGCAAGTACTGTAAATCCAGAAGTCACAGCGCAAAACGCTACTCATGTCATCACTTGGGCCTGGGGACAAAATATTGTCGATTCAAACTTTAACCCAGAAACAGATACAATCTTCTTCGATTGGATTAGTGCCGATGCTGTCAACATAACAGAGACCGCTCAGGGTATTACGATCTCCCTTCCAGCAAATAACCAGAGCCTTACACTCAGCGGAATAGGTCTGTCTGACCTTAAACTGTCAAACATCAATGCGCTTGATGCAAGTACGCAAAATAAACTCGCTAATCTTATCACAAGTGAAACCACCAGTAGTGGTGACATGAGTAACGATCACTATCATGACGATCATAATCAAAACGATGATGGCTACGTTGCTGGGGCAATGACATCAATAACGTTAACATCTTCCGATCAGATCATCACCAGTTTTGAGATTGCTACAGATATGGTGCATATCGAGGGAGGGATCACAGCTGATCTTTTGCAGATTTTTCAAGAAAGTGGTGATGCTCTGGGTTTGACAACGCGGATAGTCATTTTGGATAGTGTAGGAAACACCGTTTCCACCACCATTATAAAAGACGTCGGATTGTCTGATCTTACACTCGCAAACTTTTCAATAGCAGAACAATCGGCACAAAACGAAATTGCCACCGCTATTGGGCAGACGATAACAGGTGCGCCAACAAACGTTGACGGTTATGATATTATTTATGATAGCAACGACGGAATTCCTTCGGTAACCACCGGTACAACTCCTGAAGGTGGAGCAAAATACCGAGGTGATATCAACGCTGGTGATGTATTTGATTTTGACATCTCAAGAGACCAAATTGACGTTGGTGAAACCTCTGTTCACAATTTAATAATTACAAAAACAGCAAATGGTGAGATCGCTATTGATAGCCCATGGACTAATGCAATGCAGATTTTTCAGGGCGTAAAAATTGCAGATTTAACAATGGATAACTTTGCCACAGTAGGTAATGAGCATCTGCGTCAAGATCTTGGAGGCGTAATGAGTTGGGAACTTGGCGTAGGTCCTCGAGATAGCAATACTGTGTATGTCCGCAGCCATGAATACGGGGTTCATGAGGTTATCGATGGCTTTGACCCAAGCGCAATGAAGATCAGTTTTTTGTTCTTTGGCACCAGAGAACGGCTAACGGTTGAAGATACTGATGCAGGTCTAAAAATTTGGTCCATGCCAAGCGGGCAAAGCATAACTTTTACAGATATCACGAAATCAGATCTCATTCCCGGCCTAATAGAGTTTCACCATGATCAAATCATTGAAGACAACCTGGAAACTCCGTTTGGCATTTCTGCTAGTGATCTAACACTGGTAGATCGTACGGTTCTTCTAACGCCAGATGCCCCACTTGGCTCGACAACAGATGGCTTTCAGACGCAGCTTGGCAATTTGACGGGCGCTAATGAAAGCACAGACGTGCCTATTAATATCAGCAGTAGCACTTTAAATGATGATAATGATGGTTCTGACGCACCCACTTCACTTACTGGCTTTAACACAGTGAACTTTACCAACAGTCAATCTGATAGTGCTTCACTAACATGGGAATGGGCTAACAAAACTGCGATTACTGGCTTTGATACGGAAACTGATTTTTTCGACTTTGGCAACATGTCTGCTGACTCTGTTAATGTAGAGGAAGCCGATGGTAACCTTTACTTTGAGGTTCTTGGAATGGGTGGAAATATTACAGCTTTAGTTGGTGTACAAGCTGAGGACCTATCATCCGAAAACTTAACAGCGGCAGAATGGAATGACGTTCTCGATGCCGACAGCATTTTAATCGAAAGCCTTGTCAGCCTTGGATATGATTTTGGCTAAAGAACTTTCTTAAATTCGAGACATAATTGAAGGGTCATAAAAGACGCACTGCTAACCCATAACCCTTAAGCTTTTTGAGTACAAAAGATGATGCTAATGAATAACGTTGTGAAAGCACTTTGGGTTGTTGCTTTAATAACAACCAGCACTCCTTGTTGGAGTTCAAGGATAGAAGTTAAAGAAGACGCAACAGTAGCTAGTCCTTTATCTTTAATTAATGCGGAGAGATCCGCGGTTGGTCTCACTAAGCTTAAATACAACAAACGTTTGGAAAAAGCAGCCACAGCACATTCCAAAGATATGGCGAGGTTCGACTTTATTTCGCACACAGGAAGTAATGGTTCTGATTTACGCAAGCGACTAAGGCGCGCTGGCTACAAGTTCTGTTATGGCGCTGAAAACTTAGCTTTAGGAACAAAAAGCTGGTCAGATACTGTGAATGCGTGGATGACATCACCAAAACATAAGGCAAATATTTTGGACTATCGAGCAAGCTCTGTTGGCGTTGCGCAGGTTGGCGAAAAGTATTGGGTCATGGTTGTGGGTAAAAAGTGTTAAATCAGTATTTTATTTTTCACTATACATCCAAAACCACTTTGCCTGCGTTAATCGGCATAATCAGGTGCAAAGCTATTTAGAGCTTGGAAAGAGCCAGCTTCTGGACAGCTTCAGTCTTTCAAAGACACAAAGGTATCTATACTTAAATAAAATCATAAAACTTCCATTTTTCACAACGATTTTATAATTCCACAAAATCTCGCATTAATTGCTCAGTGCAGATGCTCCAAAAAACAAACCTCCGATTTGTTTTCTGGCAACATTTTGAACAATGGCCAGTGACAAAATCCAACCACTTGTCACCGCCACCGCAATACCAAACCAAACACCCTGCACGCCAAAATCCAGATAGCTTATAAAAATCCAAACAAAAAACGCCACTGCAAAACCCTGACGATAAGCACTAATCCAGAACGTCCAAATTGCCTGTTTAAACGCCTGTAGAAGCGAGTTAATTGAAAAAAGCATCATGTAGATTGGGAATAAAAAGGCATCAACTCGCAGATAACTACTGCCAGCTCGGATAACATCGGGGTCATTGCTAAATAACGCCATTGCAAAGCCGCCACCGAATAGTAAAGCTGGGATAGCAATCAAACTCATCGCAAAGCCCGCACCCCAACAATATTTTAAAGCTTGGCGTACTCGATCATATTGCTGCGCACCAAAGTTTTGCCCCGCAATTGGCAAAAGTGCACCCGTCATGCCAAGAACAGGTAATAACAAAATCTGTTCTATTCTTAAAGCAACACCGTAAGCTGCAACTGCGTGACCACCAAAGGACTTGAGCGCAAACTGTACAACAAAGCCAGTTGTAAACATGATCATTATTGCAGAACTAGCTGGCAGTAGCTGTGCAAAAATCTTTTTAAAACTATCCATGTCCAGCCGGAAAGCTGTGAGCTGAACAGATTGCATAATCTCAAGCTGAAAGATGCGTACCACAATGTAAGCCATCACACCTGTTTGACTGATGATCGTGGCCGCAGCGATGCCATTGAACCCCATTCCAGACCAAAGTCCCGGCAGGCCGAACATTAGCAGAGGATTAAGCCCAATGTTAGCCACAAATGCCACTATAAGAGCGCATAGCATGCTACGGCTATCTCCATGAGCTAGCAAGATCCCATTGCCGCCAGATGCTAATAAAAATCCAGGAAGGGCAAAAATTAGCCAATAAAAATATCCTGTAGCAGCATTACGATAGGCCCCCGGTTCAGAAACTAGGACAATGATTTCCGGGCCGAGGAACCAGCTTAATATCATGCAGAAAACGGTGATAATTATACCAAACACAATACCCTGTATTACGTAGCGCTGGGCCTGAGTATTATTACCACTGCCTTTAGCATTACTTACAAGTGTGCTCAGCGCTGAACTAAGCCCAAAGCCCACTGCCATCATAATGAAAAATGCCTGATATCCTATTGCAAGTCCGGCCTGTGTATCTGTTGACAGAAGGCCTGCATAATAAACATCAACAACGTTATAAAGTGTTGTAAACAGCATCCCAAAAGCGGCTGGGATTGCAAGTTTACGAAAATGGGAGGCCATAGATCCCGTTGTCAAATCATCTGTTTTCATTAGGGCTTACCGCTCATTTTCCTGCAGAGTTCTGGTGTCCCGGCAACCACTACATTGTGTTGGTCAACAGCACCAAAAATGGACCATATTACCGCCGGTAACACAGGCCGGAAGAAATAGTCCATCAGACATTCAAATTAAGAAATTAGATTTATTTGACCAAACCATTTAAAATGCGTTGAAGACTTAATCAACACTACTTGTAATCCCCGAGATCGCCAGAAATATCTCTAAGGCACCTTCCTTCGCATTCTCCAGATGAAAATACCACCTACAACAAATAAAATGCCTCCAAGGGAAGCAAACAGTGTCCCAAACCTCTTACTCCAATCAGCCATTACAACACTTTTCATCTCACCAGAGGACCAATCAACCAATCCTGCAACAACATCACCTTGATTGTGCGGCTTCGGGCTAACCCACATATTACCCGAGTATCTCAACACCTCTCCGCCAGGAGTTGTTGCTGAAAAAATAGGGCGGTATAATTGCCCATCATCGCTTTGCTTGCTTTCAACCTGAACCACTAATAATTCCACCTTCATAGCACGTGAAATAAAAGACGATGCAGACCATATCGTATAGAAACCAATAAGAAGGAATAACATCCCATTAAAAATGAGAACATACGGCAGCAATCTAATAACTTTAATGATGAGACTTGGAAAACTTGTTAACATCTAAATTACTGAAGGTCCTGCCTTCAAAACTCACTCCTTGAGACCCTACCATGGAAGGTAGCATGTTTATTCAAACAAGTGGAAATCGACTGTGTAAAGTTCATTTCTTATCCATTTATTTGGCAACGTAGTTAGGTCAAAAATCAAATTTCAAGATAACGTTTTATTCTATATTTAGTCTATTCTTACGCTTTAAAGGCAAACTTCACCTCTTAATCGCAATTAAATATTTCTTAACAGCAGGTATTCATTAGAACTTAATGTCTTACTGCGCACGAACTGAATTTGGCGTTTGGCCTGTCCAACGCCTAAATGCTGATGTGAATGATGACTGATTAGCATACCCAAGCAAAAAAGCAATTTCTGAGATCGGTACTTGATCTTGGGCAAGGTAGGTGAATGCAATTTTGGAACGAAAATCTTGCACTATAACGGAAAAAGTAAGGTCTTCTTCTGTTAGCCTGCGCGCCAAAGTACGAGAACCGATAGCTAAACTATCTGCGACCTCTTGCACCGTAAGAATATCAGGTAAGTTATCGAATAACAATTTTTCTATTATCACCCTTAACTTGGGTTGGGGCTGCTTTAATTCCGCAAGAAGACCGTTACCATAATCTTCCAAGTAAATAAGCAGACTTGGATCATAAGTTGAAATAGGTAACTCCAAAGTAGAAAAAGGAATCACGATTTCAGTTTCGGGAGAATCAAATAAAACAGGGCAACCCACAAGTTGTTGAATTAAAACATTACTGTCCGGCACATTATGCTCAAACCTTATTTTCAAAGGGTTAAATTTTTGACCAACTTTATCGCGTAAAACGGAAAGAAGGCTAAAAACGAGGAATTCTCGGAGGCGATCTCCATACTTAATAAATAACTCGTTTGACTTTAGCACTAACGATACTGAATTGCTTGAGATCTTAATCTGATAACTAAAATTTTCATCATCCAAAATGATATATTTCTGAGCGTTCTTCAGGGCAGCCCCTATGTTCTCAGAATACTTGCCAACATATGCACCTAGGATATCCTGATGATTAAAACATAACCCAGCACTTGCCGCAAACGACGTATCTTTCAATATTTCAATCGCAGCATTCAGAAACAAAGCCTCTTTATGACCATCAATCCTGTGAGCCTTTTGGCCAAGTTTTGCTGCTACAAAATCCTGCTCGGTCAAATCTGAGGATTTCTTAGCCTGTAAAACCGCGTCTCTCCCGGCACGGTTTTGCAGTTCCTTGGCAATGTGGACCAGACGGTAGTTTGAAATCAAATAGGTATTTTTTGGCAGTATCATTACCTGAGATTTCCAACTTTTTCTTCTGACTTATCATCAATTTGATACTTTTTTCACAAGGTACCTCAAAGAGATTGTTTACTAAAGCGATTTTTCTGCAACATTTAAAATACCAAGTTCTAAACCCAAAATAAAAAGAAAGTTGGTTTACAGGCGGCGAAAGTCTTAATTTTGCTGGCCGTAACGCCTTATCCATCTCAAATCAGCGTCTACTAAAAATCTCTATTCCGGCTTCCAGACCTCAGCTTTGCCCATACCGCGGATAGCAATAGCGTGATTTTTGAGGCAGGCTTCTGCCGGTGTGTGATGATGACCGTAAACAATCAGTTTAGCGCCCAAATCTGCTGCAAGGTTATCAACCACAGGAAAACCTCTTTCATGAGTTGTTGGACCTTCATGGGTAATAAGCACGTCTGCACGCTGAGACTGGAACTGCCTAACAGTTGATGGGAAAATCGTATTACGGTGCCTTAAAGGAATACCTGTACGGAACCGAGCGGTTTCGCGCGTGGCAACTAGTAGATCTTCCGGTGAGTGGTATTTTACCTTTGCCGTTTCGTCAGCTTTATAAGGATACCAGCATTTACCTCTAAACACACCACCTAAGCCCGCAACTCGAAGCTTGTTCGGACCAATTTCAATAACTCCACCATCAAAAAGAAAGTTGGCTAATTCTTTGAAAACGAGATCATAGACAGCAGGACTATCCACATCGTGATTGCCAGAAATCAAGCGTACATTAATACCTTTTCTGCACAAGTTATCCAGCACATCTCTCGCAGTTTGATGAGCCTTCTGGTTATCTTTATCTTGTTTATCAATCAAATCTCCTAAGATAATCACCGTATGAGGAGGATGCTGATCAACGGATTTTAGTAACGGCTCCCAATTTGAATGAGGGTCACCATAGAATAAAACACCCTCGAGAGCAGGCGTGATATCACGCATAATATGTTCAAAATTAAGGGTAGTCATTACAATCTCCAATATTTCAATACCAACACAAGAGGCGGTCCGATTAGGGACACCCGACAGCGTTAGTTCATATGAGAGACATGAATTTCATGTTTGCTAAAGTATGCGATGTAATTAAAAAAGTCAATGTTTGGTGAATTTACTTCAGTACAATTTACCTTCCCAAAGCGAAGCGAATTCATGTAAAAATAAACCAAGAAGTAACTGGTCAAATTCAAATCGGACAAAATCTGTAAAGTAGGTAATAATGAGTTATTCTTTGTTTATTGACGATGAGCGGGACCCACCGAACGATGGGCGCGAATGGCGCATTGCAAGATCGTTAGACCAAGTCAAAACCTGTCTATCGATTCACGGCGCACCAGTATTTGTTAGCTTTGATCATGATTTAGGCGATGGAGAGCCCACTGGGCATGACATTGCCAAAGCTATGGTTGACGGCGACCTCGGCGAGCGCTCCGATTCAGGTTTTGCAATAGGGTTTCATCCTAAGTTCACCTATTATGTCCACAGTCAGAATCCGGTTGGAAAAAGTAATATTGAAGGACTACTGGGTAATTACCTTCGTCATAAGAATTCAAATTAACTTTTATTGTCGGCCCAATACCGTCCGAAAGCCTCTCTGTAGGAAGTAGAAAAACCAAGACAGTAAACCAAAAATCGAATAGATCTAAAGTTGTGTGGCTTTCAGATCGCGAACAAAAACATTGGTTTAATAGCCCGATCTTAGAATTAATAAGGCGCCATAGCATGAGTTTATTAAAAGTACTTGTTACTTTACTGGCATTCACCTGGACTTTTGAAGCAGAAGCTCAAGGCACCAGAGTAGTTGACGGAGATACACTTGAAATTGAAGGCATCTCATATCGACTTCACGGTATTGATGCACCTGAACATGGACAGGAGTGTAATAAGAAATCTGGCGGAACTTGGGCATGTGGCAAACAAGCAACCAAATTTGTAATGTTGCTTGTTAAAGGAAAAACAGTTCTTTGTGAAAACAAAGGCACCGACGCCTACAACCGTATCATCGCTGTGTGTATGGCTGGAGATATCGATATAAATTCCGAATTGGTGACTGCAGGTCTTGCTTGGGCATATACAAAATATTCTTACGACTATGTGAGCGAAGAACAAACAGCGAGGAATGCTAATCTGGGTGTTTGGCAAGCCACCACGCAAACTCCTTGGGATTATCGAAAGTCCCGCTGGAACGCAGCGGAACAAAAGGCACCGGAGGGATGTCCTATCAAAGGTAATATATCACGCAGCGGAAAGAAAATTTATCATCCGCCATGGTCACCTTGGTACAGTAAGACAAAAATTAGTGTGGCTAAAGGTGAACGTTGGTTTTGCACTGAAGAAGAAGCAAAAGCAGCAGGTTGGAGAACTGCAATCTTTGGAAATTAAGCTTCCTAAACTTCAGAGCATTATGAAACATTAAAAAAGGCTTTTTATCTAGTTTCTATACCATTTTAACTGTCCAATTTTTAGAATTGATCTCGCCACCTCAAACCATCTTCTGTTTTGGTTTTGGGCCGATATTCACATCCGAGCGGCCCCTGATACCCAAGAGCTTGAAATTCCGGCAATAAAAGCGAATAATCTAACGCCCCTTTAAAAGGCTCCGCGCGTAATTCAGCAGCCGATATTTGAACATGGCCAATTTTATCGACATATTTTGCGAAAGTCTTCAGAACGTCGCCAGTTTGTGTAAATACATGATAACAATCAAACATAATTTTCAATCGGGGGTTATTTATAACATCGAGAACCTGTGCTGCCTGAGTGACGGTTTTTAGGAAATAACCAGGCAATTGCTCTTCACAAACCGGCTCGATTAAGATTTTTATCATCGAATGTTCAAGCGCGTATTCAAGGTTTGCATAGAAGGCCTCATAGGCGTCTGAAGTATCTTCCGTGACCCCTGCCAGTATATGTAGAGCTTTCACACCAATATCTTCAGCTATTCCAATCGCCTCGCGAATATCTTTTCGTGCGCGCGGGATTTCATCAGGTAAAGCAGCACAGCCAAAACTTTGGCCCATGTGGGCATTCATACTATTAACAGGCAAGTTTAATTGGGACAGCAGGGTTTTAAGCGCCACCAAATCTTGAGAATGTGGTTCATCATGGAACTCAACAGAATGAAACCCATGCAATTTTGCCATTTTTATACGTTCAAAAAATGGAAGGTCCGTCCAAAGGTACCCAGTATTGGCTGAAAAGTTAAATTCCATCAAGCCTTCCTTTAAGCCGTTACGGGATCAAAACTTCCCGAATAGTTTTTGCGTCGGCAAGGCGATCCATAGCAGCATTCAAATCATCAAAACCAATAGAGCGGGACATTAATCTATTTACAGGCAAAATACCGTTTTGAAACATGTTTAGATAGCGTGGGATATCTCGCTTTGCGACACAACTGCCCATGTAAGAGCCTTTAATACAGCGCTCTTCTGCAGCGATTTTTAAATGCGATAAATTTATCATTGTTTCAGCGCCGGGCATGCCTGCCGCCACTGTCGTCCCCCCCCGCCGCGTTATGTTGTAGGCCGTTTGCAAGGCTTGGCCTGATCCGGCAGTTTCGATTGCGCAATGCACGCCGCCACCCGTTAAAGCCAGCACTTGTTCGATCACATCTTCATCTGCAGCGTTTAACGCATGATGCACACCAAGCTCTTTGGCAAAATGTAGCTTTTCCTGGCTTAAGTCGAGCGCTAAAACCTTGCCAGCCCCAATCGCCAAAGCAGCCAGAACAGCGCTGAGGCCAACACCTCCAAGGCCAACCACTGCGATAAACTGGCCAGGTTTTGCCTTTGCACTGTTAATCACTGCACCCACGCCAGTCACTACGCCACAGCCGAAAAGCGCCGCATGTTCAAATGGAATGGACTTGTCTATTTTCACCAAAGCTTCTTCCGGCAGAACAGAATATTCAGCAAAGCCCGCAACGCCAGAGTGATGATGAATTCGGGTACTGCCCTGATGTAACCGCGTTGTTCCGTCCTTAAAAACTGCTTTGGCATTGGCAACTGTCGCTGGTTCACACAGGGCCGGCCGGCCAACACTGCACATTTCACAATGTCCACAACTGGCTACATAAGACGGAACGACGTGATCCCCTATTGCAAAGCCTTTTACATCTTCACCTAACTCCTCAACGATCCCGGCAGCTTCGTGCCCGATAACAATTGGCATAGGTTTTGCCCGCTCGCCGCTGATTGCCACAAGATCGGAATGGCACAGGCCAACGGCTTTGATCCTGACCAGCACTTCACCACGCTTTGGTGGATCCAACTCTACGTCTTCTATACTTAAAGGTTTGGACACACTGTAAGGTCTTTGTGCCGAGGAACTTCTGAGAATGGCAGCTTTCATCTTCATGACTGTTTTCCTAAAGTTTTGCTAAGCGCGACAACCACATCAGTAGCAAGCCTCTTCTAAGCAGGTTTCAAGAATATCCAAACCTTCTTCCACCAACGAAAGCTGCGCTGAGAGGGGCACCAGAATACGTATTACGTTACGCGTTGGGCCGGCTGTAACCAAAATAAGACCTTTAGCTAAGGCGATTTGGGCAACTTTGGCCGCCAGTTCTCCATCAGGCTCCCCCGTATCACGGTCTTTTACCAGCTCAATCGCGTTCATACAGCCAAGCCCGCGCACATCCCCAATGCATTTTAACGAGTTTTTGCGAGCCATTTTTTGCAACCGCGCATCGATCAAGTCACCCATCACCAACCCTTTTTCCAAAAGGCCTTCTTCTTCGATCACGTCAAGAACGGCCAGCGCTGCAGCACAGGCCATCGGATTACCACCAAACGTGCCGCCAAGCCCGCCCGGTGGAACTGTGTCGATAATGCTGGCTTTGCCCACTATTCCTGAAATCGGTAAACCGCCGCCAATGCTTTTGCCGACGCAGGTTAGATCTGACGAAATACCATAATGTTCCAGGGCAAACATTTTTCCCGTGCGTCCCATGCCTGATTGGATTTCATCAGCAACAAAAACAATGCCATGCTTGTCGCAAAGCTGGCGCAAATAGGCCAGAAACTCAGCTGATGCAATATTATACCCGCCCTCACCCTGAACCGGCTCTACAAATATAGCCGCAATCTGATCTGGCGGGCAGTCGCTTCTAAACATGGTTTCAAAGGCTTGCTTTGTATCCTCGAGGGTTATCCCACGATATGCATCCGGAAACGGCAAGCGGAAAATTTCGCCTGGGAATGGTCCAAAGCCCTTTTTAAACGGCACCATTCTGGCACTAAGTGCCATACCCATATATGACCGTCCGTGATACCCGTTTGTAAAGGTAATAAGAGCGGGCCGCTTTGTATAATACCTTGCCACTTTTATTGCATTTTCAACAGCCTCACCACCGGCTGAAAAGAACATCGATTTCTTCTCAAAATCCCCAGGATATAGAGAATTGAGCCGTTCGGCTAATTCTATATAACTTTCATAAGGCGTTACTTGAAAGCATGTATGCGTCAGACTGTCTAACTGATGCTTTATGGCCGAAACAACTTTTTCATGACGATGGCCAACATTCTGGCACCCAATACCGCCGCAAAAATCTATATAACGTTTGCCTTCAATATCCCAAATTTCGGCATTCTCTGCTTTTTCAGCAACGAATGTAGAGGAGTAGGCGATCGCTTTTGCAACAGCCCTGTCTCGTCGACCTTCAATTTCGATATTTGTGGTCATAATATAATCCCTGTCAGTGCATTATTTACCAAGATCACCGAGCACGTTTATGCTCGGTGATCTTATTGTTTAAAAAATTAGTCTACTTAGGAAGCAGGTCGTTGACTTCTTCCACAAGCTCTTCTTGAAGCTCTGCCATATCGTCAGACTCTCCAGTCACGATAGATTCCATGCCGTCATACAGAACCTGCGTAATAGCCAGCCCATTATCGCCCGGATAGGCGATCCAGTCACGCAGCAACCCAGATTGCTCAACCGCTGTATATTTATTTGGGTTTTGAGCATAGAAATCTGTTAAAAGATCATTCGCCGCTTTATTTGGTGGAATATAGCCTGTTGTTTCAGCAACCAAAGCTGCCCCAATACCAGACGTAGCAAATTTTACGAATTTCCAAGCCGCTGCTATTTCTTCAGGATCCTCAGATGTTGACACCATCATGACTGAGTTGCCACCAGCAGGAAGCCCCTTTGGTGGTTGGCCCATTCCAGGATATTTGCCTGTTTTAAGTTCAAAATCTCCCTTTGCACGCTCGATTGCGCCAACGGCAGATGTTGACCAGAAATACATCGAAACTTCACCAGAGTTAAATGGAACGCCTGCATCGCCAGCAGACAGGTTTGGCATATCGCATTCCCGGAATAGCTTTTTCATTTGCTCAAGAGCTGCCAAGCCAGCCTCTCCGTCAAAATTTACTTTACCGTCTTTAAGGATGGGCTCTCCTTGGCTCCACATCAAAGCTTGGAAAAACCAGTTCCCAGTGACGCTCCAGCCCCACCACATAGGTGTTTTATGACCAGCGTCCATCAACGTATGACAAGCGGCAATCACTTCATCCCAAGTGGTTGGCAGCTCGGTAATGCCAACGGCGTTTAGGTTATCCATATTGTAATAGCCAACGGGCAATGAAACTGAATAGGGCAAGCCATATACTTCACCGTTAAAAGTGCCAAGATCCAGCATCGCCTGATGATAGCCATCTTTTGCAAAATCTGCTTCGGCGGCAATGAACGGCTCAAGGGATTTTGCAATCCCTTTTTCAACCAATAGCGCCTGCCGGTTCAAACCCTGAAAGGTCACATCTGGCAAATCACCCGCAACAGATTCGCGTAGAATAGTATTTGTTCCATCTTCATAATTTTCATATGTTGCACGGAATTTCACATCGATATCCGGATGCGCTTTATTAAACTCAGGTATGAGCCGCTCCATTGTAACATCAAAAAGTGACGAGTAAGCATAGCCTACTTCTATTTCAACCGCTTGAACCGGTGTCGTAAGAACACTGGTGGCCAGAGCAATTGCTGAAATTTTAGTCAAGTTCTTCATATTTACCTCCTAAATTTTAGGAACTAAGTGCGTTTGCAACGCATCAAGCTCCTCGTTTAAACCGGCACTGATTTCAAACAGACCGGTATCCCTCTAAATTCTTATTTCATTCCCGTCATCGTGATCCCTTCAATGAAACGTCTTTGCGCAAGCAAAAAGATAATCACTAAGGGTAAAACAATAACAGTGGTCGCGGCCATCATCGGGCCATATTCATTTCCATCCATATCTGACTTGAACATCCGCAATCCCAACGGAGGTGTCATCAGATCTTTATTCCCTGTGATCACAACGCGCGGCCAATAATAATCATTCCAATGGGCAACAACTGAAAAAATGCCAAACGCCAGAAGGGCCGGAACAGCTGTGGGCAGCATCACCTGCCAGACAATAGAAAATTCACTCATTCCATCCATCCGCGCGGCATCAATCAAATCATCTGGTACAGTCATAAAAAACTGCCGCATCAAAAATATACCAAACACTGATATACTCCAGGGCACGATAAGCGCCGCATAGGTGTTGGTTAAACCAACCTTTGCCAGCATAATATACAGCGGCAAAGCGATTGCATGCACGGGGATCAGCAGACAGAAGATCACCATGCCAAACACTACGTTTCGTCCCCAAAACCTAAGCTTAGAAAGGGCATAAGCACAGGGTAATGCAATAATAACCTGAATGATGAAAATGCTCACAGTAACGAACACACCATTAAGCATATAGCGCACCAAAGGGGCTTCTTTGAATGCTGCTGTGTAATTATAAACAATTGGACGCTTCAGGCAGTCTTCTTCGGGATTGCCAACTTTGACGCAGCGGTTATCAGTCATGATTTGTTGGGCGCCAAAAAACCCACCAGTATTGGTTTCTATTTCGGCAGGGCTTTTCATGGAATAAGACAGCATCAAATAAAAGGGTAATAAAACTACAACAGCCCCCGCCAGCAACAAACTGTGCTTAAAGAACTCTCCCAGCCAACTGGTTTGAATATACATCAGTAGTGCACCTTCCGATTGACAAAATACACCTGCACCAAGGTCAGGATCAGCACGAAGATGAGAAATACGATTGTAATTGCAGATCCCATTCCCAACAGATTCTGCCGCACGCCCTTTTCAAACATAGCATAGATCATCACATAGGTTGATTTTGACGGACCCCCTTCCGTCAACGCTTCAACTGTATCAAAAACTTGAAAGGATCGGATAGAAGAAATGGTGATCACGAAGACATGTGTGGGCCCCAGCATTGGCCAAGTTACCAGTTTGAACCTTTCCCAAGCGCTATCAGCACCATCCATTTGAGCGGCCTGATACAGCTCTCGTGGAACCGAGGTCAGCCCAGCAAGATAGAGGACCATATTAAAACCGAAGGCTTGCCAGATCCCAATAAATGCAATCGTACCAAGTGCATATTTTCGATCGCCCAGCCATAGCGGGAATTTCTTTTCACACGCGGATCCATACCAACTTTCTAATGGATCATAGCCCAACCAAGACCCGGACAGGAACCCATAGATCACAGATTTATCGCAGCCCGAGCGCAGAATATCATTTACCACCCCAACGATGGGGTTAAGAGCAAATTCCCAAACAATGGCCATCGCAAGCAAAGTGGCCATAACAGGCAAGAAAAAGATCGCTTTATAAAGCTCGCCGCCAATCCGCAGACTAGAAATCAAAAGCGCAGAGCCCAGCCCTAAAGCAACCGATATCGGGACCACCAGCAATACATAGGTTAGCGAGGCTGTGAACATTTTATTATAGCTACGCCGGGTGAAAAGCTTTTCATAATTCTCCCAACCGATCCAATTAAAACCACTGTTACCAAGGCTGTAATCGGTCATGGACAATGCGGCAGCAACAACGACTGGCGCAATCAACAACAAAAGCATCAAAAGAATCGCAGGTCCAACGAACCAATAATGCGCTTTCGAACGACCCATTAGGATGATGTTCCAGATTGGGCCAAAGCTTTAAAGTCTAGCCGCTGCCCGTCGGGGCCAAACACCAAAGGCTTACCTGGCACAGGCGTACAATGAATAATATCACCCGGTTGTTGCGGCGTCGAAATTAAAGGTTGCGCCCGAATAATGATTGAACCTTCAATTCCCTCTTGCGTGATGTGAAAAAATACATCGGATCCGAGGTTTTCTTTATAGGTTAATTTGCCCGCTAAGCTCTGGTCAGCATTCGGCTCAGTTAGCGTCAAATGTTCAGGACGAAATCCCACCGAAACGGGGCCGGGGCTTGGGATCTCAAGCGTTCCGTCAAGACTAAAACCGGCACATGTAATATTACCGAGCTCATCGCAGTATCCGGGTAGAATATTCATTTTAGGGCTGCCAATGAATTCAGCCACTCGAATATCTTGAGGGTTTTGATACACTTCTTCGGGCGATCCCAATTGCAGTAAATCGCCATCCATCATCACCGCGATACGATCTGACATTGTTAAAGCTTCTGCCTGATCATGCGTGACATAAACAAAAGTGGTTTTCAGTTTCTTATGTAAAGCCGACAGCTCAGCCCGCATATGCACCCTTAAACTCGCATCAAGATTCGATAAGGGCTCATCCATCAAAAACGCAGCTGGGTTGCGCACCATCGCCCGACCAAGAGCAACTCGTTGACGTTGACCACCTGAAAGTTGACCAGGCTTTCGAGCCAAAAGCGGCTCGATTTTCAGCGTCTCTGAAACAAGTTGAACTTCTTTTTCAATTTGCGCCATCTTAGCTCGACGGCTTGGCACCAAATGGCCCAATAATGGAAATCTTTCCCAAAAATTTAAATCTCTTAAACGCAGTGGCGTAATCAAATTCTGACGCACGGTAAGATGGGGGTAGAGCGCATAGGATTGAAACACCATCGCCAAATCACGCAGACTTGGCCGCGTTTCGTTAACAAGACTTCCATCTATCGACACATCACCAGCTGTTTGTGTTTCCAATCCGGCAATTATCCGAAGCGTTGTTGATTTTCCACATCCAGAGGGCCCCACCAAAGTTAGGAACTCTCCATCATGAATATCTAAATCCACGCCATTTATAACAGACTGACCACCATAGGATTTGGTCACTCGACTAAGTGCTATGCTAGCCACTAGTTTCCCCTTTTACTTAGCCTTCGACGCCTTTTGCACCAACTTTATACAAACTAAGTAACAATAATATGACGATCGCATTCGTCTCTTTTCTTTAAGCTGCTGAAGCAACAGGGCTAAAGTTGCAATTGATTCTATTATTTGTAAAATAGTATAAAATTTCAAATAACCTCAGGTTTTTTTATAATGACACCATTTCGTCAGTTAACTTACACTGTCGCAGTTGCAGATCACGGTAGTATTTCAGCTGCAGCAGAAAAACTTGCAATTTCACAACCGGCAATTAGCGCAGCTATACAAAAGGTTGAGGCTGAATATCAGTTAAAGCTTTTCATTAGGGAAAGACCACATCGAGTGCAGTTGACCCCAGTCGGACGTCGTTTTATCGCTCAAGCCCGACGGCTTTTGGAAAATGCTCAAGAATTTGATGGTGAGGCCCGCAATCTACGGCGAAGTCCACACGGTGTCGTCGAAGTTGGCTGTTTCTTTCCCACTGCAGCATTCATAGTACCAATCATTCTAAAGGGTCTTCGGGAACGTGGTTTTAATATTTCAATCCGCGTACACGAGGTAGATCTTGATGAACTTAATAATATGCTTTCACACGGTAGTATCGATGTTGCCCTAACCTATAACATGTACCCTAGTCCGGGAATCGAATTTGAATCCCTAATCGAAGCTCCACCCTACGTTCTTTTGTCAAAGGATGATCCACTAAGCAAAGAGCAATCAATATCCCTGCAACAGTTAGCAGACCGGGATATGGTTGCTTTAAACCTGCCAATCACACAACAATTCTTCCTATCAATGTTTTCACGAGTAAACCTGCGCCCGCGTATCAAGCATCAGGCAAAGTCTTATGAATTGGTACGAAGTTTGGTGGCGGCCGGTGAAGGATACGCAATTTTAATTATGCGCCCTGTAAGCAAACGGGCCTATGACGGGAGCGAATTAGCATACATCCCGCTTAAAGATGACGGACCCGCGGCGCAATACGGGTTGGCTTTTACCAAACGCTCCGTTCCAACAAAACTGATCGAAACTTTCGCTAACGTTTGCAGAGAAACGCTTAAAAGCGAGAACTTGGCTGAGAAATATTACGTGCAAAGGCCACTAATCGACTCCACATGATCAAGATATTTTCCTGTGAAACAGGCCCGCGTACTTTTGGGAGTGGCGCCATATACCCTTCTATAGTTCTTGCTAAACGCAGAAAGATTGCTGAAACCACAAGCAAGAGCCACTTCAGTTAAGGGCATTCTAGTTTGTTCCAGAAGTTGGCGTGCCCGTGTTAACCTAAGGTTTATGTAATATTTTGAAGGTGGATCAAAGCTGTGGCGTGCAAAAATCCTTTCGATTTGACGTAAGGACAGGCCAACACGGTGAGCAATCTCAATTTGTGAAATAGGTGTTTCAATCGTTTCAGTCATAATGCGCAACACATGCTGAAACCTTTCATCCTCACAGATCAGAGCATCACCATTCAGCAACTGAACAGTCGCACCACTTCGTTTGCCACTAGCCAGAAAGTGATTGCAAATCTCACTGCTGATGCGAGGCCCACATGTCTTTTCGATAAACCCTACGACCAGATCAAATGTTGCCAGTTCACCCGCACAACTCGCAACTTTGCCATCACCGGTAAAAAGTACGTTTTCAAATTTAATATCTGGAAATTTTTCTCTTAACGGTGCGATGGTTTTCCAATGTGCAGCGCATTTTTCACCATTTATCAAGCCAGCAGCAGCGACAACAGAGCAAGCAGCCCCAAGAGCGAATAAAGGAACACTGGATTGAACAACCCTTTGCACAAACGTTCGCATCGGCCCTTTGTCATGCTCCTTAAGTATCTGCCCACAGCACAAAATCACCTGATCAGGTCGGTTCGCAACATTACAATGACCAAGAACCTCACTAGACTGCGCATCACAAGAAACACAGATACCTGCCATAGTTTTCGGATTTTTATCTCTCAGCGAAACAAGCTGAAGTTCAAATCGGCTATACCCTAAGATTACATTTGCATGCTGAAACGGTTCGAGTGTGGAAGACAAAGTGGTCAAAGAAACACCATCAGCAACCAACACCATAATCCGGGTCATCATTGTATCAAGCACGAAGGATTTGTGATTGGATAGTGGAGCATTCATGCGAATATCAAATTACCCAAGCCGTTCAATCGACGCACAGTTGTGCACCTCATTCAGGACGATCTCCACCAGTTCAAATTGTGATTCTCCGTTAATATCCTCAAAATATATATGGCTGGGCCAAGATTGCCCAACGTGGTTATCCTTAGGCAAATCAACGGATTCGCAAACCCGTTTTATCGCAGCCACATGGGCTCGAGCTTGATCCTTAATTTCTAACTTTTTAGCATTGAGATCCTCAATACTATTACGATCTATTTCAGGCGATCCAACTCCAACGGTTAGAGGCATGTTTCGCTGGATAGCCTGTTCCTCATAGAAAGAAATGTCCACTTTATCAGACTCTAACCGCATGATAAACACGGGATTCACACTGACCTTGGCATCAGTAAGATCTAGTAATTTAGCACCGCTTTGTGCATCATTTCCTTCACTTGCAGTCCCTCGACGACGCGAGGCCCGAGCTTTCTTTTTTACTTCGGCTACAAAATCACCGCGATAGTTATTGTCGAATACCCGATCCGCATATGCCTTCCCCTGCAACATGTGACGGATTGAGCGAATTGACATGGTTTGACAATTTTCCGGCCCAATGAAGAACGGTGAACCCGAGGCATCAGATAGTTCCACCCACCCATCTGGAAACTGGGTAAAGAAATGATCCATCCAGGGTGCCAGTACAACATCACCAAGATGGTTCAGTAGCGCATTCACCCGATCAGGGTTATTCACAACATCCGCCAACAAAGGTTCCTGACCATAGATGTCCGCTGCAAGACTGTAGGGCGCTGATATCTGCAACAAAGGCGCAACACCTGTCAGTTCTTGAGCAACCCTCAGGATACCATCTACTGCAGCAGGGACGCCGGTTGAAAAATCAGGCGTACCTAAATCTTGCCAATTATCTTTTGTAATGAGGATAGCATCCGGATCAGCACCTGGTGGAAATTTATCGGGGTACATCATGGTTTGACCAAGTGGCTCACAGGTCCAAGCATAGAGTGCCCAAGTTGTATAAAATTTACTGATTCCTAAAAGTCTGCTAACTGCAAGATTGGCCCGAACATATCGGTATGGATCATCATGATAATATTCGTGCCCTTGAATGCCATACAGATCATGCAAAACTGCCAAGCCCAGCATATGGACCGAAGCTGTGGAATGAACCTTATTCGCTGGCGCCAGCTGTTTGAAATTATCATCAAACTCGCCTGCAATAGCGGCATCAAAGAACTCGGTCATCTCAACTTTTGCTTTGGTATCACCCGCCTGCCAGCGCTGTAACAAATGCAGCCCATAAGGGAAAAAATAATTATCAATTTTGGTCATATTTGTGTCACCACCTTATCCTCATGTCGCCCGAACATTCCGATTCACGATGAGACTATTTACAAGTGGGTGTATCGAATATACCCATTAACATATAAATTATAGATCCAATTGAGGAATGCTTTGGTAAAATATGTTAGGGGTGCCTTACTGCAAGGGTTTGAAGTTGATCGGGACAGCTCAGTCCCAATCTACCGTCAGATTGAAACATTCTTGCGTCGCCTAATTTTGGACGGGACTCTTCAATCATCAAGAAAATTGCCATCTACGCGGGAATTGGCCTCTGAGCTAGGTGTATCCCGGATCACAGTGAAATCTGTTTATGAACAACTGATCGCAGAAGGCTACTTAGACGCCAGAACGGGGTCTGGGACTTTTGTAACAAAAGGGCTGAACTTGGAAACAGCACCAAAAATCGAATTTCCAACCAAAAGGTGCAACACGCCAGATATTATTATACCGGATCAAGCTGTACCAATCCTGTCTTCAAAGGCGAGCGTTCGGCATGGCGAGACAGCACCATTCCGTCCAGGTGTTCCAGGCCTAGATTTTTTTCCCGTAAAAATTTGGATGAAATATCTTTTAGAGGCTACTCAGAAAGGAACGCGTCAAAATCTGAGTTACGGAAATATTGTTGGGAATGAAGCTTTGCGCGTATCTATCGCCAATCATCTGATGGAAGCCCGTGGAATGCAGGTTGATCCCAGCGAAATCGTTATAACTTCAGGTGCACAGCAGGCCTTTGTCCTGATTGCCTTTGTTCTTCTGAACCGAGGTGACACTGTATGGTATGAAAATCCTGGGCATATCGCAGGGCGCGATGTAATGCAGATCATGGGCGCAAATGTAGCCCCCGTTCCAATTGATGATGAAGGGATTGACCTTCATTTTGCCGCACAAAAACATCCTAAGCCAAAAGTAATCTTCACAACCCCGTCGCACCAGCAGCCACTTGGTATTACAATGAGCCTGGCACGACGGCTCGATCTTTTAAAATATGCCAGGGAAAATAACACCTATATTATTGAGGATGACTACGACAGTGAGTTTAGATATCGCGGCAGACCCCTGCCTGCCTTAAGCGCGCTTGACAGTGAAAGAAGGGTTTTTTACGTCGGTACGTTTTCCAAATCTATGTTTGCGGCAATGCGGCTTGGCTATATCGTCGTACCACCTGGCCTTAGCGAAGCTTTTGCGCAAGCTAAGACTTTACTTGGTCAAAGCTCTTCAGCTGTCGTGGAGCAGGCCATGTCTGATTTCATGGACGATGGACGATTTAATGAACACATCCGCAAAACTCGGAGAATTTACCGCGAACGCAGGGATGTCCTTTTCGAGTGCCTGTCAAAAGATTGTGCCAGTTTTATCACGCCACAACCAACTGACGCTGGCATGCATATGTTGGCGTGGCTTTCACCTAACTCAGATGATCGAGCGGCGCACCACGCACTACTTAAACGTGGCATAGAATCATTACCCCTGTCAGTATATTCGCTCACTTTCTCAGATCCGCCAGCCCTCGTTCTAGGTTTTTCTGGTGCAAACGAAAACCGTATTCCTGGTCTTGTAAGAAGAATATCACAAACATTAGGAAAATAGTCATGCATATATTGAACTTTAAGCCAATATTCCAAATTGAAAATACAAGAGCCAAATAATAACAATTTTCTGCTACTGAGACCATATACAACAACAACATTATTCAGGCTTTATGAGATATATATGTATAAAGCTCTTAGAAATAGCTCGCACTTTACGCAAACTCACCTACGATTTTAAGACAGCTACCTCTAGAAGGAGTGTGTAAAATTCCTCACACAAACAATGTTTGTTCTGATAATTTTTACTTTTGAGTTCAGGTGATATTCCTGGACCACATCAGCAGGTTGATGTAATTACAGCCCTAAAAGCAATGACGCTTTGACCTGCATGGCAGCATTTTGAAGAAAATAGTAAAGGTTCCATTGAAAAAGGAAAACCAGCAGATTTTGTAATTTTATCAGACAATCCAGTTACTGTAGATCTCGAAACTCTCGATCGGCTTCAGGTTTTGATTACTATTAAGGAAGGCCAAGTAATCTACAAAGCCAAGGAGGGAGAGCAAAAAACCAAATTAAGGCAACCGCCATTCATGAGTGATCCGGGAACTACACATCGCTTTCTCCACGCAATGTATCGTGGTGCAGGTGTGGAGAAGCGTATTATCCGATGTATGCTCAGCGATAATGAATGCGCTCAAATATTCGGTGTACCAGTTACGCAACTCAAATGATTATTTAAAATTTTATCCTATTATCGCTTTACAGGTGGGTAATTCAGACAAGACGGCCGTGGCAATGTTTGAACTTCTTACCTGACCCACATGGGCAAGGATCATTTCGGCCAGGTTTACCCCATGTCGACGGATCATTTTCGTTAAACTTAGGCGCACTTGCTTTAACATTTGGTGCAATTGGCTTTGCATCAGCAGCAGGTTCTGGTGGCAGTGACGTTTCCTGCACTGCCATCTCAGCAATCATGGCTTTGCGCTCTTCATCAGTTAAAGGGCGAATTAAGGAAAGTTTTTCTGTAACTTCATTCCGCAAGCTATCCAGCATCGTTTCAAATAACTGAAATGCTTCATTTTTATATTCATTTAATGGATCCCGCTGCGCATAGCTACGGAACCCAACAACTGAGCGCAAGTGCTCCAATGTCAACAAGTGTTCACGCCATTTGCTATCAATAGCTTGCAAAATTAATTGCTTCTCAATGTTCCGCATATTCTCAGAACCAAATGAGGCAGCTTTATCTGCCATCAATTTATCACTGGCTTCAACAAGACGATCACTAATTTGTTCGTCGTCAACGCCTTCTTCTTCACACCACGTTACCACCGGCAAATCGAGACCTAGACGCTCAATCACTGCCGTGCGCAAACCTTCCGTATCCCATTGATCTGCATAAGTATTGGGAGGCATGAACTGATCAATCAAATCGTCTACAACTTGATCACGCATATCCGAAGTAATCTCGGATAAGTCATTTGCCTCCATAATTTCGCGACGTTGCCCAAATACAACCTTACGTTGGTCATTCATTACATCGTCAAACTTAAGTAACTGTTTACGAATATCGAAGTTACGCCCTTCAACCTTGGCTTGTGCGCGTTCCAGAGATTTATTCACCCATGGATGCACAATTGCTTCGCCTTCTTCGAGACCGAGAGTTTTAAGAACTTTATCCAATCTATCCGAACCAAAGATACGCATAAGATCATCTTCAAGAGAGAGATAAAACGACGTACGGCCCGGGTCACCCTGACGACCTGATCGACCACGTAACTGGTTGTCAATCCGTCGGCTTTCATGCCGCTCAGAAGCTAAAACAAATAAGCCACCGGCTGCCAAAACTTTTTGCTTCTCTTCCTCGTGCTCGCCTTCAATGCGCGCACGAACTTCATCAGGATCAATTTTGGGGTCTGCGACAATTGCTTCAAGAACTTTAAGATCAACGTTACCACCCAACTGAATATCCGTGCCTCGGCCAGCCATGTTAGTCGCAATAGTCACCGCAGCCAGTTTGCCTGCATCTGCGATAATTTGCGCTTCCTGTTCATGCTGGCGAGCGTTCAAAACATTGTGAGGGATATTTTCTGCTTTCAACATCGCGCTGAACATCTCAGACTTATCAATAGAAGTAGTACCCACTAACACCGGTTGGCCGTCTTCATGAGCTGTTTTGATTTCTTTGACCATGGCACCGTATTTTTCAGTGCCTGTGCGGAATACCCGGTCATCTTCATCAATTCGTGTAATCGGACGGTTAGTGGGTACATCCACAACACCAAGACCGTAAATCTCACCAAATTCTTCTGCTTCAGTGGCCGCAGTACCCGTCATTCCTGCCAATTTATCATAGAGACGAAAATAGTTTTGGAATGTAACTGATGCCAAGGTCTGATTCTCTGGTTGGATCGTCACATTTTCTTTTGCCTCAAGAGCTTGGTGAAGCCCTTCTGAAAGTCGGCGCCCTGCCATCATTCGACCAGTAAATTCATCAATTAAAACAACTTCGTCATCACGGACGATATAATCCTTATCTTTTTTGAACATTACATGAGCACGAAGGCCCTGATTCACATGATGAACAATCGTAGTGCTTTCCGGATCGTAGAGAGATGCATCAGCTTCGATCAGATTACGCTCCTGCAGTTGAGCTTCGAGAAACTCGTTGCCTTCGTCCGTGAACGTAACGTTTCGCTGTTTTTCGTCGAGCAAATAATGCTCAGGTTGAATAAGCGGAATAATTGCATCGATGGTCACATACAGTTCAGATCTATCAGCCAGGTGACCAGAAATAATAAGTGGCGTACGTGCCTCATCGATCAGAATGCTGTCAACTTCATCTACAATAGCATAATGATGATCACGCTGAACCATTTGATCAATTGATGGCTTCATATTATCTCGCAAATAATCGAAACCCAGTTCATTATTTGTGGCATATGTAACGTCGCAAGCGTAAGCTGTTCGTTTTTCGTCTTCCGCCATGCCTGAAACGGCAACACCAGTAGTCAAACCAAGCGCGCCAAAAACTTTTCCCATCCATTCCGCATCACGACGCACAAGATAGTCGTTGACGGTCACAACGTGAACACCCTTGCCAGTAATAGCATTAAGGTAGACAGCAAATGTAGCAGTGAGGGTCTTACCTTCACCAGTCTTCTGCTCTGCAATATTACCTTGATGCAGAAATATCGCGGCCATCAACTGCGTATCATAAGCACGCAAGCCCAGCGCCCGTTTTGCTGCTTCACGGCAGTTTGCAAAAGCTTCGGGTAACAGATCATCTAAAGCTTCACCGTCAATGGCTCTTTTAGCCAAAGCTTGGGTACGCTCTTTTAGTCCCACGTCGCTGGTAGCTTCAAATTCTGCTTCCAAAGCGTTGATCGAATCAACTAATGGCCGCACAGTTTTGATCTTGCGATCATTAGGGGTGCCAAATACCTTTTTGGTGAGAGTTCCAAAACCGAGCATGCGTTCTCCAGCCGATCAATTTATATTGTGCAGCGGCCGCTTGCCGTGCGCGCTTCAAGGTCATAGATACATCTAGCGGAAGCCAACTTGAACTAAGCCCATAGGGCGATGTAAGGGTCGCGCCAAACCGTGTCAATGCGCGTACCCAGTGCACAACCAGCCTTAGGACTAATCTATGACAAAACGTTACCTTTCATTACCGATTTTTGGCCTAATTGCCACATTAGCAATGCCCGCGACTGCACAAGACGCTGATACCGTTGTTGCAGAGGTCAACGACGAGAAAATAACCATTGGCCACATGATAATTGCCCGAGCTACATTACCTGAGGAATATCAAAAAATTCCTGATGCTGAACTTTTTCCTGGAATTCTTAACCAGCTCGTGAGCCAAGCCCTGCTTTCGCAATCGTTTCAAGGCGAAATTCCTAATAAGGTTACTCTCGCACTTGAAAATGAAACACGTTCAATAATCGCAAACGTAGCCATTGAGGAATTTATGGAACAAGCGATTACCGAAGAGAAAGTGAAAGCTCTCTATAATACACAGGTAAAAGATTTCGTTCCAGCTGATGAATACAATGCCTCTCACATCCTCGTAGAGACAGAAGAGGAAGCCCTCGCAGTGATTGCCGAAATTGAAGGTGGTGCAGATTTTGCCGAAACAGCAGTTGCCAAATCAACAGGCCCATCAAGTTCTAACGGCGGTAACCTTGGCTGGTTTGGCGCAGGCGCTATGGTCCCCGAATTCGAAGCAGCTGTTGTAAATTTGGAAGTTGGTGGCCTATCTACCCCCGTGCAGACCCAATTTGGCTGGCATGTCATCACACTAGGCGAGCTACGAAAAACAGCGGTTCCTTCCCTCGATGAACTCCGCAGCTCTCTTGAAAACGAGATTGCAGCAAAAGCATATCAAGAGCATATCGATAAACTTACTGCTGATGCCAACGTTGATAGAAAATCATTGGATAACATTGATCCGGCCATACTCAAAGATGTTTCATTAGTAGACTGAAAAATGGCTAGTTCATTACCAAAATCTCCACTTGCTCCAGCAGCGTTTCCCACGCTGCTGGAGATCGATGGTGTCAAGTTCGCAACAATTTCAGCGGCGGTTAAATATCAGAACCGTCCAGATGTTATGTTAGCAAAATGCATACCCGGAACGTCAATTGCAGGTACTTTCACACAATCTGCAACCCGGTCCGCTCCCGTTCTAGATTGCCAGAAAAAACTAGGTGGTTCAGAACAAAACGGTGCAGCAATTCTTGTGAATGCTGGTAATGCTAACGCCTTCACTGGCCAGAAAGGCATCGAAGCAGTTCAAGCAATAGTGAATGCTACATCAGATGCCACACAAATTCCAGCTGGACGTGTTTTCACCGCCTCAACAGGCGTTATAGGTGAACCACTACCCTATGACCGGATTACCAAAAAACTTACTGAATTAAATGCTAATCTAGCGCCCGATAAAATTACCGAAGCGGCGACCGCAATAATGACAACCGATACCTACGCAAAAGGAGCGATGGCAGTTTGCGAAGTTAATGGTAATAAAATTAAAATAGCAGGGATCGCTAAAGGCAGCGGTATGATTGCGCCAAATATGGCCACAATGTTGGTTTATATTTTCACTGATGCACAAGTTGCACAAAAAAAATTGCAAAATATAACGACCCGTTTGGTCAACAAGACATTTAATTGCATCACCGTTGATAGCGACACATCAACTTCTGATACGCTACTGTTTGCCGCCACAGGAGCCAGTGGCATAGATGCATCTGAAAGCACTGTATTTGAAAGTGCTGTCCAATCTGTAATGCAGGATTTAGCGCATCAAGTTGTTTGTGATGGCGAAGGTGCAACAAAATTTGTAGAAATCTGTGTTACGGGAGCGACGGATGAAGCTGCTGCAAAAACCCACGCAATGTCTATTGCCAACTCACCACTCGTAAAAACTGCCATTGCGGGTGAGGATCCCAACTGGGGTCGCGTGGTAATGGCAATTGGAAAATCTGGTGCACCCGCAGATCGCGATACTCTCTCAATTTGGTTTGGAGATATTTTGGTTGCAGAAAACGGTTGGGTTAGCCCCTCCTACGAGGAAGACCTGGCTGCTAAGTATATGAAATCCGAACATATCTGCATTCAGGTTGATATTGGAATGGGGTCATCAAATATGACTGTCTGGACCTGTGATCTGACGCACGGATATATTGAGATCAATGCAGATTATCGATCATGAACAACTTAAAAATTGTTTTAGTAGCGGCTGTTGCACTTATTGATGTGGATGGCCGGGTACTCTTAGCACAAAGACCCAAAGGAAAATCGATGGCTGGCCTTTGGGAGTTTCCAGGTGGCAAAGTGGAATTAGGTGAAACACCGGAAGCGGCTTTAGTGCGTGAACTTGAAGAAGAATTAGGCATTAATACGTGGAAATCATGCCTCGCGCCTTTATCCTTTGCGAGCCACAGCTATGATAACTTTCATCTACTTATGCCCTTATTTGCTTGTCGAAAATGGGAGGGCACACCGCAATCTCGAGAAAATCAGGCCTTAAATTGGGTGCGCGCCAATGATTTAAAATCATATCCAATGCCCGCAGCAGACATCCCACTCATCCCAATTTTGCGTGATTGGCTTTGAAATAAAAGCCATAAGCTTCTATTTTCTAAAAGATGAAAAATTACTGTTTTATTGCTAAAGATAAAAAGGGACAATTAATACTATCCCTTTTTATAATCTAAAAATTGTAACTTAAGTCAGTGAACGCGCCACTTCTTCACGCTCAAAAATTTCGATGACGTCTTTTTCTCTAATATCATCATAATTTTCAAAGGCCATACCACATTCCTGGCCTGATTGAACTTCTGCCACTTCATCTTTAAAGCGTTTTAATGTCTTCAAGGTACCCTCATGAATAACAACATTATCACGCAGCAAGCGCACGCCCGCTGAGCGGCGTGCCACACCTTCAGTAACCAGACACCCGGCAACTTTTCCAACATGTGAAACTTTAAAGACCTCTTTAATTTCGGCATAGCCAATAAAGGTTTCGCGTATTTCTGCACTCAACAAACCCGAGGCCGCCGCTTTCACGTCATCAACAAGATCATAGATAACTGAATAGTATCGTATTTCGACACCTTTTTGGTTGGCCGTGTTCCGAGCAGATGTATTTGCGCGAACATTAAAGCCCATAACAGGGGCACCAGATGCTTCGGCCAGACCAATGTCCGTTTCAGTAATCGCACCAACACCGGAGTGAAGTACACGCACCCGTACCTCATCATTGCCAATCTTTTCCATCGCCTGAACAATTGCTTCAGCAGAACCTTGGACATCTGTTTTAACCAGTATTGGTAATTCGCTTACATCCTCATCCGCTTTGGCAGTCGCCATCAATTGCTCGAGAGTTGTCGCTGCACCAGCCGCCGCTCGTTTATCTTTGGCGGCGTTTGCACGGTATTCTGCAATTTCACGCGCCTGTGCTTCTGTCTCGGTGACATTAAGAACATCGCCAGCTTCAGGTGTGCCGTTTAAACCAAGAACCTCAACAGGAACTGAAGGTCCAGCCTCCTTAACCCGTTCGCCCTTATCATTTATCAGTGCGCGTACTTTACCGTACTGTTCACCTACAACAAAAATATCACCCTGTCGTAGTGTGCCGTTTTGAATCAAAACTGTAGCTACTGGGCCGCGGCCTACATCAAGTTGCGCCTCAATTACAGCACCCTGTGCGGCACGATCTGGGTTTGCTTTGAGTTCTAGAAGCTCTGACTGCAATGCAATTGACTCTAACAGTGAATCCAGACCCAGACCGGTAGTCGCCGAGACCTCAACATCCTGTACCTCACCAGACATCTTTTCTACAATGACCTCATGCTGCAATAAATCTGTACGCACTTTATCGGGATTTGCTTCAGGTTTATCCATTTTGTTAATCGCAACGATCATTGGAACCTTAGCTGCTTTAGCGTGATTAATCGCTTCAATGGTTTGCGGCATAACTGCGTCATCCGCAGCCACAACTAAAACCACAATATCAGTGACCTGAGCACCGCGCGATCTCATTGAAGTAAAGGCTGCGTGACCCGGTGTATCAAGGAACGACAGTTTCGCACCACCATCAGTTTTCACCTGATACGCACCAATGTGCTGAGTAATACCACCAGCTTCACCCGAAACCACTTTTGCGTCGCGGATGGCGTCAAGTAGAGATGTTTTACCATGATCAACGTGGCCCATGATTGTAATGACCGGTGGACGTGGCACCAAATCGCCTTCATCATCAATGATCTCGTTAATGACATCTTCGACATCGGCATCTGACACACGCTGAACCTTGTGACCAAACTCTCCAATAATTAATTCTGCAGTATCCGCGTCAATTGTTTCATTTTGTGTAAGCATCAAGCCCATTTGCATAAGTGACTTAACAACGTCACCCACACGCTCTGACATCCGGTTGGCAAGCTCTGAAACGACTATTGCCTCAGGCAAATTAACGGTTCTAACGACCTTCTCACGCTCAATAGAACCTCCCATGGCTTTTTGACGCGCACGCTCCTGCTTACGCTTCATTGACGCCATAGAGCGGTGACGTCCAGCACCACCCCCTGTTGCTTCAGAAAGAGTCAGTTTACCCGCACGGCGACTATCATCACTACGATTTTTCGGCCGTTGCGTTTGCTCCCGCTCATTTTTACGCGGTGCTGCTGAAGGGGCCTGAGTTTGTTGTCGAGGCGCTGGCTTTGTGATTGTAACTTCTGCAGCTGCTTGTGCCGCAGCAGTTTGTTCAGCAAGTTTACGCGCTTCTTCTTCTTCTTTGATACGAACCGTTTCAAGGCGTTCTTGTTCTGCGCGTTCCTTGACCTCTATTTCTGCCCGACGCCGCTCTCTGTCCTCTTCACGGATTTTTTCCTCCGCTGCACGCTTTACCGATTCTTCAGCTTCGCGTGACTTGGCAGCCTGAACAGCCTTAAGGCGCCGATCCATTTCTGCATCAGAGATACCGGCAGGGCGGCGACTTGGATCTCCACCAGATGCTTTACCAGTTCCAGTGGCCTTAGGAGCCCCTGCCTTGGGTACAACAACCCGTTTGCGTTTCGTTTCGACAACAACATTCTTAGTCCGCCCGTGGCTAAAACTTTGTTTTACGTTGCCTGGCCGCGCACCACCGCGCAGACCTAATGTTTTTTTACCGTCTGTATCGCTCATAAAGCTCGTCTATCCTTCCAAGCGACCGCTGCCGCCTTCATTTTCGCGCACACCGCGTAAACGGTTGGCTTCCTCTACAACACGTTGCGTGAGTCCGCCAGAGGCTAGAGCACCGTGTATCACAGTTTGACGACCAAACGCCAAGCCCAACTCATCAGATGTTAAAAATCCGATGTAACTTCCGTAATGCGGAGTACTAAGCTTAGACTTGCCACGCCCCGATCCATCCACCGCTTGAACAAGGACTTGAGCTTCTTCCATTTGAAGCCAGCCCTTAACTTTTTCATAACCAGCCACAGCTTTGCCAGATTTTCTTGATAAGGCAATCAAATCAACCACGCGCCGGGCTAATTGCCGTTCCACTTCGTTAACCAAATCGTTTGATACCGTCACGGGTTTCTTTGCCGCACGTCCAAACAGTTTTTTTTCTACCGCTGTTTCAAGTGCAGAGCGAAGCGCCAACACATAAATCCCTCGTCCCGGAAGTTTACCGGCTATATCGGGGACAATTTGGTCATCAGGACCCACAACAAAACGAATCAAAATATCTTTTAGATGCAACTCATTTGTCGCAATACATTTGCGTTTAGGTCCATCTGACCGATCTTTAATGGAGCCACCGCGTCCCATGAGTTTGCCTCAAGGCCTGAGAATCAGACCTCAGACCCCTCAGTAGTGCTCACGTCTAGTTCCTCTTCTTCATTATTGGCTTCCAATTCTGCTGGATCCACCCAGCCTAAAAGAACACGTGCTGTCATTACCAAGTGCTGAGCTTCTTCCAATGAAACGTCAAATGGTTCTAGCACTCCGTCATCTTTGTGGCGTTCACCGTCAACTGTTGTCCACCCGCCAGCAAGTTCCCAATCAGCGCAAGTCGCAAAATCTTCCAACGTTTTAACGTCATCTTTTGCCAATGCTTCAATCATTTGAGGCGTCAAACCGTCAAACTCAATAAGACTATCTTCCGAACCAAGAGCACGCGCATTCGCCAAAGCAGTTTTTGCGGCAGCTTCCAAAACATCACGGGCGCGGGCCTGCAGTTCTTCCGCCGTGCCTTCATCAACTCCATCGATAACCAAAAGCTCATCACGCTCTACGTAAGCGACCTCTTCAAGATTTGTGAAACCTTCAGACACCAATAGCTGCGCAAAAAATTCATCCAGATCCAAGTTATCCATGAACAATTTGGTGCGAACTTCAAATTCAGCCTGACGTCGAGCTGATTCATCAGCTTCTGTCATAATATCTATATCCAGAGCAGTCAGCTGACTGGCAAGGCGCACATTTTGTCCACGACGGCCAATTGCAAGGCTGAGCTGTTCTTCTGGTACAACAACTTCAATCTTTCCTGCTTCTTCGTCCAGAACAACTTTAGAGACTTCTGCAGGCTGTAATGCGTTCACAAGGAAGGTAGGCTGATCCTCATTCCATGGAATGATGTCAATCTTTTCACCCTGAAGTTCATTAACCACAGCTTGAACTCGACTACCCCGCATACCAACACATGCGCCGACGGGATCAATAGAACTATCATAGGAGATTACAGCAATTTTAGCACGAGAGCCCGGATCACGGGCAACGGCTTTAATTTCGATGATGCCCTCATAAACTTCAGGCACTTCCATTTTAAATAGCTCAGCCATAAATTCCGGAGCCGTTCGGCTCAGGAAAATCTGAGGGCCACGCTGTTCACGACGAACGTCCTTAATATAACACCGAATGCGGTCATTAGGGCGATAGGATTCCCGACCAATTTTCTCATTACGACGTAAAATTGCTTCGCCTGCGCCCACATCTACAATAACATTGCCATACTCCTCGCGCTTAACTAGTGCGTTGATAATGGTGCCTGCGCGGTCTTTAAATTCTTCATATTGACGGTCACGTTCGGCTTCTCTTACTTTTTGTAAAATAACCTGTTTGGCAGATTGTGCCGCGATACGGCCCATTTCGACGGGCGGAACTTCTTCAACAAAAGTATCACCAATAGCAGGCTCTTCCATATACTGTTTAGCCTGCTCAACGGTAAATTCAGCTTGGTAGTTTTCAAGCTCTTCTTCATCAACAACTGTGCGCACGCGTGTAAACGTTGCTTTACCAGTTTTACGGTCAATGGCCACACGGATATCCATCTCAGCGCCGTAACGGGACTTTGCCGCCCGTGCGAGAGATTCTTCCATCGCCTCAATAACCAAACCCGGGTCAATCATCTTTTCACGAGCAACCGCCTCAGCAGTTTGTAAAAGCTCAAGCTGGTTTGCAGATGTAATAGCCATCAGCTGTTCTCCTTAGACTCTTCGGTCTCATTTATTACTGCGCTTTCAGACGCATCTTCAGATATTTCATCAAAATCAGATTCTTTGAGTACACCAACTACTTTGCGTTGGCGTAACATTTCCTTAATCAAGTCGTCCGTCAAAACCAATTTAGCATCACTCAGCCAGTCAAACTTTAGTCCAACTGTACCCTCGGTTAAATTAATTAACACCTCATCACCCTCAGTACCTGCCAGCATGCCCTTGAAACGGCGACGACCATCGATCAGTTCATCTGTTTCAAGCTTCGCCTCATAACCCTCGAAGTTGTCAAAATCTTTAATACGGGTCAAAGGGCGGTCAATACCAGGACTAGAAACTTCAAGTGTATAAGAATCTAAAATCAAATCTTCCACATCCAAAATAGCGCTGACAGCCGTCGATATCAAAGCGCAATCATCAACCTCAATACCACCCTCCGGTTTGTCAGCCATAATCTGCAGAATGGATTCTTTTCCACTCATTAGCCGGATACGTATGAGTTCATAGCCAAGATCCTCTATCACCGGAGTGATAATCTCGGCCATGCGACGGTCGATAGCGGCTTTGGCAATCAGGTCGTTATTCATAATTCCTACACGTGCTGTTGGCACAAAAAAACGGGCTCACGGCCCGTTTATTTTTCCGGTGGTACGTTGGTTTGGAACCCAACGAGCCGATTTTCAGAATCGTATACGCATGTCCACCTAGAACCGCAACCCCTCAGGCAATCCACCACCGTTCTGCCATGCGCAGGTTATCTAATGGCCATGCTTTTCCAACGTTTGAAGGTAATGAGACAGCTTGGCTCAAAATAAACGTCACTGTCTGCCCATCTGGTAAGGGTAAATAATCGCAATAATCTGTATAACCATCTAGTTGACTAATATCAGCCACATCGACCATTCCATCTCTTAGAGCTTCAGCACGAATACTACTGTCGCTAAACTGAACAAACTCAACACTATCAAACCATCCTGCACGCAGTGCTTTCCAGTGATCTGCAACCCGCACTCCAATGAAGTGCCTTCCTGCCTCAAGTTTCTGAACTTGATACATGCCTGTTCCGATACCATCATCAGTGCGCAGCTCAAAACCTGGATGTGCAAGCAGATACGGTAAATTGGGGTTAGGCGCATCAAGTGTAATTTGTAAAGTATGGGAGCCTAATTTTTTCAGAGCAAACGGTAGACGCACTTGGGATGTATCAAATCGTGTACCATCATGGAAAAAAACATCTTTACGCAAATTAAATCGCCAGACACGCGCATCATTTTCAGACGCCCATGCAGTTGCCAATTCACCACGAACAGTTCCATCTGCACCAATTTCGGTCAGGTTTTCATATAACGTAGCGTTGGTCGCCTGGTCAAAAAGAGCCCTAGATAAAGCCGCTCGTAACCGGCCTCCACGCTTTGGTGAAGCCGACACACCTGTTGCTGCCAGAAGCGCAGCAGCTGCACCGGACGCAAACAGAGCGCGACGATCTAAACGGGTCATTTACCTGCAATCCTATCCATACTACGGACCAGTTCAGCCGAAATTCCAGGCTCAGACAAGGCATGACCTGCGTTTCGGACCATTTTAAGTTCACCCGCCGGCCAGGCTTTAGCCAATGCATACGCTGAGTAAGGTGGGCATATCATGTCATAACGGCCCTGCACTATTACTCCTGGAATATGCTTAATACGTTCAGTCCGTGCCAAAATTTGACCGTCAAATTGTAAAAATCCAAAATTCGTAAAATAGTGGTTTTCAAGGCGTGCAAAAGCCCGAGCATATTCGCCAGACGGTTCGCCACCAGTGCCCGTAGAATAAATTGAAGCAAGTGCATTTTCCCATGAAGACCAAGAACGCGCGAATCGGGTCTCAAGCGCCAAATCTCCAGAAAATAAACGTCGGTGATAGGCAGCTATTAAATCGTCACGCTCATCTTTAGGGATTAGTCCTTCAAAACGTTCCCAAACCTCTGGCCAGAATTTCCCAGCTCCACCCCCATAAAACCAATCAAGTTCAGACTGCATCATTAAAAAAACGCCACGCAAAACTAACTGGATCACACTCGATGGATGTTCTTCAGCATAGATAAGTGCAAGAGTAGCTCCCCAGCTCCCACCAAAGACAATCCATGCATCTATATCCAGTGAATTGCGAATCAGTTCTATATCTTCAACTAAATGCCATGTTGTGTTGTTCGTTACTGAGGCATGCGGTCGTGAGCGGCCACAGCCACGCTGATCAAACAGAATAATTCGATAATACTCAGGATCAAAATAGCGACGCATCGCGGGACTACATCCACCGCCTGGGCCACCATGTAACACTACAACAGGCACACCTTCAGGGCTACCACACTGCTCAACATAAATACGATGACCTTGGCCCACGTCCAAAATCTGCTGATCGTAGGGGTCGATTGGCGGATAAAGATATTGTACCGCGCGCTTTTGATCACTGTGTTTGTCCATTATTTACCTACATAAGGTTTAAAAGCACTTGAGCATACGGAGAAAAAAATGCAACCGCATCAAACAACCGTCGACCTAGCTGAAATTGCAAAATTCCAGGCAATGGCAGCAGAATGGTGGGATCCAAACGGAAAATTTAAGCCTTTACACATGCTGAACCCGTGCCGCCTAGACTACATAACAAGCCAAATCTCTGCTGAATTTAATCGGGATTTGAAAACACATTTACCATTTGCAGACTTGCGAATTCTCGATATTGGCTGCGGTGGTGGGTTACTAGCTGAGCCAATGGCCCGCCTTGGTGCTGACGTTGTTGGTGCTGATGCTGCAGAACGGAACATCCCTGTTGCAAAAGTACATGCAGAGCAATCAGGCTTAACAATTGATTACCGGTATACGACGGCAGAAGATATGGCAGCTACAGGTGAAAAATTTGATGCAGTTTTAAATATGGAAGTCGTTGAACATGTAGCCGATCCTCTTGCATATCTTACAGCTTGCAAGAATCTTTTAAAACCAGGTGGTCTACACATATGCTCAACGATTAATCGTAATACCAAATCTTTTATGATGGCTATTGTTGGAGCGGAGCACATAATGCGTTGGCTACCAAAAGGAACTCATGATTGGTCAAAATTCATTACACCAGATGAATTGTTTGACCTTATGGGACGCGCCGGACTGAACCCTGTAGACAAACGGGGCTTTGTATTTAACCCACTCACCTGGGACTGGAAACTGTCCGACAGGGATATGAGTGTGAATTACGTTACTACCAGCCTTAATCCGGCTTAGTCTTGAGACTTAACTGCATCCTTAATTGGCGTAAAATGGGGAGTGTTGCGCGGACACTCTCTTCTCCTAATTGTTCAATGACATCTGATACCAGTGGAGCAAAAGAATTAAGTGCTTGCTCTCGAGCACGTTGTCCTGCTGGACTAATAGCTACCATTTTTCGACGAGCATCATCCCAATCAGGCCGAATATGAACATACCCCGCCCATTCCAATCGCGCGAGAGTATTAGTCATTGCACCACGAGTTAAATTAAAGGTCTCAGCCAGTTGCGCCGGGCTCCTTTCGCCATTGTGCCAAGTTAAATGATTTAAAACTGAAAAATGAGAAATTTCCATACCCTTAGGTAAGACTCGGCTAAGCCGGCTACGAACCATTTGGTCTGCTGCCAGAATTTCACTAAACAATGAAATTGCGAGTGTGTTATTATTTGTACTCATCTTCCTTAAGGGCCTTCAAAATCTCGTGCATTTTCCCGCGAAGGAACACGGCGCCGGGCCTCAGCCACCTTATCCAAGTCCAAATCAAACAGATAAGCACCTGGTTCAATCCCTGCATCAAGGATAACCTCACCCCAAGGACTGATAACAAGACTGTGGCCATAAGTTGATCTTTTCTTTTCAGAAACACCTTGATGAGTACCTGTTTGAGCCGGAGCCAATACCCAAGCTCCTGCCTCTATCGCGCGAGCACGCAACAAACTATGCCAGTGAGCTGCGCCTGTTTCCGGTGAAAATGCAGCTGGAAATGTTAAAATTTGAGCGCCCGCATTGACCAGTGCATCTGCCAATCTAGGAAAACGCATATCATAACATATAGCCATTCCAATTGACGCAAAGTTGGTTTTAGCCAAGACTGCCTTACTGCCCGGCCGATACCCTTCCGACTCAAACCATGTCTCTGTCTCTGAAATAGCTACATCAAACATGTGGATTTTATCATACCGAGCAAGGATTTCGCCATCTGGATCAATTAAGAATGACCGATTAGCGAAACGTCCATCCGGATCATGTGTTTTTAGCGCAAGCGAACCGATCAAAAGGTGAATTTTCAACTCGGACGCGATCTGACACAGTCCTATCAATGAAGGGTCATTCTCTTCATGGCACAGAACTTTGTTTTGTTGAGCCCGACTTGTACTGAGACAGTTTGTTACTTCAGGCGTCAGTACAAACTCAGCACCCATATCCACAGCATCCCGCACGAATGTAAGTGTTGTCGGCAAATTTATAACCGGATCATCAGATACGCTGAGCTGTAGTATCGCTGCCTTCATCATGCAGCTAACAAGCTATTAAGTTCGCCGGCATGCTCTAAAGCAAATAGGTCGTCACAACCTCCAACATGTTTCTCGCCTATAAAAATCTGTGGGACTGTCTGGCGACCATTCGCACGCAAAACCATTTCTGCCTTGCGGCTTGGATCTTGTAGCACGTCAACCTCAGAAAATGAGATGCCCTTTTGTTTAAGCAAGCGTTTAGCCGCATGACAAAAACCGCACAGGGGTGATGTATAAACCTCTACCGAAGTCATAATGCGAATCCTTTTGGTTTTTATTCTTTGCAAAATATTAAAGTGTCTCAAACCACTCTTCGTGATGAAGTTAGCACACTTCATACACCACACGACAGGTTTCAAACGCGACTGATTGTCCAAACAACAAAAAAATAAAACAACATATTGATCTAAGGACATCATCAGGCGTATTTTAATGCCTTCTCATTTAAAAAATTCCCAACCGGAATCATAATTTAAGGATCAGCGCAGTCAGCGTATGAACTCAATTACGATCACTTAAAAAGGTCTATTTGTAATGCCTGAACGTAAATTATACACATCCCCAATGAGCCAATTTAATACAATTACCGATATTCAAGCTTTAAAACGAAATCGCGAAAGAGCTAGATCGGATAGCCTATTCTTACAACACGCAGCAAAAGAAGAAACTCTCGAACGCGCGCAGTCAGTTAACAAACTTTTTAAATCAACTGCAATTGTGGCTGCCTTTCCAAAAATTTGGGCAGATTGTGAAGACAGTACCATTGTAATTGACGAAAAAGAGGCTCTGCCCTTACCAGTGGGAAAGTATGATTTGGTAATTCACAGCCTCGGATTGCACTGGTCAAATGATACAGTCGGCCAATTGATTCAGTGCCGACGCGCATTAGAACCGGATGGTCTACTATTGGCAGTGACATTGGGCGGGCAAACTCTACATGAGCTTCGCTCTTGTCTCGCACAGGCAGAAAGTACTTTAACAGGAGGGCTATCACCACGAGTTATACCCATGGCAGAAGTACGAGACCTCGGTGGATTGTTGCAACGCGCAGGTTTGGCTTTACCCGTTGCGGATACTGTTCCAATTAAAGCTATATATAAAGATATGTGGCACCTTATGCGGGACCTACGCGGCATGGGTGAAACAAATGTAATGAATGCACGCTTGCGGAATATTACGCGAAGTACCGTAATTAATTTGGCTGCAAAACTATACATGGAAAATTATCCAGCCAAGCAAGGCGGTATTACTGCAACTTTCGAATTAGTTGTGCTGACAGGCTGGGCTCCCTCGGAAAATCAGCAAAAACCACTGCGACCCGGATCTGCTTTATCAAGGCTTTCTGACGCTTTGGGAACAAATGAAAAGTCGCTGTCTGATTGACCTGAGACCAAAACCGTTTATCTGACGCCTATAGTGAAAAAAGAAACGGCTCAAAATGCTAGATATTGGACAAACGGCGACACGCACGGAAAACGCACCCGAGGATCACCCGATAATACCAACTGCGCGCGTTGGTATTCTTTTGTCAAATCTTGGTACGCCAGATAATTATGATTATTGGTCAATGCGTAGATATTTAAATGAGTTTCTGTCAGACAGGCGCGTCATCGACTACAGCCCGTGGATTTGGCAACCACTATTGCAATTAATAATTCTTACAAAACGCCCATTTTCATCTGGTGCAGCATATAAATCCATTTGGAATCATGATGATGGCGAAAGCCCGTTAATGACAATCACAAAGGCGCAAACAGCCAAAATCAAAATTGCCATGAAAGAACGCTATGGCGATCAAGTAATGGTGGATTTTTGTATGCGCTATGGAAACCCTTCAACCAAATCCAAAGTTAGGGCAATGGCTGAAGCAGGCTGCCAAAAAATTCTTTTTTTCCCGCTTTATCCACATTACGCTGGCGCAACATCAGCGACAGCGAATGATGAATTCTTTCGGGCCCTGATGCTGGAGAAATGGCAACCGACTACAAGAACGGTCGAACCATATTATAGCCACCCCACATACATAGAGGCATTAGCCCAGTCGATTGAAACCGCGTACGCTAAGATCGAAGTTCGCCCCGACATCCTTGTTTGCAGTTATCACGGGGTGCCCATACGTTACTTGATGGAAGGTGACCCATACCACTGTCAGTGTCAGAAAACGACAAGGCTTTTAAAAGAGCGCTTAGGGTGGAAAGATACGGAAATTAAAACTACGTTCCAGTCTAAGTTTGGACCTGAAGAATGGCTTCAACCGTACACAGTTGAAGAAGTTGCACGACTGGCAGAACAAGGAAAAAAGAACATAGCTGTATGCGCGCCTGCTTTTTCTGCTGATTGCATCGAAACACTGGAAGAAATTAACGAAGAAATCAAAGAAAGCTTTGAGGAAGCAGGTGGGCAGAGTTTTACATACATCCCCTGTTTAAACTCTGATCCCGCTCATATTGACGCTCTTAGTGCGGTGATAGAAGAAAACGTCAAAGGGTGGCTTGACTGAATAGCAACCCTAATAGAGGTTTAAAGCAAGATTTTTGCTATATCAATTATGTCCGCTACACCATCTGCATTGATAAACAGTTCTAAAAAAAATTAAAAATTTTTAATTGACCAATTAATCTTAAATTAGAAGAACCTGCGTTCCGACTTTGGTAAGATTGAACAAATCAGCTATATGCTCATTATATAGGCCAATACAGCCATTTGATGATCTACGTCCAATCTTACGCGTGTCATGAGTACCATGAATTCGGTAATATTTCCAGCCTAGATATAAAGCATGTGACCCCAATGGATTGTCTGATCCAGGCCCGATGTAACTTGGCCACTCAGGATTGCGCTTAAGCATATTAGGCGTTGGGCTCCAACTTGGTCCTTCAACTTTTTGAGTCACACTTGTCCGACCACGACGGGTCATTGCATCTGTCAAAGGAACGCTTGAAGGATAGAGTTTGTACACGGACTGGTCTTCGCTCCAATAATGTACACAACGGCTTTCTGTATCGACAAGGATTGCACCGTTTTTAAGATCACTAAAGTAAGGCTCCCACGACGCGCCACGAAAGCCCGACATGTTACGTTCCACTATTTCAGAATAATCACGAGACGCCTGACCAGCCGGGACGTCCTGTGCAATCGCTGGTGTGCAAAGCATTGCAACCGCTCCACCTACAAACTCACGACGGCTTGGCTTCAATGTTGTTTTCTTGAACATCTTATGTTTCTCCCAGATAATTCCAGTTCTTGATTGATTTATATTGCCAGAAAGCATCAGTCACAAATCAAAGAGACGTTATCAAACGTCCACATGCGGTGTTCGTTTGTAAAATCTTAAACAACGCGCTATCGAAAGACAAACAATAGATACAGCGAATCCAATAACATGCGTATAAGTCATTTTATTTTTGTCACAATTTTAGCACTTACTGGCTGCACTTCATCAAATGCACCCATTAGCTTTCCTGGAGTTTCCTCAAACAAAGTTTACCGGATACGCGCTGGAAATACTGAAAAAATACAGCTTCGCATGCTAGACGCAGTTAATTCTTTTCGTATGAATGAAGGTATAGCACCACTTAATCTAAACCCACAATTAAGTGCCGCAGCAGCGAGCCATTCTCGTGACATGTCGGATCAAAATCGGCCATGGCACTTTGGTTCTGATGGTTCTTCTCCTATAGTTCGTATTGCCCGTGCTGGTTACTTCGGAACACTTTCAGGAGAATTAATTTCGGAATCTTATGAAACTGAATTAGAAACGCTTGATGCATGGATGTCCCAGATAGACACCCGTCGCATAGTTCTGACATCAAATGCCCAAGATTTAGGGTTTTCTTGGTACCAAGAAAGAAAGGGTAGAATTTGGTGGACGATGATCCTAGGTGACCCCACAGTTATGCCGCGCATTCCAAGTGCTAACCCAACAGCAACTCGGCTTGTTCCGCCTGAAGTGGATAATCCTTTAGAAGAAGAAATTCTTATTGAGGTCGATATAATTAATCCTTAAGGATTAATTTTAATTGGTGTCCCAGTTCTAACCATCGCGTACACTTCTTCAATTTCACTATCTTTCATTGCGATACATCCCCAAGTCCAATCATCAGTCTTGCTCTTGGTTGTACGGGATTCACCATGGATAAATATATTACCACCAGGGCTTTTACCTGCCGCTCTTGCTTCCGCCAAATCACGAGAATTTGGGTAAGAAATACCTAATGATAGATGAAATTTACTGTTTGGGTTACGCCGATTGATCCTGTAATATCCTTCTGGCGTTTTACCATCTCCCTCGTAGCGCTTGTCACCAACTGGTGAAAATCCGAGCTCAATATCATATTTCTTGATAACCCTGTTTCCACTAATCAACAGCATTTCCCGGGCTTTCTTATTCACGATGATATAAGTTACGCCTGGTCCTTTATAAGCTTTAAACTTTGATTTTTTTGAGCATGCGCCGAGAGCTAATGCAGCGGCCGCTCCTATAATAATATTTCTGCGTTTCAATACACACTGCCTCGTATTTTTTATTTTTTTGTATTCAACTAGCACTTAATTTGAAAACAAGTATATAAGTTATCACTCCGATGTATTGAAATAAACGGTTTCATGCAAAAAAAGCACAGTAAGAATATTTTTCAAAAAGTCAGCAATAAACAAAAACGTGAAAAATTCTTTCAATTTGGTGAAGCCTAATCAGATGAAAACCTTGCGTCGCGGGCTTCAGCGTCCAGCAATAATTGTTCTCTGACCTCCGCACGGGTCCGCCAGTCATAGCGCTCATCATCTTGTGGTTTTGAGTAAAAAAGAACACCACTGTTCCGCCAAGGATCAAGGAGTATTCCATCATCTATTGTTCCACCTCGAGGGCTAATTATAACCGAATGATGAATAATACGTAATGGAGCAGGTGGCGAAACGGCCCAGTGCACAGTAAGGGTACGAAAATCTTCTTGCTTTAAACGCTTACTAAGATCTGCAGTATAATGATTACAATAACCACGTTTGCGTAAGCCATGAACAACCAGTTGATTATGTGCCATTGCCGAAGTGGTTACATTATATTCCTTCGCTAGCTGGAGCGAGTATGTATGAGCAATATACGACGCCCTTCTAGCCTCCTCAGCACTGACAGAAGGCCCAAGCTGCTCTATTTCAAAAGCAAGCCGATCTATATTTTTTTCATCATAGTTTGATGTTGCTGTACAGCCAACAATTGCGAAAAAAGAAACTAAAAATAATAAATACGGGAGGGCTTTGATCATATTTTTCTCGATTAGAATTTTATTTTACAAAAATTGATTAAATAAAGACTTACACCAAGGGCAGCAAGAAAAACATTCAAGCTCCGACTTTTATATGTACTGTTACCACCAAATTTATTTGATCAGCCAGAAAAATAACCTTTTATTTTATTTAGGCAGACGGGACTCAATAGCATCAAGGCGCTGAAGAACTTCATCACGATAGCTGTCAGTAGCCGCATTTGACTCTTGAGCATGAGCGTCTTGCATTGAGTTTACGATAAGACCAACTAACAAGTTCACAACTGCAAAAGTAGTAACCATTATGAAAGGTACAAAGAACATCCATGCATAAGGATAAACCTCCATTACAGGTCGGACTATGCCCATTGACCAGGACTCTAAAGTCATAATCTGAAAAAGTGAATATGCGCTAAGGCCAAGATTTCCAAACCAAATTGGAAAAGCGCTTCCAAAAAGACTAGTCGCCATAACAGATCCAATGTAAAAAATTAATGCCATCAATAAAAACACGCTTCCCATTCCCGGAAGCGCCGTTACAAAACCTTCAACCACACGACGAAGGCTTGGTGCTACAGAGATGACACGCAAAATACGTAATATACGTAAAGCTCGGAGAACTGCTAACCCGCCAGATTCAGGTATCAATGCAACACTTACAACTATAAAATCAAAGAAGTTCCATCCATTGCGAAAGAATTTTAATCTGTAAGCTATAAGTTTTAAAATAATTTCAATTACAAAGATTCCCAGGCAAATTTCATCGATTAAAACGATAATAGGACCCATAAAACCCATAGCACGGCTTGAGGTCTCCAAACCCAACACGATTGCGTTCACGATAATAACTATCATGATGGTAACAGTGGCCATTGGACTTTCTAGAAAAGCAGTTAACTTACGACGATTTAACATTAAAAATCCTTTAGACAGGTGCCTAAGCAAGCCGAAATGCACCAACGAGCTCAACGTGAGATGACCACCGGAACTGATCCAGTGGTTGAACCCAGTCCAATATATAACCGGCATCACACAAAACCCTAGCATCACGCGCAAAGGTTTGAGGATTACACGATACATGTGCAATAATTTTAACACGTGATTGCGCTAATTCAGCAATCTGGGCAGCAGCGCCCACACGTGGTGGATCAATCACTACAGCACCAAAGCGCGATAGTTCATCCGGTAGAAGCGGGCGTTTAAAAAGATCACGCACTTCCGAAACTAATCGCTTCAGGCCTGCAGTTTGCCGCCACCCAACATCAAGAGCTTTAACCATATCAGGAACACTTTCGAAAGCGAATACCTCTGCGTTTTCAGACAAAGGCAAAGCAAAAGTCCCACATCCTGCAAATAGATCTGCGATTATTTTTGAATCACCAACTATCTCTCTAACCAGATCAGTCAAGACTTTCTGACCATGTTCAGTTGCCTGCAAAAATGCTCCAGGCGGCGGAGCAACTAGTGCTTTACCCATAGATTGTATTGGTGGATGACGCATTCCAATCAATTCGTCATCCCAAGTAAGCCTCGCCAGTCTATATTTTTCACAAAGTGCTGCTAGTGAAATCCTTAACGGACCGTCTAGCGGCTTTCCTTTAATTACAGCAACGTCCAAACCCTCCATGCTGCTCGTGACTTTTACAGTCAGCGCAATTTTACGGCTCGCACCCACAATGGCCAATGCTTCAGCTACAGGCTGAGCATCAATCAACTCAGGTTTTAAAAGTATACAAAACGGAACAGGTAAAATAGTTTCTGATTTGCGACCATGAAAACCAACCATAGCGGCTTTTTTTGTTCGGCGAGCAGAATAGCTTGCACGTCTACGTGACCGGTCTGGTGATGTTAATATTGGGCGAACATATGTTTTCAATCCCTGTAAATCCAACGCCGTAGTTATAATATTATTTTTAAAATCTTCGATAAATTTATCATTAGCATGCTGTAGTTGGCACCCCCCGCAAGACCTGAAATGTGGACACGGTGCCGAAACGCGTTGATCTGAAGAGACTTCAATCCGAACATCATAAAGATTATCACCTTCAAGCGTTCCGCTTACTGTTTCACCAGGAAGCGTCAATGGCACATACAGCGGCCCTTGCGCTACGCCATCACCCTGTTGACCCAAACGTTCAATTTTTACAGTAGTCATATGATTTGGACTACAAGGACATGCCCCTAAACAAAAGCACTATTCGGCAGCCTCCGTCCTAATAAAACCACCTGACTGCCGCTGCCAGTATTTTGCATAGAGCCCATTTCTTGCAAGTAAGTCCTCGTGGCTGCCTTCTTCAAAAATACGACCAGCATCCATCACGATAATGCGGTCCATTTTGGTTAACGTGGAAAGGCGGTGCGCAATAGCAAGAACAGTTTTACCATCCATCACCCAGTTTAAAGCTGTTTGAATTGATGCCTCAACCTCACTATCAAGAGCACTGGTTGCTTCATCCAAAACTAATATTGGGGCATCCTTGATAATAGCGCGAGCTAAAGCGATACGCTGCCGCTGACCTCCAGATAGTTTTACGCCACGCTCTCCCAAATGAGCGTCATATCCTTTGCGCCCTCGATGATCCTGCATCTCGAGTATAAAATTTTCAGCCTCAGCTTTTCGTGCGGATGCAATTATTTCTTCCTCTGTAGCATCCGGACGACCATAGAGTATATTTTCACGTACTGACCGGTTAAACATAGCTGTTTCTTGTGTCACCACACCAATCGACCGCCGCAAACTGTCTTGAACAGCGAATGCAATATCTTCATCGTCAATTAAAATGCGACCTTTCTCCGGTTCATAAAGACGTAAAAGCAAATTCACCAAGGTTGATTTTCCAGCCCCAGAAGCACCTACAATCCCAATTTTTTCTCCTGGCATAATATGTAAGGAAACAGTATCAAGCCCACCAGTCTTACGCCCATAGCTAAAACCTAATGCGTCAAACTTTATATCGCCACAAACCCGTTTTAAAGGTTCTGCATTAGCAATATCTTCCAAACGCGTTCTTGGTGTAAGAGTACGCATACCATCTTCAACTTCACCAATGTTTGCATAGATAGTCATCAGCGTAAAGCTGACCCACCCTGTCATTTGAGCAATTCTTATAGCAATTGCACCAGATGCAACAATATCTCCAGGTGAGGCTTGATCTACCTGCCAAATCACAATTGTGCCACCCAGCAATAATACTGGTAATAATCCAGCCAAAGTCATCAACGCTAATCGAAAATACGCCGACAAAACGCCAAAACTTATAGCAGTGGAACGAAACACCTCCATTGCATTTAACGCCGCCTGATCTTCATGATCATCATGGGCAAAGAGCTTTACAGTCTTTATATTTGTTATTGTATCAACTACCTGACCGGACACCATCGCTCGCGCCGCTGCCCGTGTGGCAGAGCGTTTTCGAATGCGCGGCAAAAACCATCGAATAAGAGAAAAGTATGCAACCAACCACACCGCAAATCCAGCAGCGACACGCCAATCAATTGTCAAAAGTAAAAGCACAGAGCCCAAAAGTGACGCCAAAGCAAACGCTACAACATTGATAAACTCTGATACAACATCTGTAACAGCTCGCGATGCCTGCATTTGTTTTTGTGCTATACGGCCAGCAAAATCGTCATCAAAAAAAGTGACTGCTTGACCAAGTGTCCAGCGATTAAGGCGTGATAAAACCAGTGGGTTCACATTTGGCATCACAATTATCGAGTTAGACCCAGAGGAGAGACCAAAAAGGACTGGTCTGGCAATTAGAAAAAAAGCTACCGAGCCGAAAATCAAACCAATATTTTCAACTGCAAAAAATCCGTCAGGACCAAGTGTAACAGTCGCATCTATAACGCGACCGAGAATTAGGGCTGTACCTGCCTCAAGAGCACCAGCAGCCGCAGAAAAAAATGCGGCGAGCCATAAAGCAGGCCATGCACCCGACAAACACCATCGCATAAAGGCCCAGAGCGTTTGCGGTGGCGGGCCGTCTGCATGACGAAATGCATCTATCCAATTAGAAATATTCACTCAACGGCACCAGTTGTTAAAAACCCGCCAGATTGCCGGTTCCACAACTCTGCATATAGTCCTTTATTTTGTAAAAGCGCACTGTGAGGACCATCTTCCACAATTTTACCATTATCTAAAACAAGAATACGGTCCATTGCAGCAATAGTGGACAATCGATGCGCGATAGCAATAACCGTTTTACCCTCCATCATCTGATAAAGTGTATCTTGAATGGCATCCTCAACCTCACTGTCGAGAGCACTGGTTGCTTCATCCAATACCAGAATTGGGGCATTTTTCAAAATAACACGTGCAAGCGTAACCCGCTGACGTTGGCCGCCTGACAATTTAATACCACGCTCACCAACCTGAGCATCATATCCAGTGCGCCCCTGTGGATCGACAAGATCTAAAATAAAATCATGTGCCCGTGCCTGTTTAGCTGCCTCAATTATATCTTCTTCATTTGCGTCAGGACGTCCATAAAGAATATTTGCACGAACGGACCTATGCAGAAGCGAACTATCCTGCTGTACCATACCAATATTTAAGCGAAGGCTATCTTGTGTAACGTTTGCTATGTCCTGCCCATCAATTTCAATACGCCCAGAATCAGGATCATAAAAGCGCAACAACAGCTTCACTAACGTTGACTTACCAGCACCTGACCGCCCAATCAAACCTACTTTTTCACCTGATTGAATAAATGAATTTACCGAATTCAATCCACCGCTTTTCCGACCGTAATGGTGAGTGAGTGAATGTAAAGTGAGAGAGCCTTTTTCTAACCGCAAGGGCTTTGCATTCGGTACATCCACCAATTTGATAGGCTGGGCAATTGTTTCCATTCCCTCAGCAACAACACCTAGCTGTCGGAAAAAAGTCGTTAAAGCCCACATGATCCAGCCAGTCATTGCATTCAGACGTAAAGTTAAAGCAGTAGCAGCAGCAACAACACCAACGCTTGCCACTCCTTGCGCCCATAAAACGACAGCCCAACCAACCACACCAACTATAAGAAAACCATTCAAAGCAACGAGTATAACATCCATAATAGTATATAGCCGCATTTCGGCCATAAAAGTATCACGGGTATGATCGATGGCTTCCTTTGCATAATCCAACTCTAAATTATGGTGTGCAAACATTTTAACTGAATGGATATTTGAATATGCATCTACAACACGTCCAGTTACACTTGACCGAGCATCTGATGCGGCATGCGAGGCTGGCCCGACTCTCTTGACCGTCCAAGCAATCAAGAAAGCATAAAGTACAAACCAGATGACCATTGGTAAAAGTAAGCGAGGGTCAGCTAAGCTCAACAACACAGCAGCCCCAATCAGATAAGCTATAGAGAACGAAATTGCATCAAATACTTGAAAGACAACCTCACCGGCGGCTGGCGGTGTCTGCATAATACGGTTGGCTATGCGACCAGCAAAATCATTTTCAAACCAACCAACTGACTGCCGGAGGACGTGTTTATGAGCCCTCCATCGAATTAATGTCCCAAAATTAGGTAAAATTGAATTATTCAATAAAAGCACATTTAACATTTGCAGAAATGGGCGCACAAAAAGAACAAATAATGCAACAAATATAATCTCAGTCCCGTGATCCTCCCAGAGTTTAGTCGGTGATTTCTCCAATAAATCAACAGTTCTTCCTAAATAATATATTAATCCAACCTCAATTGCTGCCACAACAATCGACATAATTGCAGCTAGTACAAAGACACGAATAAAAGGTTGAGAGTACGCAAAAAAGAACTGCCAGAGTGTGGTAGGTGGCGTGTTGTCATCTGCATAATCGGTATAAGGATCGACTAGAGATTCGAAAATCTTAAACATTATAAGAACCGTTTAGCTGAAGTGAAAATACACACTACTATGAGTAGACTTATCCAAACGTTATAAAAAGAACTACCAGGGATTACGTAAACGTGGTGGCAAAAAAACACAGAACGGCCTATGTTATTTATTGGTAGTATTTAGACCAAAAAATCACTGTTTCAACAACTCTTCTTTTGATTTCTTGAGCTCTGTGGCAAGCCAAGTAGACTTTAAGAGTTTTAAGCGTTGCCCTAGTGACGGTCCACTCAAACTGGGCAAATCACTTGCAAAGATAGGAAACGTTGCAAGTGACCCTTCTTCTATAAGATAATTTGCATCTATTGATAGCGATTGGTCCGACATAACGGCGCGTAACATTAGAGTACTTAATCCCTTTCCTGGACCACATAAATATCCAATAGCTTTTGGGCCTAGAGTTGAAACACTGTATTCAGAAATTTCTTTTAATTTTTTATTCTGGGATCGAGACAATCGAAGGTGCTTGTCCAATTCAAAGCCACCAAGAGCAGCTAATCGAGCGATTGGGTCTGGTTGGGCACCCATCATCGTTTCCAAGTGCACAAATGGACCCACAAAGTCAGCCTTAGCGCCTGGTAAAATTCGCTGCAGTACTCCAACTGTTTCCATAACCGCCAAAGACTGCACTGGATCAGGCGCTGACAACAAATTTAACGTCTCGGCACCAACGCGTTCCATAGAAAGTTTTTCCAAACCATCTAAATTCGAAGCAATAGCAGTTAACGATTCTGAATCCCAACCATTACAATCGATATCATCAGCATAATATGCACTAAAACGAAAAAACCGCAGAATTCTCAGATAATCTTCCCGAATCCGCTGATCAGGATCTTGAATAAAGCGCACACGCCGCTCGAGTGCATCTGATAGTCCGCCAAGTGGGTCATGCAACACTCCATGACGGTCAACATAAAGGGCATTCATAGTAAAATCACGACGTGCCGCATCCTCTGCTATGTCTGCTGAAAACTCAACAACCGCACGTCGACCATCAGTAGCAACATCCTTTCGAAAAGTAGTAATTTCAAATGACTTGCCCTGCACAATAAGAGTAACCGTCCCATAATCTATCCCAGTCGGGATGACTCGCATACCTTTAAGCTTGGCTAATTTGATAACCTCTTGCGGTTCAGCACTTGTGGAAACATCAATGTCTGATTGACCAAGTCCCATGACAGCATTGCGCACGCATCCACCAACAAAAAATATTTGGTGCCCAGAACTTTCTAGCAGTTCAAACAATTCCTGCCCTGCCGGATCACAAAGAAAGCCAGTCTGAGGGCTCAGTTCAAATTTATTAGGTCTGTCCATGCCCTAAGTATACGCGCGGTTGCGCCCCAAATGTAATAGGGACCATAAGGCACCACGTAGTAATATCTGCGCTGACCTCGCCACAAACGAGATTCTATCACATAATTACTGGTTTCTAAAACATGTGAAAGTGGAACTCGAAAGGCTTCTGCCACCTCACCAGTATCAACCTGGAATTCGAATTCCTGTTTTACCAGTGCCACAACAGGGGTTACCGTAAATCCGGTAATAGTTTCATGAGAGGCAAAAGTACCAAGCACTTCTGTGTAAACCCTGGGTATACCGATTTCCTCATGCGCCTCGCGCAAGGCAGTATCAATCAAGTCCACATCTGTTTTTTCTTTCTTTCCACCAGGAAATGCGATTTGCCCTGGATGATGTTTTAGCGCAGATGATCTTTTGGTCAAAATTAAATCATACCCATTTTGACCTAAAATAATGGGAGCTAAAACTGCCGCTGGGCGCAATTTCCGATCTTTCGGCAAAACAACATTTTTATTTAAGTCAAAATCAGAAGACTCATTACCAGTTTTTGTAAGGGCCTCACGAGTAGATGATAAAAGTTCATTCACTCGAATTTATCTCTGGTTCAAAGCCAACAGATTTTGGGTCAAGATCATAATGTGCTCCACAAAACTGACAATCTGCCGTAACCCTACCTTCATCTGTAGTCATCGTTGAAATATCTTTAGCTGAATATATCGAAAGACTTTGTCGTACACGGTTCTCCGAACAAGTGCAGCCAAATCGCACTGCCTGTTTATCAAAAATTCGTGGTAATTCTTCATGAAATAAACGGAAGAGTAGATCAATTGGAGAAAGCTGTGGCCCAATCAGTTCAAGGTGCTCGACAGTGTTTAACAATATGTTGATACGGTCCCAGTTTTCAGAGGCGTCACCATCCAATAATTCATCTGCAGACAATAAGTTGCCAGTACCCTCCCCAGATGACGTAAGAGGGGAAGATTTGGGCATATGTTGGAGCATTACGCCACCAGCCCGCCAATGTTCTGCAATTCCAGGTTCTGTTGATTTACCAAAACTCAGTTGAAACCTTGTAGGCAACTGTTCAGATTGTGCGAAATACGCTTCAGCGCAGGCGGATAGAGAGCTACCAGATAATGGCGTAATACCTTGGTAAGGCTTCATACCTCGGCCTTGGTCAATTAAAATTGCAAAATAACCTTCACCGATTTGATCAAATGGTTTTTCATTTGTTAATCGTTCTGCATCGTAAGTTGCATAGCCTCGGATACGGGCCATATCACCTTCCTTTTCTGGGCCATAATAGTCTGTAGCGATCATCCTTACCGCACCTTTAGACTGCACCTGAAGTGACAGCTTCCAACGTAACTTTATAGTTTGGCCGATCATTGCTGTAAGCAACGCCATCTCTGCCACTAAAGCTTCAACCTGCGGTGGATAATTGTGTTGTCTTAAAATTCCATCCAACACACCATCAAGACGTGCCACACGACCACGGATATCAGAACTATCTAGTTGGAAAGGTAAAACAGTGTCATCCCATTTAAATTGTGATCCGTGTGTCATTGGGGTTTCCTTTACAGCCAGTGCTTGGCATATCGCGCAGTTATATAGGTCCACTAACAAAAACTGAAAGAGGTAACGCATGATCCGTCGTTTTGGTGATAGACCGATCACTGGGCAGAAGTACATAATTCGACCCGGCACTTATGCCATTTTACCTCTGGAACACCAATTACTTCTGACCCATCAAGCCAACCCAGAACCAGAAATTCAATTACCCGGTGGTGGGATTGATCCTGGCGAAAACCCATTGCATGCTTTACATCGAGAAGTGTTTGAAGAAACCGGATGGCACATAGCGCGTCCAAGAAAGCTTGGCGCTTATCGCCGTTTTATCTACATGCCAGAATACGATCTGTGGGCTGAAAAATTATGCCATATATATATTGCACGCCCAACCATGCAGGTATCAGAGCCCACTGAGACTGATCATACATGCGTATGGCTCTCACGTGAGGATGCTCTAAAAAAATTACAAAATGATGGCGATAGACTGTTTGTCGATATACATATTGTCAGTAAATTCTGATCCAGACGATATGTTTAAAAAATGATTCCCACGCCTTAAATCACTTTTTCAAATCACAAACTGAGCCAGTGTTTCATCTTCTGTTATATCAGTATAGGTGAAACCAGCATCGTCTAGCTCACTCAGAAGTCGAGCAAAGTTATCTGGATGCGTTGTTTCGATACCAATTAACACTGATCCAAAATTACGGGCTGATTTTTTAAGATATTCAAAACGAGCGATATCATCGTTCGGGCCCAAGATGTTCAAAAAATCTTTAAGGGCACCAGGTCTCTGCGGCATTCGCAGCAAAAAATATTTTTTTACTCCCGAATATCTCTGTGCGCGCTCTTTTACTTCCGGCAAACGCTCAAAATCAAAATTTCCGCCAGATGCAATACACACTACGGTCTTATCCTTAATCAAATGTACTACATCTGAAAGTGCCTCAATTGAAAGAGCACCTGCTGGCTCTAAAACAATACCTTCAACATTCAATAATTCTATAATGGTATTACAAATACGATCTTCGGGAATCGAAAGGATATCTTTTGAATTTACATCCGACAGACAGAAAAATGGTCGCTGCCCGACTTTGGCGACTGCCGCACCATCCACAAAAGTATTTATGGGAGATACATCAACAGGTTTTCCTGCTTTAATTGCCTCCCCTAACGAAGTTGCACCACTGGGTTCAACAAAAGTGTATTCTGTTGTCTTGCCAAAATAACTGCGTGTACCAGCTGACAGTCCGCCTCCACCTACGGGCAAGATAATTCGATCTGGAATCCGTCCCAATTGCTCCTCTATTTCAACAGCAACAGAGGCTTGTCCCACTATGACGTCATCATCATCAAATGGTGATAGGAAATATGCTCCAACGTCTGCACAATAGGTCTGTGCGGATGCCAGAGTGTCATCAAAATAATCACCTGTCAGCTTTATTTCAACACTGGAACCACCAAACATTTTTGTTTTCATAATTTTTTGTTCAGGTGTCGTCACAGGCATGAAAACAACTCCCTGTACTTCAAAATAACGACACATAAAAGCAACGCCCTGCGCGTGGTTTCCAGCGCTTGCACAAACAAAAATAGCACCAGGTTTTGTAACTTTACGCATCGCATTGAAAGCTCCACGTAGTTTGTAGGATCGGACTGGGCTTAAATCTTCTCGCTTTAGCCAAATTTCCGCATCATAGCGATCTGACAGTAAATCATTCCGCAGAAGGGGCGTTGCTGGAAAAACACTGCGCATTGCATGCGTTCCGACACGTGCGTCATCTTGAAAGCTCATACTACCACCTTTTTTACTCATCTCCCGACCTAACGGGACCATCTGTTTCGGTCAATCTTGCCCCTATGTCACAAAAACGGTATCGGCATCTGAATATTTAAAGGAAAATACGAAATGAACGCGCCAAAAAAAGTTGTGCTGGCTTATTCAGGTGGTCTCGATACCTCAATAATTCTAAAATGGCTTCAAACAGAATATGGATGTGAGGTAGTAACCTTTACTGCAGACCTCGGCCAAGGCGAAGAGCTGGAGTCCGCTCGTTTAAAAGCAGAAATGATGGGTGCATCTTCGATATATATCGAAGATCTCCGCGAAGAATTTGTCCGCAATTTTGTATTTCCAATGTTTCGCGCCAACGCCCTTTATGAAGGGCTTTATTTGCTAGGAACCTCCATTGCGCGACCACTAATTTCTAAACGCCTTGTGGAAATTGCAGCAAACGAAGGCGCAGATGCCATAGCGCATGGCGCCACAGGAAAAGGAAACGACCAAGTTCGCTTTGAATTAGCGGCATATGCTCTTAACCCAGATATCAAGGTAATTGCACCCTGGCGTGAATGGGATTTATCAAGTCGAACTAAGCTAATCGACTTTGCAGAAAAAAACCAAATACCGATCGCAAAAGACAAACGAGGTGAGGCGCCGTTCAGCGTTGATGCAAACCTACTACATACATCATCTGAAGGTAAGGTTTTAGAAGACCCGGCCGCAGATGCACCAGATTACGTTTATCAACGTACTGTTTCACCCGAAGATGCACCAGATAAACCAGAATACGTTGAAATCGGTTTCCTGAAGGGTGATGCCGTTACAATTAATAGCGAACCAATGTCACCAGCTACCATTTTAACCAAGTTAAATGAACTTGGTGGAAAACATGGAATTGGCCGTCTTGACTTAGTTGAAGGCCGATTTGTTGGTATGAAATCGCGAGGAATTTACGAAACTCCCGGTGGTACCATATTGCTTGAAGCTCACCGTGGTATTGAGCAAATAACACTGGACCGAGGCGCTGCGCATCTTAAGGATGAATTGATGCCACGCTATGCCGAGCTTATTTATAACGGTTTCTGGTTTTCGCCTGAACGTGAAATGCTGCAAGCACTTATAGATCACAGCCAGTGTCATGTTTCTGGAACCGTCCGTATCAAACTTTATAAAGGTCTCGCTCGTACCGTCGGTCGTTGGTCAGATCACAGCCTTTATTCTGAAGCACATGTAACATTTGAGGACGATGCTGGCGCTTATGATCAAAAAGATGCTGCAGGTTTTATACAGCTCAATGCACTTCGTTTAAAATTAATCGCTGCACGAAATCGTCGTATCAAATAATTCTGTGTGCAGCGAGTGTTTCGTAGTAGGGCATCGCGTCATTTTTGATTTTTTCATAATCCTCAGTCAACTCTGGAAGAATACCCTCTTCTCCCTCAAATCCTTGAGATTGATGAACAGAACCATACCAATGGGCCGCCCATATGCCATCTGCTGAGTGACCCCCTTTAGGCCAACCCAACATCTTTTCGTCCCACTCAACACCAATACGATGACACAGTTTCTGCAACATACCGCTTGGATCGCGGCGGATATCACTCGAATCAATTACAATTGGCGATTCAACCATTTCAAAAATTCTCACTTGTTGAATAAGTCCGATATCCTCAATAATCAAACTTTCGCGTTTTTTTGCATAACTAGCAATAACCCGCGCAGGATGGCGAATTAGAAATACATTAATCACTCTTTTAGTCCAGTACATTGGCCAGCCAGCTGTTATATGATGAGCCATATGTTTTTGATAAAAAAGGGGTTTCAAAACTGGAGAAAATAAGGATTCCACTACTTTAGTCGGCACTGTATCCTGCGAGTTAATAACCTGATTTCGTAATGGATGATTTAGACCGGTTGCAGCTAAATAAGCCGCGTAAAAAGGTTCATCTACAACATAGCAATCATTACGCGCTCCAAAACTATACATCATGGCGGTTGAAAGATTTCGCGGCCCAGACCACATTGCAATTCGACGTGTCATGGGGGTTTTTACGTCGCGAGTTCAATTTCGTAAATGGCAATTCACACAAACGCGACCTCGCAATGCTGTTACTTGAGTAACGGTAAAAATTGTAAGACGATAAGGTAAAAGGAGTTTTTCATGACTTGCGTTCGTATTTATAAAATAGTCTTCATGAGCATTTCAGTCGCCATTGGCCTCATGCTGCAGACTCAATTTTTACGGGCTCAGAGCTTGGAAACTCTAACTGTAGCTGGAGGTTGTTTCTGGTGTGTTGAAGCTGACTTTGAGAAAGTCAACGGCGTCGTTGAAGCCACGCCTGGTTTTACTGGCGGTTCGGTTAAAAATCCAACTTACAAACAAGTTGTAAAAGGAGGAACGGGTCACATTGAGGCTGTACAGATTAAATTCAATCCAAATATTGTTTCATTAGATAAGCTTCTTAACATGTTTTTCAGATCTATAGATCCAACTGATGCAGGTGGTCAGTTTTGTGATCGAGGCCAGTCATATACCACTGCTATTTTTGCTACACCAACACAGGTTAGTACCGCCAACTTAGCAAAAACAGAGGCTCAAAATGAGCTTGGAACAAAAGTTATCACACCAGTTTTATTGGCATCTGATTTCTATCCCGCTGATGCTGGTCATCAAAATTATTATAAACAAAAAAGGATTGTCCTGACGCGCTTTGGCCCAAAAACAAAAGCAAGTGCATATAAAGCATACCGTAAAGCATGCGGTCGAGATGCTCGTGTGAAAGAGTTATGGGGAACTGACGCACCATTTTCAGGCAATTAATTTAACAGTGCGTCCTCTACTTCTTTGAAATCGGGTATTACATCCGCTGTACCCAAACGTGTGACCATTAGAGCTCCTGCCTCCATTGTTAACCGTATCGACTGAAGCATAGGTAGCCCACGATCTAAGCTCGAACTAAAAAGCCTGCAAAAGCATCACCAGAGCGCCTCCAGAATTCGCCATCGATAAAGCAGCCCCAATGACATACTCTGCAATCGTTAAATTTGTGCTACAGAATATTATAATTTGATTTACACCATTTTTTGCAATCAAAGTGTAGGCGTAACCCGCCATTTCATTTGATAACCCTTAATTTGGATCATATCTACGCCATATTCTACTAAACGACTAACCGCCCCAATATATGTCGCACGGGAAGCCACTCGAACAATGGCAACAGACTTATTAGATCCCTTTCCATCCCGACCCTCGACGGTATTCCAAAGCACAGAGCGTTTCATCGTTTACAGGAAAGTGGAAAACACAATATGCATTATCAATATTGATTTATCCTAAATTCCAAACCGCCATTAGCCCACCTTACAGGCCGCTAACATAGCCATATTCAAAATATCATTAGCTGTTGAGTTTGATGAGCAAATCTGGATTGATCCACCAACGCCCGCAAGGATTGGACCTATTACAGTCGCGCCTCCCATTTCCTGCATAAGCTTTACAGATATGCTGGCTGAATGACGTGCAGGGACGACTAAAATATTGGCGGGTCCTGTAAGACGAGAAAACGGATAGGCTTGTTGGGCTTTTGGATTGAGCGCAACATCAACAGTCATCTCTCCCTCATATTCAAAATCAACACCTCGCTTATCAAGTACAACCGCCGCTTGATGCATTTTTTCCGCCCGTTCTGAGACGGGATATCCAAAGGTTGAAAAGCTAACGAATGCAACACGCGGTTCAAGACCCATATTTTTGGCAACAGTCGCTGCTTGATCCGCAATATCCGCAAGATCCTCTTCGTTAGGCCATTCATGCACAAGCGTGTCTGCAACAAATACAATTCGGCCATTATGCAATAAGGCCGTGATACCAGCAGCTTTACTTTCTGCGCTTGCGTCAAAGACATGGTTTATGCGGTCCAGAATATGAGCAGACTTGCGTGTGGCTCCTGTAACCAAACCATCCCCATGTTCATGAGCTAGCATTAACGCTGAAAAAACGTGTCGGTCGCGTGCTGACAAACGATGCACATCTGAACTATCAAAGCCACGCCGCTGTAGCCTTTCATACAAAAACTTTTTATAACTTTCGAGATAAGGTGTATTCGCAGCATTTACTATTTCCAACTCACGCGCCGCATCGCCCAAACCTGCTACTTCCAGTTTAGATTTAATATCGTCAGCGCGACCAACAACAAGCGCTGTTCCAAAACCAGAACGTTGATACATAACTGCTGCACGCAACACACGAGGATCGTCTCCCTCTGCAAAAATCATACGAGCCTGAGCCGCTCGAGCACGTGCATTTATACCAGATAAAATACTTGCAGTTGGGTCCATCCGTGATTTTAAGCTTAATTCATAACTTTCCATATCAATTATAGGCCTACGAGCTACTCCAGTATCCATACCTGCTCGAGCAACAGCCGGTGGAATTCGATAAATCAAGCGTGGATCAAAAGGTGTAGGAATAATGTAATCACGCCCAAAACTTAAATTTTTACCATATGCCAGTGCTACTTCATCAGGCACATCTTCTCTAGCCAATGCAGCCAATGCATGTGCACAAGCTATCTTCATTTCATCATTAATTGCGCGTGCATGGATATCTAAGGCACCACGAAACAAATAGGGGAAACCCAAAACATTATTAACTTGGTTAGGATAATCACTGCGTCCAGTTGCAACAGTTGCATCTTTACGTATTTCTTGAGCTTCCTCTGGTGTGATTTCTGGATCAGGGTTAGCCATTGCAAAAATGACCGGGTTATCAGCCATGTTTTTAACCATTTCTTGTGTTACTGCACCTTTGACTGAAACTCCTAAGAATACGTCCGCACCATGCATTGCCTCTTTGAGACTCCGTAAATCAGTTTTGACGGCATGCGCAGATTTCCACTGGTTCATTCCTTCCGTACGACCTTGATAAATTACGCCCTTTGTATCACATAAAATACAATTACCATACTGTGCACCCATAGTTTTAAGTAACTCAATGCAAGCAATCCCAGCAGCACCCGCACCATTCACAACAATCTTTACATCTTCAATTTTTTTACCTGAGAGATGTAACGCATTGATCAGACCTGCCGCACAAATCACTGCTGTCCCATGCTGATCATCATGAAAGACTGGAATATCCATTTCCTCTTTCAGCCGCTGCTCAATAATGAAACATTCTGGAGCTTTGATGTCCTCGAGGTTAACACCGCCAAACGTTGGACCCATAAGCTTTACGGCTTGGCAAAAAGCATCAGAATCGTCAGTGTCTAATTCAATATCAATTGAATTGACATCAGCAAAACGCTTGAACAAGACGGCTTTACCTTCCATCACTGGTTTGGATCCTAGGGCACCAAGGTTACCAAGACCCAAAACAGCCGTCCCGTTGGAGATTACTGCAACGAGATTTCCTTTATTAGTATAATCATATGCAAGTTCAGGGTTTTTTGCGATCGCTTCACAGGGAACAGCAACACCCGGTGAATATGCAAGACTTAAATCTCTCTGTGTTGTCATAGGCACTGTAGCCATTATTTCAAATTTGCCTGGCGTCGGCTCCATATGAAACACAAGCGCCTCTTCCGACGTAAACTTTGATTTATTCATTCCGCGGGTTTCCTATCTTGCATTCTATTGGTTTAACTCAGTGCAACACTCGTCTCAATCGACTTTGCCTCTTACTCTCTTTCGCGGGTTTGTAAGGTCAAATAACTAACACGGGAGCATTCATGCCAATCACTCCAATGATGGCGCAATATCTAGATATCAAAGCAGCCCATAAAGGCGACCTGTTATTTTATAGAATGGGTGACTTTTATGAAATGTTCTTTGAAGATGCTATAGCTGCGGCAGAAGCTCTTGATATTGCTCTAACAAAACGTGGTAAACATGATGGTAGTGATATCCCAATGTGTGGTGTTCCTTTTCACTCAGCTGAAGGATATTTACTAACACTTATACGTAAAGGATTTCGTGTTGCTATTTGTGAACAAATGGAAAGCCCAAAAGAAGCAAAGAAGCGTGGCCATAAATCTGTAGTTAATCGAGCTGTTGTCCGGTTGGTTACACCCGGAACACTAACGGAAGATTCGCTTCTTGAAGCACGAAGTCATAACTTTCTTGCCGCATTTACTGAAGTACGGAATGGATGTGCTCTGGCTTGGGTTGATATATCCACCGGTGAATTTCGAACAATGGCCATTGATAAGATCATGCTTGGACCTGAGCTGGCCAGATTAGCGCCCTCTGAACTAATCATCCCTGACAGTCTAGAACCAGACCTAAGACCCACTGTTGAAGATTTTGGAATTCCTCTAACTTCGATTGGACGCGCGGCCTTCGACAGTACCGGCGGTAATGAGCGGTTATGTAGATTATTCAAAGTTTCTACTATGGACGGACATGGGACCTTCAATCGAGCCGAAATTGGCGCAATGGGGTCTATAATCGAATATCTCGAAATAACACAGAAAGGGAATCTTCCTCTTTTACGTCCCCCACAACAGGAGACACACACCAAAACGGTTCAGATTGATGCGGCTACACGGCGAAACCTCGAGTTAACATCCGCATTATCTGGCGGACGAAGCGGATCTTTATTGGCTGTATTAGATCAAACAATAACCGCCGCAGGCGCTCGCCTTCTTGAAGCAAGACTTTCATCACCTTCCCGCGTTTTAGAAACGATTTATGAGAGAACAGATGCCATTGAGTATTGTTTCAACAATAATACCTATACAGAAAAAACACGTTTAAGATTGCGCAACGTACCTGATATAAATCGAGCTTTATCAAGATTATCCCTTGATCGAGGTGGCCCAAGAGATCTCGTTGCTATTCGTAACGGATTAATTCAAGCACAGTGCTTGAATGAAGAAGCGCCTTCGAATCTACCAAAATTAATCGAAAACGCTAAATCCAATCTAATTATTCCCGGCTCTCTAATTGAACAATTAGAAACCAGTCTCGTGGAGGAACCCCCACTATTTGTTAGAGATGGTGGATTTATCGCAATAGGAAGAGATGCTGAACTTGATGAGGCTAGACAATTACGAGATGAAGGTAGATCCATAATAGCGCAATATCAAAAAGATTATGCCAAACAAACCGGTATTCAGTCACTTAAGATTAAACATAACAATGTTCTTGGCTATTTCATTGAGGTTACAGCCACACATTCAGAAAAAATGTTTTCAACTGAGTTTAGTGACGTTTTTATCCATCGCCAGACTACCGCTAATCAAACTAGGTTCACAACTGTTGAGCTTTCTAAATTAGAAACAAAAATTTTAACCGCTGGCGGCCGCGCACTAGATATTGAAAAACATCTTTATGAAGAACTAAGGATTCAAGTATCTGAACTTGCAGCAGAAATATCCATAACAGCACGAGCACTGGCAGAAATTGATTTGGCTACATCGCTGGCACAACTGGCCATAACAAACAGTTGGTGCAAACCAAAGCTGGATTCATCACGAACATTTGAAATTTCTGGTGGGCGCCATCCAGTTGTTGAAAGGTCATTACACCAACAAGGTAGCGGCGCATTCATTGCAAACGATTGTGACCTATCTGTTGAGAAAGATACCGCTATTTGGCTTTTAACTGGGCCAAATATGGCTGGCAAATCTACCTTTTTGCGGCAAAATGCATTGATTGCAATCTTAGCTCAGATGGGTAGCTACGTTCCCGCAAAATCAGCACATATTGGATTAGTCAGCCAAATTTTCAGTCGCGTTGGAGCCTCGGACGACTTAGCAAGAGGACGCTCAACATTTATGGTCGAAATGATCGAAACTGCAGCTATTTTAAATCAAGCTGATGATCGAGCTCTCGTTATCCTTGACGAAATCGGCCGTGGTACGGCAACTTATGATGGGTTATCGATTGCATGGGCAACGCTTGAACACTTACACGATGTAAACAGGTCCCGGGCACTTTTTGCCACACATTATCATGAAATGACTGCTCTAGCGGGAAAACTAATTAGTGTTGAAAATGCAACCGTTACGGTCAAGGAATGGGATGGTACGGTTGTTTTCCTCCATGAAGTGAAACGCGGTGCTGCAGATCGATCTTACGGAGTTCAAGTTGCTCAACTAGCAGGCTTACCACCCTCTGTGATAGCGCGTGCGCGCGTCGTACTTGAGGCTCTTGAATCAGGTGAAAGACAGGGGAGTATTACTGACAAAAAACTTATTGATGACCTCCCACTTTTTTCAGTCAATGCGACTCCTCCACCAGCAAAATACGCGCCATCACCAGCACTTCAAATACTCGAAGAAATCCATCCAGACGAGCTATCACCACGTGAAGCTCTAGATCTTATTTATAAATTAAAAAATGCGGCCAAGCTCTGACCACATTTTTTACTGATAACTATCTGTATATTTTAATTGGACGGAGACGAAGACACTCCAACTTGTGCCGGGCGCAACAACCGATCATGTAACATGAATCCTTCAGCGGCAACTTGAATAATATCACCAGCTTTTGTCCCTTCGACGGGTGCTTCGAACATAGCTTGATGATTCTGCGGGTCAAAACGATCACCAACTTCAGGCATAATAAGTTCTATTCCATGTTTATTAAAAACATTAAGCAATTCACGCATTGTTAGCTCAACGCCTTCAATTAATGGACCTGCTAATTCACGTTGTTCTTCAGATGCTGTCTCAAGAGCACGTTTCATATTGTCATAAATTGGAAGCATATCGCGGGCCAATTTCGAGCCACCATAATTTTCTGCTTCGCGACGATCTTTATCTGATCTTTTACGCGCATTTTCCGCATCCGCAAGCGCTCGCATGAAGCGGTCTCTGAACTGATCACGTTCTGCGCGTAGTTCGTCTAATTCAAGGGCTTCATCGTCAATTTCTTCAATATCACCTGCAAACTCTTCATCTACAGCAACATCAATATCGTCAAGAAAATCATCATTTCTAGGCTCGGCCATTTTTTACCTTTCACTGCGGTCAGTCAGCATCCGCCCAACCAACTGGGCGGTATAATCAACAATTGGAACAATTCGCCCATAATTAAGCCGCGTGGGCCCAATAACGCCAACCGCACCAATAATCTTACGATCAGCGTTCATATAAGGTGAAACTACCAAAGATGAACCCGAAAGTGAAAAAAGTTTGTTCTCAGAGCCAATAAAAATGCGAACTCCATCACCTTCTTCGGTCAAATTGAGGAATTCAGCGATATCACGCTTACGTTCCAAGTCATCAAACAAATTCCGGATTAGGTCCAAGTCCTCTGATTCTACAGAACTATTTAACAAGTTTGCGCGGCCGCGAACAATCAGGCGTTCTGGTGTTTCACCTTCACCTTCCCAAGATGCTAAACCACTTTTAACTAAAGCGTGAGAAAGAGAATCTATTTCTTGGCGACGCTCCACTATCTCGGTTTGGACAATAGAACGAACTTCAGTTAGCGTACGCCCTTCTATAATTGCATTTAGAAAATTAGCAGCTTCACGCATAGAAGATGGAGTTTGACCCGGAGGTGGTTGAAAAAGGCGATTCTCAACGTGTCCATCAGCAAACACTAGTACCACAAGTGACTGATCAGGACCCAACGAGACAAACTCAAGATGCTTAATGGGTGCTTCGTATTTTGGAGTTAAAACAAGTGAAGCACCCTGTGTCACACCAGAAAGTGCAGAACCAACTCGATCCAACAGTCCACCAACATCCCGTTCGTTTGAACTCAAGGTGGCATCAATTTTTTCTCGGTCAGATTCGTCTGGTATCCCGACTTCTAGCAAACCATCAACAAACATCCGCAAGCCTTGTTGAGTGGGAATTCGACCCGCACTAATATGCGGACTATCCAACAGGCCCATAAGCTCAAGATCTTGCATAACATTGCGAATTGTGGCTGCGCTAACACTTTCACTAAAATCGCGAGTCAGCGTCCGAGAACCCATCGGATCACCAGATGACAGGTATCCTTCAACCACACGACGGAATACTTCCCGTGATCTATCATTCATTTCATCTAATAATTTCTGCGTGTCACTCATCAGGTCTACTAAAAGCCCAAAAATTCAAAGGTCAACTGGGGTTGCAAGATTACCCATACGACCTGTATCCAAACATAACAATAAAAGGATTAGAACATGCGCCCTTCTGGAAGACAATTAAGTGAGATGCGATCAGTTTCAATTGAAACTGACTTCACAAAACATGCTGAAGGATCTGCCCTGATAAAAATTGGCGATACACATGTTTTGTGCACAGCGACAGTTGAGGACCGTGTCCCTCCATTCATCAAAGGGTCTGGTTTAGGTTGGGTCACTGCCGAGTATGGCATGCTACCACGGGCTACCAATACCAGGATGCGTCGTGAAGCTACATCAGGTAAACAAGGTGGCAGAACAGTAGAGATTCAACGTTTAATTGGACGGTCACTACGTGCTGGTGTAGACCGTGTTGCTCTTGGTGAGCGACAGATCACAATAGATTGTGATGTCATACAAGCTGACGGCGGCACACGCTGTGCTTCAATTACTGGAGGCTGGCTAGCCCTACGCTTAGCCGTAAATAAACTTATGAAATCAGGCAACATTCTAAGCGATCCTTTAATTTCACCTGTCGCTGCAATCAGTTGCGGCATTTATGCTGGTCAACCTGTGCTTGATCTTGACTATCCAGAAGATAGTGAGGCTGGCGTAGATGGTAACTTTATTATGTTAGGCAATGGCCAGCAGATTGAAGTCCAAATGAGTGCTGAAGGTTCTACATTCTCACGAGACCAGATGAACCAACTAATTGATTTAGCAGAAAAAGGTGTTGGAGAATTAGTAGCTGCGCAAACAGCAGCTTTGAAATGACACGCCGTTTTACTGGTGACCAAATCCTTATAGCGACGCATAACTCTGGTAAATTGGAAGAGATGGTCCAGCTTTTTGCACCCTTCAATATAAAAGTTGTAGGAGCAGCAGAAATAAATCTTCCAGAACCTGAAGAAACAGAAAACACTTTTGTAGGGAATGCACGAATAAAAGCTCTCGCAGCAGTAAAAGCCTCTGGCATGCCTGCTCTATCTGATGATTCCGGTATCGAAGTTGCTGCACTTAACGGCAATCCAGGCGTTTATACTGCAGATTGGGCGGAGACACCTAACGGAAGAAATTTTTTAATGGCTATGGAGCGTACTCACGTCGAATTAGAAGCAATCAATGCAACACATCCACGCTTAGCGCGTTTTTGTTCAACACTCGTATTAGCGTGGCCAGACGATCATGAAGAAGTTTTCGAAGGTACTGTGGAAGGCACTTTAGTTTGGCCAGTTCGCGGTGCACTCGGTCATGGATATGACCCAATGTTCCAACCAATCGGCCATAATCGCACATTTGCAGAAATGACTCCTGATGAGAAAAACTCTATCAGCCATAGAGCGGACAGTTTCAAAAAATTGATTGCAGGCTGTTTTGGCTGAGGACTGGCAAGCAGGCGGCTTTGGTCTGTACGTACATTGGCCTTTTTGCGCAGCCAAATGCCCTTATTGTGATTTTAACAGCCACGTCACGAAATCTATTGACCATGATAAATGGCGGAAAGAGTTTATAGGCGAAATCAGGAGAGTTGGCCAAGAAACGACTGGCAGAGTTTTACAATCAGTATTTTTTGGCGGTGGAACACCAAGTTTAATGGAGCCACAAACAGTAGGTGATATTTTAGATGTAGTCCATGAAATTTGGCCTATAGCAAATGATATTGAGGTTACGCTTGAAGCTAACCCAACCTCAGTTGAAGCTTCTAAATTTTCAGATTTTCAAATTGCAGGAGTGAACCGAATATCAATGGGTATTCAAGCTTTAAATGATCCTGACTTACGCGCCTTAGGGCGACTACATACTGCGCAAGAAGGTCTTCAAGCATTTGATATTGCTAGAAAAAAATTCAGTCGTGTAAGTTTTGATTTGATGTATGGTCGACAAAATCAATCGCTGGCAGACTGGGAAGCAGAACTCACAAATGCTTTAACGTTAGGACTAGATCACGTATCACTTTATCAACTGACTATTGAAGCTGGGACTGCGTTTGGAGATCGATACCAAGCGGGAAAATTAACAGGTCTTCCCAGCGAAGATTTATCTGCTGATATGTATCAACTGACACAGGACATCTGTGAGGCAAATTATATCAATCGATATGAAGTATCTAACCATGCAACGGATGGAAATGAATCACGCCATAACCTCGTATACTGGAGGTATGGTGACTACATTGGAATTGGACCTGGAGCGCATGGCCGTATTACAATAAATGGCACAAGGCTGGCCGTGGAGCAAAAATTAATACCTTCTGAGTGGCTTTCAAACACTTCTCGAGAAACACGAGAATTACTTACCGGGAAAGAGCAGGCAAGTGAGTTTTTGTTAATGGGCTTGCGCCTCAGAGAGGGTATAAATAAAAACCGATATTCCAATCTATCGGGGTATCCACTCAATCAAAATAGAATTGCAGATTTAATAGATCTTAATTTTATACAAGACAGAAACGGGATAATTTCCACAACAAAGCAAGGATTTAACGTCTTAAATAGTATTTTAAGGACCCTTTTGGAAGTTTAAATACTAAGCTTTCGGCACAAGTCGTCTAATTGATCCAATGAATTATAACGAAGTTTTAATTGTCCCGTCTGTCCGTTTGTATCAAAAGACAATGACACTTTTAAACCTAAAGCAGCCGATAAATCACTTTCAAGTGCGCGTGTATCGGCGTCTTTCTCACTACGCCTTCTCACAATTTCTTTATTTGGCTTTCCTTCGTCTGCACCTAAAGAAAGCTTTCTGACTAAGGCTTCGGTCTGTCTAACAGACAATCCATCTTCTATTATCTTTTTTACGATAATTTCTGGTTTTTCAATTGTTATTAAAGCGCGGGCATGACCTGCGCTTAAATCACCTCTCAATACGTATTCTTGAATAGCTTTAGGTAAGTTTAATAATCGCAGCAAATTTGCAATATAACTACGACTTTTCCCTAGTGCTTCTGCCAACATTTCTTGAGTATGGCCAAAACGTTCCATTAATTGTCTAAAACTAGCGGCTTCCTCAATTGGATTTAAGTCTGCCCGTTGAATGTTCTCTATAATAGCTACTTCAAGAACCTCTGCATCCGTAAAGTTTCTAATAATAACTGGCAATTTGTGAATTTGAGCTTTTTGCGCAGCGCGCCAACGGCGTTCACCAGCCACAATTTCAAAATTATTACCCACTGTGCGTACAATTAACGGCTGCAAAACACCTTTTTCTTTAATTGACGCAACTAGATCATCTAAAGAGTTACTTTCAAAATTTTTACGAGGCTGATTGGGATTCGGACGGATACGTTCAATAGCAACTGTTTGATCTAAAGATTTAATAATTTCATTTGTCTTTGGTTCGTTAACATCCGCCATTAAAGCAGATAAGCCACGTCCCAGCCCACGTTTTTTATCGCTACTCACCATTAGTTAAACTTTCTTGCTCAGTTTTGTTCAATTAATTCAACTGCTAATTCTCGGTATGCATTAGCGCCTTTTGAAGTTGTATCATAACTCAAAACAGGCATCGCAAAAGATGGCGATTCACTAACGCGAACATTTCGCGGTATACAGGTTTTAAACACGAGATCACCTAAATTATTTCGCGCATCTTCTTCAACTTGTAAGGATAAATTGTTGCGAGCATCATACATCGTCAGAACTATACCTGCTATACGCAAATCAGGGTTTCCAATCTGACGGACTTCGCGGATTGTGAGCATCAACTGAGAAAGGCCTTCCAAAGCAAAAAACTCACTTTGAAGTGGAATCAATACAGAGTGTGACGCTATCATGGCATTGATGGTCAGTAAATTTAGAGATGGCGGACAATCAATAAGGATATAGTCAAAGTTAAAATTTTTCATTTTGTGCTGACGTAACGCATCATGAAGTAAAAAGCTGCGTCGCTCATTTGAAATTAAATCAATATCAGCTGAGCTTAAATCTACAGTTGCTGGTATAATAGATATATTGATAAAATTCGTTTTTAAAATAATATCATTTAAGTCAATATTATCAATAAGTAAGTCATATGTAGTAAAGGATCGAGCGTCCATATCGATCCCTAAGCCTGTCGACGCACTTCCTTGTGGATCAAGATCAATCACCAGCACAGAGTATTTTTTTTCCGCTAAAGCTGCTGCCAAATTCACAGTTGTTGTTGTTTTACCAACTCCACCTTTTTGATTTGTAATAGAAATGATTTTTGGCTCAGATAGGCAATTAGTGTCCAACACGACGGATATCCTTTATTCTCAAAATAGCCGCGTCAGGATTAGTCAAGCTAGGCTTCACATCACAAGAAAACTGCCAATTACGACGTGCCTCCTCAAGTTCTTGTTGCCATTTAGCACCCTTCATAAAGAGGCTAGCTCCTCCTGGTGTTAAGTGCATTTCTGCTAACTCAATCAAATTATTCAAATTCGTTAAAGCCCGTGCTGATATAATTTCAGCATTCAGAGGCTCAATACAATCTATTCTTTGCGAAATAACTTTCAGTGGAACTTCTAGCTTAGTACTACATGTCCTCAAGAAAGTTGCTTTTCGTATGTCACTTTCTATTAGAACAATATTTAAGGGCTTTTTTTTACCATCAGCTAAAATTGCAAGGACCACACCTGGCAGCCCACCTCCACTTCCTAAGTCAACCCACCTCCCTTCAATATGTTCAAAAATTTGAGCTGAGTCCCAAATATGACGATCTGCGATATGGTCATATGTAGACCTAGATATAAGATTTATTTTTTTGGTCCATTTTTTCAAAAGCTTTTTATATACGCATAATTTATCCAATGTTTCACGTGAAACATCCTGTAAAAACCATGTAGGCACTTCTATCACGCTGATTTCTTTTCTAAAAAACGAATACGACCCAGAATAAGGGCCAGTCCAGCCGGCGTCATACCATCGATCCTACTTGCTTGAGAAAGATTAGATGGGCGAACTAACTCCAGCTTACCCATCAGTTCAGCGCTTAATCCAGAAATCTCTGCATAAATAAAATTTCGTGGGATTTTATGCTTTTCATCTCTTTTTAATTTTTCAACATCTTTTTTTTGCCGATCGATATAATTTGAGTAAAGTGCGTCTTTTGACAACTGTTCGGCAATATCCTTTGAAACAACCACTAGTGAGGGATCAAGATTTTTTATATTGTCAAATGTAACGTCTGGAAAGGATAAGAGCTGAAAGGCTGATCTTTTTGTCCCATCCTGATTAATGGAGATCCCAGCATCGGAAATAACCTTTGGTGTATAAAGTGTACCCAGTAGCAGCCTACGCCCGATATTTAGCTGTTCTTTTTTATAATAGTATGATTTTTGCCGTTTTTCCCCTACACATCCAATTTCAACACCCATATCTGTAAGTCGTTGATCTGCATTATCTGCTCTTAACGACAGCCTAAACTCAGCACGCGATGTAAACATGCGGTAAGGCTCTGTTACGCCACGCGTTGTTAAATCATCAATCATTACGCCAATATAGCTATTATCCCGCTGAAATAAGACTGGCTCTTCACCTTTAATTGAACGCGCCGCATTAAGACCGGCAACAAGACCTTGCGCTGCAGCCTCTTCATAGCCGGTTGTGCCGTTGATTTGACCTGCAAAAAATAAACCAGGCACATCGCAAAGACTAAGATCTCCATTTAGAGCTCGAGGATCAACGTAATCATACTCAATTGCATATCCCGGCTGTAGTATCTTTGCTTTCTCCAGTCCCGATATAGATTGTACATATTCAACCTGGACGCTTTGAGGTAATGACGTAGAAATCCCGTTTGGATAAACAGTACGGTCGGTCAATCCTTCAGGTTCTAAGAATATTTGGTGCGAGCTTTTATCTGAGAAACGAATAATTTTATCCTCAATAGAAGGACAATATCTAGGTCCAACTCCTTCAATATGTCCACCGTACATTGCTGATAATTCAAGGTTTTTCCGAATAATATCATGGGTTTGGGGGTTTGTATGAGTAATTCCACAGTTTACTTGGGGAAGCGCTGGTTTGCTCGACATAAAAGAAAATAAAGTAGGGTCTTTGTCAGCAGCTTGAAACTCTAACTGTTCCCACGCGATCGTCTGACTATCTAATCGAGGTGGTGTTCCTGTTTTCAACCGCCCTAAAGGAAGACAAAAGCTATCAATACGTTCAGCTAGCAAAAATGCGGCTTTATCGCCCATACGGCCACCAGAGTAAGAGCTATCTCCTATGTGAACAACGCCCCGGAGAAATGTTCCTGTGGTCAAAATAACAATTTTCGAATAAATTTCAGAACCATCGCAAAGTTTCACACCGGCAACTCTATTACCAACCATTATAAAATCAACGACTTCACCAATTACTACAGTTAAGTTTTGTGTTTTTTCTATTATTTTTTGCATTGTACGTTGATATTCTGTACGATCGGCCTGTGTTCGCGGCCCTTGTACCGCAGGACCTTTCCGTCGATTTAATAACCTAAATTGAATTCCGGATGCATCTGCAACGCGTCCCATTAAACCATCAAGTGCGTCTATTTCCCGAACAAGATGTCCCTTACCCAAACCACCAATAGCGGGATTACATGACATAACACCGATACCTTCACGCTTCATCGTAATAAGAGCAGTCGAAGTGTTCATTCGCGCGGACACATGAGCCGCCTCACATCCCGCATGACCACCACCGATAACAACAACATCAAATTGTTTCACGTGAAACACTCCATCACTTGCCTAGGCAAAAGCTAGAAAAAATCTCATCAAGTAGGTTTTCTACATCTACTCGCCCAATAATTACTTCTAGACACCGAACTGCCGATCGAATCTCTTCAGCAGTAATATCATAATGGTCGGGTCCGAGGCTAATATGCTGTTTCGCAGCTACAAGCTTAATCAAAGACTCTTTTATTGCGGTGTTATGTCTTTCATGAGTTACTAACCCTGCTAATGCGATACGTGATTTTAATTTTTCTGAAATTTCAGCCGTAAGATTTGATAATCCTTCACCAGTTATTCCTGAAACAGACGGTAAATCATCGTTTCTTAAATCTGCTTTTGGTGCCAAAATAATATCATCTGATAAAGCCAAAAGAGGTAAAATCTCATCTGGTTCTTTTAAGAATATCCGTAAGTCAGCCTGTTTAGCACGTGATATAGCTCGATTTATTCCAATAATTTCAATTTCATCCATTGCCTGACGTAAACCCGCAGTATCAAGTAATGTAACAGGTACACCATTTAAATCCATACGAACTTCAATGATATCCCTAGTTGTTCCAGCGTACTCTGATGTTATAGCCGCCTCTCGGCAAGCCAATGCATTTAATAAAGTTGATTTTCCAGTGTTGGGCGAGCCAATTATAGCAACTTCAAATCCAGTACGTATACGTTCAGCGACCGAAAAACCTTTTAATTGAAGCGTTAACCCTGCTTCAACTTCTCCTAATAAATGTATAACCTCAACACTTACATCCACTGGGACATCTTCATCAGAAAAATCAATAGTTGCTTCGATAAGAGCCGCTGAGCGAATTAGCTTTTTACGCCACTCTTCGATATGTTTACCCAAATCACCAACCATACCCCGGAGAGCTTGTCGCCGTTGGACCTCAGTTTCAGCTTCAATTAAATCAGCCAAACCTTCAACTTGGGCTAAATCCAACTTATTATTATCTAGCGCTCTGCGCGTAAATTCTCCTGGTTCTGCAAGCCTTGCCACACCTGATCCAAGAGTTTTTAAAACTATAGAAATTACTGCAGTACTGCCATGTAGATGAAATTCAACAGTATCTTCTCCGGTAAAACTTTTAGGACCAGAAAAACTAAGAACCAAAGCACGGTCTAAAACTAAACCGTTCTTATCAACTAGTGTTTTTAGTTTTGGACGCTGATTAGGTGGTACCGAGTGACATAAAATTTCGGCTGCAATAAATGCTTGTGGACCAGAAATCCTAATAATTGCCACACCAGCCTTGCCTTGCGCCGTTGCAAGAGCAAATATTGTATCCATTCCGCCAAACCTCTCAACTCGGGTTAGGTGTTCATAGAATCGAAGAAATCAGAATTTGTTTTAGTTTGTTTTAACTTGGATATTAAAAATTCAATGGCATCAGTAGTGCCCATTGGATTCAAAATACGACGAAGAACAAAAGTTTTTGCTAAATCTACTTTATCAACTAAAAGATCTTCTTTTCTTGTACCAGATTTTAAAATGTCAATTGCTGGGAAAACACGCTTATCTGCTATTTTACGATCTAAAACAATTTCAGAATTGCCTGTGCCTTTAAATTCTTCGAAGATAACTTCGTCCATGCGGCTACCAGTATCGATAAGAGCAGTCGCAATAATTGTAAGTGAACCACCTTCTTCGATATTTCGTGCTGCCCCAAAAAATCGTTTTGGACGTTGAAGCGCGTTTGCATCTACACCGCCAGTCAATACTTTACCTGATGAAGGAACCACAGTATTAAAAGCTCTACCAAGTCTTGTTATTGAATCCAACAATATTACTACATCTCGTTTATGTTCAACAAGGCGTTTTGCCTTTTCGATCACCATTTCAGAAACTGCTACATGCCTCGTAGCAGGCTCATCAAACGTTGAACTTACAACTTCACCGTTAACAGATCGTTGCATGTCTGTAACTTCTTCTGGTCGCTCATCAATTAACAAAACAATTAAATAACATTCTGGATGGTTTTTTGCGATACTAGAAGCAATATTTTGAAGTAAAACTGTTTTACCAGTTCGGGGTGGAGCCACTATCAAAGATCTTTGGCCTTTACCAATAGGGGATACCAGATCTATAATTCTGGCAGACCTGTCTTTAGTCGCCGGGTCATCTGTTTCCATTGTCATTCTTTCATCTGGATACAATGGTGTCAGATTATCAAATGCTATTTTATGTTTAACTTTTATCGGGTCTTCAAAATTAATTCGAGTAGCATTAGTTAATGCAAAATAACGTTCCGCATCATCTGGGGCTTTGATAACACCTTCAATCGTATCTCCTGTACGCAGAGAATACTGACGGATCATTTCAGGAGAAACATAAATATCATCAGGACCAGGTAGGTAATTCGCTTCTGGAGAGCGAAGAAAGCCAAATCCATCCTGTAATACTTCTAAAACGCCATCTCCAGATACTTCCCAACCTTCATCTGCGCGTTCACGCAAAATTTGAAACATCATCTCACCTTTTCGCATGGTGGAAGCGTTTTCAATTTCCAGTTCTTCTGCCATATTTAAAAGGTCTTTAGGACTATTTGCTTTTAACTCGGCAAGTGCAAGGCGTTCTGTTGTCATAGTAATACTCACTCAATCACCCTGAATCAGGTAATTTCTAGTTAGTTAAAACATAAAAGCTATATGCAATTTCCCTGAACAGGGTGCATTTAGGTCCATAAGGCGACAACCCAAACAAGTCAATGTTTCAAAATTTTACTACTGCGGATAAAACGATAATGACCATTAATAATGTTGGAACTTCATTCATTACGCGATAATTTCGCCCAGTTTTAATTGGTCCACCATTAGCAAACATTTTACGCTGGCCAGCTAGCCATCCATGAAATGCAGTCATGCTCAGTATGCTAAAAAGCTTTGTCCACGGCCATATAGCGCCCCAATCAACTATACCAGGGATGATAGCTAGACATAGTCCAAGTATCCATGTTGCGAGCATCGCAGGGTTCATTATTATTTTTAATAATCTATATTCCATTGTTTGAAATAGTTGATGGGTTTCACCTTTTAAACCGACTTGTTCTGCGTGGTAGACAAATAAACGCGGCAAATAAAATAAGGCAGCCATCCAAGCTATTACAGACATTATATGAAATGCTTTAATCCATGGATATAAATAAATGATAAAATCATACATGCATCCGTCCTTTTTATCTCTCACTTAAATAATAAATAAAGAAGATAGAAAAGATGATGATTTAGTAGTGTTGCCATCTTCTGTGGATTAAATGGTTTTCCTTATACTTATCATTATGTTTATTAATATCCATAAAAAATTATAGTAAGTGTAAAAAGAAAAATTTTATATAAATATCAGTAAGTTAAAAAATTTATTTATATCTAAACATGGGATAAAAATGTTCATTAACTTGTATTAATTAGTTATCCCTTGCGATACGTTTATCCTTATACAGCTAGGAGTAATATAAGTAAAAGTACCTGTAACAATCATTTTTACCGTAGGTTTGAAAGAAAAACTGTTTTATCGCTGATATATTAAAAATACTCCCTATAGATTTACAGAGTTATGCACATGTCTATTTCGCTTATACTGGCTTCCAGTTCAAAAACTCGAGCAGATCTATTGAGCAATTCTGGCCTTGAGTTTGAAATAATTAAAGCTCGAGTTGATGAAGATATTGTTAAAGAAACAATGATAGCCAATCATAATTCACCCCGAGATATCGCAGACACTTTAGCCGATTTTAAAGCACGTAAGGTAGCTAATAAGTACCCGAAATCAATGGTTATTGGGTGTGATCAGGTTCTATCTTTTGAAGGCTCGTTATTATCTAAGCCAAGCGATCGTAAAAACGCACAGCAGCAGTTGCTAAATATGCGCAAAAAACAACACGATTTATTTTCTGCGGCAGTTGTTTATCATGAAAATCGTCCAATATGGCGCCACATCGGGCATGTGCGTTTGAGAATGCGCGATGTATCAGCATCGTACATTGACAAATATATCGATCGAAACTGGGATCAAATAAAAAACTGTGTTGGTGGATATCAGTTAGAGGCTGAAGGTGTTCGGCTTTTTTGCAGCGTGGAAGGAGACTATTTCCATGTTCTTGGTTTACCACTTTTAGAATTATTAGCGTTCTTGACATTACGCGGTGTAATCGAAGGGTAGTTTAAAATTATGACAAATAAAATCCCACTTGCGGGTGTTATTGGAACACCGATTGCGCATAGTAAATCTCCAGAAATTCATGGGTATTGGCTTAAAAAATATAATATAGCTGGGGCATATATACCAATGGATGTGAATACTTCAAATTTGAAAGAAGTATTGAAAGTTCTGCCTAAAGCTGGTTTTGTTGGAGTTAACATCACAATTCCTCATAAAGAGACTGTGCTTGAATTAGCTGATTTAGTTACAGATAGGGCCACTTTAATTGGTGCAGCTAATACATTAATTTTCCGTAATGATGGCAAGATTCATGCTGATAATACAGACGGATATGGCTTTTTAGAGAATTTAAAAAGTGGTGCACCAAACTGGAATCCCTCGGCTGGGCCTGCAACCGTTTTGGGTGCTGGTGGCGCAGCAAGGGCTGTAATTTCTTCCTTGCTTGATTCTGGAGTGCCAGAGATTTTGTTAACAAATAGAACTAAAATTAGAGCAGAAAGTCTTGCTGAAAATTTCGGAAACCGAGTGAAAGTTATCGACTGGGTTCAAGCAGGTAATATTCTTGAAGGTTCTGCCTTAGTTGTAAATACCACTGCTCTTGGAATGGTTGGAAAAAAGGAAATGCGGATACCGTTAGATGGGCTATCCATAAATACAATTGTGACAGATCTTGTTTACACTCCATTAGAGACAGACTTACTTACAACTGCTAGACAGATTGGTTGCGTTACAATCGATGGGTTGGGAATGTTATTGCACCAAGCCGTTCCAGGATTTGAACGATGGTTTGGATTACGGCCGACAGTAGATAACGATACCCGTGCTATAGCATTACAATGACTTTTAAACTTGGTTTAACAGGGTCAATCGGAATGGGTAAATCCACCACGGCGCAAATTTTTGTAAATTTAGGTTGTGATTTATGGGACGCAGATGAAGCAGTTCATCGGTTATATTCTTCTGCAGGCGCTGGTGTTGCACCGATAGCCGCTATTTTTCCAGAAGCGATTATTGATGGTGAAGTTTCACGCTCCGTTTTAAAAAGTATTATAGCGAATGACACAACTGCTCTTTCTCAAATCGAAGCTGTAATTCATCCTTTAGTCTTTGAAGATCGAAAAATATCCATCGAAAAATCAAAGTCAGATATAATTGTTTTAGATATACCTCTGTTATTTGAAAAAAACGCAGAAACACTATTGGATGCGACTGTCTGTGTGTACGTATCAACTGATATTCAGAAAGACCGTGTTTTAAATAGAGGCAATCTTTCGCATTCAGAATTTCTTATCATTCTTGATAATCAAATGCTCAATACAACTAAATGTGAATTAGCAGATTATACAATAAAGACCGATACTATCGTTCATGCTCAAATCCAAGCACAAGAAATATTAAAAGAAATTAGGAAAAAAATAAAAAATGCGTGAAATCGTTTTAGATACGGAAACTACAGGTTTAGATCCTTTTTCAGGACATAAAATAGTTGAGATTGGAGCTATTGAACTTGTGCGTCATGTACCTACAGAAAATGTTTTCCATGAATACATAGATCCTCAACGGGATATACCACAAGAAGCTTTTGATGTTCATGGCCTTAGTAGCGATTTTCTTCGTGGAAAGCCAAAGTTTGCTGAAATTGCAAATAAATTCTTAAATTTTATTGGTGATACTAAGCTAATAATTCATAATGCTGCATTTGATATGAAATTTTTAAATGCTGAGCTAGCGTCTATAAATCTGCCTCAGCTGCCTAAAGATCAAGCAATCGATACTTTGGATATTGCTCGACGGCGTTTTCCTGGTTCTCCTGCTTCGTTAGATGCATTATGTCGTCGTTTTGCAATAGATAATTCTTCGAGAACATTGCACGGTGCTCTCCTGGATAGCGAAATTCTTGCCGAGGTTTACTTGGAACTAATAGGAGGAAGACAACCTGACTTTGCTTTATCCACAGCCTTTAATCAATCAACCGGGTTGCATCCAGAATCAGATTGGACCTTACCTGAGCGTTCTTTGCCATTAAGATCTAGAATCTCTGATATAGAAAAAAAAGCACACGAGGAATTTATCCGCAAACTTGGCAATACTACACTTTGGAAATAATAAACTCGGTAGCCCAGCTACCGAGTAATAATACGAACATTTAATTTAAAGTTTTATCGGCTGGCGCATCTTCTGCCTGCCTTTTATTAATTTCATTGCGATATAAGGATACAAAGTCGATATTTTCTAGGTTGAGTGGTGGAAATCCACCATCTCTAGTTATATCGCTAACCACCCGCCTGAGAAATGGAAAAATCATTCTAGGACATTCAATTAATAAGAATGGATGCATTTGAGCATCTGGAATGTTATCAATGAAAAACATACCAACATAATCAATCTCTAAAACAAATAAAACGGAACCGCTTTCTTTATCTTTAGACGTTACGTTAAGTTTTATTGATGATTCAAACTGGTTTTCCTGTGATCTTTTTTTTGCGTCAAGATTCACTTGCACCTGAACATCAGGCTGCATTTCTGGCGCACCACCTTTTTGTGCCATTATATTCTCAAATGACATATCGCGAATGAATTGACCTAGAACGCGCATTTGCGGTGCTGGAGGCGTAGTTTTTTCTTCTTTTGCCAATTTATAATACTCCAAGAGATCATCAAATTTGGGTATCTCGTAACACCTTGATTAATGGGTCTCAATCCTTAGTCCAACCTGACGGATTTTTGTTTCCTCCCTTTTCCTGTGAAACATCAAAATATTCGCCATCTATTACATTTTCTTGATTGTTGTGTGGGTTTCTATTTTGGTTTGATGTGAATTTGTTAATGTTTAGTCGAGATCTGACCCATTTAAAGACCATTAATCGGACATAAGGTATTAGCAAAGAAAGTCCAATTATATCAGTGAGGAAACCAGGTGTAAGTAAAAGTGCACCTGCAAAAATAATCATTGCCCCATTAGCAAGTGCCTCACTTGGGTCAGTTAGTTTTTGGAATGACGATGTAATACGCGAAAATGCCTGAGAGCCTTGATTTTTTAGTAGGAAAGTACCTAAAATAGCAGTAAAAATCACTATTAATAAAGTTGACGGTAAGCCTATCGCTCCACCAACTTGGATAAAAAGAACAATTTCGATTAATGGAATAGCAATAAATGCTATAAATAACCACATAGACGATATCCTCTCTTGTCATTCTTTTCAGAGCTGTGGTGGACTTGGCCTGACCTACCCCCTACATAGATTAACTTATAGGGTCACGCCACCCAAGCGCGCTTAATGAGGTAAAAATGAACTCTCCGCTGATTCAGTTATTAGTCCTAGCCGGAATAGCTATTTTTTTAATCTTAAGATTAAAAAATGTGTTAGGGTCACGGGACGGATTTGAAAAACCGCAACTTCCTAAATTAGAGCCTAATAGCCAAATTAAACCTGAGTTAGAGGTTATCGAAGGAGGTCCTGATTTAGATATCATTGACCATGTACCTGAAGACAGCAAAGCAGCACAAGCTTTGACATCAATGAAACGTATTGAAACTTCGTTTGATGTTACTGATTTCCTGCAGGGTGCACGCGGTGCCTACGAAATGATTGTTATGGGATTTGAACAAGGAAACCTTTCAGAAATTCAACCGTTATTATCGGAAGATATTTATGAGTCTTTTGTTAATGGAGTGGCTGCTCGAGAAGATCAAGGCCTCAAAATTGAAGCTGTATTTATTGGAGTGAGCGAAACTAAGCTCTTAGACGCAACCTTTAATAAGGCTACTAATGAAGCCGAGTTAACAATCAGGTTTGCTGCAGAATTGAATTTAACAGTATGGGACCAGGAAGGAAATATCGTTGAGGGGGGCCCAACCAAAGTGAAAAAACAAAAAGATACCTGGTCTTTTGTACGCATTATGGGGGCAGATAACCCAAATTGGTTGTTGGTGTCTACAGACGCATAGTCCAGAAAAGTCTTAGTGTCCTTTGTATAATCGGCTTTATGATTCAATATGCTGAAGCCGAAATAAAATATACAGTTATGGACTACACAACTCTCGACGGGTGGAAACAGGATAACCATGCGGCTGCCTTGGCAGCTTTTCTAAATACTTGCAGTGATATGGCTGAGCCGATTTGGGAAGTACTTTGTAAACTAGCAAAAGATAAACCGGAAGCTAAGGTCTTTTTTGAACTGTTTTTTCGACCAGTTCTAATTGAAGATGGTAAAATACCACTATTTACAGGCTATTTTGAACCTGAGTTAAAGGGTTCTTTAACTGAAACCAGTAGTTATCGTTATCCAGTATATGCACTGCCTAAAGAGGCTCTCATATCGCGCCCTTGGTTTTCTCGACGACAAATTCTTGAAACTAATGTCATGAATGGTCGTAATCTTGAAATAGCTTGGGTTGATGATCCAGTTGAATTGTTCTTTTTACAAATTCAAGGCTCTGGGCGTATTCGATTACCTAGCGGCCAAACCTTACGAGTTGGTTATGCCGGTGCTAATGGCCATGATTACCGTTCTATTGGTACGGAGTTAGTAAAACGTGGTGTATATGAGCCTCATCAAGTTAGTGCTCAGGTTATTAAGAATTGGGTACGGCGTAACCCTATTAAAGGTAAAGAGTTATTGTATCATAGCCCATCATATGTTTTTTTTAGAGAAATAAATGATCTTGCGCCAGAACGTGGCCCTCGGGGTGCAATGAATAGATCGATTACAAAAATGCGTACTGTGGCAGTTGATCCTAAATTTGTACCGCTTGGTGCTCCAGTATGGATTGAAAAAGATGGTGAAAATCCACTTAGAAGTTTGATGATAGCCCAAGATACTGGATCTGCGGTTAAAGGAGCGCAGCGCGCAGATATTTTTTATGGTACTGGTGATGTTGCTGGTATGGCTGCAGGAAAATTACGTGATACAGGAAAAATGATGGTATTGATGCCAATTCAACAAGCATATGCTTTACTTCCTGATGGTGCGAAATGAGGCGCCGAAGATTACGTCCAGATGAAGAAGAACTCTGGCGTAAAGCAACTGAAAAAACTGATCAAATACGTTTTAATAAACTAGTCAAATCAGATAACTTTGTAACGCCAATAAAAATATCCAACCTTGAAAAACCAAAGGTTGATTTTGTTCCAAAAACCTTTTCAGGGCTCGTAAACAAGCAACTTTTTCATCTTGATCTTGCAATGTCTGTGAGTGAACAGGTAGCTGGTAGAAAAATCAGCATGGACCGTAAAGCATATGCGAGGTTGATGCGGGGTAAACTTCGTCCAGAAGGAAAAATTGATTTACATGGGATGACATTGGAGCGTGCACACCCTGTTCTTACAAGATTCATTTTAAGCGCGCAGAGCCAAGGCAAAAGATTGGTTCTAGTTGTGACAGGCAAAGGTAAGCAGCGTGATGATGGAGGTCCAATACCTGTAAGGATTGGCGTATTACGTCACCAAGTGCCTCAGTGGCTTAACAACCCCCCTTTGTCTTTGGCTATATTGCAGGTAACGCAGGCCCATGTTCGTCACGGAGGTGGTGGCGCATATTACGTTTATTTAAAGAAAGCTCGGTAAGTCTTTTTTGTAATGATGAATACCCACTGTTACTAGAAGGCTCGCGATTATAAAATAAACAGCCACGCCAATATACTGCATAGTTATATCTATTTTAAAATCAATTAATAAGCCAGTTAAGCCAGGGCCAATAGCAGACCCCAGCACCATAACAGCGGTGGCCATTGCTTTGATTGATCCGATATAGCGTGTTCCAAAAAACTCTGCCCAAAAAGCGGTTGGTATAGTCGAGTTCGCTCCACTTGAAATGGCAAGAAAAACAAATCCAACACTTAACTGAAATAATGATGTGGATTTTGCAAAAATCAGAAATGCAAAAATCATAGGAAGTTGATAAATAGGCATTAATCTGGAGGTACCAAAGCGATCTAACGCCATGCCAGATATGAACATCGCAATAATTCCGACAACAGTATAAACTGGGAAAAGTGAAACAATTGCAAGATGAGACCACCCTTTAACTTCAGCAAAATAAACTTGATGGAAGAAAAAGGCGGTATTAAAGGCGGATATTCCAAGTATCGCAGGTACTACCAACCAAAATAATGGATGAAATAATGTACTTTTACGGTCCCAATGCTGGCCTAGCATACCAGAATGTTGATTATCTGATGCCATTGACTGAGGAGTGCGTTCGGTACGCAATAGCTTCAGCAATATAGGAATAGAAAAAATTGCGATAACTGCTGCAACAATCCAAAGCGACCGCCAAGGTATAATAGTTAGCAAAGCAACAAATGTGATTGGCAATACAGCTTCACCAATTGAAAATCCAAGTGTCGCAATTGCTAATGCTTTTCCCCTTGTTGCGACAAACCAGCGAGCCATTGAAACAACAGCAATTTGACTACACATACCCTGGCCAGTTAGGCGCAATGCAAATATCACGAATGGCAATAAACCTGCTAATGGGTTGATGGCCATTGCTAGGCACGATGCAGCTAATAACGTTAATACCATGATACCAAGGCTTCTGGCTCGCCAATGATCTGTTAAGCTACCTGCCCAAATCATAACGGCTGCTGACGCCGCTGTTCCAACTGAGTAGATTGCACCCCAATTTCCATGAGTTAAGTTAAAGTCGGATTGTATTTGGGCAGCAAAGATTGAAATGAAAGATGTTTGCCCAAAAGATGATAGAAACGTAAGTAACCCGCCCGCTGCAAGCCAGCGGCTGTTTTGGCTCAAAAATGTTACCAGACGAGGCTGGAATGTATTTACCAACGGAAGGCTTTCTAAAAGACCGTTATTTTCTTAAACGTAAAAGAATTTATATCGAAGTTAGTGTTTATTTTAAAAGGTAGATATTGAAATTTTCAAACATAAAATATTTACCGTCAGCATGTTAAATGCAAAACTTTAAAGTACATACCGGCTTAAATCTGTGGATCGTGCAAGCTCACCTAAATGTTCCTCTACAAATTTGGTGTTAACAGTAATGGATTCTCCATCACGATCAGGCGCCGTAAAAGACAGTTCTTCAAATACACGCTCTAAGACTGTATAAAGGCGTCGGGCACCTATATTTTCAACAGTTTGGTTAACCTCTGCAGCAATGCGAGCTAAAGCTCTAATGCCTTCAGGTTCAAAGATAATCGTAACACCTTCAGTTGCCATTAAAGATGAATATTGTAGGGTTAAGGCATTATCAGTTTCAGTAAGAATTCGAATAAAATCGTCTTCTGTGAGGGCTCTTAGTTCAACTCTTATTGGTAACCGACCTTGTAACTCTGGCAACAAATCAGATGGTTTAGCAATGTGAAATGCTCCAGATGCAATGAACAGGATATGATCTGTTTTAACCGGACCATGTTTTGTATTAACTGTCGTACCTTCAATAAGTGGTAAAAGATCTCGTTGCACACCTTCGCGACTAACATCACCACCGCGAGCATCAGAGCGCGCACAGACTTTGTCAATTTCATCAAGAAAAACAATTCCATTATCTTGAACAGATTCAAGAGCACTTTTAGTTACAGTTTCGTCATCCAACAGTTTATCGGCCTCTTCTCCAATTAAAACATCATAACTTTGGGAGACTGTTAACCGTTTTCTAATTGTACGAGCACCCATTGCTTTACCAAATAAATCGCCCAAATTCATCATTCCCATGCCCCCGCCAGGCTGGCCAGGGATATCCATAGTGGGAAAAGGATTGGATGTGTCTGCTACGTCTAATTCGATTATTGTGTCATCTAATTCACCAGAGCGAAGCTTCTTTCGAAACATTTCACGTGTACCCTCTCGTGCATCGTTACCAGCAATGACATCAATGACGCGCTCTTCAGCTGCAGTTCTAGCGTTGGTTTTAACTTCATCGCGCATTAAATCTCGGGTCATAGAAATGGCGCTATCAACCAGATCACGTATTATTTGTTCCACGTCGCGCCCAACATAGCCAACTTCGGTGAATTTAGTGGCCTCAACCTTTAAGAAAGGTGCTCTCGCTAATTTAGCAAGGCGTCGACTAATTTCAGTTTTACCAACACCGGTAGGGCCAATCATTAAAATATTTTTTGGGAATACTTCATCACGCAAATCATCGTTTAACTGTTTACGCCGCCACCTACTTCTTAAAGCAACTGCAACGGCGCGTTTGGCATCTGCCTGCCCAATAATGAACCTGTCAAGTTCAGAGACTATTTCACGAGGAGTTAGGTCAGTCAAAATACAGCCGATCTTGTTTTTAAAAGAGGTTTCTTAATTATGCAGAATGAAAGAAAAAACAACCGTATTAAAAGAAAACATTTATAAGATTTTTTCATCTGTGATGGGCAAAGTTAAATAGTATATAGTTATTCTTTACAATTATAACTTTCCTAGTTTGATCTGAACAATGTAAATATCAATTTTGAAGCAGTATGTTGGCAACTATAGTTATTGTATTCTTCACAACTGTCTCGTGCTAAAGTAGATCAGCCCACTAAAAATTTACTTAAATTGAAGGAGGTAACCTATTTTTTGGGATAAATTTAGGCAAGAATTGTAATAATCGAGCACGGATTATCTCCCACCGTGCTCCTAAAAAGATAAGAAAAGCACCAAGAAATAAGACGATAAAAAATTTATTCCCATCATCAAATACTGTTGCAGATAATACGACAATATACCCAATAGCTGCTATTAAAAAAGATCTGCGATCAATTACAATGGCTATTACTGCAAAACAGATCATAACAATAATTAACAGACAATTAGACAATATACTTTCAGGTTTAAGCAGTGTTAGCGCTACAGTGTTAACAAGTGCAGGTGCAGCAACAACATGTAACCAAAAACCATTTGCTGCGCGACGCGTTACACGATGTGGATCAGACATATCAAATAACATTGCAATGATGAAAACAATTACTCCAATAATTAGAGTAATTAGTGCGAAAGGCCCGTTTGCAGATAATAAAAACAGGTCGCGAATGCTATCAGGTGCTTCGTTTGTATGTGCAGCAATTAAAATAGCAACTGCAAAAGATAAGATGGCCACTATAGCAAGTACTAACGGTACCTTAAACCGGAACCAGTATATTAACATGGTGATAGTAGCTAAAAGCAAAGGTAGAACCAGACTGCTGTTATCACCTTGAAAAACCATAAATATTTCGGATAAACCGCCCGCCAAACCATAAAATGAATTGGCTGTAAACATTATAGATAACGTAATAGCTGGTGCGACCATTCTTCGTTTTTTAATGAAATACTCAGAAAGTAACCAGATAATTACACCACCTATGGACGCTGATATAAAAATACTATTTTGAATGTTTGTACTGCGAAGCACAAAAAAAGTAATTACTCCAATCCAGCCTGACGTTAATATTGCAAAACCGATGACAATGAAAATTTCATTGAAGCCTCGGAAAAGTTCAAACGGCTCATCATTTGGGTTTAGGTCATTACGGGCGCCTTGGCGTTGGTCTGAAAGTGCTTTGAGAGATGCAGCTTGTGCCTCAGTAATAATTCCAGCACTTACGGACGCTTGAAGATCAGTCTTCTCAATCATCTACTGATTTTTTCAACAGTAAGGTTTCCATTAGTATATACGCAAATACTTGCTGCTATAGACATTGCATCTCGTGCAACAGTTTCTGCGTCACGATCGCTATCAATTAAGCCTCTAGCAGCAGCTAAGGCATAATTTCCACCGGACCCAATTGCTGCTACGTTGTGTTCGGGTTCTAATACGTCTCCAGCCCCCGTTATTACAAATAAATCAACGCCATCTGTAACAATTAGCATTGCTTCGAGTTTTTGTAGGTATTTATCAGTGCGCCAGTCTTTGGCTAATTCGACGCTTGCGCGAGCTAATTGTCCTGGGGTCGCCTCCAACTTGGTTTCCAGTCTTTCTAAAAGAGTAAATGCATCGGCTGTTGATCCTGCAAATCCGGCAACAATATCAAAACCGCCAGGTGAAAGGCGGCGCACTTTACGAGCAGTTCCTTTTATTACAGTTTGTCCTAATGAAACCTGTCCGTCACCAGCAATAACAACTTCGCCCTCTTTTTTGACACCAATTATGGTAGTGCCGTGCCAGCCAGGAAATTCAGACTGCTGCATAATTTTTCTCCTCAAACTGGAACTTATATCAGTGTAATGGCTACAGCTTTTATCCATTGTAGAGAGTTAATTTAATATAAGATGATAGTTCAGATATAGATAGGGTAAGGAATTTTTAAATTTGATGTATGTGAACAACTTTAAATTTTGTAAAAATAAGTAGGAAATCAAAAGTATTATTTTTGAAAGCAGCAAACGACTAAGGCCAATAATACACCTCATAGAAATGATTATTTAACGAAATTTAGGAGGCAACTAAACAGATATAAACATATTACATTATTTTAAATTGACTCTTCAATCCAGCTCTGCAGAGTTGCTTTAGGAGCAGCGCCAGCGCGATTGGAAACAACTTCACCATTCTTAAATAAAAATAAGGCTGGAATACCACGAACGCCCATTTCTGCGGGAGAGTTAGGATTTTCGTCCACATTTATTTTAACGATTTTTACTTTACCGCTCATCTCAACCGAAAGCTCTTCTAGAATTGGTCCAATCTGCTTACATGGACCACACCATTCAGCCCAAAAGTCTACAACTACAGGTAAGTCGGAATTTTTGACCTCGGCGTCAAAGTTTGCGTCTGTTACAGGCACGGTCGCCATCTTATCTCTCCTGACATTCTGTTAGTATACAAGGTTTAGGAATCTGTGCGCTTAACGTCAAGATACTGTGAACGTGAAATTGCATCTGTTACTATATTATGTGGAAGTTGCATCACGTCCTTGATCTTGGTCCACAGGATAAAGCTTTCTATCTTGTGATCTGGATAAATATTTTGAACAGCTAAGGCATAAGCGCCCATTTGGCGGAGGACTCCTTCGGGACATTGTTCTGGGCTAGTGGGCACTTGGCGATTGGTTTTAAAATCAATAATTTGAACATGTCCATCTTTAACAATCAATCTGTCAATCATTCCGCGCATTCTGTAAGAACCAATGTCTGCTGAAATGGGGACTTCAGCTAGTGAAGTGGGTGCAAAGATGTGGATTAGATTCTGGGTCTCAAGTACTTCCCGCGCCTCTTTCTCTGCTTTTATCTTAAGTTCCTTACCTAATGAGGATATTTTTAGTATTTTTGATGCTATTTCTGTCCAATAATTAGGTTGGGAGTGTGGTAATACTTCCAGAAGCTCGTGAACAAGTGTGCCGTAAGCCATTGCAGTTTCATCATCTAAGCCATCTCCTGATAGAGCTTTGCTGCCCCCTAAATTAGAAGGTGTTATTATAGTTCGATTTGATCTTGCATCGGGAGCAGGAATATTAAAAATATCAGGTAGATCTAGATCTTTTTTTGTTTCCGTTTCAGTAATAGTTGCTTCGAAAAGCTCCCAGGAGCCATGTTCTAACCTTTGGCCAAGTCCGACAGGCGTTATTAATTCAATGGCATCGGTTGCTTTCATACCTAAAGCAACTTTTTGGTGCCAATCATTACCACTACTATCGAGTTCACCAGAGGAGGCTATAATAAGCCATTTTTCTGCCCTTGTTAGGGCTACATATAACAATCTTAATGACTCTTCTTGCTGAGTTTTTTTCATATCTTCTAATTTTTCAACCATTCGATCAGGTTGTTGCCCAGCTTTCATACGCCACACGGGCGTTTCATTTATAAGTATTATTTCGTCTCGATTTGTTAGTGTGCGTTTGCCGCACTCGGGAAGTATAACAATTGGCGCCTCTAACCCTTTTGATCCGTGAACTGTCATTACTCTTATTTGATTCGACGCACTGTCGATTTGGCGTTTTATCTCCAAATCGTCAGTTTCCATCCAAGTTATGAAGCCTGTAAGACTTGGGACATTAGCACGTTCATATGATAAGGCTTGTGATAAAAATGCGTTGATCCCATCTTCGGCCTCTGCGCCAAGCCGTGCTAAAAGCAGTTTTCGTCCATTATGACGTGTTAACATCCGCTCAATTAGCTCATAGGGACGAAGGAAATCTACATTTGCTCGGAGGTCTTTTAAAACTGAAACTGTTCGCGGGTAATCAGTATCTAAATTTCTAAGCGCTGCCCAAAGATGTTCTGTCTTCCTGTGGTGGGCAAGGGTAAATAATTCCTGCTCAGTCCACTCAAATAAAGGAGACCTAAGAATGGTTGCAAGCGCTAGGCTGTCATCTGGAGTTGCAAGAAAAGATAACAGCTTACCGAGGTCGCGAACGGCTGTTTCTGCTCCAACCTTCAATCTATCTGCGCCCGCAATTGGGAGTTCAATTTCTTTACAGGCTTGAATAATATCAGGAAAAATTCCAGATCTGCGTTGAACTAAAATCAAAAAGTCTCTTGGCTGTACCGGACGTACTGACGAGCCTTCAGGTATCATCACCGCACTACTAAGCATATCCTTAATTTGAGTAGCGATTGCTTTGGCTAAAACGCGATGGTGATGCATTGTGCTACGTCGATCAATAGGATCATGCCAATTTCGTTCTGTTTCCTTTTCTGGCTTTGCCACGGGTGGCCAAAGATCTATACGGCCAGGTAAGTCTGAATGAAATGCAATATGTTTGTTGTTGTTTAGAAATCCGGCAGATGTATCTCCTTTGAAGACCATATCGACCAGATTTAAAATTACGGATGATGATCTAAAAGAATAATCAAGTGTCATTTTGTTAAGGTTCTGTTTGGCTTCTTTTAATTTAATGTTAAATTCTGCCTCCATCCTGTCGAATTCTCTCGGGTCAGCACCCTGAAAAGAATAAATTGATTGTTTTTTGTCACCAACAACAAAGATCGTTCGCTGCACGCCAATGCGTGAACCTTCTCCACTAGAAAATTCTTCCGCTAGTTTCTGGATTACATCCCACTGCGCTGGACTTGTATCTTGGGCTTCATCTATTAAAATATGGTCAATTCCACCGTCTAAGCGATATAAAACCCAAGCAGCGACTTGTTCATCTTTAAGTAGTTGTCGCGCTTTTTGGATTAAATCGTCAAAATCCAGCCATCCCCGATGTTGTTTCGCTACCTTATATCTCTGGGTAAACGCACCTGCAAATTGGTGTAAAATATAACTGGACTCTGCTGCTAATAAGTTAATGTGGGCTGATCTAGAAATTGCTATACGCTCCATTAAAGCGTTGAGCTGGGGCATAAGTTTGCGAATGGTATTTTGGGTTGCTTTAGTTGGGAACTTTCCAATTTTTGGGTGGTTTGCGTTTTGACCTGATGCGTTTAAAAATAATTTTGCTAGCTGTGGTATAGCGTCAAAGTCTAAAGTCTTAATAAGACGCAGTTTAGCAGCTGCTTTTATATCGTTCGCAGTTCCCTGAGCGAGAGCCTCTGTAATGTTGTGGAGTAAATTAGCGTCGTCTGAGTGGAAGGTGTCATTGACAATCTGGTTTCTGGTTAACCCTGGCTGTGCTCTAAAAAGAATTAAAAGCTCATCAATGGAAATATCTGAAAAGATATTATCATAGGCAATAATTTGTTTGGTAAGCTTTTGGATATCTTCGCCAGTATATTGCTTTGCAAGATTTTTAATTATTTCCGCATCTGGGCTGTTTGCCATTTCATCTAGCAATTCGGCCTGCAATAACTCAGCTGCACGATCTTCAATTTCTGTAAATTGTGGGCTGACACCTGCTTCTAATGGAAATCGTCGTAATAGGGCCGCACAGAAGGAGTGTATTGTTTGGATTTTTAATCCACCGGGGGTTTCTATTGCCCGAGCAAAAAGAGTGCGTGCATGAACCATATCGTCAGAATTTGGAGTTCGATTCAGTCCTAATTCTGACAGTGCCGTGCACAAATCATTATCGTTTAACATTACCCATGCGCCCAACCTTTGAAATAGGCGGTTTTGCATCTCTGATGCTGCAGCCTTGGTGTAAGTTAGGCATAGAATGTGTTGTGGTTGAACATCTTCAAGTAATAACCTTGCGACCCGATCTATCAAAACACGTGTTTTGCCAGAGCCAGCATTTGCCGATAACCAAGTAGAAGACATTGGCTGTGCGGCTTCTTGTTGACGACGAGTTGCTGCGTTTACTACGCTCATAATAATTTCTCAGCTTGTGGCTCGTCCGTCACGTCCCATTCTCCAAAACGTGCAAGTTGATCATAGTCACGCGATTGCTGATCCTCGTACAAAGCACGCCGTGAAGTGTATCCTTTGTCTACTTCTAGATATGAACTGAGCAGTTTCACTAGCTGTTTTAATATTTGAGATGGTGGTTCATCTAAAATATCTGCTTTCTGGATTTTGGGGTTAGAACCAATGCCAATAAATTCAGCTGCACGCACCACTCTCGTGCCAACTGTAGCAAATGCACCGGCCTCAATCATTGCTGCTTCAATTAGCAACTGTTTATCAAAATGCTTTTGTTGGTCTTTTGTAGGTGGTTGTCCAGTTTTATAATCGTAAATAAGGACCTGTCCTTCAGGGTCGACGTCTATGCGATCTGCACGTCCCTCAATAATCATTCCGATGTTGGATAATTTTAAACGTCCATTTGCTGTATCTTCGAAAGCAGTTGGAAACGCTATTTTCTGCCTTTTTATTTCGGTATCTACAATCCATTGTGCAGCTCGATTAAAACGCGCTAACCATAAAATCCGAGCAGCAGGCCATGGGAAATCACGTTTAAGGATGTGATTTGCATGCTGCATAAGATTATCAACAGTTATCAACTCTGGGTTATCTAGCGTAGTCTTTACAAAAACCTCCATGATTTCATGGGATAAAACTCCTCGTAGGAGGGCATCAGGCCTCTGGACCAGAGGTTTAAGTGGTCGTAACCGTAAAGAGTGTTTTGCGTAAATAGCATATGGGTCACGGATTAAATTTTGAATTTCAGTAACTGATAGTTTTTTGGGTCTTGTAACTATTGGTGGGCATGGTGATGGACGTAAAGCCTTTTGTTTTTCTGGGCTTGCGTCAAGTTGACGAGTGAGCGTCAACCATTTTTCGCCTCTATTTTTCATATCGGCCCAAGCTTCGGGCCCACCTAAAGATGCAAGGCCAGAGAGTAAATTTGATAATCTGTTTATCCATCGAGAAGGAACGGTCTCAGCGTCGTCAGATCGGATTGATCTGGTGAGCCAAACTTCTGGAGCGGCGATAGCCTGTTGAAAATCATGGGCAGAAAGGCCAATCCTCCGCTCTGGTAGGAGTAAGCCAGCATCTAAGCGCATCTTACGATTTAACCAAGGATCAGGTTCTACAGGTTCTGGCCAAGTTCCATCATTAAGACTGGCCAGTATAACTAGTTCAGCACCCTGCACCCTCGCTTCTAACGTCCCCCAAATCATAATATTTGGATGTGGCGCATCGCGGTCTCGAACTTCACCTTGGGATAGGATTGCATTGATAATTGAAACGTAATCTCCCGCCGACATTTTGCCACCAAACTCTGCCTGAATCTGTAAGTCATCCATTATGGCCTTGGTTGCTTGTCCTGCCTGTTTTTCCCACAGATCGCTATCTTTAATAGGTAAGTGACCAGCGGCTAATTCTTGTGATAGAGTAAGGTGCCGGGTAAGCCACTCTCCGAGAGGTAGATTACCATCAACAGTTTTGGAGCAAACAAGATTGGCGGCCCACGTTGCCCATTCTTTTATTTCAGCGTCATCAGTTTTTACAGAATTGCAGGCACAAGCAATTAGATTTGCGTGATCTGGATATGGTAGGCCACTTTTGCGCATTTTTAACTCTAGACGTTGTGTGTTGAGTTGATGCGTATTGCGAGCGCCGCCTGAGTGGGTAAGGGGATGCTTCATAAGAGTAAGAAGTGCTTCTGCATTCAAGGTATTTTTAAAAAGTAATGCAGTGTGGCGCAGAAATCGTCCAGGTGGAGATAAGTGCAGAGGGGTCCCGGCACTGTCATCTGGAATGATATTCCAGCGATCTAATGCTGCCGTTACTTGTCTCGTGAGCATTCGGTCTGGCGTAACCAAGGCTGCTTTTTGACCACACTCAGCGGCTTGACGCAATCGCATTGCAATAGAAGTTGCCTCAGCACGTAATGTGTCAGCCTCAATCAAGGTTATCATTTCTGTTGCACCAGACAGATTTGACAGTTTCAAACCCTCACGCTGCCAAGCGTCAGTAACAGGCGCAGGCCTTAATGCTAAAGATACTAGCCGGTTCCTGTCGACAGACGGTGGAAAATCTTCTGTCCATGGCTCAATATCACTGGGACTTACATTGAGGTTGCGTGTAAGTTGAAGAAATCGAAATTGAGGATGATCCTCACCAGTAGATGTTCCCATCATTTGGTTCCATACTTGGCGGGGCATAGAAAAATCAAAACCAGGCAATATGACAGCGCCTTGAGGGAGGGTTGCTATGTTCTGCATCAATAATTGAGTGGTACCGCGTGACCCAGTAGATCCCACTAATAAAATAGGATGGGGTGGTGGATTTTTTATCCAATGCGCTTGTAATTTTAGGACATTTTCACGTTGACGGGCTGTTGGATCAGGAGCGCTTTCCGCAGCACTGATATATTTTTGGGCGATACTTATAAATTGTTGGGTTCGGGCCCAATGTCCAGATTGATCTGTTATGTCGAGACGAGCGATATCTTCAGGCGTGACGGCTTCACCCTGCATTTCGTCAATTAAATTGGCTAAACTATCAGCTAAATCAAAGCAGGATGACTGTGCAGCAATATCAGGTTGAGATTCGATTAATTTTGTAATTAGTGAAACCAACTCAAGTCTACGCTTCAACCCAGACATTGAGGGTGGTAGGGGGCCATCTGGTAAAAAATTGTCTAAATCTGTTAACATTTGAATTTTTGGTAAAAACCGGGGTGGTCCCAAATCGAATAGCTCTCGCAATCGTCGGGCCATGCGCTGGGTATTAACCAAAATAGTAATGCGCGCCCAATCCTCTGGCGGTGCATTTTTCAAACGATTATTTAGTCCGGTTAGAACGGCAGTTGGAAAATCTATGCCTGGCGCGCAAGCATAAAGACGTGGTGTTTTGCTTGACTTAAACATCAAGACTAGCAAGCATAGTTTCTGCTATAGTTATGCCATCAGGTTGACCGACATCACACCACTTACCAGAGTATTTTATACCAAATAAACTATGATTAGCGGCCATTTGATCCCAGATCATATTGAGTGAAAAGCTAGACTGCTTAATAGTTTCTAAAAGATCAGTCTTGAGGATTTGTAAACCGCCATAGATGTTGTTTCCACTGCGACTTAACTGCCCATTAGGTTCGATTTTAAAGTCTCCAGATCCTTTGTGCCCGTGTGCTTGCTTTGTCGGTATGCACATTAAAAGCGCATCCATACGTGTGGGGTTCCAGGCTTTCATTAACAGTTTTATTGGATTCGGGCCGACCCAAACAGCGTCAGAGTTAGATGTGATTACTGGTTCATAACCCAATAAGGGTAAGGCATTTTTTAATCCGCCACCGGTATCCAATATTTCTGGATATTCATGAATTGTTTGAACTGCCTTATCTTGCAAGTATTCTTCAAGCATTGCCGCTTTATAGTGTAAGTTAACTACTACATTACTTGCGTGGATATCATCAAAAAGTTTCAATGCATGGTCTATTAATGGACGCCCTGCGACCTTTATTAGTGGTTTAGGTTGCTTTTTAGTTAAAGCCCCCATTCGAGTTCCAAAACCGGCAGCGAATAGCATTATTGCAGGGGAATTGTTGCGCATTTTTCTTTGAGCTCTTGAAGGATGATAGATGTTGGTTCCGGTAGGGTTTTGTGGATCATTGGAGCAATGTCTTGTAGTACTGGATGAGTAAGATTTTTTTGAATATGGCTCCATACCCTTGGAATAAAGTCAACATAATGAGGTTTTCCGTATGCTAAAGATAAACGCGTAAAAATGCCGAGGATACGTAAGTTTCTTTGTAAACCTAAAAGTGCATAGTCTACCATAAATTCTGAATATTGGATACCAGAAGAACTAATATACCGAGTAACCATATCTTGAGTGACATCTAGTGAAATATCGCGCCTTGCATCTTGTAAGATTGATACCAAATCGTAAGCTCTGTGACCAATCAATGCATCTTGATAATCTAGCAACCCAACGCGAGATATACCTGATCTGTTTGGTATCCAGATCAGGTTTTCTGAGTGATAGTCCCGTTGAATAATAACGTTGGTGCGCTTGTTTAATGGTTTTAATGCACTGTAAAAGGCTGATTGGAATGTGGTTTGAGCAGCTCTGTCAGTGTACCCTACTACTCCAAATTGGTACCAAGTAAATGCAACTGATACCATGTGTGTCATCATTTTTGCATCACACTTGCTTAACTGAGGCGGATTATATTCGTGGAGGTGCAAAAGAACATCTGTGGCTGCTTCGTATAATAGGCGTTCCATTATAGGGTTTGTTGAAACGATGCGTGCAAAAAGATCATCACCTAAATCTTCTAGCAGTAAAAATCCATTAATTGGGTCTTGAGCCAATATTTTGGGGGCAGATAGATTTGCATTTCGTAAAAAATTGGTAATTTCTATAAATGGGCGGGTGTCTTCGCCTTGATTTGTTGGTGCGTCCATCAAGATTGCAGTTGTACCGTCCTGTAGAGTTAGACGTTCATATCTGCGGTTTGATGCGTCACCAGCAATTGTTTGACGTTGACTTAAGGCCCATGGTGACCCTTTCAGAAAACTATTGATAAGTTTGGACCTGTCAACCATTTTGCGTTGCTTCTAATATTATAGGCCTCCAGTAACTTTCTGTCCAAGTCAAGCGAGCATTGCGCGCGTCACCTTTTGTGGTGAGATCTATAGTCAGCGCTTTTTTTGGAATTTTTGCGCCCAGCCGGTTGGGCCATTCTACAATACAGATTGCGGTTTCAAAAGCCTCTAATAAACCTAACTCATCAATTTCTAAATCTGAGGTAATACGGTACAGGTCTACATGCCACAATTCACCATGCTGCGTTTCGTATGTTTGAACTAGAGTAAAAGTTGGAGATGGTATGTCTTCGGGTTGGGTAAGAATGGATTGAATTAGTGAGCGTGCTAAGTGAGTTTTTCCTGCACCTACAGATCCATTGAGCAAAATGACGTCGCCTAACGATAGCCGTCGCCCTATATCTTTACCAAGCTCTGAAGTAGCTTTATTATCTGCAAGATAAATATTTTGGGCAAAAGATGTCATATTTCTTAATTACTGTCCCATTTCACCATCGCAAGTGAAATGGTTAAAATAAGATTGTTAAATTTTAGTTATTTAAAATAAATATTTTGAATGTATTAGGGTTATAACACGCTGAAAAAATCAAACACACATAGAACCTTATAAACTGGGCTGCATTGTTTTCATATGCGTTTAGATTTGTATTGGTTTATTTTTTTGATCCATTGAAATAGAATTTTCCCCTCTGCGGGCGTCAATTTTAGTACGAGGCCAAACGACTTCGATAATTGCACCACAATGTTTCACATCCAAGTCTATAAAACTTGGACCATTACCATTTTTAAACGTAAGATCTGCACCAGATCTTTCTAGTAATGTTTTGGCAATAAAAAGACCGAGGCCCATACCTGCGTATTCAGGTCTTTGCTGATCTTCGCTAACTGATTTCCTTTGACGTATAAACGGATCACCTATCCTACCCAATAGGTGAGGCGGAAATCCACGCCCGTCATCTGTAATTTGAATAGAAATTTTATTTTCAGTCCAGTTGCATTCGATCCAGACACTTGTTCGCGCAAAATCAACAGCATTTTGAATAAGATTTCGTATACCGTGAATTATCTCAGGCTGACGTAAAATGGCTGGCTGTTCACTTTCTTGCCCAGCTTGGGGGTTATGCATAAAACGCACAGTCTTTCCTCGATGTATGTGTGGTTCTGCGGCTTCTTGTATAACAGTCATTAAAGGCGCTTGCCGCAAGTGTAAGTCGTCCTTTCCAGCTTGTCCCATATCCCTCAGAATAAGCCTGCAACGTTCCGCTTGCTGATTGATTAAGGATGCGTCTTCGCGAAGCTCTGGAAAATTATCCAGCTCCTCAATTAGCTCGGCGCTTGCAAGCTTGATGGTTGCTAGAGGGGTGCCTAATTCATGTGCAGCTGCGGCTACTACGCCGCCTAAGTCTGTAAGTTTCTGCTCCCGTGATAAAGCCAGTTGGGTTGCAGATAGCGCGTCAGACATTGAGTGTATTTCTGATGTAACTCGGCGTGAATAAGCACTGATAAAGCAGATAGCGATCACTAATGCAGTCCAATTACCAAATACAAACAGATCTGGAATTTGTAAAATAAAACCCTGCTGTGTTTTAAGTGGCAAATGATATTCTGACAGCACTGTTACTAAAAAGATTGCTGTCCCGCATAATAATAAAGTTGATCGTGCAGTGAGAACTGCAGCTGATATTGTCACGGGGCCTAAAAGAAGCAATGCAAATGGATTGTTTAACCCACCCGTAAGAAATAATAAGAAGGCAAGCTGTAATAAATCAAATAAAACCATCAGTAAGTTTTCAAACTCAGCTAAACGTTTATTTTCTGGAAAAATAAAAATGGCGATAAGATTTCCAATTATTGAAATACCAACTGCAAAATAGCAAAGACCAACCTCCAATCGCAGACCATATATCTGTTGTGCAACAGCTAGAGCTATCAGCTGCCCAGCAATGGCAACCCAACGCAGCAAAATCAAAGTACGCAAACGTATCCAGTTAGATCTATGCTTTCCTGTTAACGGTCCGATATCTGTTTGTGCCATTGTTTCACTACTTCGTTTATTGCACTCAGGCGTAAGAATGTTAGCTATCAGATAATTAGTCAAATAGAGGCTTACGATGCCACGTTTCATTGCACCCATTGCAGTTATTGTCTCGGTTATTTTTTTAGGAGGGCTGTGGTGGCTTACACAGCCCAAAAAAAATGATGGACCTTTTGCTCAATGTCAAACGACTTCGATCGCTTCAGATGGTAACGGACTTGGCGGGCCATTTGAGTTAATTAATGCAAAGGGACAGACTGTAACTGATGAAGATATTATAACTGAACCTTCATTGATATATTTTGGCTACACATTTTGTCCGGACGTATGCCCGCTTGATATATCACGAAATGTCGATGCTGTGGATATTCTTGCAGAGCGTGGAATCACCACTACACCAATTTTCATTTCTATCGACCCTGAGCGAGACACTCCTAAAATTATAGGCGATTTTTCTTATAATCTTCATGAAAAGATGATTGGTTTAACAGGATCAGAAGAGCAAGTAGCGGCTGTAAGTAAGGCATATAAGACATATTTTAAAGCGCATGACAAAAGTGATGAGTTTTATCTTGTTGATCATTCCACATTTACCTACCTCGTTTTTCCAGAATATGGGTTTATGGAGTTTTTTCGACGCGATGTGAGTGCAGAAGTCCTAGCAGATCGTGTTGCGTGCTTTGTTAAAAATATCTGATAATGCGGAAAAAATTGACGATTGCTATAGGTCGAGCCATATTCAAACGTAGTCGTAGCAAAATACGGTAAAAAATTGGAGAGCTTTATGGCTGACATTGCGCAACTTGAGCTGGGTGAGGATAGGTCGTTATTGATATTAGATGACGATGAACCATTTCTGCGTAGGCTTGCAAAGGCTATGGAGAAACGTGGTTTTGACGTTGAAACGGCCAGCTCTGTCGCTGCGGGACGTGCGGTTGCTACGGCTCGGCCGCCTGCTTACGCAGTAATTGATCTCCGTTTAGAAGATGGCAACGGTCTCGATGTAGTAGAGGTACTTCGTGATAAACGTCCTGAAGCCCGGGTCGTTGTTTTAACTGGATATGGTGCGATTGCGACGGCTGTTGCAGCAGTAAAAATTGGCGCTACAGATTACTTATCTAAACCAGCTGATGCTACAGATATTACAAATGCTCTGCTTGCTACCGGTGGTAATCTGCCTCCGCCTCCAGAAAACCCAATGAGCGCTGATCGTGTTCGGTGGGAACATATTCAACGTGTGTATGAACTTTGTGACCGAAATGTTTCAGAAACAGCACGACGATTAAATATGCACCGGCGTACGCTTCAGCGCATTTTAGCCAAACGGTCACCGAGATAATATTTTTTGCTTCAATTAGTTATTTATAGATCTTGCCTTTCAAAAGGCTTCTTAGCATAGATGAAAAAACGTTTTTTATGAAAATTTAACTAAATTTTAATTTCAAACCGTTTTAAAATTTTGCCAACGACTTGACCATTTTCTAATGTTGCCGCTTGAATTTGTTCGTATTCGACGAATCCGAGAGATTTATAGTATATTAGACCTCCTTTATTATCTGCGCGGATATTTGCGTTAATCCATTTATAACCGATCGCTTTTGCCACCGTTTGTGTAACCTTAAATAACAAGGAGCCAATGCCTAAACCTGTTTGTCCAGTCTGAACGAAGGTTGCGATGTCAACTGCTTCATCTGGTAGGTAGTGAGCAGGTTTAACCCATTGAAAACCAACAACCGCATCATCATTATTAAGTGCGACATGCCATGATGCCTGTTCATGGTTCTGGCACATCCATTCGATGATAGTTTCATCTGTGACACGATGTGTAAAAGCTGTTGTGCCGCCTTTTTCAATTATGGCATTCAGGATGCGCACCATTGAAGCAGCATCTAGAGAAGTTGCAGTTCTAACTTTAATCATATGAAACCTTCAAGCAAAGATGCATGACGAGCAGTGAAGTCTGCGCGCGTTTCAATAGGGGGTCTTAGTATGATTTTAAGATTGGAAATAAGATCCGGATTAGGACTGCCAAAAAGTTTGTTTGCTTCAGGGACAGTAAAGCCAGCAATTTGAGTGGCTTCCATCCAAGCACTTGTACGGTCTGCCTTTTTAATTTGTAATTTAATGTTTTTTGGTATTTTGGCAGGTAGGCCAAAGCGGATTCTAATAGCAGCTTCTAACCTGTCATCCAGAACACGATATTCTGGTCCTATTGCATCTTTAACGGGCGAGATCATATCACCAATTACATATTCTGGTGCATCATGCAGCAGTGCAGCTAACCGCCATTTATGTGAGGCCTTTGGTGCCATTAGGGAAAAAATCGTTTCAACTAACAGGGAATGCTCAGCAACTGAATAAGCATAATCACCAAGCGTTTGACCGTTCCAGCGCGCAACAAAGGCTAGCCCATGTGCAATGTCTTCGATTTCTATGTCCATGGGTGTTGGATCAAGCAAGTCTAGCCTGCGGCCAGATAACATACGTTGCCATGCGCGGGATGATTTAACCATTTCCTGTCTTTCAATTTATTCTGTCACTAAGTTGGCTGAACAGAAGTCGCAGCACAATAGGAGCGTAAATTTATCCAGCTAGAATCCAATCTTTTGAGTATTTAATGTTTCAAACACACTAATATATTTTGTTTGAATTAAGTGGAGCTTGGCTTAAGTGTTTTTTGATGTTAGCGACCCCCAAAATCTGTATTAGGTAACCAATAAAAAAAGAAAGCCTGTATTTGAAATGTTAGATTATGTAGTGAAAGATATAAGCTTAGCTGAATATGGTCGTAAAGAGCTTGATATTGCCGAAACGGAAATGCCTGGCCTAATGGCGTTGCGTGATGAATACGGTGATAAGAAGCCGCTCGCGGGCGCACGGATTGTTGGCTCGTTGCATATGACTATACAGACGGCTGTTTTGATTGAGACATTGAATGCCTTGGGTGCTGATGTGCGCTGGGCATCGTGTAATATTTTCTCAACGCAAGACCACGCTGCTGCTGCAATTGCTGTGGGTGGTACTCCAGTTTTTGCTATAAAAGGCCAGACTTTGGAAGAACATTGGGATTATTTGGATAAATCTTTTATGTTTGATGAAGGGCCAAACTTAATTTTGGACGACGGAGGCGATGCAACCCTATATATTCTGCTGGGTGCAAGAGTTGAGAATGGTGAAGCAGATCTAATTTCGGTGCCTACATCTGAGGAAGAGATCGCTGTTTTTGCCCAAATAAAAAAGCGTATGGCAGCTAGCCCCGGATGGTTTACAAAGATGCGCGGTCAAATTGTTGGTGTTTCTGAAGAAACAACTACCGGCGTGCATCGTTTGTATGATCTTTTCAAGAATGGACAACTTCCTTTTCCTGCTATCAACGTAAATGACTCCGTAACTAAGTCTAAGTTTGACAATAAATATGGTTGCAAAGAGTCCTTAGTCGACGGCATTCGTCGTGCCACTGATACAATGATGGCAGGTAAAGTTGCCGTTGTTATGGGATACGGTGATGTGGGAAAAGGTTCTGCTGCGTCGTTGAGTGGTGCTGGCGCACGTGTGAAAATTACTGAAGTTGACCCTATATGTGCGTTGCAAGCTGCGATGGACGGTTATGAAGTTGTTTTACTTGAAGATGTAATTAATAGTGCAGATGTCTTTATTACAACAACGGGTAATAAGGACGTGATCCGGATCGAGCACATGCGTGAGATGAAGGATATGGCGATTGTGGGTAATATTGGTCACTTCGACAATGAAATCCAAGTAGCATCACTTAAAAACCACAAATGGACCAATATTAAAGAACAGGTAGATATGATTGAAATGCCGTCAGGTAGTCGCATCATTCTGTTGTCTGAGGGCCGTTTGTTGAATCTTGGCAACGCAACGGGGCACCCGTCGTTTGTGATGTCAGCATCTTTCACTAACCAAGTTTTGGCTCAAATGGAGCTATGGACAAATGGTGAGGCGTATAACAACGAAGTTTATATTTTGCCCAAACATCTAGACGAAAAAGTAGCGAGGTTGCATCTTGATCGTATCGGCGTAAAGCTTACTAAGTTGGATAGCGATCAAGCAGCTTATATTGGTGTAACTCCTGAGGGTCCTTTTAAACCGGAACATTATCGGTACTGATCGGATTTTTTGAGTGTTAGTTCGGACGTAATAAATTTTAGACCACAGAGATTTATCTTTGTGGTCTTTTTTAAAAATCTTGGTCTTTATCAAGCCATGGATTACTAAAAAATAGTTTTCAGACGTCTTAATTTATTTGTATATTTTAAGCATCTTTTGAAAAGACCGTTATGTAACATTTACGTTCACGATCCAATTGAGTGGCTTTATGCTTCAAATTGCTTGTTCTGGTGGTTGTTTCCCGTTTCAGCGTCAATAGTATTAGTATTGTCTACGGTGGTAACTAAATTTTCATTATCTGGTTTTTTATTAACTAAGAGGGGAAGCATTTCTGATCCTTTTGGCATTATAACATCACTTGCTGAAGGACGCTTCCATTCCAATGTATCAAAAGCGCTGCAATTTTCGCATGTAGGTGTCCATTCACTATGAATATTTTGGCATTTTTCGCAAATCCACTGTGGGCCACGTGGAGCAGTCAACGTTTTAGTTAACCAACCTTGTACAACAGCATCATTTGATCCTTCACCCCGTTCTATGGCAGCCATAAGAGTAATAGAACGTGTTGTTGGATCAGTATCAACAAGATTACCAAGCACGCGTCTTGCTTGCGGGAACTGCTCAGCAGCGATGTATAATTCTGCCATTAGCATTTTGGTTTCTGGGTTATCTTTATGGCTTTTTGTCAGAAAGCTGAATCGCTTTAAACGCTCACCGGGTGTTTCATTTGGCTCAATCATTGCAAATGCGGCTGCTAGATCAGGGTGTGGCTGTACAGCCCAAGCCTTTTTTAAAAGTCGAGTTGCATGTTTCTTTTGGTTTTTTTCCAAGTAGCTGTGCGCAGCCATAACTGCAGCGGGAATGAGGTCTGGCGACAGACGGTTTGCTAGAATGGCCTCTTCTCTTGCCTCAATTTTTTGGTTCTTAGCAAAAATCTGCTTTGCTTCACTTAATGCAAGCACTGCATCACGCCTTTTGTGTATGTCGCGTGGCAAGTTTCCATACTTTAGTTTAGCGCTTAGTGTTTGACGTGCGCCTGCCCAATCTTCTTTTTCGGCTTGCAATTTAAGTAAAAGGTCTTGCGTATCCTCATGTTTGGGTTTTAGCGCGAATGCTTTTTCTGCTAACCTTAACGCAGTTTCTTTATCACCATTAGCGAGTTTTTGTTTTATAATTCCACGCACACCAACAAACCGAGTCGCTTCGTTTTTCACTAATTTGCGATAAGTCTCTTCAGCTTTACGTTTGTCGCCAGCCAACTCGGCAGCTTGAGCTTTTAATAAATTTGTCAGGTCTGGTCTGTTGAGGTAGCGATCAGCTTTTTCAGCTTTGGCCAGTGCAATAGTACCCTCTCCTGATGCGAGTGCCATCATTCCTTGCGCCAGTGCATCAAATCCACGCGCAGCTTTATTGCGAGCAAAATAACGTGTCATGGCAGTTTCATCACCGTTAAGAAATTTCCAAATCACGTGAAGCAGACTTAGAAGTTTCAGGCATATCCAGATAGTAAGGACTAGAACGATAAGAGCAATTGCTGATTGTAAGGGAGCAAGGGTGTATTCTCGACCTGCAATAACTAAGCGTACTCCGCCTTCGGCTTCCAGTAGCCAGCCTGCGCCAAGCGAAAGGGCGGCAACTGAAGAAATAAAGAGGATAATTTTAATTAAAGACCAGATCATAATAGGGCCCCTTAAAAAGCTGACAGTTTTCCAGCCAATGCATTTGCTGCTGCAACGACCTCGTAACGCGCTTGAGCCTTTACAGCCCATGTATTCATTGCGTTCTGTGCAGGCAGGGGCAATGTTTTAATTTCTTTTAGTGCAGCCTCAATATTTCCAGACTGCATTGCTGCTTCTACGCGCGATAGAATTGCGTCCGGATCAGTTCCTTCACGTGATGTAATTGAACGCACGGCTAATTGACGTTCAAAAAAGCCTTTTAAACCATTATCTTGAGTAGCATCTCGCGCAACTGCAAGGCCATTTCGTGCTGCATCAGAAATTGTGCTCTGTAGCATTGCAAGTGTAGAAACTCCTTGGTTTGCGAAAGCAGTAAGTGTTTTTGGAACCTCAACTAATTTAGTTTTTTTCAATTGATTGAGCTGATCAGAAAAGGGTTCCCCAGCATCAATGGCAGATTGAATTGCATTCATGGCTGTTCGTGCAAGTGTTTTTTCAGCCTTTGTTTTTGAATCTTGTACAATGTTGCGCTGATCAGCGAGTAAACGATTTATTTCATCTTGTTGTTTTGAAACATTATCGCGCAATTCACTTAATGCAGCATTTGTAGCCTCTGTTGTCGCTTCAGTTTTGACTGTTGGACTGCTTGCGATTTGAGTTATTTGGCTCTTTAGCGCATCAATTTCATCTTTGATAATGCTTAGTTCTATATTGCTTCTAGATTGTATAGCTGTCTTTATCTTGGGTAAATCTGGTACGCTTGCTTCTAATGAAGTTAATCGATCAGTAACATCGGCTAGTCTACTTACTATAATACTGTCATCATAATCTGGAGTGACCAAAGGGGCCTTAGTTTGCAATGCAGTTGGTAAGATAGGATCAAGTATTTCTGCACGCGCACCGATAAAGCCTAAAATAGCAGCCAAGATGCCACCAAAAAATAAAGGCAGAAATAAACCTGTTCTGTGCTTGTGTTTTAAGCTCGGGTTTGCCTCGTCAAAATGTTCAATTTTTTTGTTTGGTAAAAGAGCTTCATTGGCAGGGCTTACTAATTTGCTTTTTTCTAATAAGTTTTTATCATCTGGAATGACGGTTTTGGCGTTAAAAGGACGTTTTACTGCTTTGGGTTCCTTTTTCTCAGTTACTCCCTTCTTCGAGGGAGTTTGGTCAGTTTGAGTTTTTGTTTCTGAGCTTTTGCGTTGGGCCAAGATTTTGTCTCTCTGATTCTTTTTCTGGGGGAATCTGCTTATTAATACTATTACTCTTATGCAGGTTGCTCCTCAACCCAAAGACTAATTGCAGACTGCATAGCAGCAGCGGTTGGCGCTGTAACTATGATTACTCCAGCATAAGAGGTTATATCTAAATTTTGTGCAACTGCTTGACTTAACGCCACCAATTGAAGGGATGGTGCATGTGGTACTTGAATTGAAAATTGTTTTGAAGTCCTAGGTGAGAATAAAGGAACCAACATTTGGGCTCCGCTTAAAATTAATTGATTTACATCTTTTTTTAAGTGTTGAGTAATTTGGTCATAAACAGCAACATTTTTAGTTTTTAGGCCATTTTGCATCAATTGGGATGCAATGTTGCCACGAGTGTGAATGCCTGAAAGGTGGATTAAGTCTAGGGCCGGTGGGTTGTTAATAAGGTTAGAAAGGAACGCTTCTGCCGTTTCACCATACATGTGTGCCGCCCAACCATGCTCAAGGGCTATTTGCGTTGTTGCTGCGCCAACGCAATAGGCCTTTTGGCCATTTCCTTTAGGACCATGAATGACACCGTTCATTGATGTGAAAATAGCCGCTTCTGTATTTGATATAGAGACGCCATACTTAAGACTGATAATCTTAATTAGTGGGTTATAAACAGGTTTTAAACGAGCCAATAAATTTTTGGGTAAGCTGGCCACAAATGATCTAGATGCCGCGTGAGGGCGCGTCATTAACATGGAAATTTGATTAGGTACTGCATTGTTTGGCACGATTTTGGATGTTACCCTGATGATGTGCTGTTCGCAACAAAAGCAAACCAAATGAAGCAATCTGTAACTTTACTTGGTATAGAAAGTAGCTGTGATGACACAGCTGCTGCAGTTGTTTGTGGCGTACCCGGTAGTATGAAAATTTTATCATCAGTAGTTTTTGGTCAGAATGATTTGCATGCCTCTTTTGGCGGTGTTGTTCCAGAAATTGCAGCACGTGCCCATGCTGAGCGTCTCGATACCACTATTCAAAAAGCTTTAGATGCAGGGGGCGTGTGTCTGAAAGATCTCAGTGGTATTGCGGTCACATGTGGGCCGGGTCTGATTGGCGGCGTTGTATCCGGTGTTATGATGGCAAAAGGGTTATCGATTGCGTCAGGTAAACCTATGTATGGAATTAATCATCTTGCTGGTCACGCTTTAACCCCGCGTTTGTCTGATGGTATAGTGTTTCCCTATCTTATGCTTCTTGTATCGGGTGGGCATTGTCAGTTTCTGATTGTGCATGGGCCTATACATTTTGAACGTTTGGGCGGTACAATTGATGATGCTCCTGGTGAAGCTTTTGATAAAGTGGCACGATTGATAGGGCTAAAGCAGCCAGGTGGACCTGCCATTGAGACATTAGCAAAACGGGGCGATGCTGCTCGTTTCGCTTTCCCGCGTCCATTGCGAAACAAGCCTGACTGTAATTTAAGCTTTTCCGGATTAAAAACTGCTGTTCTTCGTACAAGAGACTTACTAGTATCTGAGCATGGTGGTTTACGTATTTCAGATCAGGCAAGTTTAGCTGCTTCGTTTCAGATGGCTGTAGCCGAGAGCTTGGCTGGAAAAAGTGCAACAGCTTTAAAGCAATATTTGTCGCTTTCGCCAAAAAACCCTACTTTTTGCGTCGCAGGGGGTGTGGCAGCAAATATGAAAATTCGAGAGATGCTGGAGAAAGTCTCAGCCTCAGTCAACGTTACATTTCTTGCGCCACCACTGGGGCTATGTACAGATAATGCCGCAATGATTGCGGCAGCTGGGATTGAACAAATGTCACATAGGTCACCTGATGATATGACGTTATCAGCGAGACCAAGAATGCCTTTAGACATGCAAAGTCCGACAATGTTGGGCTCTGGAAAAAAAGGTGCTAAAGCATGAGTGTTGCCGTCATCGGTGGTGATGCTTTTGGAACTGCTTTGGCAACTGTAATCGCAAAGACTCAGTGTGTCACACTGTGGGCAAGAAGTGCTTCCCATGTCGCCGAATTAAAAATAAGCCAAGAGAATAACTACCGTTTGCCAGGTGTTAAATTTCCTAAATTACTAAAGGTAACGTCTGAATTAAAAGATGTTTTTGATGATGACATTACTCTGTTTGCTATCCCAACGCAGGCTCTGGCCGACTTTATAAAGCAATATGATATAGTTGGAAAAACAGTTATTGCTTGCTGTAAAGGTATTGATTTAGAAACTGGACAGAGCCCTAGCGTCATATTAAATGGCGCTGCGCGTACTGCTGTTTTAACTGGTCCAAGCTTTGCAAGGGATATAGCGCGCGGCCTGCTTACAGCTTTAACATTAGCTTGTGATAACCCAGTTGCTGCAGCAAACCTTCAAGTTTTTTATCTACACCAACACTGCGTTTTTACCGTACAACTGATATTGTGGGGGCAGAAATAGGGGGCGCACTAAAAAATGTAATTTCTATTGGTTGTGGGGCTGTTATTGGTGCAGGCCTTGGTGAGAGCGCCAGAGCCGCTCTTATGGCTCGGGGGTTTATAGAAATGGTTAGAGTTGCGTCGTTTTTGGGAGCGCAGGCAGAGACATTGATGGGCTTAAGTGGCTAAGGTGATCTTACTCTAACTTGTACATCAACTCAGTCGCGAAACTACCAGTATGGTTTTTCGATTGGTGCAGGAATAGAATTTGACAGAAATCTGACAGTTGAGGGAGTTTCGACTGCTCGAGCTTTGCGGAACTTAACAACCAAGTTGAATGTAGATTTACCAGTATGTATGTCAGTTGCAGATCTTGTGGATAACAAAGTTGATATAAATAGCGCGGTAGACCGGCTTTTAACGCGCCCATTAAAGGAAGAATAAGATGCTTTTTGCCCTTATGGCATGGGACAAGGAAGGTGCGTTGAGCGTACGAATGCAAAATAGACCTGACCACCTTACGTATCTCGAAAATTCGAGTCTTGTTAGGCAGGCAGGCCCATTTATTGATAAAGGTGGTGAACCTTGCGGGTCGTTGATTATTTTAGAGACTGATAGCATGGCTGCTGCGCAAGAGTGGGTTAAAAATGACCCTTATGCCAAAGCCGGTTTGTTTCGTGATTTCAAAATTATTGAATGGAAGCGAGTGATTGATGCGTAAATGTGGTCCATCTATCCATCAATACGATAAATTGGAACTTTCAATATGACGTAAATAAGTGAAGTAGATTTAGTGAAAAATAGGGAATAGTAATTTCAGTCTGATTTGCTGTGAGAAAACTATCTATTTTTACAAAGTGCTTAACAAGAAAGAGCCTCTTTCAAAAATAATGAAATACAGACCAACAGTTTTTAAAGCTTTGTCAAAATTTCATTTAAAGGTTTTTTAATTTTCGCAACGGCAGGTATTGTTGCATCCGGTTTTGGATGTCCTGCTGTTATGATCATGGTCGCCTTTTCACTGTCGGGTCTATTGAGCAGGTTTCCTAAAAATTTCATTGGATTTGGTGTGTGGGTAAGTGTTGCCAATCCGGCCACATGGAGCGCTGTTAACAATATTCCTGTGGCAATACCTACACTCTCCGGAACATAATAATTTTTATATCGTGTTCCATCATCGAATTTTCCGTAGCGTTGTGCGAATACGACAATCAACCAAGGGGCGTCTTCCAAATGTGGTTTGTGAGCGTTTGTGCCTATTGGCTCTAACGCTTTGATCCACTCATCGCTAGCGCCTCCAGCGTAAAACCTTCGTTCTTCTTCCTCAGCGGCACTGCGAATTTGTTTTTTAATAGTTGGATCACTTATTGCCACGAAATGCCAAGGTTGGTGGTTTGCACCTGAGGGTGCTGTTCCGGCGGCGGCAACACAAGCTTCGATGACTTTGTGTGCAACTGGTTGAGTGGTGTAATCACGTACCGTATGTCTTGTGGACATAGTCTTGAAATATTTTTGTGCGCGCAGGAGCATTTCACTGTCATCTAAGTTCTGCCGGTCAGGTAATGGCAGTTGAGAGTATTCAAGTTTTTCTTTTGAGAACATAATAGAATTCCGTTATTATCTCTCTTTTTTGCCACTCAACCCGCTTGCTTAAGTGGCTTAAGTGTAATGATTATTGCGTACAGTTTTAGTTATTCCTATTTTTTAATGATGGTCAAATTATATGAGTTTTTATTACTCAGGGTAATTTATTTTGGCCATTAATTGCTGAAATTTCATTAGATTTGACTGACTTCGGTCATGTTAAGACTGTTTGTGTCCTTCATACTAATAGCACAAAGACTATGGCCAACTTACCTTTGGCAAATTACTAGGTTTTTGATTGATCGACTTATCTCATTATTTACACGTTAGGGATTGAACATGAAAGCCATTGTAGTGCATGCGGCTAAAGACCTGCGGCTAGAAGATCGAAAGCGTCCGGAGCCTAGTTCTGGTCAGGTTCTTCTTCGAATGCAGGCTGGAGGAATTTGTGGGTCTGATTTGCACTATTATCAGCATGGAGGATTTGGCGCTGTTCGGTTGAAAGAACCAATGATATTGGGCCATGAGGTTTCTGGTATTATTGAAAAAGTTGGCCCCGATGTTACCGAACTGCAGGTGGGGCAACTTGTTGCGGTTTCGCCATCACGCCCTTGCTACAAATGCGAATACTGTCACATTGGTAATCATAACCATTGTTTGAAAATGCAATTTTATGGGTCGGCCATGCCGTTCCCTCATATTCAAGGGGCGTTTCGGGAATGGCTGGTTGTGGATGTTAATCAGTGTGCCGTTGCTGACGGACTCACAGCAGCAGAAGCTGCGATGGCAGAGCCACTATCTGTTGTTTTACACGCTGCTCGTAATGCTGGCGATTTATTGGGTAAACGCATATTGGTAACGGGCTGTGGGCCAATTGGAATGCTCGCCGTTTTAATTGCGCGTGCCGCTGGTGCAGCGCAGATAGTAGTGACTGACATTCAAGATTTTACTATCAATATGGCTGGCATGCTGGGTGCGGATGAGGTGCATAATGTAACAAATCACCCATCGGCGCTCTTAAAATATTCAGGAGACAAAGGACATTTTGATGTTCTGTTCGAATGTACTGGGCTTGGGGCAGTTGTATCTTCCACAGTAGCGGCACTTCGTCCTGGTGCAACAATGATGCAGCTTGGTTTTGGTGGTGATATGACGTTACCTATGCAAGCTATGACAGCTAAAGAGCTGGTATTAAAAGGCTCTTTTCGCTTCCACGCTGAGTTTTTTACGGCAGTCAGTTTGATGCGGAAAGGCCGTTTGGATGTCAAACCGGTGGTGACGCACAGTATGCCTTTAGACAATCTGAATGCTGCCTTTGACCTTGCGTCTGACAGGAGCCAAGCCGTAAAAGTACAACTTAATTTTGCGCCCTGAGTTTTAGCTGAAAAAGAGCCCAAACCTCTATGGATGGACCCTTTAATTTCCTGAGATTGTGGTTTTTAAATCTTTAAGATTTTTTTCCTCGTCCGGACATACCTCCTGAAACTTCGTCAGTTGCTTCATCCGTTAGTTCTTCAGGTAAGATAAGATTCAACACAATAGCGATTATAGCAGCAGGCAAAAGACCTGAGGTTGTCAGTATTCGTAAAGTATCCGGTAGATACTGAACTGCTTTTGGGTCAAGTTGCAGACCTAATCCAATTGATAAAGCTATTGCGAAGATCACCATATTTCGACGGTTCCATTTTACGTCTGACAACATTGATATTCCTGCTGCCACAACCATTCCAAACATTACAATTACGCCACCCCCTAAAACTTCAATTGGTATTGTTCTTATAACGGCCCCGACCTTTGGAATTAGACCGCAGATGATCAAGAAAATGGCTCCGATAGTCACAACATGGCGGCTCATTACTCCAGTCATGGCAATGAGACCTACATTTTGGCTGAATGATGTGTTTGGAAATCCACCAAAAATACCCGCAATGGATGACCCAAAGCCATCAGCAAATGTTGCGCCCTTAATTTCTTCGTCGGTAGCTTCGCGCCCGGCACCACCTTTCGTAATTCCTGAGACGTCACCGACAGTCTCAACAGCAGATACAAACGCCATAAGGCAGAAACCGACAATTGCTGCGGTGCTTATTTCAAATCCATATTTGAATGGAATTGGGAAAGCCACTGGTGCAGCGCGATCCCAACTTGTGGATATTCCATCAAATGTTACCATTCCAACTGTCATGGAATAAAGATAGCCTACAATTATACCTATTATGACTGCAGAGATTGCTAAAATCCCCTTAGTGTAAAATTTAAGTCCTAAAGTGACTAAAATTACTATCAAGGCAGCGGACCAATTAAGAAGGCTTCCATACTCAGGTTTGTCAATCGCTGGGATACCACCGGCAGCATATTGGATGCCAACTTTGACAAGGGCTAAACCAATCATTGTGACAACCAAGCCAGTAACAAGTGGTGGTAAAGCAAATCGGATCTTGCCTATGAAAGTTGCTATGAAAGCATGGAACAACCCACCAATAATTACGCCACCAAAAAGGGCAGGTAATGCTTCGACACCTTTGCCGGCAACAAGTGGGATCATAATTGGAATAAAAGCAAAACTGGTACCCTGCACTATTGGTAAACGCGCCCCAACTGGGCCAAACCCGATTGTTTGAAAGAGTGTCGCAATTCCAGCAAATAACATAGACATCTGTATCAGATATGTCATGTCGGGAAACCCTTGCGCGCCTGCATCAGACCCAAATCCAAAGCCTGCTGCACCGGCAATGATTATGGCTGGCGTGACGTTTGAAACAAACATAGCCAGCACATGCTGGATTCCAAGTGGTACGGCGCGATGAAGCGCTGGCGTGTAGTTTGGATCACGAAGTTGTTCTTGAGTTCCTATTAAATTGTTGGCCATTGTTAGGTTCCTTACTTACGTAGCCTTTACTAGCCCCGCACTAGTGATATCATTGTTTTAGTTCGATTAAATACGGGGTATCGAACCAATATTCTTCTAAATTTTTGCCGGATCCTATTCGATCGACAACTGCGAATAAACCGGGCTCTGAAAGAGGTGTTAAAACACCATGCCAGATCCCACGAAAAAAATTAACTGCCTGTCCAGGGTGCGTTAAAAATGCGCGTGGTGAAGTGGGTAAGCCGTTTTCATTATGAGCGACAATAACAAGAAAACCATTTTCCGACATAGGGATAAAGATTTGTGAACCGTCTGGATGACGTTCAACCATTTGCAGTTCAAATGGGAGAGTACGAGGCTCTGCTTTAAAGAGACTTACGCCAGCCCGACCATCTGAAAAATCAAGTGTTGCTCGGTCATGGTATCGTCCACAAAGGCCTTGATTAATGATTTTGTCCGGTTTGCCAGATATGTCTATTACATCGCCAAAGACTTTAAATGCAGAACTGCTAATTTCTTCTATCTGGATTGTTTGGCTCATGTTTTGAATTTTTCTTGTAATCGTATTTCTGCAATACGTTCTACCTGGTGGCAAGCTTCAGAAAACTCTTCAGTATGGCTGCTTTTAATCCGACGCTTGAATGAGTCCATGATTGTGGCTTTGGTGTGATCGCGCACAGCTATAATGAATGGGAACCCATACCGTTCAATATATTGAGAGTTTAAATCTTGAAATGTAGTTCGTTCATCATCTGTAAGTAGATCAAGCCCAGCGCCTGCTTGTTCAGACGTACTTTCTGCCGTTAATTTGCCTGCTGCGGCTAATTTACCTGCTAAATCGGGATGTGCTTTTAACACACAAAGACGTTTCTCATTAGAGGCTAAACGGAATACGCGTGATAAAGCTTGGTGAATTCCCTTTGCAGTATCGTGTGTTGGGCCAAGTTCAAGTTCATATGCATTTTCTGCTATCCAGGGACTATGTTCAAAAACACCACCAAACTTGGATACAAAATCAGCTTTCAGCATATTAGACGGACGAATTATTTGTTGAGGGGGATGCTCTTTGGTCCAATGCCTAGCAATTTCAAGACGTGTTGCAAACCAGACGCCATCATATGATTTCATATGGTTTATAATTCGACGTAATGCGGATGCACGCCCGGGTCGTCCAATTAAGCGGCAGTGTAAACCGATAGAGAGCATCTTGGGTGTGCCTGCCGCCCCTTCTTCATACAAAATGTCGAAGCTGTCTTTAATATAACTTTCAAACTGATCCCCATTGGTAAAGCCAGCCTGGATAGCAAACCGCATATCGTTGCAGTCCATAGTATAGGGCACGATCAATTGATCTTTGCTTTCGAACTGCATCCAGTAGGGTAAATCATCAGCATAGCTATCAGCAACATATTCGAACTGGTCTGTTTCTGCAGCAAGCCGCACAGTATTATTTGAGCAGCGTCCAGTGTACCATCCGTGGGGAGCTTCGCCTGTTGCTTCAGTGTGTATTTCTATAGCCTGAGCAATCTGGGCGCGCTCTTCATCTTCGCTCATGTCTTTATGCTCGATCCATTTTAAGCCATGGCTAGCTATTTCCCAACCGGAGGATTTCATGGCCGCAACTTGTTCAGGTGCACGTAAGAGTGCTGTGGAAACGCCATAGACTGTGACTGGAATATCGTTCAGGATTCTGTGTACACGCCAAAATCCAGCTCGAGACCCATATTCATAGATTGATTCCATATTCCAGTGACGTTGTCCTGACCAAGGCTGGGCGCCAGTAATTTCGGATAAAAACGCTTCAGATGCAGCATCGCCGTGTAGTATATTGTTTTCGCCACCTTCTTCGTAATTAAGAACAATTTGAACTGCTATTTTGGCGCCGTTTGGCCAGTTGGCTTTGGGTGGGTTAGCCCCATACCCGGTCATATCACGTGGATAACGGTTCACAGGTATAATCCTTTTTTGTTTTGTTTTGTTTAATACAGAAATTTGGATTCTTTTTCAAAAAAAACATTAAACACTATATCTAATAAGATTTTTGCTTTTAAGCTGAGTATCTAATTATAAACGGGTTCTTATTCTTGGAGATGACTTATGGCTGGATATTTAACAACCCATGTGCTTGATACTGCGCTTGGCCGTCCTGCAGAAGGTCTTGAGGTTAAGCTTTTTAAAATTGAGGGTGATAAAAATAGGCATCTCAAAACGCTTATTACGAACGAAGACGGCAGGATGGGCGAAAAAATTCTTCCAGAGGAAGTGTTTGAAATAGGCCTATACGAGTTAATTTTTTACGCTGGACATTATTTCAACAAGTCGAACTTTCCATTGGAAACGCCACGGTTTCTGGATATAATTCCGATACGGTTTGGCATGTCGGAGCCATTGCATTACCATGTTCCGCTTTTGCTTTCGCCATTTGGGTATTCAACTTATCGTGGTAGTTGAGTTTCAATAGCGTTAACGCGTAATGCGCTACCAATTCGGTTAATAATAAACTCCATGAATAGACGTGTTTTTGGGTCTTGTCGTTTTCGATGAGTGAATAGACAGGCCATTTGAATTGGCTCTGGTGGTGTTTTTATCGCCACAGGGATTAAGCGCCCTTCTGCGATATGATTAGCCACTTCAAAAATTGGTTTCATTATAATTCCGTGCCCCGCAAGCGCCCAATCTGTAAGCACATCCCCATCGTCAGATTCATATCGTCCTGCGACACTAAATTTTTTTGGCCCATTTTGTGTTATTAATGGCCATTGAAATTCAGGGGCTCCTGGAAATCTGAGGTTTAAACATTCGTGCTTCCCAGATATTAAGTCCTCACCAGACATTGGATTACCATGCTTTAAAATATAGTCAGGCGTGGCACAAAGCACACGCTTAATGTCAGAAATTTTTCGAATTCGTAGATTGCTGTCCTTTGGCTGACCAAGGAAAAAAGCAAGATCAAGTCCTTCAGTCGTTAGGTCTACTTTGCGATCTGTTAAGCGCAATCGGACTTTAACTTCTGGGTATTTTGAAAGAAATTTTGGCACTAAAGGAGCAATTAAACGCCGTCCAATCCCTAAAGGGGCCGCGACAATTAAAGATCCTTTTGGGTTATCAGTAATTTTTACAACTTGTGCTTCAGCTTGTTCAACAGATTCTAGTATTTGGCAAGCACCTCCATAAAACGCTTGACCTTGTTCGGTAGGAGTTAGGCTGCGGGTTGTGCGCTGAAATAATCGGATACTTAGGTGTTCCTCAAGCTGTGAAATTCGTGATGATGTTACTGCTGGAGAAATACGTAAATCGCGCCCTGCTGCGGACATGCTACCCAATTCGTAGACACGGATAAATGTTTGGATATTCTTAAGATAAGACATTATTCGGTTTTTTTTGATGCTGCTTGATGTTTATAGATAATACCAGAACAATCAAACTTCGCCTAGTCTGATTTAAAAACAAAATGTAAGGGTGGGACGATGTATGATTTAGCTGTCATATGGGAGTGGATTTCTTTTTCTGTCCGCTGGTTGCACGTTGTCACTGCGATGGCATGGATTGGCGCCTCATTTTTTTTCATTGCTTTGGACTTAGGGCTGAAAAAATCTCCTGATACGCTAGCAGGGGTTGCTGGTGAAGAGTGGCAAGTTCATGGGGGAGGTTTTTATCACATCCAGAAATATATTATTGCACCAGAAAACATGCCTGAACATTTAATTTGGCATAAATGGCAAAGTTATATCACTTGGGTATCAGGGGCAGCACTTTTGATAATTATCTATTGGGTGAGTGGTGAGTTATTTCTGCTTGACCCTACAAAAGTAAATTTGTCGCTATGGCAAGGAATTTTAATTTCTGGTGGCTCATTGACGATCGGTTGGTTGGCTTATGATTATATGTGTAAATCTAGGCTAAGTGCTTATCCTACCGCTTTAATGTTAATTTTATTCTTTATTATTCTGGCGATGTCTTGGGGATATAATCAGATTTTTACAGGCCGTGCTGCGTTGCTGCATTTGGGAGCTTTCACAGCAACGATTATGACTGCAAATGTATTCTTTCAGATCATGCCAAACCAGCGCATCGTAGTTGCAGACCTTAAAGCTGGACGGTCGCCTGATGCTAAATACGGTAAAATTGCTAAGGTCCGTTCTACCCATAATAATTACTTAACACTGCCAGTCGTATTTCTTATGTTATCAAATCATTATCCAATGTCGTTTGGTACAGAATATGCCTGGATTATAGCGAGCCTGATATTCTTAACTGGAGTAACAATACGGCACTATTTTAATTCGTTGCATTCCAAAGGTGTTGGCCCACATTGGACTTGGGGTGTGACTGTACTGCTTATGGTTTTAATTGCATGGCTGTCGTCAGTACGTCCGACTAAAACACGTGAAGACGCTGAGTCTCGTAGTTTAACGCGCTATGAACAAAGATTTGTTGCTGCGGAACATTTTGATGAAGCTTACGACGTTGTGATTGGAAACTGCTCAATGTGTCATGCCCGAGAACCGGCATGGTATAACATGAAATGGGCGCCAAAAGGCGTTTACTTGGAAACTAAAGGTGATATCGCGCAAAATGCGGATCAAATCTATCTTCACGCAGGCATTAGCCATGCAATGCCGCCACCAAATGCCATTCAGATGCCCCAACAAGCTCGTGAAATACTGATTGCTTGGGTGCAGGATGCGTATTCCGATTCGAGATAGATTTCTTATTTTTTTTTGGTGGTAAGGAAACAAATTATGTGATGTTATCACATAATTAAATGATATTTTAGTTTGCTATATTTTATATAAAATATTGTAAACAAACATAAAAATCGCCTTATATTTCCAATATGATTTAGAAAGAAAAATAATATCAATTTTGTAAAATTGGCGCGAAATGGTAAGTTTTTTGTTCTCATTTTGGTAATCTATAGGTCTCAGAATTCAGACGTGGGTCTCTTCAGAATAGATTTCAATAATTATATGTGCGTAAAAAAGTTTTAGAACCGTATCCAATTTTGGAATCACCCTGACAGTTTATTCACCATAGGAAATTTAAGGAAGGAAACATATGTCTAAGAACAATTTTAATGACGCTGTTATACGGTCGGTTGTTGCCGGTGTGATAGCAATAGGAGCTGGCACAGTAGTCTCAGCGCAAGATGCAGGAGCACCTGCATTAGAAATTTTGCAAGATATTTACCCTGGTAAAGCTTATTCACCATATGCCGGAAGATCTTTTCCTAACAACGTCTATTGGGGTGAATCGCATGTGCATACGGGCTATTCTCTTGATGCGGGTCTGTTTGGAGCCACGACAGGTCCAGATGATGCTTTTCGCTTAGCACGTGGTGAAGAAATTATGTCGTCGACCGGTCAACCCGTGAAGCTCAGCAGGCCTCTAGATTTTCTTGTTGTTACCGATCACTCTGATTTAATGGGTATTGCTACTGACATTCAAAATGGAACTCCAAACATTGTTGAAGATCCGAAAGGTAAAGAATGGGCTGATGGTTTTGCCCAAGGTGGTGCAGCTGCTGGTGAAGCGGCATTTGACCTAATTACTGCTTTTGGACAGGGCACAATCCCAAAGCAAATGCTTGAAGATTACAGCCCTGGATCTCCAATTTATACAAGCGTTTGGGAAAAAACGGTTGATTTTGCTGATTACTACAATGAACCAAATAGGTTTACAGCATTTATCGGTTTTGAGTGGACATCAGTTCCAAAAGGTATGAACCTTCACCGCAATGTTATTTTACGCGACAGCGGCCTTCGGGCCAAACAAGTTGTTCCATTAACTACACAGGAGCCGGACGGTACGGTAGATCCGTTGGATCTGTACCAGTGGCTGGAGGATTATGAAAAAAATACTGGTGGTCATGCATTGGCTATTTCTCACAACGGTAATCTATCAAATGGTTGGATGTTTCCAATGGAAACAAGATATTCTGGCGCAAACGTAGATAAAGACTATGTAGAACTTAGATCAAAGTGGGAGCCACTGTATGAAGCTACGCAGATGAAAGGCGATGGTGAAACGCATCCTGCACTATCACCAGATGATGAGTTTGCCGATTATGGAACTTGGGATACTGGTAACCTTGATCTTACCGAACTAAAAACGCCGGATATGATAAAGCAGGAATACGCTCGTGAAGCGTTAAAAAACGGTCTGTTACTTGAAAAAAGATACGGCACCAACCCTTACAAATTCGGTATGGTCGGTGGGACTGATACACATACAGGACTATCAACTGCGGAAGAGGACAATTTCTTCAGTAAATCTACCTCCGTCGAGCCATCTAAAACCCGTGTTTCTCATCCGTTCGTTGAGTCAAAACTCGGTGCCATTGAAGGTGATACGTTGATGGCCTCTGGTTACCAAGGAATTTGGGCAACCGAAAATACGCGTGGTGCACTCTTTGATGCAATGGAACGTAAAGAGACTTACGCAACTACTGGACCACGTATGACTGTCCGTTTCTTTGGCGGTTGGGATTTTAACGAAGATGATATTCGTAGCCGTCAACTTGCATTTGTTGGATACAGCAAAGGCGTTCCAATGGGTGGCGATATGTCAGACGCTCCTGCTGGCAAGGCACCATCATTTATGACGTATGCTTTACGTGATCCAATTGGTGCTAACCTTGATCGTATTCAGATTGTAAAAGGCTGGATGGATGCCGATGGTGTCACTCAAGAGAAGGTATACGATGTCGCCTGGTCTGGAGATCGTGAACCTGACTCAAATGGAAAAGTGGGTGCAGTCGGGAATACGGTTGACGTTGCGACAGCAAACTGGACAAACACTATTGGTGCATCCGAGCTTGTTTCAGTTTGGACAGACCCTGATTTTGATGCAAGTGAAAGCGCATTTTACTATGTTCGTGTCATTGAAATTCCAACGCCGCGCTGGATATTGTACGATCAACTTCGCTTGGGCGCTGAACTTCCCGAGGGAGCAGAATTGATCCATCAGGAGCGTGCGTACACATCACCAATCTGGTATTCACCGTCATAAAATATATCTGAGCGGGGTAACTGGTGTTACCCCGCTCTAGCAACTAAACAGTATGATGTATAAAATTAACCTCAGCTTAAGTTAACTTCTTTCTAATGCTATATTTTTAACATCAGATTATGGATATTTCTAAATATGTTTCTTTCTTTTTTGCGGCAACCTTTGCTGCATTTCTTCGTAATCGGAGCAGGGTTATTTACGCTTTATTCATTTGTAGATGATACACCGGCTCAAACGTCGAACCGGCCAAGTATAATTGTTTCTATCCAAGATGCTCAATGGCTTGTGTCGCAGTATGAATCAATGCGCAACCGGCTTCCGTCTGAAGAAGAGTTGCAAGTGCTTGTTGATGCTTTTATCCGTCAAGAAATTTATGTTCGCGAAGCGTTATTACTGGGACTGGATCAAGGTGACAGTATTGTAAGAAAAAGGCTTAGCCAGAAAATGGAGTTTTTAACTGAAGCTGGGGCAGAGGCGTCTTTGGTAGATGACGCCATGTTAAAGGTGTATTTTGAAGAAAATTTGGAAAGATACCGTAGCGTGCCGCGCGTAGCATTCTCACAAATTTTACTACCTGAACCGGCAACAGGTTCTATTTCTGAAATTCTAACAGATTTGGACGCTGGTGAAGATTTTCAAATGCTTGGTGCGAAAACTCTTCTACCTGCATTTGTATCCCCCGTAACCGAGCAAGTAGTTGACGGTTCATTTGGGCAAGGTGTATTCCAACAAATTGCAGAATTAGAACCTGGTATTTGGAGCGGCCCTGTTAAATCCGGATTTGGTAACCATTTGGTTCGTCTTGATTCACTAGTGCCAGGAATCGTTCCAGATTTTGAGTCTCTGCGTGACGGTATTGAGCAAGAGTGGCGTCGTGATAAAGCAGTGGAACTACGGTTAGAGCGTCTTGAAGAGCTTCGTAGTCAATATGATATTGAAACGCCAAACTTGTCTTTGGCGCTCTCGCAATGAAATCGTTTTTAATTACTATCTTTGCAAGCTTATTTAGTTTTGTGCTGGCTACTTCGTGTTCCGGGCATGCGCTAGAACCCGGATATCTTGAGATTATTCCAATTGAAAATGAGCAGTGGCAAGTTACTTGGCGCAAACCTCAGGTTAGTGGCAAAGCAATGGAAATTGATGCAGTACTTCCCAAAAATTGCGCTCCACGTCGAGCTCCAAGCTCCAGATTTGACGGTCGAGCATATGTAAGTGGTTGGATTGCAAGTTGCACGGAAAATATCTGGGATAATGAGATTTTTATTGAGGGTTTGAACAGTACTGCGACAGATGTTCTTGTCCGTTTTATTGCAGGACCTGGCGAGACTGCTACAAGTCTTAGGCTAACGCCAAGTTACCCGTCTGCCCTTTTGCCAGCAGTGCAAACCACTTGGACAATTTTGTCGACCTATATAACTCTGGGGTTTGATCATATCTTGGGCGGTATTGATCATTTACTGTTTGTATTTGCCTTGTTTCTTTTGGTGCCTAACCGCCGAAGCCTAATTTGGGCAATCACTGCTTTTACAATTTCGCACAGTATTACTCTGGCCCTGGCCGCAGTAGGCTGGTTGTCTGTTCCTACGCCTCCAGTCGAAGCAATTATTGCTCTCTCAATCGCTTTTTTAGCAGTTGAAATTGTGACAAAAAATAATGATCAGAAAACTATGATGCAGCGTTATCCATGGCTAGTGGCTTTTGCATTTGGTCTTTTACATGGGTTGGGTTTTGCAAGTGCTTTAAAGGAAATTGGACTTCCAAATAGTGAAATCCCGATTGCACTTCTTGCATTTAATTTAGGAATTGAAGCAGGACAGCTTATGTTTGTTACTTGCCTGATTGTAATCACATTTATCATAAAAAAAATGAGGTCTGTGAAAGTCTTTCCTGAAGCAATAATTGGCCAAACTGGGAATTCATTAGCAGGCTATATGATCGGTAGTATTGCTGCTTATTGGACTATTGAGCGTGTTGCTACTTTTTTTATCTAAATTGGCTGCTTCGCAATGATTGAATGAATAATGCTGGCAACGTCTATAGGTTGTTCTTCATGTGCTAGGTGCCCTGAGCCTAGGATATAATGTACTTTTGCATTTGGTATAATTTCAGCTGCGTCTTCTGAAACATGCGGTAACACGGTTCTATCTCTGTCCCCAACGATGAAATATGCGTCACCTTTATGTTTTGGTAGTTGGTTAAGCAATGGTCTGAGTTGCCACTGTGCCATCATCAGCAACGCCCCATCAACATGGTTTTGATCTGCGATCAATTTACGATAAAGTTCGAGGCCTTGTGCATTAAGAATAGAGCCGGTTGAGTTAATGAGTGCTTCGACCCGGGCCGGGTTTGATGATGCACCGGAAAATAACCGAGCAGTAAATGGAAGAGCAGCCAATGTCTTGGCCATGGTTGGAAAGAGCAGTCCAGCAATTCCTTTAAATTCACTTAAAGCTGCATTGATCCCAATCACTATATGCGGGTACTCCCGTTGAAGTAAGTCAGGCGCTGCTAGCTGAAAAGCAACAGCTGCTCCCGCTGAATGTCCAACAATTACATCAGGTGCCCAGCCTTCCTGAATACAGAGCGCTGCAATATCTTTCGCCATTAAATCTAAGCCAGATCGATGGCGTGCACCAAGTTGCGTGAAGCCATGACCTGGTAGGTCAAGCGCAATAACATGATATTGGGTTGATAGCTGTAGAAGCAGATCCCGAAAACTGTGTGTAGACCCACCGGCCCCATGCAGTAATAATACTGTTTTTCCAACACCTACTTCTTGAACGTGCCACCGATGTATTGGCCCATTGATACGGCGGGACAATGAAGCATTGGGCCAATCAGCTATTTTATTCCAATGCATTTCTTATGATACCAGAGCGGACGTGACGGCAGCTGTTAATCGTTCTGCATTTGCACGCGGTAGTGGGACATAAGGTGCACCAAGTATATTTCCAAGTTCTTGGAGAGCAGGTTGTGGCCTATTTGACATATCAATAACCAGTGAGGTGATCCTAGAACTGCGTAACACGCGAGCCATTTTTTCAGCATCTATTCCGGCTTGTAAACGGTTTGGACTGCCATCCAGCGCAATATTTGCGCGGCCGTCTGTCATTAGGATTATGGTGGGTGTTAAACCTTTCGCTTGTGATTTCTGTGCAAGAATTAACGAATTTTGAAGCCCTGATGCTAGTGGTGTTCCTCCACCTCCCGGCAGTGCTGACAGGCGCCGCTTTGTTTGTACGAGAGAGCGCGTCGGTGGCAATAATACTTCAGCTTCAGTGCCGCGAAACGCAATTAATGCAACATGATCACGACTTGCATAGGCCTCTGCAAGTAGAAGTTCGACAGCACCTTTTGCTTCACCAAGACGAGAAACAGCGGCAGAACCAGAAGCGTCTACGCAAAAAATTAAAAGTCGATCTGATTGTTCGGCGTAACGTTTAAGACGGATATCAGATGTTCTTATCAATAGGCCTGCACGGTTTGGTTGCTGTTTTTGACGCAATGGTTGCCAGGGAGCGGCTGCCCGAAGTGTGGCAATAAGATCGACGCGGACACTACTATTTATCCGACCCGAGCGGGAAGGTACCGGGCGGCCTTTTCTGTTTCCTGACCGTACCTGGCCTGCTCCTGTTCCACTGGATTTCTGCGTTTTCTCATTATGAATAAGTTTATCTATCAGGCTAGGTGGCAACATAGCCTTGACCGATTCGATTAGCATACTGCCATCTGGTAGTATCTGCTGATCTTTAGATTCTACTTCGTTTGAAGGATCCCTCTCTGGGTTTACCTCCTCTTCTGATTTGGCTGCTTGTTCAGGTTCTTCTTGGGGGATTACTGTTGCGCGTTGTGGGTAAACCAATGTGGCAGCTACCTCGATGTCCTTCTGGGACAGTATAGCGTGGCCAGTGAGTTTGGCATGTGCTCGAGCAGCACAAAGTGCTAATGTTGGCGCTCGTAAAGAAAATATGCCAAATTTTGCTGCTAATATCGTAAGCTGAACTATGGCCTCTGACAGGGTAACTGGCGGGCTAGTTTCTTCAAACTTTATGTCTACCCAACTTTGGGGACATCTGCCAATTGGCTCAATATAAAAAGCGAATCTATCAGCAAGTGCTAAAGAAAGGTGCTCATCATCTTCAACGCCCTCATCAAGAGCTAAAAACCCATGTGTTTGGGATTTATCTATTAAAATTGCTAATTTGGCAGCCAGTTCGGAAGGACATCGCTCTGCCATTGGAATTATGGTCATGCCAGTTTTTTCAAAAAACCCACCTTTCCTGATTATTTGAGACGTTGTGAGCGCCGTGGTTAAATCAATTCCGCCTAATAGCTGATCATCAGATATTGTAAGGGGTATCTTCCGAAGGGGTAAATTGGCAGCAAAGTTACTGATAATAGCTTCCCGATCGGGGCTTGCGCGCATTTTTATAATTGCACCACTCAGGCCCTTGGGATCAATTGCAAGGAGTTTGAGAGCTAAAGCTGCCATATGCCAACTTTGTTCACTCATGAAATAAACGAGTTCTGTTGGATTACTTGCTGCATAAGAACAGACAAATAATCTTTATTATGTGCATGGATCATACCCCAAGTACTGATTCTACAGTCCGGGCTACCCTGATTGCACTGCCAGCTTCGTCCAGTGGGTCGCGTCGCAAGCGGTGGCTGAGTGCGATGGGTGCGATGGCCTTAAGGTGTTTACGTGTCAGTGCTTCTTCTTTTTGATAGGCGGCTAATGCGCGTGCTGCTCGTAAAAGGGTCAATTCCCCGCGTAATCCATCACTACCAAGCGCTATGCATAGTTCTGCGCAATCATGTAGAATTGCGTCCGAAGTTTGGATCTTTGGCAGTGCTTTGCGAGCTTTCAATATAGCGCTGCGAATTTTAGCATCTTTTTTCGAGTAGATTTTCAAGAAGTTGTCAAAATCTGTTTCAAATGCATCTCGTCGTTTAATGACTTCAATTCTCTCAGAAACATCGTTAGGGCTACGCACTTCGACGGAGAGGCCAAATCTATCTAACAACTGTGGCCGTAACTCTCCTTCTTCCGGGTTCCCAGAGCCAACCAATACAAAGCGAGCAGCGTGACGGATAGACAGGCCTTCGCGCTCTACTACATTCTCACCAGATTGGGCGACATCAAGTAGTAAATCAACAATGTGATCCTCAAGTAGATTCACTTCGTCAATGTAAAGGTATCCGCGATTTGCACGTGCCAGAAGTCCTGGCTCGAATGCTTTTTCACCGCGTGTTAAGGCCCGTTCAATATCTAGGGCGCCAATTACACGGTCTTCAGTTGCACCAAGAGGTAGGTCTATCACCGGGGTAGGTTTGTTACCTGTTTTACTTGTTTCCAAATTAGCCCAATCAGGACATTCTGACGGTGCTGCTGCATTAATTGGGCAGCCTAAGACCGCCTTAATGGGCGGTAAAAGAGCAGCAAGAGCTCTGACTGCGGTTGATTTACCAGTGCCACGGTCTCCAAAGACCAAAACACCACCAATACCGGGGTCGATGGCGGTTAAGATCATGGCTTGCTTCATGTCTTTTTGGCCAACTATGGCTGAGAATGGAAACGGTGTTTTAATCATAGTAATTTTAGTCCTTGTAGAGGGCTGGTGCCGCCCCACGTCCCTGAGTCACCAAGAATGGCGAAGCGTGCGTATAGCTCTTCTTTAAACCACGCACCATCGCGTACTGCTCTTACAGCTTCCGCATGGGGGCCATTTGTGCGGGCGAATGAAGCCATTTTTTGAGCACTGGGCCAGATTGAGAAAGTGACCTGATGAAGCATCGGAATCTCACCAATTCCAATTTTGAATATGACATTTGGATCCGCTGCAATCATTGCGGATATGTTAGGCACGCGACCCCAGAATTTTGGCAATATACTTGGTTTTAGAGTGGCGCGGGTAAGAGCTGCTAAAGGGCCTGATTTTTCCTCTAAAGCTGGATAAAATGGTTTAGAGCCGTTCCAATGACCTCGAACGGAAGTAGGTTTGAGGAAAATTGTCCAGTTTTCACTAGCGCGGTCGCGGTATGACTGAAAAATAGATTTGTTTTCAAGGCGATCTTGAGCAATCTCGTCGTTTGGCCAGCTACATAAAATAGCATATACTGCGGTATTAGGTATCGGTTTAAATCCCTCACCAGAACCAGAGCCACAAAGTTTCCAGAAATTGAGATCTGGCACTTGCGCCATGGATCTACGCGCCACGCCCATCATGGCAAGTGCCCATGCACGGTCTTGCCACCGTTCAAAGCGGAAGAGAGAAAGTGTCGTCGTTTGTTTCATATCTTTGCACTGTTTTCGCGCTTTATAGCACTTAACTTTAACCTATCGGTCGAAAATAAATTGTCAACTAAACTAGACACATCTAGTGTAGTAAAAGAATGACACGCATTGAACACATAGAATCAGCAGACAGCACGTCAGGAAACCGTGCTATTATTATTGGTGCAGGCTTGGGCGGCTTGGCTTCTGCAATGCGGCTTGGTGCTAGAGGTTATGATGTCACTGTTATCGACAAATTGGATGTACCAGGCGGTCGTGGCTCTGCAATTTGGCAAGATGGTTTTCGCTTTGACCTAGGTCCGACCATCGTCACAGTACCGCAGCTTTACAGAGAGCTTTGGGCGGCATGCGGTAGAGAATTTGATGAGGACGTGGAATTAAGGGCTCTTGACCCTTTCTATGAAATTCGCTGGCCAGATGGTACTAAATTTGTTGCTCAACAAGATACTGATAAAATGCGAGCTGAGGTTGCCAAGATTGAACCTCGTGACGTCAAAGGATTCGAAAAGTTTCTTAAAGACAGCGAGCGTCGATATTGGTTTGGCTTTGAAGATTTAGGTCGCCGTTCCATGCATAAGTTGTGGGACCTTATTAAGGTTTTGCCAACCTTTGTGCGTTTGCGAGCGGATCGATCTGTGTATGCGCATGCAAGCAGACGGTTCCGCAATGAAAAGCTTCGCATGGCATTTTCATTCCACCCGTTATTTATCGGTGGTGATCCCTGTCATGTCACGTCCATGTATATTTTGGTTAATTACCTCGAAAAAGAATTTGGGGTCCATTACGCTATGGGAGGCTTGGTTGGTATGGCTGAGAAAATGGCAAAGGTTATCAAGGATCAGGGCGGCACTTTTCTTATGCAAACTGAGGTTGACGAGATAGTTGTCCGAAATGGAAAAGCACAAGGTGTACGTCTAGCATCTGGTCTTGAGTTGGGTGCTGACATTGTAGTGAGTAATGCTGATGCGGGCTACACCTATGATAATCTGATGCGTGCTGCGCCTAAAAAACGTTGGGTGTCTAAGCGACTAAGGCGTACGCGTTACTCTATGAGCCTCTTTGTTTGGTATTTTGGAACAAAAGGTACGCGTAATGAATGGACAGATGTTGGTCATCACACCATTTTAAATGCCCCCCGTTATACAGGCTTACTAAATGATATCTTTATTAAGGGCAAACTTGCGGATGATATGAGTTTGTATGTGCATCGTCCTTCCGTCACTGACCGCACAGTGGCCCCCGAAGGCGATGATGCATTTTATGTACTAAGTCCAGTACCGCATTTAGGCCACCAAAAGGTAGATTGGGCAGCTCAGGAGGAAGTGTACAAAGCTAAAATGCTTAAAGTGCTCGAAGATCAGCTTTTGCCGGGTTTGGGATCCAAAATTGTGAGTGAATGTGTTTTCACACCACAAACTTTCCGAGACCGATATCTTTCACCTCATGGATCTGGTTTTTCAATTGAGCCCCGAATTTTCCAAAGTGCATGGTTCCGTCCGCACAATATTTCTGAAGAGGCTGAAGGTCTTTATCTTGTAGGAGCTGGCACCCATCCAGGTGCAGGCGTTCCAGGAGTGATATCAACGGCTGAGGTTCTCAGTCAGCTTGTTCCGGATGCAGTGACATGATTGACCCTCGTGATCTTGAAGCTTGTACAGAAGCAATACGCCATGGCTCATTGTCATTTCACGCGGCATCAAAATTATTACCTAAAAATGTCAGAGATCCAGTGTTGGCCCTCTATGCCTTTTGTCGCCTTGCTGATGATGAAGTCGACTTGAAGTCAGAGAAAATTGAGGCAGTCCTGCGTCTCCGGGATCGACTGGAACTCGTCTATGATGGGCGACCTGAAAATGCTGCACCTGATCGGGCTTTTGCTGCAGTTGTTGAAGAGTTTGATATGCCACGCATCTTGCCTGATGCTTTGTTGGAAGGGTTGGCTTGGGATGCTGGTGGGCGAACCTATGAGACGCTGAGTGGTATTCGTGACTATTCAGCGCGTGTGGCGTCTGCAGTTGGTGCGATGATGTGTGTTTTGATGGGGGTGAGAGATGCTGATGCACTGGCCCGCGCTTGTGATCTTGGCGTTGCAATGCAATTAACAAATATAGCGCGTGATGTAGGTGAAGACGCCTTAGAAGGGCGGCTTTATCTACCAACGGAATGGTTAGACGAAGTAGGAATCGATCAAGAACAGTTTTTTCGCAATCCTGAGGCGAACGATGCAGTCAGGCTTATGGTCAAGCGCTTGGTTATGGAGGCCAATCGGCTCTATTACCGGTCTGAAGCAGGTATAGCCTCCCTTCCCAAAAAATGCCGCCCTGGAATTTATGGAGCAAGGCTCATTTATGCTGGAATTGCGGGTCGATTGACTTCAATGGGATATGATAGCGTAACTACGCGAGTGCGGACTACAAAGGTACAAAAAATTGGCTGGCTTGCTCAATCTGTTGTTCAGAGCGGAATTAGCATGGTGATGCCTCAATCTGCAGTTTTGTTTGCGAAGCCTCTATCTGAAGTAGCATTTTTAGTTGATGCCGCTGCACTAAATTCTGTTCCAGATCGCAGTGATACTCTTTTTGAAGCGTTGGCGGCTTTAGAGTTACGACGGCAATCTGAGCGGTCTAGCTTGCTAAGAGGCTAGATAACTCTATTCTACTATAATGTTTTGGTTTCTTTTCTCCGTTTTCTTTTTAGCTTGTCTAGGCGCTGGCGCATCAGGTGGCCTTTTCCCACCAGGAACTTGGTACCAGTCGCTTTCCAAACCTAACTGGACACCTCCCAACTGGGCATTTCCTGTTGTCTGGATTATTGCTTACACCTGTATTGCATTAGCTGGTGCGCGAGCAGCACTGGCACCTGAAAACAGCGTTGCTATGGCTTTTTGGGCTATGCAAATTGCTTTCAATGGACTTTGGACACCTGTATTTTTTGGGCTTAAAAATATCCGTTTAGCCATGGGTGTGCTTGTAGTCTTGTGGTTTTCCGTGCTTGGTGCAATGTTGACGCTGTGGCAAGTAGACGCTGTCGCAGGAGTTCTTTTTTTACCATACTTGCTTTGGGTGAGTGTTGCTGGAGCCCTAAATGCGTCTGTTTGGCGGCTTAACCCTGAAGAGGCTTTTGCAAGAAATGAGCAATCAGACTAACCTTAAATTCTTGTAAGTTAAGCTCATTAAATAGAATATTTTGCATGAATGAAATTTATTATTGCGCAAAAATAATCATAGAGAGCCTCTGAAACGATTTTAAAAGATAAAGTTAAAAGATAAAGTATAGATTATTTAAATTTCCATTTAGCACGTCGAGGAACCCGGAAAGCGAGTATTGGCTTTAAAATGCGTGAACGAAAGCGGGTTAGATCAAGTGCCTCATGTATGCCGACAACGGTTTCTCCATTCAACGTCGTTTTCACTGCAGAACGAGAATAGAACGGTGCGTCCAGCATATTTTGTACTTGTTGGGCACTGGTTCCCTGATCACTACGGGTTTCACGTCTTACAGCCCAAAGTGAACGTTTCATTGATGTCTTGGGTGGAAGGGCAATAACTTCAGCGTTTCCATTGATGTCAAAATTAAAGCCAGAAGCCAGTTCTGTACCATCAAGTCGTGTAGCATCGTAGAAGCAAGTTGCGCCTTGTGTTGTTGGATAACGACCCCACGTCCAATAGGAAAAATCTTCTTCCAGCGCTCGTGTTCCAAAATTTGCATCAAAATAACCGTCACCAGACCATTGCCAGCCTGGACGATCAATGTTTACGCTTATGTGCGATATTGGAGCAAAAGGTCGCCAGATATGTGCACCGTCTTTTGTTAGGGGGAGCTCTACATTCGTAATCGCCGACGGTGTTACTCTGATTTGGCCTTTAATTCGATTAATAAGAGGTGGAGAAGACACCTCGTTAATATCGATTATCAATTGCTTGTTTTCCCAACGCATAGAAGATGGTCCAACTTCGAATTTAGTTTCACTCTGTTTAAGAGCAGATTTACCACGATCTGTCATTGTGAATCTGCCACCCTGTCCGTATGTCGCAACATTGATACAAACGTGGTTTTGCGGGTTTTTTCGACCTGACCACCGGTACCAAGGTGAAAAGACTGATCCAATAAATCCAATGACAGAAACTGCCTTTGTTCCACAATTGCTTAAACCGTCGACATACCACCATGCATAGCCGTTTGGTCCGACAGAGATGTCGAAGTTTGGTCGCTGACGATCGCCGCGGCCGCGTGCTGTGCGGAGAGTGTCGCCATTGGGAGACCTGCTCCGGGATGGGTTCCCCCACCCGCTAGGTAAAGATTCGCAATTTTTGTGCGGGCTGTCGGCCTTTTTAGGGCTGCGGTTAGTCCGTGTGGGCTCTGTCCGTACAGGGCGCCCTGACTGGCTGGGAACATCTGTCCGAAAGCTTGTGCTGTCGTCACTGATGTCTTGGTCGGAGCCGGGTTGAAATGAATTCCGTATTCCGCCATCTGCTGCGTGATCTGATGAAGCCATGGGCCTATGTCCTCGGGGTCTGTTATTTGATTTGTTGCAGGCGCATTGGTTATGATTTCAAATCTTTCAAGATCTGGAGAAGGGACCTGTTGTCCCCGATCCAATGCACAAATGTAAAAGCTTGGATTTTTTGGAATCTGTCCTGCCATAAGATCGTGGAATTCACTTTTGGCATTGTGGCTAAAGAATACGTTGTGATGGGCAAGCCTTGGGCCATTAAAGTTAGCCGCAAAACTCAGTACTCGGGCTGAAAAGCTGCGTTGCGCACTGACTGTTTGCCGAGCTACACCTTTGGTTTCTGGACCTAATGCACCCGTAGCGAGTGCTCGTGGATCACCAGAATGTACAAGTGCATCACAACTGAGCCGCCTACCATTGCTCAAGTGCACGGCGACAGCTCGATTGCCGTTGGTTTCTATCCGCTCAACATGGGAGTTAGTGTGAATTTCAGTACCGTTGGCATTCAAGATGTGCTGCAGTGCTTTCGTAAGTTTGTGCATACCACCTTTTACGACCCATACGCCAGATGCCTCCGCCTGCCATATCAACGATAGAAGCGCGGGTACGTGTATTGGACTGCCACCAACATAAGTTGCGTACCGCCCAAAGAGTTGCTGTAAACGTTGGTCATCAAACGAAGATTTAAGCAAGGATGCTAGCGTCGATAGAGGGGCCATCGCTGCAATGAGGTGTGGTCTTTTAAAAACATGAGTGGTTAATGTGCTTAGCTTTGGTGTTGGTGCTTGCATCATTGGAGTGTCAAAAGCTTCAAACAGTGATCTGGTACGTGCACAGAATTTTGTAAACTGTCGCGCACTCTTGGCTCCTGAAAATTCTGCAATTGCTGTTGTGCTGAGAGCTTCATCAGCAAACAGATCTAATGAACTGCCGTCTGGCCAAAAGTGTCGTGCTAAAGTATCTTGGCGTATTAACGTTACATGATCATCGAGATTTTCTCCCGCACAGTTAAAAAGATCATCAAACACCTGCCGCATTGTTAAAACAGTAGGCCCCGCGTCGATTAGACCAGCTTCTGATGGAATCGTTCGTATCTTACCACCAACTTCTGCGTGTCGTTCTAATAACGTAACTTGCAGTCCGGCCGCGCGAAGTCGTACAGCACAGGCAAGCCCTGCTATTCCTGCGCCTATTATTATGGCACGTTTGGGAGTAGAGGTGTTATTCGGTGTCATGCAAATCTTTCAATAAGCGTTAGTATTTGTGATCGTTGACTTGAGCCGCCAATGTGTCCAGTATGGTTTACACTTAAGTGTCATGCAAGTATTACACTTCAACCTGCCTAGGAGGCTTTAATGGGTCTGAATACACGGATCGAAGCAGCAATTTCAAAAGCCGTTGCGGTAGGGAGGGGCGATGTAGTGACGCCGCCAAAATTGGCCAGTGCTCTTGAGTATGCTACGGCGCCTGGTGGCGCACGAATCCGTCCAACAATACTAATGTCAGTGGCAATTGCATGTGGTGACAATAAACCTGAAATTTCTGATGCTGCCGCTGCTGCGCTTGAATTAATTCATTGCGCTAGTCTTGTTCATGACGACTTGCCTTGCTTTGATAATGCGGATGTCCGTCGTGGTAAGCCTTCAGTACATCGTGCTTACTCAAAGCCACTAGCGATTTTAACTGGAGATAGTTTAATTGTCTTGGCTTTTGAGGTTCTTGCTCGGCAGTCATCTTTAGCACCTGACAGGGTAGCGCAGTTAATATTGACACTGGCTCAACGGACAGGGATGCCGAGCGGTATTTGTGCTGGACAGGGGTGGGAAAGCGAAGATGAGATTGATTTAAGTGCGTATCATCAGGCTAAAACAGGTGCACTTTTTATTGCAGCGACCCAAATGGGAGCGCTAGCTGCTGGTCAAGAGGCCGAACCTTGGTTAGAGCTTGGTGCGCGCATTGGAGAGGCTTTTCAGGTCGCTGATGATTTGAGAGATGCACTGTATGATGTTGAAACTCTTGGTAAGCCGACTGGTCAAGATGATTTGCATGGCCGACCTAATGCGGTGACGGAGCTGGGTGTGCAAGGTGCGATAAGCCGTTTGAAGGATATTCTTGGAGGAGCTATTGCCTCGATCCCGTCTTGTGCTGGTGAGGCACAGTTGGCGGAAATGGTTCGAATGTATGCAGAGCGGTTGACCCCAGTTGTTGCCCCTACTGGTGTTCCTGGCGAGTGATTTCTGATGATAATGACCTGCCTTTTTGGCGTGGTGGCTGGTTAAACCGCCTGGTAGCTAGGCCTGACTTTCAAAGTTGGGCTAGTTGGTTTCCTATTATTCGAAGGCAGGCGCGGTCAGATGGGGCTGCGCTTTTTGATATTGTTCAAGGGTTTGTTCAAAGCCAAGTGTTGATGGCCTTAGTGGAGTTAAAAGTTTTTCAAAGGCTTAAGGCAGGCCCATTATCGGCTAAAGATCTTGGACATACATTAGACATATCTACTGATCGAATGCACGTTATTTTGCAAGCCGGTGCGGCTCTTGGGTTGCTAAAACGTAAGAAAAATAATCGATTTGTATTAGCACGTAAAGGAGCAGCTCTGATGGGTGTGCCAGGTTTAGAAGCCATGATCCGTCACCATCGTGCTTTTTACGACGACTTGCGCGATCCTGTAAATTTATTACGGGGTCCAACTGAGACCGAACTGTCAAAATTCTGGCCATATGTTTTTGGTTCAGATGTGCCAGCTCCTGAGGCGTTGATCTATTCTGATTTAATGGCACAGTCACAGCGGCTTGTTGCTGAAGATACGCTTCGGGCTGTATCCTTTAAAGATGCATTTCATATCTTGGACGTTGGGGGTGGAACGGGAGCTTTTCTGGAGGCAGTTGGCGTGGCGGCGCCAAAAATACATATGACGTTATTTGATTTACCGCCAGTAGTTTCAGATGCAGAAGACCGGTTTGCTCGTGTTGGAATGACGAATCGTGTTAACATCGTACCGGGATCTTTTTTTAATGATGCCTTCCCTGAGGGCCCTGATACCATCTCTTTAGTGCGTGTTTTATATGATCACGCGGATGACACCGTAAATGCTCTATTGGCGAAAGTATATGCAGCGCTGCCTGTTGGTGGTCGTTTAATTATTTCAGAACCAATGGGTGGCGGCACGCGGCCTGAGCGAGCTGGCGATGTCTATTTTGCCCTTTATACTATGGCTATGCAGACTGGGCGCACTCGATCTTCTGAAGAAATTTCCAATTTTTTATCTGATGCAGGATTCGAAGAAATTGCAGTTGTTAAGTCAGCACGACCTTACATTACGCAGGTAATTATAGCCACGCGTACAAATTGAATTTACACCAATGTGTCAATTTTAATTGACACATTGAAATGTCTAACTAATATGACACATAGTGATTAGTGTTTGGTGGTGTGTCTTCTTCTTGGGGTCGAGCGCCATAACCAGAGTTTGGGAGATCATATTGGAAACTGCAGCCGTCCTTTTGAAAGGTCCCAGAGATCTGGATATGGATACCCTTGCATTGCACGCGCCAGGGCCGTCGGACTTAGTGGTTAATGTAACTCATTCAGGTATTTCCACAGGTACAGAAAAACTATTTTGGTCAGGTGAGATGCCGCCTTTCCCAGGAATGGGGTATCCTTTAGTGCCCGGATACGAGGCCGCTGGCGAGGTGGTAGAAGCTGGTTCGCTAACAGGATTTAAGTCGGGTGACCGCGTGTTTGTTCCTGGTGCTAATTGTTATGAGAGTGCTTTTGGTTTATTTGGGGGTTCAGCTGCCCGTGTAGTAACGGACGCAGAGCGCGTTACTCGAATTGATTCTGGTTTTGGTGCCGAAGGGGCGTTGTTGGCTTTGGCTGCCACAGCCCGTCATGCTATGGCCGGAATGAATAAAGCTGTGCCTGACCTTATTGTGGGTCATGGCGTGTTGGGCCGGTTGCTAGCCCGTTTAACAATCGCTGCTGGTGCGCCCGCACCTGTTGTTTGGGAAATTGATCCAGCCCGTCGTGATGGTGGAATGGGCTATGAAGTTATCGATCCAGCGCTTGATGAGCGTCGTAATTATAAATCGGTGTATGATGCATCAGGGAAGTCTGGATTGCTTAATGACCTTGTTGGGCGGATCGCTAAGGGTGGTGAAATTGTTTTGGCTGGGTTTTATACTGAGCCCTTATCTTTTGCTTTTCCACCAGCCTTCATGAAAGAGGCCCGGCTTCGCGTTGCTGCAGAGTGGACACGTGAAGATTTATCGGCAACGCGTGCGTTGGTTGAGGCTGGTGCGCTCAGCCTTAGTGGTTTGATTACACATACCGAGCCTGCCGCTAATGCGCGCAAGGCATATGAGCAGGCGTTTACTGATACGTCCTGCCTGAAAATGATGTTGGACTGGGAGCATTAAGATGAAGGATGAGGTTCCAAACCTGAAGGAATTTGATCAGCGATTGCGCGATGAGGCCCACGAAGATTTGGTGGATATCGTTGCTGAAGAACCAACTTCAAAAACCCAAATTATTGCGATATATGGGAAAGGTGGGATTGGTAAGTCGTTTACGCTGGCCAATCTCAGCCACATGATGGCGGAGCAAGGCAAGCGCGTGTTGCTGATCGGCTGTGATCCGAAGTCTGACACAACGTCACTGCTATTTGGTGGTAAGGCATGTCCGACCATTATCGAAACATCTACTAAGAAAAAGTTAGCAGGCGAAGAGGTAAAAATCGGTGATGTTTGCTTTAAGCGTGGCGGTGTATTTGCCATGGAGCTTGGCGGCCCAGAAGTGGGACGTGGTTGTGGTGGACGTGGAATCATCCATGGCTTTGAATTGCTTGAAAAGCTAGGTTTCCACGATTGGGACTTTGATTACGTACTTCTGGATTTTCTCGGTGACGTAGTTTGTGGTGGTTTTGGTTTGCCAATTGCCCGCGATATGGCGCAAAAAGTAATACTGGTTGCGTCAAACGATTTGCAGTCTTTGTATGTTGCGAACAATGTTTGTTCGGCAGTTGAGTATTTCCGAAAGCTGGGCGGTAACGTAGGCGTCGCTGGATTGGTCATCAACAAGGATGACGGCACAGGTGAAGCGGCCGCCTTTGCAGAAGCTGTGGATATTCCGGTTCTGGCAGCTATTCCGCAGGATGACGATCTTCGTAAGAAATCTGCAAACTATCAGATTGTTGGTACGAGCAAATCTCAATGGGGAGGCCTTTTTGAAGCTTTGGGTGAAAACGTTGCAGTGGCACCTCCAGTGCGTCCTGCTCCGCTAGATCAGGATGGGCTACTTGGTTTGTTTGATGCATCTCAAACTGGTGGTGACGTAGTTTTAGAGCCCGCAACTGATATTGATATGCGCGGTAAAAATGCTGAGCCAAGACCTTCTCTGGAGGTTGTTTATGACGACGCTTAATATGAAGTCAGATAATTTTTCTCGACTTAACAAGTTGATTTATAATGCCAAAAATATGAATAAATTTTTGTTTAAGAGAAAGTTTGTACACTTTGAGTGATGAGGTGACATATGACGATACCGCGCAAGTGGAGATCACCTCGGGGCATGCAGGTGAGGCAGAAGTGACTGCACCAGCTGGCGTAGACGGGCTTGGCTGCCATTCTGGATCAGAAATGAAAAAAGCAGCCCGTATGGCTGGGAATTCTGAAATGCTCGATCAGTTTGCTGCTGATTATCCACAAGGTCCGCATGACAAGCCGCAATCAATGTGTCCGGCCTTTGGTTCATTGCGGGTGGGTTTAAGAATGCGGCGTACTGCTACCGTTTTAAGTGGTTCAGCGTGCTGTGTTTATGGTCTTACCTTTGTAAGTCATTTTTATGGAGCGCGACGGTCAGTTGGCTATGTGCCTTTTAATTCGGAGACGTTAGTGACTGGTAAGCTTTTTGAGGATATCCGTGAGAGTGTCCATGATTTAGCTGATCCTGAGAAATACGATGCTATCGTAGTTACGAACCTATGTGTGCCTACGGCTTCTGGAGTACCACTGCGGCTGTTGCCAGATGAGATCAATGGTGTTCGTATTATAGGTATTGATGTACCTGGGTTTGGTATTCCCACCCATGCTGAAGCCAAAGATGTGTTGGCGGGCGCGATGTTGAAATACGCGCGTGAAGAAATTGAGGCGGGTCCTGTTGCGGCTCCTGTGGGTGGTAAATCTGATCGTCCCACAGTTGCTATGCTGGGAGAAATGTTTCCTGCTGATCCAATAATGATTGGTCAGATGTTATCACCCCTCGGTTTAGCAGCTGGGCCGGTTGTTCCTTGCCGTGAATGGCGCGAACTTTATGCAGCTTTAAACAGTTCTATAGTAGCAGCTATCCACCCGTTTTATACTGCATCAGTGCGGGAATTTGAGGTCGCTGGGCGATCCGTTGTTGGCTCTGCTCCTGTGGGTCAACATGGGACTGCAGCTTGGCTTCAAAATATTGGTGAAATGTTTGGATGTTCTGCCAATCAAATCGCTGAAGCGAAAAATGCAGTTTTGCCTGCAATAACTGGTGCTCTAGCGGCAACACCTATCGTAGGTACTATTACCTTGTCGGGCTATGAAGGCTCTGAATTACTGGTTGCCCGTTTATTAATCGAAAGTGGTGCAAATGTATCCTACGTAGGTACCGCATGTCCTAGTACCCCATGGAATTCAGATGATAAGGAATGGCTAGAAGCACATGGTGTTAAGGTCAAATTCCGTGCGTCTCTTGAAGATGACTGTGCTGCGATGGAAGCTGTTCAGCCTGACTTGGCAATTGGAACGACCCCTGTGGTGCAAAAGGCTAAAGAGCTGGGGATTCCCGGTTTGTATTTTACAAACCTAATTTCTGCACGACCCCTGATGGGTGTGGCTGGGGCTGGGTCGTTAGCTACGGTAATCAATGCAGCCATAGGTAACAAAGACAGAATGAGCCATATGAAATCTTTCTTTGAAGGCATTGGCAAAGGTGATACAGCAGGTGTCTGGGAAGGCATGCCAAATATTCGTGAGGACTTCCGAGCGCAGAATGTTAAAAAGCTTGAGCGCCAAGCTAAAGCGGCGAAGGCCGCTGAGATGATATGATACAGCCATTTTCATATTCATTGATTGCGATCCCCTTTCAATATCTTAGGTATCCCGTTTGTCAGAAAAAGCTGGGGGCGCGTTCATGTTGATTATCGATCATGATCGGGCTGGTGGTTACTGGGGGGCAGTTTATGCATTCTGTGCCGTGAAAGGCTTGCAATGCGTGATTGACGGTCCTGTAGGATGTGAAAATCTACCAGTAACCTCTGTGCTGCATTATACGGATGCTTTGCCGCCTCATGAGTTACCTATCGTAACAACTGGTCTTGGTGAAGAAGAGTTGGGTCGTGATGGAACTGAGGGGGCAATGAGGCGTGCTTGGGGTACCCTTGATCCAGCTTTGCCAGCGGTTGTTGTAACAGGCTCTATCGCTGAGATGATTGGCGGGGGTGTGACCCCAATGGGTACTAATATTCAACGATTTTTGCCACGAACTATTGATGAGGATCAGTGGCAAACTGCAGATCGCGCCATGACTTGGATTTTTACTGAGTTTGGGATGACAAAAGGGCGCATGCCGCCTGAAAAGAAACGTGATGTAGATGCGCGACCTCGTGTAAATATCCTTGGTCCAATGTATGGCACCTTTAATATGCCATCAGATTTGGCTGAGATCCGACGTCTTATTGAAGGAATCGGTTGTGAGGTCAACATGGTGCATCCTTTGGGTGCGCACGTGGCAGAAATGCGAAATTTGGTTAATGCAGATGTAAATATCTGCATGTACCGAGAGTTTGGGCGTGGATTGTGTGAGCTTCTTGCCAAGCCATACTTGCAAGCCCCGATAGGGGTCGAGAGTACTACCAAGTTCCTGCGCGCACTGGGGACCTTGGTGGATCTCGACCCCGAACCTTTTATCGAATGTGAAAAGCACTCTACTTTAAAGCCGATATGGGATCTTTGGCGTTCTGTTACCCAAGATTTTTTTGCTACTGCATCCTTTGCTATTGTTGCAAACGAGACATACACGCGCGGTATTAGGCAGTTCCTTGAAGATGATATGGGTTTGCCTTGTGCTTTCGCAGTGGCCCGCGTTGCGGGTAAGAAGACCAATAACGAAGAGGTTCGCGCCTGGATGGGTCAGAAGCGTCCCTTGGTAGTCTTTGGATCAATTAACGAAAAAATATACCTAGCTGAATTAAATGCTGGATTTGGTCCAGCCCCGACCTTCATCCCCGCTTCATTTCCGGGCGCAGCAATTCGTCGTCATACTGGTACGCCAATGATGGGCTATGCTGGTGCCACCTATCTTATTCAGGAAGTCTGTAACGGACTGTTTGATTCACTGTTCCATATTTTACCTCTGGCGTCTGAAATGGATGCTGCTGAGGCCACTCCAACGACCCTGCGCCGTGATTTCCCTTGGGATACTGATGCACAGGCCTTGCTCAATAAAATTGTTGAGCAGCACCCCATTTTAACCCAAATTTCTGCAGCAAAAACTTTGCGTGATGCGGCTGAGCAAGCGGCTCTCGCTTCTGGGGCAGACCGGGTTGTGATTGAAACTTTGCGTGATCTTGATCCGATTTTAGCTGGATTGCCAGAGACAGTTTCCAAGGAGGAACACTATGACTGACATGACTTCTAATGTGGCAACACATAACCATGCAGCTTCGAAACGTAAGGCATATAAGACTGAATTTATGGTCTATTTTGCAATAATATTTCTAGCAACTTTACCGTTAGCGTGTCTGACATGGATGCTGGCTGCTCTTAAATCTCGCAGTTTTACGGAAAAGGGCCCTATGGCGCGTGCGTGGTCTCAAGCGCAAATCATCACACCAATGATTTTTAACGCATGATCACAAGCCCGATCATATTAGAATTTCTCAGCAAGTGTACGTTTGTTGAGATACGAGACTGGACACCTGGTTACAGGTGGACAGAGCCCGGAGGGGGTTTCCCCAAAGGACCCGGCCGCGGGGAGCGCGGCGTCAGCATAAAATTCCGGAGGAATCCTTATGGCTGATAACAACCTGTCTTTCACAGGTCTGACAGACGAGCAGGCGCAAGAGCTGCACGGTGTCTATATGAGCGGGCTCTGGCTGTTTGCAGCCGTTGCCGTTGTCGCTCACTTGGCAACGTTCATCTGGCGTCCGTGGTTCTGAGGAGGGATTAGCAAATGGCAAAGTTCTACAAGATCTGGCTCATCTTTGATCCCCGTCGTGTGTTTGTTGCACAAGGCGTTTTCCTATTCCTGCTTGCAGCGATGATTCACCTCGTCCTGTTGAGCACGGACCACTTCAACTGGTTTGAACTAGCTGCGAAAAGCGCTCAGTAAGAACCCGCTTGATGCGGACAATATCAAAGTTGCGGGCAGGGCCTTCAGTACGCCCTGACCTGCCCGCAACAAATAAACCAATTTAAAAGACGGTTGTTGATCCTTTGTGGATCTGACCGCCAATTGCGGAGTTTGAGAGATGGCCTTGCTATCCTTCGAGAGAAAATATCGTGTCCGAGGTGGAACGCTGATCGGTGGTGATTTATTCGATTTCTGGGTAGGCCCCTTCTTTGTGGGCTTTTTTGGAGTCACAACTGCTTTTTTTGCTCTTCTTGGAACTATTTTAATTTTTTGGGGCGCATCGCAGCAGGGAACCTTCAATCCTTGGCTGATAAATATTGCGCCTCCTGATTTGAGTTACGGATTGGGGATGGCGCCCTTGCTCGAAGGTGGTCTGTGGCAAATTATTACATTCTGTGCGACTGGCGCTTTTATTAGTTGGGCGCTGCGGGAAGTAGAGATATGCCGTAAACTAGGTATGGGATATCATGTGCCAGTTGGTTTTGCATTCGCGATCTTAGCATATGTGACGCTGGTTATCTTTCGTCCGTTGCTGATGGGCGCTTGGGGTCATGGCTTTCCTTATGGCATTTTTAGTCACCTCGATTGGGTAAGTAACACTGGATATGCTTACCTCCACTTTCATTATAACCCAGCACATATGTTGGCGGTGACGCTCTTTTTCACGACTACAATTGCGCTGGCTTTGCATGGTGGTCTGATACTATCGGCAGCCAACCCCGAAAAGGGTGAGGAAGCTAAAACACCTGATCATGAGGATACATTTTTTCGAGATTACATTGGTTATTCGGTTGGAACGTTAGGCATTCATCGTGTGGGTTACTTGCTTGCGCTGAATGCAGTCTTTTTCTCGGCAGTTTGTATCATTATTTCTGGTCCAGTCTGGACAGCGGGTTGGCCAGAGTGGTGGAATTGGTGGCTTGATCTGCCAATCTGGGGCGCAAATCCAATGTCGGTGGGGATGTAATCATGATTGAGTATCAAAATATTTTCACGCAAGTCCAAGTGCAGGGTAAACCTGAATGGGGTATGGATGATTCAGATGGGGAGCTGACCGCAGAGCGAGCAGGCAAACCATTCTTTTCCAAATTTTTAGGCCTCTTTGGCAACGCGCAAGTGGGACCAATAAACGCTGGTATGCTTGGTATTATTTCTGCTGTATGTTTTATGATCTGGTTCAATATTGTTGGCTTTTCAATGTTGGCACAGGTAGGCTGGTCTGTGCCTGAATTCTTACGGCAATTGTTTTGGTTGGCCCTTGAGCCTCCTGGCCCGGAACACGGCCTAAGCATGCCGCCTCTGAATGATGGTGGGGCATTTATAATTGCGGGTATGTTTTTTCTCGTTGGCTGCGTAACTTGGTGGCTGCGCACTTATCAGTTGGCGCAACAACACAAGATGGGAAAACACCTAGCTTGGGCATTTGCTGCACTTCTGTGGCTGATCTTGGTTTTGGGCTTGTTTCGTCCCGTACTGATGGGATCATGGAGTGAGGCAGTGCCTTATGGAATATTCCCACATTTGGATTGGACTACCGCTTTTTCTATTCGGTACGGTAACCTCTATTATAATCCTTTCCACTGTCTTTCGATCGTTTTTTTATATGGCTCTGTGCTGTTGTTTGCGATGCATGGTGGAACAATCCTGGCGGTAACACGCTACGGTGGTGACCGTGAATTGGAGCAGATCTATGATCGCGGCACTGCCACCGAACGAGCTGCCTTGTTCTGGCGTTGGACTATGGGCTTTAACGCGACCATGGAAGGAATTCATAGATGGGCTTGGTGGTTTGCAGTTTTGACGCCTATTACTGGTGGCATCGGAATTCTGCTTACTGGCACTGTTGTTGATAACTGGTTCATCTGGGCACAAGAGCATAATTTTGCGCCTATGTATGATGGAGCTTATGGCTACGAAGACTACGGGTCATACGAAGCCTTCATTGGGAAGGAGAACTAAAATGTTACCTAAGTGGTTCGATAAATGGAATGCTGATAATCCCACTAACGTTTTTGGTCCGGCTATTCTCGTAGGTGTTTTAGGTGGTGCGATCTTTGTTGCGGTTTTATTGGTTACATGGGGTAATCCTGCTCAGACGGCCTCCATGCAAACTGGTCCACGTGGCACCGGTATGTCAGTACCGGAGTTTGACGTAGCCCGACTGGCACCTGACCCCACAATTGATGCATACTACACTGAAGCTGCCTATAAACCTAACGGGGATGAGGAACTTGCAAAGGACATTTACAAGAATGTCCAAGTGTTGGGTGATCTCACTGAGGATAATTTTAATCGTGTCATGAATGCTATGACGCAGTGGGTTTCACCAGAAGAGGGCTGCGCTTATTGCCATGGTGATGTGGATTTAGAAGAATATGGATCAGACAAAATTTATACTAAGGTTGTTGCACGACGTATGATTCAAATGACCCAATCGATTAATGAAGACTGGAGTGGTCACGTGAATGCCGTCGCCGAGGTAGGAGTTAATTGCTATACATGTCATAGGGGTGAAAATGTTCCGAGTGATATTTGGTTCCGCATCAGCCCTGTTAATGAGAATGTAGAAGGCTGGTCAGCAAACCAGAACCGCGCTACGTCTCTTAGCCAATCAACCTCGTTGCCTTCGGATGCATTGGCAAAGTATCTTGAAGATGCTGAGGTAATTGCAGTGCACTCATTGGAAAGTCGTGAGGATGGAGTTCCAGGGCAAGATGGCTATGCGAGCATCCAACAGACTGAACGAACATATTCTTTAATGAACTATTTTTCTAACAGTCTTGGAGTGAATTGTGTGTTTTGTCATAATAGCCGCGCATTCTATGATGGTGGTCAGAATACCCCACAGTGGTCGACGGCAAGTTTAGGCATAGCGATGGTTCAGTCCCTAAATACCGACTATTTGGTTCCGCTGAAAGACACATACCCGCCGGAACGACTTGGTCCTGTTTATGCAGATGCTCCAAAAGCTGCTTGTCGGACTTGTCACAAAGGGTACCAGCGTCCTCTCCAAGGTATGAACATGACTGCCGATTGGCCGGAATTGGCTGTATCTGGAACGCCAGTCTACAAATAAACTGTAATAGGTGAGGGCTAAGGCCCCCACCCTTTTGAGGGAATAATTGCTGTGCTGCACGGATCATTGACTTCCTTGGTCTGGGCGTGGAACTGAAAAGTTCTTGTTCTCTTCCTGTTGGTTACAGGAACTTGGCGCTGTGCTTGTGTTAATGGCAGTACGACTATCAATTTGCCTCTTGAAACCGCAGGCAAGGCGGTGAGGCCGAAACGAGAAAGGATTGCGCAATGTCTCAGACCCCTTTACTGGATCGCATTTCTGGTCCCTCTGATCTTACAAATTTGTCTGATAGTGATTTATCGCAACTGGCTCGTGAGTTACGTCTGGATGTAATAGAAGCAGTTAGTCGAACGGGGGGTCACTTGGGATCGTCTCTCGGTGTAGTGGAACTGACAGTGGGTATCCATGCTGTTTTTGACACCCCTCGGGACAAGTTGATTTGGGATGTTGGCCACCAATGTTATCCACATAAAATTCTGACAGGTAGACGTAGTCGAATGGATACCTTGCGCCAAAAGGATGGCCTAAGTGGCTTTACTAAACGCAGTGAAAGCGACTTTGACCCATTTGGCGCAGCGCACTCTTCGACTTCGATTTCTGCAGCGCTTGGATTTACTGTTGGTCGCGATATGGGAATGCCAACGGGTGATGCAATTGCTGTAATTGGTGATGGGTCAATAAGTGCAGGTATGGCCTATGAGGCACTTAACAACGCAGGACATGAAGGTCGTAGGTTGTTTGTAATCTTAAATGATAATGAAATGTCAATTGCTCCGCCGACTGGGGCAATGAGTACTTATTTATCCAATCTGAGCCGTAATTCTCCTTTTGCCCCATTGCATGCAATTGCTGAAGAGGTGGAGGCTGTTTTGCCTAAACCTGTCCGAGACGGTGCTCGACGTGCTCGGGAAATGGTCACAGGCGTTGAAAGTAAGGGAACTTTTTTTGAGGAATTAGGTTTTGATTATATTGGTCCAATTGATGGTCATGATATGGGTCAGGTTTTGTCTGTTTTGCGGGCTGCACGAACGCGGGCAACAGGTCCGGTTCTTATCCATGCCTGTACTGTTAAAGGAAAAGGCTATGCTCCTGCAGAGGGATCTGCGGATAAGTATCACGGTGTTTCACGTTTTGATATAGAAACGGGTACACAGACAAAAAGTATAAGCAATGCTCCGTCTTACACGTCAGTTTTTGGCACAACACTAGTAAACCTTGCTGCTGACGATCCTACAATTGTAGCTGTTACAGCAGCAATGCCTGGGGGCACAGGTCTTGATAAGATGAAGGGCCTCTTTCCAGCGCGTGTCTTTGACGTAGGTATTGCGGAACAGCATGGTGTGACTTTTGCTGCTGGAATGGCTGCTTCTGGATTGAAACCATTTTGTGCGATTTACTCAACTTTTTTGCAACGAGGTTATGACCAAGTCGTGCATGATGTTGCTTTACAGGGATTACCAGTGCGTTTTGCAATTGATAGAGCGGGCCTAGTAGGCGCGGATGGTGCAACCCATGCAGGCTCATTTGATATTGGCTTTCTTGCGGCGTTGCCTGGAATGGTTGTAATGGCTGCCTCAGATGAAGCAGAGCTCGCGCATATGGTTACTACGGCTGCTGCATACAATTCTGGCCCAATTGCGTTTCGTTATCCGCGTGGGAACGGGCGTGGTGTAGACATGCCTGAGAAAGGTGAAGTGCTTGAGATTGGCAAAGGACGAATGATTCAGAGTGGAACAGATGTTGCTCTGTTATCGTTGGGTACTCATTTAGATGAATGCGAAAAAGCAGCTCTAGTGCTTGAAGCAAGTGGTTTGTCTGTAAGTATTGCTGATGCTCGTTTTGCCAAGCCGCTTGATATGGAAATGATCCGTAATCTTGCTACAAACCATACAGTGCTGGTTACTGTTGAACAGGGCGCTATAGGTGGTTTTGGCGCAATGGTTTTGCAAGCAATGTCGGCTGAAGGACTTTTGGATAATGGTTTAAAAGTACGTAGTATGCATTTACCAGATGTTTTTATTGATCAGGCAGCACCTGATGAAATGTACGAAGCTGCAGGACTTAACTCTGATGGAATTGTGCAAATGGTCCAGCGCGCCCTTGAGCTGAATATCAATAATATCATTGATTTAAAACTTGGTGCGTAATTATGCTGCCATGACCTTGTATATTGATAGAAATTCTTATTTTGGCATATTACTTCAGAGTAAAGTCAGAGGTGAAGTATCAGGCTTTGGAATTAAGTTCACTCCAAGTTGGTAGTAGATCGTTTGTTGCAGCTGTTGCAGCATAGACGCCGCGTGCAATTGCCCGTGTTAAGCAAAGCGAAGCTGCATGGCCAATAATTGTAAGATCGTGGTTGGAGCTAAGGGATTTTTCGCCAGTTGCTAACGAAAAAATAAGATCTCCGTCGCTGGGAGTATGAGCTGGAATACAGGCGCGCCCGATTCCATCATGAGCTGCCCACGCAACTCTTTGGCATTGTGCTTTATCGAGCAGTGCATTGGTGGCCACAATAGCAATTGTGGTATTGGAGCGCTCAGCCATCCCAGTCCGTTTTCGGCTGTTAAGGCTGCGTCCAAGGCCAGTGGCTGGGTCTGGTCCTAAGCCACCATACTCATTATTAATTTCAAATGGCGCAGCCCAAAAATACTTTTCGCCTGGGGTTGTGACGCTACCTACTGGGTTTGCTACGACAATTACACCTACTGTAATGCCATTTTCACTAGTAAGAGAGGCAGTGCCAAGCCCACCTTTCATCATTGCAGTTGTAGCTCCTGTGCCGGCTCCAACGGTACCAATGGGAGTTGAAGTTGTGATGGCATCAAAAGCTGCGCGGCCAAGTTCGGGGAATGGGTTCTCAAACCAGCTATGATTGCCACCTGCAAGTAGATCAAAAATAATTGCTCCCGGTACCAATGGAATGATTGCATTTCCTATCTGGAATCCGCGATTTTGATCACGCATACCGGCAACGACGCCTGAACAGGAATCGAGCCCATAGGCGGAGCCGCCTGACAGAACTAATGCGTCTACCTTGGCAACTGATTTATCTGGGGCAAGCAGATCAGTTTCGCGTGTACCTGGAGCCCCCCCCATGACTGCCACAGAGGTAGTAAAAGGCGCATCTGCGGTCACAACTGTTACACCAGATTTGAGCGTGTTATCTTGTGCATGTCCTACTTTCAGGCCAGGAACATCTGTGATTGCATTTTGTGGGCCAGGTATCATTTTAATGCTTTCAGTGGAATAATTCTTGGAACTTTGAGATGCTTGGTTTTGGAGCAGCTGTTTTGGAATCTCCCGTGTTTGGTTCGCCTTTAGGTTTAATTAGCAGCACTCTGCATTCTTTGTCTGTACTTGGCTGATGGGTGACACCTTTTGGGACTACAAACAACTTTCTTGATTTGACAGCATGGCTTACACTATCGAGGTCTAAAGTCATTACTCCATCTGCTATGAAAAAGAAGTCATCAGTGTCTTGATGTAGGTGAAAGGGAAATTCCCCTTGAAACTTGATCGCGATGATATCGTTATCATTATAGTTAGCTATTATAGGATAATACCGATGCGTGTTTAATTGACCAAATTTTTCATTAAGATTGACAGTTGTCATATACAGCGCCCCCCATCTACTTCCATTGCAACCCCAGTTATCATTGACGCTGCGTCGGAACAAAGGAACGTTGCTGCTGCTCCCATATCCTCGGCAGTGGAAAAGCGTCCTAGCGGGATCGTGGAAAGGAATTTGGCACGAATTTCCGGTGTATCCTCACCCATAAAGCTTTTGAGTAGTGGAGTTTCGCCAGCAACTGGATTGATAGCATTTACACGTATGCCATTGGGAGCAAGTTCGATTGCCATGGTTTTGGTAGCGGTGATCATCCAGCCTTTCGAAGCATTGTACCAGTTCAACCGGGGTCGCGGGGATACGCCTGCAGTGGAAGCGATGTTAAGGATAGCCCCTGATTTACGGGATTTAAAGTGGGGTACAAAACTGCGTGCTGTTAGATAAACCGACTTTGCATTAACTGCGAGTACGTGGTCAAATTCATCCTCGCTTACCTCTTCAAGGGCTTGTGGTAAATGCGTGATGCCTGCATTGTTTACCAAGATGTCAATATGGCCAAGCTTTTCAAGTGCTAAATCCGCCAAGTTTTGAACAGAGACAGCGTTTGCTACGTCGACTTGTACTGCAAAGCCACCGATTTCCTGAGCAACGGCTTTAGCTCCATCTTCGTTTAAATCTGCTATAATGACTTTTGCTCCAGCATCAGCAAAGGCTCGGGCTATGCCATGGCCAAACCCACTAGCCCCCCCAGTGACGATGGCAGTTTTGCTGTTAAGTTGCATCGTTATTCTCCGCTGGAAATTATTGCGAGCAAAAAAGTCTTCAACATTTTGTTATCCGCAATTTGCAGATTTTTTTCGTATATATACCATAGCGCCTGTGGTAATCATTTTTTAATTTTGCAAAAACCACAAAACACATGATCTGATCACTTATTTATCCGTGATGTGCAGCAATGGTTTTTAGGGTAGAGAATCCGTATAGTGCTTCAAACCCTTTTTCTCGCCCATGCCCAGATTTCCCAATGCCACCAAAGGGCAGCTCAACTCCCCCGCCTGCACCATAATTATTAATAAAAATCTGACCAGCCCGTAGTGATTTGGCTAGTCGCATTTGGCGTGCACCATCAGCAGTCCAGATACCAGCGACAAGACCATAATCCGTGTTATTTGCAATCGCCACAGCTTCTTCTTCGGTTTCGAAAGGAATTAGGACTTGCACAGGACCAAAAATCTCATCCTGAGCTAGGGGGTGATCTGCTGTAACATTTTCAAAAAGGGTTGGAAGTACATAAGCACCGTTGTTTGGCGCGTCATGTAATTTTCCTTGTGCAGCGATAGTCAGATCACTTCCTTTAGCAAGGAATTCTAAGACAAGCGCTTTTTGCCTTTCTGAAATCAGTGGACCAATATGCATATCAGCCATTGCCGGTCCTACAGTTAGATTGCAGTAAGCTTCAGCCATTCGGTCGCGAACTGAGTTGTATATGCCTCTTTGAATTAGAATACGCGATGAGGCCGAACAAGTCTGTCCAGCATTTTGTATCCCAGCGTTTACAAGAAATGGTAGCGCAGCTGTTAGATTGGCGTCATTAAAAACTAGTTGTGGGGACTTGCCGCCTAATTCGAGAGTAACTGGAACAACGTTTACACCTGCTGCTCGTTGTACGAGGGCTCCTGTATGAACTGAACCGGTAAAGCTGATGTGTTGTACATTTGGGTTTCCGGCTAATGCTGCGCCAGCTTCGATACCTGAGCCTGGTACGACATTTAGTGCACCATCTGGCAAACCTGCTTCACCACAAATACGGGCAAAAGCGAGAGCTGTTAAACAGGCTTCTTCTGCAGGTTTTAAAACGCATGCATTTCCCATAGCTAAAGCTGCACCTACCGAACGCCCAATAATTTGCATGGGGTAATTCCATGGTATAATGTGGCCTGTCACACCATGCGGTTCGCGTAAAGTGTAGACGGTGTAGCCGTTTAGATAGGGAATGGTTTCACCCATTAGTTTGTCAGCCGCACCGCCGTAGAATTCCATATATCGCGCTAAGGCAACTGCATCTGCACGCGCTTGTGCCAGGGGTTTCCCAACGTCATAGGCCTCAATTTCAGCTAGATCATCAACACGCTCAAGTACTTTTTGGCCAATTTTGGTCAAAATGCGACCACGTTCTGTTGCACTTAGCTGACCCCATTTCCCATTACGTGCCACCTGAGCGGCAGTTACTGCTTCATCAATGTTGATGGCTGACCCATTTGCAATCTCTGCTAATAAAGAGCCGTCTGAAGGATTGAAAAGTGGCAGGTTAGATACCGCGGTTTTCCAAGTTCCTCCAATTAACATTTCGTTCGGGTTGAACCATAGGGCATCAAGCATGATAAGTCCTTTTGGATAATTGAGGGGCGGCAGAGATAAGGCTTTTAGTATAAGTGTCTTGTGGATTGGAAAATACTTCTTCTGTGCTACCTCTTTCAACAATTTTTCCAGACTTCATTACCAGAACGTGATCGGTAATGTTGCGTACTACGCTTAAATCATGTGAAATAAACAGATATGTGAGATTATACTGGCGGCAAAGCTCAGTAATTAGATCAAGAATTTGAGCCCTAACTGATACATCCAAAGCACTCACAGCTTCGTCGAATATGATTAGATCTGGACGGATGATTATAGCGCGGGCAATAGCTATTCGTTGGCGTTGCCCACCTGAGAACTGGTGTGGGTACTTTTGTGCGTCACTAGGTAATAACCCAACTGAGGTAAGAGATTTGGCGATCCTATCCATGCTTTCTGTAGCAGTGGGCTTTTTATCGAGAAGGTTAAAGGGTTCGGTAATAAGTCTTGCTACCCTGTGTCTCGGGTTAAAGCTGCCATATGGATCTTGAAATACAACCTGCATGCGGCGGCGGACAGCAAGGTTTGGACGGCCTGCGGAAAATACGTGCTCGCCGTCAAGTGTGATTGCCCCACTTTTTACAGGCTCTAATCCGAGAATAGATCTGGTTAGAGTTGATTTTCCACAACCACTTTCACCTACTAGCCCAAGACGTATACCTTTTGGAATATCAAAGCTTACATCGTTGACTGCATACACTTTTCCTGGTGCCGTGAAGATGCTTCTTCGGGGCAATGCATACGATTGGACGACATTCCGAACTCGAAGTAGAGGTGCCTCTTGTCTTAGTCGTGGTAAGGTAGCACGATGGGCTGAAGCGGCAATAAGTGCCTTAGTATAAGGATGTTTTGGAGTATTTAGTAAGTTGGAAGGTCTTGCCTTTTCTACAATATGGCCATTTTTCATAATAATGATCTGATCTGCCATCTGGGTGACTACGGCTAAATCATGCGTTATCATCATCAAGCCCATACTGTCTTCAGTGGTTAATTTCTGTAGTAAATGCAATATCTGTGCCTGTGTCGTAACATCAAGCGCTGTGGTTGGTTCATCTGCTATTAACAGCTTTGGGCTACAAGCAATTGCTATAGCGATTATTACTCTTTGACGTTGTCCGCCGGACAAGGTGTGTGGAAAGCGTGATAGGGATACCAGTTCGGGTGATAGGCCTACGCGTGTTAGAACTTCGGCAGCGCGAGCCATTGGATCAAGGTCTGGGCGATGAAGACGTACTGATTCTGCAACCTGGGCTCCAATAGTCTGGACTGGATTAAGTGCAGTCATTGGTTCCTGAAATACCATGCCCACAGTATTCCCGCGCAGTCTGCACATTTCTGTTTCGCTTAGCAGCATAGTGTCCCGATCGTTAATTAGGATCTGGCCTTTAGTTTTGCTACCTTCGGGCAACAATTGCATCGTGGCGAGTGCAGTCATGGATTTCCCAGACCCACTTTCGCCTGTGATTGCAACGATTTCACCAGGAGAAATATCCATAGAAATATCATGCAGAATTTTTAATCTATTAATGCAAAGTGAAAGATTACGTATTTGAAGAAGGCTCATTTTTGAACTTGTTGTAATTTGGGATCAAGTAAATCACGGAGCCCATCACCTAGCAGGTTAAGACCTAATACTGTTAAAATGATTGAAAATCCTGGTACTAACGCCATGTGAGGTGCAATACTTACAAGAGTTTGTGCGTCTGCTAGCATTCGCCCCCAGCTAGGTGTTGGCGGTTGCGCGCCAAGGCCAACATAGGACAGCGCGGCCTCGGCTAAAATGCCTAATGAAAACTGGATAGTCGCTTGCACAATTAGTAAATTGGCTAGGTTGGGCAGAATGTGTTCAATACTGATCCGAATGGCTCCTTTTCCTGCCACTCGTGCGGCGAGAATAAATTCTCTTGTCCAAAGCTGGAGGGCACCTCCTCTCGTTACGCGTGCAAAGACAGGAATATTAAAAATTCCAATTGCGATTATTGCATTTACCGCTCCTGGTCCAAAAACTGCTGTTATAAGGATGGCTATCACTAGCGATGGAAAAGCAAAAATGAGATCATTGCCGCGCATAATTATCTCGTCAGTCCAACCGCCTTGTCGCGCTGTGGCCCAGAGGCCCAGTGGCACGCCTAAACCTAAGCCTATCCCTACTGCCACGAACGCCACGGTAATAGAGGTTCTTGCACCAACCATAATCATGGAAAACATGTCGCGTCCAAAGTGGTCAGTACCCAACCAGTGAGTTCCATTAGGTGCCTGTAACTTGTTGGGAATATTCAAAGAAGTGTGGTCAAATGGGGTCCAGGCAAAAGAGACTATTGCTGCCAACATAATTAGTGCTGAAAGTAAGATGCCAGTGAACAGACTTTTATTCACGATCGCGCTCTTAACCGAGGATCAACAATGGCATAGGCCAAGTCTATGATAAAATTTATTATTATTACTGCAAAGACAAGCAACATGGTTACTGACTCTACTACAATTAAATCACGTGCTGAAATTGACTGGAAGATGAGTCGGCCAAGTCCTGGTAGGTAAAACACTTGCTCGATGATTATGCCGCCAGCTAATAGGAATGATAATTGTAAACCAAGAATGGTTAACACAGGTATCATAGCATTACGTAGACCATGATATTGGAGCGTTTGACGGCGGGAAAGTCCTTTTGCACGGGCAGTTCTGATAAAATCTTCGCTTAAGACATCTAATAGGGCAGAGCGCATTACACGAGCCAGAATAGCGGCTTGAGGCAATGCAAGTGCAAGTGCTGGCAAAGTCAAAGATTTTAGAGCAGAAAAAACTCCTTTGTCCCAACTGGTAAATCCGCCAGCAGAAAACCAGCGTAAATTGATTGCAAAAATAAGAACTAGCATCATAGCAAACCAAAAATTTGGGATAGCAAGGCCAAACTGAGTGGCCCCCATAACTATTAAGTCGCCTTTCTTGCCGCGTTTGGTGGCTGCGTAGATGCCTACTGGAAAGGCTATCAGAACGGATATAACCAAAGCATAAAGTGCTAAAGGTAGCGAAACCCAAAGTCTTGCACTGATCATCCCAGATATGGGCGTTCGATATTGGTAGGATGTACCAAAATCACCGTGAATCATGCCTGTAATCCATGCCCAGTAGCGTTGCGGTTTTGATTTATCTAGCCCTAATTCTACCCTGAGGGCCGCTAATGTATCCTCTTGCGCGTTTATCCCTAACATGAAGAAAGCTGGATCTCCCGGTGCCACCTCGATTGTCGCAAAAATCACCAGCGAAGCGATTGCAAGGCTGATTAAAAGGGATAATAACCGTTTCAATGTATAACGTAGCATCGCGTTTACGTTATGCGGGTAATTCGAAGCAAGCAAGCGCGTCTGTCAATAGACCTATAACTTACATAACTAATCCTATATTGCAGCCAACTGTGTATTACTAAGCATCGATTTTTAAACCCCATGGACCCTTGGTGGAGCTGATGTGTTATTTAAGTATTGGAATTTATGGGCTCCATATAATAAATGCGCTATCAGGAAAAACGACAGTAAAAATTCTGCTCTGCTTCCATAAATTAAAATAAAAAATGTGGAAGTGTTGAGATTAATCACTAAAATGGTAAGGCTGAAAGTTATAAAAGAAGTGGGCTTATGGTTTTCTACTAAATTTGTTTAAATTACCTAAAAGAGTATATTTGAAAAGTGGGCAGAATACTTAACGTATAACTTTATCTGGTTGAACCAGTAGTCTTTTGCAAATCTTCTATTTGTAATTAACTCTCGTCATAGTCTTAAAAGCAGTTAAATAAGTCACTATGAAACCACCTGTTTTTATTGGATCTGAAATTTACCGTCACTCAAGCTATGGGAGGTGGCATCCATTACGCGTACCACGTGTCTCGACTGTGATGGATTTGAGCCGCTCAATGGGATGGCTTCCATCTGATCGCTTCATTTCTAGTCCTTGCGTTAAGCCAGTAGCTTTAACTGCTTGGCATACGCCCGAATATGTTGCTGCCTTGTATGCTGCCGAAGCTGCGCAAAAAGTAAGTGATCGGGTTAAGTCTCAGCATGCATTGGGCACACCCTCAAACCCAATTTTTCCAGAAATGTATCGCCGTCCTGCAACTGCTGCAGGAGGATCAATTTTGGCCGGTGAATTGCTGGCTGATGGTGGTATCGTTTACCATCCAGCTGGCGGTACTCACCATGGGATGCCAGATAAAGCTGGTGGGTTCTGCTATGTTAATGACCCAGTTTTAGCAATCTTGTCGTTGCAGAGATCTGGTGCGAATCGCATAGCTTATATAGATATAGACGCTCACCATCCTGATGGTGTTGAGGTGGCTTTTGCTCATAAAACAGATGTTTTGATGATTTCAGTACACGAAAATGGGCTTTGGCCTCGGACTGGTACATTAGGAGTTACGGGTCAGGGTAGTACGGTGAATCTTCCTGTACCTCGTGGTTTGAATGATGACGAAATGGCCTTAATTCGTGATGAGGTTATTTTGCCACGCGTGGAAATGCATCAGCCAGATGCGATTATACTGCAATGTGGAGCAGATGGAGTCGAAGAAGATCCTCTGGCGCATCTCTCATTATCCAATCAGGCGCATTGGTCGATAGTTAAAGCACTCATGGGAATGGCCCCGCGTTTGCTTGTTTTAGGTGGTGGTGGATACAACCCTTGGTCCGTTGGTAGGCTTTGGACAGGTGTATGGGCCATTTTAAATGGTTTTGTGGTACCTGAAAGGTTAGATGCAAAGTCGGAAGCGGTGCTTCGGGAACTGCGCTTTGATGGTAATAGACGCGGTCGTAACCCACCAGATCATTGGTTCACCACTCTTGCGGATGTCCCTCGAACAGGTTTAATTCGATCTGAATTACGTGGGTTACTTCAAGCTTTATAGTCTTGGTCCGTTACATGTTCGAGCCACATTGCAGCGCTACCTTCTTGGGTCTCTTGTATCGCGATATGGGTCATGTGTGTTGTTGGTCCTGCTCCATGCCAATGTTCGACATTGGCTGGAATCCACACGCTGTCTCCTGCTTGGATTTTTTGTGGTTTTTCTCCACGTTTACAAATTAGGCCGCTCCCTTGAGTGATATGGAGTGTTTGGCCTAGTGGGTGGGTATGCCATGCAGTTCGTGCACTAGGCTCAAAATGCACTATGAGAGCGTTAAGGCGAGCAGGCTCGGGAGCCATTGTAATCAGATCTTGCCATACTGTGCCTGCAAAGTAGTCTGGACTAGCACGTTGGCTGGGACGGCTACCAACCGGATATATTTGCATGCGTTTTTTCGCCTCTTTGTTTTATCATCGATGCATGGCAATTTGTGCATCCGACTGTTTGCATTTGGTTTGATAAATATTGTGTCTGTCTGGCCAATAGGAATGGCTATTCTTAGTGATATTAACTGCGTGTGGCACAGCATCCGCAGTTAATATTAATTATTCGCCCCAACTAACATTTGTTAGGTCTGTAGCTTGAGTGGGTGCGTTGCTCCATAGCCCCTTTATTTCCGCCTTGGCCACGGAGAGTTGTGCCAACTGGAATAGATATCCGTTTACTGCATCCTCTGAGATAATCCGTTGGGCATCGCCCATAAGAGTAGCACGCGTTTTGGGGTCTGTTGTCTTATTAAGTGTTTTTATTAGATCTTGGAAATTCGGGTTATCATATTGAAAATAGTAGTCTGGATTTGCATAGATGCCAATGTCCATTGGTTCTGTATGACTTACAATTGTTAAGCCAAAGTTTTTACCACGGAACACGGTCTCTAACCATTGAGCCCATTCAACGTTAATAATCTGAGCTTTAATGCCTACTTCTGCCAATTGAGCCGCAATAATTTCCCCACCGCGACGGGCGTATGATGGAGGTGGCAAGTGTAGTGTGGTTTCAAATCCGTCCGGCATTCCTGCTTCGGTTAAAAGGGAGCGCGCCTTGTCCAGGTTAAAAGAGGAATCATTTGTTAGATCTATGTATGCTGGGTTGTGCGGTGCGAAATGGGTTCCGATAGGAGTTCCATAACCAAACATTGCTCCATCAATGATTTCTTCACGGTTTATGGCATGTGCCAGTGCCTGACGCACACGAACATCATTGAATGGTGCTTGTTTATTGTTTGTTGACAGAATTGTTTCACCTTCGGTTGAGCCAACAAGTACTTGAAAGCGTGGGTCTGCTTCGAATTGAGGGAGGTTTTCTGGTGCGGGGAATCCGCTAAAAACATCTATATCTTCGGCCATCATAGCAGCAAATGCAGCTGTTGGATCGGAAATGAATTTGAATGTCGCTTTGTTTAGGGCAGGGGTTTTACCCCAATAGCCTCCATAAGCACTTAATTCGATGCGGTCACCCTGGTTCCAGAGGTCAAATTTAAAGGGACCTGTGCCGATAGGTGTTTGCTTTATATTCTCAATACTTTCAGGTGCTACGATGACGGCATCCCCCCAAGCTAGATTAAATAGCAAGTTTCCATTGGCCTCTGACAATGTGACTTTGACAGTATCTGGATCAACCACTTCCACACTGGTGATTGCTGAATAAAGTGCTTTTTGTGCGTTTGCACTGTCTTCGGCAAGAATTCGGATTAATGAGAACTTTACGTCCTCTGCATCCATTGTTGTGCCATCATGAAATGTGACGCCATTTCTTAAGGTAAACGTGTAAGATAACCCATCATCTGAAATTACCCATGATGAGGCGAGCCCTGGAACAATGGCGCCGTCACTGGTAAATCGGGTCAGGCCTTCAAAAACGTTTGAATAAAGAACGGAATCAATAGCTCCGGCAGCAGCCGATGTGGGATCGAGATGTGGTGGCTCAAGTTGCAGAGCAACTGTAATATCTGTTTTGGCCCATAGGTTACCAGTGCTGAGCACTAATATGGCGGTGGTCATGATCAGTTTTTTAAGCATTTTGATCTCCTATTGGATAGATTTTGTCGTTTAGTTTTCCTTTTACCACGCTCTCTGTAAGTCTGGCATTGAAAATGCGCGATGTACTTTCTGAGCTCATAGATAGTTTTGACACCAGCTTAATTTGTTTTCAGTCCTTGAAAGTGAGCACTAAGATTTTAGCAATAAAGTCTCTAAAGCATTACCCATAACTTTTGCACTGTCTAGCATATCAGTTATGCCGACCCATTCGTCTGGTTTGTGTGCTAATTCCAATTCGCCTGGCCCGTAAGCAATACAATTGTGCAATTTGCCAATTCGGTCGATATGCTTTTGATCATATGACCCAGGTGAGGCGACATATGTTGGCTCAACGCCAAGGATGCTTTCGATTGCGGCGTGCACAGTTTCAACCACAGGGGCTGAACGATCTGTCATGGAGGGCAAAACAACATTTAATTCGCGCATTTCGTACTCAAAATTGTCACGTGATGTCTTTAGGTTTTCCAACAAGTTAACAATTTCGCCGCGCACATCTTCGATATTTTCTTCAACCAAGAAACGTCGATCTAGGACGATTCTGCAGCTGTCGGCTACACAGTGTGCAGGCAGACCGTCATAGTTGATGGGTTGTTCTGCTTGACCTCCATGAACTGAATTGATGTTCATTGTAGAATTTCTTGCGCCTTTGGGTACAACAGGCATTTCTGTGTAGCGAGCAGCCATTGCAGGAAACAAATCTGTTTCAAACTTATTGAGAACAGCTCCCATATGGCGTACTGCGCAATCACCAAGAAAAGGCATGGAGCCGTGTGCAATTTCACCCTTGGTTTCTATCTCTGCCCACCATCCGCCTCTGTGACCAAGGCAAATCCGGTCTTTGTTTAGAGGTTCTGGAATGATGACGTGCTGGACGCGATCTGGAGAAAAATAGCCTTTTTCCGCTAAATAAGCTACACCGCCGTACCCACCCGATTCTTCATCTGCTGTTGCGCTGATTTCGATAGCGCCGTAAAAACTGTGGAATTCCTCGGCAAATGCTTCAGCTGCAATAATGGATGAAGCCAACCCGCCTTTCATATCACAAGCGCCTCGTCCATAGATCTTATCATCTTCGATCTCTGCGCCAAAAGGATCCCGCGTCCATCCTTGTCCCACCTCGACGACATCGTGGTGGCTATTGAAATGTACACAATCACCGTCATGTGAGCCCATACGTCTGGCAACAAGGTTCCAACGTGGATAGGTGTCACTGTCACCAGGCGTACCATGCGCACGGATCATTTGAGTTTCGAAACCGTGCGTTTTTAACCGTTTATCGAGTAAGGTACATATCTCATGATAGTTTTTGCCAGGAGGGTTCAGTGTTGGAATTCGAATGAGTGCCTGTGTTAAAGCAATTAGGTCGTCTTTTTTGGTTTCAATTCGGTTTATGAGTGACATTGTTATATCTTTGGTCTGTATGCACGGATTGGCAAGGGCAGTGTTCAATTTTAATTTATTTTGACGGTACCGTTTTAAACCAGACGAGGGGATAAGTTTGTTTACAGTTTTCCCAAAGGAACTTTAAGTGCCATGTCACCAGTATTGTCTCGTGGGATTTCTCCAGCGCGCATGTTTACTTGTAAAGCAGGAATGATGAGGCTTGGCATAGCCAGTTGCGCATCTCGTTCTGTACGGAACTTTATAAAATCTTCGCGGGTTTTTCCATTACCGACATGTATGTTTTTCTCTCGCTCTTCAGCAACAGTAGTTTCCCACGCAATGGCCCGTCCACCGGGCCCATAATCATGGCAAATGAATAATCGCATGTTATCTGGAAGCGCCAACACACGCATGATGCTGTCATACAGTTCTCCTGCGTCACCTCCCGGAAAGTCTGCCCGGGCAGACCCACCATCAGGCATAAACAACGTATCTCCAACGAAAGCGGCATTACCCATTACATGCACCATACAAGCGGGCGTATGCCCAGGTGTATGCATGGTGAAACATTTCATGGTGCCAATTTCGTAGGTATCATTGTCTTCAAACAAGGCATTAAATTGAGATCCGTCACGTTGAAAATCCGTGCCTTCATTAAACACTTTACCAAAAGTATTTTGAATCTCTGTAATTTTGGAGCCAATGCCAATTTTGCCGTTTAGCTTTTGTTGAATGTAAGGTGCAGCTGAAAGGTGGTCGGCGTGGACGTGGGTTTCAATGATCCATTCTAAGGTTAAGTCGTTTTTCCGAATGTAGTTAATAATTGCATCTGCGCCATCGAAGTTTAAAGCGCCTGCGGCGTAGTTAATGTCCATTACTGCATCGATAACAGCACATGCCGGCCCATTTGGCTCTTGCACCACGTATGAAATGGTATTGGACCGATTATCAAAAAATGGTTCTATGGTGGGATGTTGCGATATGTCTACCCTCATTTGGTTTCTCCACTATTTGGTATGTCATGCTCTGTCAGTCCACCCTTGGCAGTCCAATTTGAGAAACCGTCGCGAATGTGAGCTGCCTGAAAACCCATATCTTGAAGCGTCGCTACTGTTAGAGCAGAGCGCCAGCCAGAGGCGCAGTGGAATTTTTTTTTATCAGATTTTCTACAAGTCTTTTTAAATAACGGGCTATCAGGATCGACCCAAGGCTCAATCATACCTCGAGGAGCATGAAAAGAGCCAGGTATATATCCACTGCGCTGACGTTCACGAATATCCCTGATGTCTACGATAATTACATCTGGATCATTCATCATATTAATTGCTTCGCTTGTTTCGATCCCTTCGATCCGCGCGTGGGCATTTTCCACTAGTGTGGCGGCAGAATTTTTAAGGCTCATCGTGTATCCTATCCATACGATAGTTAAGTGTGCCATTCATGTTTAAATTCAGCAAGATAATTTGGGATCAATGATAATTGGGCATGGGCTTGAAATGGTAGTGATACTTTTATTTTATTTTTATATTGGGGGTGGGAAAGCATGTAGACTTCTGTTCTGTTGCTTCTTGCCAGCGTCCAATAGAACGCCGAGTTTTAAAGCCAATCAAGCCGTCCACTCCGCCAACATCGTGTCCAAGTGATTCTAAAGAGTACTGCATTTCTGCAATATTTGATCGATGTAGCTTTGTTGAAGTATCCCAATGAACTGTGAAATCACTGACGCCATACTGAATTCTATCTCCGATATGACCAACAAAAAGAGCATATAAATCGCTTTTATTATACTTTTTTAAAACATAAAAATTAGGTGTTACGATAAACGATGGACCATGCCTGCCCGCAGGCATCATTAAAAACCCCTCGCCATTTAATTCATGATCAGGAAATGGTCGACCAGATACACGGCGTATGCCCATTCCCTGCCATTTAGAGATCTGTCTTCCTTGATCAGGACCCTCAAGCGTGCATGAAACTGATGGTGGAACTGTTACCTCAAATCCCCAATCACGGCCTATTATCCATCCATGTTGTTGAAGGTATGTGCCAATTGACGCAATTGTGTCTGCTTCTGATGTCCAAATATCTACCTGACCGTCACTATTTCCATCTGTTCCATATTTAAAAAAATTCGTTGGCATAAATTGAGGTTGGCCAAGCGCACCAGCCCAACTACTTTTTAGCTGCCCGTTAGGTGCGAGCTTAGCCTGTGCTATCTGTAGGGCTGCTATAAGCTCACCCTCAAAATAATTTTTTCGCGTACTCATAAAAGCTTTGGTTCCAAGCACTTCAAAAGCATCATAGGATATGTTGGCACGCCCATAAGCACTCTCACGTCCCCAAATTGCCAAGATTATGCGTTTAGGAACGCCAGTTTTTATCTCCACAGCATTAAGTGTTTTCGCATATTTTTTCGCTATTTGACGGCCTACAGAGGTGGCGTTATTCACAGAATTATGCCTGAAGTATTTTTTTGGCCCACTAAATTCTGCTTGTTTATGGTCCTTAGGTACTAATTTTTTAGTGCCGGACGGAGCAAGATTGGGAAGCTCCCAATTTAGCGTAACACCCAAGAATGCCGTGTCGAATGTATCGCGTGATATACCTTTTGATTGGGCCTGAGGCCAGATGTGTTGTATCAACCAGCGCTTATACTCTTTTTCGATAGCAGCTTTATTTTGCGCTTGCGCGTTTGTTGCTAGAAAAAAAATAAATGTGATTAAAACGATAAATAGTTTCATCGAGGTTATATCAGATAGTTGGTTTGAATTAAGTACACAGCTGGCTTTCTGATTTCAGCGTTACAAACAAAATATTCATGGTGAAATTAATATTCGGATTGTAAATGCAACAATCCCAAGTGCTATGATACTTGCGGCCCAAATTATGATAAACCAACCAATTTTTTGCATTGTTGGTGTTATCATTAATGGAATCCTTCTTCAGGTCCAACCTTGCCACGAAAAACCCAATACGCATAAGCCGTATAAGTAAGGATCATGGGAACCAAAACCACTGTACCAACTAGAGCAAAACGCAGGCTTTCGTCCGGTGCGGCTGCTTCTACTATGGTTAGATTGGGTGGTAAAATATTGGGATAAAAACTGATGCCAATTCCTATGAAGCATAATATAAATAGGGATAACGCTGCAAAAAACGGCTGCCCGTCTTTTCTAGCTCGCAATCCTGCAAACAAAGCCCATGCAGCTATCAAAACTGCGCTAGGTACTAAAACAGTAAGAATACCGGTCGGTAGGCTGAACCAACGTTGAAAGTAAATTGGGTCTTGAAACGGTGTAAAAATGCTTATCACACCAATAAAAAACAGAGTGGCAGTAGCGAGCCATCGCGTATAGTGTTTCATCTGTTGCTGTAAACTATTTTCAGTTTTCAAAATTAACCATGTTGATCCCAGTAGAGCATAGCCGATAACAACTGCGCAACCTGTTAGGACTGAAAACGGTGTGAGCCAATCCCACCAGCCTCCTGCGTAAGATCTATCAGTAATTTCTATTCCTTGTACTAAAGAACCGAGTGCTATGCCCTGCATGGCAGCTGCGACAAGTGATCCACCACAGAATGCCACGTCCCAAACTTTTTTCCACCTCTTCGTACGCCAGCGGTACTCAAAAGCTACACCTCGAAATATTAACGCCAAAAGCATTAAAATTATGGGCATGTAGAGTGCTGGCATTATGATAGAGTAGGCAAGTGGGAAAACTGCAAATAATCCCCCTCCTCCCAAAACAAGCCATGTTTCATTGCCATCCCAGATGGGAGCAATGGAGTTCATCATTGTGGCTTTATCCTGCTCATTTTTGGCAAATGGAAATAAGATACCCACACCTAGATCAAATCCGTCCAGCAGCACGTAAGTTAGAACCGCAAATGCTATGATCCCAGCCCAAATGAAAGAAAGTTCAAACACTTAGTCGCTCCTATGCATTAGGTATTGCGTTTGCGTTAGTCTGTCTAATTGATGTATTTCCAATTCTATTAGGCTGCCCGACTTCAAGGTCCAATTGTGGTGATGTAGCTGACTTATTCATCATCCGTAGCAAATAAAAAGTTCCAGTACCAAAGATAAAAAAGTATACAATAATGAAGGCTATTAAGGATGTGGCAACAGCGGGCGCTGATATAGGTGCGAGACTGTCACTGGTTCGCAATAAGCCGTAGACGGTAAAAGGCTGGCGACCAACCTCGGTGGTAACCCAGCCTGCGAGTACAGCAAAAAATCCCATAGGACCCATCAGAACAGAGGCCCAGTGTAACAGGTTTTGGTCATAAAGCTTCTTGCGGACACGAGCCCAAAGGCCCCAAGCCCCCAGTCCTAACATAGCAAATCCAATGCCGACCATTATTCGAAAACTCCAGAATACTATTGCTACAGGCGGCTCGTCTTCATCAGGTACTGTATCTAGCCCCTTAAGCGGAGCATCCCATTGATGTTTGAGGATCAGGCTGGATAAATTCGGGATTTCAATAGCATAATCGACCCGCTTCTCTTTAGAATTAGGAAATCCAAATAAAATTAATGGCGCACCATCAGTATAGCTTTTGTAGTGACCTTCCATAGCCATAATCTTTACTGGCTGGTGTTCAAGCGTGTTCAAACCATGCTGATCACCTGCAAAAATCTGCAAGGGAGCGACAAAGATAAGCATCCACATTGCCATAGAAAACATTTTTTTTGCTGGAGCATCCTTTCTGTTTCGTAGGAGGTGTAACGCCCCAACACCGCCAACTACTAAAGCGGTTGTAAGATACGCAGCCATAACCATATGCGCTAGACGATAAGGAAAAGAAGGGTTGAAGATTATTTCCCACCAGTTTTCGGGAATGAATTGGCCTACGTCATTGATGCTGTAGCCTGCAGGTGTTTGCATCCAGCTGTTTACTGATAAAATCCAAGTGGCTGACATTAGGGTGCCAAACGCCACCATGGCTGTTGCAAACATATGTAGCTTAGCACCAACGCGCGCTCTACCGAACAACATAATGCCTAGGAAACCAGCCTCTAAAAAAAATGCTGAGAGTACCTCATAGGCCATTAAAGGTCCTAGCACTGGGCCCGTTTTGTCCGCAAAGACTGACCAATTAGTGCCAAACTGGTAAGACATTACGATGCCTGAGACGACACCCATACCAAAAGCTACCGCAAAGATCTTTTTCCAATAATTAAATAGATCTCGATATGTTTCATTCTTTGTTCGAAGCCAAAGAGCATTTAGGACAGCGAGATAACTGGCTAGCCCAATCGAAAATGCGGGAAAAACTATATGAAAGGACACGGTGAACGCAAATTGCATTCGCGCTAAAGTCTCTGCTGTGAAGCCATCAAACATCATAACCCTTACTTAAAAAAACCACTTGACTATAAAGTCATTATCCATGCGACGCAAAGCTGGATTTCTGTTCAAGCGGATTTACAAACTGCTTCTTTTTGTTTCTTTCATTAGACTGTGTATGTAGCGTTTTTTGTTATCTTTGCGAATTTTAAGAAAACGGTCTGCAAAGGAGTGTTAAGAGATTCAGACAATAGTGGCTTGTGTCGCTGCTCTCAGTTTATCTCCTGATACACCTTCAGCAGTTTCGACAATTTTTAGGCCACCTTTAACCACATCTAAAACGCCAAGATTTGTAATAATCCGATCCACTACTGCTTTGCCGGTTAAGGGCAGTGTGCAAGCTCGCAATATTTTGCTGTCTCCGTGTTTATTTGTATGGTCCATGACCACTACCACACGCCCGACTCCAGCAACTAAATCCATGGCTCCACCCATTCCTTTGACAAGCTTTCCTGGTATCATCCAGTTAGCGAGGTCACCATTTTCAGCAACCTCCATTGCACCAAGGATTGCCATTGCGATTTTTCCACCGCGGATCATACCAAAGCTTTGAGCGCTGTCAAAATAGGCGGTTTGTGGTAATTCTGTGATAGTTTGCTTTCCGGCATTTATAAGATCAGCGTCTATTTCGTCTTCTGTAGGAAATGGGCCCATTCCAAGCATGCCGTTCTCAGACTGTAATGTTACCTCGATACCTTCCGGTATATAGTTAGAAACTAATGTTGGAATACCAATCCCAAGATTTACGTACCAACCGTCTTGCAACTCTTGTGCTGCACGTGCTGCCATTTGATTGCGATCCCACATATTAAGCACTCCTGACTGTACGTTGTTCAATACGCTTTTCATGATTTCCTTGGATGATACGATGGACATAGATGCCAGGTAGGTGGATGCTGTCTGGGTCCAAGCTGCCAGTAGGCACAATCTCTTCTACTTCAACAACGCAAGTTTTACCGCACATCGCAGCTGGTGGATTGAAATTTCTAGCCGTTTTACGAAAAACAAGGTTGCCAGTAGCGTCTGCTTTCCACGCTTTCACGATGGCAAGGTCGGCAAAAATTCCTTCCTCCATGATGAAGGTTTCACCATTAAAGTCTTTATGCTCTTTTCCTTCAGCAATTACTGTTCCCACGCCAGTTTTTGTATAAAAGCCTGGGATCCCGCAGCCACCAGCACGCATACGTTCCGCCAAAGTTCCTTGTGGGTTGAATTCTAGTTCAAGTTCTCCTGATAGATACTGACGCATGAATTCTGCGTTTTCGCCCACATATGAGCTAATCATCTTTCTTACTTGTTTTGTTTGCAGCAAGATACCGATGCCAAAGTCGTCCACACCTGCATTATTTGAAGCAAATATAAGATTTTTGGTGCCTGCACTTTTAATAGCATCTAGCAAAAGTTCAGGAATGCCACACAGCCCAAAGCCACCTGATGCAACAAACATTCCGTCAAATAACAAACCACTGAGAGCTTCTTGCGCACTTCCATAGATTTTTTTCATCAGGCTGCCTTCCTTAATCCAAGAATATTGCGTGCCTGTTTAGCACTAGCGACTGTTCTATGATATTGACCACAAATCTCAACTGCCAGTTTAACTAATGCAGCGTTTGATGGCGCTAATGTGGTTCGATTTAAACGCACATTGTCTTCTAATCCCGTTCGCACATGACCACCTGACGAAATTGACCATTCATTCAACACGATTTGGTTTGCACCAATTCCGGCAGCACACCAAGGCGTATTTTTTCCAAAAAGTCGATGAACTGTCTCGATATAAAAATTAAAAATCAAACGATCTGCAGGCATTGCGTTTTTGACGCCCATTACAAATTGTATATAGGGATTTATTGTTAAATTCCCCTTATTTACCATTTCTTTAGCTTTCAAAATATGACTTAGATCAAATGCTTCAATTTCGGGTTTTATATCATAAGATAACATTTCTGCCGCTAACCAATCTACAAGATTGGGGGGATTTTCATAGACTCTCGTAGGGAAATTATTTGACCCAACAGATAGAGATGCCATGTCTGGTCGTAAGGATAGCATCCCACCACGTTCTCGTCCTGCACCAGATCGTCCCCCTGTTGACAGTTGTATAATCATGCCTGGGCAATAACTTTCTATTCCTTCTTTCAGAAGGCTGAAGGTTTCAGGGTCACTGGTTGGCGTTTCATCCTCATTACGAACGTGGCAATGAGCGATACTTGCTCCCGCCTCAAATGCTTCTTGCGTACTTTCGATTTGTTCTGAAACAGAAATGGGAACAGCAGGGTTATCTGCTTTCCTCGGCACTGATCCTGTAATCGCAACGCATATGATACATGGATTATTCATTTTATTCCCTTAAATATCGAAAAAAATAGTTTCGTGAGGGCCTTGAAGATGAATATCAAACTGGTAACGTCCCACGCCTTTTTTCAAGGCTAATAGTGTTTCCACTCGTTTTTGATTTTTAATTTGGCTTAATATTGGATCTAGAGAGTTAGCAATGGTTTCATCGTTGAAATAAATTCGAGTGTGTAATCCAATGTTAATACCGCGTGCGACCACCCATACTGTAATATGTGGTGCCTGCATGACGCCATCAGGCCCAGGAACTGTCCCAGGTTTAACAGTTTCAAAAATGAATTCTCCAGTATTCATATCACTTGTTGATCTCCCCCAACCCATAAAGTTTGGGTCTGCAATACCGCGTGTTTCATTTGTTGCTGGAAATAGACCTGCGGCATCCGGTTGCCAGATTTCAATCATTGCATCGCATAGTGGTGCGCCTGCACCGTCGAAAACATAGCCGACAATAGTGATTTCCTCACCAAGGACTGGCCCTATTTTCATTGTTTTCCCTAGATCGTAACTATATGAGCTTTTGCTTGAAAAATTTGGGGTGCAGCCGATATGCACATAAGGACCGGCAGTCTGACTTGGGCTCTCTTTGAGGTTATTAAGGCGCTCTGTCATTACAATCCCTCCTTCCGATTCTCGAAATAGGTCTGGTGGCGCCCTCGCAGTACTATGTTGAATTTAAAAGCGCGACAATTCATTGGGATGGTTCGTTTCATGTCAAGTGGGGCAGTTAAAGCATCCACAGCTTCTTTACTTGTGAGGCTGTTTACAATTGGACAAAGTTTAATGTGAGGATCGCCTTCAAAATACATTTGCGTAATAAGTCGCTGTACAAATCCGTACCCAAAAATTGAGAAGTGTATATGTGCCGGGCGCCAGTCATTCCCGCCGTTGGGCCAGGGATATGGACCTGGTTGAATAGTTCTAAACTCATAAAACCCGTTTTCGGCTGTAATTGTACGGCCGCAGCCACCAAAATTTGGATCAAGGTTCGCGAGATAACGATCGTTTTTGTGACGATACCGCCCACCTGCGTTTGCCTGCCAAAATTCAACTAGAGTATCTGGAATTCCAATTCCATTTTCATCTAAAATCTGACCGTGGACAATAATACGGGCCCCAATCGCACTTTCGCCTGGCTTGGCATGGTTAAAAATGAGGTCATTATCTAACGGCCCTAATATATTATTATTAAATATAGGTGAGGTTTCTTCACTGAGGGTTGATGGAAAAGATAATAAAGCGGCTTGTGGGCTACGTTTAACGCTAGATTTATATGCTGGGGTCAATGCTTCTGGTTGCCATTCACGGTCCCGCGGAATAAATTTGCCCTTTTGCACACTTAAACTCATAGGTCTAAGCCCATCTCACGGAATGTCTGTTTGGCCAGCTTGATAGCGTGGTTTGCTTTGGGTAAGCCCGCGTAGATGGCAACGTGCATAAAAGCCTGAATAATATCATCTGGACTGGCTCCTGTACGTTCCGTAGCCCGCACATGCATAGGAATTTCCTCAAAGTTTCCAGTGGCTGCCAATAAAGCAAGCGTCAACATGGACCGCTCTCTTTTGGAAATTGAATTATCAGCCCAAACGGTGCCCCATGCCCCTTCAACGATTAAAGTTTGGAAGGGTTGATCTAAATCTGATTTTGCTGCCTCTGCACTATCGACGTGCGTATTGCCTAACACACTTCTTCGAATTTTCATACCAGCCGCAAACTTATCGTCCATCTATTTATTCCCTTACAAGTCACCTGTTTAATATTGAGCTAGTTCATAGCTATTGATGAAGAACATAACAGATAACTAAATTGCACTATCATTTTTCTGCCGCTGCTGTTTTCAATTATAGGGAACAGTCATAAGCATTAATATGGTAGGCCAACATAATTTTCAGCCATGACTTGCTGTGCTGCACTACTGGAACGCAAAAACTCCAGCTCTGCATTTTGTATTTTCAGATCAAAATGAGACTGATTAGGGGCGCGGTGCATGAGTGAAGTAAACCACCAACTGAAACGTTCTGATTTCCACACGCGCTGAAGCGCTTTTTCAGAATAGAGATTGAGGTGTTTTGAAGACCCTGTTTCGTAAAATTCCTTCAAGCCATTGTATAGATAATGAACATCAGAAGCAGCAGTGTTCAGACCTTTTGCTCCCGTCGGTGGTACTATATGTGCCGCATCCCCGCATAAGAAGAGTCGCCCCCATTGCATAGGTTCTGTCACAAAAGAACGTAACGGCGTTATTGATTTTTCAATAGATGGTCCGGTTATCAACTGATCAGCATAAACCTTTGGAATTCGTCGCTTAAGCTCTCGCCAGAACGCCGCATCCGTCCAATTATCAGGGTGATCATTGAGAGAGCACTGTATGTAAAATCGGCTGAGATTCGCATTTCGCATAGAACATAAAGCAAACCCATGAGCTGAATTAGTATAGATTAGCTCATGATTTACTGGTGGAGTTTCACTCAATATACCGAGCCATCCAAATGGATAAATCTTCTCATATTCGCGCCGGTTTTTTCTGGGGATTGTTCTGCGGCTGACACCATGAAAACCGTCACACCCTGCAACATAATCACAATTAATTCTGTGGCGTGTACCTGCAATGGTGTATTCTACAAATGGAGTCGCTGACTTTACGTCTTGCACTGACACATTTTCAACATTGAATTCAATTTTACCACCTGTCTTTTCACGGGCTTCATAAAGATCACGAGTTATTTCATTTTGTCCATAAAGCATTACATCGGCATTCGTATGTTTTGAAAAATTTATACGGAAGATTTCTTTATCATATGAGACCAGAGTTCCATTGTGGACGAACCCTTCAGCATGCATGCGGTTGGAGCAGCCTGCCTCCTCAATTAGATTGACCAAGCCCCGTTCGAGTATCCCAGCTCGTATACGTCCTAGCACATACGCTTTTGTTTTTTGCTCTAAGATTATACTTTCAATGTCACGCGTGTGCAGCAGTTGTGAAAGTAAAAGGCCAGCTGGCCCACCACCGATTATTACTACCTTGGTTTTCAATCGTATCAAATCTAACGTCCATAATTTAACTGCTTGACATAGGCACCAACAACCACTTTTAACTTAAATAGTAGACATTGTTTAAACCACTCTTACAGAGAAGAAACTACATTACTTTAATCAATATACTATCAATCAATCGTTTCAGCTGTCTATATATCGTGTGGATTAGGGTGGTTATTGCGCAGCAGGTCTAAGGCATTCGTCCAGGTTTTTAGATAATTATCCATATGGCTCTTTTGGGATGCCATATGGATATCGTGTGCTGTACTAATTCAATATATTTTGCATGAAAACTTAGTACTTTGCCTTTTAGAGAAGTGCGGCAGTGGAGTACCCTACTAGAAATTGACAAATCTGGCAGCGGTTTTTTTTAAAGTAGATTTTGGATATTTTAATTAGAAAATCAGCATGTGTCTCACAAATAACCAGCATCTTGTATCAATGACGAATTTCAATACCTATTCAGCAGCTTCCTGTGGCGCTACTGCCTCGACCCTTACAGCCGAGAACTTGAATTCGGGAATTTTTCCATATGGATCCACAGCGGGGTTTGTAAGTAAGTTTGCTGCGGCCTCGACATATGCGAATGGAACAAAAACCATATCCTCAGAGACAGCACGATCCGCACGTGCCATGATCTCAATAGACCCACGCCTTGTAGTAAGGCGCAACATGTCGCCAGGCTCAACTCCAAGTGCACGCAGGGTCTTGGGATTCAGCGAGCAGTTTGCCTCGGGCTCAACAGCGTCCAATACTCGAGCACGACGGGTCATTGATCCGGTGTGCCAATGCTCAAGTTGCCTACCTGTAGTCATAATCATCGGATAATTAACGTCTGGAGCTTCATCGGGCGGTATTACAGAAGCTGGTGTAAAACGAGCGCGTCCATCTGGTCGAGGAAACCCATCTCCAAATACAACTGCTTGACCTGGATCTTTAGAACTAAGAGATGGATAAGTTACTGTTTCAGTCTCTAATCGCTCCCAGGTGATGTTATCTAGAGATCCCATAACCTTCTTCATTTCGGCAAAGACTTCAGAAACATCCTTATAATTCCAATCCAATCCAAGCCTCTGACCCAGTTCCACAGTAATCTTCCAGTCAATGCGTGCCTCACCTGGAGGTGGCACGGCCGGGCGTACCCTTTGTACTTGCCGGTTGGTATTACTAACCGTGCCGTCCTTTTCATAAAGCGCAGAGGCGGGTAGAATTACATCCGCAAAGCAAGCTGTTTCAGTTAAAAAGATATCCTGCACCACAAGGTGTTGAAGATTAGCGAAGGCATCACGAGCGTGTTCAACATCGGGGTCTGACATAGCCGGATTTTCACCCTGAATATACATTCCCTTGATATTACCAGCATAGGCTTGGTCTACAATTTCTGTGACTGTTAGCCCTTTTTGATTGGACCAGTCTTCATCTCTGCCCCAGACGCTGAAGATATTTTCGCGCACAGCATCATCTGTGACCGAACGATAATCTGGAACAAACATCGGAATGAGGCCTGCGTCCGACGCCCCTTGCACGTTGTTTTGTCCACGTAGTGGATGCAACCCTGATCCAGGTCGGCCCACTTGACCTGTCATAAGCGCCAGACTAATCAGGCATCGTGAGTTATCAGTGCCATGAATGTGCTGGCTAATCCCCATACCCCAAAAAATCATTGCGGCCTTAGCACCCGCGAATGTGCGGGCCACATCACGAATTACGTCAGGTTCAATCCCGCAAATCGGTTCCATTGCTTCAGGTGTAAAGGCCTCAAGATGCTTCTTCTCCGCATCCCAATTCTCAGTGTAAGCATCAATATACTGCTTATCGTATAAGCCCTCTTCAACAATCACGTTCATGATCGCATTCAGCATTGAGACATCTGCACCAGGCCTAAATTGCAACATCTGATAGGCAAACCGTTTAAGGCCTTGCCCTCGAGGATCCATAACAATCAGTTTGCCGCCGTTCTTAACAAATTGCTTGAAGTAGGTGGCAGCTACAGGGTGATTTTCAACGGGATTAGCCCCAATAACAATTGCAACGTCAGCATTCTCTATTTCGTTAAATGTAGCTGTAACTGCACCTGAGCCAATATTTTCAATTAAGGCACTAACAGAAGATGCATGACAAAGACGCGTACAGTGATCAACATTGTTATGTTTAAAACCCTGTCTGATAAGTTTTTGGAATAGATACGCCTCTTCATTAGTGCATTTGGCAGAACCAAAGCCTGCAACTGATTGACCACCGTGCGCTTGACGCAATTTTGCCAAACCTCCTGCAGCAGCTATCATAGCCTCTTCCCAGCTCGCCTCACGAAAGTGGGTAAGCACATTCCCCGGATCCACATTAAGACCCTTTGCAGGCGCATCTTCACGACGGATCAACGGCTTGGTAAGTCGGTGCTCATGATGGATGTAGTCAAATCCAAAGCGACCCTTAACACATAAACGCCCCTGATTTGCAGGACCGTTTATACCTTCAACGTATTTAACCTTATTATTTTTAACCTTGAGTGAGACCTTGCAGCCCACCCCACAAAAAGGACAAACGCTTTCAGTCTCACTATCAAAGTCCTGACTGTCTCCGATCTGATTATCATCAACCACAGTGGCAGGCATTAGCGCACCAGTCGGGCAAGCTTGAACACATTCGCCGCAAGCAACGCAAGTACTCTCACCCATAGGATCCGCAAAGTCAAAAGTCGGGTAGGAATTATGGCCACGACCAGCCATTCCTATTACATCGTTAACCTGAACCTCACGGCAAGCGCGTACACATAATCCACATTGGATGCAGGCATCAAGATTAACACTCATAGCCACATGACTGTCATCCAGCAGAGGAATACGACCGTCCTCCATTTTGGGAAAACGGCTTTGATCAATGCCATTAATTTTAGCCATATTCCAAAGGTGGCTGGACTTATCATGCGATTCAACACGCCTAGGCTGATCTGCCAGAAGCATCTCAAAAACCATTTTACGCGCGCCTTCTGCCCGTGCCGAGTTAGTCGTGACCACCATGCCTTCGCTGGGCTCTCGAATGCAGGAAGCCGCAAGCGTTCGCTCCCCTTCAATCTCAACCATACAAGCACGGCAATTCCCATCAGGACGATAGCCAGGCGCAGGTTTGTGGCAAAGATGCGGAATAATCAAACCACGGCCATTTGCCACTTCCCAAATTGTCAAATCTGCAGGCGCTGTGACAGTTTGACCGTCTAACGTGAAGGTGACTTGATCACTCATGGCCTAAACCTCATCCGCAAAATGTTTGATGGTAAGACGTATTGGATTAGGGGCCGCCTGGCCAAGGCCACAGATCGATGCATCAACCATTGCCTGGCTCAATTCCTCCAGCAAAGGTTGATCCCACTTATTACTCTGCATCAATTTAACAGCTTTCTCACAACCCACACGACACGGCGTGCATTGCCCACAGCTCTCATCTTCAAAAAATCGTAGCATGTTCAATGCAGCATCACGCGCTTTGTCATGATCACTCAAAATAACGATAGCCGCCGATCCAATAAAAGTACCGTGGGCCTGAAGAGTATCAAAATCCATCGGCACATCATTTAAAGACGCCGGTAATAACCCTGCAGAAGGACCACCAGGCTGATAGGCTTTGAAAGTATGCCCTTTAAGCATTCCACCAGCGGCCTCTATTAAGTCGGTTATGGTTGAGCCCGCAGGAAGTAAATAAACACCTGGTGCAACCACGCGCCCGGAAACAGAATAACTACGCAAACCGGTACGCCCGTTCTTTTCTACCGAATTTAGAACCTCCGGTCCTTCACGACACACCCGCGCGACCCACAACAAAGTCTCAATATTGTGCACAAGAGTGGGTTGGTTAAAAATACCCACTTGCGCCACAAATGGTGGCCGGTGACGTGGCAAGCCCCGCTTGCCCTCTATACTTTCAATCATAGCACTTTCTTCACCACAGATATATGCACCTGCACCACGGCGAAGATCGATATATCCGCGCTCGATAATACCTGCACCCTCAAGGGCCAAGATTTCCTGAGCTAGTATTTGAAGCACAGCCGGATATTCGTCACGCATATAGATATAGCAAGTTTCAGCCTCAACTGCCCACGCAGCTATCAGCATGCCTTCTAAAAATAAATGCGGGGTCCGTTCAAGATAATAGCGATCTTTAAATGTGCCCGGCTCACCTTCGTCACCATTAACAGCTAAATAACGTGAACCGGCATTCGCACGAACAAATCCCCATTTTTTTCCGGAAGGAAACCCAGCCCCCCCCAAACCGCGCAGGCCAGAGCTTAAAATCTTATCCTGAACATCTTCCCAGTTTCCTGATTTGCGCAAACTTTTCAGGGTCTCATAGCCGCCAAGAGCCTTATAAGCTTCAAAGCCTTCAAATTCTGGTATATCTGCATGCGTATGATTTGCCTTGATTGCCGCTTGCACTTTTTCAGGCGTGGCATGGTCTATATGATAATGGCCAAGCTCCAAAACAGGCGCAGTATCACAACGCCCCATACAAGGGGCACGCAATACCCGTACCTTAGATGCGTCAAGACCCTCCTCAAGTGCAGCTTTCAACTGTTGAGCGCCCGCAAGTTCGCAAGAGAGTGAATCACAAACACGTATAGTCAAGGAAGGTGGTGGTGTCTCACCTTCCTTAACAGGGTCAAAGTGCGCATAAAATGTCGCTACCTCCCAAACTTCCGCCATAGAAATACGCATCTCTTCCGCTAATGCACGAAGGTGGGCAGCAGAAAGATGTCCATAAGCGTCCTGAATGAGATGCAGAAACTCAATTAGCAAATCGCGGTGAAGAGGACGATTCCCAATTAATTCAATAACCTCACTCTGAGCATCATCATCCAGTTGACGACCCTTCGGCGTATGACGACCTCGACCCTTACCAGATTTCCAAATACCTAGCTTAGTATCTTGAACATTCATACGCAGCACTCCTTTAAACTGGAGGTATTGCAGGAAGCTGTTATAGCTTCCAATACAAATTTTATAATACGTAATAGTATTTAGCTATAATGAGGCTTTAACTGCTTGCCGCAACGCTTTTATCATCGGCAGGACTGGTGATTGATCTTTGATAGACATCCCAATTGTGTGAGTAACTTCTGGTTTGACAAGATTAAATTGAACAGTCGAGGGTAGTGCAAGAAAGGTTTCTGCCACGCCGACGGGTGCAATTGTTGCTGCATTTCCACTTGCTACTTGAGCCAGAACGGCGGTAAAGCCAGTTGCCTCCATTACAACAGTTGGGATGACAGATGCTGCAGAAAACACTGCATCAATAAACTGACGGTTCCGCATGTTAGGTGTCAATAGACACAGCGGAAGCAGTGCAGCTTCAGACCATGTTACTTGCTGTTGAGACTTTAACTTTAATGCCATTGAATCAGGCGCGATCAGGACATAGCGTTCCTCATATAGTTTGACAGTCGTCTCGGGGTCAGCGTCTTCATAATACATAATCCCTGCATCTAGTGAGAAATCATCTAGACGAATTTCTATCTGCCGAGTGGAAAGTGAGTGAATTTCAATAGACAGATTCGGATGTTTTTGCCGTAATTGTGAGGAAATGTGAGCAGCAAAAGGCATGGCAGTTGGGATCACGCCAAAGGTAAGCTTTCCGTTAAGGTTGTTGCTAAGCGCGCTAATCTCTTGTCGTAGCCCCTCGGCGTCAGCAAGAATTTTACGTGCCCATTTCAGGACGACTTCACCTTCTCGCGTGAACCCTAAAAAAGTGTTGCCACGGCGCACGAGAGGAAGTGCAAAGCGATCCTCCATCTTGCGAATTCGATTTGAGAAAGCTGGTTGGGAAATATTGCAATCAGCGGCGGCGTGCGAAAAGTTGCGGTGACGCCACAACGAAACGAATAATTGTAAATCGCGCAGATCTGCATCCGACCCTCTGGACTTTATGTTTGTCATTTGTGTTCGCCTTAAATAGCCTTAACTTAAACTAAGTTTAGACAGACGCTTTCACCAGAAAATTCGCTTAGGGGGGATGTATTTGCGCCAGAATATGAAAACTATTGAGATGCGACAGGCCGGCAGAGCAGATGTGTTGGAAATTGGTAATCGACCTCTACCTGACCTGCGAGTTCATGAAGTTCTGATTCGGGTCATTGCTGCAGGCGTTAATGGACCTGATCTGGTGCAACGACGAGGGCATTACCCACCACCCAAGGGCGCATCAGATCTTTTGGGTTTGGAGGTATCGGGAGAGATAGTCTCCTGTGGCTCTGGGGTAAAAGACTGGGCAGTCGGTGACAAAATTTGTGCTCTGACTAATGGTGGTGGGTATGCAGAATTTGTTGCGGTTGATGCAGCCCAATGCCTTCCAATTCCAGAAGGTGTATCCCTTGTTGATGCTGCTGGCCTATGCGAAACCTATTTCACAGTTTGGAGCAATCTGTTCTTCAACCAAAAGATTATTTCAAGCCATAATCTCCTTGTTCATGGTGGGGCAGGTGGCATTGGCTCAACTGCAATACAACTTGGCAGTCAGCTAGGTTATCAGGTTTTTGCTACCTGTGCGACAGTTACCGATTGTGAATATGCCGAGGGGCTTGGTGCTAAACGGGCAATCAACTATAAAGAGGAAGATTTTGTCGATATTTTGCGCGCCGAGGGTGGTGCCAACCTGATCCTCGATATCATTGGTGGTGAATATGTTGCGCGCAATATTAAGGCGGCAAGCGCCGATGCTCGCATTATACAACTGGCTTTTAATGCGGGATCCAAAGTTGAAATAAATCTTATGCCAGTCATGCTCAAAAGATTGATTTATACAGGCTCAACGCTGCGGTCCCGTTCGGATGCTTTCAAAGCTGAAGTAGCTGCGGATCTAAAGGCTAAAATCTGGCCGCTATTTAGTCAGAGTAAACTCGCCACACAAACGTACCATATTTTTTCTTTTGAGGAGGCAACTGAGGCGCATCAGATGATGGAAACAGCCACCCATAGGGGGAAAATACTGCTATCTCCGAAAACTTAAAGCCTGAACAAATCAAGATAATGTAAAAAGTTGAAAAGCTTGACGCATCTCAATCGATTTAACTTATTATTTTTATAATACGCCAGTTGTCTAAAAACCTGCTTTACTACTGGTCCTCAATAATTCCATTGGCATTTTTTAGCTCAAATACTGCACAAATTTGGAAAGTATTGAATAATCCATAAAACTGATGTTGACACTTTAATGCTACATTTATCTACGTTTCAACGCGTGTTGGATGAGCAGAATTAAACCTATTTTGCATGCTAGCGTACGCGGAACCTCATACATTTCCCCACATGCCGATTGTGAAGCCCTTCTCAAATTCACTGTCAAATTTTGACATTAACAACTCATTATTTTCTCTGGTGGATTGAGAAATATCCGTATCTGGAGCGCAGATTACTGTTTCAAGGTCGTTGTCTTTAAGAAAACCCTCAGTTTCAAAAATGCATTTACCATCGCGAATTTGAGCATTTATTTTCAAAGAAAGTGAATCAAGAAAAGTAATGTTTAATTTTCTTTCAACAAAAGTCTGAAGTAAATCTTCATCTTTATCAGAAGCCTCCTGATACACGTCTTCAGGTCGCATCGCATCGATATTAATTTTCCTATAGCTGTTCAATCGGCGAATACAATCTGGGTCCAGTATTGTGATTTTTCCGTTCCAGCCAAATGCAACAGTCTTTGGGCGGTTACCATGAGGAACGTCGTTATCAAGAAACTCGAAATGGACTTTCTGCTTATACTTGTTCACCCACTTTAGAAAAAGTTGTGGCATTCCAGAATAGGCCTCGACATTATGAAATAAAAGATCATCAACTGCCTTATAGCGGCCGGTGATTTGGCCCCGCTTCCAGGCTCTCTCCACTGTTTCCGTTGGTGGCGTGATGATAAAGAACATAAAGACTGTGTGACCGAAACGGCTAAGTAATCGTTCGTCCGTTTTTTCAGTGCCTGATGACTCGAAACTATCAAACCGAAACCTGTCGATCAATAGGTGCGGCATTTGCCCTCGTTTGGCCTTTTGGGCCATATAGCCATCAAGTTTTTTGTCTATGATCTCCAGTTCCTGACCGGTCAGCATCGCGGCATATTTGAATTGGTTCCCGAGACTGTCGTAGTCCAGCATATACTTGCGCCAATAGTCAGGGCTGACTAATGCGAAGTCTTCCCATCGAACACCTAACCTAGATGCAAGTTCGCGCTGAAGGGGTCGTATCGTACTTTTTCCAGCGGCGGATGCCCCTTTAACATTCATGACAAAGGGTTCGGTTTGATATGGCAGCAATTGGTAACCTTCCAGCTCAGCTGCTTCATTGATAATAGGATCAATTAAGTCTCCAAGGAAACGGCTTCCATATGAATTACAAACTAAAGTTGAGGCCAGTCGAACAATAATATCTTTATCGGCCAACAAACTGCCATGTTGTCCGACAATCCCACCAACAACAGCAATCAGCCCTTTATAACAGGCTAGGTCAAAGGGATTATCAGTCTTGTTTAAATTATCCTCCCACTGCGCAAGTGCAAGTAGTTCCGGTAGTTTTTGTTCGACTTGAACAGTGGTTTTTTGGCTTAAAAGTCTGTTGAATAGAGATGGTTTTTTGTTTTCTTCAAGCGCATTTTTTTTACAATAAACATCATTCTCGAGCTGCGTTTGAAGTGCTTTAGTAATATCTGAACGGAGACTAGAAAATGCCACCTCCAGTTCTTGAATTTTTGGATGCACATGATTGGTTAATATCTTGTCTACCATGCTTCGCAGGTTCAGACCTAATTCCTCATAATTAGGTCCGTCAAGCACGTGAAAATCTGCAGTAACGCGGATCAAAACCTCATGTAGAGCTAAACGGCTAACTTTGAAAACTGTCATATCCTGTGGTTTTAATCCGCAGTAACCAGCTGCTTCCAATGCGGTCGGGTAGTCAGTGTCGGAGTTTTCCACATTGTAAAGTGTCACGCGCGGCAAAAGGTCAGCGGGAATTTCAGAGCGAAGTCCAGGGTTCCATGCATCAAATTTAGGCATTGTTTTGGGCATGCATTTGTAGCTCTCGCTAAGTGAGTAGATGTACTTCTGTAAATCAGCCGGCAGGCTTATACTGGTGACTTTACAAATCTATCTTTTTGGCCAGATTTGATTGGGGGCGGCCTTGCCCGGTCAAGTGTCGTTGTTTTGCTGCTTTCGGAACTTATCGCTTATTGCCTTGAACAAAGGCAGTAAAATGAGAATAATGGCAATGACTGTGATCGGCCCGGCAATTGGACGGTTCAAAAAGATCATTGGATCACCTGAAGATAGTAACAGTGATTGGCGTAAAGTTGGCTCTGCGATTGGTCCAAGCACAATGGCAAGAACCGCAGGTGCAAGTGGATAGTCGAACTTGCGAAGAAAGAATGCGCTCAAACCAAAGGCAAGCATCAGCCACACATCGTGCATGTCTCTAGTTGCTGCATAACCGCCCACGATAGACAAAACGAAAATCATTGGTGCTAGGATTGTGAAGGGCATGCGAAGCATCCAGATGAATAGTGGGATGAACGACAGGTTCACTACTAAGGCAAAGAAATTTGAGACATAGAATGATCCGATCAGACCCCACACAAACTCAGGTTGATCAGTAAATAACCGAGGTCCTGGCGTCAGCCCCCAGATTACCATGCCGCCGAGCAAGATTGCTGTGGTTGGCGATCCTGGAATACCAAGGGTTAGCATCGGTAACATTGATCCCGTAGATGCAGAGTTATTGGCCGCTTCGGGTGCTGCAACTCCATTTGGGTTGCCTTTGCCGTACGAGCTTGGATTTTTTGATGCAAGTTTGGCTACACCATACGACATTAAAGAGCCTGGCGTAGCGCCTGCTGCAGGAAGAATTCCAACAAAAAAACCAAGGAAAGAACCGATGGACATTCCTGTCCAACCCTTCTGCAAAGATTCCTTGGTATCAGATACTACGCCTTTGAAGCTCATTTTTGCTTCTGTAGAAGTGATTTTACCGCGCGTACTATCGATGGTCCAAAGCATCTCGCCAATGCCATAAACGCCGATTGCTAGTACTAAGAAATTAATTCCGTGTAAAAAGCCTGAGATATCAAAAAATACTAACCGTGGCGCTCCTGAAATTTCATCAAAACCAACGGCTGCAAAAACTAGACCTAGGCAAATTGAAAGAATTGTCTTGGGGATGTCGTCACCACCCAATCCGACAAATGTTGCAAAGGCCAACAACATTAACGCGAAGACTTCAGGCGACCCAAAGCTAAGCGCAACAGATGCTAAAAGTGGTGCGAACATGGTGAACAGAATGATCGAGACAGTGCCACCAACGAAGGATGCAATTCCAGCCGTCACCAGCGCAAGGCTGGCGCGTCCTTTCATTGCTAAAGGTCTACCATCAAAGGTCGTCGCCACTGCCGTGGATGCTCCGGGTATGCCAAGAGTGATTGAGCTGATTGCACCCCCGTACATGGCACCATAATAAATGGCAGCAAGAAAAATAATGGCTGAAGCTGGTGGTACCAGAAATGTAATCGGCAACAGGATCGCCACACCGTTGACTGATCCAAGACCAGGCATCATGCCGATGAATAGACCCAATGTGACACCGAGTATGATCAGCAAAAGGTTAATTGGCTGCAATGCTTCAAGCAGACCAGATGAGAGAAGTCCCAGAATTTCCATAAATTTTGTCCCACTTCTTCGCCCTTTAACGGGCAGTCATAACCAGTCAGTCGGTCAGTAAATGATGGTGTTTAGCCAGTTGAACAACGGCTCCGTAAATTTCATACCTTTGGGCATTGTCACTCGCATTAGGGCTTCAAAGAAAAAGAAAAAAACTATTGGCGTAAGTACAGATATTATCAGTGATAACCGGAGCGTGTGTCGACCTAAAAACCACAAGTAATAAAATAGGAATAACAGCATCGCACCGTACATAGAGATGATGCCCACAAGTGCGACGAAAACAAATATTCCACCAAATACCTGTATAAGCATTTTACGACCTTCTGTATCAAGTACAGGTTCGGTGGATTGGGAAGGCGGAGATTTCCGCCTCACCGCGTTGTATGCAATCATGCCTGTACAGATCAGCATGATCCCCGAGAGCCAGAACGGCCATGCTCCGCCTCCCGGACCTTCATCAGAACGATAGCCAATTTCCAATTCGGTACTTTTCCACATCATGTAAATGGATAGGGCGGCCAATACACCAGCTGTAATAAACTCACCACGTCGCATATTGAACTCCCTAAATACTCGGAATGTATTGGCTAAATTACTTATTCGCCCATTGCAGCAAGAAGCGCCTTGTGGTTTTCAATTTGAACCTGCCAGTAAGCTTTTTGCTCGTCTGGGCTCATCCAGAGAGGTGAAAGGCTTTCAGAGGCCATATAACCCTGCCATTCAGGAGTATCGTATATAGTCTGGAAGAGATCTTGGTAGTAAGCCGCTGCTTCTGCAGATTGACCGGGCGCACCAACAACTGCACGCTGATTGTAGTAGCTAAAGTCAAAACCCTTTTCTTTCGCAGTTGGAACATCAGGAAATGCTTCCATGCGTTCGTCTGAGAACGAAAGCAAAGGAACCACGTCGCCAGATGCATAAAAACCTTTGGTTTCAGCGGGGTTGTTCACTGTCGCCATGATCTGCTTGCCAGCAAGGTCTTTAGCAACCGCGCCACCACCACTGTAGGGGATATACTTGATATCCACGCCAAAGTTTTCCTCCATGAAGGCCACAACGATTGAGTCTTCTTGGCCTTTTCCAGTTCCACCCATGACGTAATCATCAGATGCTTTTACGGTCTCGACCCATTCTTCAAAAGTCGTTATGCCGCTATCTTTGTGAACCCAGAGAACAAACGGATCAACCCCCATCATCGCGACGGGTGTAAAGGTTGAAACATCGATGCCAAGGTTTTCTTGACGCATTGGCGTCGTGAAGAACGAGTTCAGTGTCACGAGGATGGTATGATCCGGATCAGACGCAGAGTTCAAAGCTAGCAATGCTTCTGCACCGGAGCCACCACCTTTATTGTTTGGAACAAGAGGACGATTTGTAAGCCCCTTTTTTTCAGCAACCGCCTGCAAGAAGCGTGCGATTTGATCAGCGCCACCACCAGCACCGGCCATGATTACGAAATCAACTGGTTTATTGGGCTCCCAAGCTTGAGCTGCTCCAGAAAGCGACATTAGGCCGATCGCTGCTACGCCGGCAATCTTAGATAGAAATTTTGATGTACATGCCATTATTTGGTTCCTCCCATAGGCATTTCATTTAATTGCGAAGTAACTCTTCGCGGTCTTGAGATCTTTCTATTGAGATCCTTATAACTGCTCTCACTCCTCCTAGTGTTGCTCCTCAATGGTTGAGGAGCACTGGTAATTCTGCATTATCTACAACCGCTTGGGTATTCCCCCCAAAAATAGTTTCCCGTTCATGGCTGTCGCCATAGGCTCCCATGATCATCATATCGGCACCAAGGTTGGTGCTTGCGCTTAGCAATTCTTTTCCAATATTTTTGCTAGACGTAAACTTCTCTAACCTTGCAGAAATGCCGTGCAGGTCAAGATAGTAAATAAGATCGTCAGTTGATGTCCCTGGGCCGGAATCAGCACCGTTACTCAGGATCCAAACAGTATCAGCAGCACGCAAAACGCTTTTGCACTGTGACAATGCGCGTGCAGCTTCGGAGCTCCCATTCCAAGCAATTGTAACTTTGACACCCAATTTTTTCAGAGAAATCGGTGTTGGTGGGCACATTAAAACTGGCCGCCCTGAATGAAAAAGGGCTGCCTTTAGCGTATTATGACCGAGGTTTCTATCACGATCAGGCTTGGCCACTATTATCATATCGGCTAATCGGCCGTGCTGCTTTATTACATCAATTTGCCGTCCCGCTTGTTCAACAAAAGAAACGGTTTCAGCTTTGCCAATAGCATCCTCAGATACATTGAGATTAAGCTCGGCAGCCAGCACTTTAAGTTCTGCCCTTAGCCCGGCCTCTTCCTGATCAGCAACTTTATAGGACTGCTCCACAATCTGCTTACGCAAATATTCTGGTAGGTGAACACCAAACGGCATTAAATCTTGAGGTCGAGATCGGCAATGGACGACCTCAATATGAGCTTTGTGATGGCGAGCGACTGCTGCAGCATGCGCCAGAACGCCATCACCCTTACCGTCACCCCGAACTGGAACAAGCACTTTGCGTATCATGTCGCTTTCCTCTCAGAACAAACCGTCAATTAAGCCATCTTCGTTGATGCAGATCGCTTCTGCTGAGGGAGCCCGTGGTAACCCTGGCATGGTCATAATCTCTCCACAGATCACCACGATGAATCCGGCACCTGCTGCTAGACGAACTTCCCGAATGGGCAAATTAAAACCTGTTGGTGCCCCGCGGCGTGCCGGGTCGGTCGTAAATGAGTATTGTGTTTTCGCCATGCAAACTGGCAAATTGCCGTATCCCTGAATTTCCCACTGTTTCAACTGGTCGAGGATTTTTTCATCTGCCAGCACTGCGTCTGCGCGGTAAATCTTCTTTGCGATTGTTTCGATCTTTTCGAATAAAGGCATGTCATCTGGATAAAGCGGTGCGAACTGGGCACTATCTTCCTCAACAATTTGAACTACGCGGTTTGCAAGATCTTTGGTGCCTTCACTGCCCTTTGCCCAATGCTGACATAGGATTGCTTCGGAGCCTTGTGAAGTTGCATATGCTCTAATTGTTTCAACCTCAGCATCGGTATCCGTGACAAAGTGGTTAACCGCAACCACCACGGGCACACCAAACTGTTTTAAGTTTTCAATGTGGCGGCCAAGGTTGGCACATCCCTTATCTACAGCTCCAACGTTTTCATTATTTAAATCAGCTTTGCTGATCCCACCGTTCATTTTCATTGCACGAACAGTTGCCACCAGTACTACAGCTTTGGGTGAAAGACCTGCCTTACGGCATTTAATATTCATAAATTTTTCGGCCCCAAGGTCCGCACCAAACCCAGCTTCGGTTACGACATAATCGGCTAGTTTTAAAGCCGTTCTAGTCGCAACAACTGAGTTACAACCGTGTGCAATGTTGGCAAATGGTCCGCCATGTACGAATGCTGGATTATTTTCTAGAGTTTGCACGAGGTTGGGCTGCATAGCTTGTTGCAATAGCACCGTCATTGCGCCATCCGCTTTTATGTCACGCGCATAAACCGGTGTTCGGTCGCGGCGATACGCCACAATAATGTCTCCAAGACGCTTTTCCAGATCAGCAAGATCACTTGCAAGACATAGGATCGCCATGACCTCGGACGCTACAGTAATGTCAAAACCGGCCTCGCGTGGAAATCCGTTGGCTACGCCTCCTAGATTACAAACGATCTGCCGCAGGGCGCGGTCGTTCATATCAAGAACCCGACGGTAGACAACTCGACGGATATCAATTTCCAGCGCGTTACCCCAATAAATGTGGTTATCTAACATCGCCGCCAGCAGATTATGTGCTGATGTGATTGCGTGAAAATCGCCAGTAAAGTGCAGATTCATTTCTTCCATAGGGACGACCTGCGCATAACCGCCTCCAGCAGCGCCACCCTTCATGCCAAAGCATGGACCCAATGAAGCTTCGCGGATACAAACTGCTGCTTTCTTACCGATCGCGTTCAGTCCGTCCCCTAAACCCACAGTTGTCGTTGTCTTACCTTCACCTGCAGGTGTTGGATTGATAGCAGTTACAAGGATTAAATTGCCGTCCTTGTTTCTACTCAATGATTTGATAAATTCCTCTGAAACCTTTGCCTTATCGTGGCCAAAAGGCAGTAAATGTTCTGTGGGAATACCAAGCTTGCCGCCAATCTCTTGGATGGGCTTTTTATTGGCTGCGCGAGCTATTTTGATATCAGACATATTATAAACCTATAAGTTTGTATTATTTTCGGAACCGAGCAGATCGCCAACCGAAAGGCTGACAGTTGCAGCCCATTCAGACGCCGTTATTTTACCGCTTCCGGAGGGCCGAACACGCTTGATAAGAATACGACCTCCAATGCACTGGACGGTGATGCCCTCATCATTGATGTCAATGATTTTGCTTGAAACTCCGTCGCCAGGTACGCGCATTGAGTCGAAAATCTGCACTTCCTCGCCATTAAGAGTAGTCCAAGCACCGGGTGCAGGATTGGTGCCGCGGATCAGATTATAGACTTGTCCAACTGGTTTGTTCCAATCAATCCGCGCATGTTTCTTGATGCAGCGGCGCTCATATGTTGCCTTTGCTTCATCGGGTATTATGCGCGGTGGATTCCCAGCGCGAAAGAGATTGCAAACTTGCAAAACAGAATCAACAGCAGGCTGGTAAATCTTTTTGAAATATAAATTGATCACTGTATCATCTTCGTCGATTGGGCATTCCCATTGTAAAAGACTATCGCCTTCATCCAGCCCGTCTGATGGGTAAAACCAGCAAAATCCTGATTTATTTGATCCCATAATAATGGGCCAGTTGACGGCACTTGGTCCGCGATGCAGCGGTAGGAGCGATGGATGAAAACAGATTGAGCCATGGGTTGGCGTATTGCGGGCGGCCTCCGGGACAAAAACGTTTACGAAGGCCATTATCATAAGATCGGCTTTGATCGATGACAGCGTGTTTAATGTACTTTGATCGTTGAAATTTGCGGGCTGGTGAACAGGCAGTCCCTTTTCAAGCGCAAACTCTTTAATCGGGTCGATAGGCTTACCTTCGCGATCAGGTTCGCAATAGACAGCAACAACTTCGTCACGACCTTTTTCTAGAAGTTTAGCAAGGGCATCTTTGCCAAAGGCCTGCTGGCCCATAACAATTAGGCGCATTTTGTCGCTCATTTATGTTGCTCCTTTGGCAGTACCAACCGCACCTGATTCAACAACTCGGGCCAGATTTTCGCCTTTGTATCCGAGTACCTCAGAAAGAATTTCAGCTGTATGTTCGCCTAACAGTGGTGAACGCGTCACTTCAACGGGGCTATCGCTTAGCTTGATTGGACAGCCAACACTGGTGTACTTACCTCGCTCTGGGTGATCCACATCAACAATTGTTCCTGTTGCGCGCAGACCATCATCTTCCATTATCTCTTTGGTTGATAGGATTGGACCAACTGGAATGTCATGGGGGTTACAAATGTCCATGACCTCAAATTTTGTCTTGGTCATTGTCCATTCTTCGATAGCGCCGAAGATTTCATTCAGCTTGTCCAACCTTTCTGGTGGGGTTGCATACCCAGGTGCATCTTTCCACTCTGGCTTTCCAATTAAATCACAGACTTTGCCCCAAACAGCGGCTTGTGTGATGAAATAGGTGTAGGCATTGGGATCATTTTCCCAGCCCTTACATTTAAGAATACGGCCTGGTTGGCCCCCTCCTGAATCATTACCTGCGCGTGGCGTCGCGTCGCCAAAGGGAATACCTTCACCAAATTGAGAGTATTCGTTCAATGGGCCTTTTTCGAGACGCTGCTGATCGCGCAATTTAACGCGGCAAAGATTTAAGACTCCATCTTGCATGGCAGTTGTAACTTTTTGGCCGCGCCCACTTTTTTCCCGCTGGAACAGGGCTGTCACGATCCCAAGGCAAAGGTGTAATCCGGTTCCACTATCGCCGATCTGTGCGCCGGTCACTAAAGGTGGTCCATCACGGAAACCAGTTGTTGAGGCCGCACCACCTGCGCATTGCGCAACGTTCTCGTAAACTTTGCAATCTTCATAATTCCCTGGTCCAAAACCTTTGATTGAGGCTAAAATCATTCGGGGATTTATCTCTTGCACCCGCTCCCAAGAAAAGCCCATCCGGTCCAGTGCTCCTGGCGCAAAATTTTCGACCATTACGTCACATTTTTCGATCAGTCGCGTTAGTACCTCTTTGCCGGTCTCATCTTTTGAGTTAAGTTCGATCGAGCGTTTGTTGTGATTAAGCATGGTAAAGTAAAGGCTATCAGCGCCAGGAACATCAATAAGCTGTTTGCGGGTCGCATCACCCACTCCGGGCCTTTCAACTTTTATCACATCCGCGCCAAACCATCCTAAGAGCTGAGTACAGGTTGGTCCTGACTGAACGTGTGTGAAATCAAGGATTTTAACGCCTTCAAGAGCTTTCATTGTTTCTTCTTTCTTCGCGACCCTACGGGTTAGATAGGGATCTCATGTTGCTAAATGCCTCGGGAAGAGCCCGAAGCGGGTTTTACTTTTTTGCCTGCGGATAAATATGCTGCGCGACTACTGAGGTTGGGTTTAGATTACCGATGTTACCACTTTCACGACCGGCATCTTCTGCAATAATGGCATTTATCAATGTGGGTTTGCGGCTCTTGAAGGCTTCAGAGATCGTACGGCGCAAATCATCAGGATTATTTGCAACCACACCGACGCCACCAAAGGCCTGCATCATCATTTCGTATTTGGAATCTTTCACAAAAACTGTGGGTGATGGATCTTCACCACCACTCCAATTTTCGCCATCGCCTCTGTAAATTCCATTGTTATTGAAGATCACGATACAAATTGGCAAATTATAGCGGCAGATAGTCTCGACCTCCATACCACTAAAGCCAAAGGCGCTGTCGCCCTCTACACAGAGAACCTGATTTCCAGTTTCAACAGCGCCTGCGACAGCAGAACCCATGCCAATGCCCATTATTCCCCAAGTACCAACGTCAAGACGTTTGCGGGGTTTATGGATGTCCACGATTGAACGGCATTGATCAAGCGCGTTGGCACCTTCGTTAACCAGAATAGTATCCTGATGTTCGGCCATTACGTCTTTGATGACACCCATTGCACCTTGGTAATCCATAGGTGAATTATTATTGCGCAGTTTGGGTGCCATTCGAGCCACGTTGGCTTCAACTTTAGCGCGTACAGCACCAGTCCAGCCTTTGGACGGTTTTTCCCAATTGCCACCAATAGCATCCAAAAGTGCGTCAGCGCAGCTTTCAATATCACCTATTAAAGGTGCAGAAATCGTCTGGTTTGAATCTATCTCAGTTGGTTCAATATCGATTTGTACGAACTTTTTAGCATATTTTTCACCCCAAGCCGGGCCTTGACCTTGACCTAGTAGCCAGTTCAGTCGCGCACCGATGAGGAACACGCAATCACTTTCTTTTAAAACTAGTGATCGCGCTGCGGAGGCGCATTGTACATGGTTATCAGGCATAAGACCCTTGGCCATTGACATCGGTAAATAAGGAAAGCCAAGTGTTTCTACCAATTGGCGGACTTTTTCATCACACTGTGCATATGCGGCACCTTTACCGATGATTAGCAGTGGTTTTTTGGCTGATTTCAGAACTTCAAGCGCACGGGCTATGGCCGCTGGAGCTGGAATTGACGCTGCGTTCAGGTCAATAACTTGGCGCAGTGATTTTTTGCCCTCAACTTCATCCATTACTTGACCAAGCAGCGACCCTGGAACATCTAAGTACACCCCGCCTGGACGGCCCGTTGTTGCTGCGCGGAATGCCCTAGCAACGCCCAGACCGATGTCTTCGGCGAGCAGAATACGGTATGATGCTTTGGCATGTGGGCGAGAAACAGCCAGCTGGTCCATTTCTTCGTAGTCACCGCGTTGTAGGTCCACGATTTCACGTTCTGAAGACCCAGAAATTAGGATCATCGGCCAGCAGTTGGTGGTCGCATGTGCAAGTGCAGTTAAACCATTTAAAAAACCGGGCGCCGAAACTGTCATGCAAATACCTGGTCTTTTATTCAAAAAACCTGCAGCTGCAGCGGCATAACCTGCATGCTGTTCATGGCGAAACGACAAAACTCGGATTCCTTGGGCTTGCGCATAGCGGCCTAAATCAGTGATCGGAATGCCTGGCACATTATAGATTGTTTTGACGCCATTTAACTTCAAAGCATCTATGAGCAAGTGAAAGCCGTCTGTCAGGTCACTAGTTGCGTTTTCAAGGTTCTTGGCATTCATGTTTTGTACTGGTTCGGATTGGCTCATTTACGTCCTCGTGATATTTTTTAGCTAGTCGTAGTTTTTGACGAGCCAATTGTTTCAATTCTTGTCCAAGTTTTCCTGATGTGGTCATGCAAACGCATCGTGTGTTCTCGTACGCGCCGCGCCGCCAGATTTGGATTTCGGGCCAAAAGTGCTTCTATTATTTCCATATGATCAACTACTGATTTAAGGGCTCTGTCACTTTCACCCATGGTACGACGACGGATGGCTTGCATATGAATTAATAACCCTTCAGCGGTAGAACCTAATAGTGCACAACCAGACAATTCGAGGATCATCTGATGGAACTTGATATTAGCGTCTGAATATTCTTCGATGTCTGCGCGCACTGCATCACTACTATGCTTCATCGCAAATTTTCGAAGTGCAGCCAGATCGGCATCGGTCGCATTTTCCGTCGCTAGACGGGCCGCCATACTTTCAAGCGCCGCCCAAGTGATGATCATTTCTAAGATTTCTTGTCTTGTTTTGCGACAGACAAAAACACCCTTCCGGGGTATGATTTGAACAAGGTCCTCTTGTGCCAGTCGTGCAAGTGCCTCGCGGATGGGTGTACGGGAAATCCCCAGTTTATCAGCTAGCTTCCGTTCATCTAAACGCAAATCTGCGTTAGGACTGTAAATATCCATATCGAGTATAGCCGCACGCAACACTGCGAAGGTGTGATCCTTCAATGTGAAGCTTTCGGCTATCGGCGTAAGTTTGTCGCCAATCGACATGTGAACTTCCCCCTCATGGGCAAACCGCTCTGAAATACTTAAATTCTACCAGCATTTGGTGTGTGGTATACCATACACCTAGATCAATATCAGTCAAACAGTTTATTCGTTGTATGTTTAAAACTCTTGACTTTGATATCGGTGGTATACCACATACCGGCTCGGGTTTATGTTTTTGGAGGGTGTAAATTGTTAATTAGGGCCCATGATTCTGTACTGGTTGTTATTGACATGCAGGAACGTCTGGTACCTGCCATGATGGCACCTGCTCGTACTATAAGAAATGCGCGAACTCTGCTGCAGGCAGCTGAAAAAATTGGCATTCCCACCCTACTGACTGAACAATATCCTAGGGGGCTTGGGGCCACCATTCCAGAGATTAAATCAGTCGCTGGCACATCTGAGATATTGCCGAAGATGCACTTTTCCTGCATGGAAGATTCTGGCTTTGCTAAGGCATTTAAATCACTGAATCGCAGGCAGGTTGTTCTGACGGGAATGGAAGCACATATTTGTGTTGTTCAAACTGCTGTTGGTCTTGTTGAGGAAGGTTTCGAAGTTTTTTTTGTATCTGATGCAACTGCATCAAGAACATTAGAAAATGAGGCGGCCTGTTTGGTCCGTTTAAGTGCGATCGGGGTGAGTATTGTCACCACAGAGATGGTGATTTTTGAATGGCTTGGAAATGCCAGTGCTGACGCTTTCAAAGATATATTGACATTAATCAAATGATTTCCAACATGAGGAGAAATAAATGAACATCCATGAGCATCAAGCCAAGGAAGTTTTAAAAACCTTTGGCGCACCTGTCGCGAATGGTGTCACAATTACTAATCAGGATGAAATAGAGGCAGCAGTTGGTACACTTTCGGGGCCAGTCTGGGTTGTAAAAAGCCAAATTCATGCTGGAGGACGCGGAAAAGGTAAATTCAAAGAGCTTGGTGAAAACGCTAAAGGTGGCGTACGCGTATCCTTTTCTGCGGAAGAAGCATTGGCCAATGCCAGTGAAATGCTGGGTAAAACACTTGTAACCAAACAAACTGGTCCAGCGGGCAAGCAAGTTAATCGTATTTTCATCGAGGACGGTGCTGATATTGAACGTGAGCTTTACCTTTCGATCCTTGTTGATCGTGAAACAGGTAAAGTTTCGTTTGTGGCTTCGACTGAAGGTGGCATGGATATAGAAACAGTTGCAGAAGAGACACCAAATAAAATCCATACTATCAATATAACACAGTCTACTGGCGTTACGGATGAAGACACTGAGAAATTGGCGGACGCCTATAAACTGGCTGGTAATTCTCGTGATCAGGGTAAGAAACTGTTTAAGGCATTATATAAAGCGTTTACTGACAAAGATATGAGTATGCTTGAGATCAATCCATTGATCGTCACTAAGTCGAACGAAATTCAGGTCCTTGATGCAAAAATTTCTTTTGATGGGAATGCGCTTTTTCGTCATCCAGACCTGATGGCGTACCGAGACGAGAGCGAAGAAGATGCTAAAGAACTTGAAGCCTCGAAGTACGACCTTGCCTATATCGCGCTGGATGGTGAGATTGGCTGTATGGTCAATGGTGCTGGTCTGGCGATGGCTACAATGGACATCATTAAACTCTATGGTGCAGCACCGGCAAACTTTCTAGATGTTGGTGGAGGTGCTACAACGGAAAAGGTGACAGCAGCATTCAAAATCATCACCTCGGATCCAAACGTAAAAGGTATTTTGGTTAATATTTTCGGTGGGATCATGCGCTGCGACGTAATTGCACAGGGCGTTGTACAAGCCGTTAAAGATGTTGGGCTACAAGTACCGTTGGTTGTACGCCTCGAAGGAACTAAAGTTGAAGAAGGCAAATCCATTATCAATGAAAGCGGCCTGAACGTAATTGCCGCAGACGATCTGGACGACGCAGCTCGGAAAATCGTTAAAGCCGTTAAAGGGTAAGTAGATGTCAATTCTCATCAATAAAGATACAAAAATCATCGTTCAGGGTCTCACTGGAAAAACCGGATCTTTTCATACCGAACAAGCCCTAGCATACCACGGTACAAAAATGGTCGCTGGCACTCATCCTCAGAAAGGTGGAACAGATTGGACCAGCGCAACTGGTGTGTCCTTGCCTGTGTACGCTAGTGTCGCCGAAGCTAAAGAAGCAACTGGTGCTACTTCCAGTATTATTTATATTCCACCAGCAGGCGCTGCGGCAGCGATTGAAGAGTCAATTGATGCTGGCATAGAGCTCATTACCTGTATTACTGAAGGTGTCCCGGTTCAGGACATGGTTCGTGTTAAAGAAAAACTTGATGTATCTAGCAGTCGATTAATTGGCCCTAATTGTCCTGGTTTGATGACACCTGACGAATGTAAAATTGGCATTATGCCGGGGTCTATTTTTAAAAGGGGATCGGTTGGAGTTTTGTCACGCTCTGGAACATTGACCTATGAGGCTGTATATCAAACTACCGTAGCGGGCTTGGGCCAAACAACTGCTGTCGGTATTGGTGGAGACCCAGTTAAAGGCACTGAATTTATTGATATTATGGAGCTGTTCTTGGCTGACCCGGACACCCAGTCGATTATCATGATTGGCGAAATAGGTGGCTCGGCCGAAGAGGACGCAGCACAATTCCTAATAGATGAAGCTAAGCGAGGCCGCTCGAAACCTGTTGTTGGTTTTATAGCTGGCCGAACCGCACCACCGGGGCGTACAATGGGCCATGCTGGAGCTGTAATCTCAGGTGGGAAAGGTGGAGCAGAGGATAAGATTGACGCCCTTAAATCTGCAGGAGTTCGGGTCTCCCCATCACCCGCTAAGCTTGGGGAAACTTTGGTTGATCTGCTCAGTTAAAAAATCGCTGGCTATAAGCGCCCGTTGCGGTTGGACGCTCTTTCAATGAAAATTAATAAAGTCCTAGAGATGGAAATATTTTGATCAGAAAATTCTGAGTTTCAGAAAATTCTGAGTTTGTGATACCATTTATAAGAGAGATTGATTCCCGCTTGATGAATGCAAAGGAACAAACGGAAATGGTATATAAAATTCTTATCCTTGGGGCTTCCTATGGCTCATTACTTGCTACAAAATTTGCTGCCGCAGGCCATTATGTTACGTTGGTCTGTCGTGAAGAAACAGCGGCACTTATCAATTCAGAAGGGACTGAAGTTCGAATCAAATTAAAAGGTGAAGAAGCACATCGTAGCTTTTTTTCAAATAATCTGGCTGGCGTAGTGAATGCAGTAACCCCAGAAAACGCTAGTCCGCAAGATTACGATCTTGTTTGCCTCGCTATGCAAGAACCACAGTACTCGCACCCTACCATCAGCAATCTGCTTGGGCAAATTGCCAAAAGCAAAGTGCCGTGTATGTCAATCATGAATATGCCGCCATTGCCCTACTTAAAGCGCATTCCCAATTTCGATACATCCAATCTGAGGGATGCGTTTCTAGATGCTGAAATATGGGATCAATTCGATCCTGAGTTAGTGACCCTGTGTTCCCCGGACCCTCAGGCGTTTCGTCCACCAGAAGAAAAACCTAATGTTCTTTTTGTAGGCCTTCCAACAAACTTCAAAGTTTCTAAATTTAGAGACCCCTCCCATAATTTGATACTTACGACCCTGGAGGCAGACGTAGAAAACTATCAGATTGACGGCAAAGATGTTCCTGTCAAACTTCGTGTTTTTGACTCTATATTTGTACCTTTTGCAAAATGGGCCATGCTGGCAACCGGGAACTACCGTTGCATCACTCGTGAAGGTCCTCGCTCAATTAATGACGCCGTTCACAGTGACATCGATAAATCCAAAGAGATCTATGACTTTGTAAATGGTGTCGTTGAACGCCTTGGTGCTGACCCTTCAGATATGGTTCCCTTTGGAAAATATGCGGCTGCAGCCAAAAACCTCTTAAAACCCTCATCCGCCGCACGCGCTGTTTTTGCCGGAGCAGCGAACATCGAGCGCGTTGATAAGGTCATTAAGCTTTCTGCTGATGAACTTCAAATGTCTAACCCGACAATTTCTGAAACTATCATAATTGTTGACGAAAGCCTTTCCAATAACAATATGAGCTAAATTATTGGTTATTATAGTCACATTTGGATAGATTGAGAACCTCGCAGGTCATTATCTTCGTTCTATTTAGTGGTGTAAATAATTAGGGATAAATTGTTGTTATCTATTGTAATAAGTTATCATGGCTATTCATCATTGGCAGTGATCTTCCCAAGTCGAGTTAGTGTGATATCTGCCATTGTGATGAGTATTTATCTCATTGGTCTCCAAGTATTCGCGGGTAAGCGGCACTTTGGCCCAGTACGCATTGCAGGTGTACTTTTCCAATTTCCAACTGACCATTTTAAATTTTATATGCAGTAATGGGAGCATCTATAATTATAGTTTTGGATTTTCTGTATAATTTTTACTTATCACTAAGAAAGTGATTATTGGGATCTGTTTTAGGGGGCTAAGATAGGCTTGGAGCGCAAGATTTTATGGCTGCACCGGATTTATCTAAAAGCACATACATAAATTTTGATGAGCTGGCGACAGAATTTAATTTTCAAGATGCAGGGCATTTATGTGAGACCCATATTATGGGAACATCTTCGTTAAATAGTATCGTCAACAAGCATCAAAAAAGCTGGGATCAAAATAATCTATATATAACTGAATGTGGCTCTGTGCCTTCAATAGGGACTCAGAATCCAACCCTATCCATGACTGCATTAACCTTAATCTCCTTTGAAGCGATTCTTGCAGATATTAGTTAAGGTTTTACGGAAATCTACCATGTCTGAAGTTGTCATTTTTAATATGGCGTTGAACAAATCGGTTAATAGCCGAGTGTACTGTTTACTTTTATAGCAGGTTATTCTTTGGTACTGAGGCCTTTTGTTACACTTGATAAAAGAAACGCTAAAGCTGCCACGCAAACAATGGATGGACCTGCAGGAGTATCTATTATGTAAGCTACACGTAGTCCCACTAATACGGAAAGAGTGCCAATCGCACCAGCAACCAGCACCATTCTTTCTGGCGTTTTTGAGAATACCCGTGCTGCAGCTGCTGGAATTATCAACATCGCGGCAATCAATAAAACCCCGACCACTTTGATTGAAACTGCCACAGTAATAGCCAACGCACACGTAAGGACTATTTTCTCACGTTTCGGGTCTATGCCTCCAGCATGTGCCAAATCTTCATTAAGCGTTGACGTTAGTAGAGCCGTCCATCGCCAAGCGACTAATGCAACAACAAGACCTGCGCCAATCCATATAACTCCTAAATCGCTTCGTGATACAGCGAGAATGTCTCCGAAAAGGTAAGCCATGAGATCTATTCGGATGCCTGATAAAAATGAAACTGCAACCAGTCCAAAGGCAAGTGTGGAGTGAGCGAGTACACCTAATAGCGTATCCATCGCATAACCGCGGTCTGAAAGTAGGCTGACCGTAAAAGCCATAAGCAAAGCAACTATTACGGTACCAATGAAAATTGAAAGTGAAAATGCAAGAGAAAGGGCAACTCCCAAAATTGCTGCGTGTGCTGTTGCATCTCCAAAGTAGGCCATGCGTCTCCAAACCACAAAACAGCCTAATGGAGCTGCAGCGACGGCTACACCGATTCCAGCTAAGTTGGCACGCACCAAGAAATCATCAAGCATTAGTGCTTAGTCTCCGATTGGTATTGGCGCTCGTGATCATCATCATGGCTATGATCATGATGATGTTGATAAAGGGCTAAAGCACCGCCCGTATCCGCACCAAAGAGTGCACGATATTCTGGAGCTGAGGCGACAACTGCAGGAGTACCTTCGCAACAAACGTGGCCGTTTAAGCAGATTACCCGATCAGATGCACTCATCACCACATGTAATTCGTGGCTTATCATAAGAACTGCGCAACCTGTTTCTTGCCTGACTTTTTCAATCTGCTTGTAAAACGAAGCAGATCCGCGCTGATCTAAACCCTGGGTCGCTTCATCCAACAGTAAGATATCAGGTTTGTCGATTAGAGCCCGCGCTAGCAATACACGCTGAAACTGTCCCCCTGATAAATGTGACATTTGTACTTTTGCCAAATCTGGCAGACCCGCTTGCAATAAAGCTGCATCAATAGCTGATCCGTCAACATTTCTTGGTAGCCTTAGAAATCGGGACACCGTGATAGGAAGGGTTTCATCTATATGCAGCTTTTGAGGAACGTAACCAAAACGTATATCACTTTTTAGTAAAACCCGCCCCCGCGAAGGTTTTAAAGCTCCAATTATAGCGCGTAACAAACTTGTTTTGCCAGATCCGTTGGGGCCAACTATGGTTACAATTTCACCCGAGGAAACTTCGAAAGAAACATTCGATAGCACCATGCGTTTGCTATACTTAAGGCTCAAGTTGTCAATTTGAACGAGGGTCATATGTCTCCCTTAGTTATGCAAGACGGACACACACCCTTAGCCTCAACTACTGTTTGTTCAATATGGAACCCTGCAGCTTGTGCTGCGCTCTCAAGCGCACCGCGATCTGGAACATACTGTGCTTCAGCAACTGTATTACATAAGTGGCAAATCATAAAAAAAGGCGTATGAGTATAACCTAGGTGGGAGCAAGCGATGAATGCATTTAAACGTTCTATTTTGTGGGCCAGCCCATTTAATACTAGAAAATCAAGAGCACGATACGCGATAGGTGGTTGCGAACCGAATCCACTTTCACGCAGTCGGTCCAGTATAGCGTAAGCACCGAGGGCGCGGTGCTCCTGAGATAGTATTTCTAAAACTTTACGGCGCACAGGTGTGAACCTTAGTTCTTTTTCAGCACAGTATGTTTCGGCTGCGGTTAGCGTATCAATTACACAATTAGTGTGATCATGATGCGCAAATCCTAGTGGGAGTGCAGGATTAAGCATTTTTTACCTAACTAACTTGTTATAGTATTACGTCTGTATCTTATAATACAGCATTATAAAATCCTATAAATAAATGATGCTAAAAACGTGAATAATATTTGTACTGATGGCAAGAACATAAATTGCTCAGTCTTTTTATTATGTATTGTGACGTCGGCCTATAGATGCCGGCCTGTCTAAAATTGAAAGCATTGCGTCTGGCCTTGGCGTTTGGCTTATTATCTTACCATTTGCAACTACTTGGAGGCGAGCTGCGCGCAGACGTATGGCCTCAATTGCAGACCCTGCATCCAGTACTACCAACGAGGCCCTTGCACCCACATGCAAGCCATAGTCAGTAAGGCCCATTGTTTTAGCATTGTTTGTTGTAACCATATCAAAACAGGTTTGCATTTCTGATGGACTAGTCATTTGCGCAACATGCAACCCCATAAAAGCTACATCCAACATATCGGCGGTTCCAAGAGAATACCACGGATCTAGTACGCAATCCTGTCCCCATCCAATGTTGATGCCATGCGCTAGCATTTCTTTGACCCGCGTGAGGCCACGCCTTTTGGGAAAGGTATCGTGTCGCCCCTGCAAAACAATATTGATTAATGGATTTGGAATTACGTTGATCTCAGCTTCTGCGATTAGAGGCAGCAACTTTGAGACGTAGTAGTTATCCATTGAATGCATGGATGTCAGGTGTGACCCTGCGACCCGATTTTGCAGGTCCAACCGCTGTGTTTCGTAGGCCAGAGTTTCGATGTGACGTGACAGTGGATCGTCAGTTTCGTCGCAGTGCATGTCAACTTGTAAACCGCGCTTGGCTGCAATTTCACAAAGCTCAGTTACGGACGCAGTGCCATCTACCATTGTTCGTTCAAAATGTGGGATCCCACCGACGACGTCAACGCCCATATCAAGTGCACGGATAGTATTTTCACGGGCCGTGGGGTCGCGATAAAACCCGTCTTGTGGAAAGGCAACCAGTTGTAGGTCGATATAGTCTTTGACTTTGTTACGAACTTCCAACAAAGCCTCAACGCCTAATAAGCGGTCATCACAAGTATCTACATGGCTGCGGATTGCGAGCAAACCCATACTGGCTGCCCAGTCACAATAAGTAAGTGCGCGTTGAACAACTTCGTCTTGCGTCATGACTTGCTTGAGTTCACCCCACAGTCCAATTCCTTCGAGCAATGTTCCAGACGCATTGATGCGCGGCAGTCCGTAAGACAGTGTTGCGTCCATGTGAAAATGAGGATCCACAAAGGGTGGGCTAATGAGGTTACCCGATGCCTCGATTACTTGCTCTGCCTCAGCCGAACCGAGTTGATCCATCGCTATGATTTTTGAACCTTTTATTCCGATATCGGTTACCCGCCCATCTGGCAGAGTACCACCTCTGACGATCAAATCGAACATCAGCGCTCTCCTTTATTAAATGGAATCATGAGCGCCGCTGGCACCTCGGCTCGGCGGGACATTATTATGAGTGCAAGGATTGAAAGAATATATGGCATCATTAAGAAAAATTGATACGGAATTTGAGTGCCAAAGCTAGTCTGTTGCACACGAATTTGTAGTGCATCAAAAGCAGCAAATAAAACGGCGCCTAGGAGTGCCTTGCCTGGTTGCCATGACCCAAAGACTACCAGCGCGATACAGATCCAGCCACGTCCATTCACCATTTCAAAAAAGAAGCTGTCAAAGGCTGACATTGTTAGAAATGCACCGCCAACGGCCATTAAGCCACTGCCTACAATTACTGCACCCATCCGAATTGCAGTCACTGACAACCCTTGTGCAGCCACGGCTGCTGGATTCTCACCGGCGGCGCGTACTGCCAATCCTAGTGGGGTCCGATAGAGTATAACTGCTACTAACACCACGAGAACAAGAGCCAGATACGTTAGTGGGGTTTGTGAGAAAAGTGCTGTTCCAATTAATGGGATATCGACTAATATGGGGACTTCATACGGTTGAAATGCTTCGATTTTGGGTGGGCTGGTAACCTCTGGTAGAGCCAATCGGTAGGCATAATAAGTTGATGATGTTGCCAGTAATGTGACGCCAAGGCCCACAACATGCTGAGAGAGGCCGAAGGGCACAGTCAGTGTGCTGTGCAAGAGGCCAAATAGCATGCCTACCAACATAGCAATGCATACACCGCTCCAAAGGCCTGTACCGGAATAAACAGCCATCCAGCCCGCAAATGCGCCTGATACCATAATACCTTCAATTCCTAGGTTGAGAACACCTGCGCGTTCACAAATTAACTCACCTAAGGTTGCAAAAATTAGAGGACTTGCAATACGAATTGCTGCGGCCCAAAAACTGGCAGTGAACAGGATTTCGATAATCTCCATCGAGTTAATCCCTAATTACACGAAAACGAGTTAGCATTATGGCAAGAACCATTAATAAAAGTGCTACTGCCAGCATAATGTCTGCTAAATAAGTCGGAACGCCTGCAGCACGGCTCATGCTGTCAGCACCTACGAAAATGCCTGCTACAAATAGGGCAGCGACAACTACACCCAGCGGGTTAAGCAGAGCTAGCATTGCTACGATAATCCCTGTGTAGCCAAAGCCAGGCGATAGATCGAGTGTCAAGCTACCTTTTAGTCCAGCGACTTCTGAAAAGCCTGCAAGTGCGGCCAATCCGCCAGATATTAAAGCTGTTTTGATTAATACCAGGTTGACTGAAATACCTGCAAAAGCTGCAGCTTTTTTATTTAGGCCAACTGCGCGCATTTCATAACCGAGAGTACTCTTTGTCTGAATTACCCAGACAATAATGGATGAAAAAATTGCAAGGCCAAATCCCCAATGGAGACGTAGCCCTTCAAATAGTCGGGGTAAACGCGCTTCGGGGATTAGACGTGCTGATTTGGGCCAACCCATGCCCATTGGGTCCTTTAGTGGTCCCTCTAAGAGCATTGAAACAAACAATAAGAAAATAAAATTAAACAAGAGCGTTGTTACAACCTCGTCAACGCCAAATCTTGTTTTAAGCAACGCAGGCACCAGGAGAAGTATGGCTCCTGCAATAATACTGGCAACAATAATAAATGGTAAAAGTATAGCTGCGGGCCATTGTAAAATTCCTATGCCTAATAATACTGTTATTAAAGCACCTGCATAAAGCTGCGCCTCAGCTCCTATATTCCAAAATTTAGCGCGGAATGCGACTGCAACTGCCAGACCCGTAAAAATGAGAGGTGTTGCACGGTTCAATGTTTCAAGCAAAGCAAACTGTGATCCAAAGGCTCCCTCTAAAATGAGCCCAAACACAGAAAATGGATTAGCGCCAGCTAGCATTGCCAACACAGATGTAATCAATATTGTAGTCAGTAAGGCAATGGCTGGTGGGACAGACTTACGCGCAATATTTGGATTATTGATTGGCTCAAGACGCATTTGAAACCTCACCATCGAAACCTGATCCTGCCATCCAGAGCCCCAACTGAGTTGGTGTCATTTGGCCACGATCAAACGCAGGTGATAGTCTGCCGCTAGAAATAACATGGATTACGTCAGACAGTGCCATGATCTCGTCCAAGTCTTCAGATATAATTAAGATTGCAGCGCCGCGGTTACGGGCATTTAGCAATTGATTATGCACATAATTTACTGCCCCGATATCAAGACCACGCACGGGTTGGTTGGCAAGAATAACACGTGGTTGGCCCTCTAAGACTCGGCCAAGAATTAGCTTTTGCATGTTTCCGCCGGATAGCAAACGGATCGGCGTATCAATTCCGGGACAGCGTACGTCATATTTTTTAACAATGGCACTCGCAAAAGTCCTTGATTTACGCCAGTTTAGCCAGCCGCAGGTACTAAAGTTGCTAGATTTGTAATGCTCAAGTATTGCGTTTTCAGTGAGGTTGAAATCGGCGATTGTCCCAGTTTTATGCCGATCTTCGGGGATACGAGCGATACCACTTTTAACGGCATTGTGTGGTGTCCAGCCCTGGATCGGGGTACCTGATAACAAAATCTGACCACTAACTGGATACATTGATCCACCAATTAAATCAGCTATTGCAGCTTGTCCGTTGCCAGATACACCAGCAAGGCCAATTATTTGACCCTCTCGTAACGTCAATGAAACGTCGCGTAGGCCTGGTTTATTTCCAATGTCTAGCGTACTGGTTTTGCGCAACTCAAGCAATGCGGCACCTGGGGTGGAATTGGCCACTTCTGGGGGGCTAGCCTCCGTGCCCATCATCATTTTAGCAAGCGCCTCTTTACTTGTATTTTTAATCTCAACCTTACCAGCTATTTTACCGTGTCGCAGGACGACAACTCGGTCGGCAATGGTCATTACTTCATGGAGCTTGTGGGATATAAAAATGATCGCCAGCCCATCTGAAATTGCATGACGCAGGGTAGCAAAGAGGTCATCAGTTTCTTGTGGCGTAAGGACTGCAGTCGGTTCATCGAGGATTAAAATGCGTACATTACGGTATAGTGCTTTTAGAATTTCAACTCTTTGTCGCTCACCTACAGTTAATGTTCCAACGCGCGCATTCGGAGAAACTGCAAGTTGATATTTGTTTGATAAAGCTATAATGTGAGCCTTCGCTTCAGCACTGTTTGAACTGTAACTAAGTAGTGATTGGGTGCCTAGCGTAATATTTTCTTGAACGGTTAGGTTATCCGCAAGAGTAAAGTGCTGATGCACCATGCCGACACCGGCATTTAATGCTGCGCGCGAATTTCCTGGCGGCAACTTTTCACCGAACACATGAACAGTCCCACTATCAGCTGTATACTGACCAAAAAGAATATTCATAAGCGTAGTTTTACCAGCGCCATTTTCACCGAGTAATGCAATAGCTTCGCCTTGGTTTAAAGAAAGGCTGACTGCATCATTTGCAGTCAGCTCTCCAAAGCGTTTAGTTATTGCGTCGAGGGATAGAGCCTCAACGGGAGTATCTGTCATTCTGGATTACGACGAACCTGGCTCTTCATCATTAATGATGACTGTAAAAGAACCTGACTTTATGTCAGCTTCACGTTTTTTGACAAGTTTCATTGCAGCGCTTGGGACTTTTCCGTCAAAGCTTCCTAGCGGCGCTAAAGAAGTGCCACCAGCCTTCATAAACGAATAAACCCCGTAGTCCGCTGCTTTGAATTTGCCTGCTTGCAACTCGGCAATGGCCTTGTTTAGGGTTGGCTCAAAGTGCCAGATTGCTGAAGCTACGACTGTGTTAGGATATTCGGCCTGAGTATCGATTACATTCCCAATCGCCAAGATATCTTTTTCTTTTGCTGCATCGGAAACACCAAAGCGCTCAGCATAAAGGATATCCGCACCATTCTCTATCATTGCGAAGGCAGTTTCTTTAGCTTTTGGTGGATCAAACCAGCTACCAATAAAGCTGACTTGAAATTTAATGTCTGGATTCATTTCTAGTGCCCCAGCCATAAAGGCATGCATTAGTCGATTTACTTCCGGAATTGGGAAGCCACCAACCATGCCAATATTTCCAGATTTTGTCATTGCGCCTGCAATGATGCCTGAAAGGTAAGAGCCATCCTGAATGTAATTATCGAAGACCGCAAAATTTGGTAAGGCTGCATCTTCTTTAAAGCTCGATCCCATTAGAAAAGCGACGTCTGGATATTCTGCGGCAACTTCGCGCGCTTCAGCTTCAGCACCAAACACCTCGCCGATTATAAGCTTGTTGCCCGCTTCTGCATACTCGCGAATAACGCGGGCATAGTCGGTATTGCTTACATTTTCAGAGAAAGTGTAATCAATATCACCACGATCTTGTGCGGCAAGTGCTGCAATATGAATACGGCTTACCCATTGCTGCTCCACCGGGACAGTATAAATCCCTGCAGTTTTAATCGGTTCTGCTGCAAAGGTTGGGCCAGCACCAAGAATTAATGATGATGCTGCAGTAGTCATCATAAAGTGGCGGCGGTTAAAAGAATTAAATTTTGTCATATCAGTCCCCAGATTAGATACTGTTAAGTAACACTTTTTTTTATCGCTTGGTCAAGAATTTATCTGATCTAAGACTTTTGTCGTACTATTGGTGGTTATAATACGCTCAGAGTATTCCTCTTTAATTAATTTTTAAGCATTTTACAAAATTGGGTTGGGTGGAATTTATCTTGGTAAAATTTAGTCAACTGTCCGCAGATTTTGTAAGAGGTAGTATAGAAAATGCATATAGCATAATAGCTCTAACTATTTATATAGCGCTATGCGTCGGGTCGATAGGTCGGACTATGATTATGCACCTCCAGCGATGTTCCGGTACTGTAATTAAGAGATGCCCGAGTAAATAGATTTCTCTTCAAAAAAGAAGATTAATGGCTAATCTGGCCAATTTCTCCATTCCTTGAGCGTACCCGCAAAAACGTTTATGTCTACTGGAGTTTGCACACCGGGAACAATACCGGTGCCGGTGTATTGCCAGAATATCCATTTCTGTCCAGGGTAAGTTTTGCGGGGATGGGCGGCAACAGACCGCAACCAAAATTGAGTATTTTTTAATAGTTTGATATTGGTATCACGATAAAAGTCGACGGTTGTATAGATAATTGGACGCTGGCCATAGTGTTTTTCAAGAATGTCTAAAAAGCGTTTGGCTTCCTCACGGACTTTAGCGCCAGTTGGACGGAGTGGGCAAGTTCGTGATAGATGGTTCCATTCCATATCCAGAACATGTGGTAGCGCCTTAGCTTCCCGTGGTACATGACTGATAAACCATCGTGCCTGTTCTACCGCGGGACGGCAAAAGTAAAAATAATGATATGCTCCCTGACGCACACCGGCTTTTTGGGCCCCATTCCAATGCGCAAGAAACATTGGATCAAAAATATCTCCACCCTCAGTAGCTTTAATATAGGCAAATGAAATACCGGCGGAACGTGCAGTTTGCCAATCAATGTCGCTTTGCCATCGTGATGCATCTATACCGTGGACAGCAAAGTTTTGCGGCTTGTCGCCAATCCCCTCGTGTGGTTTGGCGTCTTGAAAAGTGGGGTAGCTGCGCAAAACTTCTTGACCGATCAATATATTAACCGTGTCTGGATCTTTAGAAGTTAGTGAGGGTGCACATGATAAAAGCCCAATTAATAATGTTCCTAAAACAGTTTTTCTGACCAATTTGAGCACTGAAACTCCCTGTAACAAGGTTCAAAATCTTAAAATTTTTATCGAAATGAATGCAAACTCTGTCCTTATTACAAAGCCCGCGTTGTCATGTTTGAACTAAAAAATCATATGTACATATGATAAGGATCTCTCCAAATTTTTGATTCAATTAGGCGTATATGAGCGGGATTGTAGACGTAAGCGCTGATATGATAAATAAAGAAAGTCTTTTTTCTATCCAAATTGTATAATTGTATTTGTATGAAAAGTAGCACATTCATTATGTGCTCTACATCATTCATCTTAGCACAGGATAGATTGAGTGTTCAATTGAATTTGCTTATTCATCTACTGATGCATACGATAAAAAATTAGGAAAATAAATGCTTGGTAAAAATAATAACAACTTCAGTAAAAACACATAAGATATGTTGTTAGGCTAGGACGCAGTAGCTGATAATTACTTGAGGGGTACAATTAAATGGCGACTAAAGCAGAGCTCGAAAAGGAACTTTTAAGCCTCAAGTTAGAATTGGAAAACAGCCGCCTTGCCTATGATGCAAAAAAAAGAAACATGAATAAAACTGATGCAGAATTAATGGGTAAAACAGAACATGATACCGAAGGTTTGTCGCAAATTTTGGTTAACCATGGCCTTGACTTGGACCAGATTGAAGATCTAGGCGCAACTTTGATAGATGAACTTAAAATGCTGCATAAAGAAAAGCCTGTGACCGTTTTAATAGCTACTTTCATTCTGGGGCTTTTTGTTGGTCGCGTGTCAAAATAGGAGATCAACATGAATCGAATTAGTCGTAGTATCACAACGATTTATCGAACTGAAAGCCTTATTGCGCGACGGCGTTTAGCAGTCATTCAAAATCAGACAATCTTGATGGCTTTAGCAGGTGTTTTAGCAATGATTGGCTTGGTTTTTTTGAACCTTTGCTTTTACTTCATTCTTAGTGGACTAGTCTCTCCCACATGGGCGGCCTGTATTCTGGCTATTTTGAATTTAATATTGACCCTTGTCCTAGCGATCACTGCAGCGAAGTTGAACGTTGAACGAGAAATTGCGCCGGTAGTAGAAGTTAGGGATATGGCAATTGCTGACCTTGAAGTAGAAATGCAAGATCTTGGGTCCGATGTACGTCAGATTGTTGGGTCATTGAAAAATATTCCAACTGACCCGTTGGGATCCCTCACCACGCTTCTGGTCCCAATTATAACGCCTTTATTAAAAAAGAAAAAGTAATTGTAAGTTTTGTATATTTTGTGGTTAAAAATATGGTCAAGTTATTTATTCAATCAACGGCTGTGTCCGCTTTTAATCTGAGTTTGAACCCCAGATAATCATGAAGTGAGTACTGTAATGGAGACAGCTAAAGATCGATTGGTACTGAAGCAGATCATAAAAATTTTTAGTACTGCCGTGATTTAACATTGAACTTGATAGTTACAAATGGACTAAATCGTCACCAAAAATTGTGTTTGCATGTTCAGCCATATAAATTTTTAACCATGGTGTGAAGCGTTCAGGGTTTTGTTCAATAGCAGATTTTATATCTATAAAACTGAGCCACTCAATCGCCATTACTTCATCTGGGTTGAGCTCGACTTGAAAATTTGGAGGTGCGTACCCGACGTACACGTCTACAACTTCATGTTCGATTAAACCTCCACCCACTTTGGCACGGTATTCAAGATGATGACGGTGCTCGAGGTTCAGATTTTTAATGCCTAGTTCTTCATTCAACCGCCGAACAGCGCAATCATTAGGGTCTTCGTCCCAGTCAGGATGGGTGCAGCAGGTATTGGCCCACAGACCTGGTGTATGGTATTTTTCCAACGCTCGTTGTTGTAATAATACATTGTCGTCCTGCAATATAAAGACTGACACGGCTTTATGTTTAAAACCGCGTTTATGTGCTTCAAGTTTTTCAACGGGGACTAAGTTGCCATTTACCCAAGCAGGGATCATTATACTCATACGTAGTCTGCCTTAACCAAACCTGTTAAATGGGCTATATTTTTTATGCCAATTTTAATATGAGCCATAGGGCGCGCTGATACTAGTTTTTTGTTCATATAAGCCTCAAAGGTTAATTTTTGTACGTCAACATCGTGACAAAGAGATACAAATCGCTCACGTCTATCATCAGATCGGTAATAGGCATTCTGCATTGAAGCAAGAACTCGAAACACTGTTTTATGCTCACGCATAAAAAGTTTACGCGCTAATTTGAGATCTTTAACTCTGCCAGATGCAAGCATCGCAGTACAAGCTGTGGCAGCCACACGCCCACCAACCATAGCGTAATAGATCCCTTCACCTGAGGATGGGGCCACAACACCCGCGGCGTCGCCAGCTAATATGACATCTTTCCCGTTATCCCATCTGTCAAGTGGCTTAAGTGGGATGGGTGCGCCCTCTTTGCGCAGAGTTTCACAATCTGCGAGCCCCGAGGCTATGCGTAAATCTGCAGTAGCTTGCTTTAGGTTTACGGATGATAACTCGGATCCCATGCCAACACTGGCACTGTCTCCATGTGGAAAAACCCAACCATAAAAATCAGGTGAGATAGCACCGTCATAGATGACGTCACATCGTGCAGGGTCATAGATTTTGTTCTTGGGTGGAGCTTTGATAATTTCATGATAAGCAAAAACCAGAGGTACTTTATCAGCATCTTTAACTTCTGCTAAACCAACGCGAGATTTTGCTCCGTCAGCCCCAATTACGGCTCTGCAAGGAAGTTTGTGTTCTTCCTGAGTAGCCTTGTCTCGGTAGATAACCACAGGGTTTCCTTCGGGACGTTCAATTCTAACAAATGTGCCTGTAAAATATTTTGCTCCGGCTTCTTTGGCGCGGGAGCGAAGGAATGGATCAAAGTCTTTGCGATCCACCATTCCAACATAACCGTTTTCGATGGGAATATCGACGTGCCTCCCGCTTGGAGATATCATGCGGGCTGTAGTTACTTTTGTGAGCAACTGATCTTCAGGTATCTGAAAATCCTTCATCAAGCGTGGTGGTATTGCTCCACCACAAGGTTTAATCCGTCCTTCGCGATCCAGCAAAGCTACAGAGTGACCTGATCGTGTGAGATCTTCGGCAGCTGTGGCACCAGATGGTCCACCGCCCACAACGACAACATCATACATATTTTTATCCCCCCGGAATCAAGGTTACATCATTCATATTGGAGGGCAAACGCATCACTCGGGCTGCTACAATAGCTGCTATAATGAAGAGAATAGCCTCGAGCATAAATACGACACCATAAGCTGTCGAATCTGGCAAAATCAAACGGGTCAGGTCCAGCATGCCTGTTGCAACAATTCCTGCAAGGCCGGCAGCTACAGCCTGTGCGGCTCCAAAAACACCCATGCGCATGCCGGTTGCTTTGGCGTGGGCAGTTGCTAGTTGCATCATCGATCCTACAGCGCCTACTACAAAAAGACCATTACCAAAGCCTAGAACAATAGTGCTGGGTACCAGTGGTAGGCCAGTTGCAAATCCGACCAGGCCTGCTGCTGAAAGAACACAACCTAGCACAGCCCAGAAGCGCAAGTTACCACGTCCAAAATGTGAAAGTACACCTGCGCCAACCATGCCCAGTAATGCTGCGCCATCTTTTCCACCGGAAAGTTTGGTGCTGTCCTCAGGATTAAGGCCGTGGATGTGTCCTGCAAAAGGCTCGAAGATCAACTCTGAGAGGTAGAAAGCAAGGATTGATAAAAAGACAAAGCCAGTGAATTTTCGCGCTACTGGATCATTCCATGTTTTGCTTAAACCCTCAAAAAACGGTGTTCCTGTGTCCATATGAACACCGGGAGCGTGTGTTTCCACGTTCCATGTGGCAATTAAACAGAGCACAAAAGCTATTAAGCAAACTACTGCTACGACACTGACCAGCCGTGTGGAGCTATAAGGCTCCAGCATAATGCCCGTTCCTACTGATGCGATGATTGCGCCTGCTATTAGCAGTAACCATGCTAACGTCGCCGGAGCTCCTTTACGTGGTCCAGTTACGCTTGCAAGTAAGGCGAGAAAAGAAGTTCCTGCCGCCCCAATTCCTAAACCGATAGCTGCGTAAGAAACCACCCATATAAAAAGTGCTAAAGGCACTGATTCATCTGCAACCTGAATTCCCCAAGCAGCCCCCAAAACACCAAGACAAACGACGAGGATACCTATTAAAATAAAAGGTGTTCTACCGCCCTTTAAGTCTGAACGATGCCCCCATAATGGCCTGGTTAGTTGTACACCATAATGCAAGGCCACCAAAAGCCCTGGTAACAAGGCAGGTAGTGCTAACTCTACCGTCATCAAACGGTTGAAAAGGTTAACTGGTAGTGCTGCGAGGCCGCCAATCGCAGCATTAACCAGGCAGAGACGAATAAGAGTACCCCAGCTTATTGTCATGTCAGCCCTCTAAGCGCAAAAGCGGTAATCATCATACCCGCCACATAAAGTGTGACACCAGTTCCATTATACCAAGGCGCCTTTCCTTTGGGGTCCTTGAACATGATTGTCATGGCCCAGAATTGTAAAAGAAGGACGCAAAATATTCCCAAAGCATGAAATGGGCGACCCCAAATCACTAACAGCATCAAGACGAGTAACTGTGGCGCAGTCATAACGGCGCAGGCTACCTGCGCTGCTCTGTGCGGTCCAAGAGTAACTGGCAAAGACTTCAAACCCATTTGCCTGTCCCCGTCCAAGGCCTTGAAGTCATTTAGTGTCATGATGCCATGTGCACCAATACCATATAAAAATGCTATGATTATTACTTGGATCAGTGGTGCGCCTGCACTCAGCACTGCTGCCCCGGTGATCCATGGCAATGTCTCATAACTTAAGCCTACAAGACCTGGACCCCACCAACCGGATCGTTTCAGTCGCACTGGCTCTGCCGAGTATGCCCAGGCTGCGATTACGCCAATGACCGTAGCGGCAAAGCCCCAAGGACCAAGATGCCATCCGACAAAGAGTGAAAGGATTGACATGCCCCATGCGATCCACAAACCCCAACGTCCTGGAATGCGGCCTGAGGGGATGGGACGGTTGGGTTCGTTGATCGCATCGACATGGCGGTCGCACCAGTCATTCGCAGCTTGGCTCATGCCACATACTATGGGTCCAGCGAGTAAAACGCCCAAGAGCATCAAATGCCATTTTCCCGTTGGTGAAGTTCCAGACGAGATTACTCCACACAGATAGGCCCACATAGGTGGGAACCAAGTGATCGGTTTGATCAATTGAAAAGCGGCTAAAGGTTCAGGAAATCTGCGTACGGTGAGGGAGTGACTAGTATTCATGTGTAAACTATGTCTGACACTTTGAGTTCACGCAAGTGTCAGACGGCTTTGTCAGTCACTCTTTTGCAAGCAAGCCAAATTTGCGTAGTTTGACATAAAGTGATTGTCGCGATAACCCAAGCATTTCAGCCGCTGCGACCCGATTGTTTCGAGTTAGGCTTACTGCCGTTTCGATGCACATCTTTTCAACAACGTCTGTGGTCTCAGCCACAATGTCTTTTAAGGATGCGGAACCAACCAAATCCATGACATTGTGAGCAGGATCGTGCATGGTGGGCTGGCTTTCTGTCGTTCGGATCACATCAAGCCTGCTTACATCGCGCATGATCAATGCAATAACAGGGTTCTGCGGATCATTAAGACGCGTTGTAGATGCCTCAACTGGTACGCGCGCACCAAGATCATTAATCAAGCGTGTCGCATATGCTCTCATATGACCGGTTTGATTTGTATTTTCTAACAGCACATCGAGGTCAATTTGGCCTCGTGCCATAAAATCTGAGAGTTTGCTTCCAACAACATCGGTAGTATTGGCTGCGCCAACAAGATTAAGAAACGCATCGTTCACAGACAAAACTGAACCTTGTAAATCCATAAAAATTATTCCGTCGGTAGTCTGTTGGATCAGTGCCCCATCATGATCCGATGACGTATAATTGGTGATGAAAGGTTTCGCGTTCTCTAGTACACGGCACATCAGCACCCGCTGACCTCCCGCCCGAAATACAACGGGCACTAGCGAAAACGTTTTTTGTGTGCGGGTTGCGCGAACACTTATTGGTTCCGCATCGTTTGATAGTGTTGCATTCATTAGGCTCTCAAGAAGTTCAGCTCCTGTACGGTCAGAAAACAATTTTGAGAAAGTGGCTCCAGTTAATGTGTCTGCTTTCATGCCGAGAAGATTAGCCGCTTTGTCATTAGCCCCTTCAATCCGACCAGTTTGAACTGATAAGAATACAACAGCATCTTCAATATTTGCCATTACAACACGATAACGCGCATCAAATTCTCGGCGAGCTTCATATCCTTTTTCTAAAGCAATTTGCGCTTTAACTAACTGCTGTTGTGTTTCTGCGATGGGACGCAAATCGCGGCCCAATAGTAAAACTGCGTTGTCTTGACCAAACCTATGAAAGGTATAGCGCACTGGATATTGCCAGATGGCGTTATCAGAGTGATTCAGCTCCAGTGATTTTTTTGGGACTTTGCCAGATAAATATACACCATGCGAAGCTTTAAATTTGCTTATGCTTTCAACTGTGAGAAAATCAGCAATGGGCCGTCCCTCCCAATGTTTCAGATTCCCAAAGGAGTCATCCTGATTATTGACTACAACTGAGAGTATGACACCCTGAGATGATACAACTAAAGCGATGTCAGAGGCCGCGCCTATTATGCTGCTTAGGAATTCAGGCTCAATAAGTGGTACAGCTCCACTGGTCCAAAAATTATTTTTTGGGTTGGTCATTTTCCACCCAGTGCCTTTTGGCGTTTCGCACAAAAACCGAGCACGTCTTTCGCTGAATTTGTCATCAAATCAACACCAGTGTGTTCTTTTATACTTTTTAGATTACCTCTGATAGGTCCACCTAGTGCAAGCACTGGAGGCGTTTTTGTTGACGATGTAATTTTATCAACCAATCGAGTAACATATTTTAGCGGCTCGATTCGTGCACATGAAAATAAAACCATATTTGGTTGATCAAATTTAACTCGTTCTGTGACTTCTTTGACATCTTCACAAAAAGATATGCTTGCATCACAGCCAAGGCGGCGTAATTGACCTGCTGCAACGCTAGCACCTAGAAAATGCTGTTCGCCTTCAGGTACAACGATTAAGGCACTCAAAACTTCTACATCGCCAATAGTGTGAAGGTGTGGAATCTCTACTGAGGCCTCGCTCAATAACGCCTGAAGTCGAAGTGCTCCCACCGTAACTGCAGCAAAATCAATATCTGAAGACACCCATAGCTCACCTAAGCAAATCGCAGTTTGTGGTATGTATAGATCGATAACAGAGTCTAGTGTGAGCCGGTAACCGCGTAATTCGTGCATGACTTGAATAGGGTCAAACCAAGAAGGTGACAAAGTGGCCCTAACTAGATAGTCGAGAATAACACCTCGTGCACCTATTGCATTCACAGCTTGGCGCTCTGAAAGCAGTGTAATTACTTGCGAGGCCAGTGGCTCAAAGCCTTGAGCCACTTTCAAATTGATTGGACTCAATGTGTCGTCACGCGTCATTAAACACTCCAAATCGGAAGTAACGCTGTAGACGACTCTGACGCATCAGAGTCGTAGATTCGATAAAAATTGTCTGCCTTACAGGAAGAAATGTCAACCATAGATGACACAAAGACAATTCACAAAGATGTGGTATGCGGCCAAAAAGTGACATTTATAGGCAAATAATGGTATTTAATTGGATTTATGTCAATTTAAAATAACAATTCTCTTTGAATTGAGTGTAAGTTTTAGTTGACACTTTTCACCTGACGCCAGTACGTTTGTATTAACTGCTAGCAAAGAGGTTTGTGTTAATGTCCAACCGGGCACAATTCAATCAGATACCGCTGGGTCTTTACACAGCCGAAGAGCGCGCTCGGCGTGACACAACAATCTGGACAACAGTTCAGGGAGTGTTGGCCCCTCTACAATTTATTATCTTTGTGATCTCGTTAGGTCTTGTGATCCGATATCTTGTAAATGGAACGGGCTATGACGTTGCAACCTGGTCAATAATCTTCAAAACTATTGTTTTGTATGTTATCATGATCACTGGAGCGATTTGGGAAAAAAACGTTTTTGGTCAATACCTTCTGGCCCCAGCATTTTTTTGGGAGGATATTTTTTCCTTTCTTGTAATTGGACTTCACACTGGCTACCTCTGGGCACTTTTTACCGGCGCACTTACACCAAATCAACTGATCTGGTTGGCGCTCGTTGCGTACGCAAGCTATTTAATTAATGCCGTACAATTTGTATTAAAACTGCGTGCAGCAAGATTGCAGAGAGCCACTTTTTCAGAGGTGCGTGTATGACGGAACTGCCGCGCCTTTCTGCAAATATCGGCTGTCGTGATACACCGATTCTTAAACAGCGAGGTCAACGAGAAGTTTTTTGTGGGCTGACTGGGATCATCTGGCTGCATCGAAAGATGCAGGATGCATTTTTCTTAGTTGTTGGATCGCGCACTTGTGCCCACCTTCTGCAGTCTGCAGCCGGTGTGATGATTTTTGCTGAACCACGCTTCGGGACAGCAATCTTAGAAGAAACAGATTTGGCTGGCCTTGCAGATGCTCAGGACGAACTCGACAAAGTTGTTGATGAACTATTAGCTCGCCGGCCAGACATTAAACAATTATTTTTGGTTGGTTCCTGCCCGTCTGAAGTTATTAAACTGGATCTTTCTAAAGCAGCAGAACGGATGACGGTACGGCATGCGCCGTCTGTAAGAGTTTTGAATTTTTCTGGCTCAGGAATTGAAACTACCTTCACTCAAGGTGAAGATGCTTGCTTGGCCTCAATGGTCCCCGTTTTACCAAAAAACGATCAGCGTCAGTTGCTCTTGGTTGGAGCATTACCTGATATAGTTGAAGAACAGGCTATTGGCCTGTTGGAAGCTATGGGTGTGGGTCCTATCAAAGTTTTGCCTGCAGCCCGCGCAAATGATGATTTAGGTCTTGGCGCTGGGACGGTTTATGCCCTGACACAACCTTTTTTGGGGGATACGCACGATGCGTTGACGCGTCGCGGCGCACGTCACCTGTCTGCGCCATTCCCCTTTGGTGAAGAAGGAACCACGGGTTGGCTTGCAGCGATTGCCACAGAATTTGGCGTATCTCCTGATCTGTTTGAAAAAGTTACGGATGCACCCAGAACTAGGGCGCGAAAAGCAATTAGTCAGGCAGCCGAAGTTCTTAAAAGTAAATCTGTCTTTTTCTTTCCTGATAGCCAACTGGAAATTCCATTGGCTCGTTTCTTGACGCGCGAATGTGGCATGGAAGCAATCGAAGTAAGCGCGCCTTTCATTCATAAAGGGATTGTTGGCCCTGATTTGGACTTATTGGCCAAAGGCCCAACCATCTCTGAAGGGCAAGACGTCGATAAACAACTCGACCGCGCCCGTGAAGCTCGGCCCGATTTGACAGTTTGTGGACTGGGGCTCGCGAATCCACTTGAAGCACAGGGACTTGCTACGAAATGGGCTATTGAATTGGTATTTACTCCAGTTCATTTTTACGAACAGGCTGGCGACTTGGCAGGCCTTTTCTCCCGTCCATTGCGACGGGCAGCACTGCTCAAGGTAGATGCCTAATGATTTTTTATCTCAATTCAAATAACTACATGGACATTCACGTATGAAGCTGACGGTCTGGACATATGAAGGGCCGCCTCATGTGGGTGCCATGCGTGTTGCGACTGGAATGACAGGGCTGCATTATGTTTTGCACGCACCTCAAGGCGATACATATGCTGATCTACTTTTTACTATGATCGAACGGCGTAACCATCGCCCACCAGTCACATATACGACATTTCAAGCTCGTGACTTGGGGGCGGATACGGCTAATCTCTTTAAAACTGCTGCACAAGACGCTTATGATCGCTTCCAGCCTGAGGCTATCATTGTTGGCGCATCTTGTACTGCTGAACTCATTCAGGACGATCCAGGTGGTATGGCTGAAACAATGGGTCTGCCTGTACCGGTTATTCCGCTGGACTTGCCGTCATACCAACGTAAAGAAAATTTTGGTGCAGATGAGACATTCTTTCAAATTGTTAAGGCACTGGCCAAACCGATGGAGCGGACGGCTCAAGTTACTGCAAACTTGATAGGGCCTACTGCGCTTGGGTTTCGGCATCGCGATGACATTCAAGAAGTAACAGCACTGTTGTCGGATATGGGAGTCAGTGTGAATGTTGTAGCGCCAATGACTGCGTCTCCAGGCGACATTAAACAAATGGGCGCAGCTCATTTCAATGTTTTAATGTATCCTGAAACTGCTGAATCTGCTGCGCGCTGGATGGAGCGTGAGTTTGAACAGCCTTATACTAAAAATGTTCCGATTGGTGTTGGTGCAACACGTGATTTTGTGGCTGAGATTGCTGTCTTTTTAAACAAAGACTGTTATCTGGATGAAAGTCGTTTGCGTCTGCCTTGGTATTCAAAATCTGTGGATAGTACCTACCTAACGGGGAAGCGCGTATTTTTATTTGGTGATGGAACACATGTGCTGACCGCAGCTCGTGTGGCTCGAGACGAGATGGGCTTCGAAGTTGTTGGTATGGGGTGCTACAACCGAGAAATGGCACGCCCAGTGCGTGCGAAAGCCAAAGAATTTGACCTGCAAGCTACAATTACTGACGATTATCTTGAAGTTGAGCGCGTTATTGAGGCGCTTCAACCAGAAATGATTCTTGGTACACAAATGGAGCGGCACATTGGTAAACGCCTTGGTATACCCTGTGCCGTGATCTCTGCCCCAGTGCATGTTCAGGACTTTCCGGCTCGTTATTCTCCACAAATGGGCATTGAGGGAGCAAATGTGTTGTTTGACACCTGGGTCCACCCGTTAGTTATGGGCTTGGAAGAACATTTACTCCATATGTTCCGAGATGATTTTGAATTTCACGATGATGCTGGGCCATCACATCACGGCGGTCATCTGGCTGCGGCGCGCGTTGAAGAAGGACAAATCCCCGAGATCGTAGGCAATTTAAAAAACACCTCCAGTCAAGATAACGTGTCGGATACGAATGTTATTTGGATGGATGAAGCGGAAAAAGAGTTAAAGAAAATTCCATTTTTTGTACGTGGAAAAGCCCGTCGGAATACAGAACATTACGCAGTTGAGCGTGGTGTTGCCAAGATTTCAATTGATACACTCTATGAGGCAAAGGCCCACTATGCGCGATGAAACTGGAATATTTGGGCGTATGCCAGGCTACCGCGTGGTAATCCTTACGCTGGATAGCCATGCTGCAGGTCCTGCACGCCGAGCTATGAAAGCTTTGGAGAGTGACTATCCTGGTCTTGATTTGCAAATTCATGCTGCTGCAGAATGGGGAGAAAGCCCCAGTGCCTTTGAGGCTGCCAAAGAAGCAGTCTATAGTGGTGATATTATTATTGCGAACCTGCTCTTTCTCGAAGAACATGTATCACGTATTTTACCAGCGCTTCAGGCCCGACGCGACGAATGTGATGCGATGATCGGCGTTATTGCCGACGCTGAAATTGTTAAGCTAACTCGCATGGGAACGCTGGATATGGCTAAACCTGCGTCAGGCCTTAGCAAGATGATGAAACGCTTGCGTGGCTCTTCCAAACCATCCAGTGAGGATGGAGCTAAAAAGATGCAAATGCTCCGTCGTCTACCTAAAATTCTAAAGTTCATTCCAGGCAAGGCTCAGGATTTGAGGGCTTGGTTTCTTGTTATGCAATATTGGCTCGGTGGCTCGGATGACAATGTCCGCAGTATGATACAATTTTTGTTGAATCGCTATGCAACTGATACAGTTTGGCGAGACACTCCTGAAGCCCCAGCGCCAATCGAATATCCAGATGTGGGATTATATCATCCTGATCTGCCTGCGCGTATAACTAGTGACCCTGCGGCTCTACCTGGTCCTAAAAAAGCAGAGCTTACAGTTGGTATCGTAATGTTGCGCTCATATGTTTTAAGCTCAGATACAGCACACTATGATGGTGTGATCCGTGCACTTGAAGCTAAAGGTATCCGCGTTTTGCCGGCATTTTCCGGTGGGTTAGATGCGCGACCTGCAATTGAGGCATATTTCAAAGGTAAAGTTGATGCTTTGGTATCGCTTACTGGTTTTTCACTTGTTGGTGGCCCTGCTTATAATGACAATCAGGCGGCGGTAAAAGTACTTACTGAACTAGACGTTCCATATCTTGCGGCACATTCGCTGGAATTCCAAACTCTGGGCCAATGGGCCAACAGTGCAGGTGGGCTTGGACCAATTGAAACAACCATGTTGGTTGCTCTGCCCGAATTGGATGGTGCGACAAATCCAACAGTTTTTGGTGGTCGTTTGGGCCCGGAAGGCTGCGACGGATGCGCCATTAAGTGTAGAGTTGCGCTAGAACCAAAGGCTATGGTTGGTTGCATTGAGCGCATTGAAAGCCTCGCTGAAAAGGTTGAGCGGTTTGCCCGTCTGCGCCGCAAAAAAAATTCAGAGAAAAAGATTGCCATTGTTCTGTTTGGTTTCCCCCCAAATGCAGGTGCAATTGGTACGGCCGCTTACCTGAGTGTTTTTGAAAGCCTTTTCAATACTTTAAAGTCAATGAAAACACGTGGCTATAATGTTGATGTGCCGGATACAGTAAATGAGCTACGGGATTTGGTTTTGACTGGTAATGCTAAACATTACGGGCAAGAGGCGAATGTAGCGGCTCATGTGGATGCTGATTCAATTGTGCGTAAAAGCCCTCACCTTAATGAAATTGAGGCAGTTTGGGGTCCTGCTCCTGGTCGTATTCAATCCGATGGTCGCGGCGTCTTTGTTTTAGGCAAGGAACTTGGCAATGTTTTTGTCGGCGTGCAGCCTGCGTTTGGATATGAAGGTGATCCGATGCGATTACTTTTTGAGAGGGGTTTTGCTCCAACTCATGCTTTTGCGACTTTCTATCTCTGGATGCGCAACATGTACAAGGCAGATGCTGTTTTGCATTTTGGTATGCATGGCGCGTTGGAATTCATGCCCGGAAAGCAAGCAGGACCCGGTGCACAAGATTGGCCAGATCGACTAATTGGAGAGATGCCCAACATTTATCTTTATGCCGCAAATAATCCTTCTGAGGCATCTTTGGCCAAGCGTCGTTCGGGCGCTGTCACGATAACTCACTTGACGCCCCCATTAGCACAATCTGGTCTCTATAAAGGTTTGGTCGAACTTAAAGACAGTCTTACCCGTTGGCGTGGACTAGCAAAAGGTGACCCGATCCAGTCTGAACTAGAAGATTTGATCATTGAGCAGGCAGAAAATGTAGATATGGGCGGAACCACACCTGAAAATCTATGGCTAAAACTGCTCGAAACGGAAGAAGCACTTATTCCAGATGGGTTACATGTCGTTGGTGCTCCGCTCACTGACAAAGCGCGTGCGGAATACCTTGATCTGATGCCGCATGCCGACTCCGCGGCTCGAGAACATGCTGATACATTGCTTAAAGACGAAACTGAGCTTGGTGCTTTGATGGATGCTTTAGAGGCTCGATTTATCCAACCAGTACCTGGTGGTGATTTGATACGCTCTACGGAGATCTTACCCACTGGTCGTAATATTCATGCATTTGACCCTTTCCGAATGCCCACAGCATTTGCCTGTCGTGATGGTATGAAGCAAGCACAGCTATTAATCGATGCGCACCCCACACTGCCACGGTCAATTGCACTTGTGTTATGGGGTTCTGACAACATCAAGTCTGATGGTGTTCCGATTGCACAAGCACTCGCTCTGATGGGATGTAAACCGCGCTTTGATAGCTTCGGTCGCCTTGCAGGTGCTGATTTGATCCCACTTAAAGAGTTGGGTCGTCCACGTATTGATGTGATCATGACCCTATCAGGAATTTTCCGCGATCTGCTACCTTTGCAAAGTAAAATGTTAGCTGAAGCTGCATTTAAATGTGCGAAAGCAGATGAACCGTTAGAGCAGAATTATATTCGTGCCCATTCCCTTGCTTATGCGGAAACTCAGGACTGTGATTTGGAAACGGCTGCTTTACGCGTTTTCTCTAATGCCGAAGGGGCTTATGGATCGAACGTAAATCAGCTGGTTGATAGCTCCGCTTTTGGGGATGAAGATGAGTTGGCCGATGCTTATGAGGCCCGGAAAAGCTTTGCCTACGGCGTTGATGGGAAATCAGCGGCTAATCCAAAGCTTCTGCAGCAGGCTTTAGCCGATGTTGAGGTGGCTTACCAAAATTTAGAATCTGTTGAGTTGGGCGTAACCAGTGTTGACCACTATTTTGATACACTAGGTGGGATTGCGCGGGCAGTTAAACGTGCACGTGGATCTGATGCGGCAATCTATATTGGTGATCAAACACGAGGTGGAGCAAAGGTTCGGACCCTTAAAGATCAAGTGGCACTTGAGACACGATCCCGGTCTTTGAATCCTAAATTTTTTGAAGGATTGCTCAAACATGGTGCCGAGGGAGTACGGCAAATTGAGGCTCATGTGACCAATACTGTTGGCTGGTCTGCAACGACTGGGCAGGTTGATGACTGGGTCTACCAGCGGATTTCTGAGACCTTCGTTCTCGATGATGAAATGCGACAACGCTTAGCTGATTTAAATCCGACAGCGTCCAGTCGCATGGCTAATCGGTTATTGGAAGCTTCGGACCGAAATTACTGGCAACCAGATGCTGATACATTAACGGCTCTTCAAGATGCTGCTGATGGACTGGAAGATCGACTTGAGGGGATTGCAGCAGAATGACAATGAAATTTTATCGTTGCCGTCAAAATCTCTGGCAGGAGTATTCGAATAAAAATATAGGGTGCGTGCCCCATGTAACAGAAGCGGACACAAAATGTCCGATGAAAGGAGGCTTTAATGAGCCCACTTGATAGAAATCCCCCAATTTTGCAGGGGCAGGACGGTGAAGGTTCGGTACAGGTTCATCAGGATGCCGAAACCAAAATTGAAGGAGCGAAAGTTATTTCGGTCTATGGCAAAGGTGGGATTGGTAAGTCTACCACATCATCAAACCTTTCAGCGGCTTTTTCGATGCTTGGTAAGCGAGTATTACAGATTGGCTGTGACCCAAAACATGACAGCACTTTTACCCTGACGGGTATGTTGCAACCAACTGTAATCGATATTCTTAAAGAGGTAGATTTTCACCCAGAAGAACTTCGCCCTGAAGATTTCGTATCGGAAGGTTTCAATGGGGTAAAATGCGTCGAGGCTGGTGGCCCTCCGGCTGGAACTGGCTGTGGCGGTTATGTTGTAGGACAGACTGTCAAATTATTGAAGCAACATCATTTATTAGAAGAAACCGATATTGTTATTTTTGATGTCTTGGGTGATGTGGTTTGTGGTGGATTTGCTGCTCCGTTACAGCATGCAGATCGAGCATTGATCGTAACAGCTAATGATTTTGACAGCATTTATGCGATGAATCGTATCATTGCTGCCGTTCAGGCTAAGTCGAAAAACTATAAAGTACGTCTGGCTGGCTGTGTTGCTAATCGGTCAAAAGAGACGAACGAAGTAGACCGCTATTGTAAAACTGTTGGATTCAATCGTATCGGGCACATGCCTGATGTTGATGCTATCCGTCGATCACGCCTTAAGAAAAAAACACTTTTTGAAATGGATGATGAAGAGGATATCGTCCGCTGTCGTGCTGAATACTTGCGTTTGGCGCAACTGCTTTACGATGGGACTGAGGGTCTTGCCCCGGCACCTATGGAAGACCGTGACATATTTGAGTTGTTGGGATTTGATTGATGCTCGTTTATGAACAGACCCGTGCAAGAATTGAAGATTATTTTGATCGTACGGCAACTAAGACCTGGGAGCGTTTGACCTCAGATGCTCCGGTTAGCCGCATACGGGAAACTGTACGTATGGGTCGGGATCGTATGCGTGCGTTGATTTTGTCGCGTTTGCCTGATGATTTAAGTGGAGTTCGCGTTCTCGATGCTGGCTGTGGCGCTGGGCCTGCAACGATCGAAATGGCACAGCGTGGGGCACATGTAGTAGCCGCCGATATTTCACCCCAGTTAATTGATATTGCTAAGCGTCGTTTGCCCAGAAAGCTTCACAAAAAAGTTCAATTTCACGCTGGCGACATGTTTGATAAGAAGCTTGGTAACTTTGATGCCATTATTGCAATGGATAGTATGATTTATTATGCTGCAGATGATATTGGTGCTCATCTTGCTGCCCTTGAGTCTCGCGTATCTGGTCCAATTGTATTTACTGTCGCCCCACGCACTCCTGCTCTGATGGCCATGTGGTACGCAGGTAAGGCTTTTCCTCGTTCTGACCGTTCCCCGATTATGATCCCACATGCTCATCCGGCATTAGTAAAAGCTGCGCACCAAAATGGGGTGCGTCGTATGCTACGTCCTGTTGATCGGATAACTTCAGGTTTTTATATTTCTGAAGCAATGGAGTTGCGTGCATGAGCCAGTTGAGCCAGCTCACCAAGCGAATTTTACCGTTTTCTGATGCTGTTTCGGAGGGCTTGCCTTTGAGCGATCTCCTGCGCCTGTCGCTGTTTCAGGTATCGGTTGGTATGGCTTCAGTTTTACTTTTGGGAACGCTCAATCGTGTAATGATTGTTGAGCTGAACCTCGCAGCTACCATAGTGGCTGTGATGATCGCTTTGCCGGTATTAATTGCGCCGTTCCGGGCTCTGCTAGGCTTCCGTTCGGATAACCACAAGTCAGCAATTGGCTGGAAACGGGTTCCCTATATTTGGTTTGGTTCGCTCTGGCAGTTTGGTGGTTTAGCACTGATGCCTTTTGCTCTTTTGGTACTTGGTGGCGACGTTTCTATCAATGTGCCGTTTGCGGGTGAGGTATTTGCAGCTCTTGCCTTCCTGATGACGGGTCTAGGGCTCCACATGACACAGACAGCTGGTTTGGCACTAGCGAGTGACCGGGCCACGGATGAAACTCGGCCTCGCGTTGTGGCCCTACTATATGTGATGTTTCTCGTTGGTATGGGCGTTTCAGCAATTATTATTGGTGGATTGCTGCGTAATTATAGTGATTTAACATTAATTCGTGTAGTGCAGGGAGCCGCTGTAGTTGGTGTTGTTTTAAACCTTATAGCACTCTGGAAACAGGAATCTCTAAAGCCGTCAACAAGGCAAGAGCGTGAAGTGCACCGCCCATTGTTTCGTGATGCTTGGAGCGACTTTATGGCGGGGGGCAAAGCTGGACGTTTGTTGGTTTGTGTTTTTGTTGGCACAATGGCTTTTAATATGCAGGACGTTTTACTTGAACCATATGGTGGCGAAATTCTTGGCCTATCAGTCTCAGCAACCACTTGGTTAACGGCCTTGTGGGCCACAGGTGCATTGGCAGGCTTTGCCTGGGCTGGCAGGCGTCTTGCTGCTGGATCAAATCCCTATCGTCTTGCGGGCACTGGTATCCTTGCAGGAATATGGGCTTTTAGTTTAGTAATCTTTTCGGCACCCATGCAAGCCAATATTTTATTTTACTGTGGAGCTATCCTTATCGGCTTTGGCAGCGGTTTGTTTGCGATCTCAACACTTACAGCTGCGATGACCATGCCTACACAAGGTAAGGCAGGCCGAGGTCTTGCTCTTGGAGCGTGGGGGGCGGCTCAAGCAACTGCTGCTGGCATCTCTATTGCTCTGGGAGGCGGACTATGCGATTGGGTCCGTGCTATCGCACAATCTGGTCGATGGGGAGAAGCGATGAACGCGCCCTCTATTGGTTATTCCTTTGTTTATCACCTCGAGATTGGCCTTCTATTTGTCACTCTCGCAATTCTGGGACCACTCGTGCGCCAATCTGGTCCTATCACCCAGCTGGAAAAGCCGCAGCCTATTGGGCTTGTGGATTTTCCCACATGACCTTGTCCAGAAGAGGAAACCTGACATGACCGGGACATTTTTTGGCGAATTTGATTTAGCGAGCCTCTCACTTTGGCTTTTCTTTGTCTTCTTTGCTGCTTTAATAATCTACATTCAGCGAGAAAATATGCGTGAAGGATATCCGTTAGAGGATGACGAGGGCGAAAAGTCGTCAAATTCTAGCATGTGGCCTTTACCTGCAGACAAGACCTTCAAACTGCCCCATGGACGGGGTGAAGTAACGGTGCCATCGGGGCAAGTGCCTGAGCGGGAAAATCTGCCACTTAAGCGAGTTGGGCCTGGCAACGGATATCCATTGGAACCTACTGGTGATCCGATGGCTGACGGCGTTGGACCAGCGTCTTGGGCGCCACGCAAGGATGCACCTGAGCTTGACGGCCATGGTCATCCCAAAATCATTCCTATGTCCGCCAATGAGGCCTTTAAATTCGCATCTGGTCGTGATCCACGTGGATTGCCTGTAATGTCTGGCGACGGTGAAGTGGTCGGTAAAGTTGTTGATATGTGGATTGATGAGCCTGAACAGTTGGTTCGCTATTTAGAATTCACTCTTGATGCAAAATGGGGAGTGGGTAATCGCCTTGTCCCACTGACACTTGCCCGGATCAATCGGGACAGGGTCAAAGTTAGATGTCTCTATGGTAAGCATTTTGGTGGAGTGCCAATAATCGCAAGCACCAGGCAAGTGACATTGCTCGAAGAAGATAAGATCTGTGGCTATTATGGTGGTGGCACTCTTTATGCTGATGCTAGCCGTCAGGAAGCGCAGTTTTAAGAAAGATAGACCGCGCGGCTTTTGGGTCGCGCGGGGAAATCAGTATTATTAAAAAGGGGAATGTGCGCCATGTCCCATAATGATTTTGAAATCGAACCTATCTTGGGGCTTCCTGAAAAGCCCCCCAAGGGTGAAGATATTTTGTGGCGAGGTAAGCCATCTACATTGGCTCTGGCGCGTGATGCACTGAACTTAAATTGGATTATTGGTTATTTTTTAATTTTAATGGGATGGCGGTTTGTGTCAGTCGTCGATTTTCTGCCTATTGGGCAAGCTATAGGTGCAACAGTACCCTTTTTACTATTAGGAGTGCTTGTCTGCGCAATTCTTATTGGAGTGGCTTGGGTCTTTGCGCACAATACAGTCTATACTATCACATCAGCTAGAATTGTAATGCGGATTGGTGCGGCTTTAACGCTCACCCTTAATTTACCGTATCGTGAATTGGGTAATGCGTCGCTCAAGTTGCACAAGGATGGTTCTGGGACGATTGCTTTAGAAACTACTGGCAATATTAATCTGAGCTATCTAGTTTTGTGGCCGCATGCTCGGGCTTGGCGATTCAGCCCCGCGCAACCTGCTTTACGGTGTATCCAAGATGCCCAAAACGTAGCTAATATTTTGGCCGAAGCTGCGGAAGATCGAATTAATACACCATTGATTACACGTGATAAATTATCTTTTGATGCTATGACCGCGGAGAAGGCATGATGGCCCATACATCCGAAACTCGTATTCATGCAAAGGAAGAGCAGCTCGTTCCCAAGGTAATGGTTCGAGCCGTAGTGGCCCTGCTCTTATCCATCTTAGCCTTAGTTACTATTGCAAAGATTACAGATAGACCGTTGGAAAGTAAGCCTAACGAAGGTACTATACTCTCTGAAAGAGCCATTTTTATTGATAGTGATGCAACAGGAGCTGCACGTGTGTTCGACAGTTTTGGGGTACTCTTAGCTGATTTTTCTGCTGAAAAGGGCGGTTTTGTTGCTGGAGTTGACCGTGTTATAATCCGTGAACGTAGTAGATCTGGAGCCAAAATGAGCTCTCCTGTGATGCTTCGGTTAAGAGAAGGCAATCGCCTTTCCATTTACGACCCTGAAACTAAATGGTCTGCTGAGCTTATGGGCTTTGGCACCACGAATCTCCGCACCTTCGCTAGGTTGCTGAAACAACCCTAATCCTGAGGAGGAAGCCACCATGGGACTATTGAAAAAAGAAGTTGAGCATGCTCCTTGCACAGTTGAGATTTCTCACAAATTTGAGAGCCTGCACGCACATGTGCGTTTTAACAATGGTGCTGTGATCTACCCTGGTGACGAAGTGCAAGTACAAGGTCCTGAAATTATGGCGCCTTTTGGCGAAATTGTTTCTGAAGAACGGGAAGCCAAAATCATTCGTGCTAGTAGGCTGGAGCAACTTTGGACCCGTTTAACCGGTGATTTTGAAGTAATGGAACTGTGTGAATTTTCTTTTTCTGAGGATGCCAGACTATGAACGCCCCGATCAAGCATACAGCTGATGCTACAACAGTTGAAGAAGGTCTCGCTATCGCTGAGGCTCAAGATAAAAAATTTAATAGCGAAATGGCTACTGAAACGGCCATGGCCAATACACTTCTAACCCCACGCTTTTACACCACTGATTTTGAAGAAATGGATGCCATTGATGTGTCATCCGTACGTGAAGATTGGGACAATCTGATCGACCAGATGGTTCGGGATCCTAATAAAGGACATTTCAAAAAGAACGAAGATTGGGATCAGGTTGATTGGGAGGGGATGGAGCCAGAACTAAAAAAGGAATTTATTGATTTTCTCATTAGTTCCTGCACTGCGGAATTCTCTGGTTGTGTGCTTTACAAGGAAATGAAACGCCGAGGAAACAACAAAGACATTACGCAACTTTTTCAACTAATGGCGCGAGATGAGGCACGCCATGCAGGTTTTATTAATGATGCTTTGCGAGAGGCAGGCCTTCGGGTCAATCTAGGCTTTTTAACCCAAAAAAAGAAATATACCTATTTTAGGCCCAAATTTATTTACTATGCGACGTACTTATCGGAGAAAATTGGCTATGCACGTTACATCACTATCTTCCGTCATCTAGAGGCCAATCCTGAGTACCGCTTCCACCCAATTTTTAAATGGTTTGAAGAGTGGTGTAATGATGAGTTTTCGCATGGCGAGGCATTTGCGCTGTTGATGAAAACAGATCCTAAACTAACATCTGGAATCAATGTTTATTGGATAAAATTTTTCCTGACGGCGGTCTATGCTACGATGTATATCCGCGACCATCAGCGACCTGCTTTTCATAAAGCGCTTGGAGTTGATCCAGACTGGTATGCTCATGAGGTGTTCACTAAAACCTCTAAGTTAACAGAACAAATCTATCCAATTACTCTGGATATCGAGCATCCTCGCTGGCAACGAAACCTTGAACGTCTGCAAAAGGCAAATGTCGATATGGTTGGAGCTACGGGTATTAATAAACTGATTGCTCAGGTTCGTGCAGGCTGGGCTTTTGTTTTGCTTTATACGATCCCAACCAAAAAGCATGCTACTCCAAAATCTGTCCGTCTGGAACCAGTGTATTGAAGCAACAATCAACACATATAATTTTTCCAGTGGTGGAGGAATTGGCATGATTCCTTGGGTAGCGGCTGTAATTGCACTGTTTATATGGTGGTTTTCCACTGGTACGATTCTGCTGGCTGTAAAATATGCTGATCGTGCGGGTCGTCGTGCTCGCGTCAACACCACACTTATTGGCCTACCTCTTGTTGTATTAGGTGTTTGTGGTGCGATTTGGTCTCAATCGCATATAGATATTCTAGGAACTTATGTGGCTTTCCTCTCTGCTCTCGCACTGTGGGGCTGGATTGAGTTAGCATTTCTAACTGGTATTATAACTGGGCCAAACTGCGCACCATTACCTAAAAATGTGCCTGAGTGGGAACGCTTCATTCGTGCTTGGGGAACACTAGCCTATCACGAAATGTTGCTTGCAGCTACATTGATTGGGCTTGGGGTATTGCTCTGGCATGCTCCAAACGCTTTTGCTCTTTGGACTTTTGCGGTACTCTTTTTTGCTCGTGTTTCTGCAAAATTAAACCTTTTTTTGGGTGTGCCACGTATAAATGTTGACTTTCTACCAGATGCGCTTGGCCATTTGGCAAGCCACTTCCGAATTGCGTCCCTAAACTGGCTCTTTCCAATTTCAGTAACGGTTCTTACTTTTGCAGTCGCCTGCTGGCTTGAGCGGTTATATGCTAGCCAAACAATGGGTGAGATTACAGGATTTGCTTTACTGACCGCACTTACCGCTCTTGCGGCGCTGGAGCACTGGGTGATGGTGCTTCCCATCCCCGATGAGAAACTTTGGCGCTGGATGCTGCCGACGCCAAAAACAACACCAGAACAACAAACAAACCAAGGGGGACATCATGGACTTTGATGTATTGTTCCAAACACAACTGGATGCGTTGAAAGAGGAAGGGAATTATCGCGTTTTTGCCGAATTGGAACGCAAGTCTGGTGCATTCCCACGCGCTCTCTGTCACGATACCGAGGCCCCTGATGAGGTTACAGTGTGGTGTTCTAATGACTACCTAGGTATGGGGCAGCATCCCACCGTAACCAATGCTATGAAGGATGCAATAGACTTGTGTGGCGCTGGTGCCGGTGGCACCCGTAATATCTCTGGCACAAACCATGCTCACAAATTGCTTGAAGCTGAGTTGGCGGGCTTACATGGCAAGCAAGACGCCCTTCTTTTTACCTCTGGATACGTGTCGAATTGGGCTGCCCTCAGTACCTTGGGCGGTCGTTTGCCTGACGCTGTAATCCTCTCAGATGAGCTAAACCATGCTTCCATGATCGAAGGTATTCGTCATAGCCGAGCCACTAAAGTTATATGGAAGCACAATGACCCCGAAGACCTTGATCGGAAGCTAGCTTCGTTACCCGCTAACGCTCCAAAAATTGTAGCTTTTGAATCAGTATATTCCATGGACGGTGATATTTGTCCAATGAAAGAGATCGTTGAAGTTGCCCAAAAACATGGTGCAATGACCTATCTGGACGAAGTCCACGCGGTTGGTCTTTATGGACCGCACGGTGGCGGTATTTCTGAGCGTGAAGGGCTAGCTGACCAAATTACTTTAATTGAAGGTACATTGGGTAAGGCATATGGGGTCGTCGGAGGTTATGTTACCGGATCAGAGGCCATGTGTGACTTTATTAGAAGCTTCTCCTCAGGATTTATTTTTACAACAGCACTTCCACCAGCCGTTGCCGCTGCAGCCCAGGCTTCTGTCAGACATTTGAGGCAATCTGATCAGGAACGTAAAACTCATCGTGAGCGGGTCGCCTATCTCCGTAAAAGGCTGGATCAAGAAGGTATCCCGCACATGGATAACGAAAGTCATATCATTCCAGTAATGATCAAGGACCCGGTTAAGTGTCGGATGTTGTCAGACTATTTAATGCAGCGCTATGGCATTTATGTGCAACCAATCAATTATCCAACGGTGCCTAAAGGTACTGAACGGCTTCGATTTACGCCTTCGCCGTTGCATAGTATTGAAGATATTGAACATTTGGTCTTTGCTCTCAAGGATTTGTGGAAGCAATGTGCTATATCCCACGCAGTAGCTTAACGTGAAATCATCAGTTCAACTTAATACAAGACGATGTTACTATTGACTTTTACAAAGAACTTCTAGTTGTTAATGTTGTAACATATCCAAGGAGTTCCACCAATGTTTCGCACCGTCGTTTTTATGGCAGCCACTATGTTAGCTGCCCCAGCCTTTGCTGATGGACACGCTTCAGGAGATGTCGCCGCTGGTGAAAAAGCGTTTCGGCAATGCGTGTCGTGTCACGTTGTTGTAAATGATGCAGGCGAAACGTTAGCTGGCAAAAAAGCTAAAACGGGACCTAATCTTTACGGTATTGTAGGTCGAACCGCAGGTTCCGTTGATGGATTTAAATACTCAAAGATCATAATGCTGGCGGGTGAACAAGGCATTACCTATGATGAAGCTAACTTCGCTGGATACGTTCAGGATCCGACTGGATGGCTGCGTGAAGCTACTGGTGACAAGGGAAGAGGTAAAATGACGTACAAAGTACGTAAAGAGGCCGACGCTATAAACTTGTACGCTTACCTTGCATCGTTGAGTGGAGACGGTAGTTAAGTTTTTAAAGCATTTTGAATCTACATTGGGCTGCTCGGTGGCTTTCTGGGCAGTGCATTATCTATTCAAAATAAGTCGCACCTAAAGTTTTGTCTGTGTTGGATGAAAATAAACAAATTACCATCTAGTACTTAATTAGGTGATCAAGATTGCACAGAGGTTTAATTTCCTCAATCTTTCTTCATAATAAACCGTACCGGTTTTTCTAAATACGTCTTAGCCTTGCTATTATTAATAGCCAGAACTTATTTGATATGGCTT
>ERZ891134.4-NODE-4-length-240142-cov-11.551725_pt1 | contig 240142 bp, 242 predicted proteins | sample MGYA00520888_ERZ891134 | MGnify/ENA primary metagenome ERZ891134 (study PRJEB32303, sample SAMEA104408692) | aquatic metagenome | biome: Brackish water; feature: Coastal; material: water | place: Baltic Sea | collected 2014-10-23 | depth 10 m ... | reverse complement strand
TAGACGTAGTTGAGGAGTTTGTTCGCTCCCTCGGGGTTCTTCGCGCCAACGGGGATCATGGCGTTGTCGACCCAGAGCATTCCGCCCTGGCTAGGGATGACCCATTCGAGGCCAGGATTGTCGGCCTGCAACTGCGCGACATCGCCGGACCATGCAACGGCAATCCAGGTATCGCCAAGGGCAAGGTCTTCGGTGTAGCCATTGCCAGTGACCTTCTTGAACTGACCTGCGTCTCGGGCCTTTTCAATCTTGTCGATTGCGGCGAGCATTTGCGCCGTTGTTCCGGTGGCCGGGTTGGCGCCCATGCCAAGCATGGTGAGACCAACGGTGTCGCGCATCTCGTCAAGAATCGTGACCTTACCCTTGAACTTCGGGTCAAAGATGGCGTTGACGTCGGTGATTTTTCCGCCGACTTTGTCAGGCCAGTAGGCGAGACCGGTTTGACCAACGGCCCACGGAATCGACTTCGCACGTCCTGGATCCCATGATGGGTTGGCGAGGCGAGAAATCACATTCTTCTTGTTGGGGAATGCGGCGCTGTCGAACGGCTGCACCAGATTGGCGCCGATGTAGGCCGCGGCATTCCACGATGTGAGCACGATGAGGTCGGCGCCGATTCCTTGACCCTTTTCGAGCGTGGCTTGATACTTCGTGTTGAACGACTCGTTGCCGTCAATGCTGTTTCTGTAGTCAACCTTGATGCCGGTTGAGGACGTGAAGTTGTTCAGCGTTGCCGAGGTGCTGGGCTCGTCGCCTTCGATGTAGAGGGGCCAGTTGAGAACGGTGATGCCATCACTGCTGCCACCACCACTGCTGTTCGAGTCGGAACTGCATGCAGCAAGAAGTGTTGGGCCCATCGCAAGACCACCAAGGGCAAGGCCGCCCATGCCGAGGAATCGACGACGCGACGTTCGGTGCTGAGCCATAGCCTCAAGGAGCTCGGGGTCGATTGGTTTGGTCATGGTCAGTCCTCCAGTAATTGCGGTTGTTGGTTGGGAACAGATGGCAGAACGCAAGCGGCGCTCTGCGTCCACGATGCCCACACGCTGTCGCCAGGGCGAAGAAGCGGAAGGTCGGCATCGGGATCGACATTGGCGATGATCGGCGACCCGTCGGCTGCCTCGAGCGCGAGCCGAACGATCGGGCCTTGGAACGCGAGGTCGGAGACAGTTGCATTCACTGATTGGTCGCCACCGGATTGCGACGTCGGTTGTGCAAGCGAGATGGAGATGCGCTCGGGACGAACCATGAGCGTTGCTGCTGATCCGACAGCGAGGGTTGAATCTCCGCAGGAGCCACAAAGAGAAGCTCCGCCGAGTGCACTCACTCGCGTTGTGCCTGCCGCGTGTTGAGTAACAGTTGCTGACCAAAGGTTTGCCTGGCCGATGAACCCGGCAACGAACACGCTTGCAGGATTGTCGTAGATCTCGGAGGGAGTGCCGATTTGTTCGACGCGACCGTCGGACATGACAGCGATGCGGTCACTCATGGTGAGCGCTTCTTCTTGATCATGTGTGACATAAACGAATGTGATGCCGACCTCGCGCTGGATGCGCTTAAGTTCAAACTGCATCGCATGACGAAGCTTGAGGTCGAGCGCGCCGAGGGGTTCGTCAAGAAGCAGTGCCTTGGGAAGGTTGACCAGAGCACGAGCAAGCGCCACGCGCTGTTGCTGACCACCAGAAAGTTGGGCTGGTCGGCGACTGGCGAACTCCGTGAGGCGAACGACCTCGAGCATTTCGGTCACGCGCTTTTTGATCGTGACCTTGTCCACCTTCCTCGACTGGGGGCCGAAGGCCACGTTGTCAAAGACATTCATGTGGGGGAACAGGGCGTAGTGCTGGAACACGGTGTTCACGTCGCGCTTATTCGGCGGCACCTTTGAAACATCGACACCATCGAGACGTATTGCACCGCTGGTGGGCTGTTCGAAGCCAGCGATCATTCGCAGCGTCGTGGTCTTGCCACAACCTGATGGGCCGAGCATTGAGAAGAACTCGCCTTGACCAATCGAGAAATCGACATCGTCGACGGCGACGAACTCGCCGAATCGCTTCACGACATGATCGATCTCGATGACTGGAGCCGAAAGGTCGGCCGCAGTAGGAGACGTCATAGCAATCGAGTTCTCTGTCAGCTCTCACCCCTCCGAAGTCTCGGGCAGACCGTTTGGGCGCCCGGTGGAAAGGGACAGGATCACAAGAATTCGGGCTCACCGCAAGAATTGAACGATGGCGAGACGGTGAACAGTTGATGACAGGCGTCTCTCGCGGCTCTTTTCCGGCAATTCCTTGCGGTTTCGGCGCTCGTGGCCCACGATGCGATGGGAAAAGAAAAGGGAGTCGTCGTGGCACATCTCAATTTCATTGGTGGGAAATGGGTTCCGGCCCAAAGCGGGGCAACTGACGAGGTGCTTGCTCCAGCGACCGGAGCCGTTATTGGTTCAGTGCCTTCAAGCGATGCTTCCGATGTTGATGCGGCAGTTGGTGCGGCGAAGGCGGCATTTGCCGAGTGGGGGACCGCAACCCCGCGCGCTCGGGCAGAAGCGTTGCTCGCGCTGGCCGATCGCCTTGAAGGAAATCTTGATGAACTGAAAGCCATTGAAGGCGAGAACGTTGGGAAGCCGGTTTCGATTATCGACTTCGAGTTCGACCTCACGATCGACAACCTTCGATTCTTCGCAGGAGCGGCGCGCACGATGGACGCGCAGGCCGCGGGCGAATACATGGAGGACCACACCTCTATGCTGCGACGCGATCCTCTTGGCGTGGTCGCCGGCATTGCGCCCTGGAACTATCCGCTCAATATGGCGATCTGGAAAATGGGTCCCGCACTTGCGGTAGGCAACACGTTCATCCTGAAGCCATCGGAACTCACGCCCTTTACCGCGTTTCGTTTGGCAGAACTCACCGAAGGAATTCTTCCTCCAGGTGTGTTCAATGTTGTTGTTGGTCAGGGTGAAACTGCGGGCGACGCAATTGTTCGTCACCCGGGTATTGCGATGCTGTCGCTCACCGGTGATGTCAACACCGGAAAGATGATTGCGCGCAATGCCGCCGACACATTGAAGCGCGTGCATCTCGAACTTGGCGGGAAAGCACCTGTTGTGGTGTTCGATGATGCAGATGTTGAAGCACTTGTCGCGACTCTTACGGAAACCGGCTACTACAACTCTGGTCAGGATTGCACCGCGCCGTGCCGGGTGATCACTGGCCCAGGTGTGTTCGATGATCTCGTCGGTGGGCTTGAAGCCTCGGTTGGCGCGCTCATCACTGGCGATCCCAACGACGCCGCAACCAACGTCGGCCCGGTGATCTCCGCTGCGCAACGCGATCGTGTCGATGGAATGGTGAGTCGAGCGGTTTCGTCAGGCGCGCGAGTCGTCGTCGGCGGCGAAACCCTTGACCGTCCTGGTTACTTCTATGCACCCACAGTGGTTGCGGGACCGGCGCAGGATTCGGAACTCGTGCAACGCGAAGTGTTTGGGCCTGTGATCAGCGTGCAGAAGTTTGCCGACGAAGCTCAGGCGCTCGCATGGGCGAACGATGTTGACTACGGATTGGCTGCGTCAGTTTGGACGCGAGATGCTGGCCGGGCCATGCGCATGTCTCGTTCAATGATGTTCGGCACGGTGTGGGTGAATGACCACATTCCGATCGTTTCCGAGTTCCCACATGGCGGATTCAAGAACAGCGGTTACGGAAAAGACATGTCGAAGTACGCGCTTGAGCACTACACCGAGCTCAAACACGTCATGATTAAGCACTGAGAGATGAAGCACTGAGACATTCGATCGAGGAGAACCCGTGTCCGAAACGGTAAAAACTGAAGTCCGTGGCCGGGTACTGGTCATTCGTCTTGAGCGTGAAGAAAAGCGAAACGCGATCGATGTCGAACTTGCCGAAGGCATCGACGATGCACTGAATCGACTTGAAGACGATCCCGAACTTTGGGCGGGCGTCATTACGGGAACGAAGTCGGTTTTCTGTGCCGGCACCGACATGCGTGCCGGCGTTCATTCCACTGATCGCGGCGGACAGTACGGAATCATTCGCCGTTACCGCACCAAGCCCCTCATCGCTGCAGTGGAAGGCGCTGCGCTTGGCGGTGGGTTCGAAGTCGTGTTGTCCTGCGATCTTGTGGTTGCGTCGAAGACCGCCGAGTTTGGATTGCCGGAAGTGAAGCGGAGCCTCGTACCGATCTGCGGTGGTCTGTTCCGTGCGCCCAAAGCACTTCCGCGAAATGTGGCGCGCGAACTTCTCCTCACTGGCGATTCCATCGATGCCAAGCGGGCGTACAAACTCGGTCTGGCCAGCATCCTTTCCAATGCCGGCGATGCGCTCGACGACGCAGTCGGTCTGGCCGAACGCATCTGCGCCAACGGCCCGGTGGCCGTGCGCGAAACCATGCGGTTCTTGGCCTCGCTTGATGCGCCCGATGAAGCGCATGGCTGGGACGAAACGCTGGAATCAGAGGATGTCATTCGCAATGCCGAAGACACCCGTGAAGGCGTGATGGCCTTCTTCGAGAAGCGCCCGCCGAATTGGTCGGGCCGCTGAATCACCGGCAATGATGTCCTTATTGCCCAGTCGGCATCAGTAGGGGGAACCATGGATTTTGAAGAGACACCAGAAGAGGCTGCGTTTCGCGCCGAGTGCCGAGCGTTCCTTGACCAGCACTCAACGATGAAGGCTGCAGGTTCTCCACGAAATGTGATGAGCACGCTTTCGGAAGACGAGCACGCGCATGTGCAGGCATGTCGTGATTGGCAGCGGACCAAAGCCGAGAACGGTTGGGCTGGTCTTACGTGGCCGGTCGAATTTGGCGGTCGTGGCCTTACCGGTTTGCAGCAGGGCATCTTTCTTGAGGAAGAGCACAAGTACGACCTTGCGGTGGGCATGTTTGCTCAGGCCACCGGCATGGTTGGTCCGTCGATCATCGTGCACGGCACCGAAGACCAGAAGACGCAGTTCCTTCCTTCGATTCTTCGTGGCGAACAGGTGTGGTGTCAGTTGTTCAGCGAACCGAATGCCGGTTCCGATCTCGCGGCCCTGCGCACAAAGGCCGAACTCGATGGTGACGAATGGGTCATCAGCGGTCAGAAGGTGTGGACCTCGTCAGCGCATGTTGCTGACTGGGGCATGTTGTTGGCCCGAACTGATTGGGACGCGCCGAAGCATCGCGGCATCACGTATTTCCTTCTTGATATGCGCTCACCGGGCATTGAAGTTCGTCCGCTGGTGCAGGCAACCGGTGGCGCTGAATTCAACGAGGTGTTCCTCGAGGAAGTTCGCATTCCCAAAGAGAACGTGCTTGGTGAAGTGAATGGTGGCTGGGCTGTGGCCATGACCACGCTCACCAGCGAGCGCGCTGACATTGGCGCTGGCCATGGTGACGGGTTTGCCGGCGTGCTTCGACTCGCGCAGCAGTACGGCCGAGTGAGTGATCCGGTTGTTCGCCAGGAACTCATGAAGCTCTACACGAGCTACCAAATTTCGAAGTACATCGGGTATCGCACGCGCACCGCCGCTTCGAAGGGCATTGCGCCGGGCCCTGAGGTTTCGACCATGAAGATTGCGATCTCCGACCGCCTTGCGTTCCAGGGTGACTTGGTCGAGTCGCTCATGGGCGCAGACGGGATGTTGTGGGGTTCTGACGCCATCGACGATGGCTATTGGCAGACCATGGTGTTCATGGGGCAGTGGATGGCCCGAATCGGCGGCGGCACGGAAGACGTGCAACGCAACATTGTGGGCGAGCGAGTGCTCGGACTGCCCCGCGAACCGGGTAACGACCGCACGACGCCATTCCGCGAACTGCCGCACTGACCTCGCGGTTCGGACAACTGGCTGTAGACATTCCCCATGTTCAATCCGTTCGCGCCAGGCTTCGCCGAGAATCCCTACGAGGAATATCGCGTTGAGCGCGAAAGCGAGCCGATTCAGCAGACGCCGTTTGGTCCGTGGATTGTGTTCAGCCATGCCGAGTCGGTGCAGCTTCTTCGTGATGTCACGCTGAGCGTTGATGTGCGCAAGGCGATGGAGATCCTCGGTGAAGACCCGCGTGATCGAGCCAAGATGCGAGCCGAACTTTTCCCTGACAAAGCACCTCGGGAAGACACTTCAATACTCAACATTGATCCACCCGATCACACACGCCTTCGCAAACTCGTAAGCAGTGTGTTCACGCCTCGTCGAGTTGCTGATCTGGCGCCGATGATCGAACGCATCGTGGACGAACATCTCGATGCAGTGGCCGATCGCGGCGAGATGGATTTGATCGCCGATCTCGCATTCCCGCTTCCGTTCGCGGTCATTTCTGAAATGTTGGGAATGCCTGACGGCGATAGCGCGCAATTGCGTGAGTGGTCACACACACTGGTGAAGATTCTCGATTTCACGATCGGCCCGGAAGAGCTCATGGCTGCAGTGATTGCTGGCGAGAATCTGCGTGAGCACATTGCCAATGTCATTGAGTGGAAGCGTTCGAACCTCGGTGATGACTTGCTCAGCGCGTTGATTCTCGCTGAGGACAATGGCGATGTCCTTTCCGACGTCGAACTCGTCGACCAAGTGAATGTCTTGTTCATTGCTGGTCACGAAACCACGGTGAATCTCATTGGCAATGGAACATGGGCGTTGCTGCAGAACCGAGACCAACTTGAGCTGCTGCGTGATGACCCAACAGTGGAATCAACGGCCATCGACGAGCTTCTTCGATATGACTCACCAGTGCAGATCTCGCGACGGATCACCCTTGAACCGATTCAGGTCGGTGGACGCCACGTGGCGGCAGGCACGTTCGTGCTGACAAGTCTTGGGTCAGCCAATCGCGATCCCGCAGTGTTCGGGCCGACGGCCGATCAACTCGATCTGCGCCGTGCCGATGCCGCTCGTCACCTCGCTTTTGGCAGTGGCACCCATCACTGCCTTGGAGCCTCGCTTGCCCGCATGGAAGGCACAATCGCCATCACTCGCCTGATTCGGCGCTTCCCTGAACTGCAGGCGATGAGCGCACCAGCATGGAACGGCCGACTCGTGCTGAGAGGCATGGATTCTCTCCAACTTTCGCTTCGCTGAAGTTGTTCGATGGGTGGCAAGATTCGGTCGTGACAACTCACGACGATGACGGCGCATTCGCTTCCGGAAGTTGTAGGAGCGATTCAAGAGCAGGCCGGAAAGATGATTCACACCTCGACGCTGTACCTCGTCGAGCCGATGATTGAACTCGCCGAGAAGGTGGGGGAGTTGTCGGGGATCCCCGACGCCAAAGTTTTTTCGCTACTTCAGGCTCAGAGGCCAATGAGACGGCGCTGTTGTTGGCCTCGACTGTTCGTCGCTCGAACCAGGTTCTTGCGTTGCGAAACAGTTACCACGGCCGCTCATTCGCCACGATGGGCGTGACCGGCAATCGCGGCTGGTCGTCATCGAGTCTTTCGCCGTTCGCGGTGTCGTATGTGCACAACGGCGACACATTCCGTTCGCCATTCCGCGATCGCGACGAAAAAGGTTTTGTCGATGCGATTGTCGAAGACCTTCGTCATGTCATTGCCACGACAACAGCGGGTGATGTTGCGTGCATGATTGCTGAACCAATTCAGGGCGTTGGCGGCTTCACTGTTCCGCCCGACGGCCTGCTTGGCGCACTGCAAGAGGTATGTCGCGAGTTCGGCATTCTTTGGATCACTGATGAAGTGCAAACGGGATGGGGCCGTACCGGCGAGAACTTCTGGGGCTATCAAGCACACCGTCTTGAGCCCGACATCCTCACGTTTGCCAAGGGTCTCGGAAACGGTCTCGCAATGGCGGGCGTTGTTGCCAGCGCGTCATTGATGGACAGCGTCAATGCCAATTCGATCTCTACGTTTGGTGGTAACCCGCTCGTGTGCGCAGGCGCATTGGCGAATTTCGACTATTTACTTGCCAACGATCTGCAGGCCAATTCATTGCATCAGGGCGAAGCGATGTTCGCCGCGTTGCGTCCGCTTGCCGAAGAATTGTCCATCGTTGGCGATGTTCGGGGTAAGGGCCTCATGGTCGGCATTGAGCTCGTAGGCGCCGACGGCCGTGAACCGAATGCGGCCGCGGCCGCTGCAGTTCTCGAGCAGTGCCGTGAAAACGGGCTCCTCATTGGCAAGGGTGGCCTGTATGGCAATTGCCTGCGGGTGGCTCCACCGCTCACGCTCACCGATGAGGAATGTGCCGAGGGCACTTCGATCCTTGTCGACGCGTTGCGTGCGGTAGCCGGTCGCTGACCCTCCGGAAAACAAGCGGAACAAACGACCAGCCCGTAGGGTTCTGTTTATGCATTGGTCTGTCTTCGCGTGGTCCGCGCTTGCAATCGCGATCGTCATGATTTCGACGTGGGTGGTGAGCCTGTTTCTTCGAAATGCATCGATTGTTGACCCTATTTGGTCTCTCGGATTCGTCGTTGTGGGCTGGGTGTCGTTCGCCGCTATGCATCAGCACGTCGACGCACTGCGCACGGGAGTGTTGCTTACCTTTGTCACGATTTGGGGAGTGCGCCTATCGCTGCACCTCTTTATTCGAAACTTCGGCCATGGCGAGGACTACCGCTACAAGGCGATGCGCAAGAAGCACGGTGCAAAGTTCTGGCTCGTGAGTCTCGGAACCGTGTATGTGTTCCAGGGAATCCTCATGTGGATTGTCTCGCTTCCGTTGCAGTTCGGTATCGGCATCGCCACGAAGACCTCGTGGTGGGTGCTGCCGCTCATCCTCGGCGCCATCGTTTGGCTCGTCGGTTTCGGATTCGAATCCATTGGCGATGCCCAGCTGAAAGCATTTCGAGCCGACCCGGCTTCGGCCGGCCAGGTCATGGATCGCGGACTGTGGCGCTACACCCGTCATCCCAATTACTTCGGCGATGCCAGTGTGTGGTGCGGGATCTTCCTTGTTTCACTGGGTGCTGGCGGTTGGGCCTGGCTCGGTGTCATCGGCCCGATTGTGATGACCACATTGTTGCGTCGGGTATCGGGCGTGACCTTGCTTGAGAAGTCACTGGTGAAGCGCCGACCGGGGTACGAGGACTACGTGCGCCGCACGAGTCCGTTCTTGCCGCGCCCACCGCGTAAGTGACCCATCGCAACTGCTATCACCACTAGCCTCACGTCACATTCGTCTGTATGGGAGTGAGGGTTTGTGAGCAAGGTGCGTCGCTACGAGGTCACTGCTGCTGGTGATTTCGCTTCGGTGCTTGCCGTGCTTACTGACCACCTCGGACTGCGTCTTCTCAGTCTCGATGAAGGCCAGCGCAGTTGGCTCGACACTCCCACCGGTACGCTCGAACGGGCCGAGACCACGCTTGAATTCCGTCTGCCATCGGGTGATGGAACCCCGTCGCTCACCTGGGCGGCCGAGGGTCGAGTGCTCGTGTACGACCCGTGTGTGTCGTCCACCCCGCCAGTGCAGTCCGGTGACCTTCCCAATTCCGAAGCATTTGCGAGGCTGGCCACGTTGGTCGACGGAGGCGAGTTGGTTGCCGGTCCAACGGTGAACTCCCAGATCGCAGTGTTGGCCTGTCTCGACGATGAAGAGAAGACCACCGCACGAGTGATCTTTGATCGCTCCGAAACGATCGATGGCATCACGCTGCCGATGATGCTCGAAGTCCTGCCGCTCCGGGGCTACGAAGATGAAGCCTCGGCGCTCGAAAAGAAATTGAAGCGCAGCGTCGCACTTTCTGCATCGGCGACGCCCATGAGGGAACTTGTGCGTCAAGGTATCAGCGCTGACCCCAATGGCGCTGTGCTCGTCCCGACGATGTCGGCGGCATGTGCTTGGCGAACTGTGTTCCAGACGCTCACCGATTCAATAACCCAATCGTTTTCGGGTGTGCTGAGTGGGAATGATCCAGAAGATCTGCACGCGTTTCGTGTAGCGGTTCGGCGCATCCGAACAATTTTGCAAGATGGCGAAGACGTTGTTGACCCCGAATCTCGCGATCGGTTCCGTCATGAGTATCGCTGGCTCGGCGATGTCACGACACCAACCCGTGATGCCGATGTGCATCTCATTGAATTCCCAGAACTCGCAGCGACGCTCCCGCCATCGCGTCGCGAAGAACTCGCGTCGTTCAATGAGGTTCTCTTACGACACCGAGCCGATTGCCACGCTGCAATGACGGTAGAACTGCGCTCAATGCGTCGTGCAGAATTCGGAACTGCTTGGCTTTCGTTTCTTGCTGATGACGACGCCTGGACTGGTTGTGGCGATCTCGCCGACGAACCCGTGCTCCGGATTGTTTTGCGCCGAGTCGAGAAGGCGAACCGGCAGCTCGTAAAGAACGGCCGAAAGATTTCAAAAAAGTCACCGGCAATTGCGTTGCATGAACTTCGTAAAGAAGGAAAGCGACTCCGGTATTTGTTGGAGTGCTTTGCCCCCTTGTTTGACGAGAAGGCATTGGCAACGATTCTGCGTCCGTTGCGCGATGTGCAAGATGTGCTGGGCGAATTCCAAGACACTGAGGTGCAGGCCAACGCATTACTCGATCTCGCCAGCGAACTCGAAGGGGCTGACGACCATTCTGCCCTCATGACCATTGGCGGAGTTATCGAACAACTTGGGGTTCGAGGCGCCGAAGCCCGTGCATCGTTCTCAAAAACTTTTGGTCAATTCGACGATCGAAAAGTGCAGCGAGCATTTGATCAACTTGAGCCCCGAAAGAAGAAGCGATGAAGGTTCTTGCCACCTACAACATCAAAGGTGGAGTCGGGAAAACCGCAACTGCGGTGAATCTTGCCCACGTTGCTGCCGCCCACGGAAACCGCGTTCTCGTGTGGGATCTCGACCCCCAGGGTGCGGCGACGTTCTATTTTCGGGTGAAGCCAAAGGTGAAGGGCGGCGGAAAAGCCATCGTTCGCGGTTCGCTTGAACTTGGCGATGCCATCAAAGCCACCGACTTCGACAATCTTGATCTCGTACCTGCTGATTTTTCCTATCGCCATCTCGATCTTTGGCTCGACGATGCCAAGAAGCCGCTTGTTCGAATCCGGCGCGCGCTTCGTCAGGTTTCCGAAGAGTACGACTACGTCTTCCTCGATTGCCCGCCGAGCATTTCGCTTACGTCCGAAAGCGTGTTTCGTGCCGCCGACGCACTGCTCGTGCCAACAATTCCCACCACGCTTTCATTGCGCACCTACGAGCAGCTCGATCGCTTCGTCGAAGAGAACCCCGACATGGTCCGAGAGCTCAAGATCCTCGGATTTTTCTCGATGGTTGATCGCCATAAGCGCTTGCATCGTCGTTTCATGAATGAGCTGCGTACCGCACACCCAGAAATGCTGGATGCAACGATCCCGAATTCCACCGATATCGAGCGCATGGGTGTCCAACGCGAACCAGTTGGCGCTTACGGCAAGGGCAGCAAGCCCGCTCGTGCCTACGAAGCGCTGTGGTCGGAACTACAGACTCGTCTGTAGTTGATTGATCACAATGCCTAACGGAAGGTTCGCCCCGAGCCCCACGGCGACATTGCATCTGGGCAATCTCCGCACCGCACTCGTGGCGTGGTTGGCTGCTCGCTCAAGTGGATCGCAGTTCTTCTTCCGCAGCGAAGACATGGACCAGGTCGCGTGTCGGACCGAACATGAAGAGTCTGCGCTTCGTGATCTCCATGCGCTTGGCCTCGATCACGACGGCGCTGTTGTGCGGCAGTCGGAACGAGCCGAGGTCTATCGGGCAGCAATCAATCGATTGATTGACGGCGACCTCACGTACCCCTGCTACTGCACGCGTCGAGAGGTGCTGGCGGAAGCAGCCGAGTCCATTGCTGCTCCTCACGGGGCGCGACCTGCGGGCGCGTATGCCGGAACCTGCAGCACGCTGGATAGTGCTGGACGGTCCGAGCGAGAAGCGTCTGGACGCGCGCCCTCGCTTCGTCTCCGGTCGGGCGGTGCGGTGGTGTCGTTTACTGATCGGCTCGCGGGGTTCTATGAGGGAGCGGTTGATGACTTTGTCATCCGGCGCGCGGATGGAACTCCCGCCTACAACCTTGCCGTCGTCGTCGATGATGCAGAACAGGACATCGGCGGAGTCGTGCGTGGCGACGACTTATTGGAAACGACACCGAGGCAGATTCATCTCGCTCGGTTGTTAGGTGTGGACGCGCCGGACTATCTCCACGTTCCACTTGTGTTTGGCCCTGACGGTGAACGTCTCGCCAAACGCCACGGTGCAGTGACACTTGAGGACCAACAAGCGATGGGCCGAACCCCCACAGCCGTGCGCGATGTGTTCGCTGTTTCGTTAGGGCTGGTCGAAGAGGGAGAAACGCCATCGCTGGATGAGCTCGTCCAACGTTTCGATGCGGCGCAACTACCGAGAAATGTTTGGATCCTTCCACAAGAGTTGAGCGGTAGCGTCAAACTGTGACCGTTCTTGTTGACGCTGCGATTTGGCCATTCGAAGGTCGTAAGTGGGCACACCTTGTAAGCGACAAGAGTTTTGAGGAACTTCACGAGTTTGCCGAGCAACTTGGTATTCCTCGACGCGCGTTTCAGGGAGATCATTACGATGTCCCGACCGAGTACCGCGATCGAGCGATTGCGTTAGGTGCCGAAGCAGTTCCTTCGCGTGAACTCGTTCGGCGTTTACGAACAGCCGGGCTGCGTCGAGTCCGATCAGCCGACTATTGAGATGTCGTTCTTAGGCTGAACCAACTTGGCCGGCAGCGATCTCGTCGCCGATGGCCTTTGCTTCAGTTGGAGAAATCCCTGATCTCCCGACAAGAAAGCACGTCAGCGGAGCAGCAAGTCGTTCCGAGGTGTGCGCCGCAACACTGGCGAGGTCGAGTAGGGCATCGATATCTGCTTGCGAGAGCGGGCCGAGCCCGAGCTGGTCGGCAAATGTCGTGAGCCATTCCTGTGCGTCCATGGGTCGCAGCGTAGATCGGGTCGGCTCGTAGGCTCGTTGGTATGGCCGAGGAGGATGCACTACGAGTCACCGCATCGGTGCTGATCCCTGCCCACGAACTCACGTGGATGTTCGGGCCAAGCGGAGGGCCTGGTGGTCAGCACGCGAATCGGGCCCACACCCGGGCCGAAGTGCGGTTCGATGTTGAGGCTTCGGGGTCTTTGTCGCAGTATCAGCGCCAACGCATTATCGATCGTTTGGGATCGGTCGTAACTGTCTCGGCTGATGATGAACGATCGCAGTTGCGAAATCGTCGTTTAGCTCTCGACCGGTTACGTCAGAAATTGGCCGGAGCATTGCGAGTCGAGAAGCCCCGTCGGCCCACACGGCCGGGTCGGGGAGCAGTGGAACGTCGGCTTGATGCCAAGCGCCGTCAGGCGGCGCGCAAACGCGATCGCCGCGGCGGTTTCGACGACTGAGCCGCGCTGAAATCAGTAGCCTCACGGGGTGCGCTTCGGATTCAAGACCTCACCTCAACACACGACATGGCAAGCGATGCTCGATGTGTGGCAGGCCGCTGACGACATCGAACTGTATGACTCGGGATGGAACTTCGATCACTTCTATCCCATCCATTCCGATAACTCGCACGGTCCGTGTCTCGAAGGTTGGTCAACGCTCACCGCACTGGCCCAAGCGACCAGAAGAATTCGTGTCGGTGTGCTGGTGACTGGCCTTCCGTATCGCCACCCCGCGGTGATGGCGAATATGGCCGCAACCGTCGACGTGATTTCGAATGGTCGCCTCGAACTTGGTCTTGGCGCTGGTTGGAACGATGAAGAAGCCGACGCCTACGGCATCAGTCTTGGCGCCACACTCACCGAACGTTTCGACATGTTCGATGAAGCGCTCGAAGTGATTGTCTCGTTACTCACAAACGAAGTCTCAAACTTCAGCGGCCAGCACTTCACGCTGACCAACGCGTATTGCGAACCGAAACCTCTTCAACGCCCGCATCCGCCAATCTGTATCGGTGGCGCTGGTCCCAAACGCACACTTCCCGCCGCGGCTCGTTGGGCCCAGCATTGGAACTTCCCTGGCGGACCGGTTGATTCGTGGAAGGCATCGCGCGATCTGTTGTGGGCCGAATGTGAACGTATTGGCCGTGATCCATCCGAGATCATGACCTCAACCCATCTTTTGGCCGACGTCAACGATCCCGGAGTCGCTGTTGCGCAGGCCGAGGCGTATGCCGAAGCCGGCCTCGATATGGGCATCGTGTATTTGCCGCCGCCTCACTCACCCGCAGTGCTCGAAGCACATGCGGTCGCTCTCCAGCACTTAGCTGAGTAATCCCTAGGAGTCATCATGGAAATTGGAATCTTTAGCCAACCCGAAACCGTCGATAAGGCAGTTGAGCACGGACGACTTTTTGCCGACGCAGGTTTCGGATCCTATTGGATGCCGCAGATCTTTGGCCTCGATACGCTCACTGCGCTCACGGTTGTCGCGCGCGAAGTACCGAAGATTCGTCTGGGTACCGCAGTTGTTCCCACCTACCCGCGTCACCCTGCGATGTTGGCGGCTCAAGCGCGCACGTTGCAGCAGGTCGCCGATGGTCGATTCACACTCGGCATTGGCCTGTCGCATCAGATGGTGATCGAGGGAATGTTCGGTATGACCTTCGATAAGCCTGTTCGTCACCTTCGCGAATACCTCAGCATCCTTATGCCACTTCTTAACGGCGAAGCGGCCGACTTTGCTGGTGAAACGTTGCACGGTCACCTTGCGCTCGACATCCCTGATTCAACACCGGTGGACACACTCGTTGCCGCGTTGGGCACGCAGATGCTGAATGTCACCGCGCGTATGGCGCAAGGAACAGCTACCTGGATGACTGGTCCGACCACAATTGCTTCGCATATCGCGCCGACCATCAACAAGGCTGCAGCCGAAGCCGGTCGCCCTTCACCGCGTATCGTGTGTGCCTTGCCGGTCTGTGTCACCGACGATGAAGCCGGTGCACGCGCGAAAGCCGCCGAGGAATTCCTCGTGTACGGATTCCTTCCTTCGTACCGAGCGATGCTGGATCGTGAAGGCGTTGAAGGACCAGCCGACGTCGCGCTTGTTGGCAACGCTGCAACTGTTCGAGCCGGCATCGAAAAGATCTTCGAAGCGGGCGCGACCGAATTTGTGGCTGTTCCTTATGACAATCGCGACGAAACCCTCGAAATGCTTGCGGGCTTGTTGTAATCAGCGAAAAATCAAACGGGCGCTTCGGCGTGTCGGAATTCGCGGGGCTCGACAAAGTTGGCCGCAAGATCGATCAGTAGTTCGTCGCGCAATGCACGGCGTTCGGGGTCGTCCCACAGATTGACCTGCTGCAACGGATCGAGGACGAGGTCGTACAACTCGCCCTCGGTGCCATCGTGCACGGTGCCTGGTTGATAGGTGGTGCACACGAAGTTGTCGCGCATGATCGTGCGCAGATGAATCTCGGTGCCATCGGGCTGATGGTTGTCCCATTCGGTGGTGACTCGCTCGAAACCACGTGCAACTGCATCGGCATCGTCGATAGGCAGCGGTCGACCTTCCATCCACTCTGGTGGTTGAACGCCAGCAATGGTGCAGAAGGTTGGCGCGAGATCAAGCAAGCCAACGGGCTTTGAGACTCGTGCGGTGGCATTGATGCCACCGCCGGCCGAGGGTGCCGGTCGCCAAATAAGCGGAAGACGCATGAGCGAATCAACGTGATACGGGCCTTTAAAGAGCAACCCGAAGTCGCCCTGGAATTCGCCGTGATCGGTGGTGAAGACGATGTCGAGGTCATCGCTCCATCCCTTGGCGTCGATCGCCGCAAGCACGCGACCAATAGCTTCGTCGATGAGTTCGTTTTCGATATGCGCCATCGCGTTGACTTCGCGAATTTGATCGGCAGTAAGAGTTGCGGGCACCCATTTGCAGGGGGCTTCGTAATTGCTCACGAGCTTTCCGTCATACCAAAGACGCCAGTGGCGCGGTTTGGAATCAATGATTGCTTCTCGCTCAGCTTGGTTCTGCGGGTAACCCACAGGAAGATCGAGTTCGCGCCAGTCGACGCGATGCAGTTCAGATTCGGGTGGATCCCACGGGTGATGGGGGTCAGGGAAACTCATCCAGCAGAACCAGTCATCGTCAGCCTTCAGGCCGTCGAGCCATGAAATGGTTCGATCGGCGACCCAATCGGTGTGATACCAGTCGCGCGGAACAGCATTGTGTTTGATCTGCGGAGCACCGGAATCGCCACCAGGAACATCGCTCACTTCAAGATCGCCATCAAGCACCTGAAAGAACATGCCGATGGCTTCGGGATGTTCTTTGCGAATGAAACGTGAGTAATGCGTGAACCCGGCCGCGCCATGGGTGGCGAGTTCCATATGATCGAACCCGCGATGGCCTTCGGTTGCGCCGGCAAAACCTTGACGGTTTTCTTCGAAGCGCAAAAATGGGTCAAGCAGTGGTTCGAAATGGCTTTTGCCAATAAGTGCCGTTCGATAGCCCGCGTCGTGCAGCACTGCGGCAACGCTGGGAGATTCGACCGGAAGCGGCACACCATTCATCCATACGCCGTGCGTGCCAACGTTCTGGCCGGTCACCATCGTGGAGCGCGATGGCATGCACACAACATTTTGTGGTTGTGCACGGTCGTAGGAAATTCCGTTTGCTGCAAACGAATCGATGTTGGGTGTGCGGGCAACGTTTCCGCCATTGGCACCGATTGCGTCGTAACGCATTTGGTCGGTGGTGATGAAAAGAATTTTGCGACCCATCAGCGTTCGTCCTCGGTGTGGTCGTTCAGCATGCGAGCAAGATTTTCGATTCCCTCGGAGATGACGCCGTCAAGCACGAACGCCATGGGGTCCGGGGAAATCTCGGTGGAGTACATGAGCAGACAGCCCGGTTCGCCGTCTTCGATGACATCCATAGTGCCGAGGTGGTACTTCACTGGAAGTGGCCCGGTGATGCGGTACTGAAAACGGCGCATGCGATTGTCGAGCGTGACGATCTCTTCGAAGACAGGCAGGCCTGCTGCGAGAGTGAGCGTGCGGATGTTGTCCTCGACAGTTACCGCGGTCACGCCTGGGAACCACTGGACGATGCGAGTCGGGTCTCCGACGACCTTCCAAACGTCGTCGGCGTTTCGGTGGACTCTGGCATGTGATCTGATGGTGGCCATCGAAACTCCGGGGCAGGAAAGTGTTCAGACTACCGTCAATTAGAGTGACAATTCATGTCTTGGTCTGACCGTCTGAAGGCGCAGTCTCGTTCCGTCGCGACGACGGTCATTAACGCCGCATGGGATCGACTTCGCCTTGCTGGTGCGATCAATGCTGAGCACCCGTTGGCCCGTCGTTACGGATCGATGGGGCGGGGCAGTTACGTCGCGTTCCCCCAAGGGGATTGCTACAACGCCCATGCTATTCACCTTGGCGAGGACTGTTTCATCGGTGCCGGCACGACACTCGCGGTGGGTATGCCTACCGAGACGTATCCACCTGATTCGCCGCCGGTGATTGAAATCGGTGATCGAACGACGGTGGGCAAGGACTGCTGGTTTGTTGCTCGCCATTCGATCGTGCTTGAAGCCGATGTCACGATCGCTCCCAACGTGTACTTCACTGACCACAATCACACTTACGCCGATCCTTGGCTTCCTGTGGGCAAGCAGGTGCTGCAGGGTTTTTCTGTGCGCGTTGGTTCAGGAACTTGGATCGGCACAAACGTTGTCGTGTTGCCGGGCGCCAACATCGGCCGCAATTGCGCGATTGCTGCTGGTGCCGTTGTGCGCGGAGATATCCCCGATCACAGCGTTGTCGTGGGCGTGCCGGGCCGTGTCGTTCGTCGTTGGATCGACGGCGAAGGTTGGGTCCCGCCGCTTACGAATGAAGTTGTTGTTGTCGAAGGTTGGCCGGTTGGAGTTCGACCGACTGAAGAATCCGGCAGCTAACGCCGATTAGCGCATGCGTCCGGACTTCACCTTTGGTTTGAAGGCTCCGGAAAGTTCATCCTGCGTGAACGCGTCGCCATTCGGAAGACCAACTGCGAAGCGGTAGAGAGCAGTGCGGTAGATCGCGCCGAGAGCCGACATCAGGCAGCCGATGACGACTACCCAGATGAACAGGAGCGGAATGCCGACGACGGGAAGGACGAAGCTCAACGCGCCGAAGATCAAGATGCCCGGAAGCATCAGGAGGAATCCGATAAGGCCAATGCCGGCCTGCGCGAAAAGGTTTTCACCCCAGGTCGACTTCAACAGAGTCGCGGACTTCTTGATTGCAGCGATTGGGCCGGTGCCCTCGATGATGATGATCGGAAGCACGAGCCACGTGACGACGTTCCAGGCTGCTCCGATCAGGCCAGCAGCAAGGTCACCCAGGAAGCCTGCTTTGTCGCGGATGGCTTGAAGTATGAGACCGACGGTTGAGTTGATCGCCGACCAACCAAGAATCGAGGGCGTGCGAGTTGTTGCTTTGGAAAATGCCTGACCCATCGTGAAACTGCCACCATCGAGTCGTTCATTGGCGGCGGCGATGAGAGTGGCGGCGAATATCTGCGAAACGAGGCCGATGATGAACAGTCCCACAATGCCAATCGCCCATGACGCAGGTGTGAGAGAAAAGTCGTCTTGGCCGGGTGCAGGGTTGGCTATGAAATCGGCGGTGAGAACAACACCGCCACCGACGGCCACCGCGATGATGCCGCAGGTGATGGCGGAAACTGCAGGAATGGCGGCGAGCTTCTTCTCGCTTTTCAGAACACCGAAACTTGCTCCAGCGAGCGCTTTGCTATTTGCGAATTTTCCCATTCCCCAATCCTAGGGAAGGTGACTGATCAGAGTTCGATAAGCGGGTCGATGTCGACCACTTCGCCGTGAGCGCCGTCAGGGACGAGAAGAGCGGCGGTTGCGGCGCAGAGCTTGTCGAGTTTGTCTGCGGTGGCGGCGTAGACCTCGAGGCCCTCGCCAACTGGATCGGCGATGTCGTCGGCGGCAATTCCGGCAGGTCGGTTCGGCGGTCGCAGTGCTGCAACGGTGGCGCACCACTCGCGAACCGATTGCCCTGGTTGGCGAGGCCCAACCTTGTTGCCCAGCCGGACGATCTCGCCCATAACAAAGGTCCGTTCAAGCGCAGCCTGGTCGTGGATGACAATGCCGTGAACATGATCACGAGTCACGCCGATGATGAGATCCGCTTCGGCAACGTCTTCGCCCTTGATGCGGCGACTTTCGTGTTCAGAGAGATCAAGGCCCCGAGCCGCGAGCGTCTCGACGGCGTGGTTGGTTGCGGGTCCGCCCCAACCAAGAGTTCCGGCCGAATGCACGCGTGCTTCCATGCCGCGAAGGGTGAGGTGATGCGCAAGCAGACCCATCGCCATTGGCGACCGACAGGTATTTCCGGAGCAGATGATCAAGATTTCGATTTCGTGATCCTAGAAGGCCGCGGAGCTATGCCTGTTCAGACCCGTGTGAGCGTTCGTCGAAGACACATCGCCAAGACGAACGAAGTGATCCGCTTGCAGCGGTGATCGTGTCGATAAGGACTGTGGCCGCGTCGTCATGATCGACTAACACGATCGGCTCGTCGTTATCGCTGTCGATAATTCGAAGGGTGAAGTTGGGAATGGGCGTCGCTGACGTTGCTGTGAGCGTCGAAATGTGTTCCTGAAGACCAACGGCCAGTTCGTCGTCGTTCAGTTGGAAGAGATTGAGAAGCGACGTGTGTGTTGGTGGCCACCAAGGACTGGGAAGGGCCGCAAGCAGGTTGCAATCGCGTCGCTGCACTCGAAGATGTCCGCGAAGAAAATCGGGTAGTCCGCCTGAGGAATTCGTGTGCTCGACATACGCCTCGGTATGGAGTGCCGCAAGGGAGTCGAGGTCATACATCGTGAGGTACTGCGGTGGATCGTCGTCGCGCCCGCCGGCTGTCCACTCGAAGCGACGTGCCCGCCGGAAACCGGGGAGCACGAGTTGCTCGCGATGGTGATCATCACACCAGGCCGAGAACTGCACATGCAGGTGAGATGGAAGCCAGGTCGCGAGATAAAGAACGGCGTTTGGTGTGGTGATTGATTCAGTCATCGTCAGCCTTCAAAAGCAGGCAGTGTGGTGAGGCCGGCTTCGGTTTCCATATCCTTTATGAGTTCGCGTTCCTGAGCTTTGCGTTCTTCGGGCGTGCCAGTGAAGCGTTTGTGGGAAACGACCTGAGTCATGGTTGCTGTTGAGAACAGGGCAAGGACAAATGTGGTGAGGTAGATCGCTCTGAAGCCGCCGATGACCGATGCCGCAAGCGCAATGCTGATGCCCATCGTTGATCCGAGCAACGCGATCATGCGCAATGTGGCCATGCCGACACCGAAGTACTCAGGGCTCAGTGCTGCTCCGCCAGCAGATGCGACTGCTGGTCGAACAAATCCGTTGGCGATTCCCTGAATGATGAGAGCCAGAGTGACAAGGCCCATTGATTCGTAGTTGTACCCAGCAAGGAAGAGCAGCATCGAAAGGGCCATTGATGAAGTGCCGATGAGCCCACCTCGACGCTCACCAAATCTTGCAGCGACACGGCCCCCGAGAATCGCTCCAAAGCACATTCCAAGTGGCAATGGCAGCATGAGGAACGCAGTTTCGGCAATTGACTTTCCAAACCGTTGTTGAAGCAGTAGCGGAGCACTGAAGAAGACAGCGTTGCTTGAGGCTTGCGAAAAGAATTCAGAAACTGCAGGCATCGAATAGGCGGGATTGGCGAGAAGGCCAGTGGGGAGAAGAGGAAACTTGGCGCGCTTTTCGATGCGGACGAATAAAAGAATGAGCATCGGTGCGGCAACGAGTAGTGCCAGTTCGACTGGTTGGGTCCAACCCCACGAACCACCTCGATCGAGATAGAGGAGTATCGATCCTGTCCCCAACATGAGGGTGATGCCGCCGGCGATATCGAAACCGATGTTGGATCGACGTTGCGTCTCGGTGAGCCAGCGCAAGCAGAACGGGAGAAACGCAAGAGCGAGTACACCCTGCGCAAGGAACACGCCGCGCCAACTGAGGGCCTCGACCATCGGGCCGCCAAAGGCCAGACCAAGAGCCGGTGCGGCAGCGGAAACAAACGCCCACATGCCGAGAGCCTTGGGGCGAGCATCGAGAGGAAACGTTTCCATGATGAGCGCGACTGCGGTCGGTGCGGTGGCAAAGCCGGCAGTCTGGCTGATGGTTCGAAACACGATGAGCGAGGCCGCATTCCATGAAAGTGCAGTGAGGATTGCGGCTGCGCCGCACACGGTGAGGCCGATCAGGAAGACTCGCCGCTGTCCTTTGAGATCACCGAGTCGACCGAAGGTGGGAAGCATGACAGCGCCGACCAGCATCGGAAGCGAAAGCACCCACGAAAGCGTCGAGGTGGACGCGTCAAGATTTTCACCGATTTCTGGAAGTGCGGCAACGAGAATGACCGCGGGCCAGCCGGAGACAAATACGCCGAGCATCGTTGCGACGAGTACCCGTCGCTGCTTCCCCCTGTCCACCGGCCGAGGCTACCGGCAGGGAGTGATCCGCTCGAAGAAGTAGGGAACTAGCGTTTCCCTCTCAGGAGGATCGGTATGGCGACAGCATCACGCACCCTTGTCATCACAACAGGATCGGGAATCGGAGCATCGGTTGCCGAGAGGCTTCGGGATCGAGGCGATGTGGTGATCGAGACTGATCCATCACTCGACCTTGCCAATGCGCACGCCGTCAGCGGGGCACTCGGCTCGCTTGTTGGATCAGGAACGGTTGATCGCGTTGTGCTTGCCGCTATCGATCCATCGGCATTTCGCGCCGCTCCAATTACCTCTCTTTCAGAAGAGGAATGGGATCAGGCGGCGGAGTATCCGATGCGAACCGCATTCGTTGTGTTGCAACAAGTGCACACGGTCATCGCCGACGGCGGTCGCGTCGTCCTCATCCTGCCGACGGTGGCGACCACTGGTGTGGCCGATCTCGTTCCGCTGTGTAGCGCAGTTGAAGCCATACGAGTGATGGCCAAAGCAGTGGCCCGACGTTGGGGTGCAAGGTCAATCACGGTGAACACAATCGAAGTGGAACTTGCTGCATTCATGCTCGGTGATGACGTTGAGGGTGATGCTGGAGGTGTCGATGTGCCGGTAGTGCCGGTGCTCGGCCAACCAGCGTTGCCTCCAGGTTCAGCTGTTGACGATGTTCTTGGCCTTCTCGACATGTTGGCCACGCCCGCAGCTGCTGCCATTACCGGTGCACTGTTGGTTGCCGATCGCGGAACGGTGATGCAGCCATGAGCGGACTTCAAGGTTTGATGGAGGGCCGCGTTGTTCTCGTGACTGGAGCGGGCGCCGGCGTGGGCCGCGGCGTTTCTGCCGCTTTTGGGTCAGCGGGTGCGATTGTTGGCATCGGCGTGCGTCGACCAGAAGCAGCCGAGGAAACTGCGGCTGATGTCGCTGCTGCAGGCGGCACACCAGTGATCTTGCGCTGTGATGTCACCGATGCTGAGCAGAGCGCTGCCGCAATTACGCAGTTGGTGTCTGATTACGGCCGTCTCGACGCGGTGATTCACAACGCTGTTAGCGGTCGTTCAAGCGAAGCGACGGATTTCGAAAACACCACGCTTGAAGAATGGGAAGACCACGCAACAGTCACGGTGCGTGCAACGTGGCGCCTTGCGGTGCAGGCCTATCCGCATTTGCAAAAGACTCAGGGCGCGTACTTGCTTATGAGTTCACCTGCAGGCATCGAGGGGTCTGAGCGTGCACCGTTTTACAGCGCGGTGAAGGCTGCACAACGTGGCTTCGTGCGCGCGCTTGCTCGTGAATGGGGCCCTGATCACATCCGCGTGAATAGCGTGGCGCCATTGGCGATATCGCCGGCGCTCGAGAACATGAAAATTCTCGAACCCGAACGCGTGAAGCGCATCGAAGGGCTTGTTCCTCTGGGTCGCCTCGGTGATCCCGAAACCGATATTGGGCCACCGTCGGTGTTTTTGTGCAGCGACGAAGCGCGCTATGTCACTGGCCAAACACTGGTTGTGAGTGGCGGCCGATTTACCAGTCTCTAAGGCGAGCGCGAAGTTCCTCGTTGTGTACAAACACAGGGAGCTCTTCGCTGTCGTTATAGGTGGGGCGCACTGAGGTTCCACCGTCGACGCACAACACCTGACCGGTGACGTAGGACGACATATCGGACATCATGAACAACACACCTTTGGCGATGTCGTCGCTGGTACCGCGACGGCGCATCGGGATGACATCGAGATCGTTGCCGTCGGTGTCGCCGGCTTTGCGGGTTGATGCGCTCTTTGGTGTTGCGATTGAGCCAGGTGCAACTGCGTTCACACGGATATTACGACTTCCCCATTCGATGGAAAGCGATCGCGTGAGTGAGAGCACTGCCGCTTTAGCCGCGGCGTAGGCCGAGCCGTAAGGCATGCCATTGAGCGCTGAAGTAGTGGCGATGTTGCACAGCGTTCCGCCATTGCCCTGCTCAACGAGGCGGCGTCCAACGGCACGAACGGTGTTCACAGTTGAACCGAAGTTGAGCGCCATGACATCGTCGAATGCAGGATCGTCACTGGCGAATGGCGCCCACTGCGGTGGCCACATTCCGCCGGCAACCTGTACCGAACCGCGCAATGGCGCGAGTTCGCAGGCTTTGTCGACAACTTCGGCAACGGCTGCTTTGTCTCGGCCATCAGCAAGAAGACCAATGTGTTTGGTGCCGTCGGCTGCTAGCGCGTCGGTGCAGACCTTCAACTTTTCTGCATCAATATCGACAGCAACAACCGATGCGCCGGCGTGACCGAGAAAACGACTGATGGAGGTTCCGATGCCGCCACCGCCTGCGCCCATCACAACGACAGAGAGCCCTTCAAGGCCCCACGGGTTTGCAAGTTCAGACATCTTCACTGCCCCAGTGGTCAGGACGCGTGGAATCGGGTCGGTGCCATCCACCGCCGGCCCAGGTTCCGCCGTCGACATGAATCGATGTCCCGGTGATGAATCGTGAAAGGTCAGACGCAAGGAAGAGTGCGGCCGCAGCAGTGTCTTCGGTAGTTCCGAGGTAACCGAGAGGCGGAAGGAATGCTGGAAGAAATTCCGGATCGCTTTCGACCAGTGTTTGCTGCAGGCCTTTGTCGCCTTCAGACGGTTGCGCATCGGGGGAGATCGAATTCACACGAATACGACGAGTACCGAATTCAAGCGCAAGAGATTTAGAAAGACTTTCAAGCGCTGTCTTCATCGCCGCATAGATGCCGAAGCCGGGGCCGGCCTGGTGCGCTTCGATCGACGTGATGTTGATAATCGAGCTGCCATTCGGCATGAGCGGTGCAACACGGCGAATGAAGTGGGTGACCTGCGTGAAGTTTTCCGCAATGAGCGATGCTTCACCTTTGGGGCTTACATCGAGGAATGGTGAAACGAATGTGCCGCCGGCGTTGTTGACGAGCACGTCGATGTGTCCGTGTGTTGCGGTGATGTTCTCGACGAATGCGTCGACGGCTTCGGCGTCGCGAACATCGAGCACTGCGGAGATCACGGGGCGGCCAAGTGCCTCGATTTGTGCGGCAACGTCAGCAAGGAGTTCCTCCTGCCGGTCACAGATCGCCAAGGTTGCGCCGCAGCGGGCAAAGAGCAGTGCGGTGTCGCGCCCGATGCCCTCGGCTGCTCCGGTCACGATGGCGACTCGGTCGGTGAGGAGGATGGAACGTTCGTCGAAAAGATGAGCCATGGGCTCACTCTCGCACATCCGGTTGCACGAGACTGTTCGGATGGACCTGACCTTGTGGCCGCTCGTGAGCCAACCGTGGCCTGCGCTTTGCGAGGCCGTAGAGCTGGTCGAAGGGCTGGGCTGGCACGGAGTCATGGTCGAAGACCACTTCATGGCCGATGGAAGTGGGTTCGGAGCGGTCTCCGACCCACGCTTTGAGGTGACGACAGTCCTTTCGGCCCTTGCGGTGGCCACGAACTCGCTCCGACTGGCCCCGCTGGTGATGTCGGCGACCTATCGGCACCCATCAGTGGTGGCGAACTGGGCGGCTTCGGTGGATCACATTTCTGGCGGCCGGCTGACGCTGGGCCTGGGTGCTGGCTGGCAGATCAACGAGCATGAGCAGTATGGGATCGAGATGGGAACGCCAGGGGAGCGAATCGGACGTCTGGACGAGTACTGCTCGGTGGTCCGATCTCTGCTTGAACAATCGGTGACAGATTTCAACGGAAGGTTCTTTGAACTTTCGAACGCATGGTGTGAGCCGAAACCAGTGCAGGATCGATTGCCATTACTGATTGGCGGAAAAGGCGATCGGATGCTTCGACTCGTTGCTCGACACGCCGACATGTGGAACATGTGGGCGATGCCATCGAAGTTTGCCGAACGTTCCGCAGTACTTGATCAAGCCTGTGACGACATTGGTCGTAATCCCGCAACGATTCGTCGTTCGACCCAAGCGCTTGTGTGTCTCACTGATTCCGAATCAGATGCACGATCGTTTCTCGATGCTGCAGGTGGACGCGCTGCGTTTGCAGGAACGGCTAAGCAGTTCGCAGAACTTGCTGCGCAATGGCGTGACGCGGGCGTCGATGAACTGGTGGTTCCTGACTGGCATTTGGGTACTGGTGCTCAGCGCGCAGAATCGATTGAAGCGATTACTGCTGCACTGCAGGCGTAAACGAACCAACCGGGCGGCGCCACCGCCGCATTGATGCCCATACAACCCAAGCGATCGCTCCGACGGGAATCTCGAGCAGATAGACAAAGCCGCGGAAGAGAAACACCGCAGCGGTTGACGCGTTCTCGGGTCCACCGAAGCTAATGAGTGCGGACGCGGCTCCGACTTCGACGAAACCGACACCGCTTGGCGTGATGGGAATGGTTTCGAGAAGTCGGGCAAAAGCGAATGCTGCAAACGCCTCGGTAAGCGTGATGCTGTCGATTCCGATTGCGCGAATGCACGCAAAGAGAAGGAGAAATTGAATGAGGTTGAACAAGAAGATCCAAAGGGTGATGAATACCCAGCGCTCGCGAACGAGACCAATACTTTGGTGGCGGAAATCGAGAACGCCGTTTACGACATCCGGTGTGCGATGGCGGCGAGTGACAGTGCAGAACCATTGAACGATTGACTGCCCTAATCGCCCGATATGTTCGGCCAGTCGTTCACTGCGCATGATGAGACCGAGAACTACTGCAGCAATAACAAGTGCGACTAGGCCGAGAATTGTTGGAAGGACCAGTTTTCCGGTCGCATCGCCAGAGATCAGGAGCAGGGCAAGCGCAAGAACGGGCATGGCCAACTTGACGAAGATGTTCCAAATCCCTGACACAAGGATCGAAAGTGTGATCGCCGGCGGCGTGAAACCCCACGACATGTCAATTGCATAGGTTGCGCCAACACCAACAGCGCCGCCGAAGGGGAGCGAATTCGAAACTGCACTTCCCGCGAAGTTCACGCAGAGCGCCTGCATGTGCTTCAGGCCAGGAAGCGTGTTGGTGAGTACGCCGGTATAGGCGAGCATCGCAAGAAACCAAAGCGCAATGAGCGCAGCGATTTCGACAGGCGACAACTTGCCCATTTCAGTCCAGACGTCGGCGTAATCAGAGCCCGTGATTTTTGGAATGACGAAGGCAAAGATGAGAACGACGACCGTGAGTGAAATACCGACTTCAGCAATTCGCCGCGTACGCGATTTCTTGTGCAGTTCGTGGCTAACGACTGCGAATGCATCTGTGGCTTCTTCCGCGCTCAGGCCTTGAAGGACCTCGGGGAGTTCTTCATCGGGCGTGTCGGTCATTGACCGACAGAGACGAAGAGATCGGCAAAGGCGTCAGGCAATGATGGGCCAGAGGTGCCGGGTGTTTGCGAAAGGACATACCACTCGGTGCTGAAAGCGATAGCGAAGATGTCGTCTGGGAGCCCAAGGAAAACGGACAATGTGCGAACGGTGTCGGGGGCGCCGGTTGTTTGGGTGGCATGTGCGGCCATCGAAGCTTTGCGTTTGTCGAGTACGGAACTGACATCGACCGTATGTGTGATCTCTGCAGCAGGTGTGTACCAAGACGACAGGTCGGCGGGCACGAATCCTTCCGGTACTTCGAAGCCCATACCTTTTGCCAGCTCAATGCCGCCTGAAAGGAATTCGCGATCGATCGTGGCCTGCAAGAGCGGAATGTCAGCGAGTTGTGCAGCTGCCCATGCGACTCGGTGAACCTGTTGATGATCGGGGTGGCCGTATCCGCCGTTGCGGTCATCGGCAATGAGTAGCGCGGCACCTTCTTCGGCGAGAATCGCAGCGAGCGAGCCTGCGGCGTCGTTCACCTGAGCAGCACAGAAGGTGCCTGGGGGCCATATTCCATCGGCAGCGGGGGAATGGCCCGAGTCGAGATAGTCGAGAAAAACGACGCGAGCGATGCCAAGAGCAACCGCCGATGCCTCAGCCTCGGCGGTCCTGCGCTGGGCAAGACCCTCGTCGCCGACCAAGATGCCATCGCCAACATCTCCGGCATCGCCACGAGTGGCAAGAACCAAGACAACCCGGTGGCCAGCCTGCGCGGCCCGAGCCAGCGTGCCCGAATCGAGAAGGGCCTCATCGTCGGGATGGGCATGAAAGGCGATCAACGACCCGGTTGGCATCTTTTCATTCTTACAGGGCAACGGTGAGGACTACCGTGACTCTGAGTGAATCATACCGATGAGACCCCTGGATTCAGATCCGGACGACTGAAGATTGCTCTGATCTCCGATTGCTACGTCCCGCGCCTTGGTGGCATCGAGATGCAGGTCCACGATCTTGCCCGACAGTTGCAAAGGGCCGGGCATGAGGTCGTGGTAGTCACGACGACAGGTGGTCCTGATGTGGTCGATGGCGTTCGAGTCCATCGCATCAACGTTCCTCTGCTTCCTTTCGATATCCCATTTACCCGTCGGGCATTCCGCTGCGTGGCTGACGTGCTTGCATCTGAACGCGTCGATGTCGCGCACTTTCATGGTGGAGTTGTGAGTCCGCTTGCCTATAAGGGGGCGAGAGACGCGCAACGAGCAGGCATTCCTGTCGTCGTGACATTGCATTGCATCTGGAGTTATGCCACTCCGTTCTTCTGGGCGGTCAACAAATTGACGAAGTGGGGACAGTGGCCGGTTGTCCTTTCTGCAGTGAGCGAGGTCGCTGTAGCGCCAGTGCGGCGCGTTGCGTCCGATGATGCAACGGTTGTTGTGCTCCCGAATGGGATTGAGAACGCCACTTGGTCGATAGCGCCAGAAGAGCGGGATCCATCGGTCGTGACCCTCGTGTCGGTAATGCGCCTGGCTCCGCGTAAGCGCCCAATGCATTTGTTGCGAATGATCAAGGACGTGCGTGATCGGACACCTCGCTCGATCGATGTTCGCCTAGTTGTGATTGGAGATGGTCCTGAACTTGGACAAATGGAGAAATACGTCCGGGAGAATGGCCTCACAAATACGGTGTCGCTGGTTGGGCGTCGGACTCGAGAGGAAATTCGCGAGATCTATTCACGAGCAGACGTTTTTGTGGCCCCGGCCAATCTTGAATCGTTCGGTATCGCTGCACTCGAAGCTCGTTGTGCTGGTTTGCCGGTCGTAGCGAAAGCACAGACGGGCATACGTGAATTCGTTGCGCATGAACAAGAAGGACTACTGGCAGCAAATGATGCCGAGATGGCGCGCGAACTCACTCGAATCGTGAATGACCGAACGCTGCGTGAACGAATTGCGCAACATAATCGCACGACGCCATCTCCAGTTGACTGGTCTGACGTCGTTGAACAAAATGTTGAGGCCTACCGGCTCGCGATCAGTTTGCAGTCGTAATCGGTGTGCCGCGTCCGGCTCGCGTGAATTTTCGAGCCACAAAATAGGCAAATGTGAAAAGCGCGAAGCCGGCGACAGCATCGAGCACGTAATGGTTTGCGGTGATTACTACGACGTAGGTAGTCACGACCGGGTACAGGATGACAAGCGTCTTTGACCACCACGACTTCATCCGTGGAAGTAGTGAAATGGAGGCCCAAAATGCCCATCCGCAGTGCAGTGATGGCATTGCTGCGAACTGATTTGAGATTGTCTTCATTGCATCGTCGTTGAATGACCAGAACGTGGGGTATTCGACGAGCGTGTCAACGAATCCGAACCAAAGGTTTGCGTTGGCTCCGTGAAGAAGCAATGTGTCGTCGAGGAGACGAGGAGGCATGAGGGGGAAGAGTGCGAAGGCAACAAGTGCGCACAGTGTTCCGATCATGAGTGTGTTTCGAAACAACGGGTAGTCATCTGGGAACTTCGAATACAGAAAGATCAGAGTGAACAACGTTGCGGCGATGTAGATTGATCCGTAGAAGTAGTTAGCGGCCACGATCAGGGGCGTGAAGCCGAGCGCAAACTGCTGCATTGCCTGCTCGTGCCAAATACCGAGGTTGCGCTGCCAATCGATGATGAGGAGCGCGTTGGAGTAGGCCTTCGAGGGTTTTCCTGCGGAAAGATTTCTGACTGTTTCGTAGACAACATTGACAGCAGCAATGATCAAAATTTCACGCCACCACACGATTTTCTTGCCGTCAGAGAGCGTGCGTCCCGCAAAGAATTTGCTTCGAGTCGGTGGTTCTGTGCTGTGTGTTGCTTCGATGTTGGAGTCAGTCATGCCGCCACCAATCGTTGCACCGATCCGGCTTCGGTAACGATGTAGAGCTCGCCCTGGTTGTCTTCAGCAAAGGCCACGATTGAATTCGTGCCAAGTTGCGGGCCTATCGCTTTGTCATCGAGCGCGACTCCCTTTCGCTGCAGGAGACCTTTTACGATGCCCGCGCAAAAGTCTCCATAGATATAGACGCCCTGCATCTCGGTCACGGAACCGCGGTAGACAAAGCCACCGATGAGGGGGCAATCGGCACTCGTGTTCGGTGTAACTCCGATTGGGGTAACGATCGATGAAGGTGCCTGATCGGCAGAAGGACCGGCTTCTTTTCCGTCCTTGAAGGGCCAACCCAGGTTGGCGCCATTGCCGGCACCGGCAGACACGGGGAGGTAATCAATTTCTCCGAACTGCACGCGTCCGGCATCGGCGACCCACATGTTCCCGTTCGATCGGTCGAAACTAAAGCGCAGTGGGTTCTGCGCTCCCAGAGTCCAAATCTGAGGGGCGCCGCCACCAGAAGCGAAAGGGTTGCCGGGTGGGATCGCATAGGGGTCTGTCATGGTTGCGCCCGCTGGATCAATGCGCAGAATTTTTCCGAGCAATGACTCGGGGTTCTGTGCCGTCTTTTCGGTGGCGCCATTTGGCGAATCGCCGACACCTATATAGAGGAATCCATCGCGACCGAGAGTGAGCTGGCCGGCGTAGTTGGTTGATCCTTCGCGGGGGATCGTGAGGAGGGTCCGCCTTGAAGCTGGGTTAACGACGGGTGTTGGAAGAACAGGGAGCGTTGTTGAAGTCGATGATGTCGATGGGGCCACTGTGGTTGATGTTGGTGGTGCACCTGGAACGGTCGGAGCGGGGGCTGCCGGAGCCGGGAGAGTGGTCGGAGGGGGAGTCGGGTCAGTTACGGCCCATGAGGCGATGACGATTTCACCGTTCTTGTTTACGTAACTGAGGAAGAGTGTGCGGGCATCGGTGGAAAAAGCGATGCCGAGAAGTCCGCGCTCACCTTCGGTTGATACATCGCTTGAAATATCGATGACGGCACCGGGGTAGGTCTTGAACCCTTTTCGTTGGGTTTGGCCGAGTTCAAGATTCCATGCTGTTTGAATCTCGATCGCTCTGACTGCACCTGATCGTTGCGTGACCCAAAGTTGATTTCGCATTGGGCGAGACACGATGTTGGTTGCGTCGTTGAATCCGCTCGCTACTTCTGCTGCGCGCATTGACTTCGTAATCGATGTCGGGCCGGTACCAGTGTCGATTGCGGTTGTGGGTGTGGACGCTACCGAGGTCGGGCTGGAGGAAGATTTCGCCGGAGCACTGCAGGCAACGAGGGTGCCGCTAAGGGCCAAGGCGAGAATGCCAGCGAGAGCTCGGAACACAAAAGCTGTCGATCGGTGGCTGTCGTGGTGGTGGGCCATGGCGCTCCGAGGCTACCGACCCGACTCGGCCCATGGTTGTCAGCCGTACATTCGGTCTACTTTCAACGCGGAGGGCGGATGAGGCCTTCCTGCACAACGGTGACGGCGAGCTGACCTTCGCTGGTGAACACTGATCCGGTAGCGAAGGCTCGACCGCTCGCGGCGCTGGGTGTTTCTTGCGCGTAGAGCAACCATTCATCGGCCCGGAAGGGACGGTGGAACCACATTGCGTGATCGAGGCTGGCCATGAAGACATTGTCGATGGGGCCGAGCGCGTGCGGCAGCAGGGCCGTGTCGAGAAGGGTCATGTCGGACGCGTAGGTGAGTGCGCAGGTGTGGAGCACCGGGTCGTCGGGAATCGTGCCCGTGGCCTTCATCCAGACACGCTGGTAGGGCGGCAACAGGCGATGGCGGTCTTCAGGTGACCAGTCGCAGTTGCGAAGGTCGAAGGGCAGATCCATCTCGAACCGGTGGTCGTCATATTCAGCTGCGAATTCGGCCCATCGTTCTTGAACGGTGGGGAGCGTCTCGGGCGCGGGAACCTCGGGCATTGTCGCGGAGTGGTCGAAGCCGTCTTCGGGAACCTGGAAGGAAGCCGAAAGACTGAATATGGCCCGGCCGTGCTGAATGGCAGTGACGCGACGGGTAGTGAATGAGAGGCCGTCGCGGATCCGCTGGACTTCGTAGAGGATTGGAACCCGCGAATCGCCGGCACGAAGGAAGTAGGCATGCAGCGAATGCACGCGGGTCTCTGGTTCTACCGTGCGCGCCGCAGCGATGAGCGCCTGACCGGCAACTTGTCCACCGAAGACTCGTTGTTGTTCCGACGGGGGACTGATTCCGCGGAACATATTGACTTCGATGGGCTCGAGATCAAGGAGAGTGAGAAGTGCGTCTACTGCGGCCTGAGTCACCCTTCTAATCTCCCACATTGGCAGGAGATTTGTAGGCGTTCTTCCTGCATTAGTGCAGGCCGTGCCGGTAGGGTCCGCGAATGGCTACGAACTTTCCACAAGGTTTCCGTTGGGGCACCGCAACCGCCGCGCATCAGGTCGAAGGTGGCAACTGGAACAACGATTGGTGGGCGTGGGAACACGATCCCAAATCGCCATGCGAAGAACCAAGTGGCGACGCGTGCGATCAACTGAACCGCTACGACTCAGATATTGCCCTGTGCGCAGCACTTGGGTTCGATAACTATCGATTCTCGATTGAGTGGTCGCGTATCGAACCTGAGCCCGGTGAGTTCTCAATTGCGGCTCTCGACCATTACCGACGCGTGCTTGCGTCGTGTCATGCACACGGTATTGAACCAGTGGTGACGTTCCATCACTTCACAACTCCACGATGGGTTGCTGCCGAAGGCGGTTGGCACACTGCGTCAACTGTTGATCGGTTCCTTCGTTTCGCCGAAAAATCGGTGAATCATCTTGGTGACCTCATCGGCACGGCCTGCACGATTAACGAACCCAACATCGTTTCCTTTGTTGGATATCAGATGGGCATGTTTCCGCCCGGAGCAACTGACGACGCACAGTTCGAAGCAGTAAACGCAAACTTCATCGACGCTCATCGGCGAGTCGTCCCCGTACTCAAGGGTGGCCCCGGAGATTTCCCCGTGGGGCTCACATTGTCGATGGCCGACTACCAGGTCGTTCCCCCCGACGATGTCGATGCAATTGCTCGGCGTGATCACGTGCGTGCAGTTTCAGAAGATCAGTTTCTCGACATCGTTGGCAAGGATGACTTTCTTGGCGTGCAGGTCTATAGCCGCACGCGAGTTGGTGCGAACAGTGTGCTCGGTGGCGAAGAAGGTGTTCCAACCCTTCCGATGGGCTACGAGTTCTGGCCCGAATCGCTGGGCGCGTGTTTGCGGCGTGCGTGGGACTACACGGGGGGTTCGGTTCCGTTACTCGTGACCGAAAACGGTATCGGGACGAATGATGATCCTCAGCGCATCGAATATGTACAGCGCGCGCTTCAAGGTGTCCTGTCGTGCATTGCCGATGGCATTGATGTGCGGGGCTACACCTATTGGAGCCTGATGGATAACTTCGAATGGGCGTTCGGTTATCGGCCCCGTTTCGGAATCATCGAAGTAGATCGCGCAACTCAGCGGCGCACAGTGAAGCCAAGCGGTGAATGGTTGAGCAGCATCGTTCGAGCAAACGCCCTCTGATTTGGGTGATTCTGGCGACAACGAACGGATCAGGGCCACCGCAGGCGGCAACTAGGGTGGTTTGGTCCGACGTAAACGCGAGGAGTGCCCACTGATGGGCCACGAAATCAATCAGGAGTTCCCCGCGTCGTCGCATACGGTGACGCCACTTCCTGAAACCTTCGGGGTCCTCGGAAAGATTGTTTTCTCAATCCGGACCCGCGGGCTTCGTTATGCCCTCGTAGCGGTCATCAATGTCATCGTTGGGCAAAGTCTGCTGCTGACTCTGCAGGGTGTCATGCGCCCAAGCTGGGCAAATGTTGTTGCCGTCTCCATTTCTGCGGTTCCGGCCTATTACATGAACCGCGCGTGGGTGTGGGGAAAGCGCGGCAAGAGCCATTGGAAGAAAGAAGTACTTCCGTTCTGGCTCTTTACGGTCGCCGGGTTGCTTCTTTCGACAGTCGCCATCTGGGCGGTCCATCGCTTTACCGATGCCAAGTTGATTATTAACGTGGCTCAGTTACTCTCGTTTGGCGTTCTTTGGGTTATCCGTTTCTTCGTACTCGATAAGTTGTTCCACGTTGAAGTCTTTGAAGACGACACTCCCGACGAGGACTGAATGATGGATTCAGCAATGAAGGCTTCTGCCGAAGCAGCCCGTGGATTTATGCCCGCCGACGAAGGCGTAGCGCTTCACCAAGCTGCTCTTCTTGTTTCCGACGGCGCCGCTCCGATGCTTGAGATTGGCAGCTATTGCGGCAAGTCAGGGATCTATCTCGGGTCGGCAGCGAAAGAGCGCAACACCATCCTTTTTGCGCTCGACCATCATCGCGGTTCAGAAGAAAATCAGCCGGGGTGGGAATGGCATGAGCCCGATCTCGTGGATCCCGAAGTTGGTGTGATCGATACGTTGCCGCGATTCCGTCGCACAATTTTCGATGCGGGTCTTGAAGGAACCGTCGTTGCGCTTGTGGGCGATTCGCCGACTGTCGGATCAAGATGGGCGATCCCACTGTCGTTCTTGTTTATCGACGGAGGGCACGGTTCCGAGCCGGCGCATCGCGATTTTGAACTCTGGACTCCCTGGATCGAAGTCGGCGGAATTCTGGCAATCCACGATGTCTTTCCCGACCCCGCCGATGGCGGTCGTCCGCCATATGAGATCTACTGCCGTGCGATCGAGTCCGGTGAGTTCACCGATATCTCAGCCACAGGGTCATTGCGGGTACTGCGCCGCAATTGAGTTCACAGCAGTTGAAAGCGATTAGTCGGCCCGGTCGCTGATTGAATCGTCGGTATCGATTTCAACCAACGGCGGAAGTGCGTCGTGGTCGATAAACAAGCCTGATGCAGGAGAGGTGCGGCTGAGCGCATCGGCCGCAAGGATGATTGCAGCATCGGTATAAGTGGTGCGTTCATCGGCGGGGAAGTGCACCTCGTCGGGGAACACGATGCCGGTGCAGTAGTGGCCGTCTTCGCACCGAAGTTGCTGTGCCCAAGAAAACAGTTGCAGAGCTTGTTCACGATTGCCGACTGACAACTCGGCGATCAGGCATTCGCAGGTTTCGGCAGCGGTAATCCAGGGTCGGTCGCTAACGCAACGAACGCCGCGACCTTCGACAACAAAGGTGTCTCGACGAGCATCGAGGCGAGCGCGAGCCTCGGTACGGGTGAGAACGCCGCCAAGAACGGGGTAGTACCAGTCCATCGCCCAGCGGGCTTTGGGGGCGAATGCATCGGGAGCGTTGCCGAGGCAGTGCTGACGGATGACATGAGCCAAGCGTGCTGCGCTCAACTCCCAATCTGGGCGTTCGTGGCCAAGAAGTTCGGCGATCGCAATTGCACAACGAAGGCTGTGGCAGATGCTCGAAGAACCTGTGAGTAGAGCGAACGACCACGGCGTGCCGTCGGCGTGACGAGCCCAAAGGATCTCGCCTCGAGGAGTTTGCAGATCGAGAACAAACTCGACTGCCTTTTCAACGACCGGCCACATCGTTTCGACAAAGCCGGGGTCGCGAGCAACAAGCCAGTGATGCCAAACACCTGCAGCGATATACGCAATCGTGTTGGCGTCGAGCTTGTCTTGTTCGATTCCGTCGGCGAGGTAGTACTGGTGCCAAGAGCCGTCATGACGCTGAATGTCGGCAAGCCACTGGTACGCGTGCTCGGCCTCGGTGCGCATGCCTGCAAGGTCGAGGGCCATGGCCGCTTCGATGTGATTCCACGGATCGGCATGGCCGCCCGGGTGCCACAGGACCATTCCATTGGGCTGTTGCCAATCGGCAATTGCTTCAGCGGTCTGACGAACCTGCTCGGCAGTAATGATGTCGTCAACGGAAGGAATTTCGGTCATTTCGCACCTGCCATCGCGGTGTGTCGGATTGGCTTGGTCGCGTAGACAACAAGCGACTTGCCCAATACGGGATTGAGTGCCTTTTCGGTGAGTCGCGTCAGCGGCGGGGCCGACATGATGTCCCACTCAAGAAACTTTGTATACACCTTGACCGCAGCGTTGGTGTCGTTTCGCGGCCCAACTGCGCAACGAAGCCACCAGTAGGGCGAGTGCAGCGCATGGGCTCGATGAGAGCTGCCGGGAATGAGTCCAGCGTTCTTCATCTTTAGGCGAAGGTCAGACTCGGAGTAGATCCGAACGTGCCCGCCTTCCGACTTTGGCGCGTAGTACTCATCGGAAAGTTTCCAGCAAATCTTTTCTGGAAACTCGGCAGGAACAGTGATGGCAATTGTGCCGCCGGGACGTAGCACTCGAATGAATTCCGCGAGGGCTGCATTGTCGTCAGGAACATGTTCCATAACTTCCGAGGCAATGATTCGATCGAACGATGCATCGGCGAAAGGAAGCTTGGTTCCATCGCCGGCAACTGACGTACATGAGATTGTCGGTGCAATTTCACCAGCGTCTTTCATCGCTGATGTAGTTGCAGCAACCTGTTCAAGTTCAGGAACGGCCATATCGCAGGCCACAACCCGTGCGCCACGGCGCAGTGCTTCGAACGCGTGACGACCAAAGCCGCAGCCCAGATCGAGCAAGCGGTCTCCGGGGCGAAGGCCCAAACGGTCGTAGTCGGCGGTCAGCACTGCTCAGGATCCTGGGCGTGTGACGCGCGAGCGCTGGAAACGTGGGGCTGCGCCAGCGCCGCCGGGTCGGCGGGCCTGAATGTGTGGGGTCTCTGCGAGCAGTGCGCGGTAGTGCTCAACGGTGCCGTTTGCGGTGTGGCGCCATGTCCAGCGATCGATGACACGTTGACGGCCAGCGGCACCGATGCGGTCACGAAGTGCAGGATCATCGAGCGCAGTGCGCAGCATCGCGGCAAGGGCTTCGCTATCGCCGGGAGGAACGACGAGTGCAGTTTCGTTGTGGTTCCCAACAACCTCAGGAAGCGCACCGCCGCTCGTGGCAACGAGCGGAACACCGCAACTCATAGCTTCAATGGCTGGAAGGGAGAAGCCTTCATACAGCGAAGGAACGACGGCGACCTGTGCTTCGGAGTAGAGTTCAATGATGCGCTCTTCGGGCACGCCCGTGATGAAGGTGACCGCGTCTCGAAGTCCGAGTTCGTCGATAATGCGAGCCGAAGGTCCGCCTTCTTTGAGGCGACCGATAACGACGAGTTCGATGTGACGTTCGGTGCGAAGTTTGGCAATTGCCTCAAGGAGGTAACGCAGGCCCTTCATCGTGACATCGGCACTCGCAGTGGTGATGAGTCGGCCAGGAATGCGCTCAACGCTGGGGATGGGCTTGAACAATTCCTGATCAACGCCAACAGGCACAACGTGAAGTCGATCAAGCGGAACGTTCTGATCAGCATGAATGTCTGCAAGAGAGTTCTGCGACACCGTGATGACGCGGGGCATGCGTGATGCGACACGCGTCTGCATCTTGGTAAAGCTGTACCAGCGGCCCTTCGAAAATCGCTTCCATGCTGTCTCTGCGTGTTCCATCTCAAGACGACGATCGACAGTGATGGGGTGGTGGATCGTGGCCAGGACTGGAAGCCCGTCACGTTCCATGCCAAGCAAGCCATAGCCAAGGCACTGGTTGTCCTGAACGAGATCGAACTCATTGACGCGTGAGCGAAGGTGCTGCCAAGCGCGAAAACTGAATGCAAGGGGCTCGGGGAATGATCCGGCCATGAAACTCCCGATTTCGATGGCATGGCCGAGGTTCTTGATTTCGAATGGCAACGGCAGGCGCATCGGGTACGCGTCGTTGTAAATGTCGAGGCTGGGAAGCTCTACGAGCGGCACCCGGGGATCAAGAACTGGGAACGGCTGCCCGCCCAAGACCTCGACCTCGTGGCCAAGGTCAACAAGGGCTTTTGTGAGATGCCGGGTGTAGACGCCCTGACCACCGACATGGGGCTTTCCCCGGTAGGTGAGGAAAGCAATGCGCAGGGGGAGCTCGCCGTCAGCGGCAAGATCGGTGCGCCCGGAGGATTCGGGGCGGGGAGACATGGGTAGTCAAGTTTCGTCGGGAATCTTGACAAAGGTCAAGACAGGGCCAGATCGTTGTCCACAGGCGCTATCGGGGCGAGACGTACCGGGTGAGAGCAGTCATCCACAGGGCGGAACGGGCATCGCTGACGGTGGTTGGTGAGCTAGTTGGGGAAATCGGCGCGGGCCTCTTCGTCCTTATTGGGGTCAGTCAGTCTGATGGTCGAGGTTTGATTTTCGAACGTAGGGCTTCGAAATGATTTGTTGCGAACCACCAGGAGAATGCGAGAAGGATCGCCGAGAACCAGATGACGGGCATTGGGCCAATGACGGTTGCGATCGTGTCGCCTGATCGGAGCATGACGTCTTGTTGTAGTACCGCTTGTTCCGAAATTGACGTTCGCTCGAGAACGTCTCCTGAAGGATTGACGATTGCGGAGAAACCAGTTGGGGCGGCTTGCAAAACCCATCGACCAGTTTCAATTGCGCGAAGTTGGCTTGAGGCAACTTGCTGCGTCTGCACCTGGGTGAGCCAGTAACTCGAACCATTGGTGGGATTAAGGAGAATCTGCCCACCCTGCAGTACACCGTCGCGTCCTCGATTCGTGAAGAAGATCTCCCAAGAAATTGCGACAGCAAGGTCGCCGGCAGGCGTTCGGATGATCGCTGGTTCAGTGCCAGCTCGTGCCTCGCGAACAGGAATGCCGGTGTTCGATCCGGCAACGCTTTCGATGAGCCAACGAAAGGGCACGTACTCGCCAAAGGGAACGCGGCGGACCTTGTCGTATCGCTCTCCGGTGCTGCCATCTGGGAGATAGACAATCGACGCGTTTGCGAAGCTTGACGAATCGAGATCCTCTGTAATTCCGGCGACAAGTGTGGTGTTGAGGTCCTTAGCGAGGGCAGACAGCACAGCGTTTTCCCTTGCAGTTGTAAGAAGCGAGTCAACGGCAACAACGTTCTCGGGCCACACAACGAGATCAACAGGTGTCGTAACGAGCGAAGTGGCTTCGACATGTCGATCGAAGACATCGCGGGAGTCAGTTTCGCTTGCGCGCGTTCCTTGTGGTCCGCCGCCCTGAACAACTGCGGCATTGATGGTGCGAATGTCATGGCCAGCTGGTGCCACGATGGCAGCGAGCCAAAGCGCAGTAACCCCGACGAGTGCGGCGGCGGCAACGACATGACGTCGTTCCCATGCTGCCGACAGAGCGAACCCGATGACAGCGACGGCGAATGTCACCCCAACGGCACAGAGCACGCGGGCAATTTGGCCAAGTGGCGCGCTTGCCTGACCCATCGCAGTTGTTGCAAGTGGAACTCCACCAAACGGGAACGTGCACCGAGCGGCTTCGGCCAACGTGAACGCGGCGGGAACGGCAAGCCACCGCATCCATGGAGACGAGCTACGTCCTGGCACTGCGAGTCCTGCAACTCCTACGTAGAGACTGAAGACCACGATGGCGATGAGGTAACCGGGAACGGTGAGGTCAACCATCCACAACATCGACGGTGTGAACCACGCAGCGGCGACTACGACGGATCGGACGATACGGGCGCGTGGTTTTGCGTTGCGCAGCAGTCGATCCCACATAGCGATGCCGAGAAATGCAAGCGGCCACCAGCCCCAGGGAGGAACCGAAGCGGCAAGACAGAGTCCGGCGATGACGGCGCGGAGAATGGCTCGCAGAGTGCGCGGATCAATCATTGAACTAGGCGTGTTGCAGTTGTGTCCGACGACCGATGCGAAGCGCAAGTTCTCGAACCGCAAGCACAATAAAGAAGATCCCGACTGCGGTGCCGGCCATGGTTGCGCCGGCGGCCGTGTCGAAATGATAGGTGATAATCAGTCCGATAAAGATTGATGAAACGCCGATGAAGCACGCGGTGGCCATCATTGCGGGGACGCGACGAACGAGTAGGGCGGCTGTCGCAGGTGGCGCAATAAGCAGGCCGAACACAAGGAGTGTTCCCACGGTACGGAACGATGCGACGATGGCGACAGCGATGAGCGTGAGCATTGCGAAGTGAGCAAGACGCGGACGCATTCCGAGCGTGGCGGCTTTTTCTGGATTGAACGAAAGCGCCATAAATAAACGGTGGAATGCAACGACGGCGACCAACGTGAATACGGCAGCCACGGCCTGGAGCCAGATGTCAGGGTCCCTTACGCCCAATACGGAGCCGAAGAGGAACGAGGTGAGGTCGCCAGAAAACGAACGTGTTCGAGAAATGATGACAACACCAAGCGCGAGCATGCCCACGAAGAGCAGCCCAATACCTGTATCGGTGGAGAGCTTTGAGGCGCGGTTCACCAGATTGATGCCGATCACCATCACGATGGCCGATACGAACGCGCCAATCGCGATGTCGATGCCGATGATGAATGCGACCGCGATGCCGGGTAGCACTCCGTGAGCAAGCGCATCGCCCATGAATGACATGCCACGAATGACGACCCACGTGCCGATCAGCGAGCACGCGATTGCAGCGAGAGATCCTGCGAGCAGTGCTCGCAGGATGAACTCATACTGAAAGGGTTCGGTTAGCCAATCCACAGTTCTCGGAGGCTAGAGCCTGCATTCGCTGGAAGCAGGATCTTCAGCGTCCGCTGAGTCCATTGGCGATAAGGCGAGCTGTTGTGACGATGAGACCGGGGTAGGTCGCCGTCGGGCTTCCCGGCTCACCAAGTGTGTCTGTGGAAAGTTCCACCACGCTGACCTGAGAGCCAATTTCGCGAGCCAGCGATTCGATCATTTTCGAAGAAACGGTGCTTTCCGAGAAGATCGCTTTCACATTGTTCGCTTCGATGAGTGCGACAAGGTCGCTGAGGTCAGCAGCACTGGGTTCGGCCAGCGTCGAACCTCCGGGGATGACGGTCCCGATGACCTCGAGGTTGAAACGTTGGGCGAAGTATTCGAGAGCGTCGTGATTCGTGATGAGTTTGCGCTGGTCGGCGGGGAGTTCAGCAAGAAGTGCGCGCGCTTCGGTTTCAGCGGCACGAGCGGCATCAGCGTAGGTTGCCGCTCGCTCCTGGAATGGCGCGGCATCGAGTCCGGTCGTTGTCGCGAGTTGGGTTGCGACAAGAGATGCCGCTGTCGCCATACGTTCCGGATCCAGCCAAACATGGGGATCTTCGGCGCCGTGATTATGAGCTTCTTCTTGTGCGGGTTCTTTTTCAGCGTCGTGATCATGTCCGTGATCATGATCGTCTTCTTTGGAGGGTTTCGCTTCGTCAGCGGTGCTGAGGACGAGCGGATCAAGTTGTTCGGCTACATCGAAAACGGGAACACCATCTTTTTCTGCTCCATCAAGCGCTGACTCGAGACGTTCCTCAAGCCCCAACCCGTTCGCCACGATCAACGAGGCATTGCGCAACTGCGCGGCCTGTGCTGCTGAAGGTTCAAAATCATGAGGGTCAGCGCCCAGAGGAATGAGGACCTCAACGTTGATCTCGTCGCCACCCACCTGACGGACAAGGTCGCCGAGGATTGGCGTCGTCGCAATCACGAGTGGTCGGTTCGGGTCGGGAACTGTCGATGTCGAGGTGGTGTCTTTCGAGTCACTGCCGCAAGAGACGAGAAGTCCCAGCACCGAGAGGAGGGCCAACAACGCAAAGGTTGCAGAGCGCTTGTGAAGTTTGGGTAGGGACGGTGTGCGGGTCATGGTGACTCCATAGTGGGAATGAGAAGCATTCTCATTATGGAGGAGTGCGAGAGGTTTCGCAACCCGGCTGTGGGCGACTTACTCGGATTCTCGAGTGCTACTGCCCTGGAAGCTTTAGGCGCGGTGGCAGGACGCGGTCGGCGATGACCGTGTAGGGCTGCACCTCTGCCTGAAGAGTGATGGCGCCAGCTCGCTCGAATTGCAGAGTGATCGGAATCCTCTGGCCGACAATCAGTGGGGAAGCGAGTCCGCCAAGAAGAAGTTGATTTCCGCCGGGGACGAACTTCATATCGGTGAATCCAGGAATGTCGATGCGGTCCACCGTCATGTAGGTCCCGCCTATCGCAGCGGAATCAGGAGTGCTGGTGGTTGTGGTGGGGTCGATGATCTGCAGCATGACCGAAGCGGCCGCAGGGGAAGACGCTCCAATCAAGGTGTCAGAACCACCTGCGTTTTGGAGGAGGAAATACGCCCCGGTTGGATCGTTTGCTGCTCCAACAAGTTCAGATCGAAATAACAGCGTGGGCTCGGGGGACGTAAACGGTCGAATGAACGCCACGAGAACAAGAATGCCGATGCAGAAGACGATGATGTAGAGCGGCGCAAATCGAATGATGCGCGCGTAGATGTCGGGCTTCGGTTGCTCCGCTGAGGCGCCTTCGGGGGGATCGGTAGTCATCAACAGTCCGTTCTCGTTGCGAGGCCTTCATCCTTACCGCCGAGCTGGGTGTTGGTCAGATCGGGGGAGCGTGCGGGAGTTCTCCGCGGGAAAGCGCATCAAGCCAGGCAGCCAACTCATTGGCGAGGGATGTGTCGAAGCGGTGCCCACCGCTTACCTCGACCCAACTGACGAGTGCATCGGAACGATGGAGGGCCTTTGATGCGGAACGACCTCGGATTGGTTCGACGAGATCGTCGTCCTCGCCATGGGCGAAGAGGACGGGTCGTTGTGACGCACGAGAAAGATCAATGAGATCTTTGTCGCGACTCGGAAGGTAGGACGCGAGAGCGGCAACGGCGCGCGGTGTCACCGTAGAAGTGGGATCGACAAGGTGTGCTAGTGCAAGCGCGCCACCTTGAGAAAAACCAGCGATTACGAGTTCGTCCTGGCTGAGTTTGGTTTCTATGAGCAGCGTGGCACACAACGAATCAATGGCCGCGAGTGCTGATGCAAGAGCAGCAGGGTCAGGACCGTTTTCATCGACGTCGTACCAGTAGGGGCCGCGCTCACTTGGTGTTTGTGGTTCGACGACAACAACCAGCCATTGCTCGTTTGGATCGAACATCGACGCACAATCAAGGAACGGCTCGGGCCTATCGCCATAACCGGGGATGAGTACGAGCAAGCGTTCGGGCGTTGCTGGCCCTCGGCGAATGCTTCGCAATGTGTTGGTCATCGAACCCTTCCAGCTGCAGTTGTTGCGCCAGTCCACCAGTTGATGGAGTCATAGCGCACCACACCTGAGCTGTTCGGTGAGTGAATCATCATGCCATCGCCAACGTAGATCCCGACATGGCCGGGCGGGCCTCCGCCAGGGCCCCAGTTGAAGACGAGGTCGCCGGGTTGAAGTTGATCAAGGGCAATGCGTTCGACGGCAGCCCATTGGGCGCCGGAGTTGTGGGGGAGTTGAACGCCAAGCTGCATCCAGGCCCATCGAGTGAATCCGGAACAATCGAAGGCGTTGGGGCCGCCGGCGGCGTACACATACGGAGCGCCAAGCTTGGTTTGGCCTGCGTCAACAACCGCTTGGCCGATCGCCATTCGCCAAACGGCGGCAGTCAGTACCGGACCGCTTTCGGGAATGGGGTCGGTGCTGGTGAGATCCTCGGTGGCCACGATCGGGAGGATGGAGACCTCAGCAACTGATGACGTTGCAGGAAGCGCTGAGGTCGAACTTGGAATGACCCAGAGTCCGAAGGTGAGAAGGGCGACCACCAGGAGCGGCACGAGGGTCACAGAATGAACGAGGCGGATCCGGCCAAGGGGGTTCGTACTCATTGTTACGAAAGTGTTGCGGTTTCATCGCAGTCCCGCAACGCAGCCGCAACATTTCTGCAGCAATAGGCCCCTGAACAGGGGAAATGTCCATGAGATTTTGTGTCACATTTCGGGTGAAATTGCCCTCATTCGACGATCGGCAATGGAGAATGCGCCGGCAGGGAGGTGCAGAACGGGTGCTCAGACGACGCCGGCGGCAGCCTGGCGGCCCTGGCGGATGCACGCCGGAAGGCCAAGGCCGTCATAGGCGGCACCGGCGAGATGAATGCCCTCGGCCTCAGACCTGACACCGGCTCGCCATGCCGCGACGCGAGCGGGATGGCCGGGTCGATATTGCGGAAGCGCATCAATCCAGCGGGTGACGCGCCAGGCGATCGGTGCAGCGTCGATGCCCATCGTTGTGGCGAGGTCAACGCCCAGAGCCTGAACCAGTGAAGGATCGTCAAGCTCGAGCGCGTGGGTGTCTCCGAACTTGCCGGCCGATACGCGCAAGATCGCCACCTCAGGATCGTCGAGGTGGGCCCATTTCGCCGATGCCCATGAGCACGCGGTGAGGGTGGGAAGCGGATCGGTCTGGGCGACGAGGAAGCCACTGGCATCGAGCGGAACGCCGAGAGATTTCTTCGAAATGGCGAGACTGACCATGGCGGCGGACGCGTACTCAACTGAGGCGAGATCGCCGGCGGGCTCGGGGGCGAGCGGCTCGAGGAGGCGAGCAGTCGGGTGAGCGGGCGTGGCGAGGATGATCTCGTCGGCGGCGATTGGGCCGAGCGGCGTCGACACTGTCCAACCATCGTTGTTACGTGCCATCGAAGTGACCGGGCACGAAAGATGGACGGGAACGTCGGCTTGTGTGAGTCGGGCGAGGAGTAGATCAGTGAGTGTCTGAGTGCCCACCGGGATTCCGTGGAAGACCGGCGCGTCGGGGTGGTGCTGTGCAGCGGTCGTTTGTTCACGCAGTGCAGTGATGAGGCTGGGTGACTTGCGAGCAGCCACTGCGATCTGCGCGGCACCCGCCGCGAGACTGAGGTGGTCGGCATCGCCTGCGTTTACGCCAGAGAGGAGTGGGGACACCAACTTCTCGTGGACTTCATCGCCAAGTCGTGCACGAATGAGGTCGCCAACAGACTGATCATCGACTCCGTTGGGGTCAGAGCCGTTTGCGTTGTCGATCCATTCAGCGCGAGTGAGGTCCTGCGCCGCGCGTGCAATTCCCTCTGAACTCACGATTCCAGAAGCAGCGAGTGCAGCGAGGTCGGTAGGAACACCAAGGACAAGTCCGGCAGGTAATCGGTTGAGCCCGCCGTTGACCCACACGTAGGCCGACTTCTGAGAAGGCGAGGTGAGGATCGTGTCGAGGCCAAGTTCGCGACACAAGTCAAGCGCTTCAGGAACGCGCGCGAGAAACGCGTCGGCGCCGCAATCGACGGGCCGGCCTGCAAATGGCGTGGTGAGAATCTTGCCGCCAACGCGTTCGCTGGCTTCAAGAACAACGACCTCGAGGTCGGGACGTTGTGTCGCCAACGTGAATGCCGCAGTCAGACCGGTGATGCCGGCTCCGACAACGACGACACGTCGACGGTTTGTCATTGAACCTGAGCGACGACGAGATCGGCGAGTGCATTCATGACAACCTCATCGGCATTGAGCGAACGGGTGCGTCCAAATGCAAGACCTAGGTCGCTCGCGACCTTTGCGGCTTCGATATCGAGGTCGTAGAGAACTTCGAGATGGTCAGCTGTGAAGCCTTGTGCGCACACCAGCACACCGTCGGCTGAACCTTCAGCGGCGATGCGTTGGAGTTCTTCGAGAATGTCGGGACCGCGCCACGGTTCGGGTGTGCGGCCCGCGCTTTGCCAGCCAAGTGACCAACTCTTGAGCCCGAGTTGTTCGGCAACATATGCGGCACTTGCTGCGAGTTCGTCGGGGTATGGATCGTTTTCCAACACTCGCTCCGGAAGCGAATGGGCAGTGAACAGCACTGTCGTGCGCTCAGGAAGTTCAGTGAGCGCATCGCGAACGGCGGCAGTGAGGAAATAGAGATAGGCCTGTTCGAGGTGCCAGTTGTTAATGCCGTGCATGGTGAGTCCACGCTCGGTACCCGCTTCGGCGGCGCGGCGCTGGTATTCGCCCACGCTGAAGCCTGAAAAATGCGGAGCGAGTACCAGACCAACAGCCTCGGTGATTCCGGCATCGGCGAGTTCGGCGACACCATCTTCAATGAATGGAGTGGCGTGCTTCTGTCCGAGCACCACGTTCCATGCACCAGGCATACGCGACTCGAGTGCGGACTCAAGTGCAGCGCGTTGTGCCTCGGTGAGACTGGCTAGTGGCGAGATGCCGCCGATGGCGTCGTAACGAGAAATGAGATCGGCGAGCTGTTGCGGCTCTGGCGCTCGGCCACGACGGATATGTGTGTAGTACGGCTCAATATCTTCGGTCGTACGTGGCGTTCCGTAGGCCATTACGACGAGACCAAGTTTTGGTTCAGTACTCATGATGCAACTCCATCGCAGCGACCTTCGTTATGAACAAGTTCGACGACGCGCTCAAGAACGGTTGGGTCTGTTTCGGGCATGACGCCGTGACCAAGGTTGAAGATATGTGCAGGGTTGCCGGCATTGCGGCGCAGAACATCGCGAGTCGCTTCCGCAACAACATCCCACGGCGCAAACGCAAGCGCAGGATCAAGGTTTCCTTGGAGCGCAATGTTTGCCGGCACGCGTGTGCGAGCGACATCAAGTGGAACTCGCCAATCGACGCCGACGACATCGGCGCCAGCCTTGGCCATGAGGCCGAGCAACTCGCCCGTTCCAACACCGAAATGAATTCGGGGCACGTTGAGGTCAGCAACTTCTGCAAACACTCGTTGGCTATGAGGAAGAACGAATTTCTCGTAGTCAGGAGCACTCAGGGTCCCGGCCCATGAATCAAAGATCTGCAATGCAACAGCACCGTTCTCAATTTGCGAACGCAATGAAACAATCGCGAGATCGGAAAGTCGTTCCATCAACTTGTGCCAAAGATTGGGATCGCCGTACATCAGAGCTTTGGTTCGCGTGTAGGTACGCGACGGTTGACCTTCAATCAAATAACTCGCAACGGTAAACGGTGCACCTGCGAAACCAATCAACGGAACGGGAAGTTCACGAGCGAGGATGCGCACAGTCTCGAGCACATAGGGCGTGTCGGCCTCGGGGTCTAGTGGGCGCAGGCGTTCAAGATCGGCGGCCCGAGTGAACGGCTGCTCAACGACGGGTCCAATGCCAGGGGCAACATCGACGCCGAAACCGATTGCTGCAACGGGCACGACGATGTCGGAATAGAGAATTGCGGCGTCGACGTCGTAACGCCGCACCGGCTGCATAGTGATTTCGGCGGACAACTCGGGATCAGCGATTGCGTCGAGGATGCTGCCCGAGCCACGGATGGACCGGTATTCGGGAAGCGATCGGCCGGCCTGGCGCATAAACCACACCGGCACGCGATCGCTGGGACCGCCGGGTATGCCGCGGCAGGCGCGCAGGAAGGGTGGGAGGGGGGAGGTGGCTGCATCGGTCACGGCGCCACGCTACCGATAAGGCCTCGCTGGGGAGAATCGGGCGGCCTGAGGTCAATTGGCGAGGGACCGCTAAAGTGAAGAACCCCCTTCTGAGCCCTGCTGGAGAGTTCCAGCGGTTCGACGAAGGACTCTCACTTCTCAGACCGAGCCCATGGCCCCACACCCCGATCTTGAAGCCGAACAGGCCTATATCGATCACGCTTATGCGTGTCTCGAAGAGTCACGGCAGGCCGCGTCGCGTCTGACGTCCATGGTCGAGGTTGGTCGAGGAGGCACCGAGCAAGCGCGCTTTGAGCGCGAAGTCATCCACGAAACCGTTTACAACCGCCTGACCCAACTCCAACTGGGCGATGCTGCCCTGTGTTTCGGTCGTATCGATCGAGAAGCCGAAACTCCTGATGACCTTATGGAGAGCTTCTACATCGGGCGCATTGCGGTCAGTGATTCGGCGCAGGATCCGGTCATCGTCGATTGGCGAGCTCCAGTCGCTGAACCGTTCTACCGAGCGACCGGTCGGCAACCGATGGGGCTGGCGCGTCGCCGCCATTTCGCAACTCGCGGCCGGCGGTTGTTGGGTGTCGAAGACGAACTCTTTGGGGCAACGTTGGCGAGCTTGGGAATGCCCGTCGGAGAAATTGAAACTGGCGAGGTTGTACGCGGTCAAGGTGCCCTGTTCACAGCATTAGAAACGGCTCGCACGGGTCGCCTCGGCGACATCGTCGCAACGATTCAGGGCGAGCAGGACGAAATCATTCGTGCCCCGCTTCCGGGAGTTCTTGTTGTGCAGGGTGGGCCGGGTACGGGAAAGACCGTGGTTGCTCTGCATCGCGCGGCGTATTTGCTCTACACACATCGATTCCCGCTCGAAGGCCAAGGCGTCCTTGTTATTGGTCCAAACCGGTTGTTCCTTGGCTACATCGAACAAGTACTTCCATCGCTAGGTGAAGCGGGCGTTGAACTCGCTGTGCTTGCCGATCTTGTTCCCGATGTGAGCATTCGTCATTACGACATCGGCCTTACGTCTCGCGTAAAGGGCGATCCGCGAATGGTGTCGTACCTTTCGCGGGCGGTTCGTGATCGTCAACGCCCATTACGTTCAGATTTGGTCATTGGTTACGGGCTGCAACGTCTTACGGTCTCGCGCTCGCGAAGTGCACAGATTATTTCCGATGCTCGTCGGCGTTATCGCCGCCACAATCCGGCGCGTAAGTACGTTGAAAACGAGCTCTATGCCGAACTCGCACTTTCCGGTCGAGGCGAAATTGCTGCCTCCGAAGTTCGTGAACGCCTGCGTCGCGATCCCGCCATTCGCGAAGCGCTTGAATGGATGTGGCCAACCCTCACTCCTGCGCAGTTCCTGCACGACCTCTACGGTGCGCGCGGATTGTTGCGGAATGCTGCGGGAACGTTGTTGTCAGAGGCCGAATGGCAGTCGCTTTATCGCGAGCGTTCCGAAACGGTTGCCGAGATCGACTGGACACACGACGACGCTCCATTGCTTGATGAGGCCCGCTCGTTACTTGGGCCGAAGCCCCGCCGTCGCCGTCAGGGCGAAACAAATGACGACGACGAAATTCGCACCTACGGCCACATCGTGGTGGACGAAGCGCAGGACCTTTCGCCAATGCAACTCCGCATGCTCGAACGCCGTTCGCTGAATGGTTCGATGACTGTTGTGGGTGACATCGCGCAGGCCACTGGCCAGTGGGCGCACGAATCCTGGGACGAAATCCTTTCGCTCCTGCCGGCCAAGCGTGAACCCCGCCGAAACGAACTCACGCTTGGTTATCGCCTTCCTGCGCCAATCATGAAACTCGCTGCACGAGTGCTGCGGTGGGCTGCTCCCGATCTACGTCCGCCGCGTTCAGTTCGTGAAGACGGAGCCGAGCCACTGATCCAGCGAGCGGAGCCAGGCTGCCTGGCGGAAACGGTTGCTGCAGTGGCTCGAGTTGAACGGGCCGCGGTTGATCCCGGTCAGGTCGCAGTCGTGTGTGCGTCGTCAATCATCGACGAAGTCTGTGATGGGCTCGAGGCGGCCGGAATCGCGTTCGGTCGCGCAACCCGACATGGTCTTGAACATCGCGTCACGGTCGTCGAGGTCGGTCTTGTGAAGGGCCTTGAAGTCGATGCTGTGATCGTGGTTGAGCCGTCGCTGATCGTTGCCGAACAAGCACAAGGCAACCGTGCGTTGTACGTCGCACTCACTCGGGCCACGAAACGTCTGGCGATCGTTCACGAAGACGATCTGCCTGCGTCGTTGCTTGATTGAGATCGTTTCAGGCGGCAGTGACGAGAATTCTTTGTGTTGCGAATTGATCGATCTCGACGGTCTGGCCATCGATTTCAACAACCGTGATGCCTTTGGGTGCGAGTGCTGTCACGGTTCCCGAATGGCCCGGCAATAGGGAGGATGACTCGAGGAACTCAAGCAGACCTGGAGTGAACTCGAGTTCTTCGGGGATGCGAGAAACCGTGAACGATTGTCCGACCGTAAGCGTGTTGAGTGTGACCGAAGTTGGTGGTTGGTAGTCGGTGCCAGGAATGGGGTTTCCATGAGGGCAGGTCGTTGGATCGCCAAGCGCGCGCATCATCGCTACTTCGACGGTTGGAGAGATGACGTGTTCCCAGCGGCCGGCCTCGTCATGGGCTTCAGCCCAAGAAAGACCGAGCATGTCGGTGAGAAAACGTTCGGCAAGACGGTGGCGACGCACAACGGTTTCGGCAAGCGCGTGACCGTCGGGAAGTAGGCGAATGACGCCGCCGTTGATTTCGACGAGGCCCGCACGTTCCATGCGACGGATCATCTCTGAAACCGCAGGTCTAGAGACCTCAAGACGATCGGCGATGCGCGCCTGGATGACATCGACCTCGTCTTCGCGCAACTCAAAAATGGCCTCGCAGTATTCTTCGAAAGCAGGATGCCATTCGCGCTGCTTGTTCACGGCCATAGAGAGAGTCTACGGCGGGTGTGGCGCAAGGCCACGGGTCTTTAGCCCCGACCCATAATCCGGGTGACAGCAATCTCGATGACGACACGGTCGTCGCGTTGCTTTGGTTCCCGGTAACGCTCTGTATAGCGAGCGACCGCCATTGCGACCCGTTCAGGATCGTTGGTCACTGTCGCTGTGCCTTCGAGTGAGAGCCAACGACCGCCGTCGACCTGGCATACCGCGGCCGGGGATCCGGGACGCTCAGCAACGTTGCGAGCTTTGCGACTTCCCGCCCACGTGATGACGCGCACGAGCGATTCGTCAGAATCCCACGTGAATCCAACGGCAACCACATGCGGTGTGTTGTCAGCGCGCATTGTTGTGAGTGACGCCAGATGACGTTCGGTGAGAAAGGTGGTGATCTCGGGTTCGAGGCGTGCTGGATCGTGTGCCATCAGTCGCTAGAGATCGCTCGGAGAACGTCGAGACGTGCTGCCCGTCGTGCGGGATAGAGCGCAGCCCCAACACCAGCAAAGATCGCGATGATGACGATGATGAACAACTGGCTCCACGGAATCGCGAACGACGTGATGCCCTCATCGGCTAGCGCAGTCACGAGTGCCCATCCAAAAACGATTCCGATGACGAGGCCAATGAGCGTGCCCATCAAACTGATGATTACTGACTCCAGGCGAATCGTTGAACGGACTTGGCGACGGCTCATGCCCACCGCACGAAGGAGGCCAAGTTCGCGAGTTCGCTCATAGACCGACAACAGCAACGTGTTGACCACTCCAACGATTGCGATGATGAGGGCGAGCGCCAGCAGGACGTACACGATTTGGAGGAATTGGTTGACCTGATCGGTCTGAGCCTTTTTGTACTCGTCCAGGTTCTGAAGTTTGGCGCCCGGCACGGTGTCAGTTACCGCTTTGAGCCCTGGAAGTACTGCATCGACGCCAGCGGCAGATGTGTCGTCGAGTTTGATGTAAATCGCGGAATACGTTTGCTGCGAAGGCGGCACCAACGTATTGAATTGATCGGTGGAAATAATCCAGCCCGGACCTTGAATTGGGAATTCGGTTGTGTAAATCGAAGTGAGCTTCAGGGTTGTGGCTCCACCCTGAAGAAAGACCAATTGGACTGGGTCGCCGATTTTGAGCTGTTTGTCCTCTGCGAGTTTTTCTGAAGCCGCAATCTCGCCGACTCCGAGCGAATCGAAGGATCCATCAACATCGGTGAAGTCGATGACCTGCGAGATCGCATCTGGATCAACTGCGAGGATGATTTTGCCCGAGTCGTTGATATTGGCAAATGTCGCGCTAATTCCGGCAGCAACGCGAACTCCCGGTACTTCGTCAAGGTCCGAAGACATTGATTGTGGGAGCGCTGTCGAACCGAAACTTTCGGTAGTCACCACGTATTGGCCGGTGACCGATTGATTGATCGCGTCAACGGTGGAGGCCTTCACTGACTCAGCAGTTACTGCGATGAAGCCAACAAGGCCGATCCCGATCATGAGAGCGGAGGCTGTGGTTGATGTTCGACGCGGGTTCCGCATGGCGTTTTCGCGTGCGAGGCGCCCGGTGATTCGACTCGCCTTCTGAAGCGGCCACCCAAGAACACTGGCAAACGGTGTTGCGATAACTGGGCCTATGACAGCGAGTGCAATGAAGACAAAGAATGCTCCGCCGCCAATAATCTGAAGGCCGGAATCGGAATTGCCATTGAGTCCGAACCAAAGCATGAATGCACCGAGTGCAAGAAGGATGAGTCCGAATGCAACACGGAGTTTCGAAGCGCCGGTGCGATCCACGGCGACATCGCGCATTGCTGCGATCGGAGGAACCGTTGCCGCACGGCGTGCCGGGAAGAGTGCAGAAACAAGAGTGATAAAGGTTCCAACAAGTAGCGAAACCAGAATGGCGACAGGTGGAAGGACGATCGGAGTGTCAGGACCAGAGAATCCAATCGACTGCATCAACTTGTTGAGTCCAATAGCGAGCAAGATGCCGAATCCGACACCGATGATCGATGCAATCAGGCCAACGAAGAGGGCTTCGAGAATGATCGAGCGCAGTACTTGACCTCGGCTTGCTCCAAGGGCACGGAGTAGCGCGAGTTCTTTTGTTCTCTGCGCAACGATGATTGAGAAGGTGTTGTAGATAATGAACGAACCAACAAACAATGCAATGAGCGCAAACACCAAGAGGAACGTGCTGAAGATCCCGATGATCTTCTGGAAAGCGCTCTGACTCTCTTCAGTGAATTCCGCTCCGGTAATTGCTTCAGTTCCTGCTGGAATGACTTTGGAGATCTCGTCACTCAGTTGCGTCTGCGATTCATCGTTCTGGCCTGCAACGGAAATCCAGTCGTACATCCCAGGTTCGCCGACCAGAGTCTGAATAGTGGTGGTGGAAAACAGAGCAGCCTGTGCACCACCCCAAGTTTCAAGTTTTCCGAATTTTGCGATGCCAGCGACCTTGAACGGCTGCACGCCATTGGTGACAGAAACGTTGACCGTGTCGCCAACAGCGTACTTCCCGTCTTTTGCGCTCTTTACGTCAAGAACGATGTCGTTAGCGGCAACAGGTGGCGCTCCGTCGACAATGGTCCAGCCATTGAGCGCTGGAGACGTAAGCCAGTTGAGGCCGAAGTTCGGCGGGCCTTGTGCCGCCACTAATGGCTGATTGTCTTTGTCGAGCACTCTGATTTGACCGACAACTTGTCCCTCGGCCGCTTCAACTCCAGCGACACCGCTGACAGTGGGAAGCACCGCTTCAGAGATTCGTGTCCGCTCCGGACCAAATGGGGTGTCGACTTCGTTGGATGAACGAACAACGACATCGATTGATGCGTAAACGTCAGCAAATACTTTGTCGAAGCTCGCGCTGACGCTTGAAGTAAGCACCTGGGTTCCCGACATGAACGCAACGCCGAGCAGCACTGAGACAGCAGTCGCGATGAGACGAACCTTGTGGGCCATGAGCCCACGTAACGTCACTTTCAGCACGTCAGGCTCCGAAGTTCTTCATGCGATCGATCACCGAATCTGTGGTGGGCGATTGCAAATCATCGACAACTTTGCCGTCGACGAGAAAGACAATACGGTCGGCGTAACTCGCAGCAAGTGGATCGTGAGTCACCATCACGATTGTTTGTGAGAATTTGTCGACGGCGGTGCGCATGAATTCAAGAATTTCTGAACCGCTACGAGAATCGAGATTGCCGGTGGGCTCGTCGGCAAAAATAATTGCGGGCTGACTTGCGAGTGCGCGAGCTACAGCGACGCGCTGTTGCTGTCCGCCAGAAAGTTCGCTGGGGCGATGTGACAGCCGATCGCCAAGTCCGACGGTGGCGACAATTGTGTCAAGCCATTCCTGATCAGGAGCGCGACCGGCGAGATCCATCGGAAGCGTGATGTTTTCGAGAGCGGTCAGTGTTGGCACGAGGTTGAATGCTTGGAAAACGAAACCGATCGTGTCGCGGCGCATACGCGTGAGCTGCTTATCGTTCAAGCCGCTCAGGTCGACGTCGCCAATGAAGATCCGCCCTGTATTGATGGTGTCGAGACCGGCAACGCAATGCATGAGGGTTGATTTGCCGCTGCCGGACGGACCCATGATGGCGGTGAACTTGCTGCGTTCGAACGAAACGCTCACGTTGTCGAGGGCGGTGACCAGTGTGTCGCCGGCTCCGTAGACCTTGGTGACGCTCTCGGTATGAGCAGCAGTTGACGTATCGGCGGGGGAAGAAGTGGTCGTTGTCACGGGAGATAGGCTAGGCCCTCGGCGCGCAAAGGGGACAGGCACTCGCCCGTCCCCTTTGGCAAAACGGTTGCAGGTTGGTTAGCGGTTGGTCAGCGGTTGGGCTGAGGCGTGATGCGAAGGTAGGGCTTCAATTTCTTGAATCCCTTGGGGAAACGCTCGGTGGCCTCTTCGTCAGAAAGGGCCGGAACCACAATGACGTCGTCTCCGTCTTTCCAGTTCGCGGGAGTTACAACCTTGTAGCCATCGGTGAGCTGCAGCGAGTCGATGACTCGGAGGAGTTCGTCAAAGTTGCGACCGGTGCTGGCTGGGTAGGTGAGGATGAGCCGAACCTTGTTGGCCGGGTCGATCACGAAGACCGACCGAACGGTCATGGTGTCGCTGGCGTTGGGATGGATCATGTCGTAGAGGTCGGCCACGGTGCGCTCTGGGTCGGCGATCATCGGGAAATTGACGGCCTGGCCCTGGGTTTCTTCGATGTCGCCTTCCCAAGAAATGTGGGAGTCGACTGGGTCCACCGAAAGGCCGATTGGCTTGACGTTTCGCTTGTCCCATTCGGGCTTGAGCTTGGCAACGGTGCCAAGTTCGGTGGTGCAGACCGGAGTGAAGTCCTTCGGATGAGAAAAGAGAATGGACCAAGAATCGCCCTTCCAATCGTGGAAGGAAACGCTGCCCTGCGTGGTGTCAGCGGTGAAGTCGGGGGCGGTATCGCCAAGCCGTAGTGCCATGTTTCGGAAGCCTCCGTGGCTCGAAAGTGGGTGGGTCGCCATCATGGCCGACACACGCGCAAAAGTCGACCCCGTAGGTCGGGAATTGCTTCTTCCGAGATTCGAGAGACGGAATTAATGCTTTCCGGGTACGTAACGGGCCAGAGATGCCTCGATTTCGGTCCATGCCGCAGCGCGTCCTTCGAAATCTCCGACATCGGAGAACTTTTCGGGCTCGAGGTCTTTGTAGATAGAAAAGAAGTGCTTGATCTCGGCAAGTGTTTCGGCCGGGATGTCATCGATATCGACCGCATCCCGCCAACGAGGTTCGCGGTGGTGCACACAAAGGATCTTGGCGTCGCGGCCAGCGTCATCGGTCATCCACATCACGCCGACTGGGCGGACATGAATCCAACATCCCGGAAAGGTGGGGTCCTCGGTGAGCACGAGGACATCGAGAGGGTCGCCGTCCTCAGAGAGCGTGTCGGGGATGAAGCCGTACTCGGTGGGGTAGGTGGTGGCGGAGAAGAGGCGGCGATCGAGGCGGATTCGGCCCGTTTCGTGATCAATCTCATACTTATTACGGCTGCCCCGGGGGATTTCGATGACGACATCGATGGTTTCCATATCGCCATTCTGCCCGGTTCCATGCCTGTCCGAGGAAGGACGTGTTCAGCGACTGTGCGAGACTCACCGACCGTGACTATGCGCAAACTCACTTCAACTGACGGATTCGTCATCATTGATCTTGATGATGCTCCGATGGCGGTCGGTATCGTCCGTTCCGCACCCAAGGTGCTCGTCGACGGAGTGACTTGGCTCGCTCGTTCTGAGACCTACCGGTATGCGTTTTTGGGCCGCAAGGTTTCGGGTGCATCAGCAGCGGTGAACGCACCGGTTGATGCGAAAGCTGAGGCCATCAGTTCGTTCGCCACGGAGTTAGCCGAAGATTCCTTCGCAACCGTTCACCTCAGCGCTGGTCGTGGGATTTCGGCTGACGATCTTGCTGGTCTTCGCTCCCGTGATCCGCGTCCCGAAGCTTGGTGGTCAGATCGCGACGCGCTCACTGCCGCGGGCATCGTCGCTGCAGCAGATCAGGCAAGTGGTGGTCTTTCAGGGCGCACAGTTGCGATTGAAACGTTCGATTCGATGACATCATCACTCGTTGATCTCTTCCGCACCGCAGGCGCAACGGTGGTCGAGCCCGATGTTTCTGAAGACGCCAACGCAGTTCTTCATGCCGATGTCGAAATCTTGGTTGCTGGTTCCAAAGTCGGCCTTATCGGTCACGCAAACGCCGACAAGGTGAAGGCCCGGCTGATTGTGCCGAGCGGCTCGATGCCTGTCTCAGCGAAGGCACTCGCTGCGTTCGGCCGATCCGGTGTCGTTGTTCTTCCTGATTTCGTCACAACGTCAGGCCACCTCGCCGCATGGCCAGTCGATGGTTCGTCAACCGATGCCGCTGCGCTTGTTGGTGATGCAATCGCTCAAATCATCGACGCTCCAAATGGACCACTCCTTGGTGCGTGTGAAGTTGCAGAGGCATTTCTTGAAAGTTGGGCGACTGTGCCCTTCGGCCGACCGATCGCCTGATCGCAATGTCATCAACGTCGGGATTGGTGTGGTTCCGTCGCGATCTCCGTCTCGATGACAATCCCGCGTGGGCGGCGGCAACCTCGGAACATCATCAGGTCACCGCTCTTTTCGTCGTGGATCCTGCGTTGTTGGACCGCGCGAGTTCGCGTCGTGTTGTCCGCCTTCTAAGTGACGTCGCGGCGCTCGATGCAGCCCTTTCCGAACACGGGGGTCGGCTTCTTGTCCGGGTTGGCGACCCTCGAGTTGTTGTCCCGCAAGAAGCGGGTCGGCTCGGCGTCTCCGCGGTTCATCTGAATCACGATGTGACGCCGTATGCCGCTGAACGTGATGATGCAGTGCGAGCAGCTCTCGATTCGATCGCCGTTGAATGGGTGCCCGAGTGGGGAACCTTGGTGCACGAACCAGGCCACATTCAGACCAAGGCCGGTTCTCTTTCGCAGGTATTCACACCCTTTTTCCGTGTGTGGGAACGTACGCCTTGGACACCTTGGCCAACGTCGGGCGATGCGTTACTCACAAACGATCCCGGCGACGCACTTCCGAAGATCGAGGGCGACTACCCAGTTCTTGATGGAGAAGTCGGGGAGGCGGCTCTGGCTGGAGAGCGCGGAGCGCTTGCACGACTCGATCTCGCAGCTGCTCGCGCCGATACCTACGACGAAGATCGCAACACACCGTCGCTGCTCGGAACTTCTCAGTTGTCGATCGATCTTCGTTTCGGAACGCTGTCACCGCGCCGAGTTGCTCAGGTCGTCGGAGAATCAACTGCTGGACGCGCAGCGTTAGTCCGTCAACTCGCATGGCGCGATTGGTATGCGCATATGTTGATCGCAACACCAACGCTCGTTGAACAACCCATGAAGCCGCAGTACGCGGCGATTCAGTGGCGACAAGACGACAAAGGTTTTGAAGCGTGGAAGAACGGTCGCACTGGTTACCCGTTCGTTGACGCGGGCATGCGGCAACTTCGTGAGACTGGTTGGATGCACAACCGTGTACGGATGGTCACGGCATCGTTCCTTGTAAAAAATTTGCTAATTGATTGGCGACGCGGCGAACGCTATTTCCGGCATGTGTTGCTCGATGCGGATGTTTCGCAGAATGTTGGGAATTGGCAATGGGTTGCAGGCACTGGTCCCGATGCGTCCCCGTACAACCGAGTGTTCAATCCGATTCTGCAAAGTCAGCGGTTCGACGTGAACGGTGACTACATCCGACGTTGGGTTCCGGAACTCGCAAGTCTTGATGCGTCAGCAATCCATGAACCGTGGGCTACCGGTCCGCTCGAACTCGCAGCTGCCGGTATTGAAATCGGTGTGGACTATCCCGAACCGATTGTTGATCTTGCCTTCAGCCGCGGGCGTGTTCTTGAGGCCTATGGGGCAGTGAAGCGCTGAGTTTCAGGATGCGCGAGCTGCGTCTTGCACCGAGCGGCGACTAATAGAACGAGGGGAGTGGCCGGCTGCGGCGCGTTCTTCTTCATTCTCGCCACCCCAAAAACCGTTTTCGCGGTTGTCGCGAGCCAATTCTCGACACTCGAAATTCACAGGACATGCAGCGCACATCGCACGGGCGGTGGCTTCACGGCGAACCCGGCGTTCCGGACGTTCGCCAGCGATACCGAAGAAAAGGTTTGTTCGACCCTTGCACGAGGCGTGATCCATCCATTCGGGTCGAGCAACTGCGAGCAACATGGATTCCATCTCAACTCCTGGGTTCGTGAACCGAGTGACGTCGTTGTCATGACGTGTAACCGAATTTAGCGCTAAATATTTCCGATCCGCAGGAAAGCTTCGAAGATGGCCTGTGACCTTGGGCATAAGGGGCCCAGGGGGCCTAGTTACAGGCCTTCGCCCTAGGCTCAAACAGTGACTGTGTTTCTCGTCGGAGCTGGGCCGGGCGATCCGGGATTGCTGACGCTTCGGGGCGCCGAGGCCTTGGCGATGGCCGATGTCGTGGTTTTTGACCGGCTTTCTGTGAGCGCACTGCTCGATCTGGCCCCGCCTGAGGCGGAGCGAATCAGCGTTGCGAAATCGGCGGGTCGAGCGGTGATGCCTCAGGATGACATCAACGCATTGCTCGTCGAAAAGGCCAAACAGGGTCTGACAGTGGTTCGCCTCAAGGGCGGTGACCCGTTCGTCTTTGCTCGTGGGGGAGAGGAAGCGGCGGCTCTCGCCGCTGCGGGCCTCGCTTACGAGGTCGTGCCCGGGGTGACCTCAGCAATCGCCGTTCCCGCCTATGCGGGCATTCCCGTCACGCTGCGCCACTCGTCGACCTCATTCACTGTGATTACTGGTCATGAGGATCCCGACAAGAGCGACGAGGTCAATTGGGAAGCCGCCGCGCAACTGGGCGGGACCATCGTGATCCTCATGGGGATTGGTCGGTTGCCGAAGATCGTCGATCGGCTTCTGGCCGGCGGCCTCGCACCCGATACGCCTGCGGCAGCAATTCGTTGGGGGACGCGGCCCGAACAACACACCGTGAGATCAACGCTCTCAGCGATCGCCCATCAACAGTTGGCGTCGCCGAGCGTGATCGTGGTCGGACAGGTCGCGGCCATGGATCTTTCGTGGTTTGAATCGCGGCCTCTCTTCGGCAAGAAAGTGATTGTGACGCGACCGCGGCACCAGTCGTCTGTACTCGCCGATCGGTTACGAGACGAAGGTGCCGAAGCGCTGATTGTTCCCACCATTGAAATTGTTGATCCACTTGACGGGGGCGCTGCGTTAAGCGCTGCAGTTGCGCAGGCCTCGTCCTACGACTGGCTCCTGCTGACGTCAGCAAATGGTGCGGCGCGATTCTGCGAGCGACTCCGCGACGGACGCGATCTTGCCGGCGTAAAAATTGCAGTGATAGGCCAAGGAACCGCCGAAGTTCTGGCCGACCACAACCTTGTGGCCGACCTCATTCCTGAACGGTTCATTGCTGAATCCCTACTCGAAGCGTTTCCCCTTCCTCACGCCGCGGGTCAACGGCGAGTCTTGCTTGCACGTGCCGAGGTTGCTCGCGATGTTCTGCCCGACGGATTACGAGAGATGGGATGGCGCGTTGATGTCGTCGATGCCTATCGAACGATTCCCGTCGAACCTTCCGATGCAGAGCGCGAACAAGTCATCGGTGCCGACATCGTCACATTCACATCGGCATCAACGGTCGACAATTGGGTTACGGCCTTTGGGGTCGACACGCTCCCCAAGGTCGTTGCGTGTATTGGTCCAATCACGGCCGATGCGGCGCGTCGGGCTGGGCTCCGCGTCGACGTGATCGCAGATGTTCACACCATCGACGGACTTGTCGATGCGCTCGTTGCACGCCGTGCACGACCCGTTACTTCGAAGCAGAAGACCCCTCGACGTTCCAGTCGTGGCCCCCGATTCGGTCGCCAACAGCGACGTGCCTAGGCTCTGCGCCAATGAGTTTCCCTCAACGACGACTTCGTCGACTTCGACGCACACCTGCTCTCCGACGGATGGTCGCTGAAACGCGTCTCACCCCCGACGATCTCATTGCGCCCCTTTTCGTGCGCGAGGGAATCACAGAACCGCAGCCGATCGCATCGATTCCCGGCGTGATGCAACACACCCTTGGTTCGCTTCGTGCCGAGGTTGCCGATCTCGTGGGTCTCGGTGTCCCAGGAGTGATCCTCTTTGGAGTCCCCGAAACCAAAGACGACATCGGGTCGGGCGCCTGGAATCCTGACGGCATCGTCCAGATCGCATTGCGTGAGTTGCGCGACACGTTTGGTGATCGCGTGGTTCTCATGTCCGATCTCTGTCTCGACGAATACACCACCCATGGTCACTGCGGGGTTCTCGACGGCCGCGGCAGCGTCGACAACGATGCAACGCTCGATCTTTACGCCAACGTCGCTATTGCCCAAGCAACCGCCGGAGCTGACGTCGTCGCTCCTTCAGGAATGATGGACGGCGGAGTTGCTGCAATCCGCGATGCACTCGACGAAGAAGACTTCATCGAGACGGCGATCATGGCGTATTCCGCGAAATACGCATCGGCGCTTTACGGCCCGTTCCGCGATGCAGTCGATGTCACGATCGAAGACGGTGGCGATCGCAAGGGGTACCAGCAAGATCCAGCTAATGCTCGAGAGTCCCTCGAAGAGATTCGTCAAGACATTCTTGAGGGCGCCGACATCGTGATGGTGAAGCCGGCGATGTCCTATCTCGACATCATCGCTAGGGCTCGCCAAGAGGTCGACATCCCCATGGCCGCCTATCACGTGTCTGGCGAATACGCGATGGTCAAAGCAGCGGCGGAACGTGGATGGATCGATGGAGACGCAGTCGCCATCGAGCAACTCACCTCCATTCGACGCGCGGGCGCCGACATGGTTCTTACGTACTTCGCGCGCGATGTCGCCGAACTTCTCAACGATTGAGCTCATGACACAAACAAACGAGTCGCTGTTTGAACGCGGTCAGCGCGTTATCCCCGGTGGAGTGAATTCACCAGTTCGAGCATTTCGATCTGTGGGTGGAACTCCGTATTTCGTCGCGAGCGGTAGCGGTGCGCGCGTGACTGATGTCGAAGGAACAACGTTCCTTGATCTCGTTCAGAGTTACGGAGCGATCATCGCTGGGCACGCTCACCCGAAGATCATCGAAGCAATTCAAAAAGCAGCGGTTGATGGAACCTCGTTTGGAGCGCCCACCCCTCGCGAAGTGGAACTCGCCGAAGCGATCAACGAACGAGTTCCTTCCTGCGAGAAATTGCGCATGGTGAACAGTGGAACTGAAGCCACGATGAGTGCGATTCGCGTTGCGCGTGGTGCAACTGGACGCCCAAAGATTCTCAAGTTCGCTGGCAACTACCACGGACATAGTGATGGTCTGCTTGTTTCTGGCGGAACGGCGATGGCTTCTCTTGGTATTCCCGCCTCAGCGGGCGTTACTGATAACGCAATTGCCGACACTGTCGTTGCGCCCTACAACGTCGTACCAATACTTGATGAAACATTCGCTGCAGTAATCGTCGAACCGTGCGCCGCGAATATGGGATTAGTGCCACCCGCCCCCGGATTCCTTGAAGGTCTTCGAAGTGAATGCGATCGCGTTGGCGCACTGTTGATCTTCGACGAAGTCATCACTGGCTTTCGCGTTGCGCGCGGCGGCGCACAGCAACTTCTTGGCGTCACTCCTGATCTCACGGCGTTCGGAAAGATCATCGGCGGCGGTTTACCGGTTGGCGCCTTTGGCGGACGCGCCGAGATCATGGACAACCTCGCTCCGCTTGGCCCGGTTTACCAAGCAGGAACGCTGTCGGGTAATCCTCTTGCAACGGCTGCGGGTCTTGCTGCGCTTTCGCTACTGGATGATGATGCCTACGCGTTGATCGAATCTCGCGCTGAATGTCTTGCTGGTTCACTTGCGAACGCGTTCGAGGCTGCAGGTATCACAGTGTGCGTTCCGCGCTTCGCCACTCTTGTTGGGTTGTTCTTTGGCGACACACCACCAACCGATTACGTGAGCGCATGCACAACTGACGAAGCGTTGTATGCGGCGTTCTTCCACGAGCTTCTTGATCGTCGTGTTGCAATTGCTCCTGGGGCCTACGAAGTGATGTTCCCAGGTCTTGCCCACGATGACGAAGTACTCACAGCGATTAACGATGCAGCACACGCTGCAGCTGTCGCAGTCGCGTCGCGGTAATCACACTGCGTTGATCGCAACTCAATAACAGCAGGAACCTGAACGCGAAAGAACCCGACCGAAGCGGGGTTCTTTCAAACAAATATGTTGAGCAAGTCTTACGACGGGGAACCAACCGGCATTGTCCAGTTTGGTTGAATCGTGAGTTTGCCGGCCGGGTCGAACAACGGCGTGCCTTCGGGGGTGATGAGTTCGCCGGCTGCGTTCAGCATCGGCTTCCCGTCGGCGTAGGTCATATTTCCTTCTGCATCGACGGTGGTCTTGCCGTCGGAAAGCGTTTCCCACTCGTAGCGCACAACCGCAAGCAGCTCTGCCTGACTAAGCGACTTGTCGAAGTTCGGCATCGGGTTGCCGTTGTAACTCAGCGTTTTGTGCTGTCCACCTTCGCGAGCTGGATCGCCGTATGGCGTGCCAGCGGGGCCGGTCCCGTTCGAACCGATCCACACAAACTCAAGTTGACCAAGAATGTCGGGGAAGGTCTTGACCAAGTTGCCTTCGTTCATGGCACGACCAACACCGCCGCCACCGGCAGCACCATGGCAACTCGCGCAGTACGCGGTGTAGATCGTGGCTCCGGTTGCCAACTGTGAAGGTTCACCGCTGGCGGCCGGAGAAAGGCCACCGATGTACATGACGGCCCACAGAGGGAGGAATGCCAACACCGGTATCGCCCAGATGGGGATCTTCTTGCGCTTAATGGCGGCTTCGACATAGGGCGGCACCGGTTCAGGTACAGCGGCGGGCACAACCGCGGCCGGTGCAGCAGCCGCCGAAGCGGTTGCCTTCTCGATCGGGGCGCTTTCGGCGGCCGGTGCTGCATCGGCGGCAGGTGTTCCACCGTCGAGTGAGGTCCGACGGTCTTTAGAGCGCTTGAGCAGATGCTCAGGAACTTCGGTCACGGTTCCTCCGAAGCGGACGGGGAGAGAGACGGGAGCAGTAATCGGGCAGGGCTGCCGGCGAAGCCGACGGACACCGGCCGTACCCGGTCAAACCTAGACGACGCGGAGAGGGCAGAGCCAAGTATCGAGGAGGAGAGTTCGCGAAAGTTGTCCGGTGAAATGTCACGTCCGCGAATGACCCCCGGAATGTCTCAACCCCCTTGCGGCGGTGCTAGACAATGAAAGCGCCGGACCGGCCTGCCCGGGCCCGGCACAGTTTTGTCCGTATCATTTGTGCAAACGTTCACGAGGGAGGCCAACCCGGGTGGTTGCGTTCACCGCATCGTTGCTTGTAGCGGTTCTATTGACCGCACTTGTGATTCCGATGGCCAAGCGACGTCCAGTAGGGACACCGCTTTCATGGGGCGAGGCCATGGTCGCGTCCGTTTATGCCTTTTTCCTGATGGTTTGGGTCTATGGGGTTGTTCCTCATCTCTTCTTGACATGGGCCGACAACGAACTCGGTTGGCGCCCCGACAACATTCTTTTGGGCCCTGGCGGGATCCTCAAGCCGCAGTCGCTCGATGGCTGGAACCCGATCACGATCTCGTACCAGACGATTCGTGACGTTGCTGCAGTGCTCATTTATGTCGTCATCTTCGCCGCCCAGATTTTCCTCTGGGTCTGGTGGCAGAACCGTGGCAAGCGTGCTGCTGCCGCTGAAACGGCTCAGGCCTCCGCCACTTCCGAGTACGGCCGTCCCCTGATCCGGAAGAGCTGATTATGGCCCGCATTGACGCCAATCCCCCGATGCCGGAGTTCCGCGACGATTACGTCCTGCGGGAAGTCGACGCGGAGTGGTTGTCAAAGGCGGTCAAGCCCAAGCAGTTCATCCATATCGACCAATCCGAGTGCATCACCTGCGAAGGATGCGTCGATATTTGCCCGTGGAAGTGCATCCACCTCGTCCGCACTTCTTCCATCGATGAGGCCGTTGGCACCGAACTTCCCGGTGAAGACCCTGGTGACCATTCTGTGTTCCTTATCGACGATGATGTTTGTACCCGTTGCGCGCTTTGCGTCGATAGGTGCCCAACTGGTGTCATCATCCTTGGAAAGGTTGGTGCTGCACCGGCCGATGGTGACTCCCACCAGCGAATGCCAACCCATGGCTACGGCTACGGGATGCGCCTCGGATAGTGCTACACCTTGTTTTTCCCTATTTTTTCTGTCTTTTCTGTACTAACTGAACTCGAACCACCCTCCCGGGACCGATCCTCGATCCCGGCTCACACGGAGTAACTGCCTTGGCAAAGACCATGGAGCGCCCCAACGGGAAGAAGACCCCCGCCCAGCGCGTGAGTGAAGTCGTCGACAAGACGCAGGGCTCTCAGGCCTGGAATTCAATTTTCCGCCCTGGATCGGTGTTCCGTAAGGGCTACACCGACAGCCCCCGTAATCGTTCGTACGTGATCATGAACAGCGTGCTCTACCACCTTCATCCGGTGAAGGTGAAGCGACACGCGGTCAAGGTCAGCTACACCCTCTGCTTGGGCGGTCTCAGTTTCTTCCTCTTCATCCTGCTGACGATCACAGGCATTTTCCTGATGTTCTTCTACCGCCCAACCGCGGCGCAGGCTTGGAACGACATCTATACCCTTCAGACCTCAGTGGCCTTTGGTCTTCTCGTGCGAAATATGCATAGATGGGCCGCCCACCTCATGGTGCTGACGGTCTTCCTTCATATGGCTCGCGTCTTCTACCACGGCGCGTATAAGCCACCTCGAGAGTTCAACTGGGTGATCGGCGTCATTCTTTTGACCCTCACTCTTCTTCTTTCCTTCACCGGCTACCTCCTTCCGTGGGATCAGCTCGCACTCTGGGCGGTGACGGTGGGTACGAACATGATGGGCTACACCCCGGTGTTCGGCGATCAAGTGAGATTCGTGCTCCTTGGTGGTAAGGAAATCGGTACCGACACCTTGTTGCGTTGGTACGTATTGCATGTGTTGTTTGTTCCGTTCGTGACCGTCATTTTCCTTGCGATCCATTTCTGGCGGGTCCGCAAGGATGGCGGCATCTCCGGACCGTTGTGATCGAGGAGCCATGACAGAGATCCCCGAACATCTCCGCAAGCGAGCCGAGGAAGCCAAAGCCAAGGCAGCAGCCAAGGCCGCAGGCGAGGACGCGCCCGCCGAAGCGGTCACTGAACCTGCCGCCGAGGCGCCTAGCGCAGGCGACAGCCGTATCCCGGCTCATTTACTCGAGCGTTCCAAGTCGGCAAAGGCCAAGAAGGAAGGTGGCGCCGAAGTTGCAGCGCCGTCGGCTTCTGGCGGTGGCGTCGCAACCGCCGTTATGGATGCTGCACCACCTCCCACCGCAACTGGCCCCGGCGGTCACACTCAGCGCCTCCTCACCGTGGTGAAGGCCGGTTCCATTCAAGATCTCAAGGCCACACCAGTCGACAAGGTCCATACCTGGCCGCATCTTCTCGCCGTTGAGTTTGTGGCTGCTCTTGCGATCACAGTCTTCACGTTGATCTTCTCAATCTTTGTGAATGCGCCATTGCTTGAACTGGCCAACCTCAACGAAACCCCGAATCCGTCGAAGGCTCCTTGGTACTTCCTCGGTCTTCAGGAATTGCTCACCATGTTCCACCCCATGGTCGCCGGTGTGACCATCCCGGGCATGGGCATCTTCTTGCTCATTCTCTCGCCGTACCTCGACAAAAATCCGTCGAATAAACCCGAAGACCGCAAGTTTGCGATCTCGTTGTTCACGGTTCAGATGATGTTCTGGGCGGTACTTGTCATTATCGGTTCCTTCTTCCGTGGTCCTGGCTTCATCTTTGTGGCGCCTTGGACCGGCGGCATGTTCTTCGAGTTGTGATGGCACAAATGCAGGAGTCCCCCAAATGAATCCTTTAGTCATCGTTCTTCCCGTCGTCGTTGTTCTTGCTGGCGTGGTGTTGTTCGCTGCGTCACGCCGGCGTGACAGTGGTGGTGCTACTGGCGCACTCAGTCGCGAAACCGTCAAGCGGGACAAGCCCGCATCTGCACTCGACGAATCTGAAATGGTCGGCGTTTCCGGTCGTCAGGTCGAGGCATCGGCGGCGCTTGATCGTCGACCAGCCGCTCCCGCAACGGTCTCGGCTGATATTGCACCGTTCGTCGCTCCTGATGCCGACGCGATCGGCATCTCACGCCGCAAGTTCTTCAACCGTTCCATCATCGTGATGATGGGACTGGGCCTTTCAGGCTTTGGCGCAGCGATCCTCGCCTTCCTCTGGCCGATGCCAAAGGGTGGCTTTGGTTCCAAGATCCGTGTGGGCCCAGTGTCCGATGTTCTCGCCAAAATTGCCGCAAACAAGGGCTTCTTGTATTCGGCCGAAGGCCGCATGTGGCTGACGGCGTATCCAACGTCCGCAATCGAGAAGGCGAAAGCGGTCTACCCGGCAGCTGTCATTCCCTCGATGGAAGCGGGCGTCGTTGCCCTCTACCAAAAGTGCCCGCACCTCGGATGTCGCGTTCCTTCGTGTGTAACCTCGCAATGGTTTGAATGCCCATGCCACGGTTCGCAGTACAACCTGGCAGGGGAGAAGAAGGGTGGTCCTTCGCCGCGAGGGATGGACCGCTTTGCAACTTCAGTAATTGGCGAGGTGCTCACCGTCGACACCGGTCAGGTCTTCCAAGGCCCGGCAATCGGAACCAACACCACTGGGCAAGAAGCTGAAGGCCCGCATTGTGTGGGAGGAAGTCACTGATGCAGGATCTTTACCTGTTGGCGGTCGCTCAGAAGACGGTTGGCTATGTCGTTGCCGTTCTTCTTCTGATCGCGTTTGTCGTTGCAATTGCTGTCAACGTCCGCAAGGGCCGCGCCGAGGTTGGTTCTGAAGTTGAACTGGCCGCGAACCGCAAGCCGTACATGGACGACGAAGAACTCGAGACTAAGAAACTTGATCGAACTCTCGGACTCGGCCTCGTTGCTCTTGGTGTGATTGCTCTGACACTTCCGCTCTATTGGCTTGCTGAACCGGGTCGCCAAGAGGGCATGGTGGAGCGATTCGAAGAGGTCGCGATTTCACGTGGTGAAGACATCTACGTGAACGGCGCACAGTGCGCTGGTTGTCATGGTCCGCAAGGTATCGGTGGCGTGGCGAGCTACACGATCCTTGACCCTGTGACTGGTGCCTATGTCGATCAGGTTGAGTGGAAGTCTCCAGCTCTCGACACGATCATGTATCGCTATACGCCGGAACAGGTCACCTACATCCTGAACTACGGCCGTGGTTACTCGCCGATGCCGGCTTGGGGTGCTCCTGGTGGTGGCCCGCTTACTGAGCAGCAGATTGAAGAGGTCATTGCGTATCTGACTTCCATCCAGCTTCCCGCCGCGGAATCTCAGTTGGCAGTGCAGAAGGAACTCGACAAGACCTGTGCTGCTGATGCTGACAACAACTGCACCATTCCCGGGGGCATGTACAAAACCCTTGGCGAAGCGGTCTTCAACCTGGGCTACACCGATGGCTTTGCCGGCGGTGCTTACTCTTGTGGTCGTTGCCACACTGCTGGATGGTCAATCGGCCAAGCCAAGGTCGCCGGTGGCGGCGGCATGGGTCCGAACCTCACCGGCGGAGCTGCGATTCGCCAGTTCCCAGTTGCGGCGCAGCAAGAAGCGTACGTTTCGGCCTATCCCAAGATGGGCACTGCCTATGGCGTCAATGGTTGGTCAAGCGGTCGCATGGGTAGCTTCGGCACGAACCCGAATGCGCAGGATCCCAAGACTGCAATCATGAATCCAGATCAGGTCATGCTCACACCTGTACAAATTGCAGCGGTCGTTGCTTACGAGCGGAGCCTCTGATGCAAACACTTCACGTCATCGCTGGAATCTCATGGGACCCAGGAATCCGTGGCATTCTCATCGTCATGGTCGGTGTCGTCGTCCTTATGGGCTCGACGTACCTGATCCTCGGAACCAATCTCGGTTCGCGGTTGGGTTTCCTTGTTGCGCTCTCCGGACTGTTCGGTTGGCTCGTAATCCTTACGTTTATCTGGTGGCTTATGCCTCCGGCCATTGGTCCGCGCGGCAACATTGCATCTTGGAAGCCGGTTGAGATCTACGTCAACGGTGCCAATGATCAAGCCAAGGTTGAAGTCTTGAACAAGTTGGTCGATCCTGCGTCGTTAGCGACTGCGGACGAGATCCTTGCGCAGAACCCAGATCTCGCCAACGAGTTCCCTAACGGGTTCACTCTCTCAGACCTTCAGCAAAACAATCCGGCGATCGTTTCGGAGTATCTCGACGTAGAAGCTCTCAATGGTTGGGCACTTATTGGTGCCGCAAACGCGGGTGAAGCGCAAGCTGCAGCAGATGCTGAATTGGTTGCTGCTGGGGTCTTCAAGACAAGTTCCGAATACAAGAAGCTGAATGTCTGGAACTACGGCGGCAAGCCAACGCTCAAGGACGACTGCCCCGATGGCGGCGTGGTTTGTCGAGTGCAGCATCGCGTCACGTCTGCAATCCAGATCAAGAACCCGAAGAACTACACCGTGGTGCAGGTTCAGAAGGTCATTCCGCAGACCCCTATCCCAGGTCAGGCGCCACCACTTCCGAAGATCGATCCCTCTCAGCCAGTGATTTCCGTTGTTCTGATTCGTGACATCGGAAACGAGCGTGTCACTGCGTTCCTTTGGTTTGTGATTTCAGTTTCGCTATTCATCTTGTCTGCATGGGCGTTGCACAATCGTGACAAGACGCTCATGAAGAACAAGGCGATGGCTGAAGCAGCCTCGAAGGAGAGCTGACAAGAGTGGGGCAGTACCTGCCGATCTTCGCAATGCTTGTATTGGCGATCATCTTCGCCGTTGTGAGCCGCGTCGTTTCGCAACTCCTCGCGCCCCGCCGTCCATCTGAAGCCAAGTCGTCTCCCTACGAATGCGGCATCGTCCCCGATCAGGGACCGCCGGAACGTTTCCCGGTGAAATTCTTTCTCGTCGCCATGATCTTCATCGTGTTCGACATCGAAATTATTTTCCTGTTCCCCTTTGCGGTCGTCTTTCGTTCGCTGGGTTGGTATGGAATTGCAGCAATCCTCATTTTCACTGCTGCAGTGTTCGAGTCGTTCGTGTACCTCATCGGCAATGGTGCGCTCGATTGGGGCCCGGTAAAGCGCCTTCGTCGCTCCGAGGCCGTTTCGCCTGCACGTACCGCGACAAGCACGATCCGTCGCGTCGGCCTTGAAGGCCGTTCCACCGAGGAGGCCGCGTAAGTGTCAAGCGAGACCAGGCCTACAGGCGGACTCCTCGAGTCCGGCCTTGAGGGACTCAGCCACAACTTCCTTACGGGCACGCTCGAAGAGCTCGTCAAGTGGGCCCGCCGCCACAGCGTCATGCCCGCGACCTTCGGCCTTGCTTGTTGTGCGCTCGAAATGATGGCTGCAGGTGGACCGCACTACGACCTTGCTCGTTACGGCATGGAAACGTTCCGCGCTTCTCCGCGTCAGGCCGATCTCATGATCGTTGCTGGTCGCGTGTCGCAGAAGATGGCGCCGGTCCTTCGTCAGATCTACGACCAGATGATGGAACCCAAGTGGGTTATCTCGATGGGCGTCTGCGCATCCTCCGGCGGCATGTTCAACAACTACGCCATCGTGCAGGGTGTCGATCAGATCGTTCCCGTCGATGTGTATGCACCGGGTTGCCCACCATCACCGGAAACGCTGATGCATGCGATCCTGACTCTTCACGACAAGATCAAAAATGGTGAGCTCACTCGTCGTGATGGCGAGGGCGCTGGTCTGATTATTGAACAGATGGGTCCTTCCGGTCCTGTGCCTGTCACCCTGGGTCAGGGCTGAACATGACCGACATTGACGCCCAAGGTGGCGAGGCGGACACCCCAGCCGAGATCGCACCCGAGATCGCACCCGAGACACTTTTCGATACGTTGCTTACTCGTTCACACGAGCAGCTCGTGTTGCATCCAACACGCGAAAGTTATTCCGCGCTGCTCGCGACGCTGCATGCCGCTGGGTACCACTCCGTGATCGATCTTTGTGGTGTCGACTACCTCACCAACGATTCGCGTCAACTCCCCGCTGACATCGAACCCGAACGGTTCGAAGTTGTCGTCAACCTCATTAACCATCGCGAACGTGCTCGTCTTCGTTTGCGAGTCCAGGTGCCCGAGGCCGATGCGGTAGTTCCAAGCGCATTCAACCTCTATCCCGGCACCGAGGCGATGGAGCGCGAAACCTTCGACATGTTTGGCATCACGTTCGAAGGCCACCCTGATCTCACCCGCATCCTCATGCCCGAGGACTGGATCGGACACCCGCTGCGTAAGGACTACGACTCTGGTCGTATTCCGGTGCAGTTCAAGGGTGCTCCCGCGAATCGTTGAACTCATGACCGCAACTCACGAACTTCCCGCAAATGTGAACCAGACCTCCGAAGGGGGTCAGGAACTGACCTCAGCTGGCGTTGTCGCAGCAGGTGAACGTCTCCGCGAACTTGGTGCCGTACTTCGAATGTCCGAGAACGACGCGATCGTTGCAGAGCGCGAACAAGTTCCTGACGACGAAACGATGATCATCAATATGGGTCCGCAGCATCCGTCGACTCACGGCGTGTTGCGGCTCATGCTCGAACTTCAGGGCGAGACCGTTCTCCGATGTAAGCCGATCATCGGCTACCTCCATACAGGTATGGAGCGCACAGGCGAAGAACTCACCTACTTGCAGGGCCCCACCAACGTGACGCGTATGGATTACGCAGCGCCGTTGTTCACCGAACTTGCTTTCTCGCTCACTGTCGAAAAGTTGCTTGAAATCGAAGTCCCCGAACGTGCGATCTGGATCCGCATGCTCATGACCGAGATGAATCGCATCTCTTCGCACCTTCTCTTCATGGCCACCAACGGCATGGACCTTGGTGCAGTGTCAATGATGCTTTACGGATGGCGTGAACGTGAAGAAGCACTTCGCTTCCTTCAGGAAGTCACTGGCCTCCGCATGAACCACAACTTCATCCGTCCCGGTGGCGTTGCTGCCGATCTTCCCGACGGATGGCGCGACAGCGTTTTACGCCTTCTCGACATGCTCCCCGGTCGCCTTGCCGAATACGACACCTTGTTGAACCAGCAACCGATCTTTCGTGAGCGACTTCAAGGCGTCGGGGCCATCACGGCCGAAGAGTGTCTTGCGCTTGGTGTCACCGGTCCCATTCTCCGATCAACGGGTTACGACTGGGACCTTCGGCGCGACATGCCGTATCTCGCGTTCGACCAGGTTGAGTTCGACGTCGTCGTTGGTTCGTACGGAGACTGTTTCGACCGATACGCAATTCGTCTCGCTGAAATTCACGAGTCGATGAAAATCGTTCGCCAGTGCCTCGAGAAGATGCCGAAGGGCGACTACCGCATTCAGGACAAGAAAGTCACTCCACCGCCGCGTGCGCGCATCGACGAGTCCATGGAAGCGCTCATTCATCACTTCAAGATCTTCACTGAAGGTTTCAAGGTCCCCGAGGGCGAGGCGTATGTCTCGATCGAATCCCCTCGTGGTGAACTTGGCTGCTACATCGTGAGCGATGGTTCTTCCAAGCCATACCGTATGCATGTTCGTGCCCCAAGTTTTGTGAACTTGCAAAGCCTTCCGCATCTCATGCATGGAAGTCTCGTTGCCGATGCCGTCGCCATCATCTCGAGCGTCGATCCAATCCTCGGGGAGGTCGATCGCTGATGGCGCGCCTTTCGAATGACAACGTTGAACTCGCCCGCGAGATCATTGGCAACTACCCCCGTCCGAAGTCCGCGCTGATTCCCTTGCTGCATCTTGCGCAGGAACAGGACGGTCACCTCACCGACGAGGCAATGGCCCACATCGGCGAACTTGTTGGTGTGTCATCAGCAGAAGTTCTTGGAACTGCATCGTTCTACGAGATGTTCAAGATGGAAACCGTCGGCCGTTACATGGTGAACATCTGCACCAACATTTCTTGTCAGCTTCGTGGCGGCGAGGAACTCCTCGCTCATGCCGAAAAGACACTTGGCATTCGCCCGGGACAAACAACTTCCGATGGCCTTTTCACTCTTGAAGATGTCGAATGCATCGCAGCGTGCACCGAGGCTCCGTGCCTGCAGGTGAACTATCGCTACGAGCATCGCATCTCGAATGAAGGATTCGATCAACTCGTTGATGACCTTCGCGCTGGTCGCCGTTCCGATATCCCCTCCCACGGAGTGCTTGCTGAAGTTCGTCAGCACATTCCCGAGGACCGACGCGCTGGCGTCGTGACTCCCGAAGACAAGGCCGCACCAGTCTGGATCGCAGCAGCGGGGGAGGGCGTCAAGTGATTACCGACGCCCCCCGAATCATCACTTCACGTTTCGATAATGCCGACAGCTTCACGCTTGCCGGTTTCGAAGCCACCGGTGGCTATCAAGCATTGCGCAAGGCGCTCTCGATGGGCCCGGAAGCCGTGGCAGACGAAGTCAAGACCGCAACCCTTCTTGGTCGTGGTGGCGCAGGTTTCCCCGCAGGTGTGAAGTGGGGTCTTGCTCCCGAAAACGTGTGGCCGCGTTATCTCGTCGTAAATGGCGACGAATCGGAACCGGGCACCTACAAGGACCGTCTCCTTATGGAGCGCGATCCTCATCAACTCATCGAAGGTGTTCTACTTGCGTGTTACGCGATCGGATGCGGTCAAGCATTCTTGTATGTGCGCGGCGAAATGCCGCTTGCTCAAGAGCGCATCGCTGCAGCCCTGAACGATGCCTACGCCGCCGGTTATGTTGGCAAAAACATCCTCGGTTCCAATTTCTCCGTCGATGTCGTTCTTTCGTGGGGTGCTGGCGCTTACATCGTGGGCGAAGAAACTGCGCTCATCGAAAGTCTTGAAGGCAATCGCGGTATGCCGCGTCTCAAGCCCCCGTACTTCCCGGCGGCAAAGGGCTTGTACATGCAGCCCACAATCGTGAACAACGTCGAGACACTTTCGAATCTGCCTTGGATCATCACGAACGGCGGCGAAGCTTTTGCTGCGCTAGGGGCGGAAACCTCGCGCGGAACGCGCATGTTCGCAGTCTCTGGTCACGTCAAGAACCCAGGTGTGTTCGAAGTCGAATACGGCGTCACCACTTTCCGAGATCTCATTTACGCCCCCCAGTACGCGGGCGGCATCCTTGGTGATCGTGCGCTCAAGGCGTATATCCCTGGTGGCGCGTCGGCTCCGTGGTTCTTTGAAGAGCACCTCGACCTTCCGCTTGAAAAAGTCACCGTTGATCGCGCCGGCTCAATGCTTGGTTCGGGTGCAGTTGTTGTCATGGACGAAACCACCGACGCAGTCAAAGCGTGTCTGCGAATTGTTCGGTTCTTCGCTCGTGAATCTTGCGGCAAGTGCACTCCGTGTCGTGAAGGCACGACCTGGCTGGAAAACATCCTGCAGCGGATCCAAGACGGTTACGGCCGTCCCAGTGATCTCGATCTGCTCCTCGACGTTTCCGACAACATTTCTCCCGGAATTACGTGGCCTCCGAAGCAAACAACAATCTGTCCTCTTGGTCCATCAGCAGTGTCGCCGATCGCGTCGGCGCTGCAGCGTTTCCGTCCGGAGTTCGAGGCGCGTATTACGCAGGCCGAAGAGGCTCGTCACTCAATTCCCGTGACCATCACGAAGGCGTCCTCGCATGGCTGAGTCCGAGGTGACCCCCGTCGACGGCGTGGCCGTCGAAATCAATGGCGTCGAGGTCATTGCCCATAAGGGTGAGCTGCTCATCGATGCCGCCGAACGCACCGGCACCTACATTCCGCGCTTCTGTTACCACGAGCGCATGAAGCCAGTTGGAATGTGCCGTATGTGTTTGGTCGAGGTCGACACAGGTCGCGGGCCAGCGCTTCAACCCAGCTGCATGATCGAATGCACTCCTGGCATGAAGGCCGATACTGAATCGGCAGTCACGAAGAAAGCACAGGACGGAATCCTCGAATTCCTGCTCGCGAATCATCCGCTCGACTGTCCCGTCTGCGACAAGGGCGGCGAATGTCCGCTTCAGGATCAGACCATGGCCTATGGCCCCGGTGAGAGTCGCTTTGTCGAAGAGAAGCGTCACAAGGAAAAGCCGATTCCGATTAGCGATCTTGTCTTGCTTGACCGCGAGCGCTGCATCCTCTGCGACCGTTGTACACGTTTCGCGAAAGAAGTTGCTGGCGATCCGCTTATTCATTTCATTCATCGCGGCAACAACACCGAAGTCAACACATTCCCCGATGAACCCTTTGCTTCGTACTTCAGTGGTAACACTGTGCAGATCTGCCCAGTCGGCGCACTGACCGCATCGACCTATCGATTCAAGGCTCGTCCTTGGGATCTTGAAACCACCGAGTCCACCTGCCAGACCTGTTCGGTTGGTTGTCGTATCTCCATCGACTCATCTCGCGATCAGGTCCAACGTTTCGCCGGTGTCGATATTGATCCGGTCAACTGGGGTTGGCTGTGCGATAAGGGTCGTTTCTCCAGCCAGGTCGTGACATCTGATGCGCGACTTTCCGAACCACTGGTTCGCGATGGCTCGGGCTTGGTCGCGGCGAAGTGGTCCGACGCGTTGGGTCGTTTCGCGAGTGCACTCGACAACGCATCCTCAGCGCAGTCAATTGGTGTCATCGGTGGTTCACGTCTCACGAACGAAGACGCCTATGCATGGTCGAAACTGTTCAAGGGTGTTCTTGCTACCGACAATGTCGACGCGCAACTTGGCGATGGACTTCCTGCTCACGTAGTTCTCGGTCTCCCGAGTGCAACAATCGACGAGGTCTGTGCTCCTGGCGGCACCGTCCTGTTGCTCGGTCCCGACGTCAAGGAAGAACTTCCTGTTCTGTTCCTCCGTCTTCGTCACGCTGTTGTCGAAGATCGCGTCACCATCGTCGAGGTTTCGCCTCGTTCGAGCGGGATCACCTCGCTTGCTGCCGCGTCGGTGCATCCCCGCCCAGGTGAAACCGCCGATGTCGTCGCTGCGCTCGTGGGCTCGTCAGTCATGGATCGCGAAATTGCCGGCGTTTCTGCTGAAGAACTCGAGCAGGCTCGTGGGGCTCTTTCTGCATCGACTGGCCCGATCACTGTTGTGCTTGGTCGTGCATCGCTCGCCGAATCGGCAAGCATCACGGTCGCTGCAGCCTCTGCAATTCTCAACGCTCGCCCCGACACCACGTTCCTCTCGGCATTGCGTCGTTCGAACGTTCGCGGTGCACTCGACATGGGCCTTGCTCCGGGACTTCTTCCCGGTCGCGTCACGCTCGAAGATGGTGCTGAGTGGTACTCCGAGGTCTGGCCGGCAACGCCAAGTACAACTGGTCTCGATACAGAAGGCATTCTTCGAGCAGCCGCCGACGGACGCATCGATGTCCTTGTTCTTTTGGGCGCCGATCCGCTTTCTGACTTCCCCGATGCCGATCTCGCCGAGCGTGGTCTCACGGGTGCACGCACGGTGCTCGCAGTTGACACGGCACTCAATTCTTCAAGTAGGCGCGCCGATGTTGTGCTTGCTGCTGCAGGCTTTGCCGAAAAGACAGGCACAACCACGAACATCGAAGGCCGCGTCAGCACGCTTTCACATCGCGTAACACCGCCGGGAACTTCGCGTGCTGACTGGATGCTTGCAGCCGAGGTTTCGAGTCGACTCGGCACCGATCTTGGTTTCGAAAACTTCGCCGATGTTCTTTCTGAGATTTCCGCAGTTGCCCCGGCGTACCTTGCACTTGATCAAGCAATTGCCGAGGGTTCGCCCGATGGCATCCTGCTTCCCCTCGATGTCGTTGTGATCATCGATGAAGACGACGATGACATTGTGATCGTCGACGAAACCGTGACGGTGTCCGAAGATGGCGCCGAGGTCGACGTCACTGCCGATGTTGTTACTGAAGAGACCGACGGCGATGACGTTGAAGGTCTGATCGAGATCATCTCCGACGACTCCGATGTTGCTGGCGGTCTGCCTCCGTTCGTTCAGTTCACGCCGATCGCGGCGATTGTTTCTCCTCCGGTCGATTCCTACGGCTTCCGTCTTGTTGCATCTCGAAAGTTGTACGACCAAGGCACGCTTGTGCAGTCGGCACCTTCGCTTGCGCCGCTCGCCCCTGGCTCGACCGTTTCGTTGAATCCGTGGGAGTTTGATCGCCTCGGTGTCGCTTCCGGAGGACGCGCAATTGTTCGTACGGCGAAGGCGTCGGTGAACGTCACGGTGCAATCCGATCCGGGCGTTCCTCGTGGCGTTGCTGCGATGGTCGTTAATCAGGCCGATGGGCGCGTGAGCGACCTTGTCTCTGCCGATGAACTTGTCGCCGAAGTCAGGATCGAGACGGCACCATGAGCTCGAACTCTTTTGCTTTCATGAACGCCCTTGCGGGAGGTGGCGCAAATGCTCGGTGGTGATCCGCTTCTCTCTGGCCCTATCGATCTTGCTGTTGTGCTCATCGTCATCCTGAAGGTCGTGTGCGTTTTCGCATTCCTTTTGGTGGCGACCATGTTGATGATTTGGTTTGAACGCAAGGTTGTTAGCGATTTCCAGAACCGAGTCGGCCCCAACACTGCAGGCCCGTTCGGCATCCTTCAGACGCTTGCCGACGGCATCAAGTTCTTCTTCAAAGAAGATCTCATCCCCGATAGGGCCGAACGTCGGGTCTTTATTTTGGCGCCGCTGCTCACTGTGGTTCCTGCATTCTTGCTTTTCACGATTGTTCCCTTCGGTGGCGATTTCAGTAATGGTCACGATGGATCGGTCGAGATCTTTGGGCGTACGACCTATCTCCAACTCGCCGATCCGTCGATTGGCATCCTGTTCGCTCTCGCTATGTCGTCGATCGCGGTCTACGGCGTCATGCTGGCTGGTTGGTCATCAGGTTCGAAGTATCCGCTCATTGGTTCTGTTCGCGCTTCGGCGCAGATGGTCTCTTATGAAGCGGCACTCGGACTTTCCGTGTGTGCAGTGGTGCTCACGACAGGCACGCTTAGTACGCACGGCATCGTGATGGCGCAGGCTGGCAGCGGTTGGGGCGGCTTCATCCCTCATTGGAATCTCATTGCCACAGGGTTTGTGCCGTTCGTGGTCTTCTTGCTTGCAAGCCAAGCAGAACTCAATCGTCCACCGTTTGACCTTGTTGAAGCGGAACAGGAACTGGTCGGCAGCTATCACACCGAGTATTCCTCAATTCGCTTCGCGCTCTTCTTTGTTGCTGAGTTCATGAACTCGGTAACTATGGCTGCAATCATCGTCACCCTGTTCTTGGGCGGCCCTGCCGGTCCTGCGCTTCTTGGACCAGGTTGGCTGTGGGGAATCATTTGGTTCCTCCTCAAGATGACCGGGTTCCTGTTCTTGTTCGTTTGGGTGCGCAGCACGGTTCCCCGTGTTCGCTACGACCAGCTCATGGATCTTGGCTGGAAGGTGCTCATTCCGCTTTCGCTCGGATGGATTCTCCTTCTCGCCACGTTCTGGGTTGCGCGTGATCAGCAGTGGAACGGATTCATCACTGTTGCAATCGGCGTTGTTGTAGGCCTTACTGGCTACGGACTTCTCAAGGCAGCGATTGCAACATCCAAAGCTCGCCGACTTGAAGGAGTGGTCGACTGATGGGTTACCTCGGTGGTTTTCTCGTCAGCCTGCGCCAAATCGGCCGCAAGCAACGCGTCACAACGCAGTATCCGAAAGAAAAGGCGCCCAAGCCGATTCGGGTTCATGGTCGTCACGTTCTCAATCGTTACGAAGACGGAATGGAAAAGTGCATCGGTTGCGAACTCTGCGCCGGTGTGTGCCCTGCGAAGTGCATCTTCGTGCGTGGTGCCGACAATCCGATTGAGGACCCAGTTTCTCCCGGCGAGCGTTTTGGCTACATCTACGAGATCAACTATCTCCGATGCATCCATTGCGATCTTTGTGTTGAAGCCTGCCCGACCGAAGCCATTACCGAGAGCAAGATGTTTGAGTTCTCGTTCACAAACCGCGCCGACGCGATCTACACCAAGACCGAACTCGTTGTTGACGATGACGGCATGCCCCAGAAGATGCCGTGGGAAGATTGGCGAGCCGGCGAAGATTTGCCGACCTCTGCTTGGATGCGCGCAACGTCACCCTCTGGTTCTGCAGCCTTCGAAGGCGTTGTTGGTTGGTCGGGCGAACTTGGTTATGGCATTCGTGCGCCTGAAGCAGCGCAGGAACTCAAGGACTCCGTGGCTACTCCTAGCGAGATGATCGACGAACACGGTCACGGCCACGAGGATCACGCACCGGGAACCCCCGAGCACGTATCGCCTGAACACGACGAGCATCACGACGATGAGCACGGCGGTGATCGCTGATCATGGAAACTGCGGTCTTTATCGTTAGTGCGCTCATCGTGCTTGCCGGAGGACTCGGGGTCGTTTCCTCGCGTAACCCGGTGCATGCTGCGCTCAGCCTCATTGCGACGCTGTTCGGGATCGCTGTGCTTTTCCTGAACCTCGGTGCCGAGCTGCTCGCCGTTGTACAGGTCATCGTGTACACCGGCGCCATCGTCGTACTCATCCTCTTTGTCATGATGCTTTTGGGCGTCGATCGTGAAGAGGACCTCGATACCGAACCCTTGGTTGGCCAACGACTTCTTGCCGGGCTCGTAGGGCTGCTTTTTCTCGGAGCGATGCTCGCCATCATCATTATCGGGAAGGACGCCATCGTTACTGGCTCACGGTCGGTCACTGGCGCTCTCTCGCCCACGGTCTCAAATATCACGCAGATCGGTACCGAGCTGTTCACGACCTACGTCTTTGCGCTTGAAGTCACTGCCGCTCTTCTCACCATCGCTGTTGTCGGAGCGGTTGTTCTTTCCCGCCGCCCCCGCGATCTCCAGCCCATACCTGAGCCGGAATCCATGACCGACATGGGCGACGAACCACTTACCGCCATTCCCGAGGAAGGGGCGCACTGATGAGCTCAAATCTCTCACTCGCGTACCTGATGCTCTCGGCGATCCTTTTTGTGATCGGTGGCGTCGGCGTTCTCATCCGCCGCAATCCACTCGTCATGATCATGTGCGTCGAACTCATGCTCAACGCCGTGAACCTTTCGTTCGTAACATTCGGAAAGATGCTCGATGACATCTCTGGTCAGATCATCGTCTTTTTCGTGATGGTTGTCGCCGCTGCCGAAGTTGTCGTGGGCTTGGCCCTCATTGTGGCGATGGCACGTCGTCGTCCCGGCGCTACCGCCGATGACCTTCGGACATTGAGGGGATAGGGGACATGGTCGGACTCGTCTGGTTAATCCCTGCACTGCCGCTTGCAGGTTTCTTGATTTTGGTGTTTTTCGGTAAGCGCATTGGTGAACCGCGGGCTGGTTGGATCGGCACCGTTGCGGTCGCCCTTTCGTTCGTGACCGCCTGTGTTGTGTTCGCCGGACTTTGGGGTGAGCCCGAACACACCTACGAACTTTCGTTGTTCGAATGGATCCCGGCTGGAAACTTCAGCGTTGATATTGGTTTCTTGCTCGATCCTCTTTCAATGGCGATGGTGCTTTTTGTAACGGGCATCGCATCGCTCATCCATCTCTACTCAATTGGCTACATGCATGGAGACAGTCGCTTCCCGCGTTTTTTCACGTACTTGAACCTGTTCGTGTTCTCGATGCTCATCCTTGTTCTTGGCGACAACTTGGTGCTTACGTTCCTTGGCTGGGAAGGCGTGGGTGCTTGTTCGTACTTCCTCATTGCGTTCTGGTTTGAAAAGGATGAAAACGCCAGCGCAGGCAAGAAGGCGTTCATCACGAACCGGGTTGGCGACTGGGGTTTCATGGTCGCAATCTTCATGACGTTCTTCGCCTTTGGGACCGTCACCTATACAGAGTTCCTTCCGTTATCTCCGGAACTCGCGGAAACCACGGCGACGTTCATTGCACTGATGCTGTTTGTTGGTGCCATTGGCAAGTCAGCACAGATTCCGTTGTTTATCTGGTTGCCCGACGCCATGGCTGGCCCCACCCCAGTGTCGGCACTTATTCACGCTGCAACGATGGTGACCGCAGGCGTGTACTTGCTCGTTCGTGTGAACCCGATCATCGCCGCTTCGGCATCCTGGATTCCTTGGATGATCGCCATTGTCGGTATCGCAACCGCATTTCTCGCCGCGACGATCGCTATGGCTCAACAGGACATCAAGAAGGTCCTCGCATACTCAACCGTTAGTCAGCTCGGATACATGTTTTTGGCTATAGGTGTCGGCGGATACACCGCAGCGATCTTCCACATGATCACGCACGCATTCTTCAAGGCGTTGCTCTTCCTTGGTGCTGGTTCAGTCATCCACGGAATGCACGATGAGCAAGACATGCGTCGCATGGGTGCTTTGCGCAAAGTCATGCCTGTCACCGCAGTCACGTTCATCATTGGCTGGCTTGCTATCGCCGGTGTCCCGCCGTTCTCGGGTTTCTGGTCGAAGGACGACATCCTTGCGTATGCGCTTCATAAGAGCCCGATCCTCTATGTGATTGGTCTCGTCACTGCATTGCTCACCGCGTTCTACATGAGCCGTCTCGTATTCCGCGTCTTCTACGGCGATGCACGTTGGGGCGAATCAGCCGAGGGTGAACTCGCCAATCTCAAGGCGCACACTGCTGTCGATGTTGCCGATTCGGACGAACATGCCGATGAGCACGATGACGCTCATGCTGGCCACGGTGCAGTGCATCCGCACGAATCGAAATGGCCAATGTTGGTGCCTCTTGTGGTGCTGGCATTCTTCGCCGCGGTTGCCGGTTTCCTGAACCTTCCGTTCACTCACAACCTTGAGTTCCTCAACAACTGGCTTGAGCCAGTCGTTGGCGAGAACCAAGCGAACTTTGATCTTGGCGCCTTTCAGCTCACCTTTGAACTGGCCCTCTCAACGACGATCGCCCTTCTCGGGATCTTCGCCGCCTACATGGTGTACCTGAAGAACAAAGTGGATCCGCGTCGCATTGAACTTCCGTTCTTCGCCAACGGTTGGTATATCGACCAGAGCATCACAAAGTTCATGGGTGGGATTGGTCGTAAAGGCTTTGAACTCATCGCCATGTTCGACAAGGTGGTTATCGATGGTGCAGTTAATGGTGTCGGACGAGCCACTCGTGGTGGTGCGTCCCGACTCCGCGCTATCGAGAACGGCTACGTGCGCTGGTATGCACTCATGATCGGTGTTGGTGCCATTCTGATCGTCGCATTCGTCATGACGCAGGTGAGTTTCTGATGAGCGCGTCACTACTTTCAGCCGTGTTTGCTGCGGGTGGTTCAGCATCGTTCCCGATCCTTCCTGCACTGATCTTCGTTCCAGTCGTCGGTGCTGTCCTTATCGCACTCATGCCGAGTTCCCGTCCGGAACTTTCACGACAGATGGCGATCCTCACCGCGCTGCTCACCGGAATATTGAGCATTGCATTGCTCGTTCAGTTCAAGACCGATGATGCTGGATTCCAGTTCGTGGTTCAGCAGACATGGGTGCAGTCACTCGACATCAAGTTCTTCCTTGGCGTCGACGGCATCTCACTCTTCCTTGTTGTGCTCACTGGCATCCTGTTTCCGATAGCGCTTTTCGCTGCAAAGCCTGCACACAGCCCCAAGGGCTACTACGCGTGGCTCACCCTCCTGATGGCGGGTTGTATGGGTGCGTTCCTTGCACTTGATCTCTTTCTTTTCTTCTTGATGTTCGAGATCACTCTTGTGCCCCTCTACATGCTCATCGGCAAGTGGGGACACGGCCGTCGGATCTACGCCGCCACGAAGTTCTTCCTTTACACAATGCTCGGTTCAGCGTTCATGCTGGTTTCCATCGTCACGCTCGCGGTTCTCGCCGGGGCCGGCGACAACGGCGGCGTGTCATTCGACTTCACCAAGATCATCGCCACAGACAATTTGGCGACCAGTACCGGTCGTTGGTTGTTCTTGGGTATGGCGATTGCCTTCGCAGTGAAGGTTCCATCGTTCCCATTCCACACATGGCTACCCGATGCACACACCGAGGCTCCAACGGCGGGTTCTATCGACCTTGCCGGCATCCTCCTCAAACTCGGCACCTACGGTTTCCTTCGTTACGGACTTGAGCTGTTCCCCGAGGCAACGGTTTGGTTCGCACCGGTGATGCTCACCTTGGCCACGATCGGTGTGGTTTATGGCGGCATCGTTGCGGCGATGCAGCGCAACCTCAAACGTCTCGTTGCCTACTCATCAGTCGCACACATGGGCTTCGCACTCATGGGTCTGTTCGCCCTGAACGTTGAAGGCATTCAAGGTTCTGTGCTTCAGATGGTTAACCACGGCATCACTACTGGCGCGTTGTTCATCCTTCTTGGATTCCTCTACTCACGTCGCCATACCTACGAAATTTCCGAACTCAACGGAATTGCAAAGGTGGCCCCGGTCTTCGCTGGCATATTCACGCTTGTGATGCTTGCGTCGATTGGCGTCCCTGGTTTGAACGGTTTCGTTGGTGAATTCCTTGTGCTTGTCGGCACCTTTGTTGCCAACCGTTGGTGGGCAGTCATCGCTGCGACAGGCGTAATCGTTGCTGCGCTCTATTTGCTTTGGGCCTACCAGCGTGTGTTCCAAGGCGAACCCGACGAAGCGAACAAGAACTTTCCGGATCTCAAGATTTCCGAAAAGCTCGTCATGGTCCCACTTGTCGGTCTCATTATCTTCCTCGGCATCTACCCGAAGCCGGTTCTCGACCGCATAGAGCCTTCGGTGAAGCGAGTTGTGACTCGTCTCGAAGTGAAGGTCGACGGATTCCGCGAGCCAATCACCCGCAAGGGCGCTGATCTCCTTTATCTTCCCGAGTCCTCGCTTTCGAAGACCGGTGAAACCTCTCTTGGTGTCGCCACGAACGGACAGGGAGAGAGCCAGTGATCGCGCCGCTTCTCGCTCAGGTCGATCCCAGCATGCTTCGCGGTGGCGATGTTGCTGCCGAAGCCCTCGATTCTGGAATCGTGCAAGTTGCTGGTCCGTCAATCGACTGGCTGGCACTGCTTCCGTTGATCATCTTGTTGGTCGGCGGATTGCTCACGCTCACGTTCTCTTCGTTCTTGAAGAAGCGTGAGCCAAAGGGTCTGTTCACGCTGACCACGGTTGCAATCGCTGTGGCTGCGGCAATCAGCTCGCTGCCGATGTGGGCACGCGTGCAGGGCTGGGATTCGCTGTTGTGGTGGAACCTCGACCAATCGCAGACCGGTCCGTTCAGTACCGCCGGTGGAGCGGTTGGCATTGATGGCTTCTCGCTTTTCATCACGATCGTGTTGTGTCTTGGCGTCGTGTTAGCCGCGTTGTTGGCCGACAGTTTCCTGCGTCGTGAGTCCATGACGGGCCCGGAGTTTTACGTCCTGCTTCTGCTTTCTGCTGTTGGTGGCGTCATCATGGCGATGTCGAACGATCTCATCGTTCTATTCATCGGCCTCGAGACACTCTCCATTGCGGTCTATGTGCTTGCTGGCATGAACCTGCGCCGGGTGCAGTCGCAAGAATCGGGAATCAAGTACTTCATCTTGGGAGCGTTTTCATCAGCGTTTCTTCTGTATGGCATCGCGATGCTCTACGGCGCGACTGGCTCGACCAATTTTGCCGATATCCGAGACTTCATGTCTGCGGTTGTCCCGATCCACAACGGCCTACTTCTCGTTGGGCTCGTGCTCGTGCTCGTTGGCTTGGCGTTCAAAATCTCGGCGGTTCCGTTCCACGCGTGGAGCCCCGACGTCTACGACGGTGCGCCCACTCCGGCAACCGCATGGATGGCATCTGGCGTGAAGGCTGCAGCAGTTGCTGGCCTGGTTCGTGTGTTCATGTTGACCTTCCCGAACTACGCCTCGACGTGGAAGCCCATTGTGTACGTGTTGGCAATCCTGTCGATGGTCGTTGGAGCGGCGCTCGCGATCGTTCAGAGCAACGTCAAGCGCATGCTGGCCTACTCCTCAATCAGCCATGCGGGTTTCATTCTCATGGCTATCCAAGCCAACAGCGTCAACGGCGTCACTGCTGCTGCCTTTTATGTGGCCGTCTACACCTTCATGGTGGCGGGCTCCTTTGGTGTGGTCGCGATCGTGGGGCGTAAGGGCGACGGAAACCACCAGCTCTCTGACTACAACGGCCTGGCTCGCTCGAACCCCTTGCTGGCCGCTTCCTTTATTGTCATGCTCCTGGCTCAGGCGGGCGTTCCGTTCACCGCCGGCTTCTTCGCCAAGTTCCTCTCAATCACCGCTGCGGCTGACGCCCACGCCGTCCCATTGGCGATCATTGCCATGGTTTCGGCTGTTATCTCGGCCTTCCTGTATCTCCGGATCATTGTGGCCATGTTCATGTCCGGTGGCGACGATGGGACTGAAGAGGTCATTGATCGGTCAAAGCGACTCCATGTGCCTTTTGCCGCTGGTCTCGCCATCGCGATCTGCGTTGTCGTCACGATCGGCTACGGCATTTTCCCAGATCTCCTGCTTGATCCCGCCCGCGACGCCACTCCGGCAGCAGTGCACGCTGCACCATCCACCGACTCACTCAACCTCGGCGCGGCCGGATCCACCTCTGGGTCCACCACCGCTGGTCGTTGATCGCCAAAGATTGAACCGCTTCTATGCCACGTGGATTTCATGCCGTGTTCGGCCCTTCTGTAGTGTCCGGGAACGATGATTGAGTACTCCGATTTCGTCAGGCAGTACCTCACGGTTGCAATTTTCGCGGGCGTAGGTATCGGCCTCGGGGCTGGTCTTCTCGGCATCGGCAAGATCTTCCGACCAACGCGACCCCAAGAACAGAAGTATCTGGTCTACGAATCCGGTGTTGATCCCGTCGGAAGTGGCTGGTCGCAGAGCCAAATCCGCTATTACATCTATGCCCTTCTCTTCGTGATGTTCGACGTCGAAGCGGTCTTCATCTTCCCGTGGGCGACGCGGCTCGAGGTCTACGGCGTCTTCGGTCTTATTGAGATGTTGATTTTCGTTGTCATCCTGGCCCTCGGCCTCCTGTATGCCTGGCGCAAGAAGGTGCTTCAATGGGCTTAGTTGAAAGTGGCAAGCTGCCTAAGCCGCTCGCCAAACTCCTCAATATTTCTCGCAAGTACTCCATCTGGGCCTACCAGTGGGGCCTTGCGTGTTGCGCCATCGAAATGGGTGCGGCATTCGCCTCGCCGCGTTATGACGTGATGCGTCTCGGCGTCATCCCGTTCCCGGCTAGTCCTCGTCAGGCCGACCTCGTGGTCATCGCCGGCACCGTTACTGACAAACTCGCACCGGCCGTCGTTCGTCTTTACGAGCAGATGCCCGACCCTAAGTACGTCATCTCCATGGGATCCTGCGCCAACTGCGGCGGCCCCTACTGGGACAGCTATTCGGTCACCAAGGGCGTCGATCAGTTGATCCCGGTCGACGTTTACGTGCCTGGTTGCCCGCCACGTCCCGAAGCTCTCCTGGAAGGCATCATCCTTCTGCAGGAGCGCATCGCGCATGAAGACATGGCCGAGCGTTGGAAGGGTGAGCCAATTGTCGTCAGCTGACACTGAGACGCCCGAAGCGACAGCGCCCCAAATCGATGAGGCGCGAGAGGCCGTTCTGGCCGAGGTCACCGCGCGCCTCGGCGAGGGTGTCGTCGGATCGCATATCCGTCCCGGAGACGACCTCTGGATTCGCGTCGATCGCGCCAACTGGGTCGCAGCTGCTGAAGCGGCGAAGGCCATGGGCTATCGCTTCTTCGACTTTCTCTCGGCGATTGACTGGCTTCCATCGCCATTTGGTCGCGACATGGACGCCCAAGAAGACCGCATTGTTTCCGGTGCACCTGCAAAGGAACCAGAACCAATGGTGCAGGGTTATGCCGGTGGCGAAACCCGATTCCAACTTCTTGCTCGGGTCTACTCAATTACTGCCGGTATGGGCATCACGTTCAAGTGCGACCTTCCCGACGACGATCTCACTGCAGGTACGTGGTCGAACGTCTACGCCGGTGCGAACTGGCACGAACGTGAAGCTCGCGAAATGTTTGGCTTCGCTTTCGAGGGACATCCGAACATGATCAACATGTATTTGCCTGCCGATTTTGTCGGGCATCCCCTTCGTAAGGATTTTCCGTTGCTGGCTCGTCGGGTTCGCCCTTGGCCCGGCATCGTCGATGTCGAACCAATGCCTGGTGTTGCCGACGAGGAAGGAGAGGGCGAATGACCGCCGTTAGCGATCCGCAATCAGTTGCCGCTCTCGCCGCCGAGGCCGTCGACAATCGGATCAACCTCGATTTCGAAACCGAGGGCATGACCCTCAACATGGGCCCGCAGCATCCGGCCACACATGGGACGATGCGCATCGTCGCTCGTCTCGATGGCGAACAGGTCATCTCTGCTGAACCGATGTGTGGCTACATGCATCGTGGCTACGAAAAACTCACAGAGGTTCGTACCTACCCGCAGATCAATGCACTCATCAACCGCATCGACTGGCTCGGAAGTTTCGCGAACGAGGTTCCATTCATCCTCGCTGCCGAAAAACTTATGGATGTTGAGGCACCGCCTCGTGCGCAGTGGATCCGCACCATTCTTTTCGAAATGTCGCGAATCGCGAACATCTCACTCTTCCTTGGCGACTTCGGTTTGCAACTTGGCGGCATGACTGCTGCTTTCTACGCGTTCCGCGATCGCGAGTGGGTGCTCAACCAAATCGAGTCGGCCACCGGTGGTCGTTTCCATCCGAACTTCGATCGCATCGGTGGCCTTAAGGACGATCTACCAAAGGGTTGGATCGACTCCTCGCACACGGCGATGGACAAACTTCTTGCCTTCTGTGACGAGTTAGAAGACCTCCTCGTTGGCAACGAAATCTTCCAAGCCCGTACGCGCGGCATCGGTGTTATCCCCGCTGAAATCGCGCTCTCCTATGGCCTTTCCGGTGCCAACCTCCGTGCCTCTGGCGTTGACTGGGATCTACGCCGAGACAACTGTCCTCCGGGCCTTGTTTATGACAAGGCTGACTGGAAGGTCTGGACGCATCCCGATGGCGACTGCTTCGCTCGCACGTGGGTCCGACTTCAAGAAACCCGTGAAGCGGCAAAGATTGTTAAGCAACTTCTCGACACCATTCCGAGTGGTCCGGTCATGGCCAAGGTCCCGCGCATCATCAAGGTGCCCGAGGGTGAGGCCTACGTTGCTACCGAGAATCCTCTCGGCGAAATGGGTTACTACGTGGTGTCGAAGGGTGACTTGGTCCCCTTCCGGGTCAAGATCCGATCAGCTTCGTTTAACAACGTTTCCATCGTGCCGTGGGTGGCTCGGGGCGCGTACGTTCCTGATCTCGTCTCCATCCTCGGCAGCCTCTACTTCATCTTGGGTGACATCGACCGATGACGCTTCTTCTCGCTTCCTTCGATCCGCCCTATTGGCTTTCGACCCTTATCAAGGTCGTCGTCGTCAGCGCGGTCGTTCCCACCACAGCACTCATTCTCGGCATGGTCTTCTTGTTCAAGATCATGTCCTGGATGCAGAGCCGTCTTGGTCCACAAGAGGCTGGCCCTCGCGGCACGTTGCAGCTTCTTGCAGACGGTGTGAAATTCCTTCAGAAGGAAGACATCGCTCCGAATGGTGCCGATCGTTGGGTGTTCAAGGTTGCACCTCTTGTGGTGCTCATGTCGACGCTGCTTCTCTACGTTGCGCTTCCGGCATCGATGCGTCTCGTGGTCGCCGACCTCGACGTCGGCGTGTTCTTTGTGCTTGCGATTTCATCGCTGTCAGTGATCGGCGTGCTCATGGCCGGCTGGGCGTCGGCGAATAAGTACTCGCTCATGGGTGCCCTCCGCGCCGCAGGCCAGCTCATCGCGTACGAACTTCCGATGGTGCTTGCCGTTGTCGGCGTGGTCATTCAAGCCGGAACAATGAGCCTCAACGGCATTGTCTTCGCACAAGCCGACGGCGCAATCTTCGGTTGGGGCGGCATCGGCAATCCCTACATCCTCACGCAGTTCGTGGGCTTTTTTATCTTCATCGCAGCGGTGCAAGCCGAACTCACTCAGCCCCCGTTCGATATGCCGGTTGCGGAATCGGAAATCGTTTCCGGTTATCAGGTCGAATACACAGGTTTCCGTTTCCTCATCTTCTTCTTGGCTGAATTCGCAACGGCCTTCGCATTTGCCGCTATTGCTGCGGTGTTGTTCCTAGGCGGTTGGGCAGTGCCGTGGCTTCCAACGTCGAGTGACTGGTACTACGTACTTGGTCCGATTGTGTTGTTCGCCAAGGTGATGATGGTTGCCTTCATCATCTTCTGGGTGCGATTCACCTACCCCCGATTCCGTGAAGATCAGCTCCAGAGCCTTGCCTGGAAGGTCCTCATCCCGTTGGCTCTCGTGAACATTGTCGTCACGGCTGCGCTGAAGGTGGTGCTCTGATGCCCCCCAAGCCCAAGGTTCCCGGACTCATTAAGGGTCTTGGCGTCACGTTCGGTGAAATGGTCAAGACCCTCAAGGACGGTCCGCAGACCACTCGCTATCCGCACGAGCGTGAGGAAGTTGCTCCGCGTGCCCGTGGTGTTATCGCGCTGCACGAAGAGAACTGCACATCGTGCATGTTGTGTGCTCGCGAATGTCCCGATTGGTGCATCTTCATCGAGGCACACAAGTACCTCGCACCGCCTCGCCGCGAAGGCGGTAAGCCGCGCCAAAAGAACGAACTTGATCGCTTCGATATCGATTTCTCGTTGTGCATGTACTGCGGCATTTGCGTCGAGGTCTGTCCATTCGATGCGCTGTTCTGGAGCCCCGAGCACGAGTATTCCGAAGTCCGTATTGCCGATCTCCTCCACGACAAGAGCCGTCTCGATCAGTGGATGCAGACCGTCCCCGAATTTGAGCCCTACGAGGCTGGCGCCGATGCCAAAGTCAAGAAGGTGCCGCGCTGATGCTCGCCCTTCTTGTTGCTCAAAACATCGCGTTTTACATCATCGCTGTGATGATGGTGTTCGGTGCGATCCGTGTCGTGACAACAAAGAACGTCATGCACGCAGCATTGTGGCTGGTGCTTGTGCTTTCTGGCGCTGCGGCCCAGTTCATCCTTCTCGCCGCAGAATTTGTTGCCATCACGCAGGTACTCGTCTACCTCGGCGCAATCATCGTGTTGTTTTTGTTCGGCATCATGCTCACCCGAGCCAAGACCGGCACTGACGATGACCTCGACAACAAGAAGTCAGCGAAGTTCATCGGTGCAGGTATCGGGTTGGCTCTGTTCGGCCTCATGAGTTACTCGCTCATCGACGGTTTCAAGGACACTGAGTTCGGAGACCTGACGGTGCAACGCACCGCCGAGGTGAGCGATTCCATTTTCTCCACGTACCTCCTTCCGTTTGAAGTGCTGTCAGTGCTTCTGCTCGCTGCGCTTATCGGCGCAATTGTGATTGCGAGGCGTGACTGATGTTTCTCAACCAGTTCCTCCTCCTCGCCGCCATTCTTTTCTGCATCGGCGTCTACGGAGTGCTCGCTCGCAAGAACGGCGTACTCGTTCTCATGTCGATCGAACTCATTCTCAATTCGGTGAACATCAACCTTGTCGCTTTCGGTGCCTACTGGCATGTCAACGACATGGCCAACGTCACTGGTCAGGTGTTCGCGCTCTTCGTCATCGCCGTTGCCGCCGCCGAGGTTGGCGTCGGCCTCGCACTTGTCTTGCTCATCTATCGGAACCGACAAAGCATCAATATCGATGATGTCGACATGCTGAAGGGCTGATCGTCGTGTTCAACATCATCGACAAGGTCTGGATCATCCCCGCTCTCATGGCGGCGTCGTTCCTGGTCATCCTTTTCTTTGGCAAGCGCTGGGGCACCAGAGTGACTGCGGGCATTGGTATCGCCTCAGTGTCAATCTGCCTCATCCTTTCCGTCGTCGTCGCCGGCAACTGGATCAATCGCGTCAATAACCCGCCTACCGGCGCTGCGCTTGCTGCCGAGATCGTCCAAGCGAATGGTCTCACCCCTCAGACGGGCAAAACCATCGGCGAAGAGATCAACGCCGCCACAAAGGATTCTGGCGAAACAGTTGCGACTGACTCACAGAGTGCGTCGGGCGAGAGCCATGCCTCGGAGGCGGGAGCCTACGGAGGCGAGCACGAAAGTGTCCCGCCGGTTGTCCGCACAGTCACTTGGTTCCAGATCGGTGGCTTGCAGTTCGAGATGGGCACGCTTGTTGACGGCCTCGCCGCAATGATGCTCATCACCGTCTGCATCATTTCTTTGCTCGTGCACATCTACTCAACCGAGTACTTGCGCGGCGATGTGCGCTTTACGCATTACTACGCGTTCCTTTCTCTGTTCACCGCATCGATGCTCTTCTATGTGCTCAGTTCGAACACGCTGCAGATGCTGGTGGGCTGGGAGCTAGTCGGAGTCTGTTCGTTTGGACTAATCGGCCATTGGTGGGAAGAAAAGAAGAACACCGATGCAGCACTCAAGGCGTTCCTAACAAACCGTGTAGGCGATATCGGTCTCATTCTCGGTGTGATCATCACGTTCTTCGCGGCGGGGGGCAGCAGCTTCAACGTTCTTCACCTCAACGAATACGCCTTGTCAGGAAACGCGAACACCGCGCTCCTTCTCATCGGCGCCTTGTGTCTCTTTGGCGGCGTCACATCGAAGTCGGGCCAGTTTCCGTTACATACATGGTTGCCCGATGCCATGGCAGGACCAACTCCGGTGTCGGCACTCATCCACGCGGCAACCATGGTTGTTGCCGGTGTGTATCTGATCGCTCGCCTTTATGGGGTGTTCTTCTCTGGTCTCGCAATCGGAAGTAGCACGTTCCATTACGTCGCCTTTATCGGTGGGTTCACCACCATCATTGGGGGTCTGCTCGCTTTCGTTCAGACCGATCTCAAGAAGGTGTTGGCGTACTCGACCATTTCGCAGCTCGGGTACATGGTCATGGCTTTGGGTGTCGGAGCTTGGACCGCTGGCGTGTTCCATCTCTTCACGCATGCGTTCTTCAAGGCGTGTTTGTTCCTTGGCGCCGGTTCGGTGGCCCATGCGTGTCATCACAGCTTTGATATGCGCGAAATGGGTGGTCTTCGTAAGAAGATGCCGGTCACGCACGCCACCTTCCTGGTTGCGACACTCGCGCTCGCTGGCATCTTCCCGCTGGCCGGCTTCTGGTCGAAAGATGAAATTCTCGCTGGCTCTGCGAACGGTCAAGAGAACGCCTACACGATCATGTTGATCTTTGGTCTCATCACGGCGTTCCTTACTGCCGCATACATGGGTCGCGCATACTGGATGACCTTCTGGGGCAAGTACCGCGGTCATGCCCATCCTCACGAGTCACCGAAGGTCATCACGGTTCCGCTCATCATCCTTGCTGGATGCGCAGTCGTGTTGGGCTTCACAAACTTTCCCAAGTCGTTCTTCGGATTCAAACTTCCTGGGAGCTTCACTACGAGGTTCGAGCATTTTGTTGAACCCACGTTTGCCTTCCCGGCTATTCAACATGCTCCGTTCACTCCGTGGCTGGCGATTGCGTCAACGATTCTTGCCGCCGGTGGCTTGTTCGTCGCATACCAGTACTTCGAGAAGAACCGCGGGCCACATGGCCTGACCTCGCGCAGCAAGATCGCACACGCTGGTTACACGTTCCTCGAGAACAAGTACTACCTCGACAATCTCTATACAGGCGTTATCGCCGGAAGCACAACGGGCCCCCTTGCCCGCGCTGCGAACTGGTTTAACCAAAACATCATTGATGGTGTCGTGAACGGCATTGGCAATGGCGCCCGCAAAATCGCCGGCGTCGTTTATGTCTTTGCTGACCAGATCATCATCGATGGAGCAGTCAACGGATCTGGTCAGGGTTCTGAAGGAGCAGGTCAGCTGCTTCGGAAGATCCAGACCGGCAAGGTCCAGCAGTACGCCTCGATCCTCTTTGCCGGCGCGGTAGTCCTCGCCGGTGTACTCGTGTTCGTCGTCTAGGAGCCCAGGACAATTCGATGAAAGATTTCCTGAACAGTTGGGGTATCAGCCTTTTGGTGTTTCTCCCCCTTGTGGGAGCACTCGCCATGTTGGTCGTGCCCAAAGCCAAAGAGCAGTTCCACAAGGTGGTCGCGCTTGCGGCCAGCCTCGTGGTTGGGTTCATCGGCATCTTGCTTATGACCAACTTTGACTACGACGCGAGCGGTCGCCTGCAGTTCGTAGTTGATATGGCATGGATCCCAATCATCAACAGTCGCTACATCGTGGGTATCGATGGCATTTCTTTGCCAATGATCGCCCTCACGCTGTTGATCGTGCCGCTCTGCATCATCTATTCCTGGAATCGTTTTCCGGAACCGAGGAACCCCAAGGCGTTCCTCATCCTCATCCTCATCCTCGAAACCGGCATGCTCGGTTCGTTCGTTGCCCAGGACCTCATTCTGTTCTTCGTCTTCTTCGAGGTTGTGCTTCTGCCGATGTATTTCATGATTGGCGTATGGGGCGGCGAGAAGCGTCAGTACGCATCGCTCAAGTTCTTCCTGTACACGCTCTTTGGCTCGGCACTCATGATCGTTGCCTTCCTTGCGTTGTATTTCCTCTCCGACAAGGTCTCAATCGACGGCCAGATGATGCACTCATTTGATGTGCGTCTCCTCCCGGAACTCGCGACCGGTATTTCCACTGGTGCAGCCCTTTGGATCTTCGGTGGCATGTTCATCGGCTTCGGCATCAAGGTCCCGATGTTCCCGTTCCACACCTGGTTGCCCGATGCTCACACGCAGGCACCGACCGTTGGTTCAGTCATCCTCGCTGCGGTGCTCCTGAAGCTCGGCACCTACGGCTTCATCCGTATCGCAATCCCAATTCTCCCGGGCGCAGCCGAAAAGTGGGCACCGTTCATCGGATTGCTTGCTGTCATCGGCATCATCTACGGCGCGTTGTGCTGTTTGGCGCAGACTGACATGAAGCGACTCATCGCGTTCTCGTCGGTATCGCATATGGGTTTTGTGATGCTTGGCATCGCCACACTCACCACCTTCGGTTTGCAAGCTGCGATCTTCGGCATGGTTGCGCACGGTCTTATTACCGGCATGCTCTTCTTTGTCGCTGGTTCCACCAAGGACCGCTACCACACCCTCGATATCTCACGACTGGGCGGCATGCTCAAGTCGATGCCACATATGGGCTGGATCCTTGGCTTCTCGGTGATGGCCTCGCTGGGCCTTCCCGGCCTTGCTGGTTTCTGGGGTGAGTTCCCGGCGATTCTGGCGGCATACGAACCAGGTCTTGGCCTCAACGTCGCGTTCTTCCGTGTACTCATGGTGGTCGCCGCCATAGGAACGGTCTTGTCTGCCGCCTACCTGCTCTGGATGTATCAGCGTGTGGGCTTCGGTGTTCCGTCGAAGGAATTCGAAGAGGATCCGCACCTGCACGACGTCACGTTTAGCGAATGGTTGGCATGGACGCCGATCCTCATTCTCATCGTCGTGCTGGGCTTTGTTCCCAACATCATCTTCAAGGTCACTGATGGCGCCGTATCTCGCACGATCGCGATCGTGAACGGGCTCGGAGGCTGATCCGTTGCTCGCCCAGTTGCTGACCTTCGCCTGGACCGCTCCCAGCCTTGACTACCACGCGCTCGCGCCCGAAATCATCGTGGCCGCGACCATCGTGGTGTTGATTCTCGTCGACGTGTTCACCGGTGAGCGCTCACGGTGGGCATCATCGTCGGTTGCTGGAATCGGTTTGCTTTTGGCTCTGATTCCGATCGCCACCCTTGCCTACGACGGTGTTGATCGAGTCATGTTTGGCGGCGGCTTTGTTGTCGACAATTACGCGCTCGTCCTGAAAGCACTCTTTCTCGTTGCCGGCTATGTGGTGATTCTGCTTTCGACGAATTACATCGCAGAGGGCGACTACCACGAGGGCGAGTACTACACGCTCTTACTTTCGTCGGTACTCGGCATGGTGGTCATGGCCTCGGCTCGTGATCTCATCAGCATCTTCATTGCGCTTGAGCTTGTTTCCATCCCGGCGTACATGTTGGCGGCATGGCGAAAGCGCGATCAGAACAGCAACGAAGCAGGCTTGAAGTACTACCTCATGGGTGTTTTCGCTTCAGCGATTCTCCTGTACGGCATGTCGCTCATCTTCGGCATTACCGGTTCGACGCTACTTGTCGACATCGGGGCAGATCTTGGCTCCTACGTTTCTTCGCAGCCGATCATTACGCTGGGAATCGCGTTTGTGCTCATCGGATTTGCCTTCAAGGTGTCTGCGGTGCCGTTCCATCAGTGGGCGCCCGATACCTACGAGGGTGCGCCGACCCCGGTGACATCGTTCCTTGCGGTTGCTTCAAAGGCTGCTGGCTTCGTCGCCATCCTTAACGTGCTTTTCATCGGTTTCTACGGTCGTCACGATGTTTGGGAACCGCTTATGTGGGCCCTTGCTGCACTGTCCATGACAGTTGGCAATCTCATTGCTCTTCGGCAGACCAATGTGGTGCGAATGCTGGCGTACTCCGGTATCGCCCAGGCCGGTTACATCCTCGCTCCACTTGCGGTTGCAGGGGCCACTCTTGGCACGGGCAGCGAAGCACTCCGGTCGATCGTTGTCTACCTACTCATCTACGCCGGCATGAATCTCGGTGCATTTGCTGTCGTGCTGGCCGTTGCCCGTAAGACGCGCTCAGGTGAGATCACGAGTTTCGGCGGATTGTTTTCTTACGCCCCGGTTCTCACGGTGTGCATGACGATCTTCCTGTTCTCGCTAGCGGGCATTCCGCCGGCGGCAGGTTGGTTCGCCAAGCTCTCGATCTTTAGTTCATTGGCTTCTGCCGGAACCGCGTCGGGTTATGTGCTCGCCGTCATTGTGGGCCTCAACTCGGTTATCGCATTCGGCTACTACGGCCGCCTCATCCGCGTGATGTGGATGGACGAAGCCCCCGACGGGGATCGCACGCCGATCAAGGTGCCGACATCGTTGTCGTTCGCCCTCATCATCACTGTGGCCGTCACGCTTGTGTGGGGTGTCTTCCCCGGAGCTCTTACGCACTTCACTGACCACGTCACGTTGTTCTCACTACTGCGCTGATCGCACATGTCCAACGAGTTCCGCTCCCGGTTCCCGGTCGGAACAACGATGTCCTTTGCGCAGTTCATGGACATCGCGCTCTATGACGAGTCGATTGGTTTTTACGCGACTATCGGCCGTGCGGGTCGTCGCGGAGATTTCTTAACCAGTCCCGAAGTTGGCCCGTTGTTTGGTGCGCTACTCGCTCGCCGGCTCGACGAGGAGTGGTTCGCGCTGGGTTCACCCGAATCGTTTGTGGTCGTCGAGTTCGGTGCAGGGCCAGGAACGCTGGCCCGATCCATTGCGTTCGCTTCTCCTGAGTGCGGCTCGGCTCTTCGCTACCTGATGGTGGAACGTTCCGCCGAGCAACGCGCATTGCACGCGGAGCATCTTGGTGGATGGATTGGCGATCTTGATGCCGCGGCTGTCGACTCGTTCGTACACGACCACAACCCAGGCCCGCAGTTCGCCTCAAGCCCAATTGCACCGTATGGAATTACTGGCGTCATTCTGGCCAATGAGCTTTTGGACAATCTCGCCTTCAACATTGTTCGTCACGATGGTGAAGGGAACTTCGAACGTCTCGACGTGCATCACGCAGAAGATGGTCTTGAGTTTGTGGTTGCTCCGACTGAAGTGCCTGCGTTGCTTGCCCCGGTGTTGGCATCGGCTGCGGTGGGGGAGTGGATGCCACTTCAAGAACAAGCGGTGCTCTGGCTTACGGCGGCGATCGACCGTCTCGAACGCGGCGTTGTGATCGCCATCGACTACGGGGCATCGACCGCGGAAATCGCGGCTCGTCCCGACATGGGTTGGTTGCGCACCTTCGTTGGGCAAGAGCGAGGTGGGCATCCCCTTGACGCTCCTGGAAGCTGTGACATCACCACCGATGTCGCGCTTGACCAACTTGGGGCTGCTGTTGCACCAACGGTCATGGCAACACAACGACAAGTTCTTGAACGGTTAGGCATTGATCAACTTGTTGAAGAAGGTCGCAAGATCTGGACCGAGAAGGCATCGGCTCCCGATGTCACTGCCCTGCGGGCCCGGAGTCGAATCGGTGAGGCCGAGTCATTGCTTCAATCCGGGGGCCTCGGCGATTTCCTTTTTCTTGAGTGGACGATCTGACGACTCGATCCGACAACGAATCGAGATCGCATCGAACGGTAGGCTCACGACGTTGAAGCGGCGACTCTTCGCCATGTTTTGAGGGGGATGCAATGACGGAACCGACGATCGAGGACTATTTCTTTGAAGAGCGGATCTTCCCGCCCTCACCGGAATTCAAAGCTGCTGCTCTCATGTCCGACGACTCGCTGTATCGCGAGGCTGACGCCGATTACGAAGCCTTCTGGGCCCGCCAGGCCCGTGAACTGCTCACCTGGAATTCCGATTTCGATACCACCCTTGAATGGGAGCTTCCATTGGCCAAGTGGTTCGTTGGTGGAACCCTGAATGTTTCCGAGAACTGCCTCGATCGCCACGTGGCCAACGGCATTGGTGGCCGCGTTGCCTATCACTGGGAGGGCGAACCGGGCGATACACGCACCATTACTTACGCCAACCTTCTCGACGAGGTGAAGAAGTTCGCCAATGTATTGAAGGGTCTTGGTCTTGAAAAGGGCGACCGTGTCGCCATCTATATGCCGATGATCCCCGAACTTCCGGTGGCGATGTTGGCCTGCACCCGAATTGGTGTTGCCCATTCGGTGATTTTCGGTGGATTCTCACCCGACTCGATTATTGATCGCGTGCACGACGGCGAATGCAAAGTCATTATCACTGCCGACGGAGGTTACCGACGCGGCGCTGCTTCGTTGTTGAAGCCGAACGTCGACGAGGCCGTGGAGTCTTGTCCGACAGTCACCGATGTCGTTGTCGTACAACGCACCAATTCCGATGTCACCATGGTCGATGGTCGTGATCACTGGTATCACGACCTCATGGCCGCCGCAGCGCCCGAATGTCCGCCGGAACCGATGGATTCAGAACAGTTGTTGTATTTGCTCTACACCTCGGGCACAACGGCAAAGCCCAAGGGCATCATGCACACAACAGGCGGCTACCTCACGCAGGTCGCTTTTACCTACAAGTACGTTTTCGATCTCAAACCTGAAACCGATGTCTATTGGTGTTCGGCCGACATCGGTTGGGTGACTGGTCACAGCTACATCGTCTATGGGCCACTCGTAAATGGCGCGACGTCGGTGTTGTACGAAGGCACTCCCGATACGCCCGGCAAGGATCGCATGTGGGACATCATCGAGCGCTACGGGGTCACACAGCTTTACACCGCGCCAACCGCGATTCGTATGTTCATGAAGTGGGGCGAACAAGAACCGCAGAAGCACGACCTCTCGTCATTGCGTTTACTCGGTTCGGTCGGCGAGTCCATTAATCCCGAAGCGTGGATGTGGTACAGCGAACACATCGGTGGCAATCGTTGCCCGATTGTCGATACGTGGTGGCAGACCGAAACGGGCGGCCAAATGATTTCGCCGCTTCCTGGTGTCACAACGCTCAAGCCGGGTTCTGCGTGCTTCGCCCTTCCTGGTATCGGCGTTGAAGTGGTTGACGAAGAGGGCCATCCCATCGAGCGAGGTGGTGGTTACCTCACGCTCACCCGTCCGTGGCCAGCGATGCTTCGTGGCATTTGGGGCTCCCCTGAGCGTTACAAAGACACCTACTGGAGCCGCTATCCCGGTCGCTATTTCGCAGGCGATGGCGCCAAGATCGATGATGACGGCTACATCTGGCTACTTGGTCGTGTCGACGATGTCATGAACGTTTCGGGTCATCGCATCTCGACCACCGAAGTTGAAAGCGCACTTGTCGACCACACTTCTGTTGCTGAAGCAGCGGTTGTTGGTGCAACTGACGACCTCACCGGCCAAGCCATTGTGGGGTATGTGATTCTGCGTGGGGGAGTCACCGCTGATGATGCGCTAGTGGATGAACTGCGTGCGCACGTCGCAACCAAGATTGGTCCAACCGCCCGACCAAAGCGCGTGATCATCGTTCCCGATCTTCCTAAGACTCGAAGCGGCAAGATCATGCGTCGGCTTCTTCGTGATATCGCCGACGGCAACACGCTTGGCGATACCACGACACTTGCCGATCCGAGCGTTGTCGATGCCATTCGCGAAAGTGCGTTGCACGGACCAGGTAGCGGCAAGTGACTACTCCCGAGAATTGGCGTTGGAGAGAAGGACCGATCGTTCCGGGTCCGACAGTTGTTTTCGATATGGATGGCGTGTTGTCGAATGCCAGCGATCGTCAGCATCACATCGCGAATCGCGATTGGAACGCGTTTTTTGAAGCATGCGGCGACGACGAGGTCATCCACGAACTTGCACGATTGCTCAGTCTTTTGGCGCCGGAATTGTATGTGGTGTTGCTCACAGCGCGTCCGTTGCGCGTACAACCACAAACCCTTGAATGGCTTGCACGTCATGATCTGCGCTGGGATTTGCTCTGTATGCGCGAAGACCGTTCAGGTCAAGAAGCGTGGGAGTTCAAGAGGTGCACTGTGGGTGAGCTGCGCGAGTTCGGGCTCGATATCCAACTCGCGTTTGAAGACGACCGAAAGAACGCCGACATGTTTCACGGCGAAGGAATCCCGTGCGTGTACATCCACTCGGGGTACTACGAGTAAGCTGACTGCGAGTTAGTCGCGGAAATTTTCGAACTGCAGAGGGATCTCGAGATCGACTTCTTTCAGTCCGGCGATGACGGCTTGAAGATCGTCGCGCTTCTTTCCAGTGACGCGAACCTGTTCGCCTTGGGTTTGTGACGACACACCCTTGAGGCCGAGTTCTTTGATCGCCTTATTGACGGCTTTAGCCTTTTCGCTAGAAATGCCCGCAACGATCTTGACGGTCTGGCGAACCGTGCTGCTTGCAGCGTCTTCGACTTTGCCGTATTCAAGGGACTTGAGCGACACCTTCCGCTTGACCAACTTCTCTTCAAGAACTTGGCGAACGGCATTGAGTCGATCAGGACTTGCCGACTTCATCTCGATAGAGAGTTCTTTGTATTCGACTGATGAGTTGGTGTTTTTGAAATCAAAGCGAGTCGTGAGTTCTCGCGAGGCCTGGTCGACCGCGTTGCGAACTTCCTGCTCGTCGATTTCGGACACAACATCGAAGCTCGGCATGGCGTTCCTCGTTCCAACCGTTCGCCCAAAGAGGCGAAATGAGTGGGTTCCAGCCGGCAACCCCGCCCGACGGGCGGGGGCCGGATGGTGGGCCGAGATGGATTCGAACCATCGTAGGCATAGCCGACGGGTTTACAGCCCGTTCCCTTTGGCCGCTCGGGCACCGACCCTGAAGGGAGAAACCATAGCGGAGCACTGACTGCCCTCCGAAAGTGACCGATGGGCCTCAGAGCATCCGCTGCATGATGACGACATCGAGCCATTTGCCGAATTTCCGGCCTACCTCACGCTCGGTGCCGACGATTTCGAAGTCGAGAGAACTGTGGAGGCCGATCGAGGAATCGTGGCCACCGACGATTCGGGCCATCACGGCATGAAAGCCCCGGGTAGAGGCAATGTCGAGAACCTCGGCCAATAGGGCTCGGGCCACACCTTGGCCGCGGAAGTCGTTATGGACGTAGACCGAATCTTCAACAGTGGTGGCATAGGCCGGCCGGTCTCGGTAGGGCGAGAGTGAGGCGAATCCGACGACTTGGCCATCGATTTCGGCCACAACGACGGCCATGGCCCCGGAGCGCTGGTCGAGCCAGGCCAATTGATCGTCGATTGAGCGGGGGACGAGATCGAAGGTGACGGTGGAGCCGGTGACCTCGGTGTTGTAGATCTCACGGGTCGCTTCGGCATCTTCGGGGCGGGCGAGGCGGAGGTTCACACCGATCACCGTACCGGTGCCCTAGGTCGTGAGTTGGGAATCCCCTGTGGGGCGTGGCAAGATAACGCCTCCTTTGTCGGGCTCGCCCGACGCGCCCCCTTAGCTCAGTCGGCAGAGCGTTTCCATGGTAAGGAAAAGGTCGACAGTTCGATTCTGTCAGGGGGCTCTGTGCCGGAAGGGCTCCGCCCAACCGTCCAACATGTCGGCGTAGCTCAGCTGGTCAGAGCACTCGGCTCATAATCGAGTGGTCGTCGGTTCAAGTCCGACCGCCGACACCAATCGGGAATCCGATTCCCACTCGGTGCAAATGCAACAAAATCGCACCACAGTCTCAATTCGCAGTATCCGCAACACGCAATAAGAAGCACGCAGTACTCAGTCAGACGTACAAATACAGGCCGCACTAATTCAGGCAATGGCCACGAAAGGCACCAGGAGAAAACCATGGCACGCGAGAAGTTCGAGCGGACCAAGCCCCACGCGAATGTGGGCACGATGGGTCATATCGATCATGGTAAGACCACGTTGACCGCGGCGATTACGAAGGTGTTGGCGGATGCTGATCCGTCGAGCAACTCGTTTACTGAGTTCGCGAATATTGATAAGGCGCCGGAAGAGCGTGAGCGTGGTATCACGATCAACATTTCACATGTTGAGTATGAGACCCCGAATCGTCATTACGCGCATGTTGATATGCCGGGCCATGCTGATTACATCAAGAACATGATCACTGGTGCCGCTCAGGTTGACGGTGCGATTTTGGTTGTTTCGGCTGCTGATGGTCCGATGCCTCAGACTCGTGAGCATGTGTTGCTTGCTCGTCAGGTTGGTGTGCCTTCGTTGGTTGTTGCGTTGAACAAGGTCGACATGGTCGATGATGAAGAGCTTCTTGATCTGGTTGAGCTTGAGGTTCGTGAGCTTCTCAACGAATACGAGTTCCCGGGTGACGATGTTCCGGTTATCAAGGTTTCGGCGTTGAAGGCTCTTGAGGGTGACGCGGCGGCAACGGCGCAGATCCTTGAACTTATGGCTGCTGTTGATGCGTACATTCCTCAGCCTGAGCGTGACACTGACAAGCCGTTCCTTATGCCGATTGAAGATGTGTTCACGATCACTGGTCGTGGCACGGTTGTGACCGGTCGTGTGGAACAGGGCATTGTTCACACTGGTGACGAAATCGAAATCGTTGGTATTAAGCCGACGCAGAAGACGACGTGTACTGGTGTTGAAATGTTCCGCAAGCTTCTTGATGAAGGTCGCGCTGGAGACAACATTGGTGCGCTTCTTCGTGGAACGAAGAAGGAAGAAGTTGAGCGTGGTCAGGTGCTCGCGAAGCCGGGTTCGATCACTCCTCATACCGATTTCGAGGCTCAGACCTATGTTCTGACCAAGGAAGAAGGCGGTCGTCATAAGCCGTTCTTCACCAATTACCGTCCGCAGTTCTATTTCCGTACGACCGATGTGACTGGTCAGATCTCGCTTCCGGCGGGCACGGAAATGTGTATCCCTGGTGATAACACCGAGATGACTGTTGAACTTATCCACCCGATCGCGATGGAAGAGGGCTTGCGCTTCGCCATTCGTGAAGGTGGCCGTACCGTCGGCGCCGGCCGCGTCACCAAGATCCTTAAGTAGGAGCAGCCGTTATGGCCCGCAACGACAAGCGAATCGCTGTCACTCTGGAATGCCAGGTGTGTAAGCGTCGCAACTACATCACCAAGAAGAACAAGATCAATGATCGTGAGCGCATTGAGCTCATGAAGTATTGCAAGTGGGATCGTGTGCACACTGCGCACAAGGAGACCCGCTGAATAAGCACACCGACGATTCATCGTCGGTGCATGTCGAGTCAACGTCGGCGGTGGCCCCTGTGGCTGCCGCCGACGTGACGCGTCTGGGCTCGAATGAAATGGGAACACTTGTCGCCGAAGCGCGCGACGGTGATCGGGGCGCATTCGATGCGCTCGTTCGTCGCACTTGGGCCGACACGTATTCGCTGGCATTTCGATTAACCGGCAACGCGGAAGATGCGCGCGACGTTTGCCAAGAAGCATATTTGCGTGCCTATCGCGGCCTTCGCCGATTCCGTGGCGATGCTCGGTTCACAACCTGGCTGTATCGAATCACGGCGAATTGTGCGTCCACGCAGTTAGGTCGTCGACGTCGTCATCGTCACGAGGAACTCGATGAAGATCTTGAACTCAGCGACCTTTCACCGAGCATTGATCCGGTAGGTCGTTCCGAATCTGCGAGTTTGCGTGACGCGGTACAGAAGGCCTTAGCGGCACTTCCTCCCAAGCTGCGGGCTGTTGTTGTACTGCGTGACATTTACGACCTCTCCCACGAGGTCATCGCTGCCGAACTCGGAATTTCCGTTTCGGCGGCCAAAGTTCGATTGCATCGGGCTCGTCATCGCTTGCGTGACGATGTCTTCTTGCGTTCCGAAGCTGAGGGGAGAACCCATGACGATGTTGACCGTCCTGCCATGTGATCGGTTGGTCGAGCTCATGCCCGACCTCCTTGACGATCCTGAGCTTCTCTCCATCGAGGAAATGGATCATGTCGCTCAATGCCTGCGATGCCAGGCGGAAATGGCCCGTTTTCGTCGGCTTCGCCGCACGTTGGCCAGTCTTCGCCTTCGCCCAGTTCCGGCCGACCCTGGGATCCTCGATGACCTTCTTGAGGGGCTCGATTCGGCCGCCGAGCGCCGGGAACGCCATCGAATAGCCAGCCGAAGGGCTGCCTCCATTGTGGGGCTGGCCGCAGCCACTGCCGCCGGGGTTGGGGGCGTGCTGGCACTCGCCACTCGTCGCCGATCTGCCTGAGGTTTCGCCGGGACAGAAAAATCCCGGTTCGCAACGGATGGGGGAGGAGGCCTAGTCTCTTCCACTTGGACCTGCAGGGGTCTGGCCGAACGCGTCGGCTGGTACCCTCACAGGCCCGGCGTAGTGCCCTAGGGCAGTAGCTCAATTGGTAGAGCACCGGTCTCCAACACCGACGGTTGGGGGTTCAAGTCCCTCCTGCCCTGCTCGAAAAGTCCGCGTCGATGTCGGCGCGAAACGTAAGTGGAAGTGTTTCGATGGCTCTCAACAGAGAACAAAAACGAATGCTGCAGCGTCAGGGCGAACTTGGCCCCGATGGCGAACCCATTCGCGCCCGTCGAGGCACCCAGCAACGCGCGAAAGAACGAACTGGTCCAGTCGAGTTCGCTCGTGAGGTTCGGTCTGAACTGCGCAAGGTCGCGTGGCCCACTCGCCCCGAGACCATCAACTACTCCATCATCACCATCATCACCCTCATCTTTTTCACCCTCTTGATCTTCGGTATCGATTGGGTGTTCTCCGAGGCCGTACTGAAACTGTTCAACGCCTGATGACCATGAATGACGACACCCAATTTTCAAACGACGCAGTAGATGCGTCTGCATCCGACGTGATTGTTGAAGAAATCATTGAGGAAATCGACGTCATCGTTGATGAAGCAGGCGACATCGAAGTGATCGACACCGAGATCGAGGTCGACGTCATCGACACCGACGAACTGCTTGAGCAAGCACGTCCGCGTGCGCAAAGTCCGTTCGATCGTCCCGGTCGTTGGTACGTCGTGCATACCCAGTCGGGTTACGAGAAGAAGGTGAAGCAAAACCTCGAAGCTCGTACGCAATCGATGAACATGGAAGACAGCATTCACGAATGCGTGATTCCTATGGAAGACGTCGTCGAATTCAAGAACGGTAAAAAGCAGATCGTTCAGAAGAAGGTCTTCCCGGGTTATCTCCTTGTGCGTTGCGATATGGCCGACGATTCTTGGTACGTCATTCGCAACACGCCAGGAATCACCGGCTTCGTTGGTCAGGGTGCAAAGCCGTCGCCGCTTCCGCGTCGCGACGTCGAGAACTTCCTCACCGTTCCCGACGAAACCGAAGAGGTCACCACAAAGCGCGGCAAGCCCCGCCTCGAATACGAGCAGGGCGAAACCGTTCGGGTCAAGGAAGGCCCCTTTGCCGACTTCTCCGGCGAGATCGTCGAGATCAACGAGGATCAACTCAAGGTCAAGGTGTTGGTCAACATCTTCGGTCGTGAGACTCCCGTCGAACTCGAGTTCTCTCAGGTCGCAAAGCTCTAGGAAGTACCGGCTTCGGTCGGAGGAATTGTCAGAGGCGGCTCCGAGCCGTCAGAATCTCCCGCCGCCCGCTGGGCGCAGGAACACAAGAAAAGAAGCGAGTCGCAATCATGGCCAAGAAGCAGGTTTCGGCCGTCGTGAAAATCCAGATCCCCGCTGGTGGAGCCAACCCGGCCCCGCCCGTCGGTACCGCGCTCGGCCCGCACGGCGTCGCGATCATGGATTTCTGCAAGGAATACAACGCCAAGACTGAGGCGCAGAAGGGCACCATTGTGCCCGTCGAGATCACGATCTTCGAGGATCGCAGCTTTACGTTCATCCTCAAGACCCCGCCGACCTCGGTGCTCATCAAGCAGGCCGCTGGTCTGCCCAAGGGTTCGCAGACTCCGTCGAAGGCCGTCGCCGGTTCCATCACCGACGCACAGATCACCGAGATCGCACAGGTCAAGATGCCTGATCTCAACGCCAATGATCTCGAGGCTGCTCGCCTCCAGGTTGCTGGTACCGCCCGTTCCATGGGCATCGAAATTCGCTGATCTCAGTACCGGTTCGCACCTGCGAACCCGCCATGCCGAGGACAACCTCGCCCGGCAGGTGAATCGATTGCACCCACTGTGGTGCCCGACCCGAGGGAGCCGAAATGGCACAGCACGGTAAGAAGTACAACGCAGCAGCATCCAGTTTCGACAGCGCTACGCAGCATGGCTCGACTGAAGCAGTCACCAAGGTCAAGACGTTGGCATCGGCAAAGTTCGATGAAACCGTTGAACTTTCGGTGCGTCTGGGCGTTGACCCCCGCAAGGCCGACCAAATGGTTCGTGGCACTGTTGCCCTCCCGTCTGGTACCGGTACCGATGTTCGCATCGCAGTGTTTGCCGCCGGCGATGCCGCGCAGGCCGCTCGCGACGCAGGCGCCGAATTTGTTGGCGCCGATGATCTGCTTGCGCAGGTCGAAGGCGGAATGATGGATTTCGATCTCGTCATCGCTACCCCTGATCTCATGCCCCAGGTTGGCAAGCTCGGCCGTCAGCTTGGCCCGCGTGGTCTTATGCCCAACCCCAAGACCGGCACCGTCACCCCCGACGTTGGCAAGGCCGTTGCCGACTTCAAGGGCGGCAAGGTTGAGTACCGCACCGATCGCCAGGGCAACGTTCATGTCCCGATCGGCAAGGTCTCCTTCGAGGTTCCCGCCCTTGTGGCCAACCTCCGTGCCGTGCTCGAGGAGCTCGAAAAGGCCAAGCCTGCTTCGGCAAAGGGTCGCTATTTCAAGAAGGTCTCGTTGTCATCGACCATGGGCCCGGGGGTCAAGATTGACTCCCAGCGCATGCTCGTTATCGAAGAGGTCTGAGTTTTTCGCTTTTGTTTTTTGCTGTCGTTTTTGGCTGTTGTGTCGGGCTGGATCTTGAGTTGAGCCCGCCACTACAGTTCGCAGTCAATTAAATCCGCTCGCCGCAGACATCCGGTGCCCCTTGGGGTGTAACAGGTTCCTCGGAACCCACCTGACGAGGTGAACCTCCCAATTTCGGGGCGTTCTCGCGCTAAGCGGCGGACGCCCCGTTGTGTTTTTTCCAGCCCATTCGGTCGGTAATCACCAACGTGGCAACCCGGTGTCGAATCGTTCCTCGGAACAGTTCAACACCAGCCCAGCGGTGATTTGGTGCAACGCACCAGAGAACCGGAAGAGACACACCAGATGAGAGGAGGTGCGATGGAAAACCCGAGACCGGAAAAGGTGGCTGTGGTTGCCGAGGTGCGTGAGCGCTTCAGTGATTCAGAAGCCGTCCTGCTCACCGAGTACCGCGGAATCGATGTCAGTGGACTGGCAGAACTTCGTGCGGCACTTCGTGCAGCCGGTGGTGACTACAAGGTCTACAAGAACACGCTCGTGCGTCGTGCGACAAACGAACTTGGACTTGATCTTGATTCACACCTGACTGGACCGACGGCCATCGCCTTCGTTCCCGCTGGCGGCACCGGAGACCCCGTTGCCGTCGCAAAGGCCCTGCGTGAATTCGCAAAGGGCAATCCCAACCTGGTGGTGAAGGGCGGCGTCCTCGGTGAGAAGTTGCTCACTCAGGCCGACGTCAAGGCACTCGCCGACGTGGCACCGCGTGAGGAATTGCTGGCTCAGCTGGCTGGCCTCATCGCTGCCCCGATGGTGCAGTTCGCTGGACTTCTGCAGGCGCTTCCTCGCGATTTCGCCTACGGACTAGCTGCACTTATCGAGAAGCAGGGTGGCGTGCCCGAGGTCATCGAGACCCCGGCCGAAGAACCTGCCGTCGAAGAAGCCGCTGCCCCCGAAGCCGCTGCTGAGGCAGAGGTCGAGGCTCCCGCAGCCGAAGACACCACCGAAACACCCGAGGCCGTGGCCGATGCCGCCGCCGAATCCAACGACGCTGCCCCGGCTGAGGCCGAGGGTGACACCCAGGAGAGCTGAAAATGGCAACCAAGGAAGAAATCCTCGACGCGATCGCCGGTATGTCGGTCCTCGAACTCAGTGAACTACTCAAGGACTTCGAAGAGAAGTTCGGCGTTTCCGCAGCTGCTCCGGTAGCTGTTGCTGCAGCCCCGGCTGCAGGCGGCGGCGGTGGCGGCGAAGCTGCTGCCGAGAAGGACGAATTCGACGTCGTTCTCACCGGCGCTGGCGACAAGAAGATCCAGGTCATCAAGGAGGTGCGTGGACTTACGAATCTTGGCCTCAAGGAAGCCAAGGATCTGGTCGACGGCGCTCCCCAGACCGTCCTCGAGAACGCCTCGAAGGAAGACGCAGAGAAGGCAAAGGCCGCCCTCGAGGGTGCCGGCGCCACTGTCGAACTGAAGTAATTCGGTTCGACACTCGCCGTCAGGCTTGTGTGCTGGCCCGCCCTTCGGGGCGGGCCAGCGTCGTTTTCTGGGGGCGGTCGGGAAGTGATGCTTGACCCCGGCGGGCGAGGGGTCTAGGTTGCCGCCCAATTCAAACGGGGTAGAAGTGGATGATCCCCCGAGTGAGCGCCTGAATTCGCCAAATGGCCGGAATTCCAGGGTTGCTCTTCTTCGCGTCCTGCCCCTAGGATCCTCAGTCCGCCCTGCCGCGCCTTGGGCCGCTTCGAACCGTCTCTGACGTTGCGTCGCGCCTGAGGTGTCACTGCGTCGGTCCGGTTCATTTCGGACTGTCCAGTTCGGTACGTGCGTCACGCCCTTCTTTTACCGAGGAGCTTTCCTTGTCTGCTCGTCCGACCATACGTGACCGTTATTCGTTTGCGAATCTCGACGAAGTTCTTGAGCTGCCCGATTTGATCGCGATTCAACGCGAATCATTCGAGTGGTTCCTTCACACTGGTCTCGCGGAAACATTCCGTGACATCAGTCCGATTAAGGACTTCACCGAAACACTTCAGCTCGAACTCGAATTCGATCCTGAAGATGAAGATCTTCGTCCGCCACCCAAGTTCACGGTAGAGGAGTGCAAAGAGAAGGACATGACCTTCTCTGCGCCGATCTTCGTGCGTGCGCGTTTCATGAACGCGTCGACTGGCGAAATTAAAGAACAAACCGTCTTCATGGGCGACTTCCCGATGATGACCGAAAAGGGAACGTTTGTTATCAACGGCACTGAGCGCGTTGTTGTTTCGCAGCTCGTTCGTTCTCCCGGTGTCATCTTCCAGCCCGGTGAGCGTTTCCGTCTTCGTAACTTGCAGAAGCATCAGCTCGTTACCGGCACCATCCACCCTTACCGCGGTGAGTGGATCGAATTCGACGTTGAACAAAAGCCGGGTAAGGACGTCACCGCAGGTGCACGCGTTGCACGCAAGCGTCGTCTCAGCCTCTTTGTTCTTCTTCGTGCACTTGGTTACGACGAAGAAAACTTCCCGGGCTTCCTCGATCGTTTCGTTCGTCACTTCGATTTCCTCGAAGGTCAGTGGGAAAAGGATCGCGAACTCGCACCAACTCAAGACGAAGCACTTGTCGAGATCTACAAGCGTGCACGTCCAGGCGAACCGCCGTCAGTTGAATCGGCAAAGGCCTACTTCCGCAACGCGTTCTTCGAGAACCGTCGTTACGACCTCTCACGCGTTGGTCGTTACAAGCTCAACCGCAAGCTCGGACCAGAACTCGACAAGATCGAGAAACTGTTCAACATCAAGCTTGAGCGTCCCGAACTCGACCAGTCGGTGCTTACGCCGTCTGAAGTTCTTGCCGCAACCACTTACCTCCTGAACCTCGTCAACGCTGAGCCGGGTTACCGACTCGACGATCAGGACCACTTCGCCAACCGTCGTATTCGTTCCGTTGGTGAACTCATTCAGAACCAGGTCCGCATCGGTCTGTCACGTATGGAACGTGTTGTGCGTGAGCGCATGACCACTCAGGACGTTGAAGCAATCACGCCGCAGACCCTCATCAACATTCGTCCCGTCGTTGCGTCGATCAAGGAGTTCTTCGGAACTTCGCAGTTGTCGCAGTTCATGGATCAGGTCAACCCGCTTTCGGGCCTTACCCACCGTCGTCGTCTTTCGGCGCTCGGTCCGGGTGGTCTGTCACGTGAGCGTGCTGGCTTCGAAGTCCGCGACGTTCACTTCAGTCACTACGGCCGTATGTGCCCGATTGAAACTCCTGAAGGACCGAACATTGGTCTTATCGGTGCACTCGCAACCTTCGCTCGCGTGAACGCGTTTGGTTTCATCGAGTCGCCCTACCGCAAGGTTGTGAACGGTCGCGTCACCGATGAAATCGTCTATCTCGCAGCTGACGAGGAAGAGGAATACGTCGTTGCGCAGGCCAACGCGCCGCTCAACCCGGATGGCACGTTCAGGGCCGACCGAGTACTCGTGCGTCGTTCACCGCAGGCCGCAACGCTTGGTGAACTGAAGCTCATGCTCGAACGCGACGTCTTCTTCGGTGCAACCACCGAAATTTCCAACGTCGCTCCTGCTGAAGTTCAGCTCATGGACGTTTCGCCGAAGCAGATCGTTTCGGTCGCAACTGCACTCATTCCTTTCCTCGAGCACGACGATGCAAACCGTGCACTCATGGGTGCCAACATGCAGCGTCAGGCTGTTCCATTGCTGCGTGCTGAAGCTCCGTACATCGGTACCGGCATCGAATCACGCGCTGCTCGCGATGCTGCCGACATGATCCTCGCCGAGGAAGACGGCACCATCACCGAGGTCGATGGCAACGCCATCACTGTTCAGTACAAGAACAAGGGCCGCGTTGTTTACCGTCTCCTCAAGTTCGAACGCTCGAACCAGGACACCTGCATCAACCAGAAGCCCATCGTCGCGCAGGGTCAGACCATCAAGAAGGGCGACATCCTCGCTCACGGTCAGTCCACCGATAACGGTGAACTCGCACTCGGAAAGAACCTCGTCGTGGCCTTCATGCCATGGGAGGGCTACAACTTCGAGGACGCCATCATCCTGTCCGAGCGTCTTGTAAAGGATGACGTCCTTACGTCAATCCACATCAAGGAACACGAGATCGATGCTCGTGACACCAAGCTTGGTCCGGAAGAAATCACTCGAGACATTCCGAACCTTTCCGACGAAATTCTCGCCGACCTCGACGAGCGCGGCATCATCCGCGTTGGCGCTGAGGTTTCCGCTGGCGATGTACTTGTGGGCAAGGTCACCCCGAAGGGTGAAACGGAACTCACGCCGGAAGAGCGTCTGCTCCGTGCAATCTTCGGTGAGAAGGCTCGTGAAGTTCGCGACACCTCGCTCAAGGTTCCGCACGGCGAAAAGGGCAAGGTCATCGACGTCAAGGTGTTCAGCCGCGACGACGGTCATGAACTTCCCCCTGGCGTCAACCAACTCGTTCGTGTGTATGTCGCACAGAAGCGAAAGATCAGCGTGGGCGACAAGCTCGCTGGTCGCCACGGCAACAAGGGTGTTATCTCTCGAATCCTTCCGATCGAAGACATGCCCTTTATGGCCGATGGCACTGCTGTCGACATCATTCTCAATCCGCTTGGTGTTCCTTCCCGAATGAATGTCGGTCAGGTTCTTGAAGCCCATCTTGGTTACGCCGCTCGTTATGGCTGGACCGTCGACGGCGAAACCATTGGCCAAGAACCAATCCGTGGCACCGAGAAGAAGACTCGGCCGGTCACTCCTCCTGCAACGCTCGTCGCAACGCCCGTCTTCGACGGCGCTCACTGGGACGAACTTGAAGGTGCAGGCAAGCACCCGACCATCAAGAAGATTTTCCAAAACTTGCACCCTGAAGCAACCGATGCTCGCTATGGCGATAACGGTCGCATGATGCAGGACGACGGAAAGATCACCCTTTTCAACGGCCGCACCGGCGAGAAGTATGACAACCCGATCACCGTCGGCGTTGTGTACATCCTCAAACTTGCGCATTTGGTCGACGACAAGATCCACGCTCGTTCGACCGGCCCGTACTCCATGATCACCCAGCAGCCGCTGGGCGGTAAGGCGCAGTTCGGTGGCCAGCGATTCGGTGAAATGGAGGTGTGGGCACTCGAGGCGTACGGCGCTGCGTATTGCCTGCAGGAACTCCTCACCATCAAGTCCGACGACGTTCTTGGCCGCGTGAAGGTCTACGAAGCCATCGTCAAGGGCGAGAACATTCCCGAGCCCGGAATTCCGGAGAGCTTCAAGGTTCTCATCAAGGAAATGCAGGCACTCTGTCTCAACGTCGAGGTACTCAACACCTCAGGCGCCGAGATCGAAATGCGTGAGCTCGACGAAGACATCTTCCGTACCGCCGAAGAACTTGGCATCGATCTTTCACGCCCGGAACGTGGCAGTGATGAAGAAGATGCCCGCCGCCAGGCAGAGAGGGGCTGAAGTCATGGCAATGCTTGACGTCAACACTTTTGATCAACTTCGTATCGGACTTGCCACCGCGGATTCCATCCGCACGTGGTCGAACGGCGAAGTCAAGAAGCCAGAAACAATCAACTATCGCACGCTTAAGCCTGAAAAGGACGGCCTCTTTTGCGAGAAGATTTTCGGTCCGCAAAAGGACTGGGAGTGCTACTGCGGTAAGTACAAGCGTGTCCGCTTCAAGGGCATCATCTGTGAACGTTGTGGCGTCGAAGTCACCCGCTCGAAGGTTCGCCGCGAGCGTATGGGTCACATCGAACTTGCGGCACCCGTGGTTCACATTTGGTACCTGCGCGGTACTCGTTCATGGCTTGCGTACCTCCTCATGGGTACAGAAGCTCGTGAAGAGATCAAGGCAAAGCAACTCGAGAAGGTCATCTACTTCGCCGCCAACCTCGTTACTTGGGTTGACGATGAGCGTCGCCATACCGACCTCGAAGCGCTCGAGCAAGACATGCTTGCCGAGAAGGACCTCATCGAAAAGGACCTTCGCCTCGAACTCGATCGTCGCCACAAGGATCTCGAAGACGAGGTCAAGGGTCTTGAAAAAGAAGGCGCGAAAGACGCCGACATCAAGGCTCGTCAGCGCGCTGCCGATAAGGACCTCCAGTCCATCCGTGAGCGTTACGACATGGAGCGCGATCTCGTCGAGCGTGCGTTCGACGAATTCAAGTCACTTTTCGCTCGCAAGATCATCGAAGACGAAATGCTCTGGCGTGAACTCGAAGATCGCTACGGCGAGTACTTCGAAGGCGGCATGGGTGCCGAAGCCATCGCCAATCTGATCGAGCGCATCGATCTTGATGGCGACGAGATCCGTTTGCGTGAGCAGATCGATCCGGCCGAAGGCCAGAAACCACTTTCCGCGCAGCGCAAGCAGAAGGCCATCAAGCGACTCAAGATCGTTACGGCGTTCAACCGTCGTGACGAAAACGGTCGTCGTATCAATGACCCGCGCGCAATGATCCTCGACGTCGTCCCGGTTATTCCGCCGGAACTTCGTCCGATGGTGCAGCTCGATGGTGGCCGCTTCGCGACGTCAGATCTCAATGATCTTTACCGTCGCGTCATCAACCGCAACAACCGTCTAAAGCGTCTTCTCGATCTTGGTGCTCCCGAGATCATCGTGAACAACGAAAAGCGCATGCTTCAGGAAGCTGTCGACGCGTTGTTCGACAACGGTCGTCGTGGTCGTCCGGTTACCGGCCCTGGTAACCGTCCGCTCAAGTCGCTCTCTGACATGCTCAAGGGTAAGCAGGGTCGCTTCCGCCAGAACCTTCTCGGTAAGCGCGTTGACTACTCCGGCCGTTCGGTCATCGTGGTTGGCCCGACCCTCAAGCTGCATCAGTGTGGTCTGCCCAAACTCATGGCGCTCGAACTGTTCAAGCCGTTTGTCATGAAGAGGCTTGTCGACGCTGAACTCGCGCAGAACATCAAGTCAGCAAAGCGCATGGTCGAACGTCGTCGCCCGCAGGTGTGGGACGTCCTCGAAGATGTCATCAAGGAACACCCGGTCATGCTGAACCGTGCTCCTACGTTGCATCGTCTTGGCATCCAGGCCTTCGAGCCAGTTCTCGTTGAAGGCAAGGCCATTCAGATTCACCCGCTCGTATGCGCAGCGTTCAACGCTGACTTCGATGGCGATCAGATGGCTGTCCACCTTCCGCTGTCAGCAGAAGCGCAGGCCGAGGCTCGCGTGCTCATGCTTTCGGCGAACAACATCCTTTCGCCTGCCGATGGTCGTCCACTCGTCACCCCGACACAGGACATGATCATCGGTGCGTACTACCTGACCGAAGAAGTCAACGGTGGTGCGGGTGAAGGTCGCGTGTTCCGCAACCTCGAGGAGATCGAGCGTGCCTACGAGGCTGGCGACATTGAGTTGCATACGCTGATCCAGTACCGCCACTCAGATCACATCGTTGGTAAAGAGGCTGGTCGCAAGTCCTACCGCACCACGACCGCTGGTCGAATCTTCTTCAATACCACGCTGCCTAAGGGCTTTGAGTTCCAGAACGCTCGTATTGACAAGAAGGCAATGGGTCGCATCGTCGACGATCTTGCACGCAACTACGACAAGGCCGATGTGGCCGCAAGTCTCGACCGCATCAAGGACCTTTGCTACCGCTACGCGACGAAGTCCGGTCTCACCATCTCGATCGAGGACGTCAAGACGCCTGCGGTCAAGAAGGAAATTCTGGATCGTCACGAGAAGGAAGCAGAAAAGGTCGAGACCCAGTTCCGTCGCGGCATCATCACCGATGGTGAACGTCGCCAGAAGGAAGTTGAGATCTGGACAACTGCAACCGACGAAGTTCGTGTTGCGATGGAAGCCAGCCTCAAGGAAGACAAGTTCAACCCGATCGACATGATGGTTGGTTCGGGTGCACGAGGAAACATGATGCAGGTTCGTCAGATCGCCGGTATGCGCGGTCTTGTGGCCAACCCTCGTGGCGACATGATTCCTCGTCCGATCAAGTCGAACTTCCGTGAAGGCCTCACCATGCTCGAGTACTTCATCTCGACACCTGGTGCACGAAAGGGTCTTGTCGACACGGCTCTTCGTACCGCCGACTCGGGTTACCTCACCCGTCGACTTGTCGACGTTGCACAGGAACTCATCATCAACGATGAAGACCCCTTTGCATCTGGTGGCCCGGTCCGTGGCATCTGGATCGAAGACATCGAAGCTGACCGTCCCGGTAAGCGTGCGTGGCTCGAGACTCGTCTCTACAGCCGCACATTGGCCGACGACGTCACGCTTTCCGACGGCACTGTCCTTGCAAAGGGCACTGTTCTTGGCGACGAAGAAGTTGCACTTCTTCGCGACGATCAGCAGGTCACGCGAGTTCGTGTGCTCTCACCGCTTACCGATGATTCCGATCTCGGTGTGTCGGCTGCGTGTTACGGACTTTCGCTTGCAACCGGCAAGCTCATCGAAGTCGGCGAAGCCGTTGGCGTTATCGCTGCCCAGTCGATTGGCGAGCCTGGCACTCAGCTCACCATGCGTACCTTCCACACCGGTGGTGTTGCTGGTACTGACCTCGCCGGCGGTCTGCCGCGCGTTGTTGAGTTGTTCGAAGCTCGCAGCCCGAAGGGTAAGGCGACTCTCTCACGTCTCACTGGTGTTGTTCGTATCGGTGAAGACGAAGGCAAGGGTCGTGTTATCACGGTTGTTGCTGATGACGGCGTTGAAGAGGCCTACATCGTTTCGGGTCTTGCTCGTCTTGAAGTTACCGACGGACAAGAAATTGTTGCCGGTGATCCCATCGTCGACGGTCCTCGCGATCCTAAGGAACTCATCGAGATCAAGGGTGTGCAGGAAACCCAGCAGTACCTCGTCACCGAGGTACAGAAGGTGTACCGCGATCAGGGCGTGCCGATTCACGACAAGCACATCGAACTCATCGTTCGTCAGATGACGCGCAAGATCACTGTGCAGGAAGCCGGCGATTCCGATTTCCTTCCTGGTGAGCGTGTTGACTCCAAGGTGTACCGCGATGCCAGCCGTGCACTTGTGATGGAAGGTAAGCAGCCCGCCGAGGGTCGCCCCGAAATCATGGGTATCACGAAGGCATCGCTTGCCACCGATTCGTGGCTGTCGGCGGCCTCCTTCCAGGAGACCACCCGAGTGCTCACCGAAGCCGCCATCGAGTCCCGTTCGGATTCGCTGCTCGGTCTCAAGGAGAACATCATCATCGGCAAGCTCATCCCTGCCGGAACCGGCATGGCGAAGTACCGCGACATTTCCACTGCGGCACCCGAGTATCAGCCGATGGAGTTCTGGTCATCCGGTGATGACGACAAGGCCGGCGATCTCGCCGACCTTCTCGCCAACCGCATGGCTGGCGATGTCATCACTCCGGCTCCGGTCGACATTGATGAAATGGCCGCACTGGCCGACGCAGCAGCCGAAGCGGCCATGGCCGCCGAGATGGTTGCCGGTGCTGGAGATCTTGCCGAAGTAGGCGAGGAACTCCCCGACGCTCAGGTCATCGAGCTTCCCGTGGCTGATGCCTCAGAAAATACTGAAGAAAGCGGCTCTTCCGAAGAGTCTCTGTAGTCATCCAAGTAGTCCCGGTTTCGGGGGGTTTGCCCAGAACGGGCCGACCCCCCTAACCTTGCCCTCCGCTTCGGGGCCGGTCCCCGTTGCGATATGAACGCCAGAAAGGTTCGTTGTGCCCACCATTCAGCAGTTGGTCCGTAAGGGCCGCCAGTCGAAGCCCGCGAAGGGCAAGACCCCGGCCCTCAAGGGCGCTCCGCAGCGTCGGGGCGTGTGCACGCGCGTCTACACGACTACGCCGAAGAAGCCGAACTCCGCACTCCGCAAGGTTGCTCGTGTTCGTTTGTCTTCCGGCATGGAAGTCACTGCCTACATCCCCGGTGAAGGACACAACCTCCAAGAGCACAGCATCGTTCTCGTGCGCGGTGGTCGTGTGAAGGATCTTCCGGGTGTGCGTTACAAGATCATCCGCGGCACCCTCGACACCTCGGGTGTGCGCGATCGCAAGCAGGCCCGTAGCCGTTACGGCGCCAAGAAGGAAAGCTGATATGCCTCGTAAGGGTCCCGCACCCCGCCGCGAACTGATGCCCGATCCGATCTACCGATCGGTCGTTGTTTCTCAGCTTGTCAACAAGGTTCTGCAGCGCGGCAAGCGCTCGACTGCCGAGCGCATCGTGTACGAAGCACTCACCATGATCGAAGCCAAGACCGGCACCGAGCCGATCGCAACGCTTAAGCGTGCAGTCGATAACGTTAAGCCGCAACTCGAGGTTCGTAGCCGTCGTGTTGGTGGCGCCACCTACCAAGTGCCCGTCGAGGTTCGTCCCCGTCGTGCCAACACCCTCGCCATTCGTTGGATCGTGGGTTACTCACGCCAGCGTCGCGAGCGCACGATGGCCGAGCGTCTTGCCAACGAACTGATGGATGCCGCCAACGGTGTTGGTGCATCAATCAAGCGTCGCGAAGATCTCTACAAGATGGCCGAATCCAACAAGGCGTTTGCTCACTACCGCTGGTAGCAGCCACGTTGGTTCGTACCGACGCCCCGCCTTGTGCGGGGCGCCGTCGCGAAACAAGTACTTCCCCCCACTTCGTTCCTTCACAACTTCCCCTGACCGCCAGTCACACGACAGGACCTGACGATGGCATCACGCCCGCATCCTCTTGAAAAGACCCGCAATATCGGCATCATGGCCCACATCGACGCGGGCAAGACCACCACAACCGAGCGGATCCTCTATTACACCGGTAAGAACTACAAGATCGGTGAAGTTCACGACGGTGGCGCAACCATGGACTGGATGGTCCAGGAACAAGAGCGTGGCATCACCATCACCTCTGCTGCGACCACGTGCTTCTGGGAACACCACCGCATCAACATCATCGACACCCCTGGCCACGTCGACTTCACCGTCGAGGTCGAGCGCTCACTTCGCGTGCTCGATGGCGCAGTTGCAGTTTTCGACGGTGTTGCCGGTGTGGAACCACAGACCGAAACGGTGTGGCGTCAGGCCAACAAGTACAACGTTCCCCGCATCTGCTTCGTAAACAAGATGGATCGCCTCGGCGCCGACTTCTACGCTGCGCTCGACTCCATCAAGGACCGCCTGGAAGCCAACACTGCGGTGTTGCAACTTCCGATCGGCGCCGAAGGTAACTACAAGGGCGTTGTTGACCTCGTCACAATGGACGCACTCGTGTGGCTCGACGAAGAACTCGGTGCCAAGTGGGAGGTCCAAGAGATCCCCGCAGATATGAAGGACGATGCCGAGGCCTATCGCGCCGACCTCATCGAAACCGTTGCTTCTGTCGACGAAAACCTTCTCGAGAAGTTCATTGGTGAAGAAGAAATTTCCGTCGACGAACTTCGCGCCGCCATTCGTAAGGCAACCATTGCCGGCGAGATCATTCCCGTCCTCAACGGCACGGCGTTCAAGAACAAGGGCGTGCAGCCGTTGCTCGACGCTGTTGTCTGGTACCTGCCTTCGCCGGTCGATCTTCCGCCGGTCACGGGCACGAGCCTCAAGGGCGACCAAGAAGTTGAGCGTGCGCCGTCAGACGACGCGCCGTTCGCTGCTCTTGCGTTCAAGATCATGACCGACCCGCACGTCGGCAAGCTCACCTACTTCCGCGTGTACAGCGGCAGCCTTGAAAAGGGCGGACAGGTGATGAACGCTCGAACCACCTCGAAGGAGCGCATCGGTCGTCTCCTCGAAATGCACGCTAACGATCGTCTGGATATGGACGTCGCATTCGCTGGCGACATCGTTGCGGGCATTGGTTTCAAGAACACCAAGACTGGCGACACGCTTTGCGATCCGTCGGCACCGCTCGTACTTGAAGAACTCATCTTCCCGGAGCCCGTTATCCACGTTGCAGTTGAGCCGAAGACCAAAGCCGATCAGGACAAAATGTCCAAGGCGTTGTTCTCACTCTCTGAAGAAGACCCCACCTTCCAGGTTCGTACCGACGAAGACACCGCTCAGACGGTTATTTCCGGAATGGGCGAATTGCATCTTGAGGTGCTCGTCGATCGCATGCTTCGTGAGTTCAAGGTCGATGCAACCGTTGGTAAGCCGCAGGTGGCCTACCGCGAGACCATCACCCAAACCATCGAAAACTCGACCTACACCCATAAGAAGCAGTCGGGTGGTTCGGGTCAGTACGCCGAAGTCACCATCACGCTCGAGAACACCGGTCCTGGTGGCGGTTACGAATTCCTCGACAAGATCAGCGGTGGCCGTATTCCGAAGGAATACATCCCGTCTGTCGACGCCGGCATTCAGCAGGCGTTGTCCTCTGGCGTTCTTGCCGGATACCCGACTGTCGATGTGCGGGCGATCCTCACCGATGGCAAGTACCACGATGTTGACTCTTCAGAAATGGCCTTCAAGATCGCTGGAACTATGGCGTTTAAGGAAGCAGCACGTAAGGCCAAGCCTTGCTTGCTCGAGCCGATCATGAACGTCGAAGTTTCGACTCCCGACGACTACATGGGCGACGTCATGGGCGATCTTTCCAGCCGTCGCGGCAAGCTTGGTGGCATGGAACAGAAGGGCAACTCGCAGATCATTCGTGCGCAGGTACCCCTTTCCGAGATGTTCGGTTACGCTACTGACCTTCGTTCACGCACCCAGGGTCGAGCCACCTACACCATGCAGTTCGACTCCTATCAGCAAATGCCGTCGAACGTCCAGGAAGAAATCGTTACTCGCCTCCGCGGTGAATGATTTCGAAGTTCTAAAGCAGCACCCGCACCTTTCCAACTAATAGCAATCGCCGCAGGGCACAACGACACAGGAGAAAGCAATGGCACGCGAGAAGTTCGAGCGGACCAAGCCCCACGCGAATGTGGGCACGATGGGTCATATCGATCATGGTAAGACCACGTTGACCGCGGCGATTACGAAGGTGTTGGCGGATGCTGATCCGTCGAGCAACTCGTTTACTGAGTTCGCGAATATTGATAAGGCGCCGGAAGAGCGTGAGCGTGGTATCACGATCAACATTTCACATGTTGAGTATGAGACCCCGAATCGTCATTACGCGCATGTTGATATGCCGGGCCATGCTGATTACATCAAGAACATGATCACTGGTGCCGCTCAGGTTGACGGTGCGATTTTGGTTGTTTCGGCTGCTGATGGTCCGATGCCTCAGACTCGTGAGCATGTGTTGCTTGCTCGTCAGGTTGGTGTGCCTTCGTTGGTTGTTGCGTTGAACAAGGTCGACATGGTCGATGATGAAGAGCTTCTTGATCTGGTTGAGCTTGAGGTTCGTGAGCTTCTCAACGAATACGAGTTCCCGGGTGACGATGTTCCGGTTATCAAGGTTTCGGCGTTGAAGGCTCTTGAGGGTGACGCGGCGGCAACGGCGCAGATCCTTGAACTTATGGCTGCTGTTGATGCGTACATTCCTCAGCCTGAGCGTGACACTGACAAGCCGTTCCTTATGCCGATTGAAGATGTGTTCACGATCACTGGTCGTGGCACGGTTGTGACCGGTCGTGTGGAACAGGGCATTGTTCACACTGGTGACGAAATCGAAATCGTTGGTATTAAGCCGACGCAGAAGACGACGTGTACTGGTGTTGAAATGTTCCGCAAGCTTCTTGATGAAGGTCGCGCTGGAGACAACATTGGTGCGCTTCTTCGTGGAACGAAGAAGGAAGAAGTTGAGCGTGGTCAGGTGCTCGCGAAGCCGGGTTCGATCACTCCTCATACCGATTTCGAGGCTCAGACCTATGTTCTGACCAAGGAAGAAGGCGGTCGTCATAAGCCGTTCTTCACCAATTACCGTCCGCAGTTCTATTTCCGTACGACCGATGTGACTGGTCAGATCTCGCTTCCGGCGGGCACGGAAATGTGTATCCCTGGTGATAACACCGAGATGACTGTTGAACTTATCCACCCGATCGCGATGGAAGAGGGCTTGCGCTTCGCCATTCGTGAAGGTGGCCGTACCGTCGGCGCCGGCCGCGTCACCAAGATCCTTAAGTGATCGGTCGTAACTGAACATGGCTGACAAGCAAAAGATCCGCATTCGCCTGAAGGCGTATGACCACGAGATCGTCGACCAGTCGACGAAGAAGATCGTGGAAACCGTCGTCCGCACGAGTGCAACGGTTCGTGGCCCGGTGCCGCTTCCTACCGAGAAGCACCGCTACACTGTTATTCGCGGTCCTTTCAAGGACAAAGATTCACGCGAGCACTTCGAGATGCGCATCCATAAGCGTCTTCTGGACATTGTTGACCCCACCCCGAAGACGGTTGATTCGCTTCAGCGTCTCGACCTCCCGGCTGGTGTCGACATTGAAATCAAGATCCAGCAGGTCTGAGTTCTTCTCACTCTGAGTTTCTCAGAACTGAAAATCGGAAAGGGCCCTCGCTTCGGCGGGGGCCTTTCTCTTTGTGCCGCTATATTTCGCATGTCGCCGATCGCAGTCCGCGGTCACCGAATCTCAGGGGGATGACATGGGTCGTTTCGATGGCAAGGTCGTGTTGGTTACTGGTTCGTCATCGGGCCTTGGCGCTGCAACGGTCGAACGGTTCTTGGCCGAGGGCGCAATCGTTGCCGGTTCTGATGTGCAGCCTCCGGTCGAAGGCGCCGCGCAACCTACGACGTTTACTCATGTCGATGTCACTGATGAAGCAGCGCTCATTGCGTGGGTCGATGAGGCATCGAAACTCACTGGTCGCATTGATGCGGTTTGCACCTTCGCAGGCATTCCAGCTGGTGGTCCCGTTCACCTTGTTGATGTTGCAACGTTTACGCGCACGCTCGACATCAATCTCACGGGGACGTTCACGACGTGTAAGCACGTCATCATCAAGATGCTTGCGCAGGAACCAATCGATGGTGAACGGGGGAGTGTCATCACCGTCGCCAGCGTTGAAGGTCTCGAAGGAACAGCAGGCGGAAGTTCATACAACGCCTCAAAGGGTGGCGTTACCATTCTCACGAAGAACATGGCGATTGACTACGGCCGTCAGGGCATTCGTGTGAATTCGATTTGTCCTGGTTTTATCGACACGCCCATGTTGCGTGGCCTTGGTGATCCCGAGTTGAACGAAATGCTCATGGAGATCAAGGAAGAGCACAAACTGCGCCGCCTCGGAAAGCCATCGGAAATCGCAGCAGTTGCTGCATTCCTTGCTTCTCCCGACGCGTCGTTTGTCACGGGACAAACAATTGCGGTTGATGGTGGCTACACCGCCGGCCGCGATCACGGCGTCACGAAACGCATGGGACTTTAAAATCACTTCTCATTTCGCACCGCCGAGATCAGCGGCGCGACCAGATGGTCCTAGGCCAGCAAGCTACGGAGCATCCAGGCGTTTTTCTCGTGGATCTGGATCCTCTGGGTGAGAAGGTCAGCTGTGGGTTCATCGTGTGCGCCGTTGACCAGTGGGTAGAGCGAACGGGCGGTGCGGACAACCGTCTCCTGAGCATCCACAAGTCGACGGATCATCTCCAAAGCGTCGGGGGTATCGGTGTCTTCCTTGACCGTGGCCAACTTCGCGAACTCGGTGTAACTGCCGGGAGCGAGGACGTCGAGAGCCCGAATTCTTTCGGCGATGAGGTCGACGGCCAATGCAAGCTCGTTGTACTGGGTCTCGAACATGAGGTGCAGTGTCTGAAACATGGGACCGGTTACGTTCCAATGGAACTTGTGGGTCTTCAAATAGAGCGTGTAAGTATCGGCCAGAAGATGGGAAATGCCCTCTGCTATGGCGGTTCGTTCCTGTTCGCTGATTCCGAGATTGGCGCTCATGTCAATTGCCTCTTCCGTGTGGGCTTGAGGCGAAACACGGGTGTGGCCCGCCTTCCCTGCTGGCGAATATACCCCATGGGGTATTAATACACAAGTACCGCTCAAGGATCGCCCCGAACGCGAATGGGCGGCCACCCGTTCAAGAACCTGGCGGGACGATGTCTCCCGATTTTGGGACCTAGAACCTCCTGAACAGGGATTTGACGAAAATTCGCCAACCATCGAGCCTGCTGATCTCCCCCCGGGGTCAGGATGGCTGGCTTCAGTCAGGGGCGGTCACTCAATGGCCCCTGAACGACCTCTGAACTGTCGGATCGGTGCTCAGGGTCACCGTCCCCGGACCCGATTTGGTCTCGGACGGCCCAACCCCTAGGGTTTCACCTCCGTGCAACAGGGGTCTTCTCCGGAAGATCGCCAGCCGCACCTCTACGTCGATCGAACCGACGTCTGCGACGGTCTACTTCGGTAGATACCCCGCAGCACAACCGACAGGCGCTCGGCCGGGTTTTCCCGTGCCGAGCGTTGGCATGAAGGGCCCGTCCCCGCATGTCCGACTCGACGCAAACCACAACAGAAAGATCGTTGCCGTTATGGCGAACAAAGCAGTAGTCGGCGAAAAAGTCGGCATGACACAGGTATGGGATGACGCCAACCGCGTTGTACCCGTGACCGTGCTGCACGTCGCTCCGATGCGCGTGGTGCAGATCAAGACAATCGAACGCGATGGCTACAACGCATTGCAGGTCACCTTCGGTGAGAAGAAGGCCAGCAAGTTGAACAGCCCCGATCGCGGTCACTTCGAAAAGGCTGGCGTTGCTGCTGGCAAGCGTGTTCTCGAGCTTCGTCTCGACAACGTCGACGGTTTCGAAGTTGGCCAAGAAATCAAAGTCGACACGCTCGCCGCTGGCGAGTTCGTTGACGTCACTGCCGTGAGCAAGGGCAAAGGTTTCGCCGGAACGATGAAGCGCCACAACTTCAGTGGTCAGCGCGCATCGCACGGTGCACACCGCGTCCATCGTGCTCCTGGCTCTATCGGCGCCTGCGCCACTCCGGCTCGCGTCTTCAAGGGCAAGAAGATGGCTGGTCGTATGGGTGCGGAAAAAGTCACCACGCTCAACCTGCGTGTTGTGTCTGCCGATCCCGAAAAGAATTTGCTGCTCGTGCGCGGCGCGGTGCCTGGCCCTAAGGGCGGCATGGTGGTCATCCGCGACGCAGTGAAGATCCACTCGAAGGGTGATGCGTGATGGCAACAGTGACCGTCAAGACCCCGGCTGGCGCTGACGCCGGTTCAATCGAACTCGATGCCACCACGTTCGGCATCGAACCCAATGTCCCGGTGATGCACCAGGTCGTGACTGCGCAGCTTGCGGCACGACGTTCTGGCACGCAGAGCACCAAGACCCGCGCCGAGGTATCGGGCGGCGGTGCGAAGCCGTTCAAGCAAAAGGGAACCGGCCGTGCACGCGCTGGTTCGACTCGCTCGCCAAACTGGATCGGCGGTGGCGTTGCGCTCGGCCCGAAGCCTCGCAGCTACGCCCAGAAGACTCCCAAGAAAATGATCAAGCTCGCGCTTCGTTCGGCTCTGTCCGATCGTGCGTCTGAAGGCAAGGTCATCGTCGTCGACGAATGGAAGTTCGACACTCCTTCAACGAAGGGTGCGATTGCAGCTCTTGCTGCGCTTGGTGTCGAAGGCAAGGTGCTGTTGGTTCTCGATCGTGGCGATGTCGCCGCGTGGAAGAGCTTCCGCAACCTCGGCCATGTCCACATCATCGAGACCGCTGAACTCAACACTTACGACGTTCTCGTTACCGACGTCGTTGTGTTCACAAAGTCGACCCTTCCGAACGTGGAGGAATCAAAGTGAAAGATCTCCGCGCAAAGAACCCACGGGACATCATCATTCGTCCCGTTGTGAGCGAGAAGAGCTACGCACTTCTCGACACCAACGTCTACACATTCGTTGTTCACCCCGAAGCTTCAAAGCCCGAGATCCACGACGCAATCGAGTCGATCTTCGGCGTGAAGGTTCTCAAGGTGAACACGCTCAACCGCAATGGCAAGCGCAAGCGCAACCGTCGCACCGGAACCTTCGGTGCGCAGGCGGGCCAGAAGCGTGCATTCGTCACTCTCGCCGCTGGCGACCGCATCGAATTGTTCGAGGGGTAAGGAACCATGGCTCTTCGTAAACGCAAACCGACTAGCCCCGGCCGTCGTTTCCAGACTGTCTCCGATTTTGCGGAGATCACAAAGGACACGCCGGAACGGTCGCTTCTCGTCCCCAAGCACCGCACTGGTGGTCGTAACTCTTACGGTCGCAAGACAGCTCGTCATAAGGGCGGCGGTCACAAGCAGCGTTATCGTCTTGTCGACTTCCGTCGCGTCAAGGACGGCGTTCCCGCCTCTGTCGCTGCGATCGAATACGACCCGAACCGCACCTGCCGTATCGCGCTGCTGCACTATCACGACGGAGCGAAGAGCTACATCCTCGCCCCGAAGGGTGTGCAGGTTGGCGACATTCTCCAGAGCGGCCAGGGTTCCGACATCCGTCCCGGTAATGCACTTCCGTTGCGTTACATCCCGGTCGGTACCGTCGTGCACAACGTTGAACTCAAGCCCGGTGGTGGCGGCAAGATGGCGCGTAGCGCTGGCATGAGCATTCAGCTCGTCGCCAAGGAGGGCGATTACGCCACTCTTCGTCTCCCCAGCACTGAAATGCGTCGTGTCCCGATCGACTGCCGCGCCACTGTCGGCGAGGTCGGTAACTCCGAGCATGAACTCATCAAGATCGGTAAGGCCGGCCGTAACCGCTGGAAGGGCGTTAAGCCTCAGACCCGCGGTGTGGCCATGAACCCGGTTGACCATCCTCATGGTGGTGGTGAAGGCAAGACCTCCGGTGGTCGTCATCCGGTGTCGCCTTGGGGCAAGCCCGAAGGTCGTACCCGCGACAAGACCAAGCCGTCTCAGAAACTCATTGTCCGTCGTCGCCGCACCCGCGGTTCACGGCGTTAGGAGAGGACGAAATGCCTCGCAGCCTCAAAAAGGGTCCGTTTGTCGACGACCATCTTCTCAAGAAGGTCGACGCACTCAACGAAACGAACGAGAAGAAGGTCATCAAGACCTGGTCTCGTCGTTCGACGATCATCCCCGAAATGGTTGGCCACACCATGGCCGTCCACGACGGGCGCAAGCACGTCCCGGTGTATGTCACCGAGGCAATGGTCGGCCACAAGCTTGGTGAGTTCGCCCCGACGCGAACCTTCAGGTTCCACGCTGGTCAAGAGAAGAAGGGACGCCGCTGATGGCCTTCGGTGCGAAGACCAATGAGCGTCCGGGCGTGCGCGCCGAGGTCAAGTACGTCCGTTCATCGGCGTACAAGGCCCGTGAGATCCTCGATCTCATCCGCGGACTTCCGGTAGCCCGAGCACTCGAGGTGCTCGAAATGGCCGAACGCGATATCGCTCGCGTTGTCCTGAAGTGCCTCGAGTCAGCAATCGCTAACGCCGAGCACAACAACCAGATCCCCGCCGACGAACTTTTCGTCTCGGCATGTTTCGCTGACGAAGGCCCGACGCTTAAGCGCTGGCGCCCCCGTGCTCGTGGCCGCGCCACTCGTATTCGTAAGCGCACCTGTCACATCACGATCATCGTGAGCCGTTTGTCAGCCGACGATCTTGAGAAACTTCGTGAACGTGAAGCAGCAAGCGGTCGTGTCTCTGGCGGACGCGCTGCTGCAGAAGCACGTCGTGAACGCGTTGCCCGCAGCCGTCAGGCCAAGGCCGAGCGCAAGGTCGAAGAAGAGAACGACCACGATCATGATCATGATCATGAAGACGATCACGACCACGATCATGACCACGCTGAAGCAGTGGTTGTTGACGACGCAGTAGCCGACGAAGCCGTCAAGACCGACGGGAAGGAAGACTGATGGGTCAGAAGGTCAACCCGTACGGGTTCCGCCTCGGCGTGACCACCGACTGGAAGTCGCGTTGGTTTGCCGATCGTCGCGAGTACTCCGACAACCTCATTCAGGATTGGAAGATCCGCGATTACCTCATGACGCAGCTGCCGCACGCCGCGATCAGTCGCGTCGAGATCGAGCGCACACGTGACCGTCTTCGTGTCGACGTGCACACCGCTCGTCCCGGCATCGTCATCGGTCGTCGTGGCGCGGAAGCCGATCGCCTTCGTGCCGGCCTCACCGCAATCTCTGGAAACAACAAGGTGCAGCTCAACATCCAGGAGATCAAGCAGCCGGAACTCGACGCTGCACTGATCGCCCAGGGTGTTGCCGATCAGCTTGCTGGCCGTGTCGCATTCCGACGTGCCATGAAACGCGCCGTGCAGAACGCACAGAAGGCTGGTGCCCTCGGCATCCGCGTGCAGTGCTCGGGTCGTCTTGGCGGCGCTGAAATGTCACGCACCGAGTGGTACCGCGAAGGTCGAGTGCCGTTGCATACGCTTCGCGCTGACATCGACTACGGCTTCCGTGAAGCAAAGACCACCTACGGTCGCATTGGCGTGAAGGTCTGGCTCTACAAGGGCGACATCCTTCCGTACAAGAGCGTGCTTGACGACAAGGCCACTCGCGAAGCCGCAATGGCTGTTGGTGAACCTTCCGGTGACGCTCGTCCCCGCAAGGTTGTGTCATCAGCAGCGGGTCGCAAGCGCGATGCCGATTCGGAACTGATCGAAGACATTGAAGCAACCCCGCTGGTGAAGGAAGCCGATCCCGAGCTCGAGCGCCTGCTCGCCGAGGAAGAAGAGATCGAGCGTTCAACTCGCCAGCACCACGAAACCCCGCACTTCCGTCCCGGGGATGGTGACTGAATATGTTGATGCCTAAGAAGGTCAAGCACCGCAAGCAACAGCGCGGTCGCATGAAGGGTCAAGCCAAGGGTGGAACTGAAGTCACGTTTGGTGACTTCGGCATCCAGGCACTCGAGCCGGGTTGGATCACTGCCCGTCAGATCGAGGCCGCCCGTATCGCGATGACTCGTCACATCAAGCGTGGCGGCAAGGTCTGGATCAACGTGTTCCCAGACAAGCCCGTCACCCAAAAGCCCGCCGAAACTCGCATGGGTTCTGGTAAGGGAAATCCCGAACGTTGGGTCGCCGTGGTTAAGCCCGGTCGCATCATGTTCGAACTGTCCTACAACGACCCCGAGATCGCCCGCGAGGCAATCAACCGGGCCATCCAGAAGCTGCCGATCAAGGCTCGTTTCGTTGCTCGTGAGGAGTCCTTCTAATGGCAAAGACCAAAGAATCACTCCGCGATATCAGCGACGGCGAACTGCTCGACAAGTTGGCATCAGCAAAGGAAGAACTTTTCAACCTTCGCTTCCAGCACGTCACCGGTCAGCTCGACAACACCGCACGTCTTGGTGTGGTCCGCAAGCATGTTGCTCAAATCAACACTGAATTACGTACCCGCGAGATCGCCGCAGCCGAAGCACTGTCGAAGAACGAGGAGAACGCCTGATGGCTGAGGAAACCACGGCCACTGAGCGCGCCAATCCGCGCAAGATCCGTGAGGGAACGGTCGTTTCGACGTCCATGGACAAGACCGCAGTCGTCACAGTGACCGACCGCGTGCGTCACCCTCGCTACAACAAGACCGTTCAGCGCACGAACAAGCTGTACGTCCACGACGAGACCAACGATCTCAACGTCGGTGACAAGGTTCGCGTGCAGGAGACCCGCCCGCTTTCGAAGACGAAGCGCTGGCGTGTCCTTGATGTCCTGGAGCGTGCACGATGATTCAGCAAGAGTCCCGACTTCGGGTTGCCGACAACAGCGGTGCGAAGGAAGTTCTTTGCATCAAGGTTCTCGGTGGCACGCGTCGCCGTTACGCCTCGATCGGTGACATCTTCGTCGCCACGGTCAAGGACGCCATCCCCGGCGCCGGTGTCAAGAAGGGCGACGTCGTCAAGTGCGTCGTCGTTCGCGTCAAGAAGGAAAAGCGTCGTCCAGACGGTTCCTATATCAAGTTCGACGAGAACGCTGCAGTTCTGATCAATGACAACTTGCAGCCGCGTGGCACTCGCATCTTCGGCCCAGTGGGTCGCGAGCTGCGTGACAAGAAGTTCATGCGAATCGTCTCGCTCGCCCCGGAGGTGTTGTGATGAAGATCCGCAAGGGCGACCGCGTTCAGGTGCTGTCCGGTAAGGACCGCGGCAAGACCGGTACCGTCACTCGATCCATTCCCGAAAAGGGAAAGGTCATCGTCGATGGTGTCAACATCGCCAAGAAGCATCAGAAGCCCGTTAGTCAAACCAATACCGGCGGTATCATCGACAAAGAGATGCCAATTCCGGCTTCCAACGTCGCCATCGTGTGCAACTCGTGCGGCAAGCCGACTCGCATCGGTTACCGCTTCGAGTCCGATGGCACCAAGGTCCGGATCTGCCGCAAGTGCGAAGGAGACCTCGCATGAGCACCGCAACCACAACGATTCCTCGTCTTAAGGCCCGCTACAACGATGAGATCCGTGCCCAACTCAAGGACACGCTCGAACTCGGCAACATCATGCAGGTCCCTCGTTTCGAGAAGATCGTGATCAACTCAGGTGTCGGCAAGGCACTCGCTCAGTCGTCACTGATCGATGGCGCCGTGCGGGACCTCGAACTGATCACCGGTCAGAAGGTCATCGTGACCAAGGCCAAGAAGTCCATCGCCGGTTTCAAACTGCGTGAGGGCAATGCCATTGGTGTGAAGGTCACACTTCGCGGCGATCGCATGTGGGAGTTCTTCGACCGGCTCATCAGCCTGGCGATTCCCCGTATCCGCGATTTCCGTGGATTGTCACCGAAGTCCCTCGACGGACACGGCAACTACACCTTTGGTCTTCCTGAACAGCTCATGTTCCCGGAGATCGATTACGACAAGGTCGACGGCCCCCGCGGCTTCGACATCACCATCGTGACCACTGCCAAGACCAATGCCGAGGGCAAAGCCCTGCTCGATGCTTTCGGCTTCCCGTTCAAGCGTGAGGGGCAGCAGTAATGGCTAAAAAGGCGCTCGTTAATAAGCAACGTGAGACCCCGAAGTTCAAGGTCCGTGGCTACACCCGTTGCCAGAAGTGCGGACGGCCTCGTGCTGTGTACCGCAAGTTCCAGTTGTGCCGTATTTGCTTGCGCGAACTCGGACACGCTGGCGAAATTCCTGGTCTCAAAAAGGCCAGCTGGTAGGGGAGGCGACGACATGACAATGACAGATCCCATCGCCGACATGCTCACCCGCATCCGCAACGCGAACACCGCGATGCACGATGAAGTGCGCATGCCATCCTCAAAGGTGAAAGAAGCACTCGCACAACTCCTCCTTGCCGAGGGTTACATCGAGAGCTTTACCATCGCTGACGACCCGAACCGTCCTGGTTCCGTTCTCACCGTCACTATGAAGTACTCGCCCGAACGCAAGCGCGTCATCTCTGGTGTCAAGCGCGTTTCGAAGCCGGGCCTCCGTGTGTACATCAAGGCCGACAAGATCCCTCGGGTTCTTGGCGGATTGGGTGTCGCTGTCCTGTCCACCAGTCAGGGTCTGATGACCGACCGTGAGGCGCGTAAGCGTCGCATGGGCGGCGAGATCCTGTGCTTCGTTTGGTAAGGGGCTGACATGTCACGAGTAGGACGCGCTCCTATCGCGGTTCCGGCTGGCGTCGAGGTTTCGATCGCTGGTCAGCACATCTCCGTGAAGGGCTCCAAGGGAACACTTGAACGCGACATTCCCGGTGAGATCACCATCCGTAAGGAAGGTACTGAACTCATCGTCGAACGTCCCAACGACGAACGCCAGAACCGTGCGCTCCACGGCCTGGTTCGCTCGCTCGTTAACAACATGGTCATTGGCGTAAGCACAGGCTTCACCAAGGAACTTGAAATCATCGGCGTCGGTTACCGCGCCACAGCGAAGGGCGACACTGCGCTCGACCTCGCACTTGGTTTCAGTCACCCGGTAAGCGTTGTTGCTCCGGCCGGCATCACCTTCGAGGTTCCCGCACCGACCCAAATTCTGGTCAAGGGCACCGACAAGGAAACTGTTGGTCAGGTCGCCGCTGACATTCGTGCAATCCGCAAGCCCGAGCCTTACAAGGGCAAGGGTGTCCGGTACAAGGGCGAATACGTTGCCCGCAAGGCCGGCAAGGCAGGTAAGTAGACATGAGCGACAAAGCACAGCAAAAGCGCGACGCGCGAATCCGTCGTCACCGTCGAGTGCGCAAGCAGGTGCGTGGCACCGCAACGCGTCCTCGTATGGCGGTCTACCGATCCAATCGCCACATCAACGCACAGATCATCGACGACATCAGCGGTCGCACCATCGCCTCTGCATCGTCGGTGGAAACCGGTGTCGCCTCTGGCGGCACCAGCAACATCGCTGCAGCAACCGCGGTCGGCAAGCTTCTTGCCGAGCGTGCGAAGGCTGCGGGTATCGACAAGGTGGTGTTCGATCGCGGTGGATTCCTCTACCACGGTCGTGTCGCTGCTGTTGCCGATGCCGCCCGAGAAGCTGGACTGGAGTTCTGATGGCCCTCAACGCTGACGCTCTCGCACTTCGCGAGTCACGCGTGATCAACATCAACCGAGTTGCCAAGGTCGTCAAGGGCGGCCGTCGTTTCTCCTTCACCGCTCTCGTGGTGATCGGCGACGGCGCTGGTCATGTCGGACTCGGCTACGGCAAGGCCAAGGAAGTTCCGCTGGCCATCCAGAAGGGCACCGAAGAGGCTCGTAAGAACCTGTTCAAGGTGCCGTTGGCCGGATCAACCGTCACCCACCCAATCGTCGGACGCATGGGCGCCGGACGCGTGCTGATTCAGCCCGCTGCTCCAGGTACCGGTGTGATCGCTGGTGGTGCTGCTCGCGCCATTCTCGAAGAGGCCGGCATCCACGACGTGCTTTGTAAGTCGCTTGGCTCCTCGAACCACATCAACGTGGCTCGTGCGACCATCGCTGGCTTGCAGGGTCTCAAGGATCCCAACGAGGTCGCTCGACTTCGTGGACTTGCACCTGAAGAGTTCGTTCCCAAGGGCATGCTCGAAGCGTTCAAGCTTTCCGAGCGTGGACCGCACGTTCCAAATGAGGTCGCGTGATGGCAGAACTTAAGGTCACCCAGATCAAGTCGTCGATCGGCACCAAGCCCAAGCACCGCGGAACACTCCGTGCGCTTGGTCTCCGTGGCATCGGCAAGACCAACACCCTTCCCGACCGTCCTGAAATTCGCGGCATGATCGCTCGTGTACCGCATCTCATTTCGGTTGAAGAGGTCGAGCTCGGCTCGACCGGCAAGTGAGGACATCGTGAAGATTCATGATCTCAAGCCCGCTGAGGGCTCAAACCGTCGCCGCAAGCGCGTCGGCCGCGGTATTGGTGGCAAGGGCGGCAAGACCGCAGGCCGCGGTACCAAGGGCCAAGGCGCACGCACCACCATCCCCGCTCGTTTCGAGGGTGGTCAGATGCCTCTGCACATGCGCGTGCCGAAGCTTCGTGGCTTCAACAACCCCTTCCGCGTGGAATATCAGGCCATCAACCTTGACTCCATCAACGACTCAGGTCTCGACATCGTCGATCCGGTCTCGCTGTTGAGCAAGAGCCTCGTCGGTAAGGGTGCACTCGTGAAGGTGCTTGGTCGTGGAGAAATCTCTCGTCCCGTCACCGTTCGTGCGCATGCAATCTCGAAGTCAGCTGAAGCGGCAATCACCGCTGCGGGTGGCACTGTCGAAATCATCCCTTTGCCGTGGGGCGAGCGTCGTCCTCCTGCCAAGGGCAACCAGTTCACAAACCGCTGACGCATTGCTGGCGTCGTAGCCAGCGGTAGGAGTGACCTCGGTGCTCGCAAACCTGAAGAACATCTTCAAGGTCCAGGACCTTCGCAACAAGGTCCTGTTCTCGTTCATGATTATCGCCCTGTATCGACTGGGCGCTCATCTTCCTGTTCCCGGAATCGACACTTCTGCGCTGACGCAGTTGAAGTCCCAGGCCGAAGAGGGTGGTGTGCTGGCGTTCCTGACACTCTTCTCAGGCGGCGGTCTCACCAACTTCGCGATCTTTGCACTCGGCATCATGCCGTACATCACTGCTTCGATCATCATGCAGATCCTGGGTGTGGTCATTCCGAAACTCGAGGAATGGCAGAACATGGGCGCGGTCGGCCAGCGCAAGATCACACAGTGGACTCGTTATGTCACGATCGGTATTGCGATCTTGCAATCGACGGGTTTGGCCTACCTCTTCCACAACGGTGGTGGTGGGATCGCCGGCAGTACAACTATCGATCTCATTCCTGACTTCACCGTCTCACGCGTGCTGCTCATTGTCCTTACCCTGACAACGGGTACGGCATTGCTTATGTGGATGGGTGAACTTGTTACGCAACGAGGTATCGGCAACGGCATGTCGTTGCTGATTTTCGCTTCCGTTGTTTCGTTGTTGCCGAGCCAGATGGCAACAATTAAGGCTAACGGTGGCTGGGTCGCAGTCGTCATGGTGCTTGCCGGTTATGCGCTCATCACTGTTGCGATTGTGTACGTCGAGCAAGGGCAACGTCGCATCCCTGTTCAGTTTGCAAAACGCGTTGTGGGTCGTCGCCAATACGGCGGACAGAGCACCTACATTCCGCTCAAGGTGAACCAGTCGGGCGTTATTCCGATCATCTTCGCCAGCTCGGTGCTCTATCTCCCGCAGCTGCTCAGCTTTGTACTCCCGACCGATGGTTGGGGATTGACCGTGCAGGACTGGGTTAACTCAAATCTGGTGAACCCGAGTGCTCCGATCCACTTAATCATCTTCGGTCTTCTGATCATTGGTTTCGCCTACTTCTACACGGCGATCACCTTCGATCCGGTAAAGCAGGCCGATCAGCTTCGTAAGCAGGGTGGCTTCATTCCTGGAATTCGTCCAGGCCCCCAGACCGAGCGCTACCTGGCCAAGGTTCTTTCCCGCATCACTCTTCCCGGCGCGTTGTTCATCGCCGCTGTTGCTCTCGTTCCTTCCTTCATCTTGACTGCGTATCTTCCCGGCACTCAGGTGTCGTTCACCGGTATCTCGATCCTTATCGCCGTGGGTGTTGCCCTCGAAACGATGAAGCAGATCGACAGCCAGTTGATGATGCGCAACTACGAAGGATTCCTGAAGTAATGACTGCTCGTCTGCTTATTTTCGGACGGCAGGGAGCGGGCAAGGGCACACAGTCCGAGCGGCTTTCGGCGCATTACAACGCCCCGCATATCTCTACCGGAGACATGCTGCGCGCTGCTGTTGCTGCCGGCACTCCGCTTGGTGTCGAGGCGAAGGCGATCATGGATGCCGGTGGTCTCGTGTCTGACGAGATCATCCTCGGTGTCGTTGAAGCACGACTTGCCGAAGCCGATGTGCAGGCAAACGGTTTTCTTCTCGATGGTTTTCCGCGCACAGTTGTGCAAGCAGAAGGCATGTCCAAGTTCGCAACTATCGATGTTGCAATCGATCTTGTTGTTGCTGAAGAGGTCGTGCTCGAGCGCATCTCCTCTCGTCGAGTGTGTTCGAAATGTGGAGCCATTTACTCTGTCGCTGCACCGCCCTCCACTCAGTGGGTCTGTGACAAGTGTGGCGGCGATGTCGAACAGCGCGCTGATGACACGCCCGAATCAATTGCTAAGCGACTCGCGGCATACAACACAGAAACCCAGCCAACCATTGACTTTTATGCAGCATCAGGTCTGTTGGTGAAGGTCGACGGAATCGGCTCGCCCGACGAGGTCTTTGCTCGTCTTCTGAGCGCGATCGACGCGCAACTTCCGAAGTAGAAATCGCGAAGGCGAACGAACATGAAAGCTCGTTCGAAAGAAGAACTTCGTCTCATGCGCGCGGCTGGTCGCGTTGTTGCAGAAATGCACGAAAAGATTCGGGCCGCGATTCGGCCTGGTGTCACGACCGCTGATCTTGATGCGATCGGTCGCAAGGTCATCGACAACAGGGGAGCGACCTCGAACTTTCTCGGCTACCACGGCTTCCCAGCGGTGATCTGCGCATCGCCGAACGATGTCATCGTTCATGGCATCCCCGGCGCTGTTGTACTCAACGAAGGCGACATTATTTCGGTCGACTGTGGGGCTGTGGTCGAGGGGTGGCACGGCGACGCTGCCTTCACTGTCGGGGTGGGGGAGATCTCCGCCGAAGCGGCCAAACTCATCTCGGTGACCGAGGCCTCGCTGGCCGCCGGCATCGCCGCCATGGTGGAGGGCAACACTCTCGGTGACATTGGCGCTGCGGTGCAGGCAGTGGTCGAGGCCGCCGGTTTCTCGGTGGTTCGGGACTATGTGGGCCATGGCATCGGTCGAGCGATGCACGAATCTCCTGAAGTCCCCAATTACGGAGTGGCGGGTAAGGGGGGAAAGCTCAAGGCGGGCATGACTTTGGCGGTCGAACCTATGGTGACCATCGGCGACTGCGAAACGTTCCTGACCGAGGACGGTTGGACGGTTCTTTCCGCTGACGGATCTTGGGCCGCCCACGCCGAACACACCATCGCAATTGGCCCCAATGGGCCGGAAATTTTGACGCTTCTCTGACCACCCCCTAACACAGGATTTGAACACAGCATTTGGCGCATTTGGAGCCAGCGGGCCTGACCGGTAGGGTCTTCAGTCCGCCCTCGTCCGGGAACCCGCCTTTGCGCGGTCCTGAGCAGGGGTTTTCAGATCCATCACACAGGAGTCAGTGTCCTGGCTAAGCCCAAAGAAGACGCGATCGTTCTGGAAGGAACGGTCACCGAGCCGCTGCCGAACGCCATGTTCCGCGTCGAACTCGAAAACGGCCACAAAGTGTTGGCCCACATCTCCGGAAAGATGCGGATGCATTACATCCGTATTCTCCCCGGTGATCGCGTCCAAGTTGAGCTGACACCGTACGACCTGACTCGTGGTCGGATTACCTACCGGTACAAGTAACACCAGCAACACCAGCACCAACAGCAACACCAGCACCAACAGCACCAACAGCAACATCAGTAACAAAAACTGAACACAAGCGAGTGTCTGATCAGAAGGATCAGACCCATCGGAGGGGTTTGGCTTCGGCCGACAACTTCGCTCCGATGTTCCCGGCAGAGTCCGGGCGAAAGGAACAAACGCAGTGAAAGTACGCCCAAGCGTCAAGAAGATCTGTGAGAAGTGCAAAGTGATCCGCCGCCATGGCCGCGTGCAGGTCATTTGTGAGAATCCTCGCCACAAGCAAAGGCAGGGCTGATCCATGGCACGTATCGCCGGTGTTGATATCCCGCGTGAAAAGCGCCTGGAAATCAGCCTTACTTACATCTACGGAATCGGTAACACGACTGCGAAGCAGATCTGTGAAGCCACCGAGATCAATTCCAGCACTCGAGTTCGCGACCTCACCGATGAAGAGGTCAACAAGATTCGTGGCTACATCGATGCAAGCCTGAAGGTTGAAGGCGATCTGCGTCGCGATGTCGATCAAGACATCCGCCGCAAGATGGAAATCGGTTGTTACCAGGGTCTGCGTCACCGCCGCGGTCTTCCCGTTCGCGGTCAGCGCACTCACACCAATGCACGTACTCGCAAGGGTCCCAAGAAGACCGTTGCCGGCAAGAAGAAGGTGGCGCGCTGATGGCAAAGCCAGCAAGTGGTGGCCGTCGGCCCCGCAAGAAAGAACGCAAGCACGTCACTCATGGCGTGGCTCACATCAAGAGCTCGTTCAACAACACCATCGTCAGCATCTCTGACCAGGACGGCAACATCCTGTCGTGGGCCTCAGCCGGAAATGTCGGCTTCAAGGGTTCGCGTAAGTCGACGCCGTTCGCGGCGCAGATGGCCGCTGAGCAGTGTGCAAAGCGTGCGATGGAACACGGAGTCCGCAAGGTCGACGTGCTCGTCAAGGGTCCAGGCTCGGGTCGCGAAACCGCAATCCGTAGCCTTCAGAGCGCAGGCATCGAAGTCACCGGAATCAAGGATGTCACTCCTGTTCCGCACAACGGTTGCCGTCAGCCCAAGCGTCGGAGGGTCTGAACATGGCTCGTTACACCGGACCGAAGGCACGCGTTTCGCGTCGCCTCGGCACCAACATCTTTGGCACCAAGGGCGAAACTGTTGCCCTCGAGAAGCGCCCATACCCGCCAGGTGAGCACGGACGTACGCGTCGTCGTGGCAATCCCAGCGAGTACCTGCTCCAGATGCAGGAAAAGCAGAAGGCGCGTTTCACCTACGGCCTTTCCGAGAAGCAGTTCCGCAACCTCTACGAGGAAGCGAACCGTCGCGAGGGTGTGACCGGCGAGAACATGCTCCGGTTCCTCGAGTTGCGTCTCGACAACGTCGTGTACCGCTCCGGTTGGGCAGCGACTCGTCCGCAGGCTCGTCAGTTTGTTGGCCACGGACACATCAATGTCAACGGCAAGCGCGTCGACATCCCGAGCTATCGCGTTCGCAAGGGCGACATCATCACCCTTCGCGATAAGACACGCGAACTGGTCGTTATCCAATGGAACCGCGAAGTTCTCGATCGCACGCCTCCGGCGTGGCTCGAGGCTGGCGATGGTGGCTTCAGTGTCACTGTCCTTGCGGCTCCCCATCGCGATCAGATCGACGTGCCGGTGCGCGAGCAGCTCATCGTCGAGCTCTATTCCAAGTAAGTGCCAGAGGCAGGGCCGACGCCGTCGGTCATGTCTTGTGCAAGTTCACGAAATCGAACGTACGGAACCGAGGTAGGAACAAATGCTGGTTATGCAGCGACCGAAGGTTGAAGCGCTTGGCGACGCCGATGGCGATCGTCAGTTGTTCGCGGTGGGACCGCTCGAGCCTGGCTTCGGCCACACGCTCGGCAATTCACTGCGCCGCACCCTTCTCTCATCAATCCCCGGCGCAGCCGTCACTCAGGTGCGGTTCGACGAGGCTCTCCATGAATTCGACACCATCAAGGGTGTTACCGAAGACGTCACCGACGTCATTTTGAACCTCAAGGACCTCGTCCTTCGAGTTCACAGTGACGAAGCCGTGACCCTTCGTATCGACGTCAAGGGTCCGGCGGAGGTCACCGCAGGTGACATCGTCACGACCTCCGATGTTGAGATTCTCAACCCTGAACTTCGCATCGCGACCATCAACGAGTCGGGTCGACTCGCTCTCGACGTCACCGTCGAAAAGGGTCGTGGCTATGTGTCGGCTGAACGAAACAAGGCAACCAACACCATTGGTGTGATTCCGGTTGATTCGATCTTCTCGCCAGTGCGTCGTGTGACCTTCTCGGTCGAGCCGACTCGCGTCGAGCAGTCAACCGAGTTCGACCGACTGGTTCTCGACATCGAGACCGACGGATCGATCACCGCTCGTGAAGCTCTTGCATCAGCCGGTGCAACGCTTCAGTCACTTGTCGGCCTTGTGGCCGAGATGAGCGACGAGCCGCAGGGTCTTGAACTCGGCGAGGTCAGCATCACTCATGCCGGCTCACCCGATCTCGACCTTCTTATCGAAGACCTCGATCTTTCCGAGCGTCCCCGTAATTGCCTCAAGCGTGCCCAGGTGAACACCGTTGGTGAACTTCTCCTCAAGTCCGAGGACGATCTTCTTGCGGTGACCAACTTCGGTCAGAAGTCGCTTGATGAGGTCATCCAGAAGCTTGACGAGCGCGGTTTGTCGCTCAAGAACCGGGACTGATCCACCATGCCAGGAACACCACGTAAGTCCAAGCGATTCGGCGGCAATGCCGCTCACCAACGCCTCATGATGGCGAACCTCGCAGCATCACTTTTCGCTGCCGAGGGCATCGTCACCACCGAAGCCAAGGCCAAGGCTCTTCGCCCCATCGCCGAGAAGCTCATCACGAAGGCCAAGAAGGGCGGCGTTCATCGCCACCGTCAGGTCGTGTCGTTCATGGGTGACAAGGAAATGGCATCGAAGCTGTTCTCGGATATCGCGCCGCGTTACGAAGGACGTCCAGGTGGTTACACCCGCATCCTTAAGCTCGGCCCGCGTCAGGGCGACAACGCTCCGATGGCTCGCATCGAACTGGTCTGAGACCAGTTCGGTCCTGATAGGACAACAATGACTGTGACTTCGACCGACCCACTGTGGTCGGTCGAATCGCGTCCGGTCACAGAACGCGCAGTTGTTGACATTCCTGCCCCAGCCGCAGGATTCACGCGATTGCGCATGACCATCGCCTACGACGGTTCGAAGTTTCGGGGTATGGCCGAAAACGAAGGCGTCGAAACCGTGGCGGGCACGATTCGTTCGGAAATTGAACGCTGCGTTGGACACCCAGTGGTGTTATCGATTGCTGGTCGGACCGATGCCGGTGTGCACGGATGGGGTCAAGTGATCTCATTCGATGTCGATACCGATCTTGTTGCATCGGGGAAGGGTTCACCGGCGCGACTCGCACGATCGATCAATCGGCAATGCGTTCCCGGGATTGTTGTGCGCGACGCGCAACTCGCTGCAGCTGATTTCGATGCGCGCTTTTCCGCGCTGTGGCGTTCGTATCGCTACACCATCGTGAATCGTCCGATTCCTGATCCGTTCCTGGCTGCGACCTCGTGGTGGGTGCCGCAAGACCTCGACATTCACGCGCTTCGCCTCGGGTGCGACGCTCTCTATGGCCTTCACAATTTCTCAAGCTTCTGTCGCCGGCCAAAGCCCAACCCGGTGACGGGCTTTGAGCCGTCGCTTATGCGCCGGGTCCACGATGCCTCATGGCACGAACTGGGCGACGGGGTCCTCCGGTTCGATATCCGAGCGTCTTCCTATTGCCATCAGATGGTCCGGTCCATTGTGGGAACGCTGGTTGAGATGGGCCGAGGTTTCCGTCGCCCTGGGGAAATGGCCGGGATCATCCGGGCGCAAGACCGTGCCGCCGCCGGGGGAGTCGCCCCTCCGCAGGGGCTTTGCCTCTGGGAAGTTGGCTACTGAGACCGGCGGCGAATCGGCCCGATTGGGCAGAGTTGCCTTGGTTCGGGGCCTACCCGTAGGCTCTCTCCTCCGCTCCGGTGCGCAGTTTCCCTGCCGACACTGGACTTTGTTCGACAGTCACCTTCGGGTGGACCCAAGCAGAAGGGCTGCGCCATGCGCACCTACACCCCCAAGGTCAGTGAAATTCAGCGCCAGTGGTTCGTCGTCGACGCCGAAGGCATGGTCCTCGGTCGTCTCGCCACTGAGGTTGCAACGATTCTTCGTGGCAAGCACAAGCCGACCTACACCCCGCACATCGACACTGGCGATCACGTCATCGTGATTAACGCTGACAAGGTCGTGCTCACATCGAACAAGGGCGAGAAGACGCTCGTTCATCGTCACTCCGGTTACCCGGGTGGTCTGCGCACAAAGACATACGGTCAGTTGATCGCGGAGAAGCCCGAAGAAGCAGTGCGTCGCGCTGTTCGCGGCATGATCCCCAAGAATCGTCTTGGTCGTCAGATGATCAAGAAACTCAAGGTCTACGCCGGTCCGGTGCACAATCACGCTGCCCAAGATCCGCAGACCATCGAATTCGCCCACGCCAAGGCTCGCTGAGCGGCAAGGAACAGACAATGTCGAACCCTCTCGTTCAGTCAACCGGTCGTCGTAAGCGTGCAGTTGCACGCGTCATGCTTCGACCTGGCTCAGGCACTATCACTGTGAATAAGCGTCCGGTCGCTGACTACTTCCCGTCCGAAACGCATCGCATGATCCTCACCGAACCGCTTCGTCTTACGAGCACCGACGAGGTCTACGACGTCGTGTGCAACATCGACGGTGGCGGCGTGTCCGGCCAGGCCGGCGCACTTCGTCACGGCATTGCCCGTGCTCTTATCGAACTCGATCCGGAACTGCGTGGCGAGCTCAAGAAGGCCGGATTCCTTACTCGCGATGATCGTAAGAAGGAATCGAAGAAGTACGGCCTCAAGAAGGCTCGTAAGGCTCCGCAGTACTCGAAGCGCTAAGTCATTCGTTCTCGCTTTTGTCGGCGAGTTCGTTTGCTTCTAACTCATGACCCTCCGATTCGGAACCGATGGTGTTCGCGGCCCCGCATCTGAGCTGACTGACGCGCTTGTTGTTGCGTTAGGCAAGGCTGCTGCGCAGGTTCTTGGAACTTCTGCGTTCGTCATTGGTCGCGATACTCGTGAATCGGGAAGGCATCTTGAACGCGCGCTTGGAACCGGATTGGCTCTCGGTGGCGCGCAACCGTTGAGTCTGGGAGTTGTTCCAACGCCAGCGGTCGCGTGGGTCTGTGCCCAACGTGGTGTTCCAGGCGCAGTGATCTCTGCATCACATAATTCATGGTCCGATAATGGCATCAAGTTCTTTGCTGCTGGCGGCCGCAAGTTGTCTGATGAACTTGAAGCTGAGCTTGAAAGTGCGCTCGACGCGTTGGTTGCTGCGAATGTCGAGTTCGATCTCGCTGTTGATTTCAAAACCGATGCGGGTGCCGTCGCCGAATGGTGCGACGCAGTCGCATCGTCGGTTGTTACCGTCGCTCCGATGCGTGTTGTGATTGATTGTGCAAACGGCGCTGCGTCCTCGGTTGCACCAGGAATCTTTCGCAGTCTCGGCCTCGAGGTTGAAGTGCTTCACGCACAGCCCGATGGCCGAAACATCAACGATGCCTGTGGATCGACGCATCCGGAAGATTTACAGCGGGCCGTGGTTGCAAGCGGCGCTGCACTTGGCCTCGCGTTCGACGGTGATGCCGACCGCCTTCTTGCTGTTGACGAGCGGGGCGAACTGATCGACGGGGATCAACTCATTGCGCTGTTCGCTCGCGATCTTCGCAACCGCGGCGAGCTCGCGGGCAATCGCGTCGTTGTGACAGTGATGTCGAACCTTGGTTTTCGTTTGGCGATGGATGAGCAGGGCATTGAAGTTGTCGAAACGCCGGTTGGCGATCGCCATGTTCTTGAGGCGCTTGCTCGCACGTCAAGTTCGCTCGGTGGCGAACAGTCCGGCCATATTGTGTTTGCCGATCGGGCAACCACGGGCGACGGTGTTCTTTCCGGTGTGCAGCTGGTCGATCTTGTTGGTCGCTCCCAAATCCCACTGTCGGTCTTGGCCGCAGAGGTCATGGATCGACTCCCTCAGGTATTGCGTAATGTCCGCCTTGAACATCGTCGTGACGACATCGCTGAAGCTATTGCCGCTGAGATCGCTGCGGTCGAACAATCGTTGGGGGCTCGGGGTCGTGTTTTGATCCGACTCAGCGGGACCGAACCCCTTGTGCGGGTCATGGTGGAAGCGCCCACTTTGGCGCAGGCCGAGGACGCAGCCGACAACCTCGCTGCAGCCGTGATCCAGGCCTGCTCGGCCTAGGCTGGCGCTCTCATGTGCGGGATTATCGCTGTCGTTCGTCGACCGTCGCTCCGCCAGCCTCCTGGCTCGGCTGAGGTTTGTGACCGCCTCGAAGCGGCATCACAACTGCTAGCTGGCGTTCTTTCTTCGAAGGCCGTTTCCGTCGCTCCCGTTGCCGACGCAGCAACTGCGGTTGCCGATGCCGATCGTCTCCTTCGGGGTGTGGCTGGCGTTCGAGCGTTGCTCGAGGTTCCCGGTCTTCGAATCGCCACGACCAACCTGATTGATGGGCTTGCTCACCAGATCGCCGAGCTTGAGCGTCATCTCGATTCTGATGCTCAGGGTGCGAATGCTCTTGCGAGCGTCGAGCTCGAACGGCTGAACGCTGCGGTCGTTGCCTTGAAGGACGCCGTGTGGGCGGTGCAGCGCGATCGACTGCGCGCCGCCGATGGCGTCACTGGCCTTCTCGATGGCGTTGGACCTGTCGGCGAGGCGTTCGGCCCCGCGGCAGTTGCGGTAGCGCTTTCTATTCATCAGGCACTTTCTGCACTTGATCGTCTCGAAGTGCGTGGACGAGACAGCGCCGGACTTCACCTTTTGGTTCGCAATCACGGCCTCGACCTTTCCTCGCCCGCGCTCAGTGCTGTCGTTGCTGACCGGGCGGCCGATCCGCTGTTCGGATCAATGGCCGTGCGCACACCCGCTGGTCATCTGAGTTTCGTTTATAAAGCAGCAGCCGAGATCGGCGAACTCGGCGATAACACCCGAGCGCTTCGCTCGGCGATCGTTTCGGACCCACTGCTTCGCCATGCGCTTGGTTCTCCCGATGTTGAGGCAGTTGTCCTCGGCCACACTCGTTGGGCCAGCGTTGGCATTATCAGTCAGCCCAACGCTCATCCGCTCAACTCTGAAGAGACCGATGAGGTCGGTGGCGCCTACGTCACCGCTGTACTTAACGGCGACGTCGATAACTTCGCCGATCTCAAAGCAGCCCAGTCGTTGCACATTGCCGACGAAATCACGACCGATGCGAAAGTCATCCCCACCCTTACGTCGCGAGCCATGGCCGATGGCACCGACGTGCTGGATGCATTCCGTTCAACAGTGAACGAACTTGAAGGATCAGTTGCGATCGCGGCAAGCGCTGCTGATGCTGCCGATTCATTGTTGCTTGCGCTTCGCGGAAGCGGGCAAGCGCTCTACATCGGTTTCGCTGAGGATTCGTTCATTGTTGCGAGCGAGCCCTATGGCGTTGTTGAAGAAACAGCTACGTACCTTCGACTCGATGGCGATATTCCTGTCGACCCAACCAATCCGGCCAGCAGCGGTCAAGTTGTTCGACTGGCCGGCGCGCAGGCAGGCGATCGCGAAGGTGTCGAACGCTGGGCCTACGACGGCACGGTCATCTCTGTGACCGCCGACGATCTCGCCGATGCGCAGATCACCACTCGCGATATCGATCGTGGCGACTCACCACATTTCCTTCTTAAGGAAATCGGAGAAGCACCCGCTTCGTTCCGCAAAACACTGCGGGGCAAGTTGGTGGAACTCGATGGGCGTTCCGATGTGCTTCTAGGCGACGAAGTACTGTCACCCGAACTTCGTGCGGCATTGGCCAACGGGTCCATCACGCGAATCCTCGCGATTGGGCAGGGCACGGCAGCCGTAGCGGCCCGGGCGCTCCTTGAAGGCCTAGCCGCCTTTGCACCGACTTCTTCGGTGAAAGTGGAAGCGATTCTTGCAACCGAACTCAGCGGCTTTCACCTCGCCGACTCCATGGTCGATACATTGGTCGTCGCCGTAAGCCAGTCGGGCACAACAACTGACACCAATAGAACTGTTGATTTGGTACGAGCGCGCGGTGCTCATGTTGTCGCAATCGTGAACCGTCGCAACAGCGATCTCACTGACCGCGCTGATGGCGTTCTCTATACCTCTGACGGGCGCGACGTTGAAATGAGCGTCGCTTCAACGAAGGCGTTCTACGCGCAGATCGCAGCATGTTTCCTTCTCGCCGCTGCACTCGCCGATGCGATCGGCGTTTCATCGCCGGAACGCAATGCAGTCCTTGATGGACTTCGGCAGATTCCCGACGCGATGGAGCGCACGTTCGCGTTGCGTGACGACATCGAGGCCGCAGCGCAACGCGTCGCGCCTTCACGCCGCTATTGGGCAATCGTGGGCAATGGAGCCAACCGCATCGCCGCCGAGGAAGTTCGCATCAAACTTTCTGAGCTTTGCTACAAAGCCATCGCGTGCGATGGAACGGAAGACAAGAAGCACATTGATCTTTCGTCCGAGCCAATGATCTTGGTCTGTGCAGCAGGTCTCCAGGGTTCCACTGCAGATGATGTTGCGAAGGAAGTCGCGATCTACCGGGCCCATAAGGCCGCGCCGGTGGTGATCGCCACACAAGGCGAAGAGCGCTTCTCGGCTGCACTCCAGGTCATTGCTGTACCCGAGGTGCATCCGCGACTCGCCTTCATTCTTTCCGCAATGGTCGGTCACCTCTTTGGGTATGAAGCCGCCCTTGCTATTGATGCACAGGCCCGGCCGCTCCGAGAGGCGCGCGCCGCCATCGATTCAGCAGTTGCCGCGGGTCTTCCCGGCGATGGGGAGTCTCTACTCGAAGGTGTTCGCCCAGCTCTCAACGTGCTCGCCTCGCGCTATTTCGATGGTCTTCGTAACGGGGAGTACAACGGTCACCTCGAAGCGAGTACCGCAGTGCGACTGGCGACCGTATGGCGTTTCGCCCTTGGCTCTGTGCCGTTGGAGTCCTATCAAGTTGAATACGGCAAGGTCGGCACGCCGGCAGTAGTGCTCGAGGATTTAGTTGCGGCACTTACGTCAGCGATCGATGAACTGACACGTCCTGTCGACGCCATCAAGCATCAGGCCAAGACCGTTACCGTCGGTATCTCCCGAAGCGATGAAACGCTTATGCAGGTGCCGTTGGTGAAGGCAGTACTCAGCACCGGTGTCTCACGAGATCGACTCACCTATTCAACGCTGCGGACTTTGTCGGCACTTGAACCACTGGTCGACGAAGTCCTCGGCTACACGCGTTACGCAATCGAGGGTCATGTCGACCCGGCTGGCCGCGATGAAGCCCGGGTGGTCATTGTTGATCGGGGTGGACTTGCCCGCGATCTTCAAAGCCGGACCACCGACGACCCGCAACTTCGGGGTACGAAGCGACTTGTTGCGGTTGAACACACCGTGTTGGTTGCGAAAGGTCGTAACGACGGGCGAACCGTGGTCATCGTCCCCGAAATCAAGGACGGAGAAACCACCGGACTGTCGTTGCTGCACGTTCGTGTGCGTGACGACCTCGCGCTGCCTACATTACGATCGGTCCTGCAGGGCTATCGAAATCGTTATGCCGCCATCAAACATGCGGTCACCGAAACAGAACCGATCTTCCGCGACGATCTACTGACCGACGTTCCTGTCATTGAGTTGATGACCGAACCGGTGAACTTGCTGGCCGAACACTGGCGCTCATGATTCTGGGAATCGGAAACGATCTGGTTGACCTTGATCGCTTCCGTCGTGTACTTGAACGCCGACCGGGACTCATAGAAAAACTTTTCACTGAAGCCGAGCGAGAGTACGCACTTCGTCGTGCTGACCCAACAGAACGCTTTGCCGTTCGATTCGCCGCGAAAGAAGCCGTCCTGAAGGCGATGGGTGTTGGTATCGGCGCTGCGGACTGGCACGACATCGAAGTGCTACGTGATGAAGACGGAAGACCTTCACTTTCGTTAACGGGCCGAGCCGCTGCATTGGCCGCGCAGCAGGGAGTCGAGAGTTGGCGCCTCACGCTCAGCCACTCGGAGATCGTTGCGCAGGCTGTCGTGGTTGCTCTCGGCACAGAGCTTGCTTCACCAATGCTTGGTCCCATTGGTGTGCAGGCGTTGCCCTTTCCCGATGCGATCGATGGCGGGGGACTTGTGCCCATCGTGACCCCGGAGGAAATGAATGCGATCGATCGCGCCGCTCCAGAACCGGTTGAGGAACTCATTAACCGAGCCGGTGGAGCGGTCGCTCGCGCAGCCATCGCAATGCTCGGCGGAGCCTACGGACGGCGCGTCGTTGTACTCGCAGGCAAGGGCAATAACGGTAACGATGGTCGCAACGCTGCAGAGCGACTCGAAGCGCAAGGCGTACACATCACGGTTTGCGATGTTGAAGACGCTCCCGATGTTCTTCCCGATTGTGATCTCGTGATCGACGCGGCGTTCGGCACGGGCTTTCGCGGCGAGTGGGACGCGCCGATTGCGCCCCCGGGGTGCCTCGTTCTTGCCGTCGATATTCCATCAGGTATCAACGGGCTCAACGGCTCGTGCGCTGGTGACGTGCTCGAGGCCGACGCAACGATCACATTCGCTGCACTCAAGCCGGGCAATGTGTTCGGCGATGGTCTTTCATGCAGTGGCGAACTCACTGTTGCTGACATCGGACTCGACACGCGCGCAGCGCGAGCTCACCTCGTAGGCGCTGCTGCAGTCGCCTCTTGGATTCCCGATCCAACCAGCGACGCTCACAAATGGCAACGTGCTGTTTGGGTCGTGGCTGGTAGTCCAGGGATGGGGGGTGCGGCGGCATTGTGTTCTGGGGCTGCAGCACGAACCGGCGCGGGGTACGTGAGGGTCTCGACTCCCGGCGGCGCAGCAACTGATCTTCCGGTTGAAATCGTGCGGACCGACCTTCCATCAGAGACATGGGCTGGCGAAGTCATTGCTGACCTCGCACGGTTTGATGCACTTGTGATTGGTAATGGCCTCGGTATCGCTGATGCAACGAAGGAACAGATTCGTCAGGTCGTTGCCGCGGCAACTGGTCGGGGAGTCCCGATCGTTGTTGATGCCGACGGTCTCACGGCACTTGGTACTGAGGTGTCGCGTTTCGTTTCTCAAACCACCGTGCTCACGCCGCACGATGGTGAATTCGCCCGGCTTACGGGTCACGCTCCGGGGGACGATCGCATTGCCGATGCCCGCGCGCTCGCGACAGAAAGTGGCGCGATCGTGTTGCTGAAGGGGAGGTCAACAGTGGTTGCCGCCCCCGATGGCGATGTGCTTGTCTCGATTGCTGGCGATCAACGGTTGGCAACCGCCGGAACGGGTGACGTCCTAGCTGGAATAATCGGCGCATTGCTTGCGAGTGGGGTTGAACCCCTTCGTGCCGCGGCCGGCGGCGCATTCCTCCACGGTCGGGCCGGAGCCCTAGGCTGGCGGCGTGGACTGGTAGCGGGCGATCTCATCGCTCATCTTCCAGCCGTGCTCGACGACTTGACCTTTCTGCGGCCTTAGCGGCGCGGATCTTGGAGGAACGATGCTGCGAGAACTGCCTGTTCGTGAGGTCATGGTCGGCGATGTCCTGACCTTTGCCCCGGGGGACAACGTGATGGACGCAATGCGGACCATGCTCGTGCGTGATGTCGACGGTGCCCCCGTCGTCGATGACGATGGATCGATCGTCGGGTTGTTGTCGACCGCTGACCTCATCGTTGAAGAGGCACGTATTCATCTCCCCACCGTGATCACTCTGCTCGGCGCCTACATCGAACTTCCATCTTCAAAAAAGCAGTTCGACCGCGACGTAGAAAAGGCGCTTGGGTCCACTGTCGGCGAAGTTATGGGCGACGCGGCGCCAACGCTGAGTCCCGATGACACGGTCGAACATGCGGCCACGATCATGCATGAGCAGGGTGCCGATCGCCTTCCTGTTATCGACGAATCCGGTTCACTGGTGGGCATCGTTGCTCGCGGCGACATCGTTCGCGCCATTGTGAACGAACAGGACGCGGGCAAGTAGCACGATGCGTGCTGCGCGCGTCGAGGTGGACCTCGGAGCGGTCGCCCACAACGTGGGTGTTCTGCGCTCATTGGTCGCGCCGTCATTGGTGTGCGCTGTCGTAAAGGCCGATGGGTATGGTCATGGGGCAATTGCGGTGAGCGAAGCCGCACTCGATGCCGGTGCTGACTGGCTCGCCGTTGCACTCATTGAAGAAGCCGCAGTGCTGCGTAAGGCGGGCATCACCGCCCCAATTCTTCTTCTTTCACAACCGCGCCTCGCCGATCTCTCGGCTGTCGTGCGTTACGACCTACGCGTTTGCATCACTTCGCCGGTCGCCGTTGAACTCCTCGCGAACGCTGCCTGCGAACAGGGCAAAGTTGTTCCTGTTCACGTGAAGGTCGATACCGGCATGAACCGGGTCGGCGTTGCACCGGCCGATGCGCTCTCGCTTGCGCATGAAGTTGTGAAGCGCCCCGAATTAGTGCTCGAAGGTGTATTTACGCATTTTGCGGTGGCCGACGAACCCGATAATCCCTTCACTGATGAACAACTCGATCGTTACGACGCCGTACTGACTCAGTTGGGCGATGCGGGAATCTTCCCGTCGATTCGTCATTCGGCAAACTCCGCCGCCGCCATTGCCCACCCTCGCGGTCGCTACGACCTTGTACGAGTCGGGATTGCGGTCTACGGCATTGCTCCTGCGCCAGGGATTGAAGGAACTCCCGATCTTCGCCCTGCTCTTTCATTATTTGCCGAAGTCTCGACGGTGAAGCGGGTGAAGGCTGGCGAAGGAATCTCCTACGGCCTCCGACACCGTTTCGAATCCGATGCCACTGTTGCGACAGTTCCCATTGGCTATGCCGACGGTATTCCTCGGCGATTCGGGCTCGTCGGTGGCGAAGTACTTATCGGCGGAAAGAAGCGCCCCATCGTTGGCGTTGTCACAATGGACCAGCTGATGGTCGATTGCGGTGACGACAGCATTGAGGTCGGCGACGAAGTTGTGCTGATCGGGACCCAAGGCAAAGAAACGATTACCTCTGAAGATGTCGCCGGTCATCTCGACACGATCGCTTACGAAATTATCTGCGGGATCGGGCCCCGAGTTCCGCGGTTCTATCCGCGAGGAGCGAACGGATGATCTTCGCTCGCACCACCTCGCCGGAACAGACGAAAGAACTCGCTGCTGCGCTCGCCGAATTGGCGCGTCCGGGAGATCTGTTGCTCCTCGCTGGCGATCTCGGCGCAGGCAAGACCGCATTCACCCAAGGATTTGGCGCTGCCCTTGGTATCGACGATCTCATTACCTCGCCCACATTCACATTGGTAAACACTTACGAGGGTCGACTCGAGCTCAATCATCTCGATGTCTACCGCCTCGAAGCACTCGACGAGGTTCTCGACCTTGGGATTCCCGAAATGCTTGACGACGGTGGCGTGACCGTTATCGAGTGGGGCGATTCGGTTGCACCCGCGCTGCCCGCTGACTATCTCGAGATTCGATTCTCGTTCGACGAGGTCGCGATTTCGGTGGATCCCACAGGCGCCGCCGACGATGTCCGAATTCTTGAACTTGTTCCCGTCGGAGCTCGTTGGAGCGCGCGAATTCGAGCTGTTGCTACTGCGGTCGCTCCGTGGATTCACGAGCCAGGCGGAGACGACTGATGCTGATCGTTGGAATCGATACAGCAACAGTGCAGGTCTCTGTCGCGGTTGGTGGACACGAAGGTGTGCTCGCCGCAACGCAGTCAAGCCGTGGTCGTCAGCACGCGGAAGTACTCACTCCTGCGATTGAGTTTGCATGCAAGCAGGCGCGCATTGAGCTTTCGGAAATCAGCGTTGTTGCTGTTGACCTCGGCCCTGGGTTATTCACAGGACTTCGCGTTGGTGTCGCTGCGGCAAAGGCGATGGCCTACGCGCTCGATGTTCCAATGATTGGTGTCCCAAGTCTTGATCTGCTGGCGTTCCCGGTTCGGTTCACATCGCGACTCATCGTGGCAACTATCGATGCGCGCCGCGGTGAACTCTTCTACGCCTTCTACCGGCAGGTTCCGGGCGGCATCCAGCGCATCACCGATCATCAAGTTGGTTCCCCCGACGACCTCGCGTCAGAACTCATGGCCTCGGGTGAGGAATGTCTTCTCGTCGGCGATGGCGCAATTCGCTACAGCGAGGTCTTCGAAGGGCTGAAGAAGTGTGAAATCGCCGAAGAAGGCTTTGCCTATCCGAATGCGACCTCACTTGTGATGCTCGCCCACGCTCAGGCACTTCGTGAGCAGTGGGTGAAGCCGTGGGATCTTGAGCCGATGTATTTGCGCAAACCCGATGCGGAAATCAATTGGTCGACGAGACCGGGCGCCTGATTATGACGACAACGAGCCCAACGGTGACCATCACCACGATGAGACGTCGCCATTTGCGCAACGTTCTTCGCATCGAGGAACAAACGAGTTCCACCCCTTGGTCGCTGGGCCTTTTCCTCGCTGAAGTGCGTCGTGATGAGCGCGATTACATCGTTGCTCTGTCTGATGACGACGAGCGTGTTCTTGGCTTTGCGGGCCTGCTCTATGTCGTTGGTGAAGGGCACGTAACTACTGTTTCCGTCGATCCCAAAGTCCAAGGGGGTCGTATTGGAACGCGTCTCATGCTCGAACTTGCTCGCCGTGCAATAACTCGTGGTTCCGACTCCATCACTCTCGAGGTGCGCGCCTCAAATAAAGCCGCACTGGCGCTCTACCGGCGCTTTGGCTTCGCTCCGTCGGGTGTGCGTAAGGACTACTACAAAGACCCCACCGAAGACGCGTTGGTCTTGTGGGCGCACGACATTGATTCGCCTGCGTACGCCGAACGCCTCACGTTCATCGAAGAACAACTTTCGGGCGCCCCGATTGACCAGAAGGAACTCGCATGAGTGGAACTCGCATACTCGGAATTGAAACAAGTTGCGATGAAACTGCTGCAGCAGTTGTGGTCGATGGCCATCATGTTCTGTCCTCAGTTGTGTCGAGCCAGATCGACCTGCATGCCCGCTACGGCGGCGTTGTTCCGGAAATTGCTAGTCGCGCACATGTCGAACTTCTCACACCAGTTATCGCTCGTTCACTCATCGAAGCGGGCATTCAGGATGATCACGTTGACGCGGTTGCGGCAACGGTTGGTCCCGGACTCATCGGCGCGCTTCTTGTTGGAGTGAGCGCAGCAAAGACACTTGCGCTCGTTTGGGATGTCCCATTCGTTGCCGTGAACCATCTTGAAGCGCATCTCTACGCAGCGTTACTTGAAGATCCGGAAATTGAACTTCCCGTTGTTGTGTTGTTGGTATCGGGTGGACACACACTCCTCGTACTCATGACAGGCCACGGCCAGTACCGAGTGCTGGGTTCCACGATCGATGATGCCGCTGGCGAAGCGTTCGACAAGGTCGCTCGTTATCTGGGCCTCGGATATCCCGGGGGCCCGGCCATCGACGCGATCTCGATGGAAGGCGATCCGCAGTCGATGCAGTTCCCCCGGGCCATGCTCAATGAGGGTTACGACTTTTCTTTTTCGGGCCTCAAGACGTCGGTCGTGAATCACGTTCGCCGGAATCCTGAAGTGCATACCGCTGATGTCGCCGCTGCCTTCCAGGAAGCGGTTGTCGACGTGCTTGTTACCAAAGCCCGGCGGGCCGCTCGAGATCACGGCGCCAAGGGCCTGTGCCTCGCCGGGGGAGTCGCAGCCAATTCGCTCCTTCGCGAACGACTGCTCGATGCATGCGTGGCCGACGGTCTTCGGGCCTTCCTTCCGAGCCGGGCCATGTGCACCGATAATGCCGCGATGGTCGCCGCCGCCGGCTGGTATCGCCTCCAGTCCGATGGCCCCTCGCCCCTCGATACCGGGGCTGATCCGAACCTGAAACTGGTTTCGACCCTGCTGTGAGATTCCCTTGTCGGGGATTCTCCGATCCCAGGTTGTGACTCCGGGGGTCAGGGGCCTATCGTTAGCAGTCCCACGCGGAGAGTGCTAAGCGCTCGCATCCCGCGAGTGCTACTACCAAGCGCAATTACCAACTGCCTACGGAGGCTCCAGCTATGAACCTTCAGCCCCTCGAAGACCGCATCGTGGTCCTTCCCGGACAAAGCGAAGCAACGACCGCCAGCGGTCTGGTCATCCCCGACACCGCCAAAGAAAAGCCCCAGCAGGGTGAAGTTCTTGCCGTCGGCCCCGGCCGTCGCAGCGAACAGACCGGCGAGGTCATCCCCGTCGACGTCAAGAAGGGCGACACCGTCGTCTATTCCAAGTACGGCGGCACGGAAATCACCGTCGATGGCCAAGACGTCCTCATCCTCAACGCCCGCGATGTCCTCGCGGTCATCAAGTGATCGGAAGCTGACACATGGCAAAGATGCTCAAGTTCGATGAGGACGCACGACGCGCCCTCGAAGCTGGTGTGAATGCACTGGCAGACGCCGTCAAGGTGACGCTCGGCCCGAAGGGTCGCAACGTTGTTCTCGACAAGAAGTTCGGTGCACCGACCATCACCAACGATGGTGTTTCCATCGCTCGTGAAATTGAACTCGAAGATCCTTTCGAGAACATGGGTGCACAGCTGGTTAAGGAAGTTGCAACAAAGACCAATGACATCGCTGGCGACGGCACCACCACCGCCACCGTTCTTGCCCAAGCACTCGTTCGCGAAGGTCTTCGCAACGTTGCTGCTGGTGCGAGCCCGCTTGGTCTCAAGCGCGGTATCGAAAAGGCAGTTGCTTCAGCTGTTGAAAGCATCAAGAAGCAGGCCAAGGAGATCGACGACAAGTCCGAGATCGCTCAGGTCGCCAGCATTTCAGCTGCAGACACCGTTATCGGTGGCGTGATCGCTGACGCAATCGACAAGGTCGGCAAAGACGGCGTTGTTACCGTTGAAGAGTCCAACACCTTCGGCATGGATCTCGACTTCGTCGAGGGCATGCAGTTCGACAAGGGCTACCTGTCGCCGTACTTCGTTTCTGACCTTGAGCGTCAGGAAGCAGTGCTTGACAACCCGTACATCCTCTTCGTGAACTCGAAGATCTCGTCAGTGCAGGACATGCTTCCCGTGCTCGAGAAGGTCATGCAGTCGGGCAAGCCCCTTCTGATCATCGCCGAAGATGTCGACGGTGAAGCCCTTGCCACCCTCGTGGTGAACAAGATTCGTGGCACGTTCAACTCCGTTGCTGTCAAGGCTCCGGGCTTCGGCGAGCGCCGCAAGGCAATGCTTGCTGACATGGCCATCCTTACCGGTGGTCAGGTCATCAGCGAAGAGATTGGCCTCAAGCTCGACTCGGCCACGCTCGACCTTCTCGGCACCGCCCGCAAGGTTGTTGTGACCAAGGACGAAACCACCATCGTTGAAGGCGCTGGCGAATCCGCCGACGTCAATGGTCGGGTTGCGCAGATCAAGCGCGAGATCGACGACACCGATTCCGATTGGGATCGCGAGAAGCTCCAGGAGCGTCTTGCGAAGCTTTCGGGCGGCGTTGCGGTCATCAAGGTTGGCGCAGCCACCGAGGTTGAACTCAAAGAAAAGAAGCACCGCATTGAAGACGCGCTCAGCGCAACTCGTGCAGCAATCGAAGAGGGTGTTGTCGCCGGTGGCGGTACTGCTCTTCTCCGTGCACGCGCATCGCTGAACAAGACCATCGAATCGCTTGAAGGCGACGAAGCCACTGGCGCTCGCGCTGTCTACCGTGCGCTCGAGGCCCCGGCCCGACTCATCGCTGACAACGCTGGCCATGAAGGTGCAGTCATCGTTCAGCAGGTCGAAGCCGCAAAGGGCTCGACTGGCTTCAACGCTGCAACTGGCGAGATGGTCGACCTTCTCAAGGCTGGCGTCATCGACCCGGCCAAGGTCACCCGCGCCGCGCTGCAAAACGCAGCGTCAATCGCGGCTCTGCTCCTCACCACCGAAGCACTCATCGCCGATAAGCCCGACGATGGTGGCGGTGCCGCAGCTGCTGCTGCTGCTGCCATGGGCGGTATGGGTGGCATGGGCGGAATGATGTAACCAACGCTGCGCATGAACCCGCAAGGGTTGAATCGCAGGTTGTTCGCAACGGCCGGTCCTTCGGGATCGGCCGTTTGCGTTGAAGCATGCGTTGAAGTGTGAGTCTTGTCGCTACCCTTGCGCCTATGGACATGCCAGCCGGACCCCCGCCGCCCGATCCCGAGAAGTTGCTTGCCGCCTGGACGGAATGGGAGACGGGTGAGAACACTCCCGGTCGCGTGATGGCCAACCTCAAGACCGCTGGTATGCCTGAATTACTGCGCGCGCTCGTCGAGCAAAAGCAGGCAGGCGCGTCCTGAACCGGGGAGGCCAGCAGCAGATTCCTCGTCCTCCCGGGACGGTGGAAGGTGGTCCGGCGCCTTGGGCGCATCTTTCTGCAGAACTTCGTCGTCCAACGATGACCGAAATTCGAACGGTCATGGCCTCGGCGGCTGCTCCGCGTTCTCAGGAGGTTGACGATGGTGCATTTCGGTCTGCCGTCCTCGCTGGCTTGTACGAGGACGTAACGGGGGCCGCTCAGGTAGTGCTTACCCGTCGATCGAAGGCGCTTCGTAGCCATAGCGGAGAGGTGAGTTTCCCTGGCGGTCGCCAAGAGCCGGGGGAGCAGCTCTGGGTTACTGCGCTGCGCGAGGCCGAGGAAGAAATCGCGCTTGATCCATCAGTGGTGAGGCACCTCGGCGAGCTCGACCATTTGCGCACTGTGTCGAGTCGATCATGGGTTGTTCCGTACGTCGCGGAAATCACTGATCCGCATCTAGTGATTCCAACGTTGCAAGCTGCTCCCGATGAGGTGGAATTGGTGCTGCACGTTGGGCTCTACGAATTGTTGAATGACGGAGTGTTTCGCGAGGAACTCTGGACCTTCGGAGAGCACACTCGACCAGTTTTTTTCTTCGAAATTGAGGGTGACACGGTGTGGGGTGCAACCGCAGCGATGCTTCGAAACCTCCTCTCGATCGTTACCGGGACACACGATCCGGATGCCGAGATCACGCATTGGGACGCTCCCAACGCTGTCCTCCCACCCGGCCTCGCAGAGTAGGGTTCTCTCTTTCCAGCGGAGTGGGGCCCTTGTGGTCCAGTTCCGCCATTCCTCCCCCGGGGTATCCCCGACGGATTTGAGCGAAGGGATCAGCAATGGCTGAAGTCGAAATTGGAATGGGCAAGTCGGGTCGTCGTGCATACGGCTTCGACGACATCGCCATCGTGCCGAGCCGCCGTACGCGTGATCCCGAAGATGTCGATATCACCTGGGAAATCGACGCATTCAAGTTCCAACTTCCACTCATGGCATCGGCGATGGACGGTGTTGTAAGCCCCGCAACCGCGATCGAAATCGGTCGACTTGGTGGCGTTGGTGTGCTGAACCTCGAAGGTCTGTGGACTCGTTATGAAGATCCCGAGTCGCTGTTGGAAGAGATCAGCAAGCTCGATGTCGAAAAAGCCACCGCTCGGATGCAGCAGATCTATATGGAGCCAATCAAGCCCGAACTCGTTGCTCAGCGCATTCGCGAAATTAACGCTGCAGGGGTTACCTCGTGTGCGTCGGTAACTCCGCAACGGACCGAGTCGTTAGCCAAGGCCATTCTTGAAGCGGAACTCGATCTTCTCGTCATTCAGGGAACTGTTGTTTCTGCCGAACATGTTTCCAAGACGGTTGAACCACTGAACCTCAAGAAGTTCGTTCGTGAAATCGATATCCCCGTCATTGTCGGTGGCTGTGCTTCCTACCAAGCGGCCCTGCATCTCATGCGTACGGGTGCGGCTGGCGTTCTTGTGGGTGTTGGCCCGGGCCATGCATGCACCACTCGCGCAGTGCTCGGTCTCGGTGTCCCGCAGGCAACTGCAATTGCCGATGCGCGCGCTGCACGTATGCGTCACCTCGATGAAACCGGTGTCTACTGCCAGGTCATCGCCGACGGCGGCATGGGAACAGGCGGCGATATCGCTAAAGCCATCGTGTGCGGTGCCGATGCCGTCATGATCGGTTCACCGCTGGCCGCTGCATCTGAAGCACCTGGTCGGGGTTACCACTGGGGCATGGCAACGTTCCATCCCACACTTCCTCGCGGCGCGCGCGTCAAGACCACAACTCGCGGAACGCTCGAAGAAATTCTCGTTGGTCCCGCGAATGAAAACGACGGACGCATGAATCTGTTCGGCGCCCTTCGCACCTCGATGGCCACGTGCGGCTATCAAACAGTGAAGGAATTCCAAAAGGCCGAGGTCATGGTTGCTCCTGCACTGCAGACCGAAGGAAAGGTCCTGCAGAAAGCGCAGGGCGTCGGAATGGGTCACTGATCTTGAACACTGAATCGACGGTAGGCCCCGTCCTTGTCGTCGATTTCGGCGCGCAGTACGCACAACTCATTGCGCGCCGCGTGCGTGAAGCCAATGTGTTCTCAGAAATCATCGGGCACAACCTCACTGCAGCGGAGATTGCTGCCAAGAACCCTGCTGGGATCATCTTTTCGGGTGGTCCTGCTTCGGTGCACGTCGATGGCGCTCCGTCAATCGACCCAGGTGTGTACGAACTCGGTGTTCCGATTCTTGGCATTTGCTACGGGGCACAGTTGCTCGCCCGCGATCTCGGTGGCGAGGTTTCTCGCACCGACCGCGGTGAATACGGACGCACCGAACTCAACGTTGTGGCCGACGACGTTCTGTTCAGCGCCGCGCAGCCCCGCACGCAGTCGGTCTGGATGAGCCACTTCGACACCATCACCGTTCCGCCGGTTGGCGCAACGGTCACGGCGTCAACTCCAGAAACTCCCGCAGCGGCCTATGAAGATGTGAAGAATCGCCGGTACGGCGTGCAGTTCCATCCCGAGGTTGTGCACACGCCGCATGGCCAAGAACTTCTAGAGCACTTCTTGTACGACGGTTGCGGCCTCGCTCCGACGTGGACGATGTCATCAATCATCGATACGCAGATTGAACTCATCAGAGCCCAGGTTGGCAACGGTCGCGCCATTTGCGGTTTGTCCGGCGGGGTCGATTCCGCTGTTGCTGCGGCGCTTGTACACAAAGCAATTGGTTCGCAGCTCACATGCGTGTTTGTCGACACCGGCCTCATGCGCCTCGGTGAAGGCGAACAGGTTGTCGAAACCTTCCAGCGTCATCAGGGTATTGAACTGATTCACGTTCGCGCTGGCGATCGATTCTTCGAACGACTTGCGGGCATCACTGATCCCGAAGAAAAGCGCAAAGCAATCGGCGAACTTTTTATTCGTATTTTTGAAGATGCCAAGGGTGGTCTCGAAGACGCCAAGTTCCTCGTTCAGGGAACGCTCTATCCCGATGTCATCGAGTCGGGCACCAAAGACGCCGCAAAGATAAAGAGTCATCACAACGTCGGCGGTCTTCCCGACGATATGGACTTCGAACTCGTCGAACCACTACGCACGTTGTTCAAAGATGAAGTTCGCAAGGTGGGCACAGAACTTGGTCTTCCCGACGAAATCGTTTGGCGCCAGCCATTCCCTGGCCCCGGTCTCGGCGTGCGCATCATCGGTGAAGTCACGCCTGACAAAGTCGAGATGCTGCAAAAGGCCGACGCCATCGTGCGCGAAGAAGTAAAGGCCGCCGGCCTCGAGCGTGAAATCTGGCAAGCCTTCGCTGTGCTTCCCGACATTCGCTCAGTTGGCGTCATGGGCGATGAGCGGACCTATGGCCACCCAGCCATCATTCGTGCGGTCACTAGTGAAGACGCGATGACTGCCGATTGGGCGCGACTTCCCTACGACCTTCTTGAGCGCATGTCCTCTCGCATCATCAACGAGGTGCCTGGCATTAACCGAGTGGCCTATGACATCACGTCGAAGCCCCCGGGCACCATCGAGTGGGAATAGCTAGGAAGTCCGACTACTCAGGTTCCCGCGAGTCGCGCAACAACCGGGGCAAAGGATTCGACTGCGTCGGCGCCAACGGTGACGTATGACAGGGCGAAACGTTCGCGACGTTCGATAATCGTTTCGCATAACTGATCAACGGTTCCTGCCAGCGCGTGTGGTGATTCCAACGCCTGCGCTCCGGTGAGGCCGAGTGCAGGCGCAACCATTTCGGCGAAACCTTCGCGATCATCGGTGACGACAGCCAGGTGCACACGCGTTTGCAGTTCAAGGTCGTCGTAGCGATCACCCGCAGCATCGGCGATCCACTGCAACTTCTCTTCAGTGGCTTCTGCCGTGGCATTCGGGCCAGCTGATGCATCAATGACGCCAGCGGTGAGTGCAACATTTATGCCGATGATGTCGGCCTCGCGAGCAGCGATGCCCAGCACTTTCTTGCCGCCGCCACCGATAAGGAACGGAACCGGCGACTGCAGTGGTTTCGGCGTTCCTTCGTGTCCGGCGATGTTGTAGTGCTGACCTTCGAAATCGACCGGCCCAGCGCCGAACAAACCCTTGATGATTGTGATGGCCTCGGCCATGCGATCGATGCGAATGCCGGGTCGATCAAGCGGGATACCGGCTTGTTCGTAGTCGGTGGTCATCCAACCGGCGCCGATGCCGAATTCGAGTCGACCACCACTCAACACGTCGATAGTTGCAGCTTCCTTGGCGAGAATCACAGGATGGCGATAGTCGTTGCACCACACCAATGTGCCGATCTTGAGTGTGGTTGTTGCTTCGGCCGCTGATACGAGCGCGGGGGTAATCGCGAATTGCGAATCGAGATGATCGGCAATCGTGAGCGAGTCATAGCCGAGTGACTCGATCTGACGTGCCAGTGCGCGCCAACGGTCGCCGTCGTCGGCACTACCGGTGAAACCGCCGGGCGGCTCACTGGCCTGAATGCTGAATCGAAAAGGCTTTTGGCGGGGGAGTCGAACGCTCATAGTGAAATCCTCTCAGCGCATCGCTGCGCCGGCATCGATGGGCAATGCGATGCCCGTGACCATGCGTGCTTCGTCGGAACTGATCCACAGCAGCGCGTTGGAAATATCGTCGACTTTCTGGGCGCCACCGTCGAGTGGGCGCTGGCCGGTGTACGCGCCAGTCGTTCGCGGATCTTCTGCGATGATGCGCTGCACATCGGGGTCGTGACCCATCACGGTGTCGACGGCGCCGGGGTGAATGGTGTTGACACGAATGTCGTACTGACCAACCTCGAGAGTGAGTGAACGCATAAGCCCTACGAGTCCGTGCTTCGTTGCGGCGTAGTGGCCGAGATAGGAATAGCCACGAAGGCCAGCGGCGGAACTAATGAACGTGATCGCACCACCGTTGCCGGCTTCGATCATTGCGGGCAGGCCTGCTTTCACCGTGCGCCACACGCCAGTGAGATTGACATCGAGCACAATCGCCCAATGTTCCTCGGGAACTTCCCACGTGAGGTGGTAGCTGGCGACACCCGCATTGGCGACGATGACATCGAGTCGACCGAATCGGTCGATGCCTTCGGCCACCGCAGCGTCGAGTGCGGCTTGGTTCCGAACGTCGGCCACGTGAGCGACGATGCCGCGGCCTTCCTGTTCAACGAGACGCGCGGTTTCGCGCAGGTCTTCCTCGGTGGCGGCATCGTAGGAGACATCAGGAAGGATCGGGGTGCAGGCGTCGACGGCGATGATGTTGGCGCCCTCGGCGGCGAACCGACGAGCATGGGCACGGCCCTGGCCGCGTGCCGCACCGGTAATCAGCACGACCTTGTCCTCGAACCGTCCTTCGTTCCTGCTCACGGGTCCCCCTCAGCGAATGTGTGCCTCTTTCCTACTACCTAAAAGGGCACTCATGGCTGAAGCGTTCTAGCGTTCGGGGATGGCAATTGAGATTGCAGATCAGCTTTCTGACTTCACCCGCGGATCATTCACTCACGAGGGTGAGACTCACGAGGTCTTCCGCAGCGGTACTGGTCCGGCTGTCATCGTTATGGCGGAGATTCCGGGCGTCACGCCCAAGGTGGCGGACTTTGCGCGTCGGGTTCGTGAACTCGGATGCACGGTGTATCTGCCGGTGTTGTTCGGAACGCCCGGTCGAGCCCCGAGCGGTAGCTACATCGCCAAGTCGATGGCGAAGGGATGCGTGTCAAAAGAATTCGCCGCCTTTGCAACGGGAAAGACCGAACCGTTGTCGATCTGGTTACGTGCGCTTGCTCGTCACGCGCACACTGAATGCGGTGGCCCCGGTGTCGGAGCCATCGGTATGTGTTTCACCGGTGGCTTTGCATTGGGCATGATGGTGGATCCATCGGTCATTGCACCTGTACTCAGTCAGCCATCGTTGCCTTTGCCGGTTTCGAAAAAAGCCAAAGCCAGTATTCACCTTTCGCCTGAAGATCTCAGAGTCGTGAAAGACCGCGTCGCCAACGACGACATCTGCGTGCTCGGAATGCGATTCACGAATGACCGCGCAGTGCCGGCCGAACGATTCGCAACGCTGCGTCGAGAACTCGGCGATGGATTCATTGGCATTGAGATCGATTCCTCTGAAGGCAACGAATGGGGCAACCCCAAGAATGCACATTCAGTGGTGACCGAACATTTGGTTGATGAGCCCGGGCACCCCACTCGGGCTGCACTTGATCAGGTCATGGCGTTCTTCCGGGAGCGATTGCTGTCGGCACGGTGATCGGGGTCGTGATCGGGATCGTCACGGTGGATCGTCACCGAACCATGGGTCACTGAACCGGTCGGATGTGTGCGTCGGCGAGCAGCATCTCGACGTGCCTGGAGTGCTTCGATGATGTCGCCAAGGTGAAACGGATCGTTCATCCATTGAGGGAGGCGTCGACGATCGGTGGTGTCGACTCCAAGCGTGGCGTGATGCTGCTCAAGCGCGTGACTGGCCTCGCCGGCCGGGGCCGGCGGTGGTGCGCCGGGAGGTTGCGGATCGACAGTTGCGGAAACTTCTGAGCCACCGGGCCGCCAGAAGTGCAACTCGCCGCTATCGTCGCGGCCGACCGCGATGCCTCGACGATGAACCACTCCGTGATGAAAGCGACAGAGGGGAACGAGATTCTCGACGTCGTCGTGACCGCCAACGGATCGATGGTGGCGGTGGTGTAACTGCACAACGGTGGAGGTGCAGCCGGGCCAGGTGCAAGTGCGATAGCGAGCGTGCACCGCACGACGGAGATGTGGAGTGATTGTGGAGGTACGCCGCCCGAGGTGAAGTGGGTCACCGTTGTTGTCTTCGAGCACTGTTTGCAATCCAGCGTCGCAAGCGAGCCAACGAGCGGCTTCGCGGCGCAGCACAACTCCTGCAGGTTCGAGCACGTCGGGAGGGCTGGTCTCGACGCCGGAGAGGGAAGCGGGGTGCAACAACGTGTCGACAGGGACATGCACAACGATCTGAGTAGCAAACCCTGATGCTTGAAGCTCACCTGGGACATGGGCACTCGCGAGTTCGCACAGACGTAGAAGTCCCTCGGCACGCCATTGTTCGCGATTTAAACGTTCATGCGGGACTTCATCGGGGTCGGCCGGAACTCCACGAAGAATAGGCGTGCTGTCGGCGAGAGCACCTTCTTTTCGTTCGGCGCGCATATGAGCCGTGACGGCATCAAGCGCGGAAAGGACCAGCGCTCCGTGCACATGATCGAACGACGCCCGTAATTCGATGCCATGGTCGTTGTGGAACACGACAACGCGACCGATTGGTGACGCGTCGGGATCCTCGGGCGTTGAACCCTCTGGCGAAGCGGCAACTGAGCGCCAGGAACTGCATACTTTTTGGAGTTGCCCCATCGATGTGTACTGAGAAAGATCAACAAGTGCGGCTTCGGAATCGGGCGCAGCAACTTTGGCGATCATCACCGCCTTATCGGCCGAAAGCCGGCCTTCGACAAGAGCGTCGCCCAACACGGGGAGCTCGTGCACGGCACGCCCGAGTGCCGCGGTAGTGCGAGCATTTGATGGCGAAAGCTGGCACTGCCATGAGGCGTAACGCTCAATGGTTCCGCAGTCGAAGTCCTTGTGGAGTTCGCGAACCTCGATTTCGGCCAGCACGAGACCGAGTTCGGCTCGAGCTGAAGAAAGTAACGAGGCAATGCGCTGCGATTCGCCTACGAGCTCGTCATTGCTGAGTGACGACAATCGGCCAAGGAGATTTTCAGTCGGACGCGACCGCGCGCTGTTAGGAGCCGAACCAGTAGCCAAACCAGTAGCTCTGCCAGCTGGAGTGATGTGGGTCGAGGGAACCCACTGCAAACGTGCATCGAACATGTGTACGAAGATACGCTTACCCTGTGACAGCGCCCATGGGTCATTCGAACCATTTCCTCAACTGTCTAACTCGGTCAGCACGGTCGGACCTCGTCAGTAGGGTGGCCAGACCATGACTTCCCTTTTCGACGACGGCCCGTCGCGCCCGAACTTCGACCTCCTCGAGGGCCTCAATCCCGTCCAACACGAGGCCGTGACCCACGCCGAAGGCCCGCTGCTCATCATCGCCGGGGCCGGTTCCGGCAAGACTCGTGTGCTCACCCAGCGCATAGCGCATCTCATCCGCGATCTCGGGGTGTCACCGTTCGAGATCCTCGCCATCACCTTCACCAATAAGGCCGCTGGCGAGATGAAAGAGCGCGTCGCCGCGCTCGTTGGTCCGGTGGCCGAAAAGATGTGGGTCTCGACGTTCCACTCGGCATGCGTGCGCATCTTGCGCCGTGATGGCAGCCGACTTGGCTTTCCATCGTCTTTCACGATCTACGACCAATCCGATGCCGAACGCCTCACGGGCTATTGCATTCGTGACCTTGGTCTCGATCCCAAGAAGTTCCCTTCTCGGTCTGTGCACAGCTCTATTTCTGCGGCCAAGAACGAAGGTCTTGACCCTGCCAGTTTCGCTGCTCGGGCTGGGTCCATATTCGATCGCAAGATCGCCGAGGTTTTTGTTGACTACCAGGCCCGTCTCCTCAAAGCCGGCGCGATGGACTTCGATGACCTGCTCACGAACACCGTGAAGCTGTTCCGCGAACACCCCGATGTTCTCGAGACCTACCAGCGCCGATTCCGTCACATCCTTGTCGACGAATATCAAGACACCAATCACGTCCAGAACGAAATGGTGCTCATGCTTGGCGCGCAGCATCACAACGTGTGCGTGGTGGGCGATGGAGATCAAAGTGTCTATGGGTGGCGCGGCGCCGATATCACCAACATTCTCGACTTCGAGAACGCGTTTCCCGACACCACGGTGTTGTTGCTCGAACAGAACTATCGCTCAACACAAACGATCCTCGATGCAGCGAATGCGGTGATCGATAACAACATGTCGCGCCGCCCCAAAGAACTCTGGACCGAAGCCGGTTCGGGCGATGCAATCATTCGCTATCACGCCGACGACGAAGCCGATGAAGCGCAATGGGTCGCTAATCAACTGAACCACTTGCATGACAGCGGGCATCGATGGGGCGATTGCGCGATTCTGTACCGCACCAACGCGCAAAGCCGTCTTATCGAGGAATATCTCATGCGGGTCGGCATCCAATACAAAGTCATTGGCGGCACACGCTTTTATGACCGTCGTGAGGTCAAGGATGCGTTGGCCTATTTGAAGGTGGCGGTGAATCCTTCCGATGAAGTCAGCGTGAAGCGCGTGCTCAACGTTCCCAAACGTGGCATTGGCGAATCATCGGTTGGTCGACTCGATGTCTACGCCCGCAGCCATGGCCTCACGTTCTTCGAGGTTCTACGCGAGGCGGCTGCTGCCGGCGTAACCGGTAAAGCACTCAAGGGCATCGAGCAATTCCTGAAGCTCATGGACGAACTCATGTTGTTTGTCGACAGTGGTCCGGCCTCAGTTATCGAAGCTGCGTTGCAACGTTCTGGCTATGTCGAAGAACTCGAAGCCGAACACACGGTCGAGTCCGAAGGCCGCATCGAAAACCTCGCCGAACTAGTTGGTGCTGCGCGCGACTTTGGTTCGGTCGACGAATTCCTTGAACAGGTAAGTCTTGTTGCCGATACTGATTCGCTTGACGATGACGATTCTGCAGTTGTGCTCATGACACTGCACTCGGCCAAAGGCCTTGAGTTCCCATGTGTGTTCATGATTGGTCTTGAAGACGGCATCTTCCCGCATATGCGCACACTCGCCGAGCCCGATCAGCTTGAAGAAGAACGACGCCTTGCCTATGTCGGCATCACACGCGCACGTGAACGGCTCTATCTCAGTCATGCGTGGGCGCGCACCATGTTCGGTAGCACCCAGTACAACCCGCCCAGTCGTTTCCTTGACGAAATTCCTGCGCAACTTGTCGAGTCAGTGCAGGGGAACCGACGCCCATCTCGCAACTCGGGCGGAAGTTCTTCGGGCAACTCTTGGGGAAGCAATCGCGGTTCTGGCGGTGGCATGTGGGGCGGCGGCGGTCGCTCTCGTGGCGACGACGACGATTGGTCAGGTGCGGTGATCGGTGGGGGAGGACGCTCGCATCGCGACGAGGTCGTCGAGGCTTCACTCAAGCCCACACCCCCCGCCCCAAGCGGGGCCGACGCTATTGGTCTGAAGGCGGGCGACGATGTCCGTCACGGCAAGTTTGGTGAAGGCGTGATCCTTGCCATCGAAGGCATTGGCGACAAAGCCGAAGCTGTGGTGCGGTTCCCGGGATTTGGCGAAAAGCGCCTCCTGCTGGCCTGGGCGCCGCTGGAGAAATGCTGAGGCCACGGTTGATCCTGGGACTCCTCCGAAAATGTTTCTGACGACTTGTCAGATCCGTTAGGTTTGCCTAACATTCAGGATGTAAGGCATGCCTAACATCTGCTGGCTTTCGGAGGTCACCATGAAAATCGCTGTGAATGAAGCGCCGTCCATTCGGTCTCGTCGGGGTCGGCTGCTCATAGTGGCCACAGTTGCTCTTGCGCTTGGACTCATCGCTGGGGCATGTGGGTCCTCGTCAACTTCGAATGAGGAAGGATCGTTGACGGTCTATTCAGGTCGAAGCGAATCGCTGGTTGCGTCTCTCTATGAGATGTTCACCGCCGAGACCGGAATCGCGATCGAGGCCCGCTATGGCGATAGCGGCGAACTTGGAGCGCAGATCATCACCGAAGGCAGTGCATCGCCTGCCGATGTGTTTTTCTCTCAGGACGCCGGAGCTCTCGGAGCGGTCTCGGCTGCCGGCCGCTTCAGCGAACTTCCCTCATCGATTCTCGACCAGGTTCCTTCCCAGTTTTCAGCCACAAACGGAACATGGGTTGGGGTTTCGGGCCGGGTGCGTGTCATTGCCTACGACAACGTCAAGGTGACGAATCCGCCGACCTCGATCGACGATCTGCTCGATCCGAAGTGGAAGGGACAGATCGGTTACGCGCCGACGAATGCTTCATGGCAGTCGTTCGTGACTGGCCTGCGCGTTCTGCGGGGTGAAGATGGAGCCGAACAATGGCTTCGAGCCTTCGCCGCAAATCAACCCAAGGCCTATGAAAAGAATGGCGCGGTACTCGATGGCATCGCGAAAGGCGAAGTGCAACTCGGCTTGGTAAATCACTATTACCTGAACGAACGGATCAAGGCGAAGGGTGCCGAGAACGTCAAGATTTCAAACCAGTACATCGGTAATGGTGATCCCGGTGGTCTCGTGAACGTGGCGGGTGTCGGGATCCTCTCGTCGTCAAAACACAAGACCAGCGCGCAGAAGTTCGTTGAGTTTCTCCTCAGCCCAACAGCTCAGCAGTACTTTGCGGACAAGACCTTCGAGTTTGCCCTTGTCAGCGGTGTCACCGCTTCTGACCCAACGCAGCCGACCCTTGCCTCGCTCCAATCTCCGGCGATTGACTTGTCTGACCTTGCATCGCTTGAGCAGACACAAGAGCTGCTTCAGAAGGTTGGACTTCTGACGAAGTGATGATGACGAAGGAAGCGGTTTTAGACCAAACGCCGGGGGTTCGTCGCCGAGCCTCGATGCCTCTTGGGGTTTCACCGGTCGTAGCAATTGTCGCCGTACTTGCGGCGGCAATCGCCGCGTTGCCGCTTCTGTACCTCTTGATTCAGGCGTCATCGCGTGGCCTCGACACCGTTGTTGAAGAGATATGGCAGCGACGCACCTTCGATCTCGTTCTGCGGTCGCTTTCGCTTGCGTTCGTTGTGACGGCACTCAGTTTGGTGGTGGGGGTGTGTTCGGCATTTTTTATTGTCCGCACAAATCTCCCCGGCTATCGCATCTTCGCGGTTGCTCTTGTGCTCCCGTTGGCGATGCCCTCCTATGTCGCTGCGTACGCGTGGATCTCATGGGTTCCCTCGCTCGCAGGCTTTTGGGGTGCAGTACTGGTTCTTACGTCAATTTCATTCCCCTTTGTTTTTCTCCCCGTAGCGGCGTCACTTCGACGCATCGACGCCCGGCAAGAAGACGTTGCTCGTTCGCTAGGGCTCACTTCTCGTCACGTCGCGTTTCGGCTCACGCTTCGTCAGATTCGCCCAGCGGCGACTGCAGGCGCGCTGATGGTCGGGTTGTATGCGCTCTCGGATTTCGGGGCTGTTGCGACCATGCGCTTTGAGAGTTTCACTTGGGTGATTTTTGGTGCCTACCGCGCTGGGTTTAATCCCACCCGTGCCGCAATTCTTTCGCTTGCACTTGTTGCGATCTCCATCATTTTTGTCTGGCTGGAGCTCGTCGTGCGCGGCGATGGGCGGGCTGCAAAAGTTGGAGCAGGAGTTTCTCGTGCCCCGAACCGGTTGAAACTAGGCCCGAGCCGATTCCCTGCGGCAGCACTTCTCTCTGTGGTCGTTGTCGTCACGTTGGCGATCCCGTTTGTTCTCGTGCTGCGATGGTTTTTTGAAGCAGCGGACTCGGGTATTGATTCGGGCGAAATTTTCGGTGCGATGCGCCAAACAGTTTTTGTCTCCTTTCTCGCCACCGTCGGTGCCGTCTTCTTCGCGGTTCCGGCAGCCGTTCTTGCCGCCCGGGTGAAAGCCCGATGGGCCCAATCAACCGAACGCACGGTGTTTGTTATTCACGCTCTCCCCGGCATCGTGATTGGCTTGGCCGTTGTGTACCTCGGTATCCGTTTGGTGCCGTCGATGTATCAACGTTTACCGATGCTGATTTTTGCGTATGTAGTTCTGTTCATGTCGCTTGCGGTTGGTTCAGTTCGAGCTTCGGTTGAGATCTCGCCGGTTGCGCTTGAAGATTCAGCGCAATCGCTTGGTCTCTCTCGCTTCGCTGTGTTTCGAAAGATGACCCTTCCACTCGCGCGGCCAGGGATCATGGCGGGAGCAGCGTTGGTATTTCTCACCGTCATGAAAGAACTACCCGCCACGATCTTGTTGCGCCCTACGGGTATGGACACATTGGCCACTGAGCTATGGAACAGAACGAGTGTTGCTGATTACGCAGCCGCATCGCCCTACGCTCTTGTACTGATTCTCGTTGCAGCGGTTCCTGCAGCGCTGCTCACGTTTACTCGGGAGACACGGTGAAGACAACGCTCAAGGTGGAGTCAGTCACAAAGTCGTTTGATGGGGTCCGAGTCGCTGACTCCGTTTCTTTTTCTGTCGAATCAGGTCAGATTGCTGTCATCGTTGGTCCATCGGGCAGTGGCAAGACCACTGTCTTGCGTTGCATCGCCGGATTTGAACGCCCTGACTCGGGGAAAATTTCAATTAACGAGGCAGTCGTTTCCGACGCTTCGACGTTTGTCCTGCCCGAGCGCCGTCACGTTGGTTACGTTCCGCAGGAAGGTGCACTGTTTCCGCACCTTGACGTAGCGGGAAATGTTGGATTTGGGCTTGAGCGTTCCTCAGGCCGGGATGCTCGCATTGCCGAATGTCTTGAACTCGTCGGCATGAGCGGGTTCGAACGTCGGCACGTCGACGAACTTTCTGGCGGGCAGCAACAACGAGTGGCTCTTGCGCGCGCAATGGCACCACGACCCCAACTCATCGTCATGGACGAACCATTCTCCGCTCTTGATGCGGCGATGCGTCCGGAAATTTGTACCGATGTCGTTTCCGCGCTTCGGGCTGAAGGGGCAACCGCAATTATTGTCACTCACGATCGAATCGAGGCGCTTGCCGTTGCGGATCGCATTGCAGTGATGATGGATGGTTCAGTGATGCAATATGACGATCCAGTGGCGCTGTATCGAACCGCGGCCTCGGACCAAGTGGCTGCATTTCTCGGCGACTTCTATGTCGAAGATGGAGTCGCCCGCGACGGGTTCGTAACGACGGCCACAGGCAGCTTTGCTACTGACGAGGGTGAACTCTCGGGCAAAGTCGATGTTGTTCGACAAACTCCACAACTTCGTGTGTTTCCGTCGAGGCGATAACTACTTGCTTGAGGTCGTTGTCGTCGTCTCGGCAGCGTCTCCGCGAAGATCGACGATGACTTTGCCCCTGTCAGTGATGGTTACCGGATAGGAGAGCAGTCCCGTTCCGTCGGCGGCGATCGTTGCGCCGTCGCACGGGTCTTGGAAGTTCGAGAGCGATGCCTGCCATGAAAGTGTGCAATTACGGGCTTGGCCTGGTTGACGCGCATCGAACGCATACCAGCCGGTTGTGACGTCGTCGCCGATGTGCTGCAGATAAATGTCGCGATTGCCACTTGAGACATCAGAGAACAACAAAGGACCGCCGTCGGAAATGTTTTCTGCGCGAGCTGTTGCCGAACCCGCGTCATAGGTGTCAGAACCCAGCTTCACTTCAACTGTGCCGGACTCGGTAAGCGATGGGATGGCCACGACAAAGACCAGCAGCACGAGGACGATGCCAACGGCAACGCCCGCTACCGCCATCACCACGGAGCGAGCCGAGCGCTTGCGGCTTTTCTGCACTGGCATACCGTCAGTATCCCCGGCCCGAGAATGAAGCGAAAGTCGGGCTGTCGTGGCGGCCGGCTCGGCCAGACACGTGAGTTAGGTGCGGGCCCTTCTGACTGACTACCTTCTCCGGCGTGGATCTACTCGAATATCAAGGCAAACAGTTCTTCGCCCAGTTCGGCATTCCGGTGTCCGACGGGCGTCCGGTAACGACCGTCGACGAGGCCGTTGCCGCTGCCGAGGCAGTGGGCTATCCCGTCGTCGTCAAGGCTCAGGTGCATGCCGGTGGTCGCGGAAAGGCTGGTGGCGTCAAACTCGCCAACAACGCCGATGAAGTCCGTGAGCACGCAGGCAACATCCTCGGACTCGACATCTCCGGTCACATCACGCACATCCTCTGGATCGAGATCGCTTCGGACATCTCCGAGGAGTACTACGTCTCATTCACGCTCGATCGCTCGGCCAAGAAGCATCTCGGCATGCTCTCGAAGGAAGGCGGCGTCGAGATCGAACAGGTCGCCGTCGAAAACCCCGACGCGATCGCCAAGATCTGGATCGACCCGGTCGACGGCCTCACCGAAGCCGTGTGTCGCGAATGGGTGCTTGCTGCCAACCTCAACCCGTCGGTGACCGACGGCGCGGTTGCGCTGCTGCTCAAGCTCTACACCGCCTACACCGATGGCGACGCCGATCTCGCAGAGATCAACCCGCTCATCGTGAAGACCGACGGCAAGGTGCATGCACTCGATGCCAAGGTCACCCTCGATAACAACGCTGACTTCCGTCACGAATGGGCCGAATACGAAGCCACGCAGGTTCGTGACGATCGTGAAGAAGCCGCCCATGCGAAGGGCCTGCAGTACGTCGGCCTCGACGGAACCGTCGGCGTCATCGCCAACGGCGCTGGTCTCGCCATGAGCACGCTCGACGTCGTCAATCAGGCCGGTGGCAAGCCCGCCAACTTCCTCGACATTGGTGGCGGTGCCAACGCTGAAGTTATGGCTGGCGCACTTCAGGTCATCAATGACGACCCGAATGTGAAGTCAATCTTCATCAACATCTTCGGTGGCATCACCCGAGGCGAAGAAGTTGCCAAGGGAATCATCGGCGCACTCGAGATGGTCGACATCTCCGCTCCGATCGTTATCCGTCTTGACGGCACCAACGCCGAAGAGGGCCGTGCACTTCTTGCACCGCATCTCTCCGACAAGCTCGTCAGCAAGCCCACGATGCTCGAAGCCGCTGCGGCCGCTGTCGAACTAGCGAAGAAGAACTGAGGAACCCGTGAGCATCTTCGTAGACGAGAACACAAAGGTCATCTACCAGGGCCTCACCGGTTCACAGGGCCGTTTCTACGGTCTTCGTAATCGTGATTACGGCACCAAGGTTGTCGGTGGCACCAACCCGAAGAAGGCCGGTACCGATGTCGATGGCATCCCGGTGTTCGCATCGGTTGCCGACGCCGTTTCTGAAACCGGCGCCAACGCATCGTGCATCTTTATTCCGGCTCCCGGCGTTCGTGACGCAGTCATGGAAGCAGCCGAGGGTGGCATCGAATTCATCGTGTGCATCACCGAAGGTGTGCCGGCGCATGATGAAGCGTGGTTCTTCAACAAGTTGAAGCGCGACTTCCCGAACGTTCGTCTCCTCGGACCGAACTGCCCCGGCATCATCAGCCCAGGAAAGTGCAACATCGGCATCACCGCTGGCGAAATCGCCAAGCCCGGTGGTCCGGTTGGCATCGTGAGCCGCTCCGGCACGCTCACCTACCAGGCACTGTACGAACTCAAGCTTCAGGACATCGGCGTGACCACATGCGTCGGTATCGGTGGCGATCCGGTTCCCGGAACCTCATTCATCGATTGCCTCGAGGCATTCGAAGCCGACCCCGACACCAAGGCCGTCATGATGATTGGCGAAATCGGTGGTTCAGCTGAAGAAGAAGCAGCCGAGTTCATCAAGAACAAGATGAGCAAGCCGGTTGTTTCCTACGTCGCTGGTGTGACCGCACCCGCCGGCAAGAAGATGGGCCACGCTGGCGCCATCGTCTCCGGTGGAAAGGGCACTGCCGCCGCCAAGATGGAAGCGCTCGAAGCCGCTGGTGTTCGCGTGGGCAAGAACCCCACCGAAGCTGGCGAACTTATGGTCGAAGTTGTTCGGGAGAACGGCTGGGCCTAAGCCCCATCACAGTTGTTGCAGCACAGTTGTTGCACGAAGGCCCGGCCATTGCGCCGGGCCTTCGTCGTTTTCTCTAGCGTGTGCCCATGAACGATGAAGGACCTCCGCACTTCGTTGCTGGTGAATTCAAAACGCTGCGCGCGCTTTATGACTTTCAGCGTGATTCGTTTGTTCGCAAAGTGTCCGGCGTGAGCGATGAAGCAGCGGCGCGTCAGTTGTTGCCTTCGGACACCACGCTGTTATGGCTGGTGAACCACCTTGCCTTCGTTGAGGAATATTGGTTCCTGCATTGTTTTGCAGGGCAGGAATTTGTTGCCCCTGACTACGACCGCGGCCCCATTGGGATTTCGCTCGATCGCTATGCGCTTGCGCGTCAACGAGCCGACGCAGTGCTTGATGCAGCGACTGATCTCAACGCTGAGTGCGTGCAGGTGGGGCGGGGCGACATGGTGAATCTCCGTTGGGTGCTTGGCCACATGCTCGAAGAGGTGGCCCGCCATGCTGGGCATGCCGACATCATTAGAGAACTGCTGGACGGCGAAACTGGTCGGTGAAGTTTCCCGCCACGGGCACCGACTGAGCGGTACTGTCAGACCATGCACGATGTAGTGATCAGTGGGGGACTGGTCGTCGACGGTTTGGGTTCCGAACCGCGGCGGGCCGACGTAGCGATTGATGGCGACACGATTGTTGCAATTGGTGCCGACGTTGGCGTCGCAAAACGCACGCTCGATGCCGACGGAAGACTGGTGACGCCGGGTTTCGTCGATGTACACACACATCTCGATGCGCAACTCGCGTGGGACCCAATTGGAACCTCCACCTGCTGGCATGGTGTCACCTCGGTGGTGATGGGCAACTGCGGCATGACGTTCGCTCCGGTAAAGGATGGCGACGCAGAGTTTTTGGCCAAGGCCATGGAATCGGTCGAAGACATTCCCGCTCCTTCAATTCTCGAAGGCATGCCATGGACGTGGACAACCCATGGGGACTACCTACGGTGGTTGGGTAGCGAACCAAAGGGAATGAACTACGGCGGCTTTGTTGGTCACGGTGCTGTTCGCTACTGGGCCATGGGTGATCGATCGCTTGACGCAGGCGCTGATCCCACCGACGAAGAACTCGCAGTAATGGTCGATCTTGTCGATGAGGCAATGCGATCGGGAGCAGTTGGGTTTTCCACCTCGCGCACTGGTCGTCATGTCACTCGCGACGGCCGCAATGTACCGGGCACATGGGCGGTGGAACGCGAACTGGTTGCGTTGTCCTCGGTGTTGCGTGCGCATGGTCGCGGCGTGCTTGGTTGTGCTCCGCGTTTCGACGGCGAAGGTCCTGGCACTGATCGCGCCCAAAGTGAAGTGGCGATCATGGCGGAGATGAGTCGCGCTGCTGGCCGACCGTTTACGTTCAACCTCACCAATGTTCTCTCGGCTCCAAATCAATGGCGTGAGGTTCTGGACTTCGTTTCAGAAGCCAATGCAACGGGTGCAAATCTTCGACCGCAAACCACCTCTCGCAGTATCGGCGTGATTTTTTCGCTTGCCCATCACACGCCGTTTGGTCGCTTGCCCGGCTGGAACGTTCTCGAAGGAAAGACGCTCGAAGAACGCGTTGCGGTGTTGCGTGACCCTTCCGTGCGCGCCCAAATCATTGCCAGTGGCGATGGGCCGGCAGGAATCGGCGGCACTCGCGAGTATTTCGTGATGATGCCCGATCGTGGCGGGCGTTACGACTGCAATCCCACGGAAAGTTTGGCGGCCTATGCCGAACGTGGAGGCACCTCCGCGGTCGAGGCCTATCTCGATCTGATTGATGAATCGAACGGTGCCGTCACGCTCAATTGGCCGATCCTTAATCAGGACTTCCCGGCTATTTCCGAAATGCTCACCGATCCACGCATGATGCTCGGCCTCGCCGATTCGGGTGCACATGTCGGCCAGATCCTTGATGCCAGTCAGCCCACGTTCTTCCTCTCCTACTGGATTCGCGAGCGTGGCCTGATGTCGATTGGCGAAGGCGTCAACTGTCTTACTGGTCAACCAGCAGAACTCTTTGGTTTCGGTGACCGAGGCCGGCTTGTCGAAGGAGCGAAAGCCGATGTCAACGTGTTCGACCTTGACTCGTTGTTCCTTCCGCTGCCCACCTTTGCGCACGATTTCCCCGGTGGCGCTGGTCGATTCGTGCAACGCTCGGAGGGCTATGGCTGGACGCTCGTAAACGGCGAGGTCTTCATGGAGAACGGCGAACACACTGGGGTCCTGACGGGAAAGCCCCTTCTCGCGTCCTGATAGGTTCGGCGGGGTATGCGACTCGCCGTTTTGGCATCAGGAAGCGGAACCATCCTCGATGCCATTTGCGCGGCTGGTGTGCCTGTCGCCGTCGTGGTGGTCGACCGTGAATGTGGCGCCCAAGAGGTTGCCGCCCGCAATGGTCTTGAGTGCGAACTCGTTCAGCGCCGCAGTTACGGCAAAGACTTCGACCGGGATGGCTACACCGCCGAACTCCTTGGCGTGCTGTCGGGGTGGGATATTGAACTCGTGGCGATGGCCGGCTTCGGCACCATTCTCGGAAAGGGAATGTTCGATGCATTCCCCGGCCACATCCTCAATACCCATCCTGCGTTGTTGCCGTCTTTCCCTGGCTGGCACGGGGTGGAAGACGCACTTGCCTATGGCGTGAAAGTCACTGGTTGCACCGTGCACATCGCCACCGAAGAAGTTGATGCTGGTCCGATTCTCGCCCAAGAAGCGGTTGTGGTGGAACTCGACGACACCGTCGAGTCACTGCACGAACGCATCAAGGCCGTTGAGCGTCGCATTTACGTTCAAGCCATTTCCACCATCATCGAAAGGGGAAGTGTCCAGTGAGGGCTCTTCTGTCTGTGTACGACAAGTCCGGCATCGTCGAGTTTGCTCGCGAACTGAACGATCTCGGTTGGGACCTAGTCTCAAGTGGTGGCACCGCGCGTGTCATTGCTGAAGCGGGCATCCCCGTCACTGATGTTGCTGATCTCACTGGATTCCCGGCGATCCTCGGCCATCGAGTTGTCACGCTGCATCCGAAAATTCACGGCGGCATTCTTGCCGACCCGACCAACGCCGAACATCGCGCTGATATGGAGAAGTACGGCATCGAAGCGATCGACCTTGTCGTTGCGAATTTGTACCCCTTCTCCGCAGAACCTTCAATTGAACTGATCGACATTGGCGGACCAGCAATGGTGCGTGGTTCGGCGAAGAATCACGCGTACGTCGCGATCGTTACCGATCCTTCTCGCTATGGCTCCATCATTTCTGAATTGAAGACGAGCGGTTCATTGTCGCAAGCAACGCGGACGCAACTCGCGCGTGATGCATTCGCACATACTGCGGCGTACGACGCGGAGATTCTTGCGTGGTTCGATGCGGGTATGCCGGCGAAGGGCGATGCAGTTGACGCACCTGCGGAACTACCCGAAACCCTCACTATCGAGCTCAAGCGAGAGCAGGTCCTTCGTTATGGCGAGAACCCGCATCAGGTTGGCGCTCGCTATTCCACCGCGGGGGAGCATGGCTGGTGGGAGAGCGCAAAGCAGCATGGTGGCAAGGAAATGTCGTACCTCAATGTGTATGACACCGAAGCGGCATGGCGACTTATGCATTCAATTGGTGAGCGCCCCGCTGCGGTTGTCATCAAGCATGCCAATCCTTGTGGCGTTGCAGTGGCCGACGACATCCTCACCGCCTACACGCGCGCACATGAATGTGATTCGGTAAGCGCATTCGGCGGCATCATTGCTCTCAATCGAGTGGTAACTCTCGAGGTCGCGCAAGCAATTGCGCCGGTGTTCACCGAAGTTCTTGTGGCCCCCGGCTATGAACCCGATGCACTTGCGGCGTTACAGGAGAAGAAGAATCTGCGCATTCTCACCGCCGTTGCTCCGGGTGCGCCGGGCTTTTCCGTGCGGCCCGTCGACGGCGGCTATCTCGTACAAACCCCCGATCCAGTCACCGACGACAATTCTGGCTGGAGCGTCGCCACCGATCGTGCACCGACCGACGCCGAATGGATCGATCTCATCCTCGCCTGGCAGGTCGTTGCCAAGGTCACCTCCAACGCCATCGTTCTCGTGAAGGACGGACAAGCCGTGGGCATCGGTTGTGGTCAGCAGAACCGGCGCGATGCCGGACACCTCGCTGCCGTTAAGGCCGAGGGGCGAGCCAAGGGTGGCGCATACGCGTCAGATGCGTTCTTCCCGTTCCCCGATGGTCTCGATGCTGCAATCGAGGCAGGCGCAACGTGTGTGATTCAGCCGGGCGGTTCAATCCGCGATGAAGAAGTAATCGCTGCGGCAAACGCCGCTGGTCTCGCCATGGTCTTCACCGGCGAACGCCACTTCCGTCACTAATGGCAATGAAGGGGCAGGCGGACTAATCATGACGTGGCTAACAAATCTTCCAATCGGGGTAATGCTGTTTCTTGCGCTGTTTATTGTCGGAATTATCTCCGGTGTCGCGTATTGGTTCCTTCATTCCCGCATTGGTGACAATCGGGAACGAAACGGTATGGCGGCGGCCGCGTATATGACGGCGCTGGGAAGCCTTTTCGCGATTCTTACCGGCTTCCTTATCAATTCGGAATACGCGACTCTTCGTCAGGCCCAAAGTTTGGTGGGAAAAGAGTCTGCAGCCGCAAGCCGTCTTGCGTGGGCATCGGAAACACTTCCCTCGGTAGACACCGCACTTGTACAGCAGCGACTTGGGGCATACCTCTTCGATTCACATACGTCGGATTTCAAGGCGTTCGGATCCTCTGACGCAGAAGCGGTGCAGAACTCTCCGGGTTTCCAGTCGATGAGGGAACTTCAATCAATTTCGTTCACCATCGCCAGTCGCCTGTATGTGGTTTCATCGATATCGAATGCAATGGAAGAGTCGACAGCGGAGTTGACTAATGTTCGTCGCGATCTTCTTTCCATCGCTGGAAGTCAAATGCCGCTCGAACTGTTGCTTCTCAGCGCGATAGCGGGTTTCGCTCTGATCATTAATGCGCTCTTTGTTGCACTTCGATCGGGGGAAACACTGTCTTTGTAGCATTTGGAATCATCCTGATCGTGGCACTCGATCTTGCATTAATTGTGGGTATCTCGGCACCGTTCCGCGGACCTTTTAAGGTTGATTCCAGCCCGGTTGAAACAATGGCGTCGGAAGTGCAGTCTGGCCTCTACCTACCCTGGGTTGGTCCCGGAGACACGCTAAAGACGAGTGCCAACGCCTGTAAGGACGATGCTTCAGCTTGTGTTCGTATCGGCCCAGACGATCCGCTGCAGTTGGCGGCGTTGTTGCGACTCGGGTCGTCTGATGCTTCGGGCGTCGATGCCTATCGCGGAATTGAACTTGCGATTGACTATCTCGATGGCACCTTCGATGGATTGCCCGGACAACTCTTCAACCGTGATGTTGCTGTGTGGAAACTTGATGACCGTTGCTCCGCTGAAGGGGGGCGATCAGGGGCTGGTCAGTTGTTAAACGATGAGCTGCTCATTGCGACAATTGGAACAACGTGTTCTGGAGCGGCGTATCAGGCTGCTGAACCGCTATTCTCTGAAGCGGGTGTTCTCCTCGTTTCGGCACAAAACACTGCCCCCGTTCTGACGGCGAAAGCAGACGAGGACAGTACGTATTTTCGAACAGCCCCAAATGACCTTATTCAGGGCGCGGTTGTCGCTGACTTTGTTGGTGGAGACCTTGGCCTTGACCGTATTGCCGTAGTTTCGGATGGGTCGGTGTATTCCAATGAGTTAGGAACCGTCTTTGAAAGAAAAGTTGGTTCGTACGGCGTAGAGATGACAAAGTCGTTTTCGGTCTCCCCATTAAGCGATTTTTCAGCCCTTGCTTCGGAGATCATTGGCGAAGGTTTTCAGGGCGTGTACATGCCCGTGAATTCACCAGTCTGCGAAAACCTGATGGATGCGATTGCGAATGCACAAGGTGGTAATCAATTAGCAGTAGTGACAAGTGATGCGTGTGTCGTTACATCATCAGTCTCCGCCGCAAATAGGGTTAATGCCTACGGATCGGGCCCTGATGTCACTGCGCTTGCGAAAAATCCATTCTACGAAAGCGAGTACAAACCGGCGTATCTCTCGAGTTATGGGAAAGAGCCTCTTTCGGTGTGGAACACCTCTGCCTTTGATGCCGCGAATCTTGTTTTCGACGCAATCCGTAGAGGAGCGATTGTGCAGTCTGATGGCTCACTTCTTCTCCCCAGAAGCGCACTTGTAGACGCGATGCGAGTTGTCGACGGTTATGAAGGGGTCTCGAATCGTCTTGCCTGTACCCCAACAGGAGACTGTGCTCAGTCGGCGACGATTGGAATATTCCGGGCTCCAGCGTGGCCGGTTGGTGTCGCCGCCCAGTTTGCTCGACCTGTCTTCTCAAAGACAAAGACTCTGACATCTGTTGTTCGCGGCAGGTAGCCCTGCCAAGAATGCCGGATCTCTCGCGGTGATGGGTCAATGAGGTCAGACTAGAGAAATGCAATCTCCGGTTCTTGGCTTTAGTCATCTTCAACTGTGTGTGCGCGATGTGCGCGCGTCGGTTGATTGGTATTGCGCGGCACTTGGTATGGACGTCATGTCCGAGCACGGCGATGTGGTTGCACTGCGTCATCGAGAAGCCCGACTCGTCATTGTCGTGTCGCCGGGCGATCCCGATGTTGCCCATTCGCCGATCGATCACTTGGCATTTGCTGTTGCCGATGGCCCGACGCTTGAAGTGTGGGCGTCGCATCTTCGTGAGCTCGGGCTCGAAGTTCCCGCGGTTGTCGACGAACTCGGAAAGCCCTCGCTGCAATTGCGTGACCCCGATGGCAATACCGTCGAATTAGTCGCTCCGGCGCCTCGTTAACTCGAAAAGCTGAACAGGTCGAAGCCCAACTGGGCAACAAGTGACGCGGTTGCATCGAGCGGAAGTCCAATGACATTTGTGGGACTGCCGTCGATGCGGTGGACGAAAATTGCTGCTGACCCCTGCATGCCGTAGCCGCCAGCTTTGTCGAAGGGTTCGCCCGTAGCGATATACCAATCGATCCAGGCGTCGGGGACCGGTGCGAACGTGACCGCGGTGGTGACAACTGTCGATTCGTCTCGAAGAGTGCCATCGGCATCGATAGCCAACGCGCACACGCCGGTGTGTACGTGATGTACCGAATCAGAGAGTTTGCGCATGAGCGCGCGAGCGTCGTCTTCGTCAACTGGCTTACCGAGCAGCTCGCCGTTGAGGTCGACGGTGGTGTCAGCGGCAATTATGAGTTCGCTCGTTCCGGCAACGGCGGCGGCCTTTTCACGGGCAAGGCGAAGCACGTAGTCGGTACCGAGTTCTCCGGGATGCACGGACTCATCGATATCGGCTGGTCGCACTGCGAACACCAACCCAAGATCAGCCAGTAGTTCTTGACGGCGAGGCGAGGCAGAGGCCAGCACAAGATTCATTGCCACAGTTTCATCCACCGCTGACCGATGCGTCGGCAAGAGCGTCGGGCGGGGTCGTGGCCTCGGCGTCGAGCCAGCCGTCGGGGATGATCACGGCATGTGGGCCGGTTTGCGTGCCGCGGGGACGAGCTGCAGTCGTAGCATCAACAGTTAACGAATGATCAAGAGCGGCGAGTTGATCGTCAAGTTCAGCAAATGACGCAACCAACGTGAGTTGCCGACGCGCGACAGATCCAACGGCGTAGCCCGTGAGATACCAACCGAGGTGTTTGCGCATCATCAACATGGCTCGACGTTCGCCCACTGATTCCGCTAAGAGGCGTGCGTGTTCGGCCGCGATAATCGCTACTTCGCCCAGCGGGGGTTCGGGTCGTACGGGTCGACCGGCGAACACATCTGCGAGTTGGCCGAAGAACCAAGGCCGACCCAAACAAGCGCGACCAACGACGACACCGGCACAACCAGTTTGTTCCATCATTAAGATCGCATCCTCAGCGGTCCAAATATCGCCGTTGCCGAGAACGGGAACATCGGGAACTGCTTCAACGAGCGCCGTGATTGCGTCCCAATGGGCACGGCCGGAGTAACGCTGTCGAGCGGTGCGCGAATGCAGCGCAACCGCTTTTGCTCCACTGTCGGCAGCGATGCGACCGGCCTCGAGGTACGTGAGGCGTTCGTCGTCGAGACCCATGCGCATCTTTACTGTGACCGGCACGGTTCCACCGGAAGCGGCGTCGGCGGCTTCAACCGCGGCAGAGATGATCGCGGCCAATAGGCGCGGCCGGGTGGGCACGGCTGCTCCGCCGCCGTGGCGCATGACCTTGGGGGCGGGGCAACCGAAGTTGAAATCGAGGTGGTCGACATGGCCTTCGTTGATCAGACGCCGAACCGCCTCGGCCACTACCGCCGGGTCGGTGCCATAGAGCTGGAGCGATCGGGGAGATTCGTCGGGAGCGAACGAGGCTAACTGCCAACTCTTCTCGCCCCCTTCGAGCAGGCCTCGGGCATTCACCATTTCGCTGACGTAGAGCCCGGCCCCATAGCGGCGGCACAAGCGACGGAAGGCGCTGTTGGTAACGCCGGCCATCGGCGCGAGCACGACGGGCGGGTCGACTGTCAGGGGGCCGATGGTGAGAGAGCGCTGCACGAACCTTCACGCTAGCGAGGCCCGGTAGGGTCACCTCTATGACTGCGCAGGTGCTCGATGGTGAACTCGTGGCAGCCGGGATCAAGGCCGATCTGGCCGGTCGGGTCCAGGCCCTCATTGAACGGGGCATCACCCCGGGTCTCGGCACGGTTTTGGTCGGCGACGATGGCCCGTCGGCCAACTACGTCTCGATGAAGCACCGCGATTGCGAGGCTCTTGGCATTACCTCGCATCACGCCCATTTGCCATCTGATGCCACCCAGCAGGACGTTCTCGACGTCATCGCTCGGTTCAATGCCGACCCAGCTGTCGATGCCTATCTCATGCAGTACCCGTTCCCGAAGCATCTCGATTTCGAAGGTGCGCTGCTCGAAGTTGATCCGGCCAAGGATGTCGACGGATTACATCCAGTCAATCTCGGCCATCTCGTGCAGGGTGTCGATGGCCCGCTGCCATGTACGCCGGCTGGCATCCAGGCGTTGCTTGCGCATTACGGCGTGCAGATCGAAGGACGTCATGTTGTCATTGTCGGTCGCGGTCTCACCATCGGTCGGCCGCTCGCTAATTTGCTCACACTTAAGCGACCGAACGCCAACGCTGCGGTCACTGTTGTGCACACCGGTGTTGCCGACGTCGGCGCGTACACGCGTGAAGCAGACATCATCATCGCTGCGGCTGGTTCGCCGGGACTCATCACGCACGACATGGTGAAGCCCGGCGCTGCGGTAGTTGCTGCTGGCGTTTCGTTTGAAGGAAAGAAACTCGTTTCCGATGTGGCCGACGAGGTTGCTGAAGTTGCTGGTTGGTTATCGCCACGTATCGGCGGTGTCGGCCCCATGACTCGTGCCATGTTGCTGGTCAATACCGTCGAGGCCGCTGAACGTCGAGTGGAGCGGGGCTGACCATGACCTATATCTCCGATCTTCTTGCCGCGGGCCGGACATGTTCGTTTGAGTTCTTCCCGCCAAAAACCGATGATGCAGCGCGTGCGCTTGAAGAAACCATTGCCGACCTCACGCCGCTTGACCCTTCCTTTGTTTCGGTGACCTATGGCGCTGGTGGTTCCACTCGTGAACGCACTCGCGACGTTGTCATCAACATTGAGCGCAATATCGGCATCACTGCCATGGCGCATCTCACATGCGTCGGCCACACGCGTGCGCAGCTCGACTCATTGCTCAATGAATACAAGGCCGCAGGTGTTGCGAACATCCTTGCGCTCGCTGGCGATCCAATTGTCGACGACAATGGAGTTGTTGCCAAAAGCGATTTTGAGTACGCCATGGAATTGGTCGAACTCATTAAGGAAAAGAGCGGCTTCTCGATTGGTGTTGCCGCTCATCCCGAGGGCCATCCGCGTTCGGAAGACCTCTATTCTGATCGCCGTCGATTGGCCGACAAGTTAAACGCGGCCGATTTCGCTATCACCCAGTTCTTCTTTGAAGCTGAACCGTATTTGCGTCTTGTCGAAGGTCTGTCTGCGTTTGGCTGCGACAAACCCGTATTGCCTGGCATCATGCCGGTCACCAACGCCGCACAGGTCGTTCGGTTCGCTCAACTCGCTGGCGCTGCATTCCCGCCGCACTTGGCTGCTCGATTTGATGCGATTGCTGAAGATGGCGACGCAGTCCGTGCGTTGGGCGTCGAGTTGGCCAGCGAACTGTGTCAGCGCCTGCTCGACGAAGGTGCGCCAGGTCTGCACTTCTACACACTTAATCGTTCAACGGCGACGCGCGAGATCGCTGCGAATCTCGGTCTCGGCGACGCTTCGTCTGCTGGCGCATAACCACTGATGGCCGCAGGTGTCCCCGGGCTCTTCCGTCGCGGCGCGCGGCTCCTGACGCGCTATGTCAAGGCTCACCCTGTCCCATTCATTATCTCGATTTTTGGCGCCGCGATTTACGCGGGTGCTGCTGTCGGCACCACGATCATCCTTGGACGCATCACAAACAATGTGATCGTCCCCACCTTTGAATCCGGTCGACCTGAAGGCAAAGCCGTTTGGTACACGGGTCTGGCTCTGTTGCTGGTGGGACTGCTTCGTGCATCGACAATTATTCTGCGCCGCTATTTCGCTGCACTTCTGACGTATCGGACGCAGCGAGATTGGCGTCGCAAGCTGGCCGATACCTACCTCTCGGTACCGCTCAAGTATCACCGTGAAACTCCGACTGGTGAGTTGTTGGCCCATGCTGATGCTGACATCGTTGCGTCAAGCGAAGTCATTAATCCACTCCCGTTCAGCATTGGTGTCGTAACGCTCGTGGTTTTTGCGATTATCAGCTTGGCGACGGTTGATTGGCTCTTGATGTTGGTGGCAGTGGTGCTGTTCCCACTGCTGGCGATTATTAATCGGATGTACACCACCCGGGCAGAAAAGCCGTTGGGTGTGGTTCAAGAACGAGTTGGTCAGGTCAGCCGGATTGCGCACGAGTCCTTTGACGGTGTTCTTGTCGTGAAGACACTCGGTCGCGAAGACGAGGAAGTCGAACGGCTTGAAGGCGCTGCGGATGAACTCCGTGCCGCCCGCGTTGGGCTCGGACGCATTCGTGCGGTGTTCGAACCGATGATTGAAGCGTTGCCGAATCTCGGCATTATCGCGTTGTTGCTCATTGGTTCTTGGCAGGTGTCGATTGGTCGTCTCAACACCGGGGATATCGTGCAGGCGGCGGCGCTGTTTGGGCTACTCGCATTTCCTATGCGCGTTTTTGGTTACTTCCTCCAGGAACTTCCCCGATCTGTGGTCGTGAGCGCTCGGCTCGACAAGGTGCTCGCAGCACCTCACGAGCCAGGCGCTTCGACCAATCATCCGCCGGTAGTCGCCGATGGCCCACTCTCAGTCTCTTTTGCTGATGTTTCGTTTCGTTATGGCGACGATCCGCCGGTGCTCGATGGTCTGAATTTCACCATCGCCGCTGGTTCAATTGTCGCGCTTGTGGGCGCGACTGGTTCGGGCAAGTCCACATTGTGCGAACTGATTCCTCGTCTTGTTGACCCCGACGGCGGCATTGTGGCAATCGATGGTGTGGATCTTCGGGAGTTCGACCCTGTTGCGGTGCGTTCCGAAGTTGCACTTGTCTTCCAGGAAACCTTCCTGTTTGCCGACACCGTCCGAGAAAACGTCACGCTCGGCGATCCGATCGATGAAGGGGAACTGGAGCGGGCTGCGTCAATCGCTCATGCAAGTGCGTTTGTGCATCGTTTGCCCAACGGCTGGGACACCGTCGTGGGGGAGCGGGGTGTGACGCTTTCGGGCGGTCAACGTCAGCGGCTCGCGCTGACTCGTGCACTGTTGCGCGGCCCGCGTGTCCTCATTCTCGACGATGCCACGAGCGCCGTTGATCCGGTCATTGAGTCGGCGATTCTGCGCGATCTACGCACCTCATTGGAAACAACCACCTTGGTGGTTGCTCACCGAGTCTCAACCATTGAACTTGCCGCTGAAGTGGTGTTCCTCGATGAAGGCCGCATTATTGCAACTGGTTCGCATCAGGAGCTTTTGAGGAACAATCCTGACTACGCCCGCCTCGTGCACGCGTACGTCGATCGGGAATCAATGGCTGAAGATATCGATCACGAAGTGGCCGACGCCGATACAAGCGGGTTGCCATCATGAGCGAGAAGCGCAACCACTCATCAAACGACGATGTTCAGCCCCACGAGGATGAACTTTCGAGCCAGGCAAACGACGAACTCGCAATGATGGAACACGCTGCGGCGTTCGACGATCCGATTGCGCTCGAACACGAGGCGTTGGCGGCATCGGCAGAGGAAGACCGCGTAAACGAACGACGGCTGCGAGCGATTGCGGTCCTGCGTCGTGGATTCGCGCAGAGCCCTGAACTTGGCCGCGGCCTCCGTCTCACGATTCTTTTCGCCATTATCGGTTCTGTTGGCCGCTTGATCATTCCGGTGCTCATTCAGCAGGTAATCGATAAGGGTCTGCTTGCCGACGACGGATTCAACGCGAGATTCACTGTCACGGCATGTGCCGCTGCAGCGGTGATCGTCATTGCGGTCATGTTGTTGTCCCGCATCACCTATGTGCGGCTCGTGACCACGGCCGAAAAGATCTTGAGCAATCTGCGGGTGAAGACGTTCTCGCATATTCATCGCTTGCCGATGGCCGATCACGAGTCCACCCGTCGTGGTGAGCTCACCTCCCGCGTGACCAGCGATATCGAAACTATTGCCCGCTTTCTTCAGTACGGCGCAGTGGCTTGGATCATCGATTCTGTTGTCATCATCGGAACACTCGTCGTGATGAGTTTCTATGCATGGCAACTTGCGGTCATCACGGTTATTGCAGCGCTGCCGGTATTGCCGTTGTTCCGTCTTATGCAGCGACGGCAGTTGAAGGCATACACGGTGGTTCGTAACCGCGTGGGCACGACGCTTTCGGAAGTGAGCGAAGCGGTGCAGGGCGCAGCGCCGATTCGGGCCTATGGATTACAGCGCCGTTCGCGCGCTCGTCTTGACGATGCCATTCAGGCGCAGTTCAAGTCGGAGATGAGCGCTGCCCGCTGGTTCGCCTTTATGTTCCCGCTTGGCGATGCATTCGGTGGAGTCGCGCTGGCGTCAGTGGCTATGGCCGGTATTTGGTTTGGTGAATCATGGGGCCTCAACGCCGGAAGTTTGGTGGCCTGTTTGTTCCTCGTGCAGTTGATCCTCGGACCAATTGCGGAGATTGGCGAGATTCTTGATCAAACCCAAACCGCGATTGCTGGTTGGTCGAAAGTGCTCAATGTTCTCGACACCCCAATCGATCTTGTAGAGCCCGAGCCGGGTGTCGAATTACCGGAAGGTCCACTGGATGTCAGCGTGGAGCATCTGGGCTTCACCTACCAAACCGGGGGGCCGGTGCTAAGCGATGTCAACATTACGATTGCTGCCGGTGCGTCGGTTGCGATCGTCGGCGAAACCGGTTCAGGTAAGACCACGTTTGTGAAGTTGCTTGATCGACTTGCCGACCCGGTTGAAGGTTCGGTGCTTGTCGGCGGGATCGCGCTCAATACGGTGAATCGTCAGTCGCGAACCGAGCGCATCCGAATGGTTCCCCAGGATGGGTTCATGTTCGATACGACGCTGGCCGAGAACATCGCCATAGGCCGCATTGGGGCAACGATCGATGATGTTCGTGCGTCAATTGCCGAACTTGGTCTCGAAACATGGGTGGCGGGTCTGCCTCGTGGACTCGATACCGAAGTAGGAGAGCGCGGCGAGAGTCTAAGCGTTGGTGAACGCCAACTTGTTGCGTTAGCTCGTGCGCAAATGGCCGACCCTGGCCTTCTCATCCTCGACGAAGCTACGAGCGCCGTTGATCCGCGTACTGAACGCGTTCTTACCACCGCGTTACATCGGCTCGCCGAAGGCCGCACCACCATCAGCGTGGCCCACCGATTGTCGACAGCGGAACAAGCCGACCTTGTGCTCGTGTTCGATTCTGGCGTGTTGGTTGAGCACGGTTCGCACGACGAACTCGTCGCACTGGGCGGGCGTTATGCCGAGCTCTACCGATCCTGGTTGGGGAACACCGGACAAAAAGCTGTCTAAGAAGTTGCCAAACACGCCCTGTCCGTGACGCTCGACGCTCTAGTGTCGGCGAATGGCCAGCAAAGAATTCCACGCACTGCAGGAAGCAATGGCAGCTCGACCTGTTCCGCCGCCCCCTGCCGACATCGCCGAACAGCGCTCTCGTATCGACGAGGCCATGGCACAAATACCACTGGCAGAAGGAACTGTTGCCGAACCATTCGTTCGTAGTGGCGTCCCTGGTATCGAATGTCGACCAGTTGATATGGCAGACGACGCCCCAATTGTTCTCTATTTCCACGGCGGCGGATTCCGCATCGCCTCCGCGTTGGCCTACCGCTCCTACGGGTCACATCTCGCTGCGGTCCTCGGCGCTCGAGTGCTGCTGGTCGAGTATCGACTCGCTCCTGAGCACAAGTTCCCCAAAGCGGTCGACGATTGCTTCGCCGTTTGGGAATCGCTCCTTGCCGAAGGAATCGACACTGGCCGCATTGTGATTGCTGGTGACTCAGCTGGTGGTGGTCTTGCGGCATCGGTGACGATGCATGCGCTTGCCGATGGCGTTCTCCCCGCTGGCGTTATTTGCTGTTCGCCGTGGGTCGATCTCACGATCACCGCCGACACCTACGACACAAATGCCGAATCCGACAAGCTCTTCTCCCGTACCTCGGCCGAAGAAGCAGCGCCGGCCTATCTCGGCGGCGCTGACCCGATGAACCCAATCGCTTCACCGCTATTCGGAGATTGGAACGGCGCGCCGCCGTTGCTGATCCTTGTCGGCGATGCCGAGGTATTGCTCGACGACTCGCGCAAACTCGCCGAGGTTGCAAAGGCCGCAGGCGTTGACGTGACGCTCAGTGTGTATCCAGAGATGCCGCATATCTGGACGATGAGCTATCCGGCGTTCCCCGAAGCTGTTGAAGGCGTCGCCGAAATGGCCGAGTTCGTCGCTCGTGTGACTGCATAAGGATTACGCGTTCGGTGGCGGTAGATCAGCGACGTCGGCAAGATCTCGGAGGCGACCGGTAGCGGACTTGTTCGTTCGTAGGTCGTCAACTGAGATGAATGGAACTTCAAGGTCGCCGATCGCAACAAGGGTGCGATTCGCAAATGCCTGATCGAATTCAAGGCCCGTGGCGAAGGTTAAGAGATCGATTCGCTGAGCTTCGCGCCCAAGTTGGACGATAACTCCCGGTTCAAGGAAGTCGGAGTTCGCAAAGCCAAGCGAGCCGAAACCAAAATCTTTGAGTGACGCGAGGATTCGATCGACATTCGCCGGTTCGGGCCAAACCCAGACATCAAGGTCTTTTGTGTAGCGAGGGTGACCATGTGCGGCGAGCGCATAGCCACCAATTATCAGGAACCGAACGTCATGCTTGACGAACGATTTCAAAAACTCGTGGAAGTCTTGGTTCAGTTCCATGGGCCCACCCGTGATGTTCTCGACGGAGTTCTTCAACGGCGTCGATTCGTTCTTCGATGGGTCGCGTCAGCCAGTAACGCCAAGACTCATCGGAATCACCGACGATCTTTTTTGTCACAACTCGCTCGACCGAGGTCATTGAAGACTCCTATCGGTGGGGTGCGACGATCGCTCGCTCTCAATGGCCATGTATCGGGGCTTACAGGCTCAAGTTACTGCTCATCTGCCTCAACGATGTTGGGGTAGATCCTGAATTTTGCCGGTGCTTTTCATCCGCATTCTGAATCGCCAAATGACGATTCAACAGTTCCATAAGCGACCTCGACTCCGTCGAATCCGTAACCGCGAATGGAGCCCTTAAGGCGTTGGAAACCGACCACGGGAAGACCTGGTGGCAATTGCTGCAGCATCTCGGATTTTGGTTCCGGCGTTGATCACGGTTTCTGCATCAAGGCCGGGTGGAAATCCAGTCGCAGAAATTGCAGCAATCACTTCACCGTCGGCTCCGAACACGGGTGCGGCGATCGTGCCGACGTCGAAGCGACTGTTGGTGCTCAGGTCGACAACGGGGTAGTCCTCGGTCGCGAGTACCGCGAACAATTCGGTGACGTCATTGCGAAGTTCAGTGTTGCTGGGGGAGTCCGAGAGCGAATACGTACGTTCACCGAGTTGTCGTTGTGTATCGGAACCCGCGGTAACGGCGAAGCCACGGGTGCGAGCTAAGTCGAGAGATGCTTCGTAACGCGCAATCGCCGCCGACGGACTATCGGGAGAACGCGACAACCACTGTTTGATTTCGCGCTCATCAGACCATGCGAGAAACACTGCGCCGAGTGGTGGCACCAAGGGAACGCGTTCGCCCTCGCGAACTCCGGGACCAAACGCACTGTGTTGACCTGAGCGAGCCACAAAGATGATTTCGTTCACGGTTCGCGCCGACACCACTACCTCAATGCCGAGCTGAGTGGCCAATGGTTCGATCACCTGGCGCGCAGCATCGATTGCAGGGTGATGTTCAAGCGCAACCACACCGGCGACAACAAGAGCTGGTCCGAGTGAATAGGCCCGTGTCGTTGCGTTTCGCGAAACGTGTCCACTGCCTTCGAGCACGGCAAGGGTTGCGTGGGCCGAACCCAAACTCATCCCGGTGCGGCGCACTAACTCGGTCAGCGTGAACCGCTCGGTGGGGTGGGTGACGAGGAGGTCGAGGATTTGGATCGCTCGGCTTGCAGCCGGTGCGGGACGGGCCATAACGGCACCTTCGGGTCGATTGACCGGGTGTGACCGGTGTCCTACGGTGGCCGCAGCATAGCGAAGAGTTCTTCGCAATAGCGAAAACGGGGGCGAGGTGCCGCCGGGAAGAGCACTCCGCGTCACAGAAAACAATCGAGAGGAACCGAGCAATGAACTCGAACACTGAAGGCCGTCCGGCCCTCTCCAACGAACTCATCGAACAGTTCTCGCTCCACGGCCGCACAGCCGTCATTACTGGTGCTGCTGGCGGCATTGGCCGTCAGGCGGCAATCACCTTCACGCAAGCCGGCGCAAACGTACTCATCGCCGATGTCGGGGTCGCTGGTCTGGAAGAAACCGCCGAGATGGTCGCCACTGCGGGGGGCAAGGCCACGGTTGTCCCAACTGATGTTTCTGATCGCGATCAGGTCAACGCACTTGCCGACGCTGCGATCAAGACCCATGGCCGTCTCGACATTTGGGCGAACGTTGCTGGCGTTATTCGCTACATGAACATCGTCGATGCAACTCCCGAAGATGTTGAGTTCATCACGAAGGTCAACTTGTGGGGCACGTATTGGGGTATTGCTGCTGCAGGTCGCACAATGACCAACGGCGGGTCAATCATCAACGTGTCCTCGGCCGGGGGCGATATGCCCGCCCCGACACTCTCGATTTACGCGATGACCAAGGCCGCGGTTTCACACCTCACTCGTTGCGCAGCCGTTGAGCTTGGCGCCAATGACATTCGTGTCAATGCTATTGCTCCGGGTTTCACCGATACGCCGATGGTGCAAGGGCGTTGGACAAACGCCGACGGTTCGATCGACGAAGCCGAGCGCGAGTCCTATACAACGACCCGCGCTGCGCAATCACCGCTGGGCACAATCGCCACTGCCGAAGATCAGTCCTGGGCGATGCTGTATCTCGCGAGCGATGCGTCACGATTCGTTACCGGACAGGTGATTCGTCCCAACGGTGGCGTGGTGATGGCATGAAGTTTTCAATCAACGAACGACTCACGAACGGAACTGTGCGATGACAACCGGTGACAACTCTCCCGTACCCGATTTCCTTTCCCGCCTTCGCGTCGACGGCCGCACCTTTGTCGTGGCCGGTGCCGGGGTCGGCATGGGACGCATGACCTCGCACGCGCTTGTGCAGGCCGGGGCCAAGACGGTTGTGTGCGTCGATGTCGACGCCGACCGCGCTGCGGAAATCGCAGCAGAAATCGGACCAGCTGGTGTTGCATGGGTAGGCGACGTAACCACTCGTGAAGGCGCAAAGAAACTCGCTGCCGATGCCGAAGCAATCAATGGTCGCATTGATGGTCTGGTCGACATCATTGGCATGGCCCGTTGGGAATCGATCCTTGACATGACCGACGAAACCTTCGATTGGGAAATTGATATTTGTCTTCGTCACGCGTTCTTGTTGTCACAAGAATTCGGTCGTCGTATGTCGAAGACCGATGGCGGCACGATGGTGTTCATCGCGTCGGTGAGTGGCCTCACCGCCGCACCGATGCACGCCGCTTATGGAGCAGCAAAGGCTGGCCTCATGGCATGGGTGCAGACCCTGGCCATCGAACTCGGCGGGTTTGGCATTCGTGCAAACGCCGTTGCACCCGGAACCATCCTCAGTCCTCGTATGGAAGCGGCCTTTTCCGACGAGCAACGGGCCCTCAATGCCGGCAATTCGCCGATGGGCAAGATGGGTTCGACCTCTGACATCGCCTCGGCAGCGCTGTTCTTTTCTAGCGATATGTCGGCCTATGTGACCGGTCGCACACTGGTTGTTGATGGTGGTGTGGACTCCAAGTTCCCGTATCCCGTCACACTCTGATCCTTCGCTTTTTCAGGGGTTCTGCAGGCTGACTAGTGTCGGCTCGTCAACCTGACGTCCCTGTGGAGGACCCCCCGTGAAGACCCCCGTTCGCGTAGCTGTCACCGGTGCTGCCGGTCAGATCGGCTACAGCCTTCTGTTCCGTATCGCCAGTGGCCAGATGCTCGGAGAAGACCAGCCGGTCATCCTCCAACTTCTCGACATCACTCCCGCAATGGACGCGCTCAAGGGCGTTGCCATGGAACTCGAAGACTGCGCATTTCCGCTGCTGTCTGACATCGTGCGCACCGATGATCCCAACGAGGCGTTCGGCGACATTTCGTACGCGCTTCTTGTTGGCGCACGTCCCCGTTCAAAGGGCATGGAGCGCAAGGACCTGCTCGAAGCAAATGGTGGCATCTTCAAGCCGCAGGGTAAGGCGCTGTCAAATAACGCCGCTTCTGACGTCAAGATCCTGGTTGTCGGTAACCCCGCCAACACCAATGCCCTTATCGCGATGAACAACGCTCCGAACATTCCGAACGAGCGCTTCACCGCAATGACTCGTCTTGATCACAACCGTGCCATCGCTCAGGTCGCAGCCAAGACAGGCACCACCGTTTCGGACATCACCAAGATGACGATTTGGGGTAACCACTCAGCAACGCAGTATCCCGACCTCTTCCACGCTGAAGTCAAGGGTCAGAATGCAGCTGCACTCGTCAATGATCAGGCCTGGCTTGAAAACGATTTCATCCCGACCGTTCAGCAGCGCGGTGCGGCAATCATCGAAGCTCGCGGACTTTCCAGCGCGGCATCGGCTGCAAACGCTGCAATCGATCACATGCGCACCTGGGCACTTGGTTCCGCCAAGGGCGATTGGGTCTCGATGGCGATTCCGTCCGATGGTTCCTACGGCGTGGCCGAGGGCATCATCTCTTCGTTCCCCGTCACCTGTGCCAATGGCAAGTACGAAATCGTGCAGGGTCTCGACATTAACGACTTCTCCCGAGGCCGCATCGACGCCTCGGTTGCCGAACTCGTTGAAGAGCGTGATGGCGTGAAGGAACTCGGACTCATCTGATTCCGTCGGCACCATGTCGTGGTGCGTCGAAAACTGAAATGGTTTGGTCTCGGCCCGTTGTGCTCAGCGCAGCGGGCCGAGTACGTCTGTAAGCGCAGCGAACATTTCGGCGTGCTCTAACAGTGCGTTGATGGAACCTTCAACGCGTAGATCGCCGGCAATGAACGCAGCTTGAGCGCTTAATGAGCCGTCGCGAATGCCCTCTGCTGTCGCAGTATCGCTGACGAACACGACATCGGCGGAATCTGCCGGACCTGCAGCCATGGAAACGACGCCATCGGCGAAACGCACGTGCCAGACAGTGGCGCTGTCGCTCTCGCCGACGCGTTGTTCGAGCACTAACTGCACGCCTTGCGACTGTGCGCTCATGGTCTCGCTTGAGCGAAGGAGTGCATCGGCCTCGGTGAACCAGGCAGGGGAGAGGTAGGCAGGCATCGCTTGGACGGTAGTCGGTGGAGACTGTTGTTCGGTTAACGCGAGAGTGAGTCCGGTACGCTAACCATCCCAATGCCGGCGCAGGCCGCGAGAGAGGGCGATCTACCGTGCTTCGAATTCTCAGCCACGTCGGCCAGCTCGATGCCATTCATATTCCGGATGACATCGCTTCACAGGTCGAGGTCATCGCCATCCCGATGGCAGGCGAAATCGACGCAAGTATCTCGGGTGACGTTCTCATCACCACGCCCACCGACGTGGCGACGCTTGAAGACGCGCTCAGTCGGGGCGTGAAGTGGGTGCATCTCATCGGCACTGGCATCGACAAGTTCCCGCTGCATCTCATTGGCGACGACCTCATTCTCACCAATTCTCGTGGCCTCAGTGCTGTACCCATTTCCGAATGGGTCATGGCCTGCATGTTGTCGTTCGTCAAACGCATGCCCGGTTCGTTTGTCACCGAACAACCGAAGCACTGGAACATTCCGTCGCCATCGTTTGCGACGCTCGACAACGCGAATCTCGCCATCCTTGGTATGGGCGGAATCGGAACCGCTCTTGCCCAGCGTGCGCTGTCATTCGGCATGAACGTCACAGCAATGCGAAATAGCGATGCGCCGAGCCCCGTGGAGGGCGTTCGCATGGTTCGTTCCGCCACCGAGCTCGTTGCTGACGCCGACCACATCGTGCTCGTTGCGCCCCTCACCGGCGCGACACGCGGCTTGTTCAATGACGAACTCTTCGCCGCCATGAAGCCCGGCGTGCAACTCATCAACGTGGCGCGCGGGCCCATCATTGACGACGACGCGCTTTTGCGTGCCCTTGACAGTGGCATTGTCGCCTGTGCCGATATCGATGCCACTGAACCCGAACCTCTTCCTGACGGGCATTGGATGTATTCGCATCCCAGTGTGCGACTTAGCCCTCATGTGTCCTGGAACTGGTCGGGCGCATTTCAGGCCATGTATGCCACGTTTATCGACAATCTGTGCCTGTATCTCAATGATGAACCGTTGTTATCGGTCGTGAATCCTGCCGACGGGTACTGACGCAGATTCCAGATCCAGAGGCTGATGCACCGCGGGCGCGGATCCCACCACTGGAGGCGTGATTATCGAATTCATTGGTCACCGCCGTTTACTCAAGGGCGACCACTTCGCGGGGTAGCACTGTAAAACGACGACCGGCGCCGCCTACTCCCATAAGGAAGTGGTTCGGCGCCGGGCGAGAATGCCGCAGGTATGCGAATCAGAAACTGATTAGCGCTGGCCCTGCAGCTTGCGGTTCTTGATCTTTGACTTCAGGAAGTCTCGGTTCATCATTGCGATGAAGTCGATCGGGATTTCCTTCGGGCACGCCTCTTGGCATTCTCCGTAGTTCGTGCATGAACCGAAGAACATCTCCATGGTCTCGACCATGTCTTCAGTGCGCTTCCAGCGTTCGACCTGTCCCTGCGGAAGCAGGTTGAGGTGCGCCAGTTTGGCTGACGTGAACAACTGAGCAGCGCCGTTCGGGCAAGCCGCGACACACGCACCACAGCCGATGCACGCTGCAGCGTCCATCGCGGTGTCGGCTGCGGCCTTCGGAATAAGGATCTCGTTGGCATCGCGAGGGCCACCGGTGTCGGAGGTGATGAAACCGCCGGACTCGATGATGGCGTCGAACGCACTGCGATCGACCATGAGGTCCTTCACTATCGGGAACGCAGCGGCACGCCACGGCTCGATGGTGACGGTCTCACCGTCGTGGAACTTGCGCATGTGCAACTGGCAGGTTGCGGTGCCCTTTTGGGGGCCGTGGGCCTGACCGTTGATCATGAGGCCACAAGTGCCGCAGATGCCTTCACGACAATCACTGTCAAACGTGATCGGCTCGTGGCCGCTGTCGATGAGGTTTTCGTTGACGAGGTCGAGCATTTCGAGGAAAGACATTTCGTCTTTCACGTCGGTTGCTTCGTAGGTCTCGAAATGGCCGGAATCGGTAGGACCGCTCTGGCGCCAGACCTTGAGTGTGAGATTCACATTGGCTCCTGGTTACTTGTAACTGCGCACGACGGGCTTAACGGTTTCGAACACAAGAGGCTCCTTGTGGAGGGTCGGGGTTGAGCCCTTGCCTTCCCACTCCCACGCGCCGACAAACGAGAAGTTCTCGTCATCACGCTTGGCTTCGCCGTCTTCGGTCTGATGTTCAACACGGAAGTGACCACCACAGGACTCTTCACGCATAAGCGCATCACGGCACATCAACTCGCCGAGTTCGAAGAAGTCGGCAACACGGCCGACTTTTTCGAGCGACTGGTTGACGCCATCGGGATCGCCGAGCACGCGCACGTTGCTTTCGAACTCTTCGCGCAATGCGGGAATCTCGGAGAGTGCCTTTTCGAGACCGTTCTTGTCGCGGGCCATGCCGCAGTAGTCCCAGACGAGCTTGCCGAGTTCACGGTGGTAGTACTCCGGCGACTTCGTGCCGCCGACGCTGATCCAACGACGCATGTCGTCTTGCACCGCTGCCACTGATGTGGCGAATGCGGGATCATCGGTGCCAACCGGGGTCTTGCCGAGCAAGCCAGCGAGGTAATCGCCGATCGTGTTCGGAGCAACGAAGTAGCCATCGGCCAGACCCTGCATGAGGGCAGAAGCGCCGAGACGGTTTGCACCGTGATCGGAGAAGTTGGCTTCACCGAGTGCGTACAGGCCTGGGATGTTGGTCATGAGGTTGTAGTCAACCCACAGGCCGCCCATTGTGTAGTGAGATGCCGGGTAGATGCGCATCGGCATCTTCATCGGGTTCTCGTCGGTGATGCGCTCGTACATGTCGAACAAGTTGCCGTAACGCTCGAACACAACGTTCTCGCCAAGACGGCCGATTGATTCGGCAAAGTCGAGGTACACGCCGTTCTTGATCGGGCCGACGCCGCGGCCTTCGTCAACAACCTGCTTCGCGCTACGTGACGCGATGTCGCGTGGTGCGAGGTTGCCGAAGGACGGGTACTTGCGCTCGAGGAAGTAGTCGCGATCGGCTTCCGGAATGTTTTCCGGAGCACGGTTATCGTCGAACTGCTTCGGAACCCAGATGCGTCCGTCGTTGCGAAGTGACTCGGACATAAGCGTGAGCTTCGACTGGAATTCATCGCTGGCCGGGATGCACGTGGGGTGAATCTGTGTGTAACACGGGTTCGCGAACAGCGCACCCTTCTTATGTGCTCGCCATGCGGCCGTGACGTTGGAGTTCATGGCGTTCGTGGAGAGGTAGAAGGCGTTGCCGTAACCGCCGGTGCACAGCAGCGTGGCGTGTCCCGCCCAGCTTTGAATGTCGCCGGTGATGAGATCGCGAGTGACGATGCCTGCAGCGACACCGTCCTTGGTGACGACATCAAGCAGCTCGGTCTTGGTGTGAAGCTCCACACGACCAAGCGACACCTGCTGCATGAGCGCCTGGTAGGCACCGAGCAGAAGCTGCTGGCCGGTCTGGCCACGTGCGTAGAACGTACGGCTGACCTGTGAACCACCGAACGAACGGTTGTCGAGAAGACCGCCGTATTCGCGAGCGAAGGGAACACCCTGTGCCACGCACTGATCGATGATGTTGACGCTGACCTCGGCCAAGCGATGCACGTTGGACTCGCGAGAGCGGAAGTCGCCGCCCTTGACGGTGTCGTAGAACAACCGCTTCACGCTGTCGCCGTCGTTCTTGTAGTTCTTGGCGGCGTTGATGCCACCCTGCGCAGCAATTGAATGCGCACGACGCGGTGAGTCATGGAAGGTGAAGCACTTCACGTGGTAGCCGAGTTCGGCGAGAGTCGCGGCAGCGGCAGCGCCGGCAAGACCGGTGCCAACCACGAGCACGGTGAACTTCCGCTTGTTCGCGGGGTTCACGAGCTTCATGTTGAACTTGTGGTTCTCCCAACGTTCCTCAACAGGACCGGAGGGGATCTTGGAGTCGAGAGTGATTGTGCTCATCTGATGCTCCTTCAGCCGACCACGCCGGTAAGCACGGCGATGGGGAATGTGATGTTGACGCCAGCGACAAGAATTGCGAAGCCCGCAGCAAAGCCACGGCGGATCGGGTTATGTCGGGGGTTGAAACGGGTACTCATTGAACCGAGGCTCTGGAAGATGCTCCAGGCGCCGTGATAGAGGTGAAAGCCCAAGGCGATGTTGGCGATGATGTAGAGCGCCGCGATCGGAGCCCGGGAAAGGCTCGCGGCGACGTTGGCGTAAGGGTTGCCGTAGACGAAGTCTGGGTTTGCCCAGCCCCACGTCAGGTCGGCGAGATGCCACACCAGGAACAGACCAACGATGATGCCGCTCCAGCGCATCGTGCGCGCTGCCCAGTTCACGGCCACATAGTCACGTGGTGACTTGTAATTGACTGGTCGGGCTTTGCGATTGATTCGCGTAAGGGCGTATGCCGACTGGATATGGAGTCCGAATGCGGCGAGAAGGCCGAGACGGAAGATCCAGAGGACACCTGTTTCAGGGATGATCGGATAGAGCAACTTCCGGAGGAATTCTGCGTATTGGTCGAAGTCCTCGGCCCCGACGTACATCTTCAGGTTGCCGATCATGTGAACGAGCACGAATCCCATCAGCATGATGCCGGTGAGAGCCATGATCCATTTCTTGCCTACTGACGACTTGTAGAGGTCAATGATGGCGAATGTGCTGCGTCGGTTGGCCTTGCGAATCGTCGGGGACGAAATGTCTGGAGTCAATGCAGGCGGTTCCTTGGTTGCTGTCACGAGCAGACCTTTCTTGGAGAAGGCTGTGACCAGAACTGGACTTGATCGGGCAGAGCCGTGACCAAGTGAGATCACGCTACTCACCGGCAACGGCGAGGGGCGAACTGTGCGGAGGCAGATTCGTCACTCGGCTCGCCCGGCAACCGAGCCACGGCGATAGGTTGAGGCGTCGATCGTCCGGCCATCGGGTCCGGCAGGGGAGGAAACGATGTCAGAGCGGCCAACCACTCTCGGAGAACTGCGTGCCTCGGGCTGGGTCAGCCGCCCGGTCAAGGAAGAACTTCGTCAGAACGCCATTGTGCGAATCGTCGCTGGCGAACCGCTCTTCGATAGTGTTTTGGGCTACGAGGACACCGTTCTTCCCCAGCTCGAGAATGCCATTCTCGCTGGTCACGACGTGATTTTCCTGGGCGAGCGGGGCCAGGCCAAGACCCGCATGATCCGCTCTCTCACCAACCTGCTCGACGAGTGGATGCCGATCGTCTCCGGTTCCGAGATTAACGATGACCCTTACGCCCCAGTTTCCAAGCCCGCCCGCGACCTCGTGGCCGAAATGGGAGACGCCACCCCAATTAGCTGGGTGCATCGAGACGAGCGCTACGGCGAGAAGCTCGCCACCCCCGACACCTCGATCGCCGACCTCATCGGCGAGGTCGATCCCATCAAGATTGCCGAGGGCCGACACCTTTCCAACGAAGAGACCATCCACTTCGGTCTGGTGCCTCGCACCAACCGGGGCATTTTCGCTATTAACGAACTTCCTGACCTCGCCGAGCGTATTCAGGTTGGTTTGTTGAATGTGCTTGAAGAGCGCGACGTGCAGATCCGTGGCTTCAAACTGCGGCTTCCTCTCGACGTCATGTTGTTCGCGTCGGCCAACCCCGACGACTACACCAACCGCGGTCGACTCATCACGCCGCTGAAGGATCGCTTCGGTTCGCAGATCCGCACGCATTACCCACTCGACGTCGCAACTGAAGTCACGATCGCGTTGCAAGAGGCTCGCAATCTGGAAGTTCCGGGCATCGAGGTGCGCGTGCCCGCGTACATGACCGAAATCGTTGCCGAGTTCTCGCAACTTGCGCGCCGCAGCCCGCATATCAATCAGCGTTCGGGTGTGTCGGTGCGTCTCACCGTCGCCAACCTTGAAACGCTCGAGGCCAACGCGATGCGTCGTGCACTGCATCACGGCGAAACCGTCGTTGTTCCGCGTGTTTCCGATCTCGATGCACTGGCTGCATCAACGATCGGCAAGGTGGAAATCGAAACAATCGAAGAAGGCCGCGAAGGCCTTGTTGTCGAACAACTTCTCAAAGCAGCAGTGCTTTCGATCTTCCGTGAGTACATCGCAATCGAAAATCTCCGAGACGTTGTCGACTCCTTTGATGGCGATCGTTTGGTGAACGCAGGCGAAGACGTTTCCTCTGCCGACTACGTCGCGTTGCTCGGCGATATCCCAGCGCTCGCACCGCATATCACTGCCCTTACCGGCGGGGACACCACTCCCGAGGTCGTTGCAAGCGCTGTCGAGTTCGTGCTCGAAGGTCTGCATCTTTCCAAGCGCCTCAACAAAGACGCAGTTGGCGCTCGCGCCCAGTACCGCGGCCGCGGCTGAGCACTGCTTGCGAATTAGCGCAGGTCATTGACGAGTTCGCGCACGCCATCAAGGCCGGCGATTACAACTCGTTCCACCATCGAGCTGGGGAAGATCCCGTGTTCGACGATGCCTGGCGTATTCGCAAGCGCATCGCCGAGGGCAACGGGGTCGGCAATCGAACCAAACTGAGCATCCATCACGAGGTTGCCATTATCGCTGCGACGATCGCGGGTGGTGACTGCTGAAGCGCCAAGAGCTTCAACGGCGCTGGCCACAACTCCCGGTGCGAAATCGAGCACTTCAAGCGGCGTTCCGAACGGGCCTAGTGCAGGAACGAGCTTTGACTCATCGACCACGATGATGAAACGCGGCGACATCGCCGCCACGATCTTTTCGCGAGTGTGTGCCGCTCCGCCGCCCTTGGTGAGGTTGAACGCGGGGTCGACTTCGTCGGCGCCATCGATGGCGATATCGAGTGCACCAATCTCGTCGGGAGAAATGACATTCAAGCCAAGCGAGCTCGCGAGTTCCTGGGTCTGCACCGACGTTGAGGTGCACACGATGTTGAGCGCTCGATCGCCGAGCTCAACGATGGTCCAGTGCACGGTTGAACCAGTACCGAGACCAACTCGCATTCCGTCGGTGACGTAACTAGCAGCGTGACGTCCTGCCGCTTCCTTCGCGATGTCTTGGGGCGAACGTGCGGCTTGGCTCTGATCAGTGCTCACGCCGAGAGCATCGCACGTCAGCGAGGTGTAGCGCGCAGCAATTGCGCACTGTCACGCGGATTGCGACTGCGGTCGAACACGCCGTCGGGCACGTCGAATCCACACTCGGGTGTCCAGCCGTCAATGCCTGACTCCCAGAACGCGTGCGTCACGGCGATGCCGTCGTCGGCAGCTCTCTGCGTTTCCAGCATTGAACCGGCCATGACCTCAGCGCGCCAGTCGTCCTCTGGTGCGGTCAGCCCAGTGCCAAGTAGCGCGAATTTTCGGCCGGGAAAGTTGTCGGCCAATCGGCGAATAGTCACGCCAAGACCTTCTGTCCAAGGGGCGCGGCCATCGGGCGCGACTGGGGCATCGATGGGATAGGGGCCGGTCGTTCCGTCGGCGAACAAGGTCGAACCGCCGCGATAGGTGAAGCCCACAAGGTCGTACGCGCCCGCAAGCCCGTCGATCTCACGCTCGGCCAAGCCGGGGATGGAAATGACACCGTCATTGAGTTCGCGGATCCACGAGCCGAATCGCAGGCGATCAACAGACTCAACCCGTTTGCGCGCCGCGTCACGCTCGTCGGGCTCGCGCGACATCACGCCCGGCTCGACCGGACACGTATCGATGCAAACGACAACCGGGGGAGTGCCGCTTCGCAGAAGGCGGTTGGCCTCGAACGATGCGCGATGCAGCGTGTGAAGTGCTTCAAGGAACTTTCCGGGTTCGGCTTTGTACGGTGGCCTGCTGCCAACGAGGTGGCCTTCAAGGGCTCGTGTGTAGGGGTCGAGAATCGGAATCCACGCCGCCACGAGATCGCCGAAGGTTTCGGCCACGCGGTCGACGTGGCGGGGCCAGGTGAGGCGAAGGCCATCGGCATCGTCGAAACCCCGTTGGTCTTCAGAAAACCAGCCCGGCAGTGGGCCATCGTGCAGAACGGCCCAAACCTCAATACCGGTGTCTCGAGCAGCCTTCAAGATGTCGGCGACGTGATCGACCGCATCGCTGTCCCAATGGCCAGGGCGGGGCTCGAGCCGCGACCAGTCGATCGTCCAACGCATGGCGGGAATGCCGGCCTCAGTCAGCATCGGAAGGTCGGAGCGATACTCGAAGCCGAATCCGCTGCCGATCATGGAATCGGGAAGGGTTCCGTCGCTGGTGAGGGTCGACCAATCGCTTCGATCTGAGAGGCCCTCGCCTCCTGCGGCAGTGGTGGCGATGCCCCAAAGGGCTTGGTCGGTCATAGCTGCAGTATTCCCGGTACGGTGCCTCTATGGGCAGAGCCAATCGGGTTCAGTACTCGCGATGGGATGGCACGCAGGTCGGCTTCGACTTCGATGCCACCGACATCTTCGGCGAAATCACCGACGATCTGCTGTATCACGGCGATATCAACGCCGCGCTGCGTCGCATGATGCAAGAGGGATTCGACTCTGACAACGGCGAGCGCATGAAGGGCTTGCGGGAAATGATGGACGAACTCCGACGCAAGCGTCGTGAAACGCTCGAAAGTAACGACCTCGGCGGCATCTACGACGAAATCGCAAAGGACCTCCGCGACGTTGTCGAAGCCGAACGTCAAGCAATCGATGAACTCGCACAAGAAGCGCGTGACTCCGGCGATGCCCGCCGCCAAGAACTCACTGAACAAGTTGCTGCCGAGCGCCATATGTCGCTCGACTTGATGTCGCAAGATCTCGCCGGAATGGTTCGCGACCTTCAGAACCACGACTTCACGTCATCTGAAGCACGCGAAAAGTTCGAGGAACTTGTCGAAAAGCTGCGTGAGCAACTGATGCAGCAGTACGTCGATCAAATGTCTGGCGCAGTTGAAAACATGACGCCTGAAGACATGGCCCGCATGAAAGACATGTTCGCCGAGCTCAACCACATGCTCGAACAACGTCAGCGGGGCGAAGAACCAGACTTCGACGGCTTCATGGAGAAGTTCGGCGACTTCTTCCCAGAAAACCCACAGAACCTTGATGAATTGCTTGAAATCATGGCGGCACGCATGGCCGCTGCTCAAGCGATGATGAATTCAATGACGCCCGAACAGCGCGCGCAATTGCAAGCACTTTCAGATCAGTTACTTGAAGATATGGATCTTCGTTGGCAAATGGATCAATTGGGACAGAACCTCGCGCAAGCGTTTCCCGATCTCAACTGGAATCGTCGCTATGAATTTTCTGGCGACGAACCACTCAATATGGCCGATGCCAATCAGATGCTCCAGCAACTTGGTGACATCGATCAGCTGGAGAACTTGCTGAAGGGCGCAGCAAACCCGGGTGCGCTTGCTGAAGTCGATCTTGATCGTGCGCGCGAACTTCTCGGTGACGATGCGGCCCGCAGTCTCGAACAGATGGCAGAACTCTCACGCCGCCTGGAAGAGTCGGGTCTGGTTGAGAACAAAGAAGGAAAGCTCGAACTCACGCCGCGTGGCATTCGCCAACTCGGCCAGAACGCGCTCGACGAGTTGTTCAACAAACTCGATATGGACAAAGCCGGGCAGCACGAAATTGCTCGCATCGGCGTCGGCCACGAACGCGATCACTCCACCAAGCCCTACGAGTTCGGCGATCCGTTCAACCTCGACATAGGCCGAACCGTCCGCAACGCAATCTTCCGTAGCGGCGCAGGCACGCCAGTCCAGCTCACACCCGAGGACTTCGAGGTTGAGCGAACCGAGCATCTCGTGCGGTCGAGCACCGTCCTTATGGTCGACCTTTCTCTCTCGATGCCGATGCGGGGCAATTTCCTGCCGGCCAAGAAAGTCACGATGGCGTTGCACGCCCTCATCACCTCTAAGTACCCCCGTGACTATCTCGGCCTTGTGGGCTTCAGCCGCTCGGCCGAGGAGCTCAAAGCCGAGCAATTGCCCGAGGTCTCGTGGGACTTCGACTACGGCACCAACATGCACGAGGGCTTCATGATCGCCCGTCGCCTGCTGGCCAAACAGTCCGGCACCAAGCAGATCATCATGATCACCGACGGTGAACCCACCGCCCATGTGATGCCGAACGGCCAGATTTTCTTTGATTATCCGACCCGGCCGGAAACCCGCGATGCCACCCTCCGTCAGGTGATGCTGTGCACCAAAGAGGACATCGTCATCAACACCTTCATGCTTGACCCGAACCCGTATCTGTCGGAGTTCGTCGAGAAAATGAGCCAATTAAACGGTGGAAGGGCCTTCTTCACGACCCCAGAGAACCTGGGCGATTACGTGCTGGTGGACTTCCTGAACAACAAACGGGAAATGCTCCGAGGCCGCCGAGCCGGTTGATTTCCCCTGCTGAGCCGGGGTTTTTGTGCCCCGAACCCAATTCCCCCTTGCGTTTGTCGTGCCGACAGGGCAGAATCACGCCGTTGTAATTACACCCGTGGGGCACCGTCGCTCCCGGGGGGAGCTGTTCGAGTCCAGGAGGACCCCCAGCATGCCGCAATCGATTTCTCTCACCTCTGCCCAGAGCACTCCGGCCGTCGAACTCGACGGCGAGGACAAGTCCTGGCAGGACATGGCCAACTGCCTTGGTGTCGACCCTGACCTCTTCTTTCCAGAGCGCGGTGCATCCACCCGCGAAGCCAAAGAGGTCTGCAAGGGCTGTGTCGTGCGTGACGATTGCCTCGAGTACGCATTGGCCAATGGCGAGAAGTTCGGCATTTGGGGTGGCATGAGCGAACGCGAGCGTCGCCGGATCCGCCGCCAGCGTGCATTGGCTCGTGCTGCAGCAGCAGCGCCGGCTCGTACCGCAACTGCCTGAGTTCAGGCGCCGCCGTGAAGGTGGCGTTGCAAACGAGACTCAATCGTCGTTTCAACTGACAGGTTGAGTTGTTTCCAGCGGTTCTCATTCACCGCGTCCAAGACTGACTGCGGGGCAAGACCCACCAATTCGGCGCGTTCGATTGTTGCTAGCGCGGCCACACGGTCATAGACCTCGGCAGGGCGAACGGCAAGCGGGTCAATGAGGTTCATCGATACCTGTACCTCGTCGCCGGCCTGAAGGCCCAGTGCCCGCACGCCTGGTCCGCGGATCGATGATGCGATGGATTTCGCAAGGTCGAGGTCAGGCTCAGAAAGCCATAAATTCCAGGCCAGCATGAGTTCCCTTGCGCCAACGGCGACGGCGCCTGCTGTGGGATGTGGCTCAGATGGGCCAAAGTCAGGTACCACTGCGGTGAAGGCGCCGCGACGGATGTCGGGCAGTGTGCGCTCCGGGCCATACAGAAAGACAGGAATTTGCAGTTCGTTGGCGATCCACGAACTCGTTGCGTCGCGAGCACTGAGCGCATCGTCAAAGGTCGAACCCGCTAGGGGAACGAACGGCACAACGTCGACGACACCGATGCGGGGATGAACTCCGGTGTGTGTTCGAAGATCAAGACGCTCGACGGCAGCGTTGATGACCGCTGGCGGAGCGGCAGCACCGACGACGGTGATGACCGATCGATTGTGATCGGCATCGCAATGCACGTCGAGAAGATCGCTGCCGGCAGACAGTGCGATTTCCTCGACAAGGTCGAGGTCGCGGCCTTCGCTGATATTGATGACGCACTCAATCACGATCGATCACGAACGCGATCCTGCCCCATCCAACTCCGGGAGGTGGAGATGAACGGGGCAGGTCGTGGTTGGCAGAGCAACGCAGTGGCTGCGCTGGATGCGCGAAGGGGAATCGATTAGACGGTGAGCAAGTGGCTGGGGGTTCGGCGACCCTTCAGCATCCGGCGTCGTTGGCGCTCGGAGGTGCCGCCCCACACGCCGTGGTCAATGCGGTTGTCGAGGGCGTAGTTGAGGCACTCGGCCGCTACTGGGCAGGTGGCGCAGATGCGCTTGGCAACTTCAACCCCGACGCCGTCGCTCGGGAAGAAGGTGGAGGGAGGGTGGTCCTTGCAGTTGCCGTCGTTCATCCAGGGGGTGGGGGTATCCATGTCGGGGAAGGTACGGATGGGGGGCGAAAGCGGAGGTAAGGAGAACTGCTGATTGCCTCTAAATGAACCTTTTCCCAAGGGGGGCAGTCATTGGGGGCTCTTGGCGGGTCGCCGCTAGGCTGTCGCACCTTACGGGGTCGCCCTTGGCCCCAGATGACGAAAGTGCCGTGCCGCCATGTCGATCACCGAAATCGAAACCGATCAGCCGCCTCGTGGGCATGTCCGAGTGATCTACCTCGGCCCGGTCGCTCCCCACTGGGACGTCCAGGGTGATTCTGAGGTTCGTGGTCTGGTCGACGAGTTCCGCAACCGCGTGATGGCCCGTCTGCTCCTCCTTCCCCCGCACGACCCGCAGTTTCGTCGCAACAAAGAACGCGTCGCTCGTGACGCAGAGCGCGAGAACCTCACGCTTGTTTGGGATCTCGGCATTCCGGAAGACTGATCATGTCGCTGGGCGTGTCGCGACCGGTGGTGCACCTCACGCCCGCCCAACTTGCGGCGTCTCCTGAGCGTTTTCTTAATCGAGAACTTTCTTGGCTCGACTTCGACGCCCGAGTTCTTGCTCTTGCCTCGAATCCCGATGTTCCCCTTCTTGAACGGGCCAAGTTCGTTGCAATCTTTTCGCAGAACCTCGATGAGTTCTTTCAGGTTCGTGTCGCCGGACTGAAAGATCAGGTTGCCGCTGGGCTGGGCAAGCAAACAGCCGATGGTCGGACTGCTGCGCAGCAACTGCGCGAAATCCATGAGCGGCTTTCGGTCCTTGTGGCCACGGCCGAGCGCGTCTTCCTCGACGAACTTGTTCCTGCGCTCGCTGGTGTCGGCATTGTGTTCTCGAGTTATGAAGAACTTGACGATGACGACCGCTCTTATCTCGACACCGTCTTTGAAGAGCGCATATTCCCAGTCCTTACGCCGCTGGCTGTCGACCCGGGACATCCCTTTCCCTACATCTCAGATCTTTCTCTGAACCTTGCTGTGGTGGTGAATGACCCAGTCACCGGCGAGCATCGCTTTGCGCGGGTGAAGGTTCCCAATCTGCTTCCACGATTCATCGTGATGCCGGACGGCGAGCGATTCATTCCACTCGAACAGGTCATCGCGTCGCATCTCGATGTGCTGTTCCCCGGCATGGAGCCAGGCACGCATTACGCCTTCCGAGTTACTCGAAATGCCGACCTCACGGTGGAAGAAGAAGATGCTGACGATCTTCTCGAAACGATCGAACTTGAACTTCGCCGCCGCCGCTTTGGCCGAGCGGTTCGACTCGAGATCGATTCAAATGTTTCTGAGGAAATTCTCGAGCTTCTGAGCGAAGAACTCGATCTCGATGCTGCGGACATTTACACGTTCTCTGGTCCAATCGATTTGAGTGGCCTCTTCGGACTGATGAGTCTCGAACGTCCTGACCTTAAGGACGAACCGTGGGCGCCTATAACGCAAGGACGTTTATCGAGCACCGATCCCGACGAACCGGTCGACATCTTTTCGGTCGTCCGCGACCGCGACGTTCTGATGCATCACCCCTACGAATCATTTTCAACTTCTGTTGAGGAGTTCATTCGTCAGGCGTCGGTTGATCCGTCAGTCCTCGCAATCAAGCTCACGCTGTATCGCACCTCATCTGACACTTCGATTATTAACTCTCTTGTGCGTGCAGCTGAACGCGGCAAGCAGGTTGCTGCACTTGTTGAACTCAAAGCTCGGTTCGACGAAAAGAAGAACATCGGCTGGGCCAAGGAATTGGAAAAAGCGGGCGTTCACGTGATCTACGGCCTCATGGGCCTCAAGATTCATACCAAGACCACGCTTGTTGTTCGCGAAGAACACGACGGCATCCGCCGGTACTGCCACATCGGAACCGGCAATTACAACCCGAAAACTGCCCGCCTCTACGAGGACGTTGGTCTTCTCACTGCCGACCCGGCCGTGGGTTCAGATCTCACGCAGTTGTTCAATCTGCTTACGGGTTTTGCTCGTGACCCTGAATTCTCAAAGCTGCTGATCTCGCCCACGACGATTCGTCCGGGCATTGCTGAACTCATTGCGAAGGAAGCAGCGCTGGGCGCTGAAGGTCACATTGTTCTCAAGATGAACAGCCTCGTTGATGCGGCACTCATCGACTCCCTTTATGCGGCTTCGCAAGCGGGCACGCGAGTCGACCTGATTGTGCGCGGCATTTGCTGTTTGCGTCCAGGCGTTCCGGGACTGTCCGAAAACATCCATGTGCGCTCAATTGTGGGTCGTTATCTGGAACATTCGCGGATCTATTACTTCAAGCATGGTGCCGCAGACGCTCCCGTGTACTTCATCGGTTCTGCCGACCTCATGCCCCGCAACCTCGACCGCCGTGTTGAAGCCTTGGTTCCTGTCGAAGATCCGTTGCTGCAGGCGCGTTTGCACGAGATCCTTGACGTCAACCTTGAAGATGATTCCCTCGCATGGGCGTTGGGTTCTGACACGACATGGAGTCGCGTTCTCGGTACAGGCCAGTTCGAGACCCATCGCCGCTTCGAGGCAATTGCACTCGAACGTCGGGTCTGAATTTGCATGACGATCCGCAACTCGATTGACGATGGCGCTGAATCGTTCGACGTGCGCGCCGCTGGCGGAGTGATCTTTCGCGGTGAACTCGCTGAACCCGAGATCGTGATTGTGCATCGTCCTCGCTATGACGACTGGACCTTCCCGAAGGGAAAGGCTGAGACGGGCGAAACCGATGAGCAGACAGCGCATCGTGAAGTATTTGAGGAAACAGGCTTCGACTGTGAACTCGGTGACGAGTTGCCGTCGGTGACCTACCGAGACCATAAAGACCGTTCCAAGATTGTTCGGTACTGGGTGATGACAGTTCAGTCCGGAACCTTCGAGGCGAACGAAGAAGTCGATGCCCTTGAGTGGGTCAGCCCGGTTGAAGCGGGGGAGCGGCTCACCTATGACCACGATGTCGATGTGTTGTCAGCATTTCTTTCCCTCGAACACGACGACTAAGTCGCTGGCGTCTAGGCGGTGAGTTCAGCAATGAGTTCGCGAACGCGTCGCTCAATTTCGTCTCGAATTGGACGCACGGCTTCGACGCCTTGGCCTGCAGGATCTTCAAGCACCCAATCGAGATAGCGAACACCTGGAAAGAACGGGCAGTTATCGCCGCATCCCATGGTGATGACGACGTCGCATCGTTCGACTACTTGCGCATCAAGAATCTTTGGGTGCGCACCGCGCTCGACGAGATCGATGCCGACCTCGTTCATGGCCTCGATCACAGCTGGATTAAGGGTGTTTGCAGGGGCGCTTCCGGCGGAAAGCACTTCGATGCGATCGCCAGCGAGGTGGTCGAGAAATCCAGCCGCCATTTGCGATCGACCGGCATTGTGCACGCAGACGAATAGGACAGTGGGGTTTGTTGTTGTCATTTATCTTCCTCGTGCTTCATGAGTAGTTCATCGGCAAACTCGTCAGCATCGGGAAACACGATGCGGATTGCGACAAGGGCGACGGCCATTCCGATGAACTGGGCGATGATGAATCCCGGTGCTGACTTCGGCGCAATGCCTGCAAAAGAGTCAGAAAGGCTGCGGCCGATAGTGATAGCTGGATTGGCGAAGCTCGTTGACGAAGTAAAGAAGTAGGCCGCGGTGATGTAGCCAGCAACCACGAACGGGGCGAGTGTCGACTTTCCCGATCGAACGACTCCGAAGATCACGAGAAGAAGGCCGAGAGTGGCGACGATTTCACCAAGCCATAGCCCGCCGCCAGAGCGTGTTTTCGTCGAGATGTCGATGGCGGTGAATCCGAACATGAGGTTTGCAACCATGACGCCCATGATCATGCCGGCGATTTGGGCTGCAATATACGGAAGTACCTCTCGTGTAGGAATGCCTCGGAAGACACGGTCAGCAATCGTTACGACTGGATTGAAATGCGCGCCGGACACTGATCCGAAAGCAGCAATAAGTGCGACCAGCGCGCCTGCAGTGGCCACGGTGTTGCAAAGCAATTGGAGGGCAACGTTGTCGGTGAGGTTGGTGGCCATGATGCCTGACCCGATCACCGTGGCGATGAGAAAGGCGGAGCCGAGAAATTCGGCGACGCACTTTCGGAACAATGGTGACATCAGCAGCAGCCAGGCTTTGTGCTGAGACTCACCGACTCAACGGGTGATGAGGTTGCACAGCATGCATCCCCACCATCGACTGGTGCTGAACCAAAGACGGCCGAGTCGGCGATCACTGTATAAACCTCCCAGCGGGCATCGTCGGGATCGCGCACCCACACCTTGTCCTGAACGGCGTAACAGCAGGTGGTTTGTTCCTCGACGTCGGTTATGAAACCGACCCGATCGAAGCGATTTGTTGCCTCAGCGACCTCGTCGGTGGATTCGACTTCGATCCCGAGGTGATTGAGTCGCTCGGCGACAGTTTTCTCGATAAGGACAAGTTTGAGAGGGGGGTCAGCGATAGCGAAGTTTGCGTAGCCCTCACGTACCTTGGCTGGCTCGGTATTGAACATCTTCGAGTAAAACGCAATGGCCTCGTTGATGTCAGACACGTTGAGTGCAAGTTGAACTCGGGACACGGGGGCTCCTCAATGGATGATGTAGCGACGCAAGGTCGTATGTCTTGGCGCAAGTATCGATCGATGCATTGACCGATGTATCGATGAACTTCGATACGCACTATCGTCAGCATATAGATACTTGTCAATATCGTTTTCCGTTTGGAGGGGTCATGGCGACGAAAACTGTGAAGTCAACGAAATCGAAGTCAGAGACGAAAGTGTGCTGTGGTACTGCTCGCGACATTCCGCTTAGCAAAAGCGATGCCGCTGAGCTGGCGTCAGTCTTCGCTGCACTTTCCGATCCTGTCCGTCTCCGACTTCTCTCCATCATCAGTTCTGCGCCCGAGGGCGAAGTGTGCGCATGCGATTTGGTCACGCCCATTGGGAAATCGCAGCCAACCGTGAGTCATCATCTGCGGATCTTGTTTGAGGCTGGTTTGGTTGAACGTGAGAAGCGGGGAGTCTGGGTCTGGTATCGAGCCATGCCCCAGCGTCTTGACGCGGTTGCGAGTCGGTTGCGCTAGCCCATTGAGAGCAAGGATTTCCCTTCCCGTTCATCTCCCGTACACCTGAAGAGCGGAATCCTGTCACCTTGGATCCGTACGTTGTCCCCCGGGTGCTCGACCGGGCACTTCGTTATCATCCGTTACAGGGAGAATTACCTTGCGTTCATCGAAGCGGGGCCTTGTTTGGCTCCTCGCCGTTCTTGTCGCAGTCGGTCTTGTCGCCGGCGCTTGCGGCTCGAGTTCCTCAGATTCGTCGTCAAGTACCACAAAAGCGACGTCGAACTATGACTACAAGTCCCTCAGCGGAACCTTGAATGGTTCCGGTGCAACGTTCCCGAAGAACTTTTATGAAGACGCAATTGCGTCCTTTAAGTCGGACGCTTCCGGCGTCACTGTGAACTACAACGCCGTTGGTTCAGGCCAGGGCAAGAAGGACCTTGCTGCCGGCACCTCCGATTGGGCAGGTTCGGACAGCCTCGTGAAGGACGACGAAAAGGCCAACTTCAAGGGCCCATTCCTCTACTTCCCCACGGTTGCGGCCCCGATCACGGTGTCCTACAACCTCTCCGGCGTGAAGGAACTCAAGCTTTCACCCGAAACTCTTGCCAAGATTTTCATGGGCACGATTGCCACATGGAACGACGCAGCGATCGCTGCCGATAACCCTGGCGTCACGCTTCCGAATACGGCGGTCACCGTTGCGGTTCGCTCCGATGGTTCGGGTACGACCTCGAACTTCTCGAAGTACCTTGCCACTGCGGCTCCGTCAATCTTCACTGTGACCGCTGGTGACTCTGTTGCTTGGCCCAAGGCACAGGCTGGTAAGGGCAACACAGGTGTCGCTCAGATCGTGAAGGACACCGCTGGCGCTATTGGCTACGTCGACCTTTCCGATGCAAAGGCAACGAACCTCACGACTGCGCTCATTAAGAACAAGGACGGCAAGTACGTCGCCCCGACGCTTGAAGGCACAACTGCTGCACTTGCTGGTGCCACCATCAAGGATGACCTCACCTATAACCCGCTCAATGCGGCTGGTGCAGAGACCTACCCGATCACAGCGCCCACCTATGTCATCGTCTACACGACCCCCTCAGCGAATGTCGCTGCCATTAAGGGTTGGCTGACCTATCTGCTCACCGACGGGCAGGATCTGGCGAAGGATGTGGACTTTGCTCCGCTCCCGACGCCACTTCGTGACCGGGCACTTGCGCAGATCACCCAGATTCAGGGCTAGAAACTCCACGTGACTTTGCTTACTCATGACGACAGCGTCGCCCCCGCAGGTGGGGGCGACGCTTCGTCGTTGCTTGAACCCACGTCTGGACGGCGAGGCGATTCGGTCTTCAAGATCGTGGCGCTAGCAGCTGGTCTGGTGGTATTGGGAATCCTTGCGTTGATCGCCATCTCGACAACTCGAGAAGCTTGGCCCGCTTTTCAACAAGAGGGTTTTGGTTTCATTACCTCGAGTACGTGGGTGCCCGCCGATGGCAAGTTCGGGGCACTTGCGTTTATTTACGGAACGATCTTGTCGTCCTTTATCGCACTCGTATTGGCCGTGCCGGTCAGCCTTGGGATTGCGTTATATGCGAATGAAGCCGCGCCGCGCCGACTTCGTAAGCCGGTTGTTTATGTTATGGATCTCTTGGCTGCGATCCCATCGGTGGTCTACGGACTCTGGGGCATCATCGTGCTCGCTCCCGCGATCCAGCCTGTTTACAAAGCAATTAGCGGCGCCGTTGGAGACATCCCTGTCCTCGGGTGGTTTTTCAATGGAGACAGCGGCCGTAGCTACATGACTGCCGGAATCATTTTGGCGATCATGATCACACCGATCATCACTTCGCTGAGCCGCGAAGTCATCGCAACAGTTCCGTCTGCGCAACGAGAGGCTGCCTATGGAATGGGCGCCACTCGTTGGGAAATGATTCGCGCTGCGGTCCTCCCATGGAGTCGTGGAGGTATTGTCGGCTCAGTAATGCTCGGACTTGGTCGGGCGATGGGTGAAACTATCGCGGTTGCTCTCGTGATCGGCTCTCAATCACAAATCACTGCGCATCTTTTTGAAGCTGGCGACTCAATGGCTGCGGTCATTGTGAACCAGTTCGGCGAAGCATCAGGTATACATAGGTCTGCATTGATTGGTTTGGGCGTCGTGCTATTTGGCGTAACCATCATTGTCAATGTTTCTGCCCGCGGCATCGTGAGCCGGTTTGACCGCCGAAGCCAGGGGGCATGAGATGACTGATTTGATCTCTCCTGATGTTGAGCAGTTGCTTTTTGATGCGACAACCAGTCGATCTCGTCGAATCAAAAATCGCCTCGCGTCGATCTGGATGCTCGGCGCCCTCGTTGTTGCGGTAATCCCACTTGCACTCGTCATCGGTTACGTCCTCTTCAAGGGCATCGGCCAACTTTCAGTCGCATGGTTCACCGAAGACTTGCCCGCCGTGACTCGTAAAGCCGGTGGCGGGATGGGCCCGGCAGTAGTCGGAACATTGCTCATCACACTTGGTGCGGCCGTCATGGCGATTCCATTGGGCATCCTCGGGGCGATCTATCTCCATGAATATGGCGCCAAGGGTCGCACGGCGCGCCTAATCCGGTTCATGGCCGACGTAATGACCGGGGTTCCCTCAATCGTAATGGGTCTATTCGTCTACACCGTATGGACGCTCACATTTGGGCTCAACGGTTTCGGCGGCTCGCTTGCGCTCGGTTGTTTGATGCTTCCGATCATCATCCGCACCACCGAGGAAATGTTGCGCCTCGTTCCCGACGAACTTCGACAAGCCAGTTATGCCCTTGGTAATCGAAAGTGGCGCACGATCACGACAGTCGTGCTCCCGGCATCATTTGGCGGAATCACCTCAGGTGTCATGATCGCCATTGCTCGTGCTGCCGGTGAAACTGCACCGCTGGTTTTCACAATTGGTGCCGCCAGGAATTTGAACCTGAACATTTTCGAGGGTCCGATGACTGCACTCTCGGTCCAGATTTTTGGAAATGCCCAAACGCCGTTCGATGCTGCGCAATCTCGTGCTTGGGGCGCTGCCCTGACCCTGGTTGCCATCGTTTTCGCCATGACCATTCTCGCCCGCGTTGTGTCGTCAATGGTTGCCCGACGACACGCTGCCTGACCGCCCTAGCCTTCAGACGTGACTGAAAACCACGACTCCAATGCAGAGGACTCCTCGATGTCTCCTGAAATTGCTGCACCAAACGCCGAAGTTGTTGCACCAACAACAGCTCCCGTGTCGGAAGCACCCTCGGTCGTGTTCGACGTTCGTGAACTCGACGTCTACTACGGCGAGTTTCGAGCAGTGCGCGATGTCAACCTTCAAGTTCTTCAGCACGAAATCACAGCGTTTATTGGTCCGTCGGGCTGCGGGAAGTCGACAGTGCTTCGTTGCTTTGACCGCATGAATGATCTTATTGAATCTGCTCGGGTAGATGGGAAGATCCTGTATCACGGCATTGATCTTTACGATCCTCGTATCGATCCAGTCGAAGTTCGGAAGCGAATTGGCATGGTTTTCCAGAAGCCGAATCCTTTCCCAAAGTCGATCTACGACAACATCGCGTTTGGTCCGCGATTGTCTGGCAACAAGGGGAATCTGGACGACATCGTTGAGCATGCACTGCGCCGCGCCGCGCTGTGGGACGAAGTCAAAGATCGTTTGAAGAAATCGGCAATGGGTCTTTCGGGTGGACAGCAGCAGCGTCTTTGTATCGCACGCGCGATCGCTGTCGAACCTGAGGTCATCCTTATGGACGAACCCTGTTCGGCACTGGACCCGATTGCAACTGCGCGCATCGAAGACCTGATGCAGGAACTTAAGTCTGACTACACGATCATTATTGTGACGCACAACATGCAGCAGGCTGCTCGCGTCAGCGATCGCACCGCGTTCTTCACCACTGAGGTGAATTCGGAAAGCGATACACGCACCGGAGTGCTGGTCGAGTTCGATTCAACAGACAAGATTTTCTCGGCACCTGCCGATGAACGCACCGAGAATTACGTCACTGGCCGATTCGGCTGAGGTGGAGCAAGTGCGTCAGCAGTACACGTCCGAACTCGAGCAACTGGCCCTTCAGGTGGAACTGATGGGTGTTCTTGTCGACGAAAATCTTCAGCGCATGCGAACAGTGCTGAATGCCGGCGACTTGAACGTTGCCGAAGAAGCGATTCGGACTGATGACCGCATCGACGCCATGAACGTTTCGCTCATGGAGCGATCCTATGAACTTCTTCGCCGGGAAGCGCCAGTCGCGTCTGACCTTCGGCTTATCGTTTCGGTGCTCCGCGTCACCGCAGAACTTGAACGCATCGGTGATCTTGCTCTGCGTATCGCCAAGCTGGCGCCGGAACACGAACTGCTTACGAGAGTCCCTGCTGCAATCGACATTCTTGAGACCTTGGCTGAACATGCGGTAAATCAGTACCGAGACGCATTGCGGGCCTGGTCAACTCTTGATCTTGGACTTGCCGAACAGGTTGCATCTGAACCCGAGGTGGCCATGGCTTCTCGCCATCTCGTCGAAGCGTTACTCGCCTACGAAGGTCCCGACGCTGTGGTGGTCGCGCTCCGTACGATGGTTGCAGGCCAAGCACTTGATCGAATCGCCGATCACTCTGCTGTGCTTGGTGCTCGAGTTCGTTATCTGATCACCGGAGATCCTGATCACCTCGCGGCAGAAGTCCGATGAGTCAATCAGGCGGAAATTACGACAGGAGTCTTTATGCCTGAACAGCGCAAGACCTTTCACCAAGAACTCGATGAGATCCGCGACGACATTGTGCGTCTCGGCGCCTTGGTAGGTGAAGTCATTCCTCGTGGCACAGAGGTGCTGCTCACTAACGATATGGGTGGCGCCCAAGCTGTCATCGAGGCTGATGACGAACTTGATGACCTTTCGCTTCGAATCGAAGAGCACTGTTATCACGTGCTTGCCCTTCAACAGCCGATGGCATCGGACCTCCGATCGATCGTGACCGGGCTATGGCTCACAGGCGAACTTGAGCGCTCCGGCGATCTCATGGTCAATGTGGCAAAAGGTACGCGTCGCATCTACGGGGTGTCTCTCGATCCGAAATTACGCGGCCTTATTGAACGAATGAGTGAAGAAGCTTCTCGATTGATGAAGTTGGCTCTCGACGCCTATGCCGAGCGAAATGCGAGTCTTGGGGTAGCGATCGACGACATCGACGACACGCTCGACACATTGCACGGCGATTACATCGAAGCGATTTTCGAATCCCATGCAACCCACGACATTGGTTTGCAGGCATCGGTTCAACTGGCCCTCATCGGCCGTTATTACGAGCGCATTGGCGATCACGCCGTAAATATCGGACAGCGGGTGCAGTACATGGTGACCGGTTGGTTGCCGGAACAGACCGGAGCAGCTCGTTTGGTGGCGCGGCGTTCGCTGGCTGCGGAAATTGGCGCAGAGAATTCCGTTCCGGAGGCTGAAAGCGGCCAATGAATCCAGTCGTTTGGAGTGCGCTGATTGCTGCTCTTGTTGCTGTTGCTCTGGCAACCGTTGTCGCGCGCTTCTTCTGGAATCGAGCCCAACGTAATCAGGTCTATGAGTCGACAATGCGTTTGGGGTTCGAGATTTCAAGCGAACGCGAGTTGGTGCGCTTCGATGATCTTCTCGCAATTGTCGAGCGCTCTGTGCGTGATCTGCGATCAGACACTCTTCAATCCGAAAGCGCACAGTTTCGCTTGCAGTCAGCCCTCAATGCTTTACCGGTGGCCGTGATGGTGTTCGACGGCGAGGGTGCGGTCATCGAGTCAAATGCTGCCTCTCAGCCATTCCTTGAAGCCCGCCATGGCGATGCACTCGTTGGCGCGGCGGTGAACGATCTCATCAGAGTGGCGAATTCGGGTAGCGAAGCCTCAACCGCTATCGACCTCTTTGGGCCGCCTAAGCGCACCGTTTTGGTGACCACGGTTCCACTCCCGGAGGATGGGCAGCCGGGAGCGGTGGCATTTGTCGAGGACATCACCGAAAGGCGTCAACTCGAGGCCATTCGCACCGATCTTGTCGCGAACATCAGCCATGAGCTGAAGACCCCAGTTGGTGCAATTGGTCTTTTGGCCGAGACTCTCCAGGGCGAAGAGAACCGCGACATCGTTGATCGACTTGCGCATCGCATTAATGCCGAGGCGATGAGGATCGCTCAAATCATCGAAGACCTCATTGAACTTTCGCGGATCGAATCTGTTGATGGTGCTGGCAGTGCCATCGTTGAATTGGCCGAGGTCGCATCTGACGCAGTTGAGAGGTTCCGAACTGCCGCGGTCCGAGCTCAAGTGTCGGTGCAGTTGGTCGTCTTATCGGCTGATACTCGAATTGTCGGTGAGCGCCGACAACTCCTTTCGGCGGTCGGCAACCTCATTGACAATGCCATCAAGTATTCCGATTCCGGAACAGTTGTTGATGTGACGGTTGAAGCAGTTGGCAATGACATTGTCGTAAAGGTCGCCGATCACGGAATTGGAATCCCGACTCGTGACATCGACCGAATCTTCGAGCGTTTTTATCGCGTCGACCAAGCCCGAAGCCGTCAAACCGGAGGCACGGGTCTTGGTCTTGCGATTGTTCGCCATGCAGCGGTGAACCACGATGCCGATATCGACGTCGAGTCGCGGCTGGGAGAGGGTTCAACCTTCACGCTGCGATTCCCCAGTTCAAACGGCGTCACCGATTCTGCCGAAACCGAAGTTCCAACATTGAACAAGAGGACGTGAGTCAATGACTGACACAAAATCAGTGCTCGTTGTCGAAGATGAAGGATCATTTGTCGAAGCTCTAGAGATTGGTTTGTCTCGTGAAGGGTTCAAGGTGACGGTGGCCCGCGATGGAGCGGAAGCCCTTGAAGTCTTCGATGCCGTTGATCCTGATCTCGTGCTGCTTGACGTGATGCTTCCCAAAATTTCGGGAATCGATGTGTGTCGTGAGTTGCGGTCTCGATCGAATGTTCCGATCATCATGGTGACCGCCAAAGGTTCCGAGATCGATACGGTCGTCGGGCTTGAGATTGGAGCCGACGACTACGTCACGAAGCCCTATCGAATGCGAGAACTGGTGGCGCGTATGCGGGCGGTCTTGCGCCGCCGTCCCTTCGACGACGCAGAACATCAGACCGAAATCGATCTCGCCGAGACCCTCAGCGTGGGCGATGTCGTCCTCGATCCGGAACGTCATGAGGTGACCGTTCGCGGAGAAATCGTGCAGCTTCCTCTCAAGGAATTTGAATTGCTGGCGTTACTACTTCTGAATGCCGGTCGAGTGCTCACCCGAGACACGCTCATCGATCGAGTGTGGGGTAGCGACTATGTGGGCGACACCAAGACGCTTGATGTCCACGTCAAACGTCTGCGCTCAAAGGTCGAAAGTGATCCAGCGAATCCCGTTCGTATCGTGACGATCCGGGGACTTGGCTACAAGTTCGACGTTCCGAAGCGCTGAGTTTGAGCGAAACGGGCGGTTGCGTCACACCCGCCTCGTAACATGGGCAAAGTGACTCCTGAGTCCACATCCCCCAGCGGCAAGCGCCCTCGCGGCCCGGCACCAGCCGGTCGCGACCCTCGCCGACCGTGGGCACCGTCACCATTCACTCGTTTGGCTCGGACACACGCTGCATCAGTCTCAGGCGATGCACTGTTTGCCATCGGCCTCGCGGGTTCGGTGTTCTTTTCACTTGACTTCACATCGGCGCGATGGCGTGTCGCGTTGTACCTGCTTCTTACGATCGCACCGTTTGCGATCGCCGCGCCGCTCATTGGCCCTGCCATCGATCGCATCAAGGGTGGGCGACGCTGGATCATCGTTGGGTCAATGCTCCTGCGTGCTGTGCTTGCGTTCTTTGTCGTTCGACATATGGACTCACTCCTGTTCTATCCAGAAGCTTTCGGCATGCTCATCATGCAGAAGATCTATTCAATTTCGAAGAGCGCGGTCATCCCGAGCACTGTGCACAGCGACGAAGAATTGGTCTATGCAAATTCGAAACTCACGACACTTTCTTCGATCGCTGTCGTAATCGCTGCGATACCAGGGGGCATCCTCTATGCGATCGGCGGCGGTCAAGCCACGGTTGCACTGGGCGCAGTTGTGTTTGCCGTCGGCACGATTCTTGCCTTGCAGTTGCCGCCAACAACTGTTGCTGCGGAACCAGAAGGCGAAGCCGAACGCGAGGAGCTTCGCAGCGCTGGCATTACTCACGCATCAACAGCAATGAGCCTCATCCGTGGCATGGTCGGGTTTCTTGCGTTCATGCTCGCATTCGATTTTAAGAATGTAGGAGCGCCCCTATGGCAGCTGGGTTTTGTTGCCGCGACAGCGCAGCTGGGTTTCTTTTCGGGTTCGCTGATTGTTCCTCGACTCCGGCAAGTGACGTCCGAAGAGCGGATCCTGGTGTCGAGTTTGTTTGTCATAAGCATTGCTGGGGTTATCACCGCGTTCATCGGCGGACTCGCGGGTGCAGCTTTGCTATCGATGATGTTGGGCATCACGAGTTGCTCGGCCAAACAAGCATTTGATTCCATCGTTCAGCGCGATGCCCCCGATGCAAACCGCGGGCGGACCTTCGCAAAATTCGAGACGCGGTTTCAGTTGATTTGGGTGATCGGTGCACTGCTGCCAATCGTCCTACCGATTCCGGCCTCACTCGGGTTCGGACTCATTGCGATCACCGCATCGATCGCCGTGGCGCTGTACTTGGTCGGTCTGCGGAATGTTCGTGCCGGTCGCTTGCCTGTGCCTCGAAAGGGTGTGCTGCGTCGCCCCGTCGAGGTCGATGAGCGTCATCCGTCGTTTCACGACGATCTTGATCCCACTCGAGTTGTCGATCGGGGATTCGCTGGCCCGGAAACCCCAACGCCATGGAGGCCACCGCTGGATCCCACCGATCCCACTGCGGCCGATATCGATATCGCTCCCCATGATGAAGCTCGGCGATGGATGCGTCCGCCAAACGCCGTATCTCCCGCTTCTGATTCACCTGCGGCGGCAGCGCCCCAGGTAGCGCCGCCCAGCGATCCCACAAGGGTCGAGTGGCCGTTCCCCGAACTGTCTGTAGACCAGCCCCGTTCGGCAAATGGTGATCGCGACGGAAGACTTTTCGAACCTGATACGTGGGATGACCCCGAGATCCCCGATGGTCCGCCACCGATTATTTGATCAGTCAGGTAGCTCGATGCGAGCAAGCCACAAACCTGGGGCTTCGAGCTCTGCGGGAGTGGGAAGCGTGCGTTCCGATTCCCAGAGGCGAACGAGCCCGTCGTTGCCCGCGCGTTCGACGATCCCGGCCACAAACGTGGCGCCACGGTCGTAGGTGGCTTGGGTGAGTTCAAGGCCGAACAATCTCTCGACGAAGCGATCTGAATCGTCGGCCTCGACACGACGGCGGCGAACTGCTTCGGAAATCATTGTGGTATTTGAAAGCAACGAGGAGCCGACAGCATCAACAATGTGATCGACATATCCCACTATCGCAGCGATGAGGGCTTCGAATTTGGGAAGCATGTCACGTTGTGCTTGTGATTGGATAGCTCCGAGAAGTAGTTCGGGATCGCCAAACATCGACTGCATGCCCGACATCGATGATGGATCGGACATATCGAATTCCATCGAACCCAGTCGATCCTCCAATGCATTTGGATCCGGTTCGAATCCGGCGGCATAGGCCGAGAGGAATTCCTCGACAGTTGCTCGGACATGCGGGATGCGCAGGACCGAATGCATGGCTATTTCCTGAGCGCAGACCCAGAGTCGAAGGTCATCGGCGGGGATGCTCCATTCTGAAGCAAACGTGTCGAAATTCGCGGGAATGACCATCAAGTCATCTTTTGCCACCCGCGGAACGGGAAGATCGTATTGACCGAAGGATCGACGCGATAAGTGGCCAATCATGGAACCGGCGGTCATGCCCATCATCATCGGCCCCATCATGGCCATGAGAGGGGCCATGAAACTGAGAGGGTCCGTGGGGTCCGGAGTTGTCGGTGGCGCGGGCGGTGTAAGCGAACCGGCGAGGCGCTCGAAAAGAGGACGCCAAGATTCGAGCGTGGTTGTGGCCCATTGCCCGCGAGTCACCGGCACAATCGAAATTCCAGTGCCGCCGAAACTCGTAGGAAGTCCAGTGGCATTGCCGACATGAAGTTCGGCGATTCGCGCGAGTTGTTCAAGGCGGATGCGTTCAAGCGGATCGACGTTGCCTTCTTCTCCGCCATCGGTCGCGATTGAGAGTGCGAGTTGGCGAGCGGCATCCCATCCGATGGGGCCTTGCTGGGAGAAAAGCTTGGCAAGATCGCCGAAGAGCGGCATTCCTGACAGGGGGTTCTGGTCGGAATTTTTGCCCAGTTCATCGCCTGAGTCGGCACCAGAGAAGGGGTCGGGGGGTAAATTGTCCACGACCTTAGGCTAGGCCCCGCCGAGGGACATGACGCTGCGGGTGCCGGCCCGATGATGGTGACCTCAGACGCGCCATGATTGCGGTGTGGGAGAAATCGTGGTGGTCACCGGGGCCGATCTGCCGATCGGGCGACGAGTGGTTGCTGCCGCGCTCTCGGAACCTGGTGTTGACCGTGTTGTTGCCATTGGGGCCCAACCCAGCACCCGACGTCTCACTGGCGATGCTGATGGTCCGGAACTCATCATCGCCCCGTTTGCTCTTGACGATTCCCGATTGACACCACTTGTTGCTGGAGCGACACGAGTCTTCCTGACCGGCCCACGCTCGGGGCTTGACATCGATGGAACCGGTGGTGCGGATATCGATGTGGTCGCAACGCGATCGTTCCTTGCGTCGCTCACACGAGTTGGGGCAGTGACAACGCTCGTCGTTTTGTCCTCAGCGCTCGTTTACGGAGCTCGAACTGACAATCCGATTCCGCTAACGGAGAGCGCTCCGGTTCGACCGAATGCCTCGATAGAGGCAGCGGTTGAGCGTGCTGAGCTCGAACGGCTCTGTGTTACGTGGTCAAGATCGCGTGGAGCAACCTGCGCGCTCGTTCGCCCGTGCATCGTTGTAGGTCCGGAAAACGAAAAGTGGTTGGCACGTTCACCTTGGGCAACAGCCGGTCTCCAGATCAGTGGTGTGGTTGCCCCCGTGCAATTTGTGCACCTTGATGACCTGACGACTGCTCTTGTCACCATTTGTCGTTCACGAGTCGATGGACCAGTGAACGTTGCGCCCGATGGTTGGCTCACGGTTGATGAAGTTCGAGCGCTTAAGGGGCCGACTGCAAGAGTCCGCGTGTACAAGCCTTTTGCCTACGTTCTGGCTCGAATCGGCAAGTACTTCGGTGTTGCACCTGGTGATCCCGACACCCTTTTGGCTGGTTCGGGGCCATGGGTTGTCGCTAACGATCGCATTCGATCCTTGGGTTGGGAACCCACGTTTCGTAATGAAGAGGCCTACGTCGACGCCGACAGTGGCGGTATTTGGGCTCGGGTCACTCCGCGCCATCGTCAGCAATTAGCGCTGGGTGGTGCGGCCATAGTGGCGCTCGGCGTTGTTGGAGGGGCGGCCTTTTTGATCCGCCGCCAACTCAACTCCGATCGATGAGCTTGGCGAACGTCCTAGCTGCAGTGCCATTGCGCACATAGCCAATCGTGACGGTGTCGTTGGCGGCGTGGTTTCGGAGTGCGACGACAAGGGCAGAACTCGTCGCCAGATTCGCCTCGCTCAACGAAGTAATGCGATCGCCGGCAATGAGGCCAGCTCGATCTGCTGGGCCATTGTGCGTAATCGATTCGATAGTTGCGCCGCCCTCAGGGGCATCAGTTGTCATCACGCCGAGCCATCCGTGATGAACAGAACCGGTTTCGATGATGTCGTCGACGACGTGACGAGTCCATGCAACAGAGTGGGCGAAGGAATTCGTAGCACTGGGCAAAGCGAGCGTTGATGGAGCAGCCGCAAGTGCTGCCGAACGGGTCGCGACCGCTGCGCGAGATGTCAACAAGCCGATCACCTCGCCTGCCTTTGTGCAGAGAATTGCGGAATCAGTTGGAGGTTGAACATCGATTGCAGAACCGATCATGTCGTGCAGTGTGGATCCATCCGTTGTATCGAGACGCATGCCTACAGCTTGAAAAATTGCGGATGCAACCCAGGACCGGTTATCGGTGGGGGTGCGGCCGACAACAAAGACCATGTCTCCTTGCGCAACAGAATTGATGTCGCCAAACGAAGGAGTGGGAAGGCCTGAACCTTGAATAGCAATAACGGCAAGATCATCAGCCGGATCGGTGCCGACGATGGTTGCGTTAAAGGCACGTCCGTCGGCAGTAGTGACAGTCAGTGAGCGTGCGCCTTCCAGTGGGTCAGATGCAGTGACCACATGACCATCGGGGCGGATGATGAGCCCGGTCACGACGAACGAACTGGAGGCACGGTCAACTTTGATCTGAACGATTGCCGGTGCAAGAGACGACAGTGCTGTTTCGGGAAGTGCTTCGGCTGCAGGTCCGACGGCGAACTCGGTTCCTCGGGGAGTGCGATCAGAGGAACCGAGAATGCCAACTGCAGCGATACCGGTGGCGGTCGCAATGAGACCGATTGCGATCACTGCGAAGAATCCCGTCCGTGACGAATATCGGCGCTTCACTCGAGACGAAATGGGGTTTGGGCCTGCCATCTCCGATGGGTGACGCCATAATCGGTCGTCTTGGGGGAGGGGGGGGACGAACCCGGCATCGTCATCCGGGTCATCGAGGAACGGCATGGGGGCGAATGTAGTGGTGGGCCCCGCAGAGTTAGCCGCGGCCCCTACTACGATAGGAAGCCGTGACTCTTCAACCCCCCACCACCGACGATTGGGTCGCGCTCACCGACCAATTGCTCGAGGTCGGGCTCGCAGCCGATTGGGTCGCACTCCCAGGCTGTGGAGCCGTGGTGGTTTTCAGTGGTTTGGTCCGGGACCATGCCGATGGCTCTACTGGCGTCACTCATATCGATTACGAGGCGTGGGCCGAACAGGTTGAGCCTCGCCTTGGCGCTATTGCCGATCAAGCTCGTAAGCGGTGGCCCGAGTTAGGGCGAATCGTCATCTGGCATCGTGAAGGGCGAGTGCTCCTGAGCGAGTCATCGGTTGTTGTCGCAGTGTCTGCACCCCATCGTGGCGCCGCATTTGATGCCTGCGAATTCACAATCGACACCTTGAAAGAATCTGTGCCGATCTGGAAGAAGGAATTCTTCGACGGTGGTTCGCAATGGGCGCGTGCGGCGCAGCACATCACCGACGTAGACGACCGCGGAGTTCTCGCATGAGTGGCGTTGCATTTCTTCTTCTGGCAGTTGTTGTGGCTGCCGTTGGTTCGCTCATTGTTTGGATCCGCCATCGCAAGCCGACGCACTTCATGGCAAGCGTTGACGACTTTCAACGCGAAATGGATGCTTTAAGCACTCCGCCCGTTCCTTCAACTCCGCCACGCCCAGTGCGCGGAGTGCAAGACGCGGAAAAGCGTCGATTGGGCGGTCGTTGATATGGCACGCGATATTGCGATCGACCTAGGAACCGCAAACACACTTGTCTATGTTCGTGGCGAGGGCATTGTCCTCAACGAGCCTTCAGTAATTGCGCTGAATAGTCGCACCCAAGACGTGCTTGCGATGGGCCACGAAGCGTGGCAGATGATTGGGCGGACACCTAGCTACATCGTTGCGGTCCGTCCTCTTCGAAAAGGCGCAATCACCGACTTCGAAGTTACCCAGCGCATGATCCGTTTGCTTCTCCAGCGTGTTGGGGTCAACCGGTTCAATCGCCCGCGTGTTGTTATTTGTGTTCCCTCTGCAATTACCGCTGTCGAACAGCGCGCAGTTACCGAAGCTGCTCGTCGTGCTGGTGCAGCTGAAGCGCACCTCATCGAGCAACCCATGGCAGCGGCCATCGGTTCAGGTCTTCCCATTAACGAACCGCTCGGCAACATGGTGATCGACATCGGAGGCGGAACCTCTGAAGTCGCGCTCATCTCTCTTGGCGGTGTAGTCGCGCTCGAAGCGGTGCGTGTCGGAAGTTTCGACATCGATGCTGCTATCCAGACCTACATCCGGCGTGAATACGGCATCGCTGTGGGTGAACGCACCGCAGAAGAAATCAAAGTCACGATCGGTTCGGCGTGGCCAACAGAAAATGAGTTTGCCGCTGAGGTTCGCGGACGCGAACTTATGAGCGGTCTGCCCAAGACAGTTGTTCTCACTGCTGAAGAAGTTCGCGAAGCAATCGACGAACCCGTGTCGGCAATGGTCGACGCGGTCATCGCATGCTTGGGCCAAGCTCCGCCCGAATTGGCCCAAGACCTCATTGAACAAGGTATTTACCTGGTTGGCGGCGGTGGCATGTTGCGAGGTCTCGACCTTCGCATTGAATCCGAAACCGATGTTCCGGTTCACCTTGTCGAAGCGCCACTCGAATCAGTTGTGCTCGGAGCAGGCCATTGCGTCGAATCTTTCGACGCACTCAAGGTCATGTTCATGGACTGAGGTCTTCGGCGGCTTGCCGGACCTGCCAATCTCTATCCTTTGTTGCCCGTTGAAGGGCGGCGTCGACTTCGGGGCCGTCAAATGGGGCCAGAGCGATAACGGCGCGCCGACGAACCGTTGCTTTGTCCTCGGTTGCAGAGAGGATCGCGCTAAGTCCTGCGGGATCACCGAGTGCTCCTAGCGCTGCAACTGCAGATTCACGACACAACGCATCGTCGTGGCTGGTTGCGATCTCGCACAGTCGTTCAATGGTTGATCTCGGTGCAGGTGGGCGCTCTCCACAAGCCCATGCGGCAATTTCGACCACGGAGTCATCGCTATCGGAAAGAAGTACAGCGATGGCGGCCGCTACTTCGGCGGTGGTTGGTTCGCCGACGCTGCCGTTCCATGAGGTGGATTCGGTGCACGCCCGACGACGAATGATTGGGTCGGGATCACCAGCGGCCCGAATGAGTTCGTCCTCTGTTAGTGCGCCGAGACGGTTGAGCGCACCAAGTGCAGTGGCACGAACATTCGCATCGTCGTCGCTTAGGAAGGATCGGGCTGTGTCCTCATCGCCTGTATGTCCGGCGAGCGCAGCGTCGCGTCGGCGAGAGATGGTGTCATCGAGTTGACGGCCAGGCATGTTCAGCCGATCGAGGCGCCGAAGAGTCCGAAGAGCACGAGGACCGAAAGCGCGAGTCCGGCAGAGAGAGCGGTGCCGAGAATGAAGAGGACCACGCCAAGGCTGACCCCAGATCGGATGCGATCGGAAGTGGTTGGGCCGATGTCATCTCCGTAGATCGGTTGCCATTGGTTGCTCGCAGTCACAATGGACATCCTCGCACCCTGCCGACGGGCGCGCCGGTTCATGGTCTCGGACATGGCAGGCTGACACGGTCGATGGGCCGAATCCATCTCGTTTTGTCAGTGGAGCAACGTGGTCGAGTTCAACGAAGAAGAACCTGTGCCCGCACCTGCGGCCGTGGGGGAGGAATCCCCCCGCTGGAGCCGACGACGCCGTCGGCTTACATCGCTTGGTTTTTTCTTCGCCGTGCTCATCATCACGCTGGGGTTGGTTCTTCGACTCCCGTATTACGTGATGTCCCCGGGCTCTTCGCGTCCAACCGAGAGCCTTATTTCGGTAAGCGGAGCGCAGACGTATGTAAATGAGGGAGAAGTTGATCTCCTCACGGTGTCGCTTCGGCAAGCGACACCGTTTGAAGTGCTTGCTGCATGGGTAAACCCCGATCTCGATCTCGCGTCGCGGGAAGACATTCTCGGCAAACAATCGCCTGACCAGAATCGCGATCTGAATTTGCGGTTGATGACGGAATCCAAAGACGCAGCGCAGTACCAGGCGCTCACACGGCTTGGTTATCCCGTCGAATCGAATGGAACCGGCGCAGTCGTTGGGTCAGTGATTGAAAGCGGGCCATCGGCCAACTTGCTAGTACCGGGAGATGTCATTGTCCGAGCCAACGGTCAACCGATTTCGTTTAGCCAGCAATTGATCAACGTGATTAGCGCGATGGCTCCGGGAGAGATGATCACATTGGGTGTCGAACCATTTGATTCGACACTGGAAGGTGCTCGTCCATCTCGCGAGGTTCAGGTACTCCTTGGCGCTCGCGAAGGTGACACCACAAAGGGATTCCTCGGGGTCTCGACCTTTACCCGCGATCTCTCGTTCACTTTTCCAGTGGAGGTAACGATTGATTCCGGTCGGGTGGGCGGTCCGTCGGCGGGGTTGGCCTTCACTCTGGGGATTCTTGATGTGATGACTCCTGAGAGCCTCACCGGTGGGCTCAACGTTTCAGTGACGGGGACGATCACGCTCGATGGCTCGGTGGGACCAATCGGCGGGATCCACCAAAAAGTGATGGCGTCGCGTCGAGCTGGTGTTGATTTGATGTTGGTCCCTGCGAGCGAGATCGATGAGGCTCGCAAGTACGCGGGCGATATGCGCGTTGAGCCAGTTGAGTCGTTAACCCAGGCACTTGAAGTTCTCACGACGGTTGGCGGCGGCAACTTGGTGCTTCCGGCCGTCGGCAGCTCTCTGGCCACCAACTGACCCCTTTGGTATCACCGGAATGTTGGGGTTTCGTCGGTAGCCTTGAGATTGATGGCAACCGACTCGTCCGGGCCGATCGATCCCGACCGCATCCTCGATAAAACCTTCGCGACCGTAAAGAAGGGCGTTGACCCCGTTGAGGTCCAGCGTTACCTCCTTCAGGTGTCGAATCAGTTGAAGAACGCACAAACTCGTGCTTCCGAACTCGAGCGACAACTTGAACAGGCCCGTCGCCAAAGCGCCGATCACGATCCCATCGACCCGTCGAACCTCACGAAATTGCTGGGCGAGGAAACGACGCGGGTTCTTGATGCCGCGCAGTCGGCTGCAGCCGAGATTCGGGCAAAGGCCGAGGAAAACGTGGCGCGACTCCTCCGTGAGGCGCGTGAAGAATCGGTACGTCTGCGAGAAGATGCCGAGACTCTTGTGGCTCGGCGCACCCAAGAAGCCGAGCAAGCAACCGCACAAATTCGTGAGTATGCCGAAACCCAGCGTGCGAACGCCGAAGCTGAAGCCGCTGCGATTATCGAAGCCAGCAAACAGCAAGGTCGCGAGATGGTGCAGGAGGCGAAGGAAGTTCGCCAGCGCATGCTCGATGATCTCGCAAACCGCCGTCAGGCACTTCGTCAACAGATCGAACAACTGCAAGCCGGACGCGATCGCCTCTCTGCTGCCTACGACATTGTTCGCGAAACCCTTGCTGTCGCCACCGAAGAACTTCACGTCGCACTTCCTGAAGGCCGCCTCTCCGCCGAAGTTGCCTCATTGCAAAGCGTCGATTCTGAACTCGAGGCGACCATTACGCCGATTGTTACTGCTGAAGAGCTCGATGAACCAACGATCGATGTCTTCCCTGCTTCACAGGTCCGAAACGTCGAAACGCCCGCCGAAGCGCGTCCAACGGCGCCCAAGCTCACGGTCGTTCCTCCCGTGGAAGAACCGGTCGTCGAAGAACTCGTTGAAGTAGCACCGGTTGTCGCAGATGCTCCTGAGCCTTCAACCGAAACCCCGGTTTCGCCTGAAGATCCGCGTGAAGGCCGCCATTCGTCGTCGGTGCGTGTCGTGCGCACATCGAGTGGCAAGGCCGCCGACGTCTTCGCTCGGCTTCGTCAAGAAGGTGAAGACGAAGTTGCGACTGTGGGTGACGGTTCTGATGCAATTGCTGAGGCCGAACCTGAAATCATCCAGGAAGTCGTCGAGGCCGCCGCACCTGAAGCGACAGAAGTCATTGCCCCTGACTCGTCTGCCGATGCAGATCAAATCTTCATCGCAGCGCGAGACGCAGCAGTTTCGTCAATCGAAAGCTCACTGGCTCGTCGCATCAAGCGCGAGTTGTCCGACGAACAAAACGAACTTCTCTCTACACTGCGATCGGTGAAGGGCAACCTAACTGCAATCGCTTTTCTTCCGACTCCTGAATCCCAGTTAGAACGTTATGAAGACATGGTGCTCCCAGCGCTAGCTGATGCCACCGAGGCGGGAGCGGCAATCGCGCCAGTCAAGGGCCGCAGTTCTGCCCGTGCATCGGTCGGCGACCTCGCTGCGGATCTAGCGAGTGCGATCGTCGGCCCACTGCGCGATCGGCTCGAACGAGCTGTATCGGAATCCGCCGGTGACCGCGACGACCTTGCTCAGCGAATCCGGTCCACCTTCCGCGAATGGAAGGGCCAGCGGGTTGATGACGCCGTCACCTTTGCGGTGCTGGGGGCGGCGAATCGGGGCGTTCTCGACCGATTGCCCAAGAACTCGAAGGTGCGGTGGGTCGTTGCTGCGGGCGATGGCCCCTCGCCCGACTGCGAAGACAATGCTCTGGGTGGACCAATAGATCGTGGCGGGGTCTTCCCCACAGGCCACAAGGTGCCCCCGTTGCACCCTGGTTGCCACTGCGCCGTGCTTCCTGTCTCCTAAACGGCCCGACCCGGAATAGGTCCGGAACGCCCGTAGGCTGGGGGTCCATGCGTACCCCAACTGACATGCCCCAGCGTCGCCGTATTTCTCGAGGTCGCCTTGCCCTCATCGTGACCGCGGTGGTGGTCTTTGTTCTGTTCCTGTCGTTACGCGGCCTCGCCGGCTTCTGGACCGACTGGATGTGGTTCGACTCGTTGGGTCTTCGATCAGTCTTCGCCGGTGTGCTCGGCGCAAAGATCGCACTTGGTGCAATTTTCACCGCAGCTTTTTTTGTGATGGTGCTCATCAACTTGGTGGTTGCTGACCGCATCGGTCCGAAGGTTCGCCCGACCGGACCAGAAGACGAATTACTTGAGCGCTATCACGAGACGATTGGTCAACGAACCAAGACCGTTCGCGTCGTCGTTTCGTTTGTTCTTGCGCTTTTCGCCGGATTGGGAATGTCGGGCGAGTGGAACCAGTGGATCCTTTTCCGCAACGGCGGAAGCTTCGGGGTGAACGATCAAACGTTCCAAACCGATGTTGGGTTCTACGTCTTCAAGCTTCCGTTCTACACATCCGTAGTAAATTGGTTGTTCGCAGCCGGCATCATTTTGCTTATCGTGGCTGTCGTCGCTCATTACCTCAACGGAGGCATCCGACTGCAGACCACTGGGGAGCGAGTCACCCCTCAGGTCAAGGCGCATATTTCTGTGTTGCTTGGGTTGCTGGCATTAGTGAAGGCTGCTGATTATTGGTTGCAGCGTTTTGCGCTTACGTACTCCACTCGCGGAACGGTCGACGGCGCAACGTACACCGACGTCAAGGCGCAACTTCCTGCGATTTATCTCCTGCTCTTCATCGCCATCTTGTCGTTTGGGCTTTTCATCGCAAATATTTGGCGACGTGGTTGGACGCTTCCAGTTGTTGCGGTCGGGCTTTGGGCGCTCATCTCGGTGGTTGCCGGTGTTGCCTATCCGGCGTTTATTCAACGCTTCGTGGTGGAACCCGAGGAATCAACTCGAGAGATGCCATACATCGACCACAACATCAGTGCGACGAGAACCGCTTTGGGTCTCAGCGAAGTCGACACCAAACCGTTTATTTACAATCAAGACAAATCGGTTGCGACGCAAAACGTCAATGAGAACCCGGGAACGATTCGAAATATCCGGTTGCTTGATCCGACGATCGTTGAACCGACCTACCAGCGTTTGCAAAGCCAGTACTCACAACTTCGTTTCAACGAACTCGATGTTGATCGCTATCCGATCAAGACCCCTTCTGGTGAAATCGCCAACACGCAGGTGATCATCGGTAGCCGTGATCTCAATGTTGGGCAGATTCCACAGAGTTCATGGGAAGGTCGGCACTTGGCCTATACCCACGGATACGGCGTGGCTCTTGCTCCGGCTAACGCAACGACGACACAAGGTCGTCCCGATTTCTTGATCAGGAATGTTCCTCAGGTCACCGATACATCGCGAATGGCTGTAGAAGTTTCAACTCCGCAGTTGTATTACGGCGAGAATGTGACGGGCTTTGCGATTACGAATGCAACCCGTGAGGAAATCGATTTCATTGAGGCCGACGGACAAACCAAGTTCACTGAGTACTCTGGCTCTGGCGGCGTGAAACTTGATTCTTTCTTCAAGAAGGCCGCTTACGGACTGAAGTTCTCGGACTGGAACCTTGTTGTCTCAAACTTCCTCACGTCTGATTCCCGCATCGTGTACCAGCGTGATATCCGCCAGCGGGTTGAAGCAGTCGCTCCGTTCATGCAGTTCGACAGCGATCCATATCCGGTGATCAAAGACGGACGAATCGTTTACATCTGCGACGGATATACAACAACTGATCGTTATCCGAACGCGCAGCGTGCCGATTCAAGCGGGCTTCCAGCTGGCAGTGACCTAGGCGGCAAGCGCTTTAACTATGTCCGCAACTCGGTCAAGGGCGTGGTCGATGCCTATGACGGCACAGTGAAGCTCTACATCGTCGATCCTTCAGATCCGATCGTCAACGCCTATCAAAAGGCCTTCCCGGCCTTGTTTGCGGGTGTCGACGAGATGCCTGCCGAACTTAAAGCACATTGGCGCTATCCGGAAGATCTCTTTCGTGTGCAGACCAATATGTTCGGCCGCTATCACATCAGCGACCCGAATTCGTTCTACGAGAAGTCATCAAGTTGGTCCGTTGCGCAGGATCCAGGTTCTTCGGTGAATGGATCAGCTGCGGTTGTTGCTTCTACTCAAACAGTGAATGGCACGACTATCGTGCGAACGAGAGAAGCGCGCATCAGCCCCGTGTATTCGCTGATTCGACTTCCAGGCGAGGAAACCGAATCTTTTGTGATGCTGCGTCCGTTTGTCCCGTTCTCCGAGGACGACTCTAAGAAGACGCTCACTTCGTTCATGGTCGCAAACAGCGATCCTGCGCAGTACGGCAAGTTGACTGTTTACCAAATGCCTTCTGGTTTCAACATCGACGGTCCTGCAATCGTCAACGCCAACATTCTTTCTGACCCGACGGTTAGTCAGTACACGACATTGCTCAACCAGCAGGGATCACGGACTCAGTTCGGTGCTTTGATGCTGACTCCGGTAAACAACTCGATTATCTATATTCGTCCGCTGTATGTGTCGTCAGACAACAACACGGCGATTCCTGAACTCAAGCAGGTAATCGCTGTGTTTGGCGGACAGGTCGTCATGAAGCCCACGCTTCGTGAAGCGTTGCAAACGCTGTTCCCCGGAGCCAACCCGCAAACCTTCGAATCGTTGGTGGTCTCACCAGAAGACACCACGAGCAACGGTTCCACCAATGGCGGATCCGTGCCGAGTGATCCCACGACGACCACAACGATTCCGTCTACCGGTAATGCCACAAAGGATCAATTGATTGATCAAGCGGCGAGGGCATTGACCGATGCCGACACCGCGCTTCGCAACGGTGATCTCGCTGGCTATCAGGCAAAGGTTAAGGAAGCACAGACGCTCATTAGCCAAGCACAGTCGCTTCCCGATGGATCCGCTTCGAGTTCGGGCGCCTCAGGTTCGTCCGGTTCAACGACAACGACAACGACAACGACAACAACGACGGTTCGATCAGGCACGCCCGCCTAGCGACGGTTCTACTCGACCGTTGGCCAGCTGCCGCTCTCTAGAGCGGTGACAAAGAGGGTGACCGTGGCCTGAAGCGCGATGTCGTCATCGGACGTGCCGAGCGGTGTTCCTGGTTCGACCAGGCCGCGAACGGTCGCGCTGAAAACCCGATGGGCTATAGCTACTTGTTGTTCGTTCAGCCCGAATGAAGCGAGCACGGTCCGGATCGGCACCGCGATGCGTAGTGCCTGGTTCCTGAACTCGGAGTCATCGACACCAAGGTGTGCTCGAAGCGCGGCCATGCGTCCCGGGTGTAAGCGAGCGAAGTTGCGTTCGGCCTGAGCGATAGCGGTAAGAGCGTCTGCCCCGCTGCGACCGATGCTTGCCTCCCAAACGACATCGCCGATTTCGGTCACAGCCAGAAGGACGACCTCTCTGCGTAGCGCGTCGAGGTCATCGACATGGGAGTACAACGAACTCACATGGCGGTTGACCATTTCGGCCACCTTTGACATCGTGAGTTCGTTCCATCCGTTGGTGTCAGCGAGTTCGGCGGCGGCCGCGATCAGAGTGTCGCGGTCCAGATAGGGGCCAGTTGAACGTGCGCGCGTTGTTGTCACAGGTTCCAGACTTTGACTGCGTTATCGCAGACAATCTTGCGCTTTTCCTCATGGGGAATCCCTATGAAGGCCCGCTCAATAAGGTCTTGAGAATCGGGCCAACTCGTAACGGGATGGGGAAAATCGGTGGACCACATGATGTTGTCGACACCGACGTCGTAACGCAATGCTTCGATGGAACGTGGTTCATCAACAAACGTCGTCCACATGTTTCTGCGGAAGTAGAAACTGGGAAGCTCGCTCAGGTTGTCATACACATACCCCTGGCGAACGACCATGTCATCGATGAGATCGAGGTAGTGAGCAATCCAGCCAATACCAGGTTCAACGAAAACAAGTTTCAGGTCGGGAAACTTCTCAAGCGTCCCAGTAAGGATCCACATACCCAATGCCTCTGCGGTGGAGAGAGCAGTCATCGTCACCATGATGCCCTTTTGCGGAGTTGGGTCACGACGGGTGAGTTCATCGAGATTTGTGTTGATACCGATGTGGCAACACATCGGAAGGCCGGTTTCTTGAACGGCCGCCCAAAGCGGTTCGTAGCGTTCGTCGAAGTAGTCAGGCTGTCCGAGTTCGGTCGGGAACACGGGAATCTGAAGAGACTTTGCACCCAATTCTGTGACCCGCTGTACTTCAGTAACTGCAGCGTCAATGTCATGAATTGGGATCTGGTAACTGACAACGAGCCGCCGAGGATCAGCTGACGCGAATTGAGTCAGAACATCGTTAAATGCGCGTGTAGCTTCGGCCGCGCCGCGCTCCATATCGCCGATATAGCGGAAAGCGCTGACCTCGGAATAGATGACTTCAATGTCGACGCCGTCAGCGTCCATGTCAGCGAGTCGGTCCAAGGCGGTGTGGTAGCCGGGACGACTGAATGCGGCATGTGGATTTCGTTTCATCGCGTCGGCATTGACCTTGGCGGAACTCATGTTGGCGGCAACACGCGCAGCGAATGCTTGCTGGGCTTTGTCGTAGTCGGGATGAAACTTGGGATCAAGGTTGGCCTTGACCTGATCTTGGGTGATTGCGACATGCGAATCGGCGGAGATGATTCGTTCGCCGGTGCGGTTCAGGACAATGTTGGATTCGGTGATGGTCATCAGTATTCCTTTTGCTCAGCGGCCCAGAATGATGCCGCTACGGCCGGCGCTAACGAGAACATGCTCAGCTCCGGAGATTTGGTTTGCTGACGCGCCCCGTAATTGACGCACGCCTTCGACGATGTTGTTCATTCCGTGGATATAGCCCTCGCCTAAGAGACCTCCATTGGTATTAACGGGAAGCGAACCGCCGCGCCCAATGTGGCCATCTTTGATGAAGTCGCTTGCCTCGCCGCGCCCACAGAAGCCAAATGCTTCGAGTTGGAGGAACACGATTGGGCTGAAGTTCTCGTAGATCATGGCGACATCAATGTCGTCGGCCGTAATGCCTGCCTGGTTGAAGAGCTGTTGACCGAGCACACGACCTTCGGGGTATTCGCAAAGGTCTTCGTAGTAATACGCGAACATCTCATGTCCGCCTTCGAGTTGTATCGCTGATGAGGCGAGAATCGGAACTGCGTCGGCGCCATGATCCGCGGCGCGTTCGGCGGAGGTGATGAGAAGCGCGACGCCACCGTCGGATTCAAGGCAGCAGTCGAGTTTTCGGAGGATGGGTTCGACAATCCAGCGCGAATCTTGGTGGTCCTGAAGGGTGATGGGTCGCTCGTAGAACTGAGCATTGGGGTTGGTTGAGGCCCAGTCGCGAGCAACGACGGTGTAGCGGCCGAAGTCTTCGTTGGTGAGGCCGAACTCGTACATGTAGCGCTGAAAGGTGAGTGAGTAGACCTTTGCTGGCGTGTTGAGACTGAAGGGGCTTGCCCAATTCCATGCCGGGTCGGGGTTGGCCTGAACCGGCTGTCCGAAACGATGGGCCGAACGCTCGTTGAATGCTCTGTAGACAAGCACCGCATCAGCCTGACCACTTTCAACAGCTGCTGCAGCAAGTTGAACGGTTGCACTTGCCCCGCCACCGCCGCCTCGAGTCCGAGCGCAGAATCGCAGTATGGGAACGCCGATCGTTCGGATAAGGGCGAGCTCGTCGTTGGTGTCCATGGAGAAAGTGACGGTGCCATCGACTTCGGCGGGGGAGAAACCGGCATCGCGAATTGCGTCGCGTGAAGCTTCGGCAGCGAGTTGCAGTGTTGAGCGTCCCGAGTTTTGTGAGAACTCGGTGTGACCAATGCCAGCGATGACTGCGCGTGTTTGGCTCATGGCTGCACCTCTGCCAAACGGAACTGCGGAAGGACGGTGCCGTCGTAGTCAACGAAGCACACCTCGACCCGTTTGTCGTTCAGCACCTGATCGTGGGTTGGTGCAACATCGATGAGGTTGGAAACGATTCGAGTGCCTTCATCAAGCTGCACCAGGATGACGATGCGAGGTTCTGCGTCAGGTTCAGTGGGGTGCTGCGAGACGATCCAGGTGAGAATGATGCCGTTCCCTGCTGATTGTGTCGTTTGGTTGTTGGTTGAACCGCAGATTGCACACATTGGGGTGGGCGGATGGCGCAAGGTGTCACATTCCCCGCAGCGTCGAATAAGTAACTTTTGCTCTGTTGCGCCTTCCCAGAAGAACGCGTCGTCGAAGTCAAAGATTGGTGGACGAACGGTGGTCATAACGCGCGATCCTGTCGGAGTGTGGACTGAAGGACAATGCCATCAGCGATCAGAGCATCGATTTCGCGTTGGTCGATGCCGAGTTCAGTCATGATGTCGACAGTGTCATGACCGACAACGAGCGGTGGTCCGGCGATTCGTGTGGGTGTGTCGGAAAAGGTCCACATATGGGCGAAGTGGTCGAAACTTCCGACCTGGGCCTGCTGCATTGTGGTGACGAGCCCGGCATCACGGAACTGCGGGTCGTCGAAGAGACGTAAGCAGAACTCTTCGTCTTCAATTTCGCAGGGAATAGCAGCGCTGTCGAGTGCATCAAACCACTCGACAGCGGTACGGGTGCGGAAGGTTGTGCTCAGTTCAGTGATCGCATCTGCATCGGTAAGCGATGTGAGTCGTGTGATTCCGCTGACGGCTTCGAGCGTCGACCACTGGTCGTCGTTCTGCACCGCAAGGCACAGCCAGCGATCGGCTGTTTCGTAAAGGCGCGTGCGCGGGCCAGTTCCGAACATAAGGCCATCGACCTTTGGGCGATCGACACCTTCACCGCTTGTGGCATTGACCCATGCATAGGAGGTGTTGAGGAGACATGCGGCAAGGATTGATGTGGAGAGGAACTGGCCTTCGCCGGTGACCTCACGATGCGTAATTGCTTGGATGATGGCGATGGCAGCGAGGAATCCGTTGCCCGTATCGCCAAAGGACGTGAGGCTCCAGATGGGTTTACCGCCATCAGCCATGCCTCCATCTTCGTACTCAACGCCAGCAAGACATGCACCGGTTTGATCGTTGCCGGGGAGATGGGCGCGACTCTTGTCGAAACCGGAACTGTGGCAATAAATGAGATCAGGCTTGATTTCGACGAGTGATTCGTAATCGATGCCAAGGCGAACCGCGGCCTCGTAGCGCATGTTGTGCTGGACGACATCGGCTCGCTTCACCAACTCGTGCAGAACGGCAAGGCCTCGCGGGTCTTTGAGGTTGATGGAGATTGATTGTTTGCCACGGTTGGCGGTGAAGGCGATGTGGGTCGAGTGCCAGAACATGTCATAGACGGTGTTCACCTTGATCACGGTGGCACCTAGATCGGAAAGCAACTGCGTGCTGAATGGTCCAGCAATGGCCAGTCCGAGGTCGAGCACCAAAATTCCTTCGAGTGGACTCTTGAGTGGTTTCGACGTGCCAGTTTGTGTCCGTTCGAACGGAATGTTGAGTTCGGCGAGAAGTTCATCGGTGTGCTGGCCAACGGTTGGCGCTGGTCCCTGCACCTTTCCTGGCGTCTTCGTCATCGCGTAAACAAGACCGACTTGGCGGATGGGCCCAACTTCGGGGTCATTGACGGTGCAAACGATTCCTTCATCGATCAGCGCCTGATCGCTGAGCGCATCTTCAGGTCGGCGGGTTGGTTGCATCGGTATACCTACCTGCGCTGCAGCATCAAGCCACTCCTGCGCGGGGTATTTCGCGTAGGCCTCTTTCATTTGCGGGTGATAGTGAGCGAGAACTACGAGCTCGCTGTAATCAGGGCCGATTCGAGAAGGATCATCGGTGGGCTTGGTGATTCGATCATCAACATTGATTGAATCGCCTTGGGAAACTCCAAGAGCGAAGGATGGATTCGGTACCCAGTTCTGAATCCAGCTGCCATCGGCGCATTCAAAATGCCCCTTGCTTCCGCGCGGATCAAAGATCCAACACATGTAGCCGTCGGCCTCGGGATGTTCCGGTCGTTGCCAACCGCCGGCTGTGCTGACGAGAACACCTTGCAGGAGCGAGGTTTCGACCCACTGACCTCGGCCGGTGTGCAGTCGTGCGCGCAATGCCGCGCTGATTCCGGTTGTGGCGAGAAATGCGGCCCCAAGACTTGGCCATCGCGACTGTGGGAAGAGCGGTCCTTCACGATCGGGACCATCGAAACACCCGTGAGGGATCTCAAGGTCGTCAAGTTCAACGGGAAGATCGCAGAGACGACCGATCGCGGTACCGACCCAGCCACGCTGTTCCCAGTGCAGTCCGGTGCGCGCAGCCACAAGAGCATCGATGCCGGGACGATCTTTGAAATCGACGTGACGTCCGTACGGTGTGATGGAACACATCACAAGTCGGGGATTGCGCTCTCTTAGCGTTTCCCAGTCGAGGCCAAGTGACTCGGTGACGCCAAGATCAAAGTTCTCGACCAGAACATCGGCTCGATCAATGAGAGCAAGCAGTTGATCGCGTTGCACAGCATCGTTCACGTCGAGCTCAATGCTGCGCTTACCTCGGGCCCACACCCGCGCGCCTGATTCGGTCAGTCGGGTGGGGTCGCCACCGGGCGACTCGACCTTGACAACGTCCGCGCCGTTATCGGCCAGCAGCATTGTTGCCATGGGGCCAGCGATCCCTGTTGTGAGATCAATGACCCGGATTCCCCCCAGAACTCCAGCCATGACTGGCATCTTGGTCGACCAAAACCCTTTTGGCAATGACCAACACGATGTTGATCGTCGGCTCGGGGCCTACGCTGCGCCCATGGCTCGGGCGGAACGATTGGATCTCGATGTGGGCGGCCTGGGTCCCGACGGGGTCGAGTGGATTGCCGCTGATTTGATCGTCCCCGATGGCGTTTCTGTCGCTCCGCTCATGGTGTGTTTCCCCGGGGGCGGAATGACTCGGCGTTATTTCGACCTGCCCGAGGAGCAGCCCGGTGAATGGTCAATGGCCCGTTATCTCGCCGATCACTTCGGCATTGCCGTTGCTGTTGTCGACCACCCCGGAGTGGGAGACAGTTCGGTTCCTGATGATCCCTACACGTTGAACCCGCGGGTCGTTGCTGATGTTGATCATGGCGCGTTATCGGAACTTGTCGCGCACGCAATGGATCTGTTCGAGCCGACGCGTCTCATCGGACTCGGACATTCGATGGGCGGCTTGGTGGTCGCACACGCGCAGTGGCATCACCGTTCTTTCGACGCGGTGGCTTTTCTTGGTTTTGGTGGGGCCGGATTACCCGAGTATCTGACAAAAGCCGAACTTTCTTATGCCGACAATTACGAGAGGCTTGAACCCGTGCTTGCTGAGTTGGTTCGCGAACGATTCGGAACCGCGCTTGTTCCTGGTTCAATAACCAGTTCTGACATGTTGAATCCCGGAACGCTTTCTGAAGCCCGCCAGATACTCTCCACTGCATCAGGCCCATTGTTGGCGCTCTGTGGTCTGGCGTCGATGGTTCCTGGTTCGTCGAATGCCGCTTTGGCATCGATTGAAGTTCCTGTCTTTATTGGTCTCGGTGAGAATGACATTGCCGCAGACATAGGCAATGTTGCGGCTCTGCTCACCTCTTCAGGTGACGTGACGGCCTACGTACTCGCCGAGGCTGGCCACAACCATTCGATATCAAAGAATCGAACAGATCTGTGGGACGCGCTTGGAAACTGGGTTGCCGCGCTTACCGAGCAGGATAACTAAACATCATTCCTCGACGAATCCGGCTTCGCTTCCATCGGCGAGAACGTGTTTGAGAATTTTGCCACTGGGATTACGCGGAAGTCGTTCGGTGCGCAGTTCGACATACGCCGGAATCTTGTATGCCGAAAGTGACTTCTTGCAGTGCTCGTGCACGTCTAGGTCGGTGATATCGGTGTCAGGGGCGATCACGATGATCGCTTTCACCTCTTGTCCAAGAATGTCGTGATCGACGCCGATGACAGCGGTCTCAACGACGCCAGCTAGTTCTTCGATGCAGTTTTCGATTTCAAACGGATAGATGTTTTCGCCACCGCGGATGATGAGGTCGCGTTTGCGTGAAGCGATGTAGATACATCCACCTTCGATGCGGCCGAAGTCACCGGTATTGAACCAGCGGCCAGGAAAAAACGCTTCGGCATTTGCGGCCGGATGGCGCCAGTACTCAGTCATCAGGAGTGGGCTGCGAACGCAAATGTTTCCTTCGCCACCTTCGGGGAGTTCATTGCCGTCGTCGTCGGTGATCTTCACTTCGCAGGTGGGAATTGCCGGGCCGATGCATTCCGGTGAGGCCTCGAGCATCCAGTTCGGTGCGAACGAAACGAGAGAGCCAGTTTCGGTGGAGCCGTAACCAGTCGACATGGTGTGGTCGAGGTGCGGAAAGCGATTGGCAAGACGGCGCATGATTTCCGGAGTTGTTGCTGAACCGCCCATGCCGACCGACATGATCTGTTGCTGGGGAATGTCGGCGCAGCGAGGGCTATCGAGTAACCGGAGGATGTGTGTTCCTGTGCCGCCGATGATGTTCACCTTGTTCTCGATCACGAAATCAATCACATCGTTAGCTTCGAATCGGGTGAGGAACCAAGCCCCGGTTGATCCGGTGTGAAGACCATTGACGGTTGCTCCGAGACCAGAAACATGGAATAACGGGAACACCACAAGGCGAATGGGCGGTGGACCATCGGATGGACCACGACCAGCCATGACCATGCCGCGTGCACCAAGGAAGTTTTGCAGCGTGGTGTAGTGAACGACACTGCGATGCGAAAGCACGGCAGCTTTCGGACGGCCAGTTGTGCCGCTGGTGAAGATGAGAATTGCGGGATCGTCTTCATCGATGTGGTTCGCAGGAATCGATGCGTCGGGGGCATAGGTCAGCATGGTCTCGAGGTCTTCATCGAGATCGAAGCGGGGGATTGAGACGTCCCTTGAAAGTCTCTCGGCGCGCTTTGCATCGAACAACAGCAACTTGGGTTCGGTGAGATCGATCGCGTGCTGCATCTCTGATTCGGTCCACCAGCCGTTCATGGCCACGGTGATGGCACCCATAGAAAGGCAGGCCCAGAAGGACACGATCCAGCCGTAAGAGTTTGCGCCGCACAACGCAACCCGGTCGCCGTGGCCAATCCCGTGTTCACGCTGCAGCCAGGCGGCAACCGAAGCGACGTCCTTTTCGAACCCAGCGAAGGTCACGCGCCGACCATCGCTGAAAATCATCGACTCGCGATCGCCGAACTCGAAGGAATTGACGAGAATCTCGCGCAGGGAGCGTGCCCGATTGCGGAGAACCCCCATGGTCTCGCCGCGCACGTCTTCTTGAACGACCTCAAACGGAGCGCCCTCGCTGGTGAGCAGCGCTGTGGCCTCGTGAAGAGCAGTCAGTTGCGGCAGGGTGTGGGCGGGGCCGGTCTCGGTCACGTTTCCTCCAAATTGGTGGCGTCCTGCGTGACAGGAGCCGATGCGTGGGCGATGCTAGCGGTCCATGTCAGGAATGCTTGAGGGAAAAGTGGCGCTCATCAGTGGATGCGGCGCTGGTATTGGTGAAGCGTCGGCTCGTCTGTTCGCAGAGCACGGAGCCGTGCTGTGGCTGAACGATCTACGAGCCGCTGAGCTCAACCGTGTCGTTGACGAGCTCGCGGCCTCTGGTGCTGTTGTCGCAGGTGTTGCTGGCGACATGAGCGATCCAACATTCGTTAACTCGTGGGTGCAGGGTGCCATCGACGCGTATGGCCGCGTTGACGTGCTCTACAACAACGTTGGGGTATCTCGATCGGGATTGATCGGTGAACTCAGTGATGAAGACTGGCGCTTCCAGCAATCGGTCACGCTCGATTCAGTGTTCTACGCAACACGAGCGGTGATCCCGCACATGATCGCCAATGGCGGAGGCTCAATCGTGAGCATGTCCTCGGGTGCGGGAATCGGTGGAAACTTCAACCTCGGCGGTTACGCAGCCGCCAAAGCGGGCGTCATCAATCTGATGGAAACGGTTGCGACGGAATACGGCGGTCACGGCATTCGGGCGAACGCGGTGACTCCCGGCCCGACGGCAACCGCACCGCTGCTCAACTACCTCGCAACGCAACCGGGTGGCGTCGATGCGCACGTTGCCGATCTTGATCTCCAGCGGCTGAGTGAACCGGAAGAAGTAGCGCAAACAGTTTTGTGGCTGGCGTCAGCTTTTTCGTCGAATATCACCGGCATCTGTGTTCGTAGCAACATTCGTGCCGCAAGCCGTCGTCCGCATGGATCTTGAAGGAACAACAGCTATGGCAGCGAATGAAAGCGTCGAACTGACAGCGTGGCGTGATTTCTGTCGTCGGCTTGAAGCGGTGGGCGAACAACTGATGGCGGAGCCCTTCCCGGCTAATGCAGCAGTACGTGCGGAGGGTTATGACCACATGGCCGAACAGGTTCTGTGTTGGTTGGGATGGTCGATCGGCTATCCGAATGCTGCCCGACCTTTCTTTATGCGACAGAACGATCTCGTCACGCAATGGGGCGGACCAAATGCCGACAACGCCTATCGCCATGCGCGAATCGATCCCACCAAGCGCTATCGAGTGCGTGGGCGGATGCATTCATGTGAAGAATTCATCCTGGCAATGCGCGCCGGCTTTATGCATCAAGAAAAGTGGGGAACGCTCGCCGAGCACAACGGTTCCGATCTAGGAATCGGCAAGGGTGACGAGTTCGAGTTCTTTCTCGGTGGCGATGGCACCGAAGCGGGTTGGCTGCCGATTCCTGAAGGCGCGGTCATGTGCTCCATTCGCGAGTACTACTTCGATTGGACTGAAGAAGAACCAGCAACATTCACGATCGAATGTCTTGATGGGCCTGACCATCTACCCCGAGTAACCGCTGAAGACTTTGCCGCAAAGGTTGCCGATGCGGTAGCGGGTGTTGAGCGTTCAATGTCGTACTGGAACCAGTACATGATCGATCAGCGCGCAATGCGTGAAGACAATTCTTTTCATGGTTCTTTTGCGCAAGAAAAGGGTCTCGCTGCCGCGCGTTACGGCTTTTGTTTCTGGGATCTCGGACCCGACGATGCGCTCATCATTGAAAGTGAAGTTCCCGATGCCCGCTATTGGAGTTTGCAGCTCTATCCCGATGGTTGGTTTGAACTCGCTGATCCTGTCGAGCGCATTACGAGTTTGAATGATCGCCAGTTGCGATTGTCGGACGACGGGCGCATTCGTGCCGTTGTTTCTCATCGAGACCCTGGTGTCGATAACTGGCTTGATGCCGGCGGACGTAAGGGCGGACTTTGCACCTTGCGCTGGTTTTGGCCACTGAGCGACGCGGCTCCTGAGCCGATGGCACGACTGGTGAATGTCGACGAGGTGTGGAGTGAACTTCCGGCCGACACTGTTCGAGTTTCAGTTGAGGAACGCGCGGCCTTGCTTGAGTCTCGCCGTCGTCATTTGGCTTGGCGTTTCCGAACCTGAGTTCTAGGGGCGCATAATGCCGCCACCGTCGACCGAAATGGTCTGTCCGGTGACATAGCGGCTTCCATCACTCAGCAAGAACGCAACTGCGGGGCCGATGTCCTCGATGGCATCGCCATCGCGGCCCATCGGGTTGTCGTCGTACATCGAGGCGAATGCTGCTTCGCGCGCCGGGTCAGACCCGGCGGCAGGAGCACGGTGACCGGCTGATGCAGGCAGAACGCAATTGACCGTGATGCCGTCGCGGCCCCATTCGCGCGCGGCGGTACGAGTGAGGGAGCGGATGGCTTCGTTCGATGCGGCGTAGGGGCCATAACCGGCGGCACCAGTGAGACCCATCGAGGTTCCCATGGTGACAATGCGTCCCCAGCTATTCGCGGCCATATGCGGTTGCGCGGCTTGCATGAGCCACAGCGCGCCTTTGGGCCCAGTATCGAACAACAGGTTCATATCGCTTTCGGTCACATCGAGCAGGGGAGTGACCGGTCGAAACGATTGCGCGTTCAGAACCAGACCATCGATGCGGCCGAATCGAGCAAGGGTTTCGTCAACAACGTCAAATGCACGTTCACGGTCGGCAACATCGGCGACGAGACCGAGACACTCAACGTTCTCGGATTCAAGCAGCGCGATTGCCTCTGCAAGTCGTTCGGGCTTGCGGCCAGTGATGACGACCTTCGATCCGAGTGCGCCGAGGTGGCGAGCGACGCCAATGCCGATGCCCCGAGTTCCACCGGTGATGATGACGACACGGCCATCAAGAATGTTGAGAGGTGCGTCGGTCATTCGAGAAGCGTAGTTTCCTACCCAATGGCAACGACTTGGAATCCGGGACCGCGCCCCGAATGGGTAGAAGCGGTGAATGCGGGCTTGGTCCTGCCGATCGCGGCCGAGGCGGCGCTTCCCCTTGATCGTGATGGCCTCATTGGCGAGGCGTTAGCGCGGCAGGGGCGAGCAAGCGAGGGGATTGCCGCGCTTTGTGCTCCTGGACCGGGGACGGGTGAGGACTTCCTTGAAGGACTTGAAATCGCGCTTGTGTCATTAGAGACCGAAGCGAATCTGCATCTTCTTGGCCGGTGGATGACGCGTCGTTTCCTGCTTCGACTGCTTGAAGTTCGGCTTCAGATCTGTGACTGGGTTCGTAGCGACCCCGGAGTGCGAGACGAACAAATTTTCGAACCGCTCTTTGTTGTTGGTGCGCCGCGTACTGGCACCACGGTTTTGCATGCACTGCTCTCTGCCGATCACCGTCATCGTGTTCCGCTTGGTTGGGAATTCTTGCGACCAGTTCCGCCACCAACCTTCGAAACCTATGACAACGATCCCCGTATCGAATTGGCCGATGCCGAACTGCGTGGCCCGCAACTCGTTACCGGTGGACTCGACGCGATTCACGCCTATGCCGGACGCATGAATAAGGAATGCCTCTCGGCAATGTCCTTTGCCTTTCGGGGCGAAGAGTTCATCAGTCGCTACAACACGCCGAGCTACATCGAATGGCTGCAGTCCTGCGACATGACGCCGGCGTATGAAATGCATCGGTTGGTGTTGCAGATCCTTCAGCGAAAGATGCCTACAGAGAAGTGGGTGCTCAAGTCACCGGTGCATTTGCACAACCTTCCGGTTCTGCTCGACACCTACCCCGATGCGCAACTGGTGATCACCCATCGCGATCCGCTTGCGATTCTCGGTTCTGTCACAAGTCTGATCGCCACGCTGCGATGGGCGCATAGCGACGATGTCGATACGACGGTGATCGGTCGCTATCACGCCGACCTGTATCACGGAGACCTCGATGGCCTCGTCGATCTTCAAGCGCAAGGCGTCCTGCCAACTGGTCGCGTCGCTCACGGTTCCTTTGCCGATTTCAATGCAGACGGCGTGGCAGTAGTCGCACGCATTTATGACGAACTCGGCGTTGACCTTCCCGACGATGTGCGTGCTGCCATGACGGCTGCCCTCGCAGGGTCGCCGCGTGAGAAGCACGGCGATCACACCTGGTCTTTCGATTGGCTCGGTCTTGACGCGGCCGAGCAGAAAGAAATGTTTGCGCGCTATTGCGCGACGTTCAGCATCACAGACTGAGGTGATTGCGGTGAACGCCCAGGCTGCTGCGATCTTGATTCATCCCCTAGGGCGGTGCGGTTGCTCCAGGGCTGAACGGGGATGGCGCGGAACGTGGCGCGAAACTCGGCGCAACGGTCCGCAAGTCACTGGGGGAAGGCTCGTTCGGGGGTTTGAGGCCGGTCGAAAGTTCAGTAGCAACTATGCTTTTCGAGTCGATCGGCGAAGGGCCTCTCGACTATCTAGTCCAAGGATTCCCTTGTGGTTCGCAGATCAGTTCTCGCAATGTTCGCTGTTATGGCGGTTGTGTGGGGTTTTGTTGTTGTATCGACACCGGCTGGTGCGGTGGTTGATAGCGCGACAATTGTGCCGAGCCCCAACGCCGGCACCAGTTTCGATGCGCTGTTTTCGGTGTCGTGTGTGAGTGCAACTGAGTGTGTTGCGGTTGGTTACACGTCCACCG